>Ga0209992_10000046_pt1 | contig 187422 bp, 148 predicted proteins | sample 2SBtaG_2_FD_182564 | JGI IMG/M metagenome (GOLD analysis project Ga0209992, IMG submission 182564) | Deep subsurface microbial communities from Kolumbo volcano to uncover new lineages of life (NeLLi) - 2SBTROV12_ACTIVE470 metaG (SPAdes)... | ecosystem: Environmental > Aquatic > Marine >... | reverse complement strand
CCCGACGCCGTTGACTGCTCGACGTACACACGGGGCGGCCGTCGAGGAGGCGGTGGGTGATGTGGACTGCGAGAACTTCCATGCCCTCTCTGACGGGAGAACGACCAGTCCGGTCCGGATTTCTCTTCCTGGGGCTGCGGATCGTCCCCAGGGGACCGAGGGCGGCATTCCTCGCCGACATCGCGGATGTCGCCGAGATATGCCCGGGGGAACTCCCAACACCCTCCGCTCAGCTGCGCAGGAGCACTCAGCTTCGCAGGAGCCCGTCCGACTTCTCGAGGATCTCGAGGCAGAGCTCGACGTATCGCGGCGCCCCCGCGATGGCGTGGTCGCGTGACCAGAAGGGCCTCTGCGTCCCGTCCAGCCGCGTCACTCTGCCCCCCGCTCGCTCCAGGAACAGGTAGCCCGCCGCGACGTCCCAGGGGTGCCCGCGACCCACGTGCACCCCCAGCAGACCGGCCGACGCCCAGGCGAGCGACGTGGCGTGGCTGCCCAGACAGCGGACCCCCAGGAACCGGTTGCTCGCCAGCAGCAGCGGCACGATCTTCGGCGACAGCGCGACCGACAGGAGCCCGACGTGAGGCGGCGCGTCGGTCACCCGCAGGGGCACACCGCCCCGCGTCGCCTCCTCGCCGGGGCGAGCGCGCGTCAGGGTCCCCGACGGCTCGAGCAGCCACCCCTCCACCGGCACCCCATCCCGCACCCGCGCCAGTGAGATCGCCCACAAGTCGAGCCCCGCCGCGAAGTTGCTGGTGCCGTCGATCGGATCGAGCACGAAGCAGTCCGCCGGCGGCGCGCCCCCGGCCGCCCTCGGGTCCCGCTCCTCCGAGACCAGCGCCACGCCCGGGAACAGCCGCTCCAGGCCCTCGCGCACGATCCCGTCGACGAGCAGGTCCCCCTCCGTCACGAGGTCCACGCCGTGGGGGTTCACCCCCGGGCGTCCGTCCGCCCCCTGGGACCCCGCGCCCGCGTCCTTGTCCCGCATCCACCCCACGCCCCGCCGCCACACGGGCAGGACGGCGGCGAGCGCCTCTCGAAGCAGGTCGGCGATGGGGTCGGTCACGGTCGCCATCATGAGCCATCCCGCGCGACCGCGACGGCCGCCCCCGCGAGACCCGCCATCCGCGCCTCGGTCGCCTCCCCCGCCACCGGCAGGCCCAGCGAGCGACACACCTCCGTCGTCACGGGCCCGATCGTCACCAGCGGAACCCCCTCCAAGGCCTCCCGGCCCGCGATCTCCAGGAGCCGGCGCGCCGCCGAGCCGGACGCCAAGGTCACCGCGTCGACCCCCGCCGCGAGCGCCTCCAGCACCGGCCCCGAGGCCGCCGCGACCGTCCGGTAGGCGATCGCCACGTCCACCCGCGACCGCGCCGCGCGCAGCCCGTCCTCCAAGACCGTCCGTCCCTCCGCCGCCCGCGGGACGAACCAGCGCATCTGCGCGGGCCCCTGGGCGCCGATGCGGTCCTGAAGCGCCTCCAGCAGCGCCTCGGCCGTGAACCGATCGGGGACGACGTCCACCGAAACCCCGCGCGCCTCCAGCGCCGCCGCCGTCGCTGAGCCGACCGCCGCCACGCAACGCTCGCCCCGACGGGCCGCGAGGTCGATCCGACGGCCGCAGACCTCCACCGCCCGCGCCGACGCGAACACCCAACCGTCGTGCGCCCCCCCGAGGCCACGGTCGAGGGGAGCCCAGTCTTCGGGCTCCGCCGACGCGATCGTGGGCATGAGGACCGCGGTCGCGCCCCTCGCTTCGAGCTCCCGCACCAGCGGCTCCACCCGGTCCGCCGCCCGCGTCACGCCGACCCGGATCACCGCCCCAGGATCCGCGCCGCGCCGCGGTCGACCAGCTCCCGCGCGACCTGCCGGCCGAGCCGCGTCGCCCCCTCGCGCGTGGCCTCCCCCCGGCGCGTCGACACCGCCTCCTGGGCCCCCTCCGCCGAGAGCACCCGCGCCGAGAGCGTGATCCGGTCCCCGTCCACGCGCGCCTGGGCCGCCAAGGGCACCGAGCAGCCGCCCTGCAGGGCCGCCAGGACCGCTCGCTCGGCCTCCACCTCGAGGCGCGTCGGCTTGTGCTCGAGCGCCTGAAGCGGGATGAGCGTCTCGTAGTCGCCCGCGCGCGTCTGGATCCCCAGGGCACCCTGGGCCGCCGCGCCCAGCCACGGCTCCTTGAGCCGAACGGCGACGCGGTCCCCCCACCCCAACCGATCGAGGCCCGCGCAGGCGAGGATCAGCGCCTCGTACTTCCCCTCGTCGAGCTTCCGCAGGCGCGTGTCGACGTTGCCCCGCACGTCCTTCAGCTCCAGGTCCGGGCGAGCCCGCAGCGCCTGGGCACGCCGACGCACGCTGCTCGTCCCCAGGATCGCCCCCCTCGGCAGGGCCCCGAACGGCCCCGCCGCGACCGCCGCCTCGGGCTCCTCCCGCAGCCGCTCCCCGAAGGCCGCGAGGTGATCCGCGCGCACGACCAAAGCGTCGCGGGAGTCGGCCCGCTTGGGCACGGCGCCGAGCACGATCCCGGCGGGATCTTCGGTCGGAAGATCCTTGAGCGAGTGCACCGCGAGGTCCACGTCGCCCGCCCGCAGGGCCGCCTCCAGCTCCGCCGTGAACAGCCCCTTGCCCCCGACCTCCGGGAGCGGCCGGTCCTGCACGCGGTCGCCGCGGGTGCTCATCACCACGATCTCCACCTCGAGATCGGGGGTGCCGGCGCGCAGCCGATCGGCGACGTGGTTCGACTGCCAGAGCGCCAGCTTGCTTCCCCGGGACCCGATGACGAGCTTCATCCGTCCGTCCCGTCCGCCGCGTCGGAGTCGTCCGCCGCGTCCGCCTTCCCGCCGTTGCGCACCGTGAGCAGGGTCGACTCGACGCCGAGCAGGTCGGCCGCGTCCGCGAGTCGGTCGAGCTCGCCGCCCATCCCCAGCGCCTTCACCTTGCGGATGGGGTCGTGGAGGAAGCGCTTGCCGAGGGTCGTCGCCATGCGCCGCAGGGCGGCCTCCACGCGAGCCCGGCCCCCTTCGTCCAGGCCGTCGAGCGTCGAGCCCAGCGCGTGCATCGTGCGGGCGACCTCCCGGTCGACCTCCCCCGAGACCTTGCCGTGCATCCGCCGGACCAAGGGCGCCACGTGCACCTGCGCCAGCACGCGGGCGAGCCCCTCGACCTCCGCCTCCACGATCGCCTCGGCGCGCTCGGCCGCCGCCTCCCGCTGCTCGCGACCCAGGTCCGCAGAGCGGCCCAGATCGTCGATGTCGTACAGGTACACGCCCGCCTCGTCGTGCAGCGACGCGTCCAGGTTCCGAGGGACCGAGATGTCGATGAGCACGAGCGGCCGACCGCGTCGGGCGCGGCGCGCGGCCGTCACGTGCCGACGCTGGACCACGGGCGCGGCCGCTCCGGTCGCCGCGAGCACGATGTCCGCCGTGGCCAGGAACTCGTGCCGCCGCTCCCAGGGGAGGACCCCCGCCCCGACCGTCTCGGCCAGCTCCACGGCCCGACGCAAGGTGCGGTTCGAGACCCACAGGTCGCCCGCGCCGCGACCCGCGAACGTGCGCAGCGCGACCTCGGCCATCTCGCCCGCCCCGAGCAGCAGGACGCTGTGGCGCGACAGGTCGTCGTAGATCCGTCGCGTGAGGTCGACGGCCGCCCCCGCGACCGAGACCGTCGCCGCGCCGAGCTCTGTCTCGGTGCGCACCCGCTTGGCCACCGCGAACGCCTTCTGGAAGACCTTGTGCAGCAGCCGCCCGCAGGCCCCCGCCTCGGTGGCCGCGCGATAGGCGTCCTTCACCTGCCCGGTGATCTGACTCTCGCCCAGGATCATCGAGTCCAGCGAGGCGGTGACCCGGAACAGGTGCACCGCGGCGAGCTCGTCGCGCAGGTCGTAGGCCACGGCGTCGAGCTCGGCGGGCTCCATCCCCGCCCACTCGGCGAGCGCCTCGAGCACCGGGTCCTCCCCCTCTCGCGCGCCCTCGACCAGCACGACCTCGAAGCGATTGCACGTGGAGATGACCACGCCCTCGGCCACCCCGGGCAGCTCCACGATCCGCCCCGCTGCGGCCTCGGGCGCGCCCGCCGTGAGCCGCTCACGCAGCTCCACCGGAGCCCGACGGAAGGAGGTCCCGAGCAGCCGAAGCCTCATGCGTGGCGGACCCCCGCCGCCGACGCGAGCAGCACCACGAACCCGACCACCGCGATCCACGCCGTGCGCCGCTGCGTCCACCCGAGCAGTCCGCGCGCCTGCCACCCGACCAGGTAGACGAACCACACCCCCACCGTCACCAGCACCTTGTCGCGGAGGTCGATGCCGAGGCTGCGGTCCCCCGCGTACCAGAGCACCCCCGCGAGGATGCCGACCGTGAGCGCCACCAGCCCGCCCACGAACGCCCGCTGCGCGACGCGATCCGCCGCCTCGAGGGACGGCAGCGGGAGCGCGCCCCGACGGTCCAAGCGCTTCGACTTCAGGCGACGGTGCTGCATCAGGTAGACGACGGAGGCCCCGAAGGCGATCGCGAACAAGGAGATGGAGAGATAGATGGAGCCGATGTGCACCGGAAACCACGAACTCGTGAGCGCGCCCGGCATGAGCGAGTGCACGGACCCCGCCTCTTCGAGGACGATCGCGCCCGCCCCGAGGCAGAGCGTCAGAGGTGCGATGAACGCGCCCATCACGCGGGTGGCGGGGCGCCTGATCCCCACCGCGAACACCCCCGCCAGCAGCGCCCAGCCGGTGGCCGTCATCGGGTGATCCCACGGACCCCCGTCCGGTCCCCCGAGGGGGAGACGTCCCACGGCGCCGGTATGGAGCAGCAGCGCCACCGTCCACGACGCGAACCCGCCGCTGAGCCCCCAGAACCCGCCCCCGACCCAGCGCGGCCGGGCCGCCGACAGACCGACGACGTAGAGCACCGAGGCCAGGGCGCAGAGCCCCAAGCCCGTGAGGAACAGGCCCGCGATCACCGCGTCCACGGGATCACCCCTCGTCTTTGCCGGCGAGCCGCCGCAGGAGCCCTCGCCCCCATCCGCCCGACTCGCGAGCCGACTTCCCCGCCTCCTCCTCGCGCCGCTCCAGCAGCCGAAGCTCGCGCTGCGCCTCCATGTGGGACTCCTGGAAGGACAGCGCCTTCCGGTACCGCTTGGCCGCGCGCACGGTGTCCTTCTGCAGGAAGGCGATGCGGCCGAGGTAGTACCAGGCGTCCGCCGACCGCTCGTCCAGCCGCAGGGCCTTCTCGATCTCCTGGGTTCCGATCGACGCGTCGCGCGTCTCGAGGTAGCGGGCCCAGCCGTACATGATCTGCGCTCCGGGGTTCGTCGGGTCGTGCAGGGTCGCGTCCCGGAACCGCTTCACGGCCTCGACGTAGCGCTTCTTGTCCAGCAGGCGCTTGCCCTTGTGCACCTCGACCTTGGAGAGCGCCGGGTCGCCCTTGACGGGGGCCATCTCCTGGCTCGCCCCCGTCAGGCTCCCGCGGTACTCCTCCCGCGTCTCCTTGGTCTTGAGGGTCGTGTAGGCCTCCTGGAACAGCGTGAACAGGGCGGCGGCCGTCTCCTGCACGCGGGGGGCCGCGTCGAAGTAGTTGTCGGGGTGGTACTTCTTCGCCAGCTCGCGGCCGGCCTCGCGGATCTGCTTCTCGCGGGCGTCCGGGGTGAGGCCCAGCGCCTCGAACTTGTTGCCTCGCTGGGCGCGATGGATGAGGCCCACGAGCTCGCTCAGCACCCGCTCGGTCTCCGCGTCGAACGCGCGCCCCTGAATGTCCACGAACCCGCTGTCCAGGAGCAGGTCCAGCATCGCGCCGGTGCGGGTCATGAGCTCGATGTCGGTGCCTGCGCAGGTCTTGAGGAAGGCGTCGAGGCTCGTCTCTTCCCCGGCGGCCTTGCGCAGCGCCGACAGGACCTTCGCCTCGTGCCCCGAGAAGCCCCAGCCGTCGACGACCTGCGAAGGCGGGAGCCGGCCCACGACCGACGAGGTGCGGTGCAGCATCAGCGAGCGGGGCTCCTGGGAGGCGAGCGCGGCGGCCATCAGCGGCGGGATCGACAACGGGTTCTCGAGCTCCTCGACGGCTGTCTCGTCCTCCGTCGCCACCACGCGCCCGGCGGGCAGCACGAGCGCCGCGCGGACGAGGCGCAGCACGGTGTCGTTCACGATCGCGTCGACCTCGTGCATGCCGATCGCGCGGAGCGCCATCAACAGCCCGGTCTCGTCCTCCATGTTGCGGAGCGGGACCTTCGGGAGCGCATGGGCCGCGATCCGCTCCTGCTCGACGGCGGTCCGCAGGACGTCGCCGCCGTCGCCGGTCTGGGCGAACACGAGCTGACCGAACTCGCACCACAGCTTCAGCCCCCCGGCGGGGAAGTCCCTGATGTGGAGCACACCCGTCCAGTCGTTGAAGTCGACGGACCACAGCATCACGGCGATCGACGTCTTCTCGATGCGCATGTCGCCGTGAGGCGGGTCGAGCCGCGCCCCGACGTTGCCGAGGTCCTTGACCAGGTCGTCGAGGATCTCCGCGGCCTTGGCGCGGTCCGGCGGCGCCACGACCTTCGTGACGGCCCGAGCCAGCTCGGCGGGGTCCAGGGGCGCGTGCAGCGCGGCCCCCATCAACAGCTCGACGGGGGCCGAGGCGAGGACCTCCTCGGGCAGCTTCAGGGCGGACACCGCGATGACGGGGAGCGGCCTCGGGGCCTGCGCGTAGAGATCGCGGACGATGTCCAACCCCGCCCCTTGGGACACGTCGGCCGACGCGACGATCGCCTCCGCGGGGGCGGCCCGGAGCTCGAGCTTGAGGCGCTCGGCCTCGGCTACCGAGGTGACCTGGTAGCCGAGCGCGCGCAGGCATCGCTCGATCACCCGAAGGTTCCGCGAGGACGTGTCGAGCACAAGGATTCGGGGGGCGGCCACCCTCTGGTCCCCGGTGCCGTTGCTCGCCTGTGGGCTCAACCGTGGCTCCATGAATGCGGGCACAACCCGCTCTTCGCCCCGGGGCTCGCTCCTCGGGGAACGGACATCATGCCTCAAATCGGTCGGACCTTGACGCGCCCCGCGGCGAACCCATAATGCCCCCCCACATCACGGGGGCCCCCGCCCCGGAGGACCGAATGGCCGACCACGTTCTTGACCTGACCGACGCGAACATCGATTCCACCCTCAGCGGCGATCTGCCCGTGCTGGTGGACTTCACCGCCGTGTGGTGCGGCCCGTGCAAGGCGATCGCTCCCACCGTCGCGAAGCTCGCGGGCGAGTACGAGGGTCGGGTCGCGGTCGGGAAGCTGGACATCGACCACAACCCCAAGACGCCCGCCAAGTTCCACGTGCGCGCCGTCCCCACGCTCATCGTCTTCAAGGGCGGCAAGGCCGTGAACCAGGTCGTCGGCGCCGTCAACGAGAAGAAGATGCGCGCGATGCTCGACTCCGTGCTCTGAGCCCGAGGAGCACGAACCACACCGCGACGGCGGCGCTCCCTCGCGGGGTGCCGCCGTTGTTGCAGGTGCAGCCTCCCTCGTCGGGCGGCCCGTCGGGCTCGACCGGAGCGACCCGTCGCACGCTGCACTCGGCCGTCGGCGGCGCCTCGCCCACGGACGCCGCCACCAAGGCGACGGCCCCCGCCGGGTCGATCGAACCGTCCAGCCGGACCACCCCCCCCTCGGCGTCCCGGATCGTCAGGTCGGCGTGCTCGCCGCGCGCCCCGGCCCCGTCGATCGCGAGCAGGCGCAGCCGCAGCACCGCGCCGTCGCCGGGCCCCTCGCACGTGAGCTCGATCGGATCGTGGTCGCCCTCCGCCGCCAGCTCGTGGAACGTAGCGGTGTAGCGGACCTCGGCGTGCTCGATCAGCAAGGGCTCGGCGGACGGGAGCGGCTCCACCGGGACCGACGTGTTGGGGAGCGAGCACGGGAACGTGGTCGGGTCGTAGTGGCGGCCGTCCGACCGGGAGCAGGCGAACAGATTCCAGGTGGCGAAGTCGAGGAACGTGCGGTCGAAGGACTGGTCGAAGACCTCCCGTGAGGCGACGTCGAGCGCCTCATCCCAGCGCGGGTTCTCCGCCACCACCTCCCACAGATCCGGAACCCGGCGGGCCTCCCTCCCGGGTTCGTCGGCCTGGAACTCCTCCCAGAACTTCAGGAAGAGGAACCCCGCGTACTCGTAGCGGTCGCCGGTGGCCGAGATCGGGCGGTCGTGGTCCCGGAGCCGGAACACCCAGAGGAACTCGAGCGCGGCGTCCAGGGCCCCCGACGACCGGTCGCGGTACTGCTCGAACGTGGCGGTGGCCTCGTAGAGCCAGTCCGCCGAGAACGGGGTGTAGGTGTACTGGATGCAGTGGTGAAGCTCGTGCACCGCGACCGAGGTGAGGACGCCGTCCCCCTGGCCGTCGATCGCGTTGTCGAGCTGCATGAAGCACGTGTGGGGCGCCGTGTCCGGCTCGATCTCCAGGGGATACGCGTACCCGAAGGCGTCGATGTCGCCGATGTACGCGTCGAGCCCGGTGCTCCCGCCCACGCCGTCGTCCGGGAGCAGGGCGCGATAGCCCAGGTCGCCGAACAGCTCGCGCCCCTCCTCCAGACCCGCGAGGGCACGGTTCACGTAGTCGGGCACGCCGTCTTCGTCGACGTCGGCGGGATCCACGCGGTCCTCCCCCTCGAGCGTCCAGTGGACCCGGAAGAAGCCGTCCTCGCTGTCGACGTGGAACATCTCCCCGGACAGGGCGGGCCGGGCCCGACCGCGGGGTTCGCCCCCGTCGGCGTGGCCGGCCCCGCACCACGGCGCGTCGAGGTGCGAGAGGTCGGGCCCGGCGGCGGGCACCGAGGCGGTCATCAGCAGCGCGGCGAGAGGCCCGATCATCCACACGACCCTAGCGCGTAGCATGCGGACCATGCCCGGGCGCGTCCCCTCCCCCCTCGTCCTGATCCTCCTCCTGCCGGTGGCCGACGCCGCCGCCGCGGTTCCCGGCCCCGTCGAGCTGCGGGATCAGGTCGACGCCGACCGGCTGCAGGACGACCTGCGGGCCCTCACCGGGCACGACCCGATCCCCGACGGCGACGACGAGGTGCTCGTGCGGACCCGCAACGTGCATCACCCCCACCACCGCCTCGCCGGGGCCTGGATCGAGGATCGCTTCGAGGCGGTGCCGGGGCTCGACGTGAGTCGAGAGACGTTCGACGCCGCGGGCGAGTCGGACCTCTTCAACGTCGTGGCCGAGCTCCCGGGCGCGGAGCCGGACCTGCCGATCCTGATCCTCGGCGCCCACTACGACTCCATCGCGTCCGCCACCGTCGGCTGGGAGCCCGCCACCGACGCGGCCCCCGGAGCCGACGACGACGCCTCGGGCGTGGCGGCGATCCTCGAGGTGGCGCGCGTGCTCGCCGCGCACCCCGGGGGCACCCGGAGGACGGTCCGGTTCGTGGCCTTCTCGGCCGAGGAGTACGGGCTGCTCGGGGCCTACGAGCACGTCGCTCGCGTCGAAGACCGGGGCGACGACGTGGCGCTGATGCTGTCGCTGGACCCCGTCGGCTACGACCCCGGAGGCACGAGCACGCTCTGGGTCCCCTACGACGCCCGCTGGGAGGAACCGGCGGACCGCCTCGCCGAGGTCGCCGCCGCCCAGGGAGGGCGCCTCTCGATCACCACCATCGACGCCGATCTGATCGGAGGCGACGCCCGATCCGATCACTTCCCCTTCTGGGACGCGGGGATCCCGGCGCTGCACCTCGCGTCCTTCCCCCAACCCCCGACGTACCACACGGTCTCGGACGACCTGGACGTCGTCGACCCCACCTTCCACGGAAACGTGACCGCGCTGGTCGCGGCGTTCGCGGCGGCCGAGGTGGAGCTCCTCGAGCCCCCGGACGACGAGGGGGACGGCTGCGGCGAGTGCGGGGCGTCCCTGGCTTCGGGGGCCTCGTCGGGCTGGCTCCTCGCGGCGACCCTTGCGGCGTCGCGTCGGAGGCGGCGATGATGCGGTCCGTGCAACGAAGCCTCCTCCTCGCCTCCGCCCTGCTCCTCGGCGGCTGCTTCACCGAGCAGCCCGACGGGGAGTACGCGCTCGACGTGTCCCCCTTCGCCAACGCGCACGTGAGCCGCGACCAGGCCACCCTGCAGCTGGTCACCCTCGAGGGCTACGAGTGCCCCGACGGCGAGAAGCCCCGGGTGTACTTCGTGGAGCCCGTCGGCGCCGCCTCGCCGCGCCCGCTCGGCGTCGTGCTGCACGGAGGCAACTTCGACTACGTGGACTACGGCGGCCGCGAGGCCCACTACGCGCCGGAGAATCGGCTCACCGCGAGCTGGGGCAACCACGAGGCGGAGGTGGTGCTCGGCCTCATCGTGCCGGGCGCCGGGCCGGACGTGGGCGGCGCCTGGACGGCGGCCTTCCTGCAGGCGGGCTTCTCGGTCGTGGTCCCGGCGAACTGCTGGGGCGACCTCTGGCACGGGACCGGCGACGGCGACTGGAGCGGCGAGGGCTTCCTCCGCCAGGGCGCCTACTTCATGGACGACGCGATCGGCTGGGCGCAGGCGCGCGAGGACATCGACGCGAACTCCACCGTCGTCGTGGGCCTCGGCGAAGGCGGACGCGGCGTCGTCGAGCTCGCGCGCGGGGTGTCGGGATCGTCGATCGTCCCCCCCGCGGCGGTGGCGGTGGACTCGTCCCCCGACTGGCTCGCGGGCCTGATCGCCGCCCCCGCGACCAACGCCGCCCAGATCGACGGACTCGAGCGCATCTACGAGGCCGAGCTCACCGACGACGGCGACCCCCAGACCCGCGAGAATGAGCTGCGCGACGCGCTGGAGCGCGACTCCCTCGTGACGCTGGTCGCCGTCGAAGGGTGGCGCACGCCGATCTTCTACGCCTTCTCCTCCTTCGACGAGCGGGTGGATCCGGCCGCCTCCCAGCCCGCCCACGAGGCGATCTCGACACACTACGAGGGGTCCGATCACATCGTGGTCGACTGGGCCGTGGCGGGCCACGCGCCTTCGAACCGTGATCTCGCCGAGGCGACCACCCGACTCGACTGGCTGCGCACGCACCTCCCCTGAACCGGCCGACCGGATCCCAGGATTGCGGCAGCGCACGCGGCCGTCGACTCCCCTGTTGACCTGAGCGAGGGGGGTCCGATACCTTTCCGCCCCCGCTCCCGGTGTCCGGCATCGGAGGGGTCGCGCGCAGACGGGGGGTCGGCGGCGACTTGACGCTTTCCAAGGGCTTCATTCCATGCAGATCACCGTCGGTTCCACCAAGGTCGGAAACCTCAGCACGGACGTCCTCGTCGCGGCCGTCTACGGCAAGGGCGGGCGTCGCTCCGCAGCCTTCCGCGCCATCAACAGCGTCATCGGCGGCGGCCTCGGGTCCCTCCTCGAGCTCACCGGGTGGACGGGCAAGGCGGGCGAGATCGCCGCGATCCCCGCCCCGAAGGGTCTCCGCGCGCGCCTCCTCGTCGTCGGGTCGTTGGGAGACCGCGCCGAGGTCTCGCCCGCGTCGCTGCACCGGCTGATGACGAACGCGTCCGTGGCCGCGCGACCGGCGAAGGGCGCGAAGATCGCGGTGTACCTCGACCCCGCCCTCGACGACCGAGGCGAGCTCGACGCGCAGCTCGCGACCGCGGTCGGCACCGGCTGGTCCTTCGGCGCCTACTCCTTCGACGCCCACCTGAGCAAGAAGGCGGACGCCGCGGACCTGTCCGACGTGTTCGTCTACTTCGAGGGTCGCAAGGACCGGCCCGCCCTCACGGCCGCGGTGGAGCGCGGGTTCGCCATCGGCGCCGCCCAGGCGCGCGCCCGGAACCTGGTGAACGAGCCGGGCAACATCATCAACCCCGTGAGCCTCGCCGAGCACTGCGCGGACCTCGCCGCGTCCACGGGCCTCGACATCACCGTCCTGAACAAGGAGGAGTGCGAGGAGCTCGGCATGAACGCGTTCCTCGCGGTCGCCTCGGGCACCCGGTACCCGCCCCAGTTCATCCACATGACGCACAAGCCCGCCGGGGCGAGTCGCCGGGTGGCCATCGTGGGCAAGGCGCTGACCTTCGACTCGGGCGGCATCTGCATCAAGCCCGCGGCGGGGCAGGCCACCATGAAGATGGACATGGGCGGATCGGCGGCCGTCATCGGCACCATGGCGGCCGTCGCGGCGCTGAACCTGCCCATCGAGGTGCACGGCATCTGCGCGGCGACCGAGAACATGACCGGCGAGGCCGCGTACCGCACGGGCGACGTCCTCACGGCGTCCAACGGCAAGACCATCGAGGTCCTCAACACGGACGCCGAGGGCCGCCTCACGCTGGCCGACGCGCTGCACTTCGCCGCGGGGCTCGACCCCGAGGCGATCGTCGATCTCGCGACGCTCACGGGGGCCTGCCTCGTGGCGCTCGGGCCCGACGTGGCCGGCCTCATGGGCACGGGCCGCGGCCTGATGCGGGACCTGCGCGCCGCGGGCGACCTGTCGGGCGAGCCGGTGTGGGAGCTGCCCATGCCCCCGCACTACCGCGAGCTGCTGAGCAGCAAGGTCGCCGACATGAGCAACCTCGGCGGACGCTGGGGCGGCGCCATCACGGCGGGAATGTTCCTCAAGGAGTTCGTGCCCGAGGGCGTGCCGTGGGCTCACCTGGACATCGCGGGGCCCTGCTTCGTGGACAAGCCGCTGACGGGTCAGCAGTACGGGGCCACAGGCTTCGGCGTGCGCCTCCTCGTGGAGTGGCTCACCGGCCTCTGCGACTAGTCGCCCTTGTCCATCCCTCGCCGGTGAAACCCGGTGGCGACGAGGAAGATCTCGACCGACGACGTGCGCGTGCCCTTGGGGCGCACGGCCTTCACCTTGTCGAAGCGCGCCTTGACGCGGGTCCGCAACGCGGGCTCGTCGACTCCCTGAAAGACCTTGCAGACGAACGCCCCGCCGGGCCGCAGCCAGTCGGTCGCGGCCTCGAGGGCGCGGTCGCACAGCTCCACCGAGGCGATGTGATCCGAGAAGGGCACGCCGGTCGTGTTGGGGGCCATGTCGGACACCACCGCGTCGAAGGGCGGCGCGCGGTCTCCGGCCCCGGCCTCCCGGATCTCGGCCTCGGTGAGCTGGAACGCGGAGCCCTGGATGAGGACCGCCCCGTCCACCTGGCGTGGGTCGATGGGCTTGCGGTCCACCGCCACGACGAGCCCGCCCCGGCCGACCTTGCGCAGCGCGTACTGGGACCAGGACCCCGGCGCCGCCCCCAGATCGAGCACGGCGCCCCCGCGACGCAGCAGCTTGAAGCGCCGATCGAGCTCCTCGAGCTTGTAGACCGAGCGCGCGGCGAAGCCCTCCTGGCGGGCGCGCCTGGCCCGGGCCTCGTCCCCTCGGTAGTTGGGCTTGCGCTTGGCCACGTCAGTCCGGGGGCGCGGCCGCGGACTCCCGGAGCTCGGCGCGGCACGCCTCTTCGATCCGGGACCACAGCTCGCCGCGGCCCAGCCGATCCGGGCTGCTGAACAGCATCGCCGCCTCCCGCGGGACACCGAGGCCCCGGGTGATGATCGCCACGCGGTTCAGCCGCTTGCTCTTGCTGATCTTGTCGGCTTTCGTCAGCACGAGCAGGCCCCGCCGGCCGGTGTGCTCCAGCCAGTCGACCATCGCGCGATCGAGGTCCGTGGGGTCGCGGCGAAGGTCCACGAGCACCACCACGAGCCCGAGCTTGCCGCGCCGGGAGAGGTAGTCGCCGATCATCCGCTCCCACGTCGCCTTGACGGACTTCGGGACCTTGGCGAACCCGTACCCCGGGAGGTCCGCGAACCGCATGTCGATCCCGGCGTGCTTCAGCTCGAAGAAGTTGATGGCCTGGGTGCGGCCCGGCGTCTTGCTGACCCGGGCGATCGCCTTGCCGCCCACCAGCGCGTTGAGGCACGACGACTTGCCCACGTTGCTGCGGCCGACGAACGCCACCTCGGGCAGGTCCGACTCGGGCCACTGGTCCTCCTTGAAGGCGGACTTGATGAAGCGGACCGCGCCGCCCCCGGCTTTCTTCGCCTTCTTCGCCACGGCTATCGCCCGACGCGGGAGAGGTTCGGGTCCCCCGGCTGGTGGCAGGTGAGGCACACCTCGCCGTCGCCCTGGCCGTAGCGGAAGTCCTCGGGCGCCTCCGCCCAGCTGCGCGGGTGCGGATTCACGAACACGTGGCAGTTGAGGCAATCGTCCTGCCCGTGGCACGCCGTGCAGGACTCCAAGGACCGCCGCGCCTGGTGGCTGTGGTGCTCGGGCCCGGGGATCTCGCCCGCGCGCCCGCCCCACCCCGCGGGGTGGAACTCGAGGTTCCCCGGCGGATCCGACGTGCGCCCCGGGAAGCTGCCCGGCTGCACGCCCGCCTTCGCGTGGCAGTCCCGGCAGAAGGTCTGCGTGTCGTGGCAGGCGGTGCACTGCAGCGACGTCCGCATCGCCTCGAGGCCGTGCGTCATGACCCAGTCGGCGGGGTGAAGCTCGCGAACCTTGGCGACGCCGTCGTGGCAGTCGAGGCAGGTCTGGGCCGTGTGGCACGCGTTGCAAGACTCCTCGTCGAGCCGCGCGGCCGCCTCGTGGTGGCGCAGCCACTGGTCCTGGAAGTGGTCGTCCGGGCGGAAGCGGCCGCTCGGCTTCAGCGCGTCCCAGGTGTGGTCCAGGTCCGTGCGGAGACGCCCTCGTTCGCCCTGGAGGTGGCACGTCGTGCACGCGTCGGGGGCCTCACGACCGTTGTGACAGGACAGGCACGTCCCCATCTCCGGGAGGTGATCGCGCGTGGCCTTCGTGGCCGCCTCGATGCCCAGGTGGCAGGTCGTGCACTCCACGCCGTCGTCGATGTGCCGCTTGTGGGAGAACCGCAGCCGGGCGGGCTCGAACGCGACCGGGGCGGGCTTCGGCGCGCCCTCCACCGGGGCGTAGCGCGGCGCCGGGCCCACGTGCTCGTGAGTGCCCTCCGTGAAGCCCTCGTGGCACGCCTCGCAGCCCGCCTCGGGGTAAAGCTCGGCGGCGTTCGGCTGCTCCATCCGGTGGCAGAGGCCGCAGATGGTGTGGTCGGGGAGGTTGTCGTCCGCCGTCTGCTCGCTGGCCTGCACGCTGCCGTGACACACGACGCAGGAGACCCCGGACTGGAGGTGCTTCGTGTGGCTGAACGTCAGCGGGATCTGCTGGTCGGGATACACCACGTACGAGCGCGGAGGCGCGGGGGTGTCGTCGCCGATCGCAGGCGCGGCCAGGGCGAACAGCAGCCCCGCGGCGGCGAGGAGGAGCAGGGCTCTCATCGGTCCCCCGTGGTCGTGAGGCCCGCGAAGGCGTGGTCCCAGGGCGCGGCCCCGAAGTCACGGGAGACGGCCATGAGCGCGGGCTCCCAGTCGGTGAGGCGGGCGGTGGTCGCCTGGCGGGACGTGCCCTCGGTGCGGGCGCGCACGCCGAGCAGGAACGCCAGCGACGCGGTCACCTGCACGTGGTTGGTGAGCCAGGGCGAGAAGACGACGTCCGTGGACAGCGCGGCTCGAACCCAAGGCATGGGCCGCACCACGAGGTCCACCGCCACGTCGCCGTAGTCGCCCGTGAGGCCGGGCTGCAGCTCGTAGTCGTACCGCTGGTAGTCGCCCCGCAGGCCCACCTCGAGGCGACCGTCGAAGGGGCGGACGCGGGCCGACGCCGTGGCCGTGAACTTCATCCCCCCGCTGCCGTGGAGCAGGCGCTCGGACAGCCTCACCGACAGCATCGGGATCGGTCGGATGGTGACGGTCACGCGCTCGGTGCCGCTGACCCGGCCGATGTCGCTCGGCACGTTGTCGCGAGAGATCGCCTCGGGCATCACCTGGACGCCGCCGCCCGCCTCCACGGAGATCTGCGGCAGGGGTCGCAGCACGATCCGGCCGCGCACGGCGTCGAAGGGGTCCGTGTTGAAGACGCTCCAGATCTCGTCCGCGTCGAAGCTGGGCTGCAGGTGCTCGTACTCGAACACAGCGCGCATCCATCGAGTGGGCCGCCCCTCGACGCCCGCCAGCACCTCCGAGAAGCGACGCTGGAGCAGGTCCACCGCGAGGTTCCCGCGCAGGTTCAGGCGACCGTGCACCCCCTGGTGGAAGTCCACGGTGAGGTGACGTCGCGCGAGCTTGGCCACCTTGAAGCGGTCATGAAACCCGATCCGCAGCTGCGTCGCCCGGTGACCCGCGAGGAAGATCCCGAACCCGTAGGTCCAGTCCTTCCCCCACTCGACCGGCGTGGTCCAGCCGCTCGCCTCGTCGCCGAAGAAGACGCGAGAGCGGAGCGGCACGCCGCCGAACGCCTCGAACCCGAGCCGCCACACCGCGATCCGAGCGCGCACGCCGTCGAAGCGGAGCAGACCCGCGCTGCCCGCCCGGGGCGAGAGCTGGCGGCCGATGCGAACGAACCCGTCCCGCTTCAGGGGCGACACGTCCACGTACGCGTACAGCACCTCGGCCGTGAAGCCGCCGTTCCAGAGATCGAGCCCGCCGCGCAGGGACGTCTCGAAGGAGACGCGCGCCTTCGGGCCGTCGTTGCGGATCGAGAAGCGGAACGACTGCCGCAGGGGGTGATGGAGCGAGACCTGGTCGAGGCTCGTGCGGAACGGGCGGTAGCGATAGTCGAGCCGAACCGATCCGTCGATCGTCAGCCCCTTGCCGTCCCCCACGTCCCACGCGGACGGCCCCACCGGCGTGCCCGGGCCCACCACGCCCACGGACACCGAGTGGCCGGGCGGGGCGGCGGCGAGGGCGGCGCTCAGGCCCGACATCAGGACCGCGACGCAGGCCGCGACCCCGACTTCAGTTGTCCTCGGCACCCTGGGAGATCCACGTGTAGATGAGGTTGATCTGCTCTGCCGTGAGCGGCTTCACGCCGGGGAACGGGGGCGGCATGGGCCCCTGCTGGTAGCCCCACGTCTCATCCGTGGGCTCGCAGGGCATGACCTTGTGCATGAGGTAGCTGGCCACCGGGTCCCCGGGCTCCACGCGGTTCAGGCCGTCGTGCTGGAGCGTGTTCAGCACCCCCACGAGCGCCGCGTACGCCTCGAACTCGGTGAGCGACATGTTCCCGCGCGTCTGCACGATGTGGCAGGGCATGCAGTCGGTCTCGAACAGCGGGATGAGGTCCGCGGAGAAGGACACCGGGTCCTCCCCGACCTCGAGGAACGAGTCGTCGCACGGACCCACGGCGTCGTCGTCGTCCCCGGCGGTGGAGTCGTCGTCGTCGCCCGCGGTGTCGTCGTCGTCGGTCGCGTCGTCGTCGTCCGTGGCGCCGAAGAGGGCGTAGGGCGAGTTGGCCTCGTTCACCGCGGCGCACCCCGCCGCGACGAGCGCGAGGGCGAGGGCCGTGAGGAGGGCTCGGAGCGACACCATCGGCGCATGGTCGCAGAAGGAGGACCCCGTGCAAAGGGCCGCCCCGAGTGGTCGCCGGGGCGCGGCGGTGCTACCTATGAACGACGTGAGCAAAGCCCCCGACGCCGAATCCGCGCTGACCTTCCGACCCACCGGCGTGCTCGACGCGGAGGACGGCGCCGGCATCCACACGATGAACCTCCAGCGGGCGGGCGGGGAGCTCGTGTACTTCGTCTCCGACCTCCACCTGGGGGACGGCAGCCACACCGACATCTTCCAGCACAAGGACGACCACTTCCTCGCGTTCCTCGACGAGGTGGAGGCCAACGCGAAGACCCTGGTGATCGTGGGGGACGCGCTCGACTTCGACCAGGCCTGGTACTTCAGCCGCATCGTCCGCGGCCACGGCGACGTCATCTCGCGCCTCACGCAGCTCGCCGAGCGCATCCGCGTGGTCTACGTCTACGGCAACCACGACCCGGACATCGTGCTGTTCCGGGACATCCTCAAGTGGGAGCTCTGCGACAAGGTCGTCGTGGACGAACGCATCCTCGCGGTCCACGGCTACGAGTTCGACGCGTACGTGGGCGGCGGCAGCCACGACGAGTCGGTGATCTGGTCCCGCCTGCTCAACACCTACGAGCGGCTGTTCAAGACCTGGATCCGCATCCCGCTGCGGGAGTACTACACGGTGTCCAACCGGGTGGCCCACTACCTCCTCTACTGGGTGACGCGGACGGCCGCGTTCTGCGAGTGGGCGGGCCGACGCTTCGACCGCCCCGGCTTCGGGGCCGGCCTGGTGGCCTGGGCGCGCTTCTGGGGACGGGGCGCCCTCGGCGACCCCATGGGCCTCACCCACCGGGTCCTCGCCGAGCTCGAGGTGAACCCACGCTTCGAGACGATCCTGTGCGGCCACAGCCACCTTCCGGGGATCGTCGAGACCGAGGGCGAGAAGCGCTACATCAACCTGGGTTCTTGGTCCTTCGGCAACTCCCAGTACGGCATCTGGGACGGCCGCCGCTTCGTCCTGCGCGACTGGATCAGCGGGCGGGAGTTCGCGGATGAGAACTACCGGCACCTCTTCGGGATCCGGGAGGACTGGACGTACGAGGACTGGTTCCGCGACCAGTACCTCGGCTACCTCCGCTTCCGCTGCGGGGAGGAGGGCCTCCGCGCCGGCGTGCGGCCCCCGTCTTGGGCCCTGGCCGAAGCGGGCGAGCTCAAGCCGCTGGGCACGGGGCGGGTGTCCACCCTCTCGGACGAGCCCGCCCCCGTCGATCCGACCTGAGACAGCTAGGCGGGACAGTCTTCGTCCCGCCCCTGCGGCACGATCACGCGCGTGTCTCTGCCTCTGATCTCGCCCTGGGTTCTCGTCCTCGCGATCTTCGTGACCGCGGCGGCGGTGCTGCGCCTGGGCCGCCGCCGACGCTCTCGACGCGGCCGGCGCGTCGCCCGGCGCGGGCTGCGCGCCGAGGTGGAGGCGGAGATCGTCCTGGAGCGGCACGGATACCGAATCCTCGATCGCCAGGTCGCGGCCCCGTGGCCCATGCGCGTGGACGGCGAGGAGCTCGAGGCCGGGCTGCGCGCGGATCTCGTGGTCGGCCGCCGCGGGCGCGTCTTCATCGCCGAAGTGAAGACCGGCGCCGCCTCCCGCGTGACGCTCCCGGAGACGCGGCGCCAGCTCCTCGAGTACCGAGTCGCGTTCGACTGCGACGGGGTCCTCCTGGTGGACATGGAGGAGGAGCGGGTGCACCGCGTCGAGTTCCCGCTGCTGGAGTAAGGTCCGCGCCATGCTCGTCAACGGGACCCAGCACCGCACCGTGGCGTGGGAGGACGGCGCGGTCGTCCTCATCGACCAGCCGCGGCTCCCCCACACATTCGCGCTCCAGCGCCTCACCGATCACCGCGACGTCGCGGTCGCGATCTCGACGATGGTCGTACGCGGCGCGGGCGCGATCGGCGCCACCGGAGCCTTCGGTCTGGCGCTCGCCTGTCGGGAGGCGCCCGACGGCGCGTTCGACGCCTACGTCGCCGCCGCGCGGGCCACGCTCGCGGACACGCGCCCCACCGCCCAGAACCTCTTCGCAGGGTTGGATCGCGTCGCGGCCGCCGTGGCCGAGGCGGGAGGGGGCGCCTCCCCGGACGTCGCGCGGGACGCCGCCCTCGTCGCCGCCCAGGCATACGCGGACGAGGACGCCGCCGCCTGCGAGGCGATCGGGCGGCACGGCGCGGCGCTGCTGGAAGACGGGTGGCGCGTCGCGACCCACTGCAACGCGGGCTGGCTCGCGTTCGTGGACTGGGGATCCGCGCTCTCCCCCGTCTACCGCGCCCGCCGGGACGGCAAGAACGTCTCGGTGTTCGTGGACGAGACCCGCCCCCGCGGCCAGGGCGCGCGCCTCACCGCGTGGGAGCTGGGCGGCGAGGGGGTCCCGCACGACGTGATCGCCGACAACGCCTTCGCCCATTTCGCCTCCCAGGGCGCCATCCAGGCCGTGATCGTCGGGTCGGATCGGGTGGCGGCGAACGGGGACGTGGCCAACAAGATCGGGACCTGCGGGCGCGCGATCATCGCTCGCCGTCTGGGCATCCCCTTCTACGTCGCGCTCCCGTCGACCACGATCGACGCCGACTGCCCCTCGGGCGCGGACATCCCCATCGAGGAGCGGTCCGCGGACGAGGTGCACTACACGTGGGGTGAGGACGACGACGGCGCGTTCAGGAGGGTCCGCACGACCCCCGCCGCGTCCTCGGCCCGCAACCCCGCCTTCGACGTGACCCCCGCCGACCTGGTGGACGGGATCATCACCGAGTTCGGCGTCGTCCCGGCGAGCGCGGCGGGCATCGCGCGTGTCGTGGCGGCTCGTACACGGCTCGGCTGAGACTCCGGCGGGGTGGGCCTCGTTGACAGCGTGCGGGCCCCCGCATAACCTCGTTTGCTCGGCTCGGAATCGGCGTACGTAGCTCGAATCTCTCGCTTTCTCCAGGGGGCACCCGGCCCCGCGAACGCAGGCAGGTGTGCATGGTGGCCAACGTCCTCTTGAGCCCCTCGACGGGAGGCGGCGCCGCGGACCCGACCGATCCGGAAGCGATCGCTCGCGTCCTGCTCGAAAAGAGCAGCCTGCTGATCTACATCACGGACCTGAACTACAAGGTCGTGCTGTTCAACCGGGCGGCCCGTCAGGCCACCGGCTACGACACCGCGTCGTGCCCGAACGTCCAGGCCCTGTTGGAGCGGTTCTATCCGGATCCGGGGTACCGAGGGATCGTCCAGGGGATCCACGACGGGTGGGCCAAGAACGAGCACATCCGCGGCACCGAGCTGGTCGTCCAGTGCAAGGACGGCAGCCAGCGCACGATCTCGTGGTCCACGTCGCGGCTGAAGGTCGGGCGGCGGTCCTCGAGCGGCTACATCGCCATGGGCGTGGACGTGACCACCCGGCGCAGCCTCGAGCAGTGGGTGAGCCTCCTGCAGCGCTCGCTCCAGCACCTCACCGAAGGCGTCGTCCTCACGGATCCCGCCGGCCACATCCTCGCCTGGAGCGAGGGCGCCCACCGCCTCCTCGGCCACGAAGAGGCGGGCATGCAGGGCCGCTCCCTCACGGATCTATACCTGCGGGCCGAGCGGGCGATCATCGCTCGCTCCGTGGAGCGGGCCATCGAAGCGGACGGTCGCTTCGCGGGCGAGATCGAGCTCGAGCAGGCCGACGGTCAGAGCCGGATCGTCGGGTTCCAGCAGGTCCGACTCGACGGCGACGGCGGCCTGCCCCTGGCCCTGCTGTCGATCCTGTCCGAGCCCGAGTCCGCGGGCGGTCGCGCCCCGGCCGAGGCCCTCACCGAGCTCGAAGGCAAGATCGGAGAGCTCACGGCCGCGCTGGCGACCGAGCAGGCGTCCACCGCCGAGCAGGCTGCCCTCGTCGCGAAGCTCCAGGCGGAAGCCGGCGCCGCGCCCACGGAGAATCCGGAGCAGGCCGCGCGCATCACCGCCCTCGAGGCCGAGGTGGCCGCCGCCGAGGCGCAGGTCGCCAAGCTCGAGGCCGACGCCGCCGCCAAGACCAAGGAGGCCGAGGACGCCGCGGGCGCCGCCTCCAAGGCCGCCGACGACGCGAAGAAGGCCGCGGACGAGGCGGGCAAGGCCGCCGCCGACGCCGCCGCCCAGGCCGCCGACGGCGAGAAGTCCCGCGCGGACCACGCCGAAGCCGCCCTCGCCGTCACCAAGAAGGCCGCCGCCGACGCCGCGGCCCGAGCCGACGCGGCGGAGGCCAGGGCCAAGGAGGCCGAGGCCGCCGCCGAGGCCGCCGAAGCGACGGCCAAGGAGGCCGACGCCAAGATCAAGCAGGCCGAGGAGACCGCCAAGAACGCGGTGGACGAGCTCACCCGCGCCCAGGCGGCCGCGGACGAGCAGACCAAGCGCGCCGATCGCCTCGAGGGGCGCATCCAGGCCGCCGACCTCGTGGCGAAGAGCGCCTCCGGGAAGGTCGACGCCGCCGAGGCGAAGGCCGCCAAGGCCGAAGCGGACGTCGCCGCCGCGAAGGCGGACGTGGAGAAGGCCAACGCGGCCGTCGCCGAGGCCGAAGCGGCCGCGTCCGAGCTTCAGAAGAAGGTCGCGGAGCTCGAGGGCAAGGGCGCCGACGCCGAGTCGGCGGCTGCAGGAGCCGTCAAGGCGGCGGAGGACGGGGTCGCCGAGGCGGAGAAGAAGGTCGAGGCGGCCGAGGCCGCGCTCGTGGCCGCCGAGGCCGCCGCCGCCGACGAGGCGGGGCGCCGAGAAGACGCCCACCGGGCGGCGCTCAAGGAGATGCAGGAGCGGGCCGCCGCCGAGCGGAAGACGCTCGAGGACCAGCTGAGCCGGGACATCCTCGCGGCCGAAGAGCGCGCCGAGACCGAGCGAGAGAAGCTCGAGGCCCGCTTCGCCCAGGAGAAGGCCGAGCTGGAGCAGGCGGCGGTGATCGCCCGGGCCGAGGCCGAGTCCGAGTGGCGCGACCGCGTCGCCGCGCTGGAGGCGCAGATCGCCAAGACGCCCTCGCTGCAGGGGTACGTCGCCAAGGTGGCGCGCGACGCGTTCGTCGCCGCCGACGCCGAGGGCCGCATCGTCGGCTGGAGCGCGGGCGCCGCGGAGCTGGACGGCCGCCCCGAGGCGGACGCGCTGGGCAAGCACCTCCACAAGGACGTGCTCTCCCTCGAAGGGGTCGACTGGAAGAAGCTCTTCGGCAAGGTCGTGGTCGCGGGCCGCGTGGAGGGCGACTACACCCTCCTGCACGGCAGCACGCGCACCGAGGTGAAGCTCGTCGCGTCGATCGTGCGCGACGCCGACGGGCGTATTCAGGGCGTCGCCGAGTCGATCCGCGCGCTGCAGCCGGAAGGCGGGCTCGAGCTCCACGGCAAGGCAGCGTTCGCGGAGGTCGCGGCCCCCCTCTACAAGCGCATCGAGGGGCGCGTGGCGGCGGGTCTGGCGGCCCACCGGCGGTCCGCCTCGTCCACCCGTGACCTCCTCAAGATCGCGGGCGGCGTGGCCGACGGCGCGTCCGGCGCGGAGCTCGAGAAGCTCGCCCGCGACCTGGATCTGAAGGGCCTGCTCGAAGCCGGCCCCGAGGGGCTGAAGCAGGACGAGAGGGCGTGGACCGGGCTCCGGTCCGCGAGCCAGGACCTCACTCGGATCACCACCGGCGTGGCCCAGGGCGGGACCCTCCAGGCGCGCTGGAACGAGCTGGTCGAGCGCTGCCTCTCGGTGGTCGAGGCGGGCCCGGAGGGGCCGAAGACGGCCGAGCGCGTGTTCGGCGACCGCACCACGGCGGAGCTGCGCGGCGAGTTCGTCGTGCCGCTGCTGCTCGCGTTGTTCGCCAGCCCCACCCCCAAGGGCAAGACGCCCGCGGTGGCCACGTCCGCGGACGGGGACTCCGTCCAGCTGGACAGCCGGGGCCCCACCCCCACGGTCGAGACCGTCGTGCTCCTGCGCGCCCTGGCGCAGGCCGCGGGCGGCAAGGTCACGATGGGCCACGACGGCAAGGCCACCACCGCCTCGGTCGTGCTGCCGCGCTACCCCGTCGTCGAGGCGACGGCCGTCGACGCGGACGGATCGGACGACATCCCCGAGTTGGAGCTCGAGGCCATGCCCGACGACGAGGACGAGGCCGAGGCCACGTCCGTCGGCGCCCTCGCCCTGCCCGGCGTGGACGACGAGCCCATCCCCGAGGACGCGTCCCCCGCAGTCCTCGCCTCCGGCACCGCCGCCGCCGTGGAAGAGGACGACGGCGGGGATCTGCTCCTCATGCTGGGCGAGGACTCCGCCGTGCTGCGCCAAGCCCCTGAGTCCGAGGTCGCGTACGTGCCCGTGTCCGCCACCGGCAGCCACCCCCGCGTGGACGGCGGCATCGAGAACACGGACGCGGAGCTCGAGGGCGCCTTCGCGGGCGACGCCAAGGTGTCCGCGTCGGTGCGTCAGGCCGCCGAAGAGATGGACGCCTTCGCCGCCAAGAAGGGCAAGGGCGACGACATCTCCGACCTTCAGACCGGCCCCATGGCGGCCGCCAAGGGGCCGAGCCCCGAGGTCCTTCGCGAGATGCAGGCCACCGACGCGGGAGAGGGCAAGGGCAAGGGAAAGGGCAAGGGCAAGAAGCCCAAGGGCAAGAAGCCCAAGGGCAAGAAGAAGAAGTCCAAGGCCAAGAAGTAGCCCGCTCCCAGGGCCAGGAGGGCCCGATGGCCACCGTTCGACCGTTCACCGCTCACCTCCCCCCCGCGGACCGCGCCGCCGCGATCGCGTCGGTCCCGTACGACGTCGTGAACAGCCGGGAGGCCGCCGCGTTGGCGGACGGAAACCCGGACTCGTTCCTCCACGTCATTCGGCCCGAGATCGACCTGCCGGAGGGCACCGACCTCTACTCCGACGTCGTCTATGCGCAGGCCCGCCGAGCGCTCGCCGAGTTCAGCGAGCGGCTCCCCTTCACCGCCGAAGAGGGCGTGCTCCTCGTCTACCGGCTCATCCGCGAGGGCCGCGCCCAGGTCGGCGTGGTCGGCGGCTGCTCGGTGGACGAGTACGACGCGGGCGGCATCGCCATCCACGAGCGCACGCGACCGGCCAAGGAGGACGACCGCACCCGCCACGTGGTCACGATGGGGTGCCAGGCCGAGCCGATCTTCCTGGCCTACCGGCAGGACGCCGCGGTCGACGCGCTCGTCGCGGCGGCCATGGACACGGACCCGCTGTACGACTTCACCGCGCCCGACGGCGTCGCCCATACCGTGTGGCGCGCCCCCGATCCGGCGGCGCTGCAGGCCGCGTTCGAGGCGGTCCCCATGCTCTACGTGGCGGACGGTCACCACCGCGCCAAGTCGGCCTCCCGGGCCCGCGCCGAGCTGCGTGACCGCGCGGGGGACGCCCACCGCGGCGACGAGCCGTACAACTTCGTGATGTCGGTCGTCTTCCCCGACAGCGAGCTCGACATCCTCCCCTACAACCGCGTCGTCACGGACCTCGGCGGCCGCACGCCCGGGGACGTCCTCGCCGCCCTCGACGCCCGCTTCGGGCTCACCCCGGACGTCGCCCCTTCCCCCGCGGAGCGAGGCTCCTTCGCCGTCCACGCCGCCGGTCGGTGGTACGGGTTCCGAATCCCCGCGCCGGGCACGTCGGTCATCGGCGACCTGGACTGCGCCCTCCTGCAGGACGAGGTCCTCGCCCCCGTCTTCGGCATCGAGGACCCGCGGCGCGACGCCCGCATCGACTTCGTGGGCGGCATCCGCGGGACGGACGAGCTCGCGCGCCGCGCGACGGACGCGGGCGGGGTGGCCTTCTCGCTGTTCGCGACGTCCCTGGCCGAGCTCTTCGCGGTCGCCGACGCGGGCGAGATCATGCCGCCGAAGTCGACCTGGTTCGAGCCGAAGCTCCGCTCCGGGCTCTTCTTCCACCGGATCGCGTAGGAGCCCCGCATGCGCGTCCTCGTCGCCGACAAGCTGCCGACCGCCGCCCTCGTCCGCCTGCGCTCCCACGGGTTCGAGGTGGAGGTCGACCCGACCCTCGCGGGGGACACGCTGGCCGAAGCCCTCGCGCGCATCGATCCGACCGTGCTGGTCGTGCGGTCCACAAAGGTCGCCGCCGACGCCATCGGGGGCGCGCCGAGCCTGGGCCTCGTGGTGCGCGCCGGGGCGGGCGTGAACACCATCGACGTGGCCGGCGCGGCGGCCCGAGGCGTCTACGTGGCGAACTGCCCCGGGCGGAACTCGCACGCCGTCGCCGAGCTCACGATCGGGCTGCTGATCAGCCTGGACCGGCGCATCCCCGACGCGGTGGCGACCACGCGGGCGAAGCAGTGGGCGAAGAAGGAGTTCGCGCGGGCTCACGGCCTGGCCGGGCGCACGATCGGCGTGGTCGGCATCGGGCGCATCGGGCTCGCCGTGCTGCGGGCCGCCCGCGGGCTCGACATGAAGCTCTTGGCCTGGAATCGGCACCCCAACCCCGCCGTCCAGGACGCCCTCGTGGCCGCGGCCGAATCCCAGGGCGCGACGATGGTGAAGGATCTCGCGGACCTCGCCTCCCGCGTCGACGCGCTGACGGTGCACGTAGCGGCGGTGCCCGCGACCCGGGGACTCATCTCCCGGGACGTGTTCGAGGCCATGCGACCCGGCGCCTACTTCATCAACACCGCGCGCCACCAGGTCGTGGACCACGACGCCCTGCGCTGGGCCCTGGACGAGCGCGGGATCCGCGCGGGGCTCGACGTGTTCGAGGGCGAGCCGTCCGGCGGGGCGGGCGAGGTGGCGACGGATCTCGTCGCGCACCCCTCCGTGTGGGCGACGCCGCACATCGGCGCCTCCACCACCCAGGCCCAGGAGGCGGTCGCGGACGAAGCGGTGCGGGTCGTCGTCGCCTTCCGCGACACCGGGGTGGCCCTGAACTGCGTCAACGTCTCTCCGCGCTCCCCCGCGACCCACCTCCTCGTCGCGCGCCATCGGAACCGGGTGGGCGTGCTGTCCCACGTCTTCGCCGCCCTGAGGGACGCGTCCATCAACGTCGCCGAGACGGAGAACGTGGTCTTCGCCGGCGCCGAGGCGTGCATCGCCCGCATCCACGTCGACAAGGAGCCCGCGGGCGATCTCCTCGCCGGGATCCGCGAGGGCTCCGACGACATCCTCTCCCTCACCGTCATGCCCCTGTAGGAGCCGACATGGCCCGCGTTCACAACTTCAGCGCCGGTCCCAGCGCGCTGCCCCTCCCCGTCCTCGAACAGGCGCGCGACGAGCTCGTCGACTTCCGCGGCTCCGGGGCGTCGATCATGGAGCAGTCCCACCGGGGCCCCGTGTACGACCGCGTCCACAGCGAGTGCGAGGCCGACCTCCGCAGCCTCCTGGGCGTGCCCGGCTCCTACGCGATCGTGTTCATGGGGGGCGGCGCCCGCTCCCAGTTCGCGCACGTGCCCAACAACCTCGCCCGTCACGCCCCCGCCGACTACATCGACACCGGGAGGTGGGCGAGCGGGGCCGCGTCCGAGGCCGCCAAGCTGGTGACCTCGCGCACGATCTACAGCTCCCAGGACTCCGGGTACCACCACGTGCCTTCCCAGGACGCGATCACCGCCGATCCCGACGCGGCGTACCTGCACTACACGTCGAACAACACGATCTACGGGACGCAGTACCAGTACGTGCCGAGCGCGGGCGGGGGCACGCTCGTGTGCGACATGTCGAGCGACATCCTCAGCCGCCCCGTGGACGTCGGCCGCTACGGCCTGATCTACGCGGGCGCCCAGAAGAACATGGGGCCCGCCGGCGTCACGGTGCTGATCCTCGACCGGGCCCTGCTCGAGCGCAGCGACCCGACCCTCCCCGAGATGTTCTCCTTCGCGAAGATCGCGGCGAAGGACTCGATGCTGAACACGCCGCCGACCTTCAACATCTACATGGTCGGGCTCGTGGCGAAGTGGCTGCTGGGGCTCGGCGGGCTGTCCGCCATGGAGGCCCGCAACCGCGCCAAGTCCGACGCCGTCTACGGCGCGATCGACGGGTCCGGCGGCTTCTACACGGGCCACGCGCAGCGCGGCTCCCGGTCCTGGATGAACATCACGTTCCGCATCCCCGGCGACACCGCCCTCGAGCCTGTCTTCGTATCGGAAGCGACCGAGGCGGGCCTGATCGGCCTCAAGGGGCACCGCAGCGTGGGCGGCCTGCGCGCCAGCATCTACAACGCGGTCCCCCTCGCCTCGTGCACCGCCCTCGCCGACTTCATGGGCGACTTCGCGCGGCGTCACGGCTGACGATCCGGCGCTCCGACCGTGCGCGGCCCGCGACCCGGTCCTAGGGTTTGAGCGCCCGTGCCTTCAGGTAGGGTGCGCCCAGAGGTCCGGAGGGAACGATGAGAGCTTGGACGTGCATCGCAGTCGCCGCCTTGGCGATGTCGGCCGCCCCGGCGGCGGCCGGAGAACCGGAGCTTCCAGCGGGCCTGACCTTCTGCGCCGAGCGGGCGGCGATCGACGCCGCCTTGGGCGAGATCAACGAGCTCACGGACGAGATGCTCGAGTCGAACCTCACGCTGTGGGGCCTCGACGGCGTCATCCGCGTGGTCCTCGAGGAGCAGAAGCTCGTGACCGCCCGGTGGCGGTGCTTCGAGTCGCCCAAGGCGCTCAAGACCATCAAGGCCAAGCTCGGCGGCCGCCACGGAGAGCCCGCGGTCACGGGCGCGCCCGACGACACCGGCTACTCCCGCAAGTACACGTGGTCTCCCGGCAACTCCGTCACGGTGGAGATGAGCCGTCAGACGGAGCAGGTGTACGCCACCTGGGAGGTCCCGCCCGAGCGCTGCTCGTCGGGCCCCGACAAGCAGGAGGGGCTCACCGACCAGGAGAAGGCCGACCTCGAGGCCGTCTCCGAGAAGAAGGCCATCGAGTTCGACGTCTTCTCCGAGGATCTCGAAGAGCGCGAGAAGGAGATCGAGGACGAGAAGAAGCGCAAGGCCGAAGAGGAAGAGAAGAAGGCCAAGGAAGAGGCCGGCGAAGAGGAAGAGGACCCCGAGGACATCGACATCGACTGGTAGCGCCGGCAGCGTGCGCCGGTGCCGCGGCCCCCTGCAGACACCCCCCTCGACTTCCCCACCGCCGACGGCGTGACCCTCGAGGGCGCGTGCGTGGTGCCCGAGTCCGCCCGCGGGACCCTCGTGGCCTGCCACCCCCACCCGCTGTACGGCGGGACGATGAACAACAAGGTCGTACACTCGCTGTACAAGGCCTTCCGGGACACCGGCTACGCCGCGATCCGGTTCAACTTCCGCGGTGTGGGCGGCTCCGGCGGGACCCACGGCGGCGGGGTGACCGAGCTGCACGACGTCCGGGCCGCCGCGACCGCCCTCGATCAGCGCGCAGAGGCGGACGGACCCCGGGTGATCGGCGGCTTCTCCTTCGGTTCCGTGGTGGGCCTCACCGCGGCCGCCCAGGACCCCACGGTCACCCACCGCGTGGGGATCGGCCTGCCCCTGGGGCTCGGCGAAGTCGACGGTCGCGACTACGACTGGAGCTTCCTCGAGGACGACGCCCGGCCGCTGTTCCTCATCATCGGAGAGGAAGACGAGTTCTGCCCCACCGACGAGTTCGAGGCGCGCGTGCAGGCCATGAAGGCCGCCGCCGTGCCCGTCGAGGCCGTCGTCGTGCCGGGCGCCAACCACTTCTTCGACCGTTTCGGGCACGTCCTCCGCCAGGAGGTCTTCCGCGTCGCTGCGCGCATCGCGGGCGACGAACCCGAGCCCCGCCGCCACCCCGTCCGCCCGGTGGAATAGACTCCGCCCGACGGGCAGCTGCGCCCCCTCTGGAACGCCGATGCAAGCGCTGACGATTCGCCTCTCTCTCCTCCTCCTCGCCGCCTCCCTGCTGGGCGGCTGCGGGGTGCGCAAGGACCTCCATCAAGCCGCCTTGGACACGATCGCCGAGTCCCAGGACAAGGTCGGCGCCCTCCTCGAGGAGCTCGCCGCGTGCCGCGCCCAGCAGGACGCGCTGGTGGGCACCGTCGAAGAGTGCAAGGCCGAGCTCGCCGCCCTCGCCGCGGCGCGGGACCAGGTCCTGGCCGACAACACCGCGCTCCGGAGGAAGCTCTCGGAGCTGGGGCAGAACGTGGACGCCCTGCTCGAGCAGAAGTCGGACATGGCCGACATGCTCGCCGAGGCCCAGCGCGCGCTGGAGGAGGCCCGGGCGCGACAGGCCGCCGCCGAGGCCCGCGACGCCATCTTCCGGAAGATCCGCGACCGGCTGCAGGCGATGATCGACGGCGGGAAGCTGAACGTCCGCATCGTGCGCGGGCGCTTGGTCATCGACTTGAAGCAGGACATCCTGTTCCCCAGCGGCAGCGCCGAGCTCAGCGAGCTCGGGATCGAGACGCTCAAGGAGGTCGCGGACGCCCTCGTCGACTTCCCGGACCGCGCCTTCCAGGTGGAGGGCCACACGGACAACGTCCCGATCAAGACCCAGCGCTTCCCCTCGAACTGGGAGCTGTCCACGGCCCGCGCGGTGTCCGTGGTGAAGCTGTTCAAGGACGTCGGGCTCGCGGGCGAGAACCTCAGCGCCGCCGGGTACGGCGAGTTCCAGCCCCGCGCGGCGAACGAGTCCGAGGAGGGGCGCGCCCTGAACCGTCGCATCGAGGTGGTCATGGTCCCGGACCTGCAGACCCTCCCCGACCTCGTGGAGACGATCGACAAGTGAGCACGGTCGCCCCCGCCTTGGAGGACGCGCTGCAGCGGCTGATGGGCCTGAGCGGCTCGGACCTCCACCTCGGCGACGGCGACCCCCCGATGGGCCGCATCGACGGCGAGCTGCGGCCCCTCCCCGACTGCCACGCCCAGACCAAGACCGTGCTCGAGCTCGTGGAGGGCTTGGTGGACCCCGAGGAGGTGGCCCACCTGGACGCGTCCGGCGGCGGCGCCATCGACTTCGCGTTCGGCATCGACGGGCTCGGCCGGTTCCGCGCGAACCTCTACATGGCGGGCAACGGCTGGGCCCTCGCGGTGCGGGCGCTCGCGGAGTCCATCCCCACCCTCTCGGAGCTGCAGCTCCCTCGCTCCCTCGCCTCGCTCGTCGACCACAAGACGGGCTTGGTCCTCTTCACGGGGCCGACGGGCAGCGGCAAGTCGGCCACCATGGCGGCCCTCGTGGCGCACGTGACCGAGACCCGGCGCGTGCACGTGATCACCCTCGAGGATCCGATCGAGGTCCTCCACCCCCGCAAGCGAGGGCTGGTGCGGCAGCGGGAGCTCGGTCGCCACACGGCCACGTTCGCCGACGGGCTCCGCGCCGCGCTCCGCGAGGACCCCGACATCATCCTCGTGGGCGAGATGCGCGATCAGGAGACCATCCAGCTCGCGCTCACGGCCGCCGAGACCGGCCACCTCGTGCTCTCCACGCTGCACTCGTCCCGGGCCTACGCGGCGGTGGACCGCATCGTCGACGTGTTCGACGAGCACAAGCAGGGCCAGGCCCGGTCCCAGCTGGCCGACTCCCTCCAGGCCGTGGTGGCCCAGCGCCTGGTGCGGCGCACGGACGGCGGTCGCGTGGCGGCGGTGGAGGTCATGCGCGTGAACCACGCGATCGGCAACCTCATCCGCGAGCGTCGCGCCCAGCAGATCCCGAGCGTCATGCAGACCCACCGGGACGACGGCATGTGGCTGCTCGAGAGGCACCTCGCGGCGCTGGCTCGCCGAGGGCTCATCAGCGTGGACGAGGCCTACGCCCACGCGGAGGACCACGGCCTGGTGGAGACCTACCTCACCGGCTGATCCGGGCACCCGGGTGCCCGCTTCGGACCGCTTGCAGGTGCGAAGCGCTCTGCGCACCCCGGCATCCCGTGTCACGGATCTCTCCCCCGCGAACCTCGGAGATCGGGCATGATCATGCCCGATCGTCACATCGAGTGGCGCCCCGCCGAGTGCGGCCCCAACGTGGAAAACGCAGCGATATCGGCGAGGTTTTTGCGACGAAGGACGCGAGAGGACGATCGGCCGAGCACTCGCTGTTCACGCCGGCACCACGCTTGCAACCCCTCCGAGCAGCATGAGGTCCGCGAGGGCGCCTCAGCCGACGGGAGTAGACATGGGCCAAGTCGTACCGCTTTCCACCCTTCCCGAGAGCCTCCGCCCCGGACCGCATACGGTCGTAGGCGAGTCCAAGGTGGTCTTCACCCTCTTGGGCATGGTGGCCGACGTCGTGCTCGACGTGGACATGACGGTGTCCCGGGCGCGCGACCTCTTCACCCTGGCGCTCTACGAGCGCGCCGAGAAGCGCTACAAGACCAGCACGCGCGTCTCTCTGGCCTTCGACACCGCGCTCCGCACGGTCAAGAAGATCAAGAAGAAGTACAAGGAGAATGGGGTCGAAGACGGCGACGGTCCCCTCTACAACCTGCGCCGCAAGGTCTACTTCATGCTCCTGAAGCGGGAGATGGACCTGGACGAGATCGCCCGCGAGCTGCCCATCAACTACGAGGTGAACTACGCCCGGCTGTCCGTCGACACCCTCATGGACCAGGGCCTGGTCGAAGAGATCGACCGTGGACGCGGGCAGATTACGTACCGGGCGGTCATCCCGGAGGGCTATGTAAACTTCTTCAGTGAGGACCACGACGCCGTCATCGCCGGCTTCGAACGGTTCCTCGGGGCCACGCGCAAGGTGGTGGTCGAGCGCCTGCTGAAGGCGAACGGCTCCACCGCTCTGGCTCGCGGGTTCGTCGCTCGGGTGAAGCCCGAGGACCAGGAAGACCTGGCCGACGACCTTCGGGCCGCCATGGTTCGCACGCTCATGGAGTATGAGCGGCGCGCCGAGGGTCTGGAAGACGAGGAAGTGGCCGAGATGGAGGTGTTGATCGGGCTCTCGCCCAGTTGATCCTCCACCGGAGATGATCAACCGCCTCCCCCTCCGGGGGGAGGTCGGCTCCCCCCTGGGGAGCGACGGAGGACCGATGACGCACCGGCATCCAACCCGCCTCGCCGGCTTCGCCATCCTCGCGCTCGGCCTCGCCCTCTCCGGGTGCTCGGTCGACGACGGGAGCCTCGTCATCGAGGCGTCCGACACGGATGACGTCGAGTACGCGCTCCCCGAGCAGGACCGCGAAGACGACGCCGGCGACGTGGTCGTGCTCCCCCCCGAGCACGTCGAGGTCTACGTCGGCGAAGAGCTCTTCTTGGACGTCCTGAACGAGGACCCGGAGGCGTACGTCCTGCGCCCCACGCAGCTCCCCGAAGGCTCGGACTACGAGCCGGTGGAAGACGGCGGCATCCTCCACTGGGTGCCCGAGGCCGAAGACATCGGCACGCACGAAGTCATCTTCCTGCACGCCGACATCGACAACCCGAGCCTCTTCCTGTTCAGCCGCACGATCGTCCTCGACGTCCTGCCCCGGTTCGATCTGATCGAATACGGCTTCTAAGCACCCCACGGAAGAACCACTTCGTTTCGCCTCCGGCGATTCTTCCGCGGGGGCCCCGCACTGCCTTCCTCAACTCCGCTCGGACTTGCTGCGCAAGCTCCTCGCTGCGCGCGCTTGGAGCGCTTGCCGAGCCCCGCCCACCAAGGCCCGTTTCGCCCGTTTCGCCTCCGGCGAATCGACGATCCGGGTTGGCCCTCCGAGGGCCTGCGATGCGAGAATGGTGGGAGTGAGTTCCCGGCGACGAATCGGTGAGATCCTCTTGGCGTCCGGCGCCATCGACGAGGAGCAACTGGCCCAGGCGCTCGCCGAGCAGGCGGACGTTCGCTTCGCCGCCCCGCCCCTGCCCACCCCGGACCCGATCCTCCTCGCCAGGCTCCCCGTGGACATCGCGCGCGCGCTGCGCGTGCTCCCGCTCGCCGTGGGAGTCACGGGCATGGCCGAGGTCGCGGTCGCAGACCCGTTCGACACGCAGGCCCAGGCCACCGTCTCCACCGCCCTCGGCTGCCCGCTGAGCCTCCTGGTCTCGCCGGCCGGCGCCCTCGACAAGACCATCGCCGACGTCTACGCCGCGGCCGAGATCGTGACCGCGAGCGTGATCGAGGCCCTGCCCGCGGAAGAGGACGACGGGGAGGACGAGGAGCTCGACATCATCGCCGTGGACGACCTCGTGCCGGACGTGGACGAGGAGGCCGAGGAGCGCATCGTGGACGTGGCCGTGACGTCCTCGATCCCCCTCGGCGGCTCCATCCCCGGCCTCGGGACCGTGCCGCCGGGGCTCATGTCCCTCGGATCCGGATCGGCCGCCCCGCCCGCGCCGGTGGTGCACTCCGCCCCCGCGGACGACGACGACTTCGACGACCTGCCCGAGACGGCCGAGGAGACGGAGCCGTCGGACCACACCCCCGAGCCGCCGGACGAGATCGACGTCGAGGACGCCCTCGACCTCGGCGCCATCGAGGTGAGCCCCCCCTCCTCTCCCCGCGTGGTGGTCCCGTCCTTCCCCGCCGGCCCGGCGCCGCCCCTCGCGCCGCCGCCCCTGCCGAAGCAACCGAGCGGGCCCCCGGCGCCCCCTCCGCCGCTCGCCCCGCTGGGCCCCCCGCCGGGCGCGAGCCCAAGCCGGACCCAGCTCTCCCCGGTGGCCACGTCGCCGGGCGAGAAGCCGCCCACGTCGCCCCTGGAGGAGGAGACGCTGGTCGCCATCGAGCACCCGGACGACGGGTCCGCGGTGGGCGCGCTGCCCCCGTCCCTCGGCGCGGAGGCCCCGGCCGCGGACGTCTCCCTCGGGGACCAGAGCGCTCCTCCCCCGGGCCTCGACGCGCCGCTGGATCTCGACGGTCACTCCGACCGCGGGCTGGCCGCGGTGGTGAAGGACCTGCGCGGCTCACGCACCCCCGAGACCAGCCTCCAGCTGCTCGCGGCGCTCCTCGCGCACGGCCTCGACCGTCAGTGCGACGCCCTGCGCCTGCGCGCAGAGGGCTCCCAGCTCCGCGTGGACTACCGCGTGGACGGCGAGATGCAGCTCGCGGTGCGGCTCCCGGCGTGGTCGCGCATCGCCGCCGTCGAAGCCATCCACCGGGCCGTGGGGCTGCCCCTCGGCGAGCCGACCGGGCACGGCGTCGGGCGCGGCTTCGAGGCGATCTGGAGCGGCCGCCCGGTGAGGTGTCGCATCGCGAGCGTCGGCGGCGCGCCGGAGCCCTCGCTCGTCCTCCGCATCCGCGACTCCGGCTCGGTCCGCGACGTGAACGGCCTCGGGCTGCCCGCGGACGTGCGCAAGCGGCTCCGCCAGTGGGGCGCGGCGCGCCAGGGCGTCATCCTCGTGGTCGGGCCGGAGGACTCGGGCCGAAGCACCACGCTGCGCGCCATCGCGCGGGCCGAGGCGAAGCGGCGCCGCACCTGCGTGGTGGGCCCATGGGACCTGTTCACGACCGACGGTCAGGAGACCTACCGGTACGGTGACGGCCCCGGCGAAGAGGACATCGCGGTGGCGGTCCACCACGCCCTGGCTCGGGACCCGGACGTGTTGGTGGTGGACGGCGTGGAGCACGCCGCGGGCTTGGTCCTCCGGGCTGCGGACGACGGTCGGCTCGTCATCGCGGGCCTGCGCGGCGACGACGCGGTGGACGGCCTCTCGAACCTCCTCGAGCACGTCTCGGAGGCCCTGCTCGGGGGCCAGCTGCTGGGCGTGATCGAGCAGCGGACCGCCCGGGGGCTGTGTGGGTCGTGCAAGTCCTCGTCGCCGGTGGACAAGGCCCTCGCCAAGCGCATGGGCCTGCGCGCCGACACCATGCCCGCGAGCCTCCCCGCCCGGGGTCCCGGCTGCCGCGCCTGCCGACACACGGGCAGTCGAGGTCGCCATCCGCTGTTCACGCGCGTCGAGGCCTCGGGCGACCTGCCCGCCGGGTCGTCGAAGGCGCGCGGACGGCTGAAGGTCTACGTGGACGGCAACCGCCCGGTGTCCGCCGCCGAGGAGGGCCTGGGGTTGGTGGTGCAGGGCAGGCTCTCGCTGCACGACCTGGCGCTCGCTCTGGGCGTCGAGGTCGTGACCGGGGGCGCCGACAAGGTGGTCGTGACGGCCGACGGTTGGGACGGCCTCGTGGAGGAGACGATGGAGGGGCCCGCTCCCTTCCCGGCCTCCGAGGACGAGATCACGGAGGCCAGCGGCCCGCGGATGCTGCCCGACCTGCTGGGCGAGGCGGAGGGGCCGAGCGGCGAGTTCCTGGGTTCGCCCGTGAGCACCGAAGATCCCGGAGGCCGACTGCTCCTCGTCCTGGGCGGCGACGGCCTCGACGACCGACTGCGCAAGGCCCTCCCGGAGGGCGAGTTCCGGGTCGCTTCCGTCGCCGACGTCGCGTCCGCGCGCGACTTCATCCAGCGCACGGCGCCGCGGGCGATCCTCCTGTCGGTGGCGGGGGACGTCACCGGATCGGTGGCTCAGGTGGGCGTGCTGCGCGAAGACCTCGCGTCGGCGTTCCTGCCGCTCCTCGCCGTGGGCGTGGACGGGGACGACGCCCACCAGCTGGTGCGCGCAGGCGCGGACGAGACGCTCGCGGCCGGGCTCACGGGGCCGGATCTGGAGCAGCAGGTTCGGGAGGCGATGGCTCGGGCGACGTGACGGCCGCGGGCTCGCCCTCCTTCACGGCCGCGAAGAGCCGAAACAGCACCCAGTCGGGGCCCTGCGCCACCAGCGGGCGTCGACTCGCCACCTCATCCCGGAACGTCTCGGACCAGTAGGACGCCGATGTGTCGGTGACGAGCAGGTACTCGGCCCCGTCCAGCTCGAGCCACTCCAGGTCCTCGACGTCGATGGCGTCGCGGGTCCAGCCGCGCAGGTCCAGCGCGTACAGCACCGTCTGCGCGTGCCGGTCGACCACCACCACGGGCGGGCTGCCGGGGATCAACGGGCCCGCCGTCCGCGCCACCGCGGCGGGGCGACGATCGAGGGTGAGGTTGTCCCGGACGAACTGCTGGCCCAGCACCGCGGAGGACCCCAGGGCCACCCCGCCGCACAGGGCGAGGACGGCCGGCAGGCCCGGCAACAGCGGGGCGTCGCGCAGCGTCGCGAGCCCTTCGCGAACGGCCCAGCCGGCCGCCACCGACACGAACGCCACGGCGGGCAGCTGGTAGTAGCTGTGCAGCCCGAACCCCTCGGTCACCGCGATCACCGCCACGCCGAGGCCTGCGATGCCCCAGGCGAACGGCTCGAGCGCCGGGCGACGCCGGGCCGCCAAGAGGCCCACCGCCGCGAGGACGGCGCCCACGGGGGTGCAGGTGACGCCCACGAAGGTGCCGAGGATGCCGAGCCATCGCGACCCGTCGAGCCACACCGCCGCGCCGCCCCACTTGTGTGCGTCGGCGCCCCAGATCCCGAACGTGGCGCCGTCGGTCCCCAGGGTCGCGGCGTGCGCGTACCACGCCAGGCCCAGCGCGCCCGCCCCCACGAGCGCACCCGTTACGACGCCCCGCTTCGCCCACCTCCGCGCGCGCTCCATCCGCGTCGCCTTGGCGAGCGGCAGGGCGGCGAGCAGGAAGAAGGCCGTCGTGCCCTTCACCGCGATGGCGAGCCCCAGGAGCACCGCCGCGAGACCCGCCGCCGCCGCCGCGCCCGCCCCTCGACGGTCCACGGCCGCGTCCAGGCGCTCGAGGCCGACCAGCAGGAACGCGACCGCCAGAGGGTCCGGTTGGAGGCTCCGGCTGAACACGATCGACAGCGGGGAGAGGCAGTAGAGGACGAGGAAGGGCCACGTGGGGCCGCCGAGCCGGCGACGAACCCACGCGATGAGGGCCAGCGCGCCCAGGAGCCACGCCGCCACCGACACCCCGCGGGCCCACGCAGCCGCCCCGCTCCGGCGCATGTCCGCGGGCTCGCCGAGGACCCTCCACCCGGCGGCGACGATCCCCTGATAGAGCGGGAGCTCGCTCTCCACGGTGCCCGCCTCCGGCCCCGCCCAGGCGATGCGCGGGTGCAGGAGGTCGGAGCCCTCGCGCAGCATCACCCGCGCCATGGACGCGGTGTCGGCCTGCCGGACGTGGTGGGAGTCGAGGGGCGGGGCGTCCACCGCCGTCACGCGGAGCAGCAGGCCTGCAGCGAGCAGCAGAACCAGGAGCGCAGTCGATCGTCGGGTCCCGGCCGCCGCCACCATCGTCGTCGAGTGTACCCGCCGGGGGGCACAAGAGCGCCATACCCGATTTCGGGTATAACGCTTGTCGATGGCCCTCCGGCCGCCCTAGCGTGCTTGTGAAAGCGGAGCGAACGCATGCCCTCGAGACCGGCGCTCGACCCCGCCTTCCGACGATTCCTGCTTCGAATCGTCGACATCTCCGAGCGACAGCTGGACAAGGTCGCCTCGGAGCTGCGGTTTCACTGGAGTGAGACCGTCGAGGAGTTCGTCGCGAGACGACATCGCGAGCTGCAGCGGGAGGGGATCCCCAACCGGATCCTGTACGGGCGGATCGCGAAGGAGCTGGAGGGCCGACCGTTTCGGGCTCGCCCGCGGTCGGAGCGGCAGATACGCAGGATGATCTACGGCTGAGGCCGCGAGACAACGCCCCCCGGGAGTAGCAGAACATGTGTGGAATCGTCGGGTACACCGGACCCCGTGACGTCGTGCCGATCCTCGTGGAGGGCCTCAAGCGGCTCGAATACCGGGGGTACGACAGCTCCGGGGTGGCCACCATGAACGGCGGCGGGAGCGCGTTCTTCGTGCACAAGAAGAAGGGCCGGATCCGCGAGATGGAGCGCGGCCTCCCCGAGACGCTCCCGGCGGCCAACGCGGGCATCGCCCACACCCGCTGGGCGACCCACGGCGGCCCCAACGACGTGAACGCCCACCCCCACCTCAGCCACGACGGCCGCATCGCCGTCGTCCACAACGGCATCGTCGAGAACAGCTCCGTCCTGCGAAAGCGCCTCAAGGCCGACGGCGTCGAGTTCAAGAGCGAGACGGACACGGAGGTCATCCCCAACCTCGTCGCCCGCTTCTACGAGGGCGACCTCGAGACCGCGGTCAAGTCGGCCCTCGGCCTGATCAAGGGCACCTACGGCATCGTCGTGCTCGCCACGGACGAGCCCGGCCGCTTGGTCGTGGCGCGCAACGGCTCCCCCATCGTCATCGGCGTGGGCGAGGACGAGATGTTCGTCGCGTCGGACGCGCCCGCGCTGATCGCGCATACGAAGACCGTCGTGTACCTCGAAGACGGCGAGGTCGCGGTGCTGGAGTCGAACGGCTTCCGCACGACGGATCTCAAGGACCGCCTCATCGACAAGTCCGAGCACCTGCTCGACTGGGAGCTCGAAGAGATCGAGAAGGGCGGCTTCCCGCACTTCATGCTCAAGGAGATCCACGAGCAGCCGCGCTCCATCGCCCGGGGCCTCCGCGGCCGCGCCGAGCCCGAGTTCGGCGACGCCCACCTGGGCGGCCTCAACCTCGAGCGCCGGGAGTTCTTCGACATCCGGCGCGTGTGCCTGATGGCATGCGGCACGAGCTACCACGCCGCCATGGCCGCCACCCACGTGCTCGAAGGCATCGCGCGGGTGCCGTGCACCGTGGAGATCGCCAGCGAGCTCCGCTACCGCAACCCGATCGTGGACGCCAAGACCCTCTACTTCGCCGTCTCTCAGTCGGGCGAGACGGCCGACACGCTGGCCGCCATGCGGGAGGTCCAGCGCAAGGGCGGGCGGGTCCTCGGCGTCGTGAACGTCGTGGGCTCGACCATCGCCCGCGAGTCGGACGGCGGCATGTACATCCGGTCGGGCCCGGAGATCGCGGTGGCGTCCACCAAGGCGTTCACCAGCCAGCTCCTCGCGCTCACCCTCTTCGCCATCAAGATCGGCCGCATGCGCGACCTGTCCGGAGACGCGGGCCAACGCCTGCTCGCCGCGCTGGAGAAGCTCCCCACCCAGATCCGCGAGTTCCTCGACACGAGCAGCGAGCAGGTCGAGGAGCTGGCGAATCGCATCAAGGACGCCGAGTACGTCCTGTTCCTGGGCCGCGGGGCCAACTACCCCACCGCCCTCGAGGGCGCCCTCAAGCTCAAGGAGGTCTCGTACATCCAGTGCGAGGGCTTCGCCGCCGCGGAGATGAAGCACGGCCCGATCGCGCTCATCAAGGACGGCACGCCCGTCATCTTCCTCGTCCCCGACGACCACCTGCACAGCAAGACGATCTCCGCCATCGAGGAGATCAAGGCCCGCGGCGGGCACACGATCGCGATCTGCAACCCGGACGACGAACGGGTCGCCGAGGTCGCCGACGAGATGGTCGTACTGCCCCGGACCCACTGGGCGCTCACGCCGTTCCTCATGACGGTGCCGCTCCAGCTGCTCGCTTACTACACCGCGCTCGTCCTGGGCCGAGACGTCGACAAGCCGCGGAACCTCGCCAAGGCAGTGACCGTCGAATGAGGTGGGTGGCCTGCGCGGCGCTGCTCCTCGTCGGCTGCGACGTCGACATAGGCCGCTCGGACGACGGCGGGCCCCGCTCGCCGCCGCGCATCTTCTCCTCCAGCCCCGGGGCCGACGCCGACCTGTCCGAGGACGGCGTGCTCGACTTCCGCGTGGAGGGGGAGGACGAAGACTCCTTGAACCTCACGTGGACCTTCTTCGCCGACGACACCCCCGAGGAGGGCGGCGACACAGGCACCGGGGAGTTCCTCGCCGTGTGGCAGATGGCCTGGAGCGAGGACATCGCGCGGACCGAGGTCGACGTGGCGTTCGAGGTCACCGACGGGACGCTCGTGACGGACCTGTCCTGGGTCGTCACCGTCGAGTAGCGGCCCTCACGCCCGGCGCCGCCGGAGGGCGTCGATCGCTCGCGCGTCGGTCGTCCCCCGCCCCCCGAACCGCGCCGCCTCGTAGTCACGGATCGTGGCGACGGACCCCGTCCAGCGGGCCGGATCGTGGGTCTCGGCCCAGCGCGCCCAGGCCTCGGTGGAGCCGGTCTCGCCGGGATGGTCCACGCCCGCGTCCACGGCCGCCTTGTGCCAGGCGGCGACCAGCCTCCCCACGGCGCGGACCGCGGGATCGCGGCGCCGCAGCCCCCGCGCCCACCTCACCAGCCCGCCCCCCCCGAGCCCCGCCGCCAGCAGCCCGAGCGCGATCCACAGGGAGGTCGTGGAGGTCCCCACCGCGACGTCGTCGTCGGACGGCCGGAGGGCCCCGTCGCGGAGGCTGGGCAGCTCGAGCTTCCCGCCGTCCCGCATCCACCGAGCGAGGCCGCGGATGGCCTCGAGCTGGCTGCCTGCTTCGTAGTCGAGCAGCACGGCGGACCACGTCACGCGCGCGTAGTCGGACCAGGCCTGCAGCCGGGCGGCGAAGGTGAGCTGCGCCGACGCGCCCGTCGCCCCGGACGACGGCGTGGGGTCGAACACGGTCCATCCGTGCTCCGGGAACCAAACCTCCACCCAGGCGTGGGCGTGCTTGGCCCTCACCACCCAGTACTCCCCGACGGGGTTGAAGTCCGCTCCCGCGAAGCCGTTCACCACCCGCGCGGGGTAGCCCAGGGTCCGCGCCATGACCGTCATGGCCGAGGCGAAGTACTCGCAGTGCCCCTCCTTCACGGTGTCCACGAACGCGAGCAGCGGGTCGGGGTACGCCGACGCAGGCTGGTCGAGGCTGTACGTGAACTCATCGCCGCGGAGGCGACTCTGGAGCAGCAGGAGGGCGTCCACGGGAGAGGCCGCGCCACGCACCCAGTCGGTGGCGAGCGCCCCGATCCGCGGCGACAACGTCGGCGGCAGCTGGGTGTAGACGGCCCGCAGGTCCGGCGGCGCGTCCCGCGGGTCCAGGGGGCGGAGCACGGCGGGGTCGAAGTCGGGGGGCACGCTGTAGACGGTGTAGTCGAGCCGCGAGCGCGCCCCGGGGACGTAGAAGCCCTCGGTCTCCACCGCCTCGAGGTTCCTGAAGTCTCCGTAGATCCCCACCGCGCGAGGCACGTGGAAGAGGACGCGCTGATCCAGCACCTCCACGCTGACCTCCTGCTGGATCGACCAGTAGCCGCTCGGCGGGCCCTTCGGCGGCCGATGCGAGGGCAGCCGGAGCAGCGTGCGGCGCGCGTCCGAGAGCTCCCAGGCCCTGCCGTCGAACCGATCGAGCGCGAGGCCGTGCCAGTACAGGCCCGGCACCGCGGGGTACGGGCGCCCGGACCGATCGAGGACCTTGACGCGCATCACCGGCTCGTTGGACAGCTGCATGGTGCCCACTTCGCCGAGGCGCACCCGCTCCGAAAATCCGGACACGTGCACGGCCTGGAGCAACCCGCCCGAGAACAGGCCCACCTGCATGCGGGGGAGCACGAAGAACAGCGCGACGGTGCCCACGAGGAGGACGATCGTGAGCCCCGTGACCGTCGCGAGGAAGGGCCCCCGCACGAGGCCGTCTACGCTCTGGAACGCGGACGGCGGCACGACGGTCTCCCCGGGGCGGCCGTACCGGTCGAGCCAGTCCTCCTCGACGTTCATGGCCAGGCGCGCGAGGAGCAGCGCCCAGGTCAGCGCGACGCTGAAGACGCAGAACAGGGCGAACCACGACAGGTCGACGGTGAGGACCGACGCCAGCAGCACCTGGCCGAAGGCGATGAAGTGGACGTATCGGTCGTCCGACGCCGTCTCGCGGGTGAGGAGTCGATGGACCTGCACGAAGACGAGCAGCTGGGCGAACAGATCGAGGAGCTGGACGCCGAGCAGCACGCCGCCCACCGCCATCCACGCGAGGAACGCGATCTGGAGGCCGAGCCAGGTGCGCGTGTGGAGCCGGGGTCGACCGGGCCAGAAGGACGCGAGCCAGGCGGCGAGGGCCACGCCCGCGACCAACCCGTCGAGGCGACCGCCCACGCGCAGCGCCCCGAACCCCACGAGCGCGACGGTCAGCGTCGCGGCCGCCTGCAGGGTGCGGAATCCCGGACGCAGCTTCACGGCTCCCCCAACCGCAGCAGCGCGAGCTGCTGGAGCACCGCGTCGCGCTCGGCCCCGGTGCGGGGCGTCCTCGGGGGTGTCTCCAGGACCTCCACGTGCAGGACTGCGCCCCGCTCTTCGGCTTCGAGGACGGTCCTCACGGCCACCCGCAGCGAGCGCTCGAGGGCGTCCGCGCGCTCCGCCTCCCCCCCGGGTCCCGGCCGCTTCACCCGGACCCAAGCCTCCGGCTCGGCGTCCGTCGCGCGCTCCGCCACCACCCGACGCCGCAGCCGCGCGGTCGAGCGCCAGTGGATGTCCCTCATCCCCTCCCCCTGGCGGTGCTCACGCAGCCCGAGGAAGTCGCCTCCCCCTCTCGCCGGGGTGGGCCGCGGGTCCTCTTGGGCCCCCCGCCGCGACGTCTCCTCCTGCTCCGCCGCGGCGCCCGGCGTGGGGAGCACGAGGACCTCCAGCGGGGCCTCCACGTCGTACCACTTGCGCAGGATCCCGAAGGGCCAGGTGGTGGAGACCCGGATCCCCCGGAGCCGATGCACGCCCCGCCGCGCGAACCGCCACGTGCCCGGGCGCGCGACGGTCGCCCCCGCCCGCACCCAGGGGAAGCGGGGCGCGCGGGCCGAGTCCAGCTGCGCCTCCCGCGACGGGATCTCCTCCAGCACCAAGCCCAGGGACGGCAGCCGGCGGCGCGGGTTGCGCACGGTCCAGGTGCCGCGGGCGGGGCGATCGGCGAACACGCGCCCCTCGATGCGGCGCTCCACCCGCACCCGCTGGACGGCCACCTCGGACAGCACGCCGGAGAGCGCGACGAGCCCGAGCATGAGCGCGAACACCAGGTACAGCAGGTTGTTGCCCGTGTTGAGGGCGGCGCCCGCGACCGCCAGGGACGTGACGAAGAAGATCGTGCCTTCGCGGGTCGGGCGGATGCGCCGGAGCCGACGCGGGCGGGGGAGCTTCTGCACGACGCGGCGCCACCAAGAGGCGCGCTGCTCGGACGCCAGGAACGGACCGACGGGAGCGCCCAAGGGTCAGCGCGGGGGCTCGACCCGCTGGAGGATCGCCTCGAGGACCTCGTCGGCCGACCGGGCGCCCTCCCCGCCCGTGGCGGCCCAGGCGGGCACGAGGCGGTGCGCGAGGGCCGGACCGGCCACGGAACCCACGTCGTCCGGGGTGGTGAAGTCGCGACCCTGCAGGAGGGCGCGGGCACGCGCCGCGCGGACCAGGGACTGCGCCGCCCGAGGGGAGGCGCCGAGCGCCAGATCCGGGTCCTCTCGGGTGGCCCGGACGATCTGGAGGATGTAGTCCTCGACGTCTCTGTGCACCCGGATCGCCTGGGCGCGCTCCTGGAGTCGCAGGAGCCGCTCGGGATCGAGGACCGTCGGGGCGGACGGGCGCGGCCCCGCGGTCTCCCGCAGCAGAGTGCGCTCGGCCTCCTCGTCCGGGTAGCCCACCTCGAGCCGCATCAGGAAGCGGTCCACCTGGGACTCGGGCAGCGGGAACGTGCCGTGGTGCTCCAGCGGGTTCTGGGTGGCGAGGACGAAGAAGGGCGTCGGGAGCGGGTGCACCGCGCCGTCGATGCTCACCTGGCCTTCGTTCATGGCCTCGAGGAGGCCCGCCTGGGTCTTCGGCGGGGTGCGATTGATCTCGTCGGCCAGGACCACCTGCGCGAACACGGGCCCCGGGTGGAACTCGAAGCGTCGCTTCTCCTCGTCGAAGATGCTGACGCCGAGCAGATCGCTGGGGAGCAGATCCGCCGTGAACTGGATGCGGGAGAAGGAGCACCCGAGGGCGCCCGCGACCGCCCCTGCGAGCGTCGTCTTGCCGACCCCGGGCACGTCCTCGAGCAGCACGTGGCCGCCCGCGAGCAGGCAGGTCAGGACGTGCTCGACGAGCTCACGCTTCCCGTGGATCACCTGCTCGACCGCGGCGAGCAGGTCGGCCACCTCCCCGGCGGGGGTCGAGGTGTCCTTCAGAGCGGTGGCTGCGGGGGGCACTCCCTACAGAGTGCGGTGCGATCGCCGACGGATCAAGCCGAGCAGCCCCAGGGCGAACGCCAGAGACCAACCGCCGGCCCGCGTGGGCGCCGCGACCGCGCAGGCGTCGACGCCGAACACGGTGGGGCGGAAGATCTCGATGCGGAGGTCCGCGTCTTCGTCGTCCACCTCGGTGGTGAACACGCCGTCGCTCACCACGAGGGTGAAGTCGAACGTCCACTTGTTCTGCTCGCCGCCGGGCTCGGCGGAGAAGCGGAGGTAGGCGACCGGCTCGGCGGGGTCCGTCAGCAGCTCGGCGGTGACGCCCGGGTAGGCGGAGGCGTCCGTGGTCATGGTCCACGTGTAGGTGAGCGTGTCGTCGATGTTGCCGTCGCTGGTGCCGGTGCCGTCCAGCGTGACGAGGATCGTGCCGCCCAGGTAGCGGTCCTGACGACCGACGCCCGCGTCGACCTCGGGCTCGAGGTGGCAGTCGTCGTCCAGCGCGTCGATCAGGCCGTCGCAGTCGTTGTCGACGGTGTCGGCGCAGGTGGCGCCCTCCTCACCCTTCTCGTCCTCGTCTTCCACGGGGCGGATGTTCGGATCCGCGTCGTCGCAGTCGTCGCCGCCGCACAGGGGGCTGACCGAGCCGTCGCCGTCCTCGTCCAGATCGTCGATGCCGGTGGTGGGCGGATCGGCGTCGGGGTCGCCGCTGCAGTCGTTGTCGATCCCGTCGTCGCACACCTCTTCGTTGGCCGGGTGCGCGAGGGGCTCGTCGTCGTCGCAGTCGCCGAAGCAGGGGGCCGCGCCGTCGTTGTCGTCGTCCCGGGTGTGGAGCGCGGCGTCGTTGTCGTCGCAGTCCGTGCCGCCGATGCACAGCGCCGGGTTCTCGCCGTCGCCGTCGACGTCGTCCGTGGACAGGAGATCCACGCCGCTGCAGTCCTCGTCGATGTCGTTGTCGCAGGTCTCCTCGGCGCCGAGGTACACGTCCTCGTCCTCGTCGTCGCAGTCCGTGCCTTCGCCGCCGCACAGCGACGGGGTCTGGCCGTCCTCGTCCTGGTCGTCGTCCGACTGGGTGTCGCGATCGTCGCAGTTCTGGTCGACGCCGTCGTCGCACGTCTCGACGTTCGTGGGGAAGCGATCGGCGTTGTCGTCGTCGCAGTCCAGCGTGAGCGAGCCGTGATCGTCGGGCTGGGCGCACTGGACGGGGCCGGGCGGCAACACCCCGTAGCCGTCGCCGTCCAGGTCCGGGTACCACCGGATCGCGTCGGTGACGCCGGGATCGTCGTCGTCGGCCAACGTGTTGCAGTCGTTGTCGACGCCGTCGCAGACCTCGTCCGCGTCGGGGTTGATCAAGGGGTCCGTGTCGTCGCAGTCGTCGACTTCGGCGTGGAAGCCGTCCTGGTCGTCGTCCACGGCGAAGGCGACCGTGGGGAGCAGCGCCGCGAGGGCCAGGGCGAGGAGGGGAACAGAGGAGCGGAACAGCGACATGGGGCCTCCCCCGGAGCGGGGCATCGAGCGACGCGGGAAACGCGCCGGGCGCGCGAGTTGTAAGACGCGCGCGACGACCCTGTCAAGCCACGCCGCGCGCGCTCGACCAAGGGGCCGCTGTCTGGTACAAATCGCCTCGCTCGCGGCCCGGCTTCACGCCGAGAACGGCAGCGACTCGGAGAGTACATGGCACTGCGACTGGGCAAGAAGAAGGGTCCCGATTTTCCCGAGGTGGACGTCCCGGGGGAAGGCGACCTGATGGTACGCCTCCGAACCAGCATGGGGGACATCCACGTCCGTCTGCACGAGCGCAAGGCGGCCCGCACGGTGCGGAACTTCATCGGCTTGGCCACCGGCCAGATCGAGTGGACGCACCCGGCCACCGGCGAGGTGGGCAAGTCGCCGCTCTACAACGGCACGATCTTCCATCGCGTGATCCCCAACTTCATGGTCCAGGGCGGCGACCCGCTCGGCCAGGGGACGGGCGGCCCCGGCTACAAGTTCAACGACGAGTTCCACGCGACCCTGCGGCACCACAAGCCGGGCGTCCTCTCCATGGCGAACTCCGGTCCCCACACCAACGGGTCCCAGTTCTTCATCACCGAGGTCGCCACGCCGTGGCTGGACAACAAGCACTCCGTCTTCGGCGAGGTGCTCGAGGGCATGGACGTCATCAAGACCCTCGCCCGCGTCCCCACCAACCCGGTGAACAACAAGCCGACCAAGGACGTGATCCTCGAGAGCATCACGCCGTACCGCGGCGAAAAGCCCGAGTAACGTCCAAGGGTGCGGTCCGCTCCCGCCCTCCTCGCCCTCGTCCTCCTCCTGGGCTGCGGGGGCGGCCCCGGCAAGCAAGAGGCCGTCGGCACGTTTCAGGAGCACCTGACGGCGGGCTGGGGCCTCGTCCTGCCCGACGGCTGGCAGGCCCACGGATCCTCGAGCGGGATGTCGCTCGTGCGTCGCACCCCCTACGAGGGCGGCTACCCCACGCTCAACGTGCGCCGCCTCGGCAAGGAGGAGGCCGAGCACTACCCGATCGAGGGCAAGTCCGCGACGGGGCCCTCCGGCGAGATGACCTACCGCTACCAGAAGTGGCGCAACTCCCTGGGCCGCGGCTACCGGCTCGAGGGGGTGCTGCGGACACCCGCGGGCGTCGTGTTCTTCGTGGACGCGTCGATCTGGGACACCGCGCCGCGCGTGAACCGGTCCTTCTTCGAGGACGAGTTCTGGCCGGTGATCAACTCCGTGCGCGTGACTCGCGCCGAAGAGAGCTGAACGGCGGGCCTACTCGGCAGGCGCGGGGGCGCCGGAGTCGTCGTCGTCCGGGCCCGCGGAGTCGTCGTCGTCCGCCGAGTCGTCGTCGCCCTCGCCGGGGCGGCTCCACGGGATCGGCTGAGGCGCCGAGCCGGGCCTCTTCGAGGGCGCCGGGATCCACTCCTCGGCCGCCATGTCGAAGGTCTGGTTCCACTCGTACCCGTTGCCCAGGTCCACGTCCTTGAACGTCGCGCGGCGGGGCGCGCCCTCGAGCAGGTTCTGGGTCAGGTAGATGTCGTACGTCCCCACGGGGATGTAGTGCTTGCTCACGCCGACGTCGTCCAGGGCGGCCGCCGCGGCCTCGGGATCGGCGCCCGCGCGGATGATGCGGATCTCGGTGCGCTCGGAGATGTCCGCTTCGCCCTCGGTGATCTTGAGGACGACCTTGCTCAGGGGGTAGGCGAGGTCGACCTTCTGGGTCACGCCCCCGCGCTCGGGCACCACGACGCCCTCGAGGACCAGCTCGCCCTTGAGCTCCATCGACTGGTCCGTGGGGAGGTAGACGATGCGCAGGTCGTACGTCCCGGGATCGACCGGGGTGACGGTGCCCGCGGGCCCCGAGGACACCGCGACGGCGAAGTCCATGTCTGCGCCGGGCCGGTAGAAGTAGACCGTGGTGCGGTCGTCGACCGGCTGGCCGAAGTTGTAGGCCTCCACCCGAATCCCCGTGAACTCGAGATCGAACTCGATCTTCTTCTCCACGCGGGCCATGCCGCCGGAGACCTCGAGATCGGGGTACCACTCGACCGTCTTGCGGTCGCGATCGTCCGTGTACTTGGCGCGAGCCCGGTACGTACCCGCCGACAGGACCACGCTGTCGTCGGCGGAACCGGACCACAGCGGGGTGGTCAGCTCGGGGTCGTCCTCGTTCTTCCACACGGCCAGCTCGACGTCGGCGCTCACGTCCGCCGCGGCCTTCCACTGGGTCGCCTTCGTGCTGAAGCGCAGGGCGAGCAGCCCCACGGGCGCGTCGAGCATGACCTGGTAGCGGGACAGCTTGCCCTCGAACACCTGCAGGTTGCCGATGTTGCCCTCGTGCTTGCCGCCGAGGTCGCCCTCCCCGTAGACGATCGAGGCGGTGTAGGTGCCCACGCCCAAGGCGAAGTCCTGGTTGCCCTCGCCCTTCGCGCTGCCCGCGGCGCCCTCGATCGTGACCTTGACCTTCTGGTTCACGGCGCGGTCGGTGTGCACGACGTCCAGCAGGAGGCTGCCCGTGCCCTCGACCGGGGTTTCGAGATCCGTGAGGACCCCTTCGATCGACTTCACGACGCCGCCCACGGTGGGCTCACCGAGTTCGATCGGGGCCTCCGGTTCCTTCTCTCCGCAGCCGGCGAGGAGGAGGAGGGAGGCAACGGGGATCAGCTTCCGAAGGGACTGCATGAACATGAAACTCCGCACAAAAACCGGCGCGCCGTCTCAGCCCGCCGCGGTCAGCATACCGGGCCCTGGAAAACCCCGGCAAGGCGGCGACTCCCGCCACCCGAGGGGCTCAGCTGCCCTTCTTCTTCGTGCGCTTCTTCTTCGACGGCTTGTTCGACGGCTCCTTCTTCAGGCCGTCGCCGCGACCGGCGGCGGTGATGTCGGCGGGCCGGGGCGCTCCTCGCGTGGAGTCGGCGTCGTCCCCGGGGAGCCAGCCCGGCATGGTGTCCTCGTAGTACGGCGACATGGGGTCGCCCTTCTTCAACACGACCCCCGGCGCCTGCTTCTCCTCGGCCGGGACGTCGGCCAGCCAGTCGTCCCCGGGCTCCGCGAGCGGGTCGAGGTCGGTCTCCTCCTCGGGGGATGGCGTGGGCGGCACGGGGGACCGCGCGGCGCTCCCCGAGTTCTCCTGGAGGCGCGCGAGGGCGACCAGGTCGGTCGTCCGCTCGGTGTTCTCGCCGGACTTGCCGTCCCACCGGCGCAGGGGGCGCGCGGGCGCCACGGCCACGCCCTTGCGGGCCTCTTCGGGCGACGCGGCGGGCCCCTCCCCCAGCCCGAGGTCGACCCGGATCGCGCCGCCTTCGGCGAGCAGATCGGCGGCCTCATCCCGCTCGGCCACCTCGAGGGTGAGGGACGCGGGGCCGGAGTCTTCGTCGTCGAGGATCAGCAGCTCGTCGACGCTGTCGTCCCCGGCGGAGGCGACCTCTTCGGGCGGACGATCGTCGAGGGGCGGCAGGGCCTCCTCCTCCAGCTCCACCTCGTCCGCCGCCACCGGCGGGGTGACGACGACCGGGCCGGCAGGCGACGTGGGCGTCAGCTCGAGGCGGCCCGCGGGATCGGTCAGCTCCAAGAACGCGCGGGGCCCGTCCGACTCCACGGGCACGCCCACGTCGCCCAGGGCGAGCCACACGGCGGACGGGGGGAGGCGACTCAAGTCGTCCTCGGGCAGGCCCGCGTCTCCCGGTGCTCCCCCGAGATCGGCGAGCACGTCCGGGTCCGCGGAGGGCTCGTCCGTCGCGTCCAGGAGCACGTCGAGAGAGAGGAGCTCCACGCTCTCCGTGTCCATGTCGAGGGAGAGCCCGTCGTCTTCCAGGTCCTCGGGGGACGGGGGCGCGCCGCCGTCCACCACGCCCAGGGCGAGGGGGGTGGACTCCGCCTCCTGCAGCAGCTTCAGGGCCTCGGCCAGCCGACCGGTGGGCTCCACCTGGGTGGGCAGCTCGTCCGCGCCCCAGGCCTCCGGGCCCGCGACCGGCGCGCCGTCGTGGAGCTCGATGGGCAGGTCGTCGTCCACCGAGTCGACCATCGGGAGCGGCTCCCCCCTCATCGGTCGCGCCGGGCCGGGCACGTCCACGCTGCGCTCGGCGTGCTCCAGCTCCTGCAGCTGCGCGTCCGCGAGCAGGTCGGCGAGGTCGTCCACCTCCGAGGAGACGTCCTCCATCAGCCCCGAGACGTCCGCGGGCTCCTCTCCGGACGCATCCAGGGGGGTCAGGAGGTCGCCGAGGTCGTCCCCCTCTTCGTCCACCGAGATGTCCTCCGGCAGGAGGTCGAGCTCCTCCGCAGGGGGGCCGGACTGCACGTCGTCGGCGACCGCGGCGCTGACGCCTTGGGAGGGAGTGGAGTCCTGACGCTCCATGGGCCAGTCTCCGGGCAGCACGATGGAGGGCAGCGCCACGGGCACCGGATCCGGCAGGCGGAGGTCCGCCAGGCGGAGGACGGGCGGCAGGACGTCGCCGCGGGCGACCATCTCGGTCTCCTCGTCGACGGTGGCCTCGGGCCGGGCGGATCCGGGTCGGATCGTCGGCTCCTCGGCGACGCTCACCGCGATCGACGTGACCGGCTCGGACGGCTCTTCCCCGGGGTGGGTGGACACGCCGCTCTCCTCGCCGGCCGTCGCGATGGGCACCAGCAAGGACGTGGACTCCTCCAGGAGCTCGACCGAGGTGGACTCCTCCAAGAGCTCGACCGAGGTGGACTCCTCCAAGAGCTCGACCGAGGTGGACTCGTCCTCCACCGCGGGCCGGGGCGGGAGCGCCGGGGGCCCCGAGGGGTCGGAGGGGTCGACGTCGAGGCTCGCCGGCGAGTAGACGGAGAGCTCCGGCAGCAGCGCCGCCGGCTTCCGACGGCGACGGCGGAGCGCGCCCGCGCCCGCGCCCAAGCCGGGAGCGAGGGCGCGGCGTGGCGAGACCGCGGGTCGGAGCTTCGAGCGAGGCATCCGCGCATTTGACCGGCCCGCGGGGCCCCCGTCAACGTGCGAGCGACGCGGCGGGGATCGCCCTAAGGTACGCGCGTGATCCTCCTCGTCGGCCCGTCCCCCGAGCGCTCCGGCGGCATCGCCACGTACCTGCGGGTGCTCGGCGACGCCCTCGGACGACGACGCCCGGACGTCGACTGGGAGCACTTCGCCACCGACAAGTCCGCGCCCTCGGCGGCCTCGGCGCTGCCCGCCCGCCTGCGCGACGGGGCCCGGGTCGCCGCGTCCTTCCGCGCGCGACTCGCCGCCGCCCGCCCCGAGCTCGTGCACCTCTGCTGCGGGAGCGGCTGGGGGTTCCGAGAGGCGGCGGTGCTCGTGCGCATGGCCGTCGCGTCCGGCGCCAAGGTCCTCCTGCACCTGCACGCCGCGGCCTTCGCGGAGTTCTGGGAGCGCAACCCCCTCGACCGCGGCCTCGTGCGCTCGGTCCTCACGTCGGTCCACGGCGTCGGCGTGCTCTCGCAGGACTTCGGCGCCTTCTACGGGGGGCTGGGGGCGGACGCGGGCGCGGTGCATGTCATCCGAAACGGGGTGCCGCTCCCGGAGATGGACCTGCCCCCGGCCCGGGAGGCGACGGAGGCGGACCCCCTCCGCCTGGTCGTGCTCGGGAGCGTCGAGCCGCGCAAGGGGATCGACGAGCTCCTCACGGCCGCCGCGCGCATCCGTCGCGTGCGGGGGGCGCGGCTGACGATCGACGTCGTGGGGCCCATGGCCGTGGGCGACGCGCAGGCGCGGAGCTGGATCGAGGCCGGGGAGGCGGTGGGCGTGCGCTTCCCGGGTCGAGTGCCCGCGGAAGAGGTCGCGGGCGTGCTCGCGGACGCGGACGGCCTGCTGCTGCCCAGCCTCCGGGAGGGGCTGCCCTTCGCGCTGCTCGAGGCGATGGCCGCGTCCCGCCCGGTCCTCGCCGCGCGCTCGGGAGCCATCGCCGAGCTCCTCGCGGACGGCGCGGGGGCGCTCGTCGACCCCGGCGACCCCGGGCAGCTCGCCGCGGCCCTCCTCCCCTGGATCGACGACGCCGAGCACCGCCTGGATCTGGCCGCGGCGGGCTGGCACCGCGTGCGGCGCGGCTACACCACCGAGCACTCCCTCGACACGACGTGGGCCGCCTGGAGCGCCGTCCTCGGGCGCGCCCCGAGCGCGCGCGCGGCGGGCTGATGCCGACCTTCGGACGCACCCTGTCCCTCCGTCGGCCCCCGGGCGCCTTCGGCGTGCTGCTGCGCCGATTGGAGCGGAACGCCACGCTCTCGGCCGACGCGGGCCTCGCCCTGCAGGACGAGCGCCTGCGCAAGCGGCTCGCCGAGGTGGTGGTCCACGTGCCGGCGTACCGACGCTTCGGGGACGACCCGGCCTTCCGGGACGCGCTCGGCGAGTCGGGCCGGGCCGCCCTGGCGATGGTCCCGATCACGCGCCGCCGCGACGTAGCCGCGAACCCCGACGCCTACCTCGATCAGCGCACGCCCGCGCCCCTCCTCCGGTGGGCCCACACGAGCGGCTCGTCCGGCGAGCCCCTCGCCCTGCGTCGCGACGTGCGATCGATCGTGGTCGAGGAGGCGTTCGTGGTGCGCCATCGCCGCACGCTGGGGTACCGGGCGGGGGACGTCGTCCTGCGCCTGCGACGCGACGGCCCCTCCATGGACGACGACGCGGTCGTGGACTACGACGCCGGCAGCGGGGAGCACCGCGCCGCCGCGGCGGGGCTCGACGCGCGGGGCGCGGCCCGGGTCCTCGACGCCCTCTCCGCCCTCCGCGTCCAGTGGCTGCGCGGCTACCCGTCCGCCCTCCTGGAGCTGGTGGAGCGGGCCGCCAGGCTCGGGCGCACGGAGGAGCTCGCCGCCGCGAACCTGCAGGGGCTGTGGACGTCGTCGGAGACGCTCCGGCCGGCCGCCCGCGCGCGCCTCATGGAGGCGTTCGGCGTGCCCGTCATCGACCACTACGGCCAGGCCGAGCGGGCCCTGGCCATCCAGGAGTGCTCGGCGGGCGCGCGGCACCTGCTCGGCGACTACTCGGCGGCGGAGGTGGTGGACGGGCGCTGGGTCGGCACCGCGCTGTTCGGCCGGGGCACCGTGCTCCTGCGCTACGACACCGGGGACCACGCGGGCCCCGCGCCCGCCGACGACGGGGCTCCCTGCCCGTGCGGCTGGACCTTCCCGCGTGTGGGCGCCGTAGACGGCCGGGACGACGACCTGATCGTCACCCCCGACGGCCGCCGCGTGGGGCGCCTGAGCCCGGCCGTCGCCCGCATCGACGGCGCGCTCCAGGTCCAGATCGAGCAGCGGACACGCGACACCCTGGAGGTGCGCGTGAGGCCCGCTCCGGGCGCCGACCACGAGGCGCTCATCGCCGCCACCGTCTCCGCCCTGCGCGCGTTGATCCAGGCCCCGGGCCTGCGCATCCGGGTCACGATCGGCGGTCGGTTCGTGCTGGATCCGTCCGGAAAGGTCCGCCCCGTCCTGGGGCTCCCTCAGAGGTAGCCGAGCCCCCGCAGGGCGTCGTCCATGGCCGCCTGCTCGGCGGGCGTCGGGGCGGCCCCGGATCCGCCCGCCGAGGCGTCCGCGACCCAGCGGGGCGGCGCCACCAGGGACTCGGTCCACACACGACCGTCGCGGCCCTCCGGCACGGGCAGGCCGGCCATCGCCAGCAGCGTGAGGCCCACGTCGCGCACCGTGGCGTTCGACGGCGGCGCGTCGGGCCGGACGCCGGGGCCCGCGAGCACGACCACTCCGTCGCGGCGGTGGCTCCCCGGCCGGAGGGCGCGCGGCGCGGGATCGACTGCCTCCACCACCGGGCCGGGGCCCGCGCCGTCGCCCCATCGGCAGTCGCCCGCGAGCTCGACCAGGAGGTGCGGGATCCGGTCGAGCCGGGGCCCGTCGTACAGGGCCTCCCGGGGCTGGACGGAGGTCACGAGCGGGCGCCCCTCGGGATCCACGAGCGCCTCCAGGTCGGCGGCCAAGCGGGCGCGCAGGGCGGGCACGTCGGCCGGGTCGACCACCCCGTCGGGCATCCGGCCGCGGACGCACAGGTGCACGCCCACGAACGCCTCGTGCAGCTCCACCGCGAAGGCGCGGGTCGCCTCGGGGTCGAACCGGTCCGTCCCCGCCGCGCGCTCGAAGCCCCACCGCCTCACCGCGTGCGGGAGGCGATCGCGCAGGGCCCTCCACGCGCCCTTGGGGGCCGCCCGACGGGCTCCCTTGAGGGCGCGCCCGAGGGCCCCGACGTCGCCCCCGCTCGGCCGCGTCCGACACCACCCCCCGGTCTCGAGGGCCCGGTTCAGGTGCACCACGCGCGACGCCGCAGGGCCGAACCCGTGGTCGCTCACGAGCATCACGGGGCGCTCGCCGGCCGCCTCGATCAGGGACCCGAGCAGGTCGTCGGCCCGCTGGAAGTGATCCTCGAGCCGGGGGTCGCCCCACAGGTGGTGCGCCAGGTGGTCGGTGCCGGAGAGCACGACGGCGGCCAGGTCCGGCGCCCGGGTCCGGATCCAGAGCTGCGCGATCTCGGCGTGCCGTCGGTCCCACCAGCTCTCGGCGACGATCTCCTGGTCCAGCGTCGCCGCCCGACGGCGCGGGCGCGGGTCGCCCACGTCCCAGTCCCCGAGCCGACCGTCGGCGTCGAGGGCCGCGGGCGCCACGGGAGGTCGGTCCGCCCGCGGACGAGGCCACCCGGCGAGCAGGGCGCCGCCCGGAAAGGGGAAGGCCGGGAACGTCATGGGCCAGCCCACCAACGCGACGGTCGCCCCCTGCCCCGCCGCCCACTCGAAGAGCGTGCGGCCTACGAGATCGGCGCTCGACGGCGCGCGCGCGCTGAACCCCGACCGACGGGTGAGGTCCAGGTCGCGGAACCCGAGGACGCCCGTGCGGCCCGCGTTCAGGCCCGTCGCCATCTCGGTCCAGGCGGCGGGGGTGACGGGGGGGATGGTGCTGCGCAGGGGCGCGCGGACCCCGCGCTCGATGAGGCCGGCGAGGTGCGGCAGGCGCCCCGCCGCGAGCATGGGATCGAGGAGGTCCCAGGTCGCGCCGTCCCAGCCGACCAGGAGCGCGCCCCGCGTCATGCCGCGCCGCGCACCAGCAGGCCGACGAATCGAGCGCCGTCGGCGCCGTAGCGGGGGGCGAGGCGCACCGGCTCCTGGGCCCACCGCCAGGCCCACTCGAGGCCCGCGCGCTGGAGCGCCACCGGGGCCCGTCTTCGACGCCCGGAGAGCACGTCGAACGCGCCCCCCACGCCCATCACGAACCCGGCCCCGCAGCGCTCGGCCCAGCGCGCGCAGAACGCCTCCTTGCGGGGGGTCCCCAGGGCCACGAACAGGAGATCCGCGCCCGAGGCCGCGACCGCGTCGACCGTGGACTGCTCCTCGGCAGGCGCCTCGGGATCCCAGTCCCCGGCGCCCGTCCCCGCGATCTGCAGCCCCGGATGGCGCGCCCGCAGGGCGGCGGCGGCGGCGTCGGCCACCCCCGGGGCGGCGCCCAGGAGGAAGACGGAGCGACCCCGCCGGGCGGCCTCTCCGCACAGCGCCTCCATGAGGTCGATCCCGGTCACCCGCTCGGGCAGGGACGACCCCAGACGTCGGGCGAGGGCGAGCACCCCCGCGCCGTCGGCGGTCACGAGGTCGGCGGTGCGGATGTGTTCGGCGAGCGCCTCGTCGCGCAGGGCCGCCACCAGCTTCGCCGCGTTGAGGGCGACGTGCCGATAGGCGGGCGCGTCCCGACGGTCGAGGGCGTCGAAGACGCGGGCCACGGCCTCGTCCTCGCGGACGGCGTGCACGGGGAAGCCGAGGACGTCGACCACCCTCACTCCCCTTCCCCGGCGACGGTCCTCGGGCGCCTCGGCACCCCCGGCGACGCGGGCAGGAACCCCGCGGCCGCGGCGATGGCCTTGCCCCGCGGGGACTGCGCCGTGGCGAGGAGGGCCTCGAAGGCGTCCCCCCGGGCCGGACGGACGAGGTACAGCGGACGGAGCAGGGGCCACAGGGGGCCCCCGGCGAGGCCGGCGTGAGGGAGGACCACCCCCGCGGCGTCGCGGATCCCGAGCGCCTTCGCCCGCATCTCCGTGGCGCCCCCCACGAGCGCGCTCACCGGCAGCACCGCGAGACCGGCCGGGTCCTCGGCGATCCGCTCGGCGACGGTCTCGTCGCTGCCCAGCTCCACGGCGTTCGCGCCCGGAGCCCTGACCTTCAGGAGCGCCAACGCCCGGCGGGACGAGTGCCCGACGCCCCGCAGGTAGACGGTCGCGGGCCCCTCGGGCAGCGCGAGCGCGGGCCCACCGGAGCCGGCGGGCGGCCCGGAGAGATCGTCCCAGACGGTCGCGCCCGTGAGCAGCCCGGCGGCCTCTTCGCGGGTCACGGCGTGCAGCGGATTGGAGGGATGCACGGCGATCGCGAGGGAGTCGCGCGCGAGCAGCAGGTGCTCGAGGCTGCCCTCTCCGGTGAGCCCGTCCGAGGCGGCGTCGCGCAGCTCGGCGGGCGAGGCGCGGCGGTGGGCGACGGCCCCGGCCACCTCCCCCCGGGCGAGCATGCCGAGTCCCAGGGCCTCGTCCACCACGAGCAGCTCCGGCGTCGGGAGGTCCCACGTGGCGAGCCAGTTCTTGACGACGGTCTCGGCCCCGGGCGACACCGCGAGGACCACCGGCGGGGCGGGCGTGGGGGTGGGGGCAGGCGCGGGCGCGGGCTCCCCGCAGGCCGCCAGGGCGACGGCGAGGGCAGCGACGAGCGAGCAGCGCAGAGACGGGCGAGTCACGCCGCGCATGGTAGGTCGCCTCGCCCTCGGGCGCCCACCTCCCCGCGCTGTATAGTCGCGCCCGTGAGCGCCACGCCCCTCGTTCCGGTCCCTCGCAAGCGCCTCCTGAAGCTCCGCGTCAACGGCGTGGAGCACGAGCTGGCGGCGCCCGGCCACGCGCTCCTGCTGGACGTCCTCCGCTACGACCTCGGCCTCACCGGCACGAAGCGCGGCTGCGACATGGGGACGTGCGGGTGCTGCGCGGTGCACGTGGACGGCGAGCCCCGGCTGTCGTGCCTCCTCCTCGCGCACGACGCGGAGGGCAAGGACATCACCACGATCGAGGGCATCAAGAAGGGCCCGCTCCTGTCGTCGCTCCAGCAGGCCTGGGCCGAGACCGGGGCGTCGCAGTGCGGCTTCTGCAGCCCCGGCTTCATCATGGTGGGCGAGGCGCTCCTCGAGCGGAGCCCGAAGCCGACCGAGCAGGAGGTCCGCGCGGCGATCGCCGGCAACCTCTGCCGCTGCACCGGCTACGTGAAGATCGTCGAAGCGTTCATGCGCGCCAGCGGGCAGGACGCGAGCGAGTCCCCCGCGTCGTGACGGACCGCGGCGAACCGTCGCCGCCCCTCGCGGGATCCGACGGGGCCCGCCGCTCCCTCATCCTGTTCGTCGTCGCCGCCGCCGCCCTGCTGATGGTGGGGCTGAAGCTCCGGCTCGATCGCTGGCCCTTCCACGCGAACGTGTGGGGGATCGACTGGCTGAACTACTACGAGCTCCAGGCGCGGCACCTGCACGCCCTCGAGCCCCTCGGCTTCTTCGCGAGCTGGGAGGGACTCCACCCGCCGGTCTCGGGGATCATCCACGGGCTGCTCATGGTGCTGGGGGTCGGCTTCCCCGTGCACTGGGCCGCCACCACCGCGGCCTCGCTGGCCGGGCCCGCCCTCCTCGCCGCGTGGCTGCGGTCGCGCGCCGGGGCCGCCGCCGCGCTGCTGATGCTGGCGTGGCTGATGATCTCGCCCCAGCAGGCGAACTACGCACTCAACACCTCGCCGTACCCATGGCACCTGCTGTTCGGGTGCGCCTCGACCGTCGCCTTCGCCGCGGCCTTGGAGCGCGGCCCGGAGCGCGGCGGGCGCGTGCTGGTCACCGCCGGGGTGCTCGGGGCGATCGCCATCCAGACGCACGTCCTGGCGTTCTCGATCGTGATCGCGCAGGCGATCTTCTTCGTCGGCCAGGGCCGCGACGGCGTGCGCGCGTGGGGCCGCGACGGCGTGAAGACGGCGGTCTGGATCGGCCTCTCCTCGCTGTGGATGGTCGCGGGGGCGCTGTTCAAGACGACGGACCCCTGGACCTTCCACGTGGGGGAGGCCGAGGGCGGCGCCAACGCCGAGGCCCTTCGCATGCTGTCCACGCGGTTCGGCGCGGCGGCGGACAAGTCCTCGATGCTCGTGGTCCTGGGCGTCCTGGTGGTCGCGGCGCTCTTGGGGCGACACCGCAAGACCGCGGGGCTGCTGCTGCTCGAGGTGCTCGGGATCGTCGCGGCGCTGGTGCTCTTCTTCGACCTCGGCGTCGCCGATCCCCGCCTGACGCACTACTACGTGCTCCCCCAGGCCCTCCTCTCGGCGGTCGCGGCGCTCGGTCTCGGGACGCTCGCGGGCACCGGACGGCGACGGGTGGTCGTGCTCGCGGCCGCAGCCCTGCTGTCGGTGCCTTGGACCCTGCACGCCCTCGGCTGGCAGAACCGCGTCGAGGCCGCGGCCGAGGCGAAGATCGAGGCGTCGGACGCGGCCGCGGTGCGCCCCTTCGTCGCCGACGCAGGCCCCGGAGACGTCGTCGTCTACCTCTGGGACCCGACCTTCCTCAACGACGAGCCCGAGCACCTCGATCCGGTCGTCGCGGTGTGGCCGATGCATCGCTTCGGCCGCCCGTGCTTCGACGAGGTCCCCCGGATGTTCTGCGCGACCCACGAGGGCGCCTTCTTCTACTCCGCGCCCTGGGGCCACTGGGGCCCGCTGGACCAGGTGGAAGAGCCCCTGCGCATGGCGATCAACCGCGGGACTGCGCCCGGTCGGGCGACCATCCTGGTGTCGCCGCTCTTCGACGAGGCGCCCCCCCGGCCCTGGCCCTTCGAGACGTGGCTGAAGGAGCACGGGGCGTCGAACAAGGACTTCCCGGGCGGGATCGTCGCGTGGCAGCTGCCGCCGGGCTTCGTGATGCCGGATCCCCCGCCCATGGACCCCTGAGCCGACGTCAGCCGATCGGCCCCTCCACGAGGACGGCCCGGACCGGCGACGCGTCGAAGCCCTCGAGGGGCAGCGGCAGCGCGATCAGGGTGTACGTGCCGGGCGCGACGTCGGCGAGCACGAGCCCCTCCAGGACGGCGAGGTCCCGGCGCGCGACTGCGGTGTGGCTCAACAGCACCTTGTCGTCGAACAGATCGATGGACGGCGTGTCGATGCCGACGGTCGTGACCCCGGCGTCGGCGAGGTGGTCGACGAGCTCCGGCGACAGCGACGCGAAGTCGACGTTCCAGTCCTCCGGGTCCGGGAACGTGCCCGTGCGGAAGAGGACGCGCGGCGCGTCCAGGGGGGCGTCGCCCAGGTGCTCCGGTCGGATCCGCTCGCCCCGACCGACGTCCACGGCGATCACGCGGCAAGTGCCCAGGTAGCGGGCGAGGGGCCGCGAGGCGATGTCCTCGGCGTCCGCGGCGTAGTGGCGCGGGGCGTCGGCGTGTGCCCCGAGGTGCACCGTCGCGGTGAGGGCCGACAGGTCGAGGTTGCTGCCCTCGTCGATGCGGCACTGCCAGGACTGGGACAGCGGCACGTCCCCCGGCCACACCGCGATGCGGGGCGACAGCCGCGGGGAGATGTCGTGGACGATCACGTGGCCGAGGCCAGGATCTTGAACTCCACCGCGATCGGCGTCGGCAGCGCGTTGATCGCGACGGTGGTGCGGGTGGCCCCGACGTCCTGGAAGTGCTTCTTGTAGACGGCGTTGAAGGTCGCGAAGTCCCGGTCCATGTCGATGAGGAACACCTGCACGTCCAGGACCTTGTCGAGGCTGGACCCGGACGCCTCCAGGATCGCCTTCACGTTGGCGACCACCTGCTCGGTCTGGGCGGCCACGTCGTAGTCGCGGGCGGCGCCGTCTTCATCGCGCACCGGGCCGCCGGGGATGGCGTCCGTGCCGGGCGTGCGGGGCCCGATCCCCGAGAGGAACAGCAGATCCCCCACCCGTCGCGCGTGGGGGTAGGCGCCCACCGGGGCCGGCGCCGTGGAGGTGGAGATTCGACCCGCGTCGTCGGTCGTCGGCGGGGCCGAGGCGGACGGGGCGGACGAAGGCGAGGCGGACGAAGGCGAAGCGGCGCGATCGAGCACGCTCCGGTCGCCGCCGTAGGTCTCCACGTCGTCTTCGTCGTACTCCTTGTCCCCGACCCCGGCGGGCGCGGGCGTGAGCGTCGCGACCCCGGCCCCCACCCCGTGGACCGGCGCGTACGCGTGCACCTCGCCCACGAACCTGTTGCCCCCGTCCATGGCCGCAGAGAGCCACCACATGGGCTTGAAGTTCACGACCTTGTGGACGCGGATCTGACGCTGGATCTCGCGGCTCAGCTGGGCGATGTCCTCGAGTCGCCCGTCCCCCAGGAACTCGAGGAGCTTCTGGTTCCACTCCTCGTCCTTGGCCGAGTGGATCCGGTCGTCGGCGGGGTCGATGAACTCGGTGAAGAACCGGTTGGACAGCGACGTGACGACGATCGCCACGGCCCGCTTGCCGCTCGCGATCACCGCGTCCCTCGCCGCCTTCGCGAGCACCGCCGTCTCCGATCGGTCCGAGTAGACGTTGCTGGACACGATGCAGGCGGGGACGGCGTTGTCGGGGTTCAGCAGCTTCAACGCGACGACCGAGCCGGTGTCGATGGGGAAGCCCTGGTACGCGACGGTCCGGGCGTGCAGGCCGCGCGCCTGGGCGGCGGCGCAGTAGGCGTGGGCGAACTCGGCGTCGATCCGGAACGTGTAGGGGATGGACCCGAGGTCGTGAAAGAGCTCGTCCACGTGCACCCAAGTGGGCGACGGATCGGCCTGGATCTGGTGGCCGATGACGCTCGGCCACATCGTCGAGTAGATCAGCAGCAGGTCCGGCTTCAGGGCCTCGATCTTCGCGCGGACCGCGTCGAAGCCGTCCCGCACGCGCTGCCAACCCTCGCTCCTCTCGGGCGCGAGCAGGGGCTGCGGGAGCCCCGGCACCACCGCCGCCAGGACGAACTCGCCGGCTCCCTGTCCATCGCTCACGCGGCTCACGGCGACGCCTCCAGCCCCGTCCAACCGACGACCGCGTTGCCGGTGCCGATGACCGTCCCGTACCCGTACACCTCGCCGGGCACCGTGGGGTAGTCGAGCGCCGCCATCAGCCACGCGAGGCTCCCGCCGTCCGCCTCCGAGATCGCCTGGGTGATGAACTCCGGCATCTCGTCGATCATCTCCTTCGTCCGCCCGGTGCGGATGAGGTCGAGCATGCGCATGTCCCACAGGTAGTTGCCGTGGCTCTCCACGTGCTCCCGCGTCATGTCCTCGGGCACGGCCGCCTCGGTCGTGAAGTGCCGGTGTGACAGCGAGTTGGACGCGAGCAGCACCGCCCTGCGTCCGGAGGCCTCGACGGCGCGGCGGGTGGCCCGACCGAGCGTCGCCATGTGCTCCTGCATGACCTCCACGCTGTAGAAGGCGGTGGACCGACACGAGCTCACGCCGACGATGGGGCGCGTCCACTCCGGATCCGTCATGTGGCAGGACACGATGGTCCCGTAGTCCACGCGGAAGTCCGGGTTGCGCATCATCTTCATCACGAGGCCGTCGGCGGCCGCCTCGTCGTGGATGGCCTCGGCGAGCGCGACGTCCACCTGCAGGTCGTACGTGTAGCGGAAGAGGTTGGGGAAGATCGGGTCCACGGACTTCGACGCGAGCCGCTCGACCCCCAGCAGGTGCGTGCCGATGTACGTCTGCCAGTGCGGCGAGTGGACGATGAGCACGTCGTAGTCGAGCGCCGCGAGGTCCCTCCGCAGGCGCTCGTACCCCCAACGAAGGACCTCCCAGCCGCACTCCGCCCGGGGCTCGTTCTGGGGCGGGTTTTCGGCGTAGACGAGGTGCGGCGGGTGGGGCGCCAGGCATCCGGCGACGATGCGACCAGGGGACGAAGACATGCGGCGGACGATAAACCAACGGCCGGGGCGCCGCGCCCGAGATGGGGTCGGCGGGCCCCGATTTCGCGGGCCGTTCGGTTCAGGTTCGACGGCGACGGTCGATGAAGCGTGAGCGCCCCGTTCGCCTTCGCCCCGTCTCTCTCACCGCACCGCCTTCCGGAGTCGCCCGTGGACCTTCGACACCCGACGTACGCCCTCGCCGCCCTGACCACCCTCCTCGCCGCGGGCTGCCTGGGCGGCACCGACTCCATCCACCTGCGATCCATCGTCGCGCCCTCGCCCGACGTGGTGGACGGGTTCGACGCCTACGGCTCGGGGGCCTGGGCCGAGGGCAAGGCGTACGGGCACTGGGCGCTGGGGTTCCACGGGTACGGCGAGGTCGGCGTGGAGGAGGTGGACGGCGATCCGGCCCTGCGCATGACGCCCCGCGTGGCGGGCAGCTCGTGGATGACCCACGCCGGGCTCGTCGTGTCGCTGGCGGAGTTCGAGGACGTCGAGGTCGAGGCGGTCACGCGCACGTCGCGCCAGCTTCGCGAGGGCGCCGAGCCGAACGCCTGGGAGGTGGGCTGGCTGCTGTGGGACTACGTCGACAACGACCACTTCTACTACCTGATCGCCAAGCCCAACGGCTGGGAGCTCGGCAAGCGAGACCCCGCCTACCCCGGCAACCAGCGGTTCCTCGCCACGGGCGAGTCGATGACCTTCCCCGTGGGCGAGGACATCCACCTCCGCGTGCGGCGGGTGGGGCCGACGATCGACGTCTGGGCCGACGACGTGCACCTCGTCACCTACACGGACGACGAGAACCCCTACACGGGCGGCGCGGTGGCGCTGTACACCGAGGACGCCGACGTGCTCTGGGACGACCTCCGCGTCACCGAGATGTAGGGCAGGCCGCCGAGGCGGGCTCAAGTTCCCTGAGATGGTCTGTCAGAGGGCGACGCACACGTTCCGCGCCTCGCTGAAGAACTCGAGGGAGTGCTTGCCCCCTTCGCGGCCCACGCCGCTGTCCTTCACGCCGCCGAACGGCACCCGCAGATCGCGCAGGAGCCAGGTGTTGACCCACACCATCCCGGTCTCGAGGGCAGCGCTCACGCGGTGGGCGCGCGCCAGGTCCCGGGTCCACACGGAGGCGGCGAGGCCGTACCGGACCTCGTTCGCCATGGCCACGGCGTGGGCTTCGTCTCGGAAGGGGTGGAGCGTGACGACGGGCCCGAAGATCTCCTCCGTGGCGGTGCGTGCGTCGGACGGGAGCCCGTCGATGATGGTCGGAGCGTAGAAGGCGCCGGCGTCGTAGGGCGCGGGCAGATCCGGCGGTCCGCCGCCCGTGAGGACGGTCCCGCCCTCCTCGCACCCCAGCGCGACGTACGATGCCACCTTGGCGCGATGGTCCTGGGAGATCAGGGCGCCCAGCTCGGTGGCGGGATCCGTCGGATCGCCGACCCGCATCGCGCTCACGCGGCTCACGAGGGCGTCCCGGAAGCGCTCGAAGATCGACTCCTCCACGAGGATGCGCGAGCCGCAGAGGCAGATCTGACCCTGGTTCAGGAAGCCCGCCCGGGCGGCCCCCGCGACCGTCTCATCGAAGTCGCAGTCGGCGAACACGAGCGTCGGGTTCTTGCCCCCGAGCTCGAGGGAGAGCTTCTTGAACGTGGGCGCCGCGGTCGCCGCCACCATCGCGCCGGTGGCCGTGCCTCCGGTGAACGACACGAGGTCGACGTCCGGGTGCGCCGTGAGCGCCTGACCCGCCTCCGGGCCGAGGCCGTGCACCACGTTGAAGACGCCCGCGGGGGCCCCCACCTCGGTGAGGATCTCGGCGAGGGCGGACGCCGTGCCCGGGGTCATCTCGGACGGCTTGGCGACGATCGTGTTGCCCATGGCGAGGGCGGGCGCCGTCTTCCACGTGAGCAGGTAGAGGGGCAGGTTCCAGGGCGTGATGAGCGCGGCCACGCCCACGGGCGTGCGCAGCGTGTAGTTGATGGCGTTCGCCATGTGATGGGCCCCCGTCTCGTCGTGACGGAGCGCGCCCGCGAAGAACCGCAGGTTCGCCACCGCCCGGGGGATGTCCACCGTCCGAGCCACCGAGATGGGCTTGCCGGTGTCCCGAGACTCCAGCGCCGCGAGCTCGTCCAGCCGGGCCTCCACCCGGTCGGCGGCGGCCTCGAGGAGGCGGGCGCGACGCTCGGAGCTCCAGGTGCTCCACCCCCCTCGGAGGGCACGCCCGGCAGCGCTCACGGCGTCGCTCACGTCGTCGGCGTCGGACCGCGGGATCCGGCAGGCGACGGTCCCGGTCGCGGGCGCGACGTTGTCCAGCCAGCGCCCTGCGCGGGGGGCGCGGTTTTCCCCGTCGATGTGGTTCAGCAGGTCACTCACGGCGCTCACGGTCCCTCGCCCTCGCCTCGGACGTAGGCCTGCCACGGGTAGTACCAGCGGTCGTCGTCCGGGTCCCACTCGTCCCAGGTCGGCACCTGCTCCAGGGCCTCGAGGCGGTCCGGCGGGACGACCCCGGGCACGATGAACGCCTTCTGTCGGTGCAGCGGGTAGGGGTTGCGGAGCTCCACCCCGAGCACCCCGAGCACCGCCCGGGCGATGTACCAGGTGGCCTGGGCGTTCCAGCCGTGGGCGATCTTGATGCAGATGCCGAGGCCGTCGGGGTAGTCCGGATGTACGACGGCGAGGCCGAGGAGCCCGTCGGCCCCCTCCTTCGCGAGGACGGCCCCCTCCCCCGCCTTGAGGATCGTGGAGTCGAGCCGGTTGAAGCCGCCCACGAGGTCGGGGTGACGCACCATCGCCTCCCAGATCCAGTCCTGGTCGCGCTCGGCGGCGAGGCCCGCGTAGAGGTTCGCGAGCTCGTTGACCGTGTTGGAGACGGTGGGCAGGCCGCACCCGTCGCGGGCTACGCGGACGGGGACCCAGTCGTCGCCGAGCCGACGGCGCAGCACGTCCAGGTAAGCCTGGAAGAACGGGTGCTGCGGCAGCGTGTAGCCGGCCCGGTTCCAGCCCCGCAGGCGCGCCCCCCGGAGGATCGCGGCGTGCTCCCCCGAGCAGCAGTGGAACCAGCGTCGGGCGCGTCGCACCTGGCGCCCGAACTGCACGAGCGGGACGTCCAGAGGCGTCTGCATGAGGCCCCACTCGGAGCGGTCCAGGATCGACTGCGCGGCGGCGATGTGCTCGGTGTCGCCGTTGTGGGACGCCACCGAGATGGCCTTCTGGGACCAGTCGAGGTCGGCCAGCTCGTCCACGAAGACCTTCATGGTGATGGGCTTCATCATCGAGCGGCCGTAGCAGAGGACGTTCCCGCCGAAGGAGTGGACGATCTCGCCTCCGGAGGCCCAGGCCACCGCGCCGTGGATCGTGGTCTCGCTCACGCCGTGCCGGCGGTAGTCGATCAGGGGCTCCCAGGCGACGTCGCGGCCGGTGGGGATCCCGTCCACCTGCTCGCCCAGGGGCGAGGTCGGGAAGACGTCGCTCCCCGGTCGGCCCGGCGCCACCGCGCTGGGGATGCGTCCGTCGCTCACGCGGCTCACGCGGGGCTCCCGAGGGCGTCCGCGACGCGGGGCGCCACCTCGTGCATGAACGCCTCCATGTTCGCCACCACCCGGGCGCTGTCGTGGTTGAAGAAGTCGAACCACAGCATGAGGCGGTCGTCCGGGTGGAACCGGTCCACCATCTGCGCCGCGACCTCCTCGGCGTTCCCGATCAACGCGTTGTTCGCGGCCTTCTCGACCTTGGCGGGGTCGATGGTGCCCTGCAGCGCCTTCCAGTACGCGCCCAGCGCCTTCGTGGCCTCCTCACGCGCGGCGGCGGAGCGCTGCGAGGGAGTCAGCCCCGGCTGCTCGTTGAGGAAGACGAACGTCGTGCGCGGCATGTGCCCTCGGCCCCAGGCCCCGCCGTCCGCGTGGTACGCCGCCGCCATGCGACGGTGGGTGTCCTCGATGACGTCCTCCCGCGTGATCGACAGGTTGAAGACCTGCACGGGGGCGAAGCGGTTCACGTACTCCTGCATGGCGGGCTCGTGGGAGCCGATGACGAGCTGGACGAGCTCCCGGCGCCAGTCCTGGGGCACGATCTTGAGGTCCTCGAACGACCAGCGATGGGCCAGCTCGATCCGGTCCGACGGGGCCCCGTCGCGGGCCGCGGCGGCCGCAACCACCTGCTCCCAGTGCTCGTCGGAGCGGAAGTTCGCCCGCGTGACCGCGGGCGTGGGGATCATCGAGGAGTTGAGGATCTCCCCGCGCAGCAGCCTCACGAAGACCTCGGCGGCCTCCCGGAACACGACGCCCTTGAGCGCCGGCCCCACGGCCTCCTCCACGGCGTCCCGCGGGACGATCCCGCTCGCCCGGTTCATGAAGTCGAACCGGCCCGCCGCGAACCCGACGTGGATGCGCCGCGCCTCCGCGGGATCGAGCCCGTGCAGCGCCCCGAAGACCGAGACGCGCTCGGCGTGGGCCACCGGGCCGCCCATGCACAGGATGTTCATGATCGCGCTGCCGAGCTCGAGGCGCTCGGTGCGCGCGAAGACGGCGTGGGCGAGCTGGAGGAAGTCGGCGTTGAGCCCGACCTCACCCTCCCAGTGGGGGATGACGGGGTTCGAGTTCCCCTTCTGGACCTGGCTCGACAGGTGCGACTCGGCGACCCACCCCACCCCGAACCCGAGGCGGTCGGCGGCTTCGGCCTGCGCGAGGAAGTTCCGGAACATCTCGGCCTCGGAGGGCGTGCGCCCGTCCACCGGCGTCTGGGAGATCGAGAAGAAGATGTCGTAGCGCACCGCGGTCTCCGGAGGGGCGGGGAGTCTACCGGGCCGGGCCGGGCGACTTCAGATCGAACGCAGCCTGCCGCCGTCCACGGGCAGGGAGACGCCGCGAATGTAGGCAGCTGCGGGCGAGGCGAGGAAGGCCACGGCCGCGGCCGTCTCCTCGGGGCGGGCCAGGCGACGCTCGGGGACCTGGGCGAGCCAGGCGGCGTGGACCGCGTCCGAGGTCGTCCCCTCGCGCGTCGCGCGGGCCTCCTTGAGCGACGTGAGCCGGGCGGTGTCCGTGAACCCCGGCAGGACGTTGTTGATCGTGACTCCCGGGGGCAGCTCTCGGCTCAGCGACTTCGCCCAGGACGCGACGGCCCCGCGGGTCGTATTGCTCACCCCCAGGTTGGGGATGGGCTCACGCACGGAGGTGGAGACGACGTTGATGATCCGCCCGTAGCCCGCCTCGGTCATCCCCGGCAAGAGGCGCTGCACGAGGACGTGAGGCGCCAGGACGTGGCGACCGATCGCCGTGAGGAACTCCTCGGGCGCGGCGGCCAGCAGGGGCCCGCCCTTGGGGCCTCCAGCGTTGTTCACGAGAACGTGAACAACTCCGACGTGGCCGAGCAGTGCGTCGATCTCACGCGTGAGTTTCGGTCGATCGTCCAGATCGGCGACGACCGGCCGACTCCACGCCGCGCCCCCCGTGTCCAGCTCCGCGCACAGGGCTTCGAGCTTCTCGCGGCGACGGGCGAGGACGGCGACCCCGGCCCCCCGCTCGGCGAAGGCGAGGGCGACGGCGCGGCCGATGCCGTCGGAGGCGCCGCAGACCAGGGCCGTGCGGCCCGCGAGGGAGAGCGTCGGTGTCGTCATGGCCGGGGATGGTACCTGCGCCCGAGCGGCGGAGGCCGCTACTCCTGGGCGACGAACAGGTATGCCTCTTTGCTGCGCAGCGGGGGCAGCGCGGCCTTGGGCAGGAGCAGCGTGCGCACCGCCCACAGCTCCGTGAACACCCGGTACTTGGTGGTGGCGTCCAGGTAGTCCACTCCCGCCGAGCCGCCGGTGCCGGTCCGACGCCCGATGATCCGTTCGACCATCCGCGCGTGGCGGGTCCGGAACAGCACGAGCTTCTCCTCGAGCTCCACCACGGCGTCCAAGAGCAGCCGGGGCCAGGCCAGGAGCGGCAGCTCCCGGTAGCTCTCGATGAACAGCAGGGCCGCGCGCACGCGGCGCATGCGGGCGCGATCGTCGTCCGAGCTGCCTTCGGGCAGGTCCGCGGCGGTGAGGAAGGCGCGCGATCGTTCCCTTGCCTCGGAGAAGCGCTGCTCCGCCGCGTCGGACTCGATGGTGCCGATGCGCACGAGGTGGGCGGCGAACGCCTGCTCGCGGGCGGTGCTGGCGGCCAGGTACTCCTCCACGAAGCTCGCGACGGCCTCGTCGTCCCCGGGGTCGCCGGGGGAGCTGCCCTGGATCGGGGTCCGGTACAGCCACCCGTGCAGCGCGTCCCGCAGGGAGAGCTCGTCGAGGGCTCGCTCGATGCGAGCGACGACCCGCTTCCCCACCTCGCTCTCCCCCGCCGAGCGTCGGATCACCTCCAGCGGGTGCCCCACGCCGGCGATCACGCGAAGCGTGTCCTTGAGCCCGAGGACGATCTCGAGTTCCCGCATCTGGAAGCTCTGGAAGCCGCTGGACGGCACGAGCTCGTTGCGGAACGCGAGGAAGTCCTGGGGCGCCAACGTCTCCATGACCTGGAACTGCTTGGCGCAGAGCTCCAGGATCGAGTTGACGCGGCCGAGGTGGTGTACGACGTACGGGATGGTCCGCTCGGGGACCATCTCCTCGGCGAGGGCGTTGCGAGCGAGGCGGAGCTCGGAGAGCGTGAGCTTGAACCACAGCTCGAACGCCTGGTGCACCACGATGAAGTGGAGCTCGTCCGGGTTGATGTCGTCGCCCGACTCCCCTCGCCCGTTCTGCAGGGAGAGGAGGTCGTCGAGCCGCAGGTAGTCCCAATAGCTGAGCGGAGCGGTCATCGACGCGGCGTATACCACGCTGCCTCTTTGTCATCTGCGGCGTTGCCGGGTCGGTGGATGCCGGCCATGATGCCCGCCATGTCCGGAGCCACCTCGACCCGCGGACGCCTCCACGCCGGCCGACACGTCCTCGTGACGGGCGCCGGCACCGGCATCGGGCGCGCCATCGCCGTGCGCACCGCCTCCGAGGGCGCGAGCCTCACCCTCGCGGCGCGACGGGTCGAGCTGCTGGAAGAGACCGCCGGTCTCTGCCGAGAGGCGGGGGCGGGGGACGTCGGGGTCGCCGCCTGCGACATCCGAGACCGCCCCTCCGTGGACGCCGTCGTGGACGCGGCCGCGCACGCCCGTGGGCCCTTCTTCGCGTGCGTCGCCAACGCGGGCGTCGGGGGCCCCAACGAGCCGGGAGAGAGCGACCGGTTCGACGACATCGTCGCCACGAACCTGGGCGGCACCTACTCCACGCTGCGGGCCGTCCAGCGCAACCTCGCCGACGGCCCCGACGCCCGTCACATGGTCGTCATCGCGTCGATCCTGGGCCGCTTCGGCGTGCCCGGCTACACGGGCTACTGCGCCAGCAAGACCGCCCTGATCGGCCTCGCGCGGGCCTTCGCCATGGAGCTCGCGGGGGAGAACGTCCAGGTCAACGCGGTGTGCCCCGGGTGGGTCGCCACGGACATGGCATGGGAGGGGATCGACGGCATGGCCGCGGCCATGGGGACGGATCGGGACGGGGCCTACGCCGTCGCCATGCAGGAAGTGCCCTTGGGGCGCATGTCGCAACCGAAACACATCGCCGGGCTCGTCTCCTGGCTCCTGTCGGAAGACGCCACCGGCGTCACGGGTCAGGGCCTCGACATGAACAACGGCGCGTACATGGCCTGATGCCGGGAGATCCCGTGACCCAGACGACCTCCGAGCCGACCCCCGTCGAACTCGCCGCCCGCACGGGCGAGACCCGCCTCCCGGACGGGCGGTGGCTGACCGAAGACGGCCGCACCATCGACCCCCGCATGGGCGACGGCAAGCTGATCGCGCTCAACGTGGCGTGGATCCTCGGGCTGCCCGTGGCGGTCGCCGTCGCGGTGCCCTGGTACCTCCTCACCCACGGCCTCGGCTGGGAGGAGGTCGTCGCGTCGATCGCCCTGTACTGGCTCACCGGCCTGGGCATCACCGCCGGCTACCACCGCCTCTTCTCTCACCGCGGGTACAAGGCGAAGTGGCCGCTCCGCCTCGCCGCCGCCGTCTTCGGGGGAATGGCCGCCCAGAACAGCGTATTCGCGTGGGCCGCCCAGCACCGCTACCACCACGTGGAGGTCGACTCGATCGGCGACCCCTACAACAGCAAGCGCGGCTTCTGGTTCTCCCACCTCCTCTGGGTGCTCCGGGACGGCGCGCACGCGGACGACCAGGCCAACATCGCCGACCTCGAGAAGGACCCCATCCTCCGGTTCCAGGACGACCACTACCTGCTGGTCATGGCGGGCGGAAACCTCGCGGCCGTGGGGCTGCTGGGGTGGCTGACGGGCGAGTGGGCCGGGATGATCGTGATCGCGGGCCTGCTCCGCATCCTGGCGGTCCAGCACAGCACCTTCTTCATCAACAGTTGGGCCCACATGTGGGGCAGCCGGCCGTGGTCCACGTCGAACACGGCGCGGGACAACTGGTTCCTGAGCTTCCTCAGCTTCGGCGAGGGCTTCCACAACTTCCACCACGCCTTCATGCACGACTACCGCAACGGCGTGCGCTGGTACCACTGGGACCCCAGCAAGTGGCTCATCTGGCTGAGCAGCAGGGTGGGGCTCGCGACCGACCTGCGTCGCGTCCCGGACGACGTCCTGCTCCGCGCCCGGTACGCCCGGAGCAAGGGCCGCCTGGAAGAGCGCCTCGAGGCGTGGGGCGAGAACGTGGACGACTGGTCCGACCGCTTGGCCGCGCGCCGCGCCGAGATGGAGGCGGCCGTCCGCGACGCCATGGAGGCCGCTCAGGCCCGGCTGTCCGGCCTCCAGGACCGCAAGGACGCCTTCCTCGACGCGCTCGAGGCCAGCCTCCGCGAACGCGGCTTCACGCGCGGCGAGCAGCTGGTGGTGGCGGGCGATCGGCTGGACGCGGCCCTCGACGAGCTGCAGGCCCGTCGGCGGGCGTGGACCGAGGCGAAGCGCCGCGCCGTGACCGAGGCGGGCGACGCCCTCCAGGCGGACCTCCGAGAGCTGCGACGGGCCCTTCGGGAGGCCCTGCGCGAGGCCCGCGCGGCCCTGCGTGAGTGGGAGGAGCTGCTCGCGGCGTACATCGACAACCGCGGCGCCCGGCCCGCCCCCGCCTGACGCCTGGCGGCTACTCCGGCAGCGGAGCGAACACCTCGAGCCGGTGGAAGTCCGGCGCGTCCCCCCTCGTGGGCTTCCACGCCAAGTACCTCCGCTCGTCCCCGACGCCGTGGATGGCGTACGCGTTGAACCGGTGAGGCCCCGGGGGCACGTGCTCGGGCGCGAGCCGCGCGGTGGCCGTCCAGCGGGCGCCGTCGATCGTGGCGCGCAGGTCCAACGGCAGCTTCGTCGCGACGGCGCTCCGGCGGCCCTCCAGGCGCAGGACCAGGTGGTGCCCCGCGGGGCCGATCTCCACCTCGGTGTAGCGCTCGCCCTCCCCGAGCACGAAGACCTCCACCACCTCGTGCTCCCACAGGCGGTCGGTGGGGCCCGGGGGCCCGTCGGGGGCCGGGTCGCCGTGGAAGGGGGCGTCGATCTCCAGGAGCAGGCCGCGGGCGTCGAGCAGGACGGAGACCCGGGCGATCTCGCCCTCGCGGGCCGCCTCGCCGTCCCAGGTGGAGGCCACCGCCACCGCCGCGTGGGTCACGGGTGGGGCGCGCTCACTTCTTGCGGGCGACCGTGACGCCGTCGCGGACCGTGAGCATCACCTGCTCGACGCGCGCATCCGCCACGACGTGCTCGCTGAAGGCCACCAGCGCGTGGTCGCTCTCGCTCTCGGGGGCGAGGACGCGGCCGCTCCAGAGCACGTTGTCGGCCACGATCAGGCCCCCGGAGCGCACCTTCGGCACCAGGACCTCCCAGTAGTTGATGTAGTTGGCCTTGTCCGCGTCGATGAAGACCAGGTCGATGGGGCCGTCGATGCCCGCGACCGTCTCGATCGCGTCCCCGAGCCGGAGCTCGATCTTGTGCCCCCAGGGCGCCTGCGCCCAGTAGCGCCGCGCGATCGACGTCCACTCGTCGCTCTTGTCGCACGCGATGAGGCGACCGTCCTCGGCGAGGCCCTCGGCGATGTTGAGCGCGCTGTACCCCGTGAAGGTGCCGATCTCCACGGCCAGCCGCCCCCCGCTGAGCTGGGTCAGCAGCTTGAGCAAGCGACCTTCGAGGGGCCCGACCTGCATCTGCGGCAGCTCGGTCGCGCGGAACGTCTCCTCGCGCAGCCGCTCGTACAGCTCCGGCACCGCCGTCGTGCGCGCGATGCAGTAGTCCTCGATCCCGGACGCGACGATGTCGAACAAGGGGCTCTCCAGGGGCGGGCAGGCAGCCCGGTCGCCGGTTCGGCGGGGAGTGTACCCGCGCGGGTGGTCAGACCCAGCCGACTTGGGTCAAGACACCCCGAAGCACGTCCGCCAGATCCCCCGCCGACTTCGGTCGACGGCTGGGGATTCGGGACAGAGCGCGGGCGCACAGCGGCGCGATCATCGCCACGTTCGCGGGCAGGAGGACCCGAAGGTCGGCGCGCGTGGGCGGGTTCTTGAGCATCTTGCGGAAGAACCGGAGGGTGTCCGCCTCGCCCCGCTGGTAGGCCCGCTGGCCGGAGATCAGCTCGTAGAGGATGGCGCCGAGGCTCCACACGTCCGACCAGGGGCCGAGGCGGTCCGCGCGGCCGCGGATCTGCTCCGGCGACATGTAGCCCGGGGTCCCGCCGACGGGGGTCACGGCCGGCGATCGAAGGTCTCGCGGTCCGGGCGCCTCGCCTCCCTTGGCGAACGTCTTCGTCATGCCCCAGTCGAGCAGCCACGCGTGGCCGCGGGGGTCGACGATCACGTTCGCGGGCTTCAGGTCGCAGTGCAGGACGCCCATCCCGTGCGCGTGGTCGACGGCGTCGCACAGCTGCAGGAACGCGGGCAGCAGGACGGAGCGCAGCAGGCTCTCGCGGTCGGAGCCCTGCACCCCCTCGCTCCGGTCCAGCAGCCGGCGCAGGGACTGACCCGGGACCATGGGCATCGCCAGCCAGCGCAGGCCCGCGGCCGTCTCCCCGTGCGCCACCAGGGGCACGATGTGGTCGTGCCTCAGGGCGCCCATGACGGCGACCTCGATGGCGAAGCTCTGGTCGATGGTCGAGGAGCCCTCGGGGCGACACAGCTTGACGGCGTAGCGCTCGGGCTCGCCCGGGAGGAGCGCCTCGTGCACGACGGCCATGCCGCCTTGGCCGATGCGAGGGCCGAGCATGAAGTGGTCGACCGCGTGCGGCGACTCGAAGTCGAGGGCCGCCTCGCCGGTGTCCGAGCGCATGGTCCCCGAAGCGGCCGAGTTCATCCCGCCGAAGGAGCCCTCTGCGAACCGCATCGAGGCCGAGTCGAACTGGGAGAACCGGCTCAGCGAGCCGTCCTCGCCGACCCCGAAGACGCTGGAGAGGCCCTCGCCGTCGTGCACCCGCAGGAGGCGGGACCAGGTGCGGCCGGGGACCTGCGACTCAGCGGTGAGCTCGAGCTCGTGGGGGATGGGCGTCCCTTCGGCGGGCGCGGTGTCGGTCATGCGGGCCTCGTTTCGCCGGACTGGAAATCAGCCCACGTACAGGGTCCCGGACCGAGCGCGCCAGGTCAACCTCAATCGCGATCCAGCTCGTCCGGAACGGGGTCCAGGACGAGCGTCGGGGCCTCCGCCATCGCGGGCTTGTCCTCGGTGAAGTACACGACGAGGGCGCGGGCGATGAGGTCGCCGATCCGCTTCACCGCGTCCTCCCGCGGCCCCACCGGCATCCCCTGGGCGTCGAACCGGTAGACGAGGTCCTTGCGCACCTCCACCGCCATGGACGACGGCCGATCGAGGCTGCGCCGATAGCCCGCGACGAGGGCTCGCTCGTCTCGGTTCACGAAGCCCGCGACCTGCTGGTAGGCGGCGAGCGCGCGCTTGAAGATCGCCGTGCGCCCCCGCGGAGCTCGCCGAAAGAAGTGCACGTGGCTGCGCAGGGCGTCCGACTCGGCCGAGCGGAGGTTGGTGTTCAGGAGCATGTCCCACACCAGGTCGTAGGCCGGGTCCCCCGGGGTGTCCGGGCACGCCTCCTCGAAGCGACGACGCAGCCAGTCGAAGAAGAACCAGACCTGCGACCTCACCTCGACGCTCCCCTCGGGGAAGCAGTACGGGTAGTTGTGAGCCACGCGCACGTGCGCCCGCTCCAGCGTGAGCGACAGGCGATCCCGCAGGACGCGGTCGGCCGTGTACTCGGCCAGGACGTCCGGGAACAACGGGTCGAACACGCCGACGGGCATGCGCGAGTCGACCTGGTACCCGATGGGCCGCGTGATGATGCTCACGTCCGGGCGGCCGGTGCCGCTCTCGTTGTGGGGGTCGTAGGTGTGGACCCCGAGCATCACGGAGCGCCCGCGCACCACCGGCTCGAGCACGTCCGAGCACCCGTCGTACCAGCGCTCCAGGACGTCCCGCTTCTGCTGGAAGCCGAGCAGGTCGCTGAACGGATAGTTGAGCGCGAAGCGGCGGAGGTGGTCCGCGCCCCGGGGCGTCTCGCCGGGGAAGCGCCCGAAGTCCATGAGGACCCGCGCGATGCGGATGCGGCTGCAGCCGGGCAGACCCAGAGACGCGGCGGCGCGGCGGGCGACCTCCGTGGCCCCCCAGTCGCGCTCGCGGATGTAGTCCTCGGCGAAGGACGACAGGGGGATCCGGCCTCCGGGCAGGTCGAGGGCGCCCGCGGGGACGACGTCGCCGTCGTGGATGACGAGCAGCGCCACGCGGTCGTGGAGCTCCACGGGCAGCCGGGTCCCCGGGGCGGCGGCGGGATCGCGCGGCTCCGAGACGTCCTCCACGGCCGCGACGTCGCCGTCTTCGATGCGGATCGGGAGGCCCGCGTAGGGACCCGTGTTCATGGGGACGAACCGAGACGACTCATTCGGCCTCCGTCTCGGCGACCAGGACGCCGGGGTTGAGCATTCCGAGCGGGTCCACCTGGGCCTTGATGGCGCGGAGGACGTCGCCGAACGGGGCGGGGCGCTGGCGACGGTACCAGGGGCGGTGCATGCGCCCCACGGCGTGGTGGTGGGTGATGGTCGCGCCGTGCTCTGCGAGCACCTCGGACGCCTCGTGCTTGATCGCCTCCCACGACGCGATCTCCCGGCCCGGCTGCACGGGCGCGATGAACGTGTAGTAGGGCGCGGGGCCGTCGGGATAGACGTGCGTGAACCGTACGGTCAGGCGACCGGCGCCGCACTCGCGCTTCATCACGCCCCGCACGCGGCGCACCAGATCGGCGTGCATCGCCCCGAATCGGTCCCAGGTCACGGCCGTCTCGAAGGTGTCGGCCATGACCCCCAGGCTGAGCATGCGGTCGCGCAGGTAGGGCGCCTGGAAGAAGGCGTCGCGCCAGCTGCCGGCCGCGTCCCCGGGCGCGACGGACCCCGACGTGGCGGCGTCCTCCGGCCGGTCCTCCACGACGCGGGGGCCCAGGGGGCAGCTGCCGCCGTGCTCGGCCACGGTCTCCAGGGCGCGGTCGACCCACGGCCCGACGGGGTGATCCGAGGACTCGAAGCCCACCACGACGACCGTCGACCCGTCGAACGCCACCCCGTTGAGGGCGGCCTCCCGGGGGCCGAGCAGGCGGCAGTTGGTGGGGTACAGCCCCGACTGCGACAGGCTGCGCGCGGCGTCCACGGCGTCGTCGAAGGACGTGAAGAACACGCTCGCGGTGGCCTTCCAGCAGGGCCTCACCTGCACGCGGAGCCACGCCTCGGTGATGACCCCGAAGATCCCCTCCGAGCCCAGCAGCATGCGATCGGGGCTGGGGCCCGCGCCGGAGCCGGGCAGCCGCGCCGACTCCCAGACGCCCGTGGGCGTGACCATGCGGATGGACTCCACGAGGTCGTCGATGTGCGTGTAGAGCGTCGCGTAGTGGCCGCCCGCCCGCGTGGCGATCCAGCCCCCCACGGTCGAGAACTCCCAGGACTGGGGGTAGTGCCGCAGCGCGAGGCCCTGCTCGGCGAGCTTGCGGTTGAGCGCCGGGCCGAGGATCCCCGCCTGGACCCGGGCCGCGCGCGACACGCAGTCCACCGCGAGCACCTGGTCGAGGCCGCGCATGTCGAGGGAGACGGCGCCCGTCCAGCGGTCCGACACGTCCGCTTCGATCCCCGAGACCACGCTCGTGCCGCCGCCGTAGGGGATCAGGGCCGCGCCGATCTCGCCGCACCACGCCATGACGGCGGCGACCTCCGCTTCGGTCCGCGGGGTCGCCACCACGTCCGGGGCCGCCGAGAAGTCGCCCTGGAACCCGCGGATGATGTCCGGGTACGAGCGCCCCCAGGTCCGCGCGGCGCGCTCGAGGCGGTCGGTCGTGCAGACGTGGGCGAGGCCGTCCGGCACGGCGATCCGCCCCTCGCGCACGGAGTACGTCGAGGGGTCCGCGGCGGCGCGCATGCCCGTCCCCTCGAACCCCAGGACGGCCCCCAGCGACGACCCGAGCGCGGCCCGCTCCGACTCGGACCCGAACTCATCCGCCCAGCCCCACCCCCAGATGCTCCGCCTGCGGTCCTGCATGGAGCGGATGGTAGCGTCCCGGCGTGGGGAACGGATGAGCCTGCTCGCCGCGTTTTCGATCCCGTGCGCGGTGCTCCCGGCGTTGGGGTTCCTGTGGCTCATGTGGTGGCTCGACCGGTACGACCGCGAGCCGTGGTGGCTGTTCGGCTCGGCCTTCCTGTGGGGGGCCGGCCCCGCCGCCGGGATCTCGCTCCTGCTCCTGCTGCCGATGGTGTCCATGACGACCGACGGGGGGTGGGGTCTGGCGCTGGAGGGCGCCGTCTTCGCGCCCCTCATCGAGGAGCCCGCGAAGGCGTCGGTGCTGCTCCTGATCGCGCGCAGCAAGCACTTCGACAACACGACGGACGGGTTCGTCTACGGCGCGGCCTCCGGCATCGGCTTCGCGATGACGGAGAACCTCCTCTACTTCACCGCCGCTGCGGGGGACGCGGACCCCGCGACCTGGCTCGGAGTCGTGACCATGCGGACGCTGTACTGCGCCCTCATGCACGCCTCGGCGACGTCCGTGGCGGGGGCCGCCCTCGGGTGGGCGAAGTTCCGGGCGCCCGAGCTGCGGCGCCGCGCGATCCCGCTGGGTCTGCTGGGCGCGTTCATGATCCACTCGCTGTGGAACGGGCTGCTGATCGCGGGCTCGGTCTTCACCGGGGGGCTGTCGATCGTCGACATGCTCCTGTTCCCGGTGGAGTTCCTCGTGCTCTTCGCCATCTTCCAGGCCTGCCTTCTGGACGAGGCGCGCATCCTCGAGCACGAGCTGACCGAGGAGGCGGAGGCCGGCGTGCTCCCTCCCGAGTACGTGGCGCGGCTGGCCCGGTGGCTCGACCGCACCCGCACGGGGTGGCTGCCCCCGAACGTCGATCACCACCGGCTGGTGCGCGCCGCCACCACCCTCGCGTTCCGCAAGGATCAGCGCGCCGGCGGGCGTTCGAGCCCGGCGCTGGAGGCGGAGATCGAAGCGCTGCGACGCGAGATCCGGGCAATCCTCGCCTGACCCGCGAGATCGATTGGCCGGCGCGTCGGGCCGCCCCCTAGCTTCGGGACGTGATGGAGCCGCCCCCGCCCCCGGGAGTCGGCCGGGCAGGGTCCCATTTCCGAGGGGCGGGGTCGTCTCCCTCACTAGGAGGATCGGCCGTCAGCGGGTCAGGAACGGCACCGCGGCGGCGAGGAACGCCGCGGGGGCGTCCACGTGGGCGAAGTGGGAGGCGTCGGGGAGGATGCCGAACTCGGCGTCGGGCACGGCCGCCGCGAAGCGCGGACCGAAGGCCGCGGGGACCATCGGGTCCCGCTCGGCGTAGAGCAGCTGCAGGGGGATCGGGAAGCCGCCGGCGCCCCTCAGCGCCCCGAGCCTCGCCTGAAACCGCCCCATGGCCGCCGGATCCATGGTGTCGCGCAGGATGCGGCCGAACGCCAGCCGCCCCTCCCGCGACGACAGCGGCTCCGCGTACATTCGGGCCTCCTCGAGCGACTTCAGGCTCTCGTCGAAGTAGTGCACGTTGCGGTGCGTCCAGCGGACGGGGTCGAGACGCACGAGCCCCGAGAGCACCGAGAGCATCCCCGGGATCGACAACACGGCGCGCAGGGCCCACAGCCGCAGCTCCGGGAACCCGGGGCTGTGCAGGTTCACCAGCCGCGACATGGCCCCCGGATCGTGCAGCGCGAGCTCCATGCACACGTACCCGCCCATCGAGTTCCCCACCGTCGCGCAGCCCCTCACGCCGACGGCCTCCTGGAACGCACCCACCCAGCGGGCGGTGTTCTCGGCGGTGTAGGCGGCCACCGGCTTGCTCGTCGCGCCCGCGCCCGGGAGATCCGGGGCGTACACCTGGAACCGGCGCCCGAGGGGCTCGAGGACGTACCGCCAGCTGTAGGAGCTGGTCATCAGCCCGTGGACCAGCAGCAGCGGCGGGCCCTCGCCGTGGACGCGGTAGGCCGCCGTCGTGCCTCCGAACGCCTCGGTGGTGACCTCGACCGACTCGAGGGGCGCGGCGAAGTACGGGTGCGGGACCCGCGGGGCGTCCGGCAGATCGCCGAATCGCCCCTGCCGGAAGGGGACGACGTCCGTCATTCCGGGGCGGAGTGGGGGCGCCGGGCGATGACGTAGAGCAGGGTGCCCGCGAGCAGCGCGAAGGCGATCGTGCCCGCGAAGTTGGACGTGGACGGATCCCCGGGGATGGATCCGAACTTGAGGGTCCACGCCGCGGCCCCGACCCCGAGCAGGGCGGCGCCCGCGATCAACCCGGACGCGTAGAGCACGCCCCGCTCGCGGCGCTCGTCCAGCTCGTCGGGGGTGGAGCGTCGCTCGACCAGCAGGCGCAGCAACCCGCCCAGCATGATCGGCGTGGCGAGGTGGATGGGCAGGTAGAGCCCCACCGCGAAGGCGAGGGTCGGCAGCCCCATGATCTCCACGCAGAAGGCCATCGCCATGCCCGCGAAGACGAGCGCCCAGGGCAGGTCGCCGTCGAGCACGCCGTCGATCACGAGCTTGATCAGGTTGGCCTGCGGGGCCTTGAACTCGCCCGAGACGATCGGCTCGGCGAGCAGCGCGAGGACGGTCGACATGGCGGCCGCCGCCGCGATCACGCCGATCACCTCGCCCACCTGCTGACGCTCGGGCGTGGCCCCGAGCAGGTAGCCGCTCTTGAGGTCCTGGGACGTATCGCCCGCGATCGCCGCCGCGATGCAGACCAGGGCGCCGATGGTGAGGACCGCGATCTTCGCGGTCTCGGCCTCGTACATGTCCCCGAAGATCAGCGCGCAGATGAGGACGGTCGCGATCGTCATCCCCGAGATGGGGTTCGACGACGACCCGATGAGGCCGACGATCCGGGAGCTCACGGTCACGAAGAAGAACGAGAAGACGACGACGGCGACGCCCGCGAGCAGGCCGACCGACCCGCGCCCGCCCGCCATGAGGGGCAGGAAGGACGCCATCAGGCCGAGCACGACGAGCCCCGACCCGATGAGGCTCAGGGGCAGGTCCCGCTCGGTCCGCGGCCCTCGATCCGCGACCTTCTCGCCGATCGCGCCGATCGCCAGCCGCACCGACTCCACGAGGATGGGCGAGGCCTTGATGAGGGTGAAGATCCCGCCGAACGCGACGGCTCCGGCCCCCACGTACCGCAGGTAGCGGCTCCACACCGTGAAGTGGTCCATCTCCGCGATGGGGAGCACCGCCTCGGGGGGGATCGGCGACGACGAGGCCCCGCCGAACACATAGATCAGGGGGATCAGGACCAACCAGCCGACAGCGCCCCCGGCGAGCATCACGGCGGAGACCTTGGGGCCGATGATGTAGCCCACCCCGAGCAGCTCGGGCGTGACGTCCCCGCCGATCGCGGTGCGGTAGTCGCCCTTGCGCACGACGACGTCGACCTCGGCGGGGAAGCCGTGCAGGAACTTCTCGATCGCCGTGTACACGGCGCCGACGCCCATGCCCGCGAACAGCAGCCGCGCCTGGTCGCCGCCCGCCTGGCTGGCCACCTGCACCTCGGCGCACGCGGTCCCTTCGGGGTACGACAGCCGACCGTGCTCCTTGACGATGAGGAAGCGGCGCAGCGGCACCATGAAGAGCACGCCGAGCAGGCCCCCGATGAGGGCGAGGGGGAAGATCGGCCAGAAGCCCGGCGTCTCGCCCCACAGGATCAGCACCGGGAGCGTGAAGATGACGCCCGCGGCGAGCGACTCCCCGGCCGAGCCGACGGTCTGCACGATGTTGGTCTCGAGGACCGTTTCTCTTCCGACCCCGGGGATGCTCCGCATCGCGCGGAACACGGCCACGCCGATGACCGCAGCGGGGATGGACGCCGACACCGTCAACCCGACCTTGAGGCCGAGGTAGGCGTTGGCGGCGCCGAAGACCACGCCCACCACGACGCCCACCAGGACTGCCTTGACGGTGAACTCCGGGAGCTCCACGTGGGCCGGGACCACCGGGTCGTAGCTCCCTCCCGGGGGCACGGGCTCGTACGCCTGCGGCGGCAGGCTCATCTTGAGATCGGGGCCGGAACCGGCCATGTGCACCTCCCCGGACCGAGGTCCGCGGCCGCAGGATACCGCGCGCCCGCTATCCTCCGGGGCCGTGCCGGGCGTCCCTCCCCCGTCCTTTCCGCCGCGCGAGGCGCCCGTCCCGTGGGCGTCGTCGATTCCCCTCGGCGTGTTCGCCCTCACCGGCCCGCTGGGGCGCGGCGGACACTCGGTGGTCTGGGCAGGAGTGCATCCCGCCACCGGGACGCCCGTGGCCGTCAAGGTGCTCGCGCCGAGGTTCGCCCGCGACCCCGTCCACCTGTCCGCCTTCCGAAACGAGATCCGCGCCGCGGGCCGGCTCCATCACCCGCACGTCGTGCTCGTCCACGGCCACGGCTTGGTGGACGGGCGCGCGGCGGCGGCCTCGGGGGGGCGACTGGCGGTCGGGGCCCCGTTCCTGGTGATGGAGCCGGTGCGCGGGGGGACGCTGCGAGACCACCTGGGCACCCCGCCCTGGCCGCGCCTTCAGGAGCTCCTGCTCGGGCTCCTCGCGGGCCTCGCTCACGCCCACGCCCGAGGCGTCATCCACCGCGACGTGAAGCCGGACAACGTCCTGCTGGCCCGGGCCGGGGGCCCTCCGAAGCTGGCGGACTTCGGCTTCGCCCACGGCCTCGAGCTCGACCGGGGGGCCGCGTTCGATCGTGAGTTCGCGGGCACCCCGGCGTACATGGCGCCCGAGCAGCTCCGCCTGCGCTGGCGCGACTACGGCCCCTGGACCGACCTCTACGGCCTCGGCTGCGTCGCCTACGCGCTCGCGTGCGGTCGTCCCCCGTTCGGCGCGAACCGGAACGCGGAGGACCTGAAGGCCGCCCACACACACGGCGAGATCCCCCGCCTCGCCCCGCGGATGGAGGTGCCGCGAGGGTTCGACTCGTGGATCCGCAAGCTGCTGGTGAAGGACCCCGAGCGCCGCTGCCGCCGCGCCGCCGACGCCGCCCGGGCGCTCCGTCTCCTCACCGCCGACCCGACGGGCGCGGGCAGCGGCCCGATCTCGCTGCTCGGCAGCCGCGTCCCGGGCCCCCCGCGCCCTCCCCTGCCCCTGGCGACCCACGGCCTGCTCGGGGTGCGCCCCCTCCCCCTGCTGGCCCGAGAGGAGGAGCAGGACGTGCTCTGGGACACCCTGCGGGACGTCTCCCTGACGCGGCGGGCGGCCGTGTTCGGGCTCTGCGGACCCCGGGGCACGGGCGCCACGGCCTTGGCCGCGAAGCTCGGGGAGCGGGCGCACGCGGCGGGCGCCGCCACGGTCCTGCGGGCCGCCCACTCGCGGGAGCCCTCGTCGCCCGACGGGCTCCTCCCGATGTTGCGTCGAAGCGTGCGCACCGCGGGCCTCGGTCCCGGCGAGATCGTCGTCCGCCTCCGTCGGGGCGCGCCCCTGGACCCCGCCCGGGCCGACGTGCTCGCCGCCGCCCTCCACGACGGCTCCGGCGATCTGTCGGAGGTCCACGCCTCGATCCGCGCCCACCTCGCCCGCCTGTGCGTCGAGCGTCCGGTCGTGCTGCACCTCGACGACGCCGTCGTGGATCCCGGCACGGTCGCGTTCGTCGCCTCCCTGGCCCTCGACCCGGCCACCGCGGCGGCCCCGATCCTCGTGATCGCGACCAGCACGGACGAAGACCGCGCCCTGCGCCCGGGCGACGCCGAGCGACTCGACGGCGCGTGCGCGCTCACCCTGGCCCTGGACCCGCTACCGGTCGCCGTGCTCCACCTGCTCGCAGCCGACGTGCTCGGGCTGCCTCCCGAGCCGGCCGCCGAGGCCGCCGCCCGCGCGCGGGGCCGCCCCGGCGAGGTCGTCGCCCGGGCCGGAGTTCACTCCACGAAGTCCTGATCGATGGCGTCCGCCCCCTGCCAGTGGGGGACGCCGGGGCGGAACCGGAGGTCCTCGGGGGTCGTCTCCCAGCCCCGCACGATCGCCGCCGCGTGGTCGGGGAAGGCCGCGAGCGTCGGCTCCAGGGCGGCCCTCCGCGAGGCCCCCAGAACGATGCGGACGGCGTACCCGGCCCCCCGGTAGAACTCGTCGAGATCGAAGTCGGGGCGAGCGATCAGCTCCCGCCGATGGTTGATGTGACGGCGGAGCATCTCGGGGTGGTCGAGCGCCCGCGCCTCGGCGGGCGTCCGCCAGGCCCAGAAGTCGAACTGCTGGTACCTCGTCAGCAGCCCCATCCCGATGAGGAAGGAGTACGACGCCCCGCCGAGCTTCGTGCGCGACGCGGGGGGCCCCACCTCCTCGCCGTGGAAGGGCGCGTAGTAGATCATCGTCCCGTCGAAGCGGCTGCCCGAGTCGCGCGTGGAGAGGTCGATCATCGCGAGCTGACCGGGCAGGAACACCGCGACCCAACCGAGGATCAGCGCCGGCCGCAGGCGCACGCCCCGGATCTCCGGCGCCCGGCCCGCGAGCCACGCCGCCACCACGACCAGGCCGAGGGGGTGCAGCGCCGCCGTGTAGCGAGGCGTGAACCGAAGCTCCGGGGCGCCGGTGTAGGCGAACGGCAGGCTCATGATGATGACGAGGCCCAGGACCACCTGGAACGCGCAGAACCGCACGAGGCGATGGTCTTCAGGAGAGCCGCTCTTCTTCGCGGCCACGCGACCGAGGACCCAGAACGACGCCGCGAGCGCGGGCCACAGCTCCTTCGTCTTCGGCAGCGCCTTCGCCCACCACGCGGGCCCCTTGAGGGATGTCGCCCCCGAGACCTGGTCCAGCTTGTCGTTCGCGAAGAGCGAGCCGTCCAGGCCCATCGCCGCGAGCGCCTCGACCGACGACAGCCCCCACCACGTGAGCCCCAGCCCAGCGACCCCCGCCGCCGCCATGAGCCCCAGGAGCGCGAACTTGCGGCCCGTCCCCCGGGCCTCGCGCGCCGCCGCGAAGCTGACCCACACCCCGAGCAGCGCGGCGAACAACACGAGGGAGGTGTTCGCGGCCATCACGACCGCCCCCGCCACGCCCACGAGCGCCGCCCGCACCGCGGCCTGCCCCGGGGAGAGCGCAGGGCGCACGATCCAGGGGAGGAACAGCAGCATGAAGAACGCGTGGATGACCACGACCATCTCGTGCGTCCCCCAGAAGAGGACCGAGAGCTTCATCAGCATCGGCGGGGCCGCGAGCACGAGGACGCCGAAGTAGATCGGCACGGGCCCCCGGGGGAACGCCCTGGTGAGCGTCCGCAGCCACGCCAGCAGGCCCGCGGTGGACACGACGATCGCGAGCGCGCGCAGGGTGGACGTGGCCAGGGGCGCGTCCAGCGCGGTGACGGCGAAGTGCGTGAGCAGGCCCGCCAGCACGAGGGTGCCGTGGAGGCCCATGTCGGCGACCAGGGTGGTGCTCAGGGCGAACTGCAGGCGCGGCTGGGACTGGGCGAGCAGCTCCCACGTCGACAGGTCGAGGTACAGCCGGACCCCGCGCAGGATCCCGTACTCGGCCGAGTCGAGGTGGAAGAGCAGGTGGCCCGTGGTGACCACGAGCAGAACGCGCGCGGCGACGAAGAGGGCGACCAGGAGGAGGAGCGCGGCCGGGCGGCCGTGAGGCGACGAGAGGAGCCGCTCGAGTCCGCTCACTCCCCGCACTGGGTCGAGAAGCAGACCGGGTTGGTCCACACGCCCTCGAGCTGCGGCGTGTTGGTGTCGTCGCAGCCGCCCTGCTCCATGGGCGTGGCGCCGAAGACGAGGGGCGCGCACTGGAAGCCGTGGGGGCAGTCGTCGGCCGTCTCGCACGGCGGCATGCAGTGGCCTTGGTTCCCGGCCTCGGTGTTGGCGCAGAGCGCGCCGACGCCGCAGTCGGGGTGGCCGAGGAAGGTGTCGTCGCAGAAGTCGAAGAGCGTCGAGGCCTGGTCGAAGTCGTGGATCGTCGAGTCGCAGCGCGCGCAGACCACGCCGCCTGCCCGCTCGCACTCGCCGCTGTCCTGGTTGCAGACCTCCATGAAGTCGCAGTCGAGGACGGTCGACCGGCACGCGTCCCGCTCGCAGTCGCCGTCGTTGCAGGAGTAGCCGGCGAGGCAGTCGCCCGCGGTCTCGCAACCCTCCACGCAGTCGTAGTCGCCTTCGACGTCGCAGTAGGAGCCGAGGGCGCAGTCGGCGGACGCGAGGCACTCGACGTCCCGGCAGTCCCCGGAGACGCAGGCGATCAGCTCGCCTTCGTCGCGGGTGCACTCGCCGCTGTCGGTGCACTCCAGCTGCGCCTGCCGTCCCCCGCGCGGATCGCAGCCCGGGGCGGTGCCCAGCACGGCGCCGAGGAGGAGGGCGCCCGCGAGGACGATCCAGGACCTTCGGGGGCTCATATCTCGTACCGAATCACGAGGGAGGTGTCGATGGGCGGCAGGCGCTGCACGTCGAGGAAGCGGACCCACTGGCCCGAGGTCGGCGCCTCGTCGTCGTCGTCGTCGTCGTCGTCCGCCGCGTCGTCGTCGTCGGCTTCGACCTCTTCCGTGCTCTCGAACTCCCAGGCGAACAGGCCGTCGTCGAGGCCCTCGGGCGGCACGATCACGCCCTCGGCGCCGAGCTCGTCGACCCCGGCGTTCACCATCGTGAGCTCGATGGTGTCGCCCGTGCCTCCGCGGGGCATGCGGCTCAGGAAGAAGCGGTTCTGGAGGCGTGAGCTCGCGAGCCCCATCTCCGTGATGATCTCGGTGAACGAGTCGGCGCAGATCGACCGGGCGACCCCGCCCGTCTGCACGGCGACGTCCCAGTAGCGCCACCCCGCGGCGGCCTCGTTGTTCTGGCCGCCCGCGCCCGCCTGGCAGTTGGCGGGGGAGCTGGACTCCTCGTCCAGGCCCACGAGCGCCGAGGCGTTGAAGGCGTCGCGACGGCGCTGGCCCTTGAGGCCGCGGAACGCGTTGATGAAGTCCGCGGTCGGGCCCACGGACCCGTCCTCTTCGTCGGATACGAAGATGATGGAGAGCAACGCGTCCTCCCGGAGGAAGTTGCGGTTCTCGTTGCTGACGAGGGGCTCGGTGAGGGCGGCCCAGGCGGCGTCGAGGCCGCGCTCGAAGCCCGCGCCGTCGGTCCCGACGTCCACCAGCCGCTCGAAGAGGTCGCCCGCGTCCGCGGTGTTCGGCGTGATGACGCGCTCGCCCCCGGAGGAGACCATCTTCCCCGAGCGGGCGTCGTCGGCCATGTCCGTGGTGACGACCGCGATGTGGTAGTCGACGTCCGCGATGTCGAAGTACTCGACGAACTCCTCGAACCCGGACCCGAGCTTCGCCTGCTCGTCGGCCATGGAGCACGAGTCGTCGATCAACAGCAGGATGTCGACCTCCGTGGGCGGGTTCTGGAACCGCACGTCGGTCACCCCCGGCCGCACGAGCTGGGATTCGTTGCAGCCGATCGCGGCCACCGTCAGGGCGACGGCGACCAGCGAGGCGAAGGGACGAGCCATGAGTCCTCCGGAAGATCGCCGCGCAGAGTAGCGAAGGTCCGCCGTCACGGCAGCCCCCCCGCGGATTGGAAGTACGCGCCGCCCGCGTTCACCATGGTCGCGTCGTTGCCCGGGGCCCCGATGAGGACGTCGTCTTCGCCGTCGCCGTCCGCGTCTCCGCCGCCGATCACGCAGGCGCCGGCCCCGTCGTCGGGGAAGCCGCCCAGGTAGGTCGCGGTGGCCGCCGCCGGGAGCAGGGTCGGCCCCACGATCGGTCCGTCGAAGAGGTAGGCCGCGCCCCCCTCGTTCTCGCCCACGTCGGAGCCCGGCGCGCCCACGAGGAACCCGAACGTGCCGTCGCCGTCCACGTCGCCCGCGGGGGCGACCCAGGCGCCGAACTCGTCGAGCGGATCGATGCCGAGCAGCGTGACGTCCGCGGCCGTGACGGACGACGTGCCCGCCGGGGCCGCCGCGCCGCTCGCGCCGAAGATCACGTAGGCCGCGCCCCGGTCCGCGTCGTGCTTCCACGCCCCGAGCGCCACGTCGGCGGCGCCGTCGCCGTTCACGTCGCCCACGCCGGACAGCGACGAGCCGAGCCCGTCGCCGGTCGCGGCGCCCACGAAGGTCGCGTCCGCGGTCGCCAGGTCGACCGTGCCGGTGACCGGGCCGTACACGACGTAGGCCTCGCCCGAGCCCGAGCCGCCTCCGTCCGCGGCCTCGGCCCCGATCAGCAGGTCGTCGAAGCCGTCGTCGTTCACGTCGCCCGCGCCCGCCACCGCGTAGCCCGCGTAGTCGTGGTGCGCGACGCCCTCGAGCTTCGCGTCCGCCGTGGCCAGGGACGCCGTGCCCGCGAAGGGGCCGAGGAGGAGGTACGCCGCCCCCGCGTCGATGGACGTGGAGTCGTTGCGGTACGCGCCCACCAGGAGGTCGTCGTTGCCGTCGCCGTCGGTGTCGCCCGCGCACGCGACGGACCACCCGGCCCAGTCGCCGGGGGCCTCGCCGTCGAAGATCGCGTCGGCCGCCGAGAGGCTCGAGGTCCCCGAGAGGGGTCCGTTCAGGACGTACACGCGGCCTGCGGCGGCGCCCGCCGTGTCGTGGCCCCAGGCGCCGATCGCGAGGTCGTCGTTGCCGTCGCCGTTGAAGTCGCAGCCCGTGCCGATCGACCGGCCCGCCCAGTCCTCGGAGGCCTCGCCGGTGAAGGTGGCCGTGGCCGTGCCGAGGGGGAGGACGCCCGCGACGGGGCCCGCGAACACGTGCACCGCGCCCGCCCAGGCCGCCGCGTTGGACGCACCGGGAGACGCGACGACCACGTCGTCCACGCCGTCGCCGTCGTGATCCCCGAAGCCGAGGGCCGCGCCCAGCTCGTGGGCGATCCCGTCGCCGTAGATCTCGGCGTCCGCGGCCACCAGGGCGCAGCTGTCCACCACGGTGTCGCAGTCGTTGTCGAGGCCGTCGCACAGCTCGGGGGCGCCCGGATAGACCAGCGGATCCGCGGGGTCGCAGTCGAGCGCGTCGGGGCTGCCGTCGCCGTCGTCGTCGGGGTCGTTGCAGTCCGGATCGCCGTCGCCGTCGAGGTCCGGGTCGCCGTCCACCAGGTCGCCGTCGCAGTCGCTGTCGATGCCGTCGCACAGCTCGGGGGCGCCGAGGTAGATCGTGGCGTCCTGGGGCGCGCAGTCGGCCCCGTCCAGCACGCCGTCGCCGTCGTCGTCGGGGTCGGTGCAGTCCGGGATGCCGTCCACGTCCGTGTCTGCGAAGAAGTCCACGAGGCTGCCGTCGCAGTCGCTGTCGACGGCGTCGCAGGCCTCCAGCGCCCCGGGGAAGACCGAGGCGTCGCCGTCGTCGCAGTCCAGGCAGGCCGCCGCGCCGTCGCCGTCGCCGTCCGCGAACTGGACGGACCCGTCGCAGTTGAAGTCGATCGTGTCGGCGCACGTCTCCAGGGCGCCCGGGTAGGTCGCGGGCGACGTGTCGTCGCAGTCGCCGAGGGTGGCGGTGAAGCCCCCCGGGGCGAAGCAGGCCGTGGTGGTGGCGGCTCCGGCCGGGGCGAACCCGTCGCCGTCGCCGTCCGCGTAGAAGACCGTCGCGCCCGAGGCCGTGGGCGGGTCCACCACGCCGTCGCAGTCGTCGTCCACGGCGTTGCAGAGCTCGGTCGCCCCGGGGTTCACCACGCCCAGGGTGTCGTCGCAGTCCGTGTCGTCCGCGGTGTGCCCGGGCGGCAGCGCGCAGGAGAGCATCCCGGCGTCGGGGTCGCCGTACCCGTCGAGGTCGCCGTCCGCGTACCAGGGGGTCTCGCCCAGGGCGCCCGCCTCGTCCACGTCGAGGTCGCAGTCGTCGTCCACGCCGTTGCACGCCTCCACGGCGTCCGGGGCCACGGCGGCCGACGCGTCGTCGCAGTCCGTGTCGTCCGCCACCGTCGAGGGGGGGGCGACGCAGGCGTCGACCCAGGAGTCCGGGTCGCCCCAGCCGTCCCCGTCGCCGTCCGTGAAGTGCCGGGGCGCGTCCACCGCGTCCTCGTCGACCTCGCCGTCGCAGTCCTCGTCCACGCCGTCGCAGGACTCGGCCGCGCCCGGCAGGACCGTGGGGTCGCCGTCGTCGCAGTCGTCGCCGCCCGAGGCGATCGCGAGGCTGCCGTCGCCGTCCGCGTCCACCCCGTCGGGGCCGTCGCAGTTCTGATCGATGCCGTCGCCCACGGGGTCCGGGGCGCCGGGATGCACGGCCGCGTCGGCGTCGTCGCAGTCCCCTTGGGCCGGGGTCCAGCCGTCGAGGTCGCCGTCGAAGTAGGTGCTCTGCACGGTCGCCGTGCCGATCCAGGTGCACACGCCGCCGCACGCCGAGGGGACGTCGTCGGCCGACACGACCTGGGTCCAGGACCACGCGCCGCCTCGGGGGCTGCTGCCGGCCGCGCTGAGGGACGCCACGGACCCGCGCTTCACGGGCATGCAGAAGTCGCCGTTCGGCCCGGTGACGGTGTTCGAGATGCCGAGGTAGTCGACGCCGATGGAGGACATGGCGTAGCCCACGGCGGGGGTGCCCGGAGCGAGCTGGAGCTTGCCCTCGATGCACGACGACTGGGCGATGGGGAGGTCCGCGTTCCACCACGTGAAGTGCGTCACCTGGGCCACGAACGCGCCCCCCGCGACGGTCCCGAAGCCCTCGTCGACCCAGCGGTCGAGGGCCACGTCGAACGACCACAGGCCCACCTGGGCGCCGTCCACGAACGTCGCGTTGCCGGTGGCGGACAGGGGGATGGTCAAGGTGGCGGTGCCGGAGAACACGACGGGCGCGCCGCCGGAGGTGAGCACGACCTCCGCCATCCCGAAGGACTCGAGCGCGACGTCCGTCCCCCCGGGGCCCACGGCCAGCATCCCGGGGGCGGCCGCGACGGCCTCGGGGGTGTTGATGAGGGCGATGGTCACCTCCACGGGGCCCTCGACCGGCACGCCGTCCTCCGTGGTGAAGGAGCCGCCCGGGTCGAAGACGACCTCGACGCCGTCGTCCGAGGCGACCGTGCCGCCGGACGTCGGGTCCGGGAGGGACGTCTCGGTGAGGGGGACGAGGAGCGCGTGCGTGGTCGCCCAGGCGCCGGGCACGACGTCCACGACGGCCCCGCCCGCGGCGAACCCCTCGGCGGTCACGGCCAAGCGCTGCTCGCCCATGGGCACGTCGTCGAAGCGGAACCAGCCGAGCTCGTCCGTGGCGGCCTCGCCGCCGGACCACGAGACCGTCGCGCCGCTCACCGCGCCCTCGAGGGACGCGACGCGACCGACCACCGTGCCGTGGGTGGCGGGGTCCTCGCGGTCCCCTCCGCCGCCCTCGAGCCCGTCGTCGTCGTCTCCGCCCGCGCCGGCCCCGCCGACGCCCGGTGCACCCCCGGGATCGCCGCACGCGGCTGCCAGGAGCAGCGTCGCGCAGAGGACGAAAAGCGGTCCGACACGTCGCGCGGAGAGAGTCATGCAGCGATCCTATCGATCTCGCCCGCCCCGGTCCCGAGGATCTCCGTGCCCCTCTCCCTCCTCGAGCGCGTCGCCGTCGTCGTTCTGGCCCACCGAGGCCGCGCCGTCGTGCTGCTGGGGGCCGTGTTCCTGCTCGCGGCGGCGGGGGCGAAGGACCTCCTCGTCGACATGGACACGATGGCGTTCTTCGGGTCCGACGACCCGGAGGTCCCGCGCCTGGAGGCCTTCAAGGAGTTCTGGGGGCAGGACGACGCCCGGGTCATCGTGCTCGTGGAGCCGGACGACGGGACGCTGCTGACGCCCGCCCGCCTGCGCCGCCTGGACGCGGTCACTGCGGCCCTCGCCGACGACCCCGGCGTGCTCTCGGCCCTGTCCGTCACGACGGTCCCCCGGCTCGCGGCCCACGCCCCCGGCGTCCTGGACATGACCCCCGTGGGCGAGGCCGTGCCCGACGCGGACGCCCCCGGGTGGCCCGCCTTCCGCGACCGCCTCCTCGGCCACCCGCTGTGGGTCCCGTACCTGCTCTCCGCCGACGGCCGGGTCGCCGCCATCGTGGTGGAGCTCGACGGCGCCGCGGCCGACATCACCGCGATCCGCCCGCTGGTCTTCGCGCTGCGGGACATCCTGGAGGGCTTCAACGGGCAGGACGGACTTCGCTTCCACACGGCCGGGATCCCTGCTGTTCGCACCGACTTCTTCGAGCAGTTCTTCAAGGATCAGGCCCGCACCGTGCCTGCGATCTCGGTGTTCATGCTGCTGCTGATGGGGCTGCTGTTCCGCCGGGTGCACGGCGTGGTGGCCGCCATGGCCGCCGCCGCCATCCCCACGGCGATGGTCTTCGGGATCATGGGGTGGACGGGGCGCACCATCGGGCTGCTCAACCAGGCCTACGTGACGGTCCTGCCCGTCATCGCGGTGGCGGACGCCATCCACCTCGTCAGCCGCTTCCACGAGGAGGTCCGTCGCCGCGCGCCGCCGGGCAAGCCCCTGGATCCCGCCCTTCGCGCCGAGGCGATCCGGGCCGCCGTGCGCCGGGTGGGGGCCGCCTGCGCGCTCACGTCGCTGACCACCGGGATCGGCTTCCTGTCGCTGTACGTCGCGGAGATGCCGGTGCTGCGGGAGTTCGGCCTGTACGCCGCCCTGGGCATCGCCTTCGCCTACGGCGCCGTCCTGCTCATCGTGCCCCTCGTCCTGTCCACGGCCCGGGGCGCCGTGCCCGAGGGAGGCCGGGAGGAGGCCCCCACCCGCGTCGACCGCGCGCTCCGGGCCTGCGCCGACCTCACGATCCGGCGGCCCGCCGCGGTCCTCGCCGTCACGGCCGTGGTGATGGTGGTGTTCGTCGGGTACGGCGCCCGGGTCCAGGTGGACAACCACCTCACGGGCATGCTCGAGGAGGACCACCCCACCAGCCGCGCCAACCGCATCGCGGACGGCGAGTTGGGGGGCATCATCGCGCTTGAGGTAGACCTTCAGGGTGCGCCTGGATCCATGAAGGATCCCGATATTTTACGAGCGATGATTCGCCTGGAGGAGTGGGCGCTGGCCCGGGACGACGTGCGGGGCGTCGGCTCGCCCGGGAGCTGGGTCGCGACCATGCAGGAGCTCACCACGGGCCGCCGCGAGGTGCCCGCCACGGCGCGCGGCGTGGCCCAGCTGCTGCTCCTCTCCGAGGGCGCCGAGGGGCTGACCCGCATGCTGGACACCAGCACCTACGGGCGAGCGCGCGTGACGCTCCGGGTGGCGGACGAGGGCGGGCGGGTCTTCGAGCGGTTCTCGGACGCGGCGGCGGAGGCGGTGGCGGAGCAGTTCGACGGCCTGCCCGTGACCGCCCACGTCACCGGCACCGCCCACGTGGCCTACCGGGGCATCAACAACATCACCGAGGACCTGCGGAACTCGGTCCTGCTCGCGTTTCTGACCATCGCCCTCGTGATCGGGCTCCTGTTCCGCAGCCTGCGCGTGACCCTGATCTGCCTCGTCCCCAACGCCCTCCCCCTGATCGTCGGGTACGGGCTCCTGGGCGCGATGGGGTGGCTCCTCGATCCCCTGCCCGCCGTCACGTTCACCATGGCCCTGGGCATCGCGGTGGACGACACCATCCACCTGATGGTGCGGTTCCAGGAAGAGATCCGCGCCGGGAAGGGGCGCGACGAGGCCCTCCGCGCGTCCGTCCTGCACACCGGTCGGGCGGTGTTCGTGACCACGGTGCTGCTGTGCGCGGGGTTCGGCGTGAACGTGTTCTCCGCCTTCAGCGCGTTCGTCCTCTTCGGCGCCCTGGGCAGCTCCGTCATCTTCACGGCGCTGATCTGCGATGTCCTCGTTCTCCCTTCGCTTCTTCGACTCTTCTGGAAGTAATACGCGAGGTCAGTCGGGGCCCCGCTCCGAGGCGAGGGAGACGCCCACGGGCGCCGCGCAGGAGCCCGGGACCTCGGCGAACGAGCGGCGCGCCGGCACGCCCCGGGGGGAGGCTCGCTCGAAGAATCCGGACGGGATCGAGGCGCAGAGCAGGCCCGCCTGGGTGCTGGTGACGGCGCAGCCGGGGTCCACGAAGACGTCGGCGTCGTAGGCCGCCCGCAGCGTCGGCGCGGGCACGCGGTCGAGACCCAGCAGGCCCGCGCGGCGCTGAGGCACGACGAGCACGCACGTCGCCGGCCCCTCTCCACGCGGCGGACCCACGACGCGGGCCATCTCGCCCAACACGTCGGCGGACAGCGCGGGCGGGGTGCCTCGCTCCAACGCCCGGGCCATCAGCACGACGGGCTCCCGGGGGGCAGGCACCGCGGCCTCGATCGCCTCGGCGACCTCGAGGGCCACGGCGAACGGGGGGCCCGCGACCGTCGTGGGAGTCATGCGCGGCACCAGGAGCCAGAGGACCGACGCGAGCGCGAGGGCCGTCACCGGCTCCGCGGCGCGCCGCGCGAGGGGCAGCGCGGTCACGAGCACGAGGGGGAGCAAGGCCGCGCTGTGATCGTCCGACAGGTACCCCGTGCGCGCCCACCCGACGAGGTACGGAGCCGCCCCCGCGGCCAGGGCGGGCCCCGCCGACGGCACCACCGCGGCCGTTCGGGGCCCCGCCGCGGCGCCGGCGCCGAGGAGGAGGATCCCCACCAGGCCCGCCCCGGGCGTCCACCCGAAGCTCTCCGCGACGGCCCGGAGCGTCGTCGGGTCGCCCGCGTACCCCTGCCCTGCCCCCTCGGTGAGGAGCAGGAGGTTCGAGAGCAGGCGGGTCGTGTCGAACCGGAGGACGATCCACACCGCGGGCAGCGCCGCGGGGAGGGCGACGCCGAGGTACTTCAGGCTCGCCGCCCGGCCGTCCCGCTCGTGGATGCGCGCTCCCCGCCACGCCACCGCCACCACGGCCGTGGCGGCCAGGCCCACCAGGCCCACGTGCATCCCCGCGGCGAGCGTCCAGGACCCGACCAGGAGCGCGGCTCCTCCGCGTCGGCCGAGCGCCGTCCAGCCCACGGCGCCGGCGGCCACGAGCAGGGTGGCCAGGTACGGCGACTCGAGCCCGCGCCCGAAGGCGATGTCCGTGGGCGAGAGCGCGATCACCAGCCCGGCGCCCGCCGCCGCCGCCCAGGAGGCGCCCGTCCGCCGCACCGCCCAGGCCGTCGCGGGCGCGGCCAGGGCCGCGAACAACCCCCACGTCGCCAACGCCCCCTGCAGCCCCAGGAGGCGGAGCAGGCCGCCGAACCAGACCACGGGCACCGAGGTGTAGAGGAACGCGTACTGCGAGTCGGGCGGCCGGGCCCCCGCGTGCGCGCCGGCGGCCCGCAGGAACCAAGCCCAGTCGCGGTGCACCGGCAGGGCGTCGAAGTGGTGGAGTCGCAGGACCGCCGCGAGGGCGAAGAGGGCGACGGCCGCGGCACCCACGACGATCCGACGCGAGCGCATCAAAACGACGGCGGCCGCTCCGAGATCACGACGATGTGGTCCCCGGCCCGCACCGTCTCGTCCGCGGGCGGGTTCACGAGGGTCTCGACCTGGTCCGGGTCGTGGAAGTCCGGCCGCTCGAGCCCCACGAAGATCGCGTCGTGCCGGCGCCGCATCGTCGCGCTGAGCTTGCCGACGGCGACCCCGTAGAGGTCCTTCGGCGCCCGGAACTTGTGGAGCGAGTTGCCCACCCGCCCCGAGAGGATCTCCTCGAGGATCGAGACCATCCCGCGGTTGCGGCTGGCCGACCCGAGGATCGTCGACGTGTACTCGTCCGGGACGATGATCTCCTCGACCCCGGCCATCTTGAGCAGCCCCGCGTTCTCCCGGCTCGTGAGCTCGGCGACGGTGAAGATCCCGGGCGCCAGGCGCTCCACCGTGAGGGCCGCCAGCACGGTCCTCGCGTCCCGATCCTGGGCGCTGCGGGGGGCCAGGGTGTCCGAGAGGATGATCGACGTGGACGCGCGCCGCACCCCCGCCTCTTCGAGCACGTCCACCTTCGTGTAGTCCCCGGTCAGGTGGTACAGCAGCTCCCGCCGGATGCCCTCGCGGGGCAGGTCCGCGGGGAGGTCGTCGTCCTGTGTGATCAGGACCACGGCCGTGGGCTCCGAGTCGCTGAACAGCTCCAGCAGCATGCCCCCGCCCGCCGAGTTCCAACCGCAGACGATCGTGTGCTTGCGCAGCTCGTCCATGTCCATCGCGTTGATCTCCACGCGCCCCGACAAGCGCTGCACCATCGAGGCCGACACCGTCGCGACGAACACGCCGAACGTGGTGAGGCCTCCGAACATCAAGAGGAGGGTGGCGACCCGGCCGAGCGACGTGGACGGGGTCTGCGCCGCCGTGATCGGCTCGCCGCCGATGAGGCTGTAGACGCTGTACCAGAGCACGTCTTCGAGGGTGCCGAAGTCGTCGTTGTGGGGTCCCTCGACGACCAACAGCAGGAGCGCCGACCCCAACACGAGGGCCGAGGTCACGGTGCCGAGGGTGGTCAGCTCGCTGAAGGTCCCCCGCAGCGAGTCCTGAAAGACGCTCAGCCGCCGGTTGAACAGCGCGCCCGCCCGGAAGATCCGGAGCAGCCGCAGCACCCGGAGCGAGCGCAGCGGGCGCAGGACGGGGAGCACCGCGATGATGTCGACCCAGTAGCGACGGAAGAAGCGACGCTTCTTGCGGGCGACCCAGAAGCGCAGGCTGAGCTCGACCACGAACGTCCACGTGATGACCTCGCCCGAGACGGTGACGACGGTCCGCAGCGGCCCCCGGGGCAGGCTCGTCTCCAGGAACAGGCCCACGATCGAGAGCAGGATCAGGGCGACGATCGTGAGCTCGATCTCCGGGCTGCGCAGGATCTCGCGCAGGGAGGAGCGCGTGCGAGAGAGGAAGCCTCGGCGCTCCTCCACCTCCCCGACGACGTCGATCTTGGGGAGCCGGCTCAGGGCCGTGCGGAGCATCGCGTCGCCCGCGCCCGTCCACTCGCCGGTGGCCATCAGCCGCGAGGGCGCCTGGGCGATCTCGTCGGGGAACGGGACCTCGTCCGGCAGGAGCCCGGGGGGCGCGCCCGCGTGGGGGCGTGCGTCGGGGGAGTCGTCGGAGGGGTTCGAGGCGCTCACCCGCGCTCCCCCGGCGGCGTGCGGAGGACGAGCAGGCGGATCTCGGTCATGTCCTCGATCGCGTAGCGGAGGCCCTCTCGACCGAGGCCGGACTCCTTGACGCCGCCGTAGGGCATGTGGTCCACGCGCCAGCTGGGGATGTCGCCGATGACCACGCCGCCGACCTCGAGCTCGTCCCACGCCCGGTGGGCCTTGTAGATGTCGCGCGTGAAGATGCCCGCCTGCAGCCCGAAGTCGGAGTCGTTCACCTCGGCGAGGGCCTCGTCGAACGTCGCGAAGGGGCGCATGGCGACCACGGGGCCGAAGATCTCGCGACACCACGCGGCCTGGTCCTTGGGCACGTTCTCGAGGACCGTCGCGGTGACGAGCGCGCCGTCCCGGGTGCCGCCGCACAGGACGGTCGCCCCCGCGGCCTCGGCGTCCCTCACCCAGGCCTCCACGCGGGCGGCCTCGCGGGCGTCGATCATGGGCCCGAGGAACGTCTCCGGGTCGCGCGGATCGCCCGTCGGCACCGCCTCCGCGGCGGCCACCAGCCGGGCCTTGAAGTCGTCGTAGACGCGCTCGTGGACGAGCAGCCGCTGCACGCCGATGCAGGACTGGCCCGCGTGATAGAAGCTGCCGATCGTGATCCGGGCGACGGCGTCGTCCAGGTCGGCGTCCTCGTCCACGACGCACGCCGCGTTGCCGCCCAGCTCGAGCACGACCTTCTTGCGGCCCGCCTTCGCCTTGAGCTCCCAGCCCACCTTCTGGCTGCCCGTGAACGACAGCAGCTTGAGGCGGTCGTCCTCCACCAGCGGGGCGGCGTCCGGGATGGAGCACGGCACGATGCTGAAGGCCCCCTCGGGCAAGTCGGTCTCGGCGAGGATGCTCCCCAGGAACAGCGCGCCGAGGGGCGTGCGGGGCGCGGGCTTGAGCACGAAGGGGCAGCCCGCGGCGATGGCGGGGGCGATCTTGTGGGCGGCCAGGTTCAGCGGAAAGTTGAAGGGACAGATGAAGGAACACGGGCCCACCGGCACCCGTCGGTACATCCCGCGGTAGTCGGCGGCGCGGGCGCTGATGTCCAGGGGCAGGACCTCGCCCCCGATGCGCACGGCCTCCTCGGCGGCCACCCGGAAGGTGTCGATGAGCCGCGTGACCTCGCCCTTCGCGTGGGGGAGCGCCTTGCCGCCCTCGATCTGGAGCATCCGGGCCAGGTACTCCTGCTCCTCGATCAGTCGCCGCACGCAGTGGTCGAGGATCGCCCTGCGCTCGTAGGCCTTGAGGCGGCGCATGGCGGGCGCGGCGGCCGAGGCGGCGGCGATGGCGCGCTCGATGGCGTCGGCGTCGGCCATGGCCACGTGGGCGACGACCTCCCCGCGGTACTTGTCGGTGACCGGCAGGTCGTGGTTCGGCGCCTCGGGGCGGCCGGCGAGCCAGTAGGGGTGATGGGCCGGCAGGGCGCGGGTCATGGCCCCACTATCCGCTCGCGCGCGGGGCCCGCGCAAGTCGACGGGCGGTGCTAAGAGGCAGCCCATGCGCCTCCTCGGACTCTCGGATCTGCACGTCCGCCACAGGCGCAACCGCGAGGCGATCGAGCGCATCGAGCCCCACCCCGAGGACTGGCTCGTCCTCGCGGGCGACCTCGGCGAGGAGGTCGAGCACGTCACCTGGGTGATCGACGCGCTGGCGCCCAAGTTCGCGCGCCTGCTCTGGGTGCCCGGGAACCACGAGCTGTGGAGCCGCGAGCCGGAGGAGCCCCGCGGCGAGGCGAAGTACGCGGCCCTGGTCGAGGCCTGTCGGGCGCGCGACGTCCTCACCCCCGAGGACCCCTGGGTCACCTTCGCCGGCCCCGACGGCCCCCTCGTGCTGGCCCTGCTGTTCGTCCTCTACGACTACTCGTTCCGGCCCCCGGACGTGGAGCGGAGCGACGCCCTGCGCTGGGCGGGCGAGCAGGGGATCCTCTGCACCGACGAGTTCCACCTCAAGCCCGACCCCCACCCCAGCCGCGAGGCGTGGTGCCGCGCCCGGGTGGCGGAGTCCGAGCGGCGCCTGGACGCGCTCCCGGACGACGCCCGCACCGTGCTGATCAACCACTGGCCCCTGCGCTACGACCTCGTGCGGCTGCCCCGCATCCCGCGCTTCAGCCTGTGGTGCGGGACCTCGCTCACGGAGGACTGGCACACCCGCTACCGGGCGGACGTCGTCGTGAGCGGGCACCTGCACATGCGGGCGACCGACTGGCGCGACGGCACGCGGTTCGAGGAGATCAGCCTGGGGTATCCCCCGCACTACCGCGGCGACACGGCCGAGCGCTACCTCCGCGAGGTCCTCCCGGGGCGCCGAGAGCAGCCCCGCGGCGGGACGGGCGGGCCCCTCTGGATCCGCTGACGTCGGTCGATCCGGCGAGACCGGCGATCCGCCTTCGGAGGCGCGCCGTACCCCCTGCATGCGAACCCTCCCCCAAGACCTCACGACCCTCGGCCTCTTCGTCTTCCTCGCGCTCCTGACGGCGCTGCTCGCGGGGTGCGCCCCCGGGAGCGCGGCCAAGACGTGCACCACCGCGGGCGCGGACCCGGGGCCGGATCCGGGCGACGACGAGGGCGCCTATGGGCCGACCGGCACCGCCGACGACGCGCTGCCCGCGGGCGCCCGCTCCCTGGTGCTCCGCTCCTTGGTGCGGTTCGGCACCGACGACGCGGTGGACGTGGTGGTAGACGACGGGACGGTCACCGAGGTCGTGCCCGCGGGCGAGGCCGACGCGGGCGGACGCGCGGTCGTGGAGGGGGCGAACCGGGTCGCCGTGCCCGGGTTCATCGACTCCCACGTGCACCTGATGTACCTGCCCGAGGCCGAGGCGATGGGCGACGGAGGGATCGCCGCGGCGGTCGATCTCGCGGCCCCGATGCAGTTCTTCAGCGCCGACTTCGGGGACGTCCGCGTCGTCGGCTCGGGCCCCATGGTGACGGCCGTGGGCGGCTACCCCACGCGCTCCTGGGGGGCGCGCGGCTACGGGCTGGAGTGCGCGAACGCGGACGAAGCCGTCGCCGCCGTGGAGACGCTCGCGGGGTCCGGCGCGGTGGTCATCAAGCTGCCGATCACGGGCTCTCCGGGGCTGTCCGAGGACGCCCTGCGCGCCGCCGCCGACCGCGCCCACGAGCTGGGCCTGCGGGTCGCCACTCACGCCCTCGGCAGCGACCAGGCGCTCCAGGCCGCGGCCATCGGGGCCGACGTGCTCGCCCACACCCCCACCGAGCCGCTGTCGGAGGAGGCGGTCGAGGCCTGGTCCGGTCGCGCCGTCGTCTCCACCCTGCGCGCCTTCGGGGGCTCCGAGTCCGCCGTCGACAACCTGCGGCGGCTCCGGGACGCGGGCGCGGTCGTGCTCTATGGCACCGACTTCGGCAACACCCGCACGCCCGGGATCGACGCCCGGGAGCTCGAGCTGCTGGCCGAGGCGGGGCTGGACGCCGAGGCGATCGTCGCGGCCGCGACCTCCGCGCCCGCCGCCTGGTGGGGCTTCGACACCCTCGGGACGCTCGAGCCCGGCCGGGAGGCCGCCGTCCTCCTCTACGACGACGCGCCGACCCACCCCACGGCCTTCGCCTCACCCGATCAGGTCCTCCTCCGCGGCGTGTCGCGGTAGCTGCGCGAGGACGGGGCTCTCCTCGTAGCAGGGCCGGCCCGGGGCGCACTGCTCGGGCAGCGCGGCCGACTCGTCGGGCCCCCACGGCTGCTGGGTCCGCAGGCAGGCGAACGGCACCTCGTTCCGGGCGAGGATCGCGGCGAGCTCGTCCACGTCGCGGTACAGCTCGCCGTACCCGGTCTTCCAGCGCAGGAAGCGACACAGGTGCATCAGGCGACCGCCGCCGCCCGCTCGAGGGCGGTGAGCACGACGCCGCGGACGAGCGGGAGCTTGTAGGCGGTCTGCGGCGGCGCCACGACCCCGTCGGTGGACAGCGCGGCCGCCGCCTCGAACAGCGCGGGGGACGGAGCCTCGCCCACGAGCTTCGCCTCGACCGCCGGCAGCCGGAGCGAGCGGTTCGCGGCGTGCCCCAGGGCCACGGCCGCCTCCGCGACGGTCCCCTCGACCACCCGCAGCCTCACCACGGCGTCCACCAGCGGCCACTCGCTGCCCCGCCGCTCCTTGGCGCGGACGTAGGCGAAGCCCGCGGCGGGCAGGCGCGGCACCGTGACCGCGGTCACCAGCTCCCGGGCCTTCAAGGTGTTCTCCCGGAAGGGATCGGCGCCGGGCCCGAAGAAGGCCGGCAAGGGGCGCGCGCCGTGCTCGTGGGTCTCGATGGAGCCGTCGTAGGCGAGCAGGCCGAGGGCCACGGTCGAGGGGTGCGGCGCGAGGCAGGGCCCGAGGTCGATGCACGCGTGCAGGCGGTGGTCGCCCACGCGCGCCCAGCAGTGGGTCCCGCCCTTCTTGAGGCAGGCGACGTCCGGGTGGCGGAAGTACCAGCAGCGCACCCGCTGCATCACGTTTCCACCGACGGTCCCGGTGGCGCGGAGCTGGGGGGTGGCCGTGGACTCCAGGGCCGCCACCAGGCCGGGGGCGACGTCCCTCACCTCCGCGGACGCGGCGACCTCGGCGAGGGTCACCAAGGCGCCGATGCGCACCCCGTCCTCCGTCGAGGTGATGCGACGCACGTCGGCGCCGAGGTCCCGGAGATCGACGAGCGACGACCCGGCCACGCCCGACTCGAGCCGCTCCTGCAGATCCGTCCCGCCCGCCCGAAACTCGCCGGGCGACGCGACGGCCTCGCGCAGGGTGCGGGGGAAGCGCACGGACGTCACGAGCCGAGCCCTTCGAGGATCGTCCACGGACGCAGCGGCAGGCTGCGGAAGCGGACGCCGAGGGCGTGGTGCACGGCGTTGCCGATCGACGCGGGCATGGCGACGACGGGGAGCTCCGCCAGCCCGGCGAGGCCGCCCCGGGCGTCGCCGAGGGGAGCGTCGTCGAAGTGGACGTGCATCTCCGGCAGGTCCCCGAGGGTGGGGACCCGGTAGTCCTCGAGGCCCCGCGTGAGCACCATGCCCCCGTGCGGATCGCGGCGACGCTCCTCGAACAGCGCGTACCCGAGGCCCATGAGCAGCCCGCCGCGCACCTGGGACATCGCGAGCTCGGGGACCACCCTCCGGCCCACCGCCAGGCCCGTCCACGACCGGACGACGCGCGTGGTCCCGAGGCGCGAGTCGACCTCGACCTCGGTGACCTGCATGGCCCCCGTCGTCAGCATCCCCGAGTTCACGCCGGTGATCGCGAAGGGGAAGTACATGCCTCCGGGATCGGGGCGACGTCGACCGAGCGCGGACATCGGCGGCGTGCGCGGGAGGATCTCGGACCACGGGACGACCCGCCCCGGATCCGCCGGGTCGAGGCCCGCCAACCCTCCCGGCGCGGGGGCGCTCGCGCCGGACGCGCCGAACGCCCGTTCTGCCGCCCTGCGGAGCCGAGGCAGCAGCTGCTCGAGCGCGTGCAGGATCCCGGGCACCACCGAGGCCGTGGTGCGGCTTCCGGAGGAGTGGGGGCCGGTGGGGAGGTCCGAGCGGCCCAGCGCCACCCCCACGTCGCCGGGGTCGACGCCGAGCGGCTCGGCGAGGGCGTGAGCCATCACGGTGCGGATGCCGTTGCCGAAGTCCTGGGCGGCGCAGGCGACCTCGAACCCGTCGGCCGACGCCGTCACGCGGACCTTCACGCGGGGCTCGACCAGGTAGAACCAGGACGCCATCGCCAGCCCGATCCCGCGGCGGAACCGGCCCGCGTCGGCGGCGACGGGCCCCCGGTCCCGCCACGCCTCGACCGTCTCCCCCCAGGCGAACAGCCGCGCCCGCTGCGGGGACGCCTCCCACCCTTTGCGCAGGGCCATGGGGTCGGCGCCCCGGGCGTGCGCCACGGCGTCGATCGCCTGCTCCAGCGCCCAGTACGCCTGAGGCCCCCCGGGGGCCCGGAACGGAGCCGCGGGCGCGTCGTTCGTGAAGACGTCGAAGTCGTGCAGGTCCTTGGGCGGGCGACCCTTCGTGTAGGGGAAGCGCAACATCGCCCCCGACACCGATCCGACGGCCACGCCGCCCATCGTGTGAGCCCGCGCGCGGATCGCCGTGGGCCCGTCGTCGGACGTCGCGAGCTCGAGGGCGAGGTCCACCGCCGGTCGATACCCGCCGGCGACCATCTCCTCGGCACGATCGAGGACGACGGACACCGGCCGCCCCGCGACCCGGGCGAGCTCCGCCGCCGCCACCGTCTCCATCGTGAGCAGGGCCTTCGCCCCGAACGCGCCGCCGACGTGCTCGGCGCGCACCAACACGTCCTCGCGGGGGAGCCCGAAGCGGACGGCCAGGTCCTCGGCCACGTCCGACACCGACTGGGTGGACACGAACACCTCGAGCCGGAGCGGCCCCGGCCAGTGGGCGACGCACGCGTGAGGCTCCAGGGGCGCGTGAGACTGCGCGTGAGCGTGGTACGTCTCGGTCGCGGCGGAGGCCTCACGGAGGGCCCCCGCGACGGCCTCGGGCCGCCAGGACGTGGTGATCACGGGGCCGCGCACGTTGCCGCGGGTGAGCCCGGGGAACACCGAGACCTCCGCCGCGTTCACGGCGTCGTCCACGAGGGGGTGATGCACCGCCGGCGCCCCGGGCTCCTCCGCCTGCCGTCGGCTCACCACGGGCCGCTGCACCTCGTACTCGACCCGCACCGCCGCCAGGGCGGCCTTGGCCGTCGCGTCGTCGTCCGCGGCCACGGCCAGGATCTCCTGCCCCGCGTATCGGATCCGTCGCGTGCCGTGCAGGAGGTCCACGACGGCGCGCACCCCCGGCATGGCGAGGGCGTCGGAGGGGTCGACGTTCCGGAGGCGGGCCCGCGCGTGGGGCGACCGGAGGATGCGGCCCCGGAGCATGCCGGGCAGGCGCACGTCGACGGTGTAGACGGCCCGGCCGGTCACCTTCTCGGCGGCCTCCAGGCGAGGGTAGGCGGGGGCGGCGGCGTCGTAGGTCCCGGCGCACGCGGCCGCCACGGCGCGATGGATGCCCTCGTACGCCCCGCAGCGGCAGAGGTGCCCCGCCAGCGCGGCCTCGATCTCGCCCCGCGTGGGCGCGTCCGTGAGCCCGGCGGCGCGGCGACGGTCGTACAGCGCGACGGCCTCCACCACGAACCCGGGCGTGCAGAACCCGCACTGCAGCCCCTCCTCGGCGAGGAACGCGCGCTGGACGGGGTGCAGGTCGGCGGGCGTGAGCCCCTCGATGGTGACGACGTCGCGCCCGTCGGCGGACGTGGCCGGGAGCAGGCACGACGCCCGGGACGAGCCGTCGACGAGGACCGTGCAGGCGCCGCACGCGCCGTGCCCGCAGCCCTTCTTGGTGCCCGTCAGAGCGAGGCGATCTCGGACCACCTCGAGCAGCGTCTCGGCGGGCCGGACGTCCACCGCCCGGGGCTCGCCGTTGACCGTGAGGGTGACCGGGACCTCGTCGTGGGCGGGCGCCGCGAAGGCCTCGTGGGCGGTGGAGTCGGCGCCCCGGCCGAGGTCGCGACCCCGCGGAGCGGCGGCGGACGACGTCGCGGGGAGGAGCGCCCCGGTCGCCGCGACCCCGCGCACGAAGGTGCGCCGGGTGAGGTCTCGGCTCACGGGAACCCGGGCGCCAGCACGTCGGCGAAGCGCCCCGGGTGCACGACGCCCTCCGCCTCGAAGACGGCGCGGGCGTCGGCCTCGTCCGTGCCCGTCACCTGCGCCAGCCGCAGCCGCGCCGCGGCCGCGTGGAGGACCATCCCGCAGCGGTCGAGGCGCTCGGCGCCGCGGGTCAGCTGCGCCGCCGCCTCGGTGGTGTCCCCGCTCGCGGCGCGCTCCCCGGCGGCGATGAGCATGCCCACGGCGGTCACCCACTCGTCCTTCGACTTCTCCAGGCGCTTGGCGATGCGGCGGGCCTCGGCGAGCAGCGTCGCGGTCGGCGGCAGCGCCTCGGCGGGGGTGGCGGTGGGGGTCGGCGGGGGCTGCAGCAGGTGAGCGGCCACGTCGTCGCCGTCCTCGGCCCGGATCTGCAGGGCGGCCGCCGCGAGGGCGGCGCGGGCGCGGAGGACGTCGGCCTGCACGCTCACGTCTCGCCGCGTGAGCAGGAAGCTGCGCACCAGGAGGTCGCCGTTGCGCTCCACGCGCCCCCACGCGGCGGGCGCGTCCCCCACGTACAGGTCCACGAGCGTGTCGCCGAGGGCGCCCTCGAAGTTGGGGAGCAGGTAGGCCTGGTTGCGGAAGGGCTCCATGGCCGCCGCGACGCCCGCCCGCGCGCTCCCCGCGTCGTCGTGGGCCAGGTGATGCAGCACGAGCCGGCCGCTGCGCAGGGCCCCGACGAACACGAGATCACCGCGCGCCTCGGCGTCCTCGAGCCCGGCCCTCACGCGGGCGCGCACCTCTCGGATCCGCCCCTGTCGGAGCTCCGCCAGCGCCGCCCCTCGGCCGATCCGGGCGCGCAGCCAGCCGCTCTCACGGCCCCGCGCCAAGCACCCCAGGGCGGCGTCGAACCGCTGGCCGGCAGCCCTCCACGCGCCGTCCTGCAGGGCGTGCACCGCCTCGGCCTCGAACACCACGGCCCGAGTGACGGCGTCGTCGGTCTCGGACGACACCCCCCGGGCGCCCGCCAGCAGCGCGAAGACGGACTTGGCGTTGCCCGTCCCCTCCCCCGCCAGCAGCGCCGCGTGACTCGCTGCGGCCCGGGCCCAGCGCGCGCGATCGCCCAGGGCCCGCGCCGCCGCCAAGCGACGCTCGGACACGAGCAGGGCGCGCGCCGGATCCAGGACGCGCAGCGCCTCCACGAAGCCTTCGAGGATGTCGGCGCGTCGACGCTCCAGCGGGTCGGTGGAGGCGGCCTCGCGGGGGGGCTCCGAGTCGCTGCCGCCGAGGACGTTGCGAAGCTTGCGCATCCAGGAAGACCGCCGCACCACGGCGCGCTCGCGGGGGACCACGAGATCCAGCCGCACGGCGAGGGCCTCGAGTCGCCCCAGGGCCTCGTGCAGCCGCCCGCCGTCGAGGTACTGGATCGCCGCGCGATGCTCGTAGGCGAGTGCCTCCTCGCCCCCCGCGCCCGCGGCCAGGGCGAGGAACTCCTCCGCCGCCTCGGCCCCGCGCCCCCCCCGGGCCAGCGCCTCGGCCAGCTCCTGGCGCAGGGTGCGTCGGTCGTCTCCCTCGGGGCGGAGACGGAGCGCCAGACGGTACAGCGTCGCCCCCCGCCCGAAGGCGGACGAGGCCACGGCCTGGCGGGCCGCGGTGACGGCGTAGACGCCCGCGCGCTCCAGCTGCCCGGCCCCGCAGAAGTGCTCGGTGAGGGTCTCCGCGTCCCCCGATCCCAGCGCCTCCATCGCCTTGGCGAGGGCGAGGTGGCGCGACCGGAGCGTCGGCCCCGCCAGATCGAGCAGGACCGCCTCCCGGATGCGATCGTGGAAGGGCTCGAGCAGGGTCGTCTCGTCGCCCCCGCCGGTGCGGAGCAGGCGCCCGCCGAGCAGGGCCTGGATCTCGGCCTGATCCGACTCCTTGAGCCCCGCCGCGGCGTAGGCGAGCCGGCGAGCCATGGGCCGCCCGGAGATGGCCACGGTCTCCAGCAGCCCCCGCGCCCCCGCGTCCAACGCGTCGATGCGCGACCGGAGCACGTCGTCGAGGCGGACCGCGTCCTCGCGCTCGGGCTCCTCGGACTCCTGGGTCCAGCGCACGAGCTCCTCCACGAACAGCGGGTTGCCCGCGGACTCGGCCTCCACGGCGGCCGCCCACTCGGGCCGCTCGTCGCCGAGCAGCCGGGTCGCGAGCTCGCGCGCTTCGCCCGACTTGAGGCGCCCCAGCCGGAGCTCGGTGACGTTGCCCTCGCTCCGCACGAACCCCTCGCCCCGCGCCTCGTCGTCCGTCGCCGCGCCCAGGCCGTGAGCTCGGCGCAGCTTCGCCAGGGGGCCCTCCTCGTCCGTGCCGTCGCTGCGGTACCCGAGCACGAGCAGCAGCCGCGGCGGGTCCTCGCCGCGGGTGAGGTCGGCGAGGACGCCCAGGCCCGCTTCGTCGCCCCACTGCAGGTCGTCCACGGCCACGATGAGGGGGCGCCGGTCCGCGATGCGGGCCACGAGCGCCCGGAGCGCCGTGAACGCGCGGGCGCGGAGCTCGTCGGGCTCCAGCGCCGGGCCCTTGCCCGAGGCTCCGGGCGTGGCCGCGACCGCCTCCACCTGGCGCAGGACGGGGAAGACCTGCGCCAGGGCCGCGATGCCCCGCGGCAGCACCGCCTCGACCTCCACCCGCTTCAGCGACCGGAGGTGGCGGGAGAGGGAGTCCACGACCCCGTCCAGCGCCTTGAACGGCACGGACTCGCTCGCGTAGCACCGGCCGATGACGACCACCGCGCGACGTCGCACGGTCGCCTCGTCCAGGAAGCGCCGCAGCAGCGCGCTCTTGCCCAGCCCCGACGGCCCCGTGAGGTGCACCACGACGGCCTCGCCCCGCCCCCGCCGATCGAACGCCTCGCGCAGGACCTCCAGATCGTCGGCGCGCCCCACGAAGGGAGCCCCGCGCACGCCCGCCTGGACGGGCGCGAGCCGCGCGGACGTCGCCTGCATGCCGGGGTCCGCGGCCTCCCCCGCCAGCAGCCGCTCGAGGATCTGGGCGCCCGTGGGCCGGTCCTTCGGTCGCTTCTTCAGGAGCGCCACGGTGAGCTCGTCCAGGTCCGGGGGCACGCCCGCCGTGAAGTGCGACGGGGGCGGCGGCTCGGGGCCCTGCTTGGCCTTGATGACGTGCTCGAAGCGGCCACGGAAGGGCCGACTCGCGGTGAGCGCCTCGTGCAGCATGACGCCCACGCTGTACCAGTCGGAGGCCTCGGTGAGCGTCCGCGCCGTCGCCTGTTCGGGGGACATGTAGGCCGCGGTGCCGGCGACGTACCGCTCGATGCTCGCCTCGGCGGGGGCCATCATCGTCACGAGCCCGAGGTCGAGCAGCACCAGGCGCCCCTCGGGGGTCACCAGCACGTTCGAGGGCTTGATGTCGCGGTGCAGGCAGCCGATCGAGTGCAGCGCGGAGATCCCCTCCACGAGCTGCCGGAGCGCCGACCGCAGGCGCGGGATGTCCAGGGCGCGAAACGACGACCCGTCGAACCCCACCCGCGCGGGCTTGTAGGTCCCCTCCTTCTTCTTGCCGTACTGGGGCAGCCGCTTCTCCAGCAGCACCGGCTTCGGGCGGTCCTCGCGCGCGATCTCCTTGGTGGGCGCCGTGAAGTCCCCGGTGGCCTGCCCCCAGTTTCGGGTGACGTCCGTGTGCATCAGCGAGGGACCGTCCACCCCGTGATCCGTCGCGTTGACGGGCGGGGCGGCGCCGGTGGGCTCCGGGGAGCCCGCGTCCAGGTCCTCGGTCTCCGGGCGGGCGGCCGGCTCGGAGTCGGTCTTCGGCCGCTTCTCCGACGTGCGCGCGATCCCCGTGCGCGTGTCCGCGCCCGGCCAGGTCTCGTGACCCACCCAGCGCAGGAAGTCGACCCCGCCCACCATCTCCATGGTGAAGAAGCAGCGGCCCTCATCGTCCTGCACGAGCTCGAACAGGCGCACGAGGTTGGGGTGGTTCGCGTCCACCACGGCGCGGAACTCGCGCTTGAATCGATAGATCGCGGCCGGATCGACCTTGCGGAGGGTCTTGAGGGCGACGGGGATCTCCCGCTCCCGATCGTAGGCCTCGTACACGACGCCCATCCCGCCGACCCCCAGGGTCCGCCGGATCTCGTAGCGCTCGGTCCCCTTGAACTCCGGGGTGGGCTTGCGCGCCAAGGAATGACCTCCATCCGCGGCGGGAGCCCATGAGTCTACCGATCCGCGGCGTGCTCCGTGGTAGACCACGGCTCGTGGACCGTCGCTCCCTGCTCTGGTCGATCGGCGCCGCGGCGTGTGTCTTGGCGTGCGCGGCCTGTCCTTCGAAGGACGAGCTGCCCGCCCTGGAGCCGCTCGGCGAGGAGACCCCCACCCCCGAAGTGAAGCGCGCGCCGGTGTCGGGGGAGCTGCGCCTGTGGACGGATCTGTCGGCCGAGGAGCTCGCGCCGGCCCTCGCGGTGGTGCGGGCCGACAACCCGGAGCTCACGATCACGTCGACCTTCGGGGAGGGCGGGAGAGTCGGCGAAGCCTCCGAGGTCGACCTCTACCTGTGGAGCGCCCCGGCGTTCTCCCGGCCCCCGGCCTCCCGGGGCGAGCTGCTGCCGCTGCCGGCAGACCTCCTGGACCGCGTGGCGCCCCGGTTCCGGGGGGCGAACGACACCTCGATCGCGCTCTCCGTGCGGGCCCGCGGCATCGTCGCCGGGCGGCTCATGGCCAACCGCCCGCTGTCGGTCCTGGATCTGGGCGACGGTCGCTGGCTCGGCGAGATGGTCCGCACCCCGGCCACCGACGTGTCCTTCGTCGAGCAGATCGCGGCGACGCTCGCCGATCACGGCGAGGGCAAGACCGGCCGCTTCCTGGGCGGGCTCCGCCGCAACACGCGTGTGGAGGGGAAGGTCGTCGCGGACGGCGCCGCGGCCATCCGGGCCGTAGCGGCGCGAGAGGCGTCGATCACCTGGGTGGACCACACCGAGTTCCACCGCCTCCTGTTCCCGACGTTCGACCCCGCGATGCACCCCGTGACCGCCGAGGGGGTCGTGGCGGAGGCGCGGCTCGAGCTCCTCCTGCCCGACCGGGCCCACACCGGAGTGCCCTGGACCGCCACCGTGGCGGCCATACCCAAGGGCGCGCGCATGGAGCAGGCCGTGGCGGCGTTGGCCGCGCTGCTCTCGACCGGCGGGCAGGAGGCCTTCGCCTGGCCGCGGCGGGAGTACTCGGTGCTCGACGACCTCGCCGGTCCCCCCGGCGCGCCGAAGCGGGCGGACATCACCTGGTCGGAGGCCGGCCTGGCGGCGCGCGCCGAATGGATCGAGGACGCCGCCTTCCTCGCCGACCAGGTGGACCTGCCCCCGGAGCCGCCCGCCCCGCCGGAGGCCGGCCCGGCGGGAGAGGCCCCGACCCCGGAACAGGCCGCGTCCGCGACCGACTGAACGGCCCCTCATTCCGCTTGCATCCCCGCTGTTTCTGACTTATCACTCGCCTGCTGAATGAGCATTCATTCAACCGCACGCCAGGCGAGGCAGCAGGAGCAGAGATGACGGCCATCGAAAACAAGAACCGCAACGCCGAAGAGGCGAAGTCCATCGACGTCGCCGAGGACAGCCGCGAGCTGGACTGGAAGTCGAAGTCCTTCATGGCGTCCATGTTCATGGGCGAAGTCGACATGGGGATGGCCTACCCCTTCCCCGAGCAGTCCCCCGAGGACAAGGCCGCGGGCGACGCCATCCTCGCGAAGGTCCACGCCTTCTGCCGCGAGCACGTCGACGGCGAGGCGATCGACAAGAACGAAGAGATCCCCGCGCACGTCCTCAAGGGCTTCGCGGAGCTGGGCCTCTGGGCGATCAAGATCCCCACCGAGTACGGCGGCCTGGGCATGTCCCAGACCAACTACGGGCGCATCCTCTCGGCCGTCGCCGAGCACTGCGGCTCCTGCTCCGCCACGTTGTCGGCGCACCAGTCCATCGGCGTCCCGCAGCCCCTGAAGCTCTTCGGGACCCCCGAGCAGAAGAAGAAGTACCTGCCCAAGTTCGCCGAGGGCTGGATCTCCGCCTTCGCCCTCACCGAGCCGTCCGTCGGCTCCGATCCCGCGCAGATGGCCACCACGGCCGAGCTGAGCGAGGACGGGACGCACTGGGTCCTCAACGGCCGCAAGCTCTGGTGCACCAACGGCACGATCGCGGACGTGGTCGTGGTGATGGCGCGCACCCCGAGCAAGAGGGTCCGGGGCAAGGAGAAGAAGCAGATCAGCGCGTTCATCGTGGAGATGGACAGCGAAGGCGTCAGCCTCCTGCACCGCTGCCGCTTCATGGGCATCCGCGCCATCGAGAACGGCCTGATCGACTTCAAGGACGTCAAGGTCCCCGCCGAGAACCTCGTGGGCGGCGAGGGCAACGGCCTGCGCCTCGCCCTGACCACGCTGAACGACGGTCGCCTCGGCATCCCGGTCATCTCGGCCGGCGGCGCGCAGGCGTGCGCCGACTTCCTCAACCGCTGGGCCAAGACCCGCGTGCAGTGGGGCAAGCCGATCGGTGAGCACGAGGCGGGCGCCCGCAAGCTCGCGTTCGTCAACTCCGCCGCCTACGCCATGGACACCCTCGGCCGCTACGGCGCCGCCCTGTCCGACCGCGGCGACGTGGACATCCGCATGGAGGCCGCCGCCGCCAAGCTCTACAACACCGAGCTCGGCTGGGAGGTCTCGGACACGGCCCTGCAGCTGCGGGCCGGGCGTGGGTTCGAGACGGGCGCGTCGCTCGAGGCGCGCGGCGAGGCCGGCTTCCCCATGGAGCGCGTGCTCCGGGACGCCCGCATCAACCGGATCGTCGAAGGCACGACGGACATCATGCACCTGTTCCTGGCCCGCGAAGCCCTGGACAAGCACCTCAGCCAGGCGGGCGCGCTGTTCGGGCGCGGCAGCATCGGCAGCAAGATCAAGCTGGTCCTGACCAGGATCGTGCCCTTCTACGCCACCTGGTACCCGAAGCTGTGGATCGGGGGGATCTTCAAGAGCTGGGGCGGGTTCGACTCGCGCCTCAAGAAGCACCTGAAGTTCGCGGAGAAGAACACGCGCAAGATGGCGCGCACGCTCTTCCACCAGATGGCGCTCCAGGGCCCGAAGCTGGAGATGCGCCAGAACATCCTCGCGCGCATCGTCGACCTCGGCGCCGAGCTCACGGTGATGACGCTGGTGGCGTCCCGCGCCCAGACCGAGCTCAACCGGGGCGAGACGGCGAACCTCGACCGCGCGCTGTACTGGCTCGACGAGGGTCGCCTGCGGGTGAAGAAGCTCTTCACCGAGCTGAAGTCCAACCAGGACCTCGCGAGCACGCGCCTGGCGAACAAGATGCTGGAGACGGCCGAGCCGCTCGAGCACGTGGACGTCGAGTTCACGCCGCTGCCGCGCGAGTTCGGCAAGGACCTGACGTCGGGTCGTCAGGCGAAGCGCTCCTCGCAGGGCCGCAGCGTCACGGATTCCCCCGCCGTCAAGAGCGCGTGAACGCTTCGCGTTCATCCTGCGATTCCCGAGCCGCGCCTCGCGGCGGGCCCGAGATTCGAGAGTTGAGCGCCTGAGGCCTACACTGCGCCGCCGATGAGCGGCGTACGCGACGAGATCGAGAAGCTCTGGCGCCTGGCCGCGCCGATCTGCGTGACGCAGATCGCGTTCGTGTCCATGGGCGTGGTCGACACCGTGATGGCGGGGCCGATCGGCGCCGACGCGCTCGCCGCGCTGGCCCTGGGCAACACGCTCTTCTTCGGGTTCACGATCTTCGGCAAGGGCCTGCTGATGAGCCTCGACACGTGGGTGTCGCAGGCGTTCGGCGCGGGCCGGAACGAAGACGTGGCGGATGGCCTCGCCCAGGGGTTCTGGATCGCCCTCGGGGTGACCCCCCTGCTGCTCGTCGCGATGTGGTCGGTGGTGCCCGCGCTCGGCCTCGTGGGCTACGACGCCGCGCTGTGCGAGCTGGCCGCGACCTACCTCGGGCCCCTGATGTGGGGGGTGCTGCCCGCGATGCTGTTCGCCGCGTACCGGGGCGCCCTCGCGGCCGTCAACGTCACCCGGCCCGTCATGTTCGTGGCCCTGCTCGCGAACGTGGCGAACTACCTGCTCGACGTCTGGTTCGTCGAAGGCGGCTGGGGCCTCGAGCCGCTCGGGGTGGAGGGGCTGGCGTGGTCCACGACCGGTTGTCGCCTCGTGCTGCTGCTGCCCACCGCGGCGATCTGGCACGCGGGCGTCGGCCGCCGCTTCGGCACGGTGTTCCAGTCCCCGAAGCCCGCCGTCCTCAAGGCCCTCGTGGCGATCGGCCTGCCCGTGGGGCTGCAGTACCTCCTCGAGGTGTGGTGCTTCTCGGGCGCGACCGTCCTCATGGGGCTCAAGGGCGAGGTGCCGCTGGCCGCGCACCAGATCGCCCTGAACGTGGCCAGCCTCGTCTTCATGGTGCCCCTGGGGATCAGCGCCGCCGCAGCCGTGCGGAGCGGACAGACCCTGGGGGCCGGGGATCACGACGCCGTGCGCCGGGCGGGGTGGACCGCGTTCGGCTCCGGCCTCGCCGTGGCCCTCGTCGCCGCCGCCGTGCTGAGCACCTTCCCGGAGTGGATCGTGGGGATCTACGAGCCGCCGCCCGAGGTCGCGGCCCTGGCCGTCTCGCTGCTCGGGATCGCCGCGATCTTCCAGTTCGTGGACGCCACCCAGGCGGTGGGCGTCGGGGTGCTCCGCGGCCTCGCGGACACGCGGATCTCCCTCGCCGCCGTGGTCGTCGGGTACGGCCTGATCGGCCTCCCGGTGGGCTACGTGCTCGGCTTCGTGGTGGGGGACGCGCCCGAGGGCCTGTGGTGGGGGCTCGTGGCGGGGCTGAGCACCGTGGCGGTCCTGCTGGTGCTCCGGTTCATGGTGCTGCTGCGCAACCTGCCGAAGGCCGTCGGTCCCACGGGGACGGAGTCGCCCTGGGGAGAGCCCCCCGGCTGAGCGGGGCTCGCCTCAGCGCAGGCCCAGCTCCTGGCCGATGCCGCGCACGACCTTGGGGTCGACCTTGCCCTTGTGCGCCTTCATCACCAGGCCCATGAACTGACCCAACCCCCCCGCCTGCTCGGCGAGAGGCGCGACGAGCGCGCGGGTCGCCGCTTCGTCCAGCATCTTCGGCAGGTAGCGGTCGAGCAGGGCGATCTCGGCCTCGTACGCCGCGGCCACGTCGGAGCCCTTCATCGCCTCCACGGACGCGCTCAGCTGCTTGCAGTACTTCGCCACGACCTCCCGCTCCCGGGCCTCGGTCCAGCCGTCGAAGCCCGTGGACTTCTCGATCTCGAGGAAGCGGGCGAGGATCCCGCCCAGGCGGCTTCGGGTGTCCGAGTCACGGGCCTTGAGGGCGGCGATCGAGCGGCTCTTGATGTCTTCGCGGATCATTCTCTGTTCTCCAGTGCGCGCCGAAGAATAGGGCCGCAATGGACGAAAGGTGGTCCCGACTCGAAACCACCTCCAAGAAGGGTGACTCGAGGAGGAGGTTCTCTCAACTTCGGGAATTCACAATCGCGGTTCTTGGAGCATCGAAAGCGATTATTCGGGCTTGACCCCGTTGCGCCCTCGACTAGTATCCCGTGCAACTCGGGGTAGACCAACTCCGAGAAACCTTTCAGTTGCTGCGCCGACGGAGGCACCGTGCCCGCAAAGTCGTTTTCTCCCCGCAAGTCCAAGCTCGACCAGTATCGGGACATCGTCGGAACCCTCTCGGACAAGGACGTCGCCGACCGCGCGGGCGTCACGTCCGAGAACGTGCGCACGTATCGCTTGCGTCGCGGCATCCCCGCCTCCTGGCGCGGAGAGACCACCGAGCAGCTGCAGGCGAAGCGCGCCTCGGCCGTGGCCGCGAAGGCGACGAAGGCCGCAGCGAAGCCCCGCAAGCGACGCGCGTCGGCCCTCGATCCCTACCAGGACCGGTTGGGTCGCATCCCCGACCGCCGCGTGGCCGAGCTCGCAGGCGTGAGCGCGGAGAACGTGCGCGCCTACCGAAAGCGCCACGGGATCCCCGCCTACTGGCGAGGCGACGGGGCCGCCAAGGCGCCCTCCGGGGGAGCCCCGGCGAAGCCCGCGGCCCGCGCGACCCGCAAGGCGACCAAGCGAAGCGAAGCGAGCGGCCGGCGGTATGCCTACAAGGTCAGCGCGGACGTGCAGGGCACGACCCGAGAGTACGTGGCGTTCGGCACAGACATGGCCGAGGCCGCCGCGCTCGCCACCCAGCGCCTCGCCGACCTCCACCCGGGGGCGATGCTGCGCACGATCTCCGTCGTGGGCGTGGCGCTCTGAGACGCGTCCCGACCCCGCACCTGTGGGGACCGCCCAAAACACCGTGATGGTGCGCGTCTTGGGCGATCGGGCGGAACTCCCACTGGCGATTCGGCCGGTTCCCGTGTAGGTACACCCTGGGCTCGCGCGCGCGCGCCCCGGAGATGCTGATGCTGGTTGCTCGTCCCCTGCGCCCCCTCCCGGGCCTCCTCCTGCTCGCCCTGTTGGCCGTGGGCTGCTCCGAGACGGGCTCCAGGATCGCCCGCATCAACGACGCTCCGACCGTCACGATCCGAGAGCCTGTGCCCGATCTCGACGGCGTCGCCGGCCCCTACGACGTGGGCAGCGGGGTGGAGTTCGAGGCCGAGATCCACGACGCCCAGGACGACGAGCAGGACCTCACCGTCGAGTGGACGGCGCTGCGCACCGACGTCGTGGCCGACCCGATCGACCTGGGCGAGTCGGCCCCGGACGCCGGGGGCAGCACGGTCTTCATCGTGGTGGTGCCCACCGAAGGAAACTGGACCATCACGGCCTCGGTCGAGGACTTGGGTGGCCTCGTGGGCAGCCAGTCGCTGCCCATTGTCGTGATCGGCGAGAACCTCCCGCCCGAGGTGAGCATCTTCCGCCCCGCCGCCGGGGAAGAGTTCATCGAGGGGGACTCGATCAACTTCTCGGGGTCGGCGGTCGACGATCGAGACACGTCGGCGCTGACGGTCGAGTGGTTCGACGACCTGGACGGGCTGCTCGACACGGCGCCCCCCACCCAGACCGGACAGCTCGCCTTCTCCACCGACGGCCTCAGCGTGGGCGACCACCTCGTGACCCTCACCGCCTACGATCCGGCGGGCGGCCAGGCCCAAGCGAGCGTCGCCTTCACCGTCGTGCCCGCAGACCTGCCGCCCACCGCCCCCACCGTGGTCGTCGATCCGGCCGCCCCCACGACCGAAGACGACCTGACCTGCACCATCACCATCGCGTCCACCGATCCCGAGGGGCTCGCCGTGACCCATCGGTTCGTGTGGTCGCGCAACGGCACCCCCACCGCCCTGACGGATCCGAACGTGGCCGCGTCCAACACCGCCAAGGGCGAGACGTGGACGTGCGACGTGGTGGGCAACGACGGGGTCTCCGACGGGCCCGTCGGCAGCGACTCGGTCACGATCGGCAACTCGCTCCCGAGCGCCGACGAGGTCCTCCTGGGGCCGTCCCCGGCCTACGAGGACACGACGCTCACGTGCACACCCGCGGGCTGGATCGACGCCGACGGGGACAACGAGGGGTACGAGTACGCGTGGACGGTCGACTCCGTCGTCGTCGCGGGGGCGGTGAGCGACACCCTCACGGGGATCGACTTCGACCGCGACCAGTTCGTGGAGTGCGAGGCGACCCCGTTCGACGGCGAGGACTACGGCGCGACCGTCACCAGCAACGCCGTCCTCATCGAGAACACGCCCCCGACGGCCGCGACCCCGGCCCTCTCCCCCGCCCCCAGCGCCGGGCTGACCGACGACCTGGTCTGCAGCGTCGCGGTGGCGGCCACCGACCTGGACGGCGACGCCCTCACGGACGAGGTCCGCTGGCTGGTGGACGGGGCGCACGATCCGGCTTGGGACGGCGTCTGGACGGTCCCCGCGGGCACGGGCGAGCTGGGCGAGGACTGGACCTGCGAGGTGCGCGCGCACGACGGCACCGATCCCGGCCCCTGGTCGGGCGTCACCACGACGGTCCTCCCCGTCGCGGGCGACCTCGTCATCTCGGAGTTCCTGGCGGACCCGAACGTGGTGGCCGACGCCGCCGGCGAGTGGATCGAGATCTACAACGCGGGCACGGTCAACATGGACCTGCTCGGCTTCGAGCTGCACGACGACGGCACGGACAGCCACTTCATCGGCGCGTCCGTCGTGGTGGCCCCGGGCGGCCGCGTGGTGCTCGCGCGCAACGCCGTCGTGGGCAGCAACGGCGGGGTCGTCGCGAACTACGAGTACTCGGGCACGACGCTCGACAACGGGATCGACGAGATCGTCCTCAGCTTCGGCGCCGTCGAGGTCGATCGCGTGAACTACAACCTCGCGCTCTACACGGACGGCCAGGCCGGTCACGCCGCGTCCCTCGACCCCGACATCGGCGCCCCGGACGCGACCGACAACGACGTCGCCGCCAACTGGTGCGGGTCCACCCTCCCGCTCACGACCCCCGGCAGCGACTTCGGCACGCCCGGCGCGCCCAACGACACGTGCCTGTGCTGGGACAGCGACACCGACAACGACGGCTTCGGCGGCGACGCCGGCGCCTGCACCATCTGGGACTGCGACGACGGCGACGCGGGCATCAACCCCGCCGCCATCGACGTGTGCGAGAACGGCATCGACGAGGACTGCGACGGCACCGACCTGCTGTGCTCCTGCCTCTCCACGGACGGCGACGGCGACGGCTACGGCACGGGCCTGGCCTGCAACCCCGTGGACTGCGACGACGGCAACTCGCAGATCAACCCGGGCGCCACCGAGGTGTGCGACGGCGTGGACAACAACTGCGCCGGCGGCATCGACGAGGGCTTCGACGTGGACAACGACGGGTTCACGACCTGCAGCGGCGACTGCAACGACAACAACGCGAGCATCTCCCCCAACGCCACCGAGGTCTGCGACGGCGTGGACAACAACTGCGCGAACGGCGTGGACGAGGGCTTCGACAACGACAACGACGGGTGGACGAGCTGCGGCGGCGACTGCAACGACGGCAACGCCGGCATCTACCCGGGCGCCCTGGACGTGTGCGACGGCGTCAACCAGGACTGCGACGGGGCGGTGGACGAGGACGCCGCGGGCGACGGCTTCGAGCCGAACAACTCCAGCTCCCAGGCCTTCTACATGGCCGGCAACAACACGAACGTCTACCTGTACGCCGACTTCCAGTACTCGACGGACAACTCCGACTGGTTCTGGATCAACACGATCGACGACACCAACTTCATCTGCGACGACTTCAACATCCAGGTGTGGCTGCAGTCGATCCCCGGCGGCACGGACTACGACATCTACCTGTACGACGCCAACCTCACGCTGATGGACTACTCGATCGCCGCGGGCAACGCGAACGAGCACATCGACTGGGGCCCCGGCTGCGGCTCCTGGGGCGACGACGGCGGCGTCTACTACGTGCGCGTCGTGCGCTACTCGGGGTGGGACTGCTCGGACACCTACTACCTGCAGGTCCTCAACGACGATTGATCACGGGGACGCCGCCTCGGCGATCGCCAGGTCCACGAGGCGCCTCCGGAAGGCCGGACCGTCGGCGGCCTCGAGGCTCCGGGCGAGCAGCCGCAGCGCCGCCGGATCGAGGACGGCCCAGAGCGCGGGGCGATCGAGCAGGGTCGCGGCGCGGGCGGGCTCCCCCGACTCCAGCGCGGTCGAGGCCTCGTGCTCGAGCCACTCCAGCTGCGCGACCGCGGGGGCGTCCTCCGAGGGCGGCCCCGAGGGCCGCTGGGCGGCGGCGAGGAGCGCCTCGAGCGGACAGTTGCCGTAGAGCCGGAGGCCGGCCTCCAAGACCTCCCGGGCGCGCGGCAGGCGCCCCCGGGCCAGCAGGGCCGCGCCGAGCAGGTGATGCGCGTGGCGGCCCGCCCCGCCCCCGTCGATGGCCTGAGGATGATCGAGCAGGCGGATGACGTCGTCCCACCATCCGTTCGCCGCGGCGGCGCGGGCCAGCCCTCGACGTAGACCGCCTCCCCCGAAGATGGTCGCAGCCTCCGCGGCCGCGAGGTCCGCCCCCTCCACGAGTCGCCGGACGAGGGCCGTGTCCCCGTGGATGTGGAGGGTGTGGGCGAGCGCGTTCGTCCGCCCCGGGCGATCGGGGCGCGCGAGCGCCGACTGCACCTCCGCGCTGCGCTGGGAGGGTCCCATCGCGCCCACGAGGGCGTCGAACGGGGAGTGGATCAGGCCGTCGCGGCTCGGCGTGCACGGACCGAACAGATCGGCGGAGCCGCTCGGCAACCCCGAGGGGGGCGCGGGGGCGGCGATCGGGGGCGAGTCCTCGGTGGCAGGGCCGATCCAGGGACGGTCGGTCGCGGGCAGGACGAGGAGCGCGGGCGCCCCCCGCCGCGAGACCCCTTCGAAGTGGTGGACCGGCGGCGTCCGCCACACCTCACGGACCCGGTCGTCGCTGTCGAAGGCCAGCGCCACGACGGCCCCGGACGCGTCGCTCGAGGTGGTCCGCAGCACGAACTGCGGTGGCTCCGGGCCCGTGACCCAGGCCACGGTCAGGCCCAAGAGGCCGATCGGCTGGAGCGGCCCCGCAGGCCGACCCCGCCGCGCTCGCCCGATGGACCAGGCCCGCGTCTGCCGATCCAGCTTGATCATGAACAGGTCCCCGGTCGTGCGATCGGCGACTACATAGTCCGCGTCGCGGGGGAAGTGCTCCGGCGGCGGCGCGCCCCGGCCGTCCACGTGGTGGACCCGGTGTACGCCCCGCCCGCTGCGCAGGACGCGGAGTCCGTCGTCCGTGGGCAGGCGGGAGAAGGAGCCGCCCTCCCAGCGCGTCAGCATGCGCAGGACACGCCGGCTGGGGAGGTGGACGACGGCGATGGCGGCGTCGCCGCACGTCACCCAGAGGTGGTCGGGATCGATCACCTGCCCGTGCTTGGGCGCCTCGAGGCCGCCTCGGATCCGCCCCCAGGCGGCCACGCGAAGGGGCCCGCGGACGTCGAGCGTGACCAGCCGCCCGGCGGCCCCCAAGACGTGCAGGGAGCCTTCGCCGCCGACCACCGACACGGGGCCCTCGAGCGCCGCGGGGAGGCGCGCGCTGAACGCCCTGGCGACGACGCCGGAGTCGCCCATCAGCCGCACGAGGAGGTCGCGACCCGAGGCGACGACGGAAGCGCAGCCCGCTGCGTCCACGCAGGCGATCGGCGAGAACCGGTCCTCGTCGTCGCCCGTCGACACGCCGATGTCCGCCGTCCCCGCCGTCTCGGGCGGGTACTCGCGCAGCTGGAACTGGTCGGAGGTGAGGCGATCCAGCTCGTCGCGCCAGGCGGCATGGACAGACCGCCGATCGTCGCTGAGGGCGTCCAGGGCGTCACGGGCATCGATCGGCGAGGACGCCTCCAGGGAGCGCGCGGTCCGCAGCAGCTCGGCGTCGGCTCGCACGACATCGAGCCCCGCGTGGGCCTCCTCTCCCGACAGCATGTCCACGACCCCGGCCCAGTCGTCCCGATCCATGGCCTCCCGCGCGCGACGCTCCAGCGCCGCGACCCGCTCGGCCTCCCTCGCGCGGATCGTGCGCTCGGCCCCCCGCCTCAGCTCCGTGGCCTCGGGGTCGCTCGCCAGCAGGGGATGATCCAGCTCCCGGAGCACCCCATCGGGATCTTCCTCGCCCTCGGCGCGGACCAGACGCCTGGCGGCGTCGACCACCTGCGGGGGGTCTGCCCCGGCCGAGGCCAGCCTCTCGACCCTCCCGCGCAGGGCCAGCGAGGCCGGATGGTCGACCCGCGAGCGGTCGTCGGGGGGCAGCCGGAGCCAGCGCTCCAGCGCGTCCGCCGCGCCCGAGGCGAGGTCGCGAGCCACCTCCGCCACCTCGACGTCTCGCACCCGACGCGCCGCGGACGCGGAGAGATCGGCCGCCCGGCGGGCCTTGCTCGGGTCCAGTCGGGCGGCCCTCCGGGCGAGGCGAGCCCCCTCATCGAGATCGTCGCGAACCAGCGCGTCTGCGATCCGCGCTTCGATCTCGGCGAGGCGGCGGTCGCGCCGGGCCCGGTCGACGGCGCGCACGAGGGCTGCCCCCGCGGGGGAGAGATCGCGGCCCGCGAGCCCCGCCGCGACCTCGGTCGCAGCCTCGAGGTCCCCCGCCTCGAGCGCCGACCGCAGGGCCGCGAGATCGTCCGCGTGCTCCCCGCTGAGCAAGGCGTCCCGCCGCCGGGAGAGCTCGTCGCGCTCCGGTCCGGCGCGGTCCGCGAGGCGGGCGAGGACGTCCTCCAGCCGCGCCCGATCCCCGCGGTCGGCCGCGTCCCGTCCCACCAACACGAGGGTCTCCATCACCTGGCCCTCGGCCGGGACCAACCGCCAGGCCTCTTCCAGCTCGCCCCGTCGGGCGCACGCCAGCGCGCCGAGGGACCGGACCTGGGGATCGCGACGGACCTCGCGGGCGAAGGACCCGAACACACGCCCCGCTCCTTCGTAGTCGGCGAGCGTCTGGACCATCAGATCCAGCAACTCCCGAGCCCCGTCGCGCGACGTCTCCGCGGCGTCGGCGGCCTCGCGGAACCTGCGCTCGGCCTCCTCGAAGTCGTACTCGGCCAGGGCGGCGCGCCCCGCGGCGAGGGGATCTCCGGCGGTCCGGGGCGGTCGCGAGGCCGGCCGACGGCGTCGAGGCCCCGGGTCGCCCCCCGGCGTCCCGCCCACCTCCGCGTGGTCGAGCCACGCCTGAACGCGACTGCGGGCATCCGGGGACAGCTCGGAGAGGATCGCGTGACAGGCATCGGCCTGGCCGAGGACGTGGTCGATGGCCACCACACCCGCTGCGTCGACCTCGACCCGAAGCGACTCCGGGAACCGCAACACGAGCTCGCTCTGCAGCTCGGACTTCAGGACGTAGAGGGCCTGCTCGCGCGCGGGACGCAGCCCCCGGCCCGTGGGGTTCACCTGGTGAATGAGCGCGAAGTGCTCCTCCACGGAGACGCGGGCCCCCTCGACGACCTCCCGCGCGAGCTCCTCGGGTCTCTTGGACTTGCCCCGTCTCCGCTTCCCCATCGCGGTAGTCTGACACGGCGATGGCGAAGTCCAGGCGATCGGAGAAGCGGGTCGGAGACGCCCCGGACGTGGGCGAGTTCGAGCTTGCGGGGATGATCGGCGACGTCGCGAAGATCGAGGCGGAGTGCTTCAAGAAGGCCCGCGAGCAGGGTCGCTCGAACTGGTCCCGTGCATCCTGCGCGGACCCCGACACCGGAGCGTTGATGGGCTACGTCTACGCGGCGGTCGACTTCCTCACGGGGTTCGCCGAGCTCCGCGAGGAGGGCCCGGACCACTCGCTGGTCGCTCGGCGCTCCCGGGATCTGTTCGAGGGGTACGAGTAGGCCCGACCGGGCCCGCCGCCGCCGGTGTCCTACACCTCCTGGTGGGTCGGCCGCATCAGGATGTCGTGAATCTCGACGCCGGGAGGCGCCGTCACGGCGTGCACCACGGAGGCTGCGACGTCGTCGGCGGTCATGGCCACGTGGTCGTAGAGGCCGCTCGCGTCGGGGTTCATCCCCTGGAAGACCGCCCGAAACTGCGTCTCCACCACGCCCGGGCTGATCGACGTCACCCGGATCGGTGACCGCACCGCCCGCAGCTCCTTGCGCAGGCCCTCCGTGAGGCTCCTCACGGCGTACTTGGTGGCCGAGTAGACGCCGCCGTCGGGCGGCACCCGGTGCCCGGCCATGGACGAGATGTGGACCACGTGCCCCGCGCTGCCCCGACGCTCCATGTCCGCCAGCGCCTCGCGGGTGCAGATGCACAGCGCGAGCACGTTGACCTCGAGCATCTCCCGCCACGCCTCGGTCTCCCCCCCGCGCAGGGCCGCGTCGCGACCGAGGCCGGCGTTGTTCACGAGCACGTCCACGCCCCCCCAGCGATCGCGCACGGTCGCCCACATGCGCAGGATGTCCTGCTCGGACCTCAGGTCGCAGGGCGCCACGAGGACGGTCTCGCCGTCGGGGTCCAGGAGGCCCGCGAGGGTCTCCAGCCGTCGGGCGCGGCGGGCGGTGACCACCACCCGCATGCCGAGGCGGTGAAGGGCGACGGCGGTGGCGCGGCCGATGCCGGATGAGGCGCCGGTGACGAGGGCGACGCGAGCGGTCATGACGGTCTCCGAGGGGTCAGAGGGGGGCCCCGATGGCGAGGTCGTGGAGGAGGGTGCGGCCCGCCAGGAACGCGAGCAGCTGGGTGATGACGAGGACGACGGCCACGAGGTGGACCGCGCTGGGCCTCTGCGGCCAGGCTCGCGCGGCGGCTCCCAGGGCGCCCACCGCGCCGAGGACGAGCAGCGTGTCGATGAGCTCGAAGTAGTGGTGCGCCTCCGCGCCCCCGCCGCCGCCGATGGCGAGGCCCGCGACCTGCAGCCCGAGGGTGATGCCGGTGTAGCCCACGGCCCCGAACGCGAGCGTCCCCACCCCCGGCGCCGCCGCGCGCACGGCCGGGTGCAGCCACAGGAGCAGGGGCGCGAACAGCCACGGGTTGGTCCACTCGAGCGAGATCGTCTCCCGCCAGGGCGGCGTCACCCAGTCGGGGGGGCGGTCGGGGCCGTCGGCAAGCACGTCCCAGAGCCCGGGGTACGTGGTGGCCAGGAACAGCCCGATCACGGCCACGGAGGCCACCGCGATGCCCCTGCGGCGGTGCGGCATCGTGAAGAACACGGCCGCGAACAGCGGCCCCGTCACGAACCAGGCGGACAGGTGCAGCTCCGCGGCTACGAGGCCCGCCACGACCGCCCCCGCCGCCCAACGCGAGCCCCCCCGACGGACGTAGGCCACCGTCAGCAAGGCGACGACGACCACCATCCCCTTCATCAGCGGGTACTCCTCGTACGGTCGCAAGGAGTTGGGGGAGACGGCCACCAGGACGGCCCCGAGCAGCCCCGCGGCGGCCCCGCCGTGGTGGCGGAGCCACAGCGCGACGACCACCACGAGGCCGCCCGAGAGCAGGGCCGAGTACAGGTAGATGTAGTAGCGGGCGTCGGCGTCCATCCAGTCCGCGAACCGCCACACGACGATGAGGAACTCGGCGTACAGCGGGGGGTGGATGTACGGCGACCACACCAGGTGCTGATCGGCGTCCTGCAGGAGGGGCTCGCCCCACATCGTCCCGGCCAGGAAGTCCCACCCCAGGAGCACCCCGTGAGCGACGGCCAGGGCGGCGATCGTCGCGACCGCGAGCGACCACCGAGCGTCGGGGCGGGTCAACGGAGCCCGGCGAAGAAGTTGCGGACGAGGCGACGGATGTGGCGATCGTCGTCGTCCGGCGGCGCGGAGGCGAGGACCGCGTCGGGATCGGGGATGTGGTCCGGGTAGAGGACCGACCTCCGCTTCACCAGCGCCTCGGCCTCCGCCGCGCGCATCTCGGGGTGGAACTGGACGGACCACGCGGCCTCGCCGTCCACGTGCATCGCCTCCACGGCGCAGTCGGGCGAACGACCCGTGACCGTGAGCCCGGGGAGGCCCTCGCGGACCTCGTCGAAGTGCGTCACGAAGCTGGTGACGACGCCGCCGAAGCCCGCGTGGATCGGGGTCGCGTCCAAGGAGACGTCCCTCCAGCCGATCTCGAGCTTGTCGCGGGTGAACAGCGCCCCGCGCCCGTGCAGGGCCGACGCGAGCAGCTGGTGTCCGAAGCAGACGCCCAGGTAGGGGACCCCGGCCGCCACGGTCGCGGCCACGAAGGACTCGAGGGGCGTCACCCAGGCGGGCGGATCGTGGAGCGCGGAGGCGGCGGAGCCCGACACAAGGACGGCCTCGTAGGCGCGGGGATCGGTCGGGAGCGGCTCACGCGCCGGGCGCACGACGTCGACGTCGTGTCCGGCCAGGGACGGCAGGAAGTTGCGCGCGGCCCCGGGGTCGTCGAGGTAGCAGTCCAACAGCAGAGTCGGGCGAGCCATGACGGCTCGCGAGCGTATCATTCGGGGCCGGAGCGACCCACGTGCCCGAGTATCCCGACATCACCGTGTACCGCGAGCGCCTCGAGGCGCATGTCCGGGGCAAGGTCCTGCAGGCGGTGAGGGTCCAGGCCCCCTTCCTCCTGCGCTCGGTGGAGCCCCCGCTCGAGGCCGCGCACGGCCGCCGCGTCGTCGGGTTTCGCAACCTCGGCAAGCGCATCGTCTGGGAGCTGGAGGACGACCTGTTCCTGGTCCTGCACCTCATGGTCGCGGGCCGCCTCCGCATGAAGGAGCCCGGGGTCCGGATCCCGAAGCGGTGGGGCATGGCCGCCTTCGACTTCGACCACGCGTCGATCCTCCTCACGGAAGCGGGCACGAAGCGCCGGGCGTCCCTGTTCGTCGTCCAGGGCGAGGCGGGCCTCCAGGACCACGACCGGGGCGGGATCGAGGTCGTCGGGCGCCCCATCGACCCGTTCAAGGAGGCCCTGCGGCGCGAGAACCACACCCTCAAGCGCGCCCTGACGGACCCACGCATCCTCAGCGGCATCGGGAACGCCTACTCGGACGAGATCCTGCACCGGGCGCGGCTGTCGCCGTTCCTGCTCACGAAGAAGATGTCCGACGCGCAGTACGACGTCCTGTACCGGGCCACCCAGGAGATCCTGGTCGAGTGGACCGACCGCCTGCGCGCGGAGGTGGGCGACGGCTTCCCCGACAAGGTCACGGCGTTCCACGACGCGATGGCCGTGCACGGCAAGTACAAGGAGCCGTGCCCCGACTGCGGCCAGAAGATCCAGCGCATCCGGTACGCGGACAACGAGACGAATTACTGCGCGAAGTGCCAGAACGCGGGCCGACTCCTGGCCGATCGCGGTCTATCCAGGTTGTTGAAGAAGAACTGGCCCAAGACGCTCGAGGAGCTGGAGACCCGAAGCAATCGGACCTCCGCGATCGTCGACGGCTGAGAAAACTGAGAGACTCGCGTCCCCTCGAAAGGAACCCTCATGCCCCGCATCGTCCCGCTCTTCGCCGCCGTCGCCCTGACCGCCGCGGCCGCCACGGCCTCGGCCCACCACGTCCCCGAGGACGCCCGAGTCGCCCACCACGTGCCCGAGGACGCCCGTGTCGCGAAGAGCGAGGCCGATCCCGCCGCGGGCGAAGCCGCGAAGAAGCTCGTCGGCACCTACCAGGTGCTGCTCGGCGACGAGGAGAAGAAGCAGGTCGAAGAGGCCCGCAAGAAGGCCGCGGAGGCGCCCGAGGGGGACGAGCTCGCCGCGGCGATGCTCCAGATGTTGGAGGCGATGGCGTCCATCAAGATCACCTTCACCGCCACCGAGATGACCATGAACGTCGGCGAGGAGGCCGAGACGGTGAAGTACACCGTGGTCGAGCAGACGGCGGACACCCTCAAGCTCAAGACCGAGGGCACGAAAAACGCCCCGCAGGGGAGCGAAGCCTTCACGATCAAGCTCACCGAGAAGGGCATCGTGATGAGCAAGGACGGCGACCAGCAGGCCCTCACCTTCCTCCGCCAGAACTAGTCAGCTCCAGGCGTAGAAGCCGCGGCCGTCGGCCGCTTCGGCCGCGAACCCGCCCAGCGTGAGGCGCGGCGCGGCGCCCTCGACCTCCGCGACCCGATGGCGCAGGCGGCTTCCGTCGAAGACCACCAGGTCTCCGGGCGCCGGGCTCACGGGCTCACCCCGCTCGGGCACCTCCAAGGCCCCGCCTTCGTAGGGCGCGAGCGGCACGAACCAGCTGATCTGGCCGCCGTCTCGCGTGAGGCGCCTCAGGTCGGCGTAGGCGGCGATGCCGCGGTAGTTGTCCGTGTGCCGGGGCGACGCCGTCCCGGGGGGAAACACGCGGATGGTGAACGACGCGTGCCCCGGGGGGACACGGACGGGGCCGCCGAGGCGGGCCGCGAGGGCGACGTGCAGCGGTTCGAGCGTCTCTTCGAGGAGCGGGCCGAGGACGTCTCGCCAGCGCGCGGCGGCCTCGAAGTACACCGCCGGATCGGGCCCCTGGGGGCGAATCAGCGTCGGGGCGAGCAGGGGACCGGCGATCCAAGGGCCGTCGCCGACTTCGGTGCGCGGCGCGGCGTCCAGGGCGCCCGCGAGCCGGCCCCGGAGGGCCGCGTCGAGACCACTAGTTCCAATAGAGAACGACATCGCGGTTCCGGTCGAACCCGAGGAACCCCCCGACCGTCCACCGCGTGCGCGCGCCCCGCACGGGCGTGACGTGGTGGAACCAGCGGCCACCGTCGAACACCACCATGTCCCCCACCCCGGGGACGACGGGGGTGCACTCGCGGGAGGCGTGAATGGCGGGGGCGTCCCAGAATCCCTCCTCCAGGCGGGGGACGTCCTGGTCGTGCCAGGAGAGGTCCGTGACCATCAGCTCGCCGCCCGCCTCGGCCGTCTGCAAGGGCACGAACCACGAGAGCTGCCCGGTGAGATCCAGGACGCTCCGCAGGTGCTCGTAGCCCCCGGTCTCGAGGAAGAAGTCGCCGCAGTGCAGGGGGATCGCCGTGCCCGAGGGGAGGCGTCGGACGGTCGCCGGGACGTAGCCTCGACCGTCCGGGCCCCGGGCGTTGCGCACCGGGCGGCCGCCCGCGAGCGGGCCCATGACGTCCACCAGCGCCGCCTCGAAGTCGAAGTCCCCGAACACCCGGGCGGCGTCGCGGCGGAAGCGCTCGGCGGCCGCGAAGTAGTGGTCCGGATCGGGGCCGTCGGGGTGGTCGGCGTAGGGCGTGAGGGACTCCCCCAGCAGGACGAACTGGTGCGACGTGACGTCCCAGTGCTGCTGCGGCGTCCACTCGAGGTCCGCGTCCGGGCGTTCGAGGCGCGCGACGGCGGCGGCGAGGGCGTCCCGGGGAAACACGTCGCGGAGGACGAACCCGACCCGCTCGCCGTCCAGCAGCTCGCGGAGGGCGTCGGGGGAGGCGGCGTCGAGCCCCGGGAAGTCGTGCACGGCCATAGGCTCCCCTCATAGCACCCTCGCCCCGACGTATGCTCCCCCGCCATGAGGGCCGCGCTCCACCTCGACGACCGCCTGCGGGTCACGTCCGAGACCAAGCACCGCGACTACGTCCTCACGGACTACGCCCCCGTCGTCGATCCCGCGGGCCGCCTCCAGCCCGCCTCCCTGCTGCGCGGCGCCCTCCGCGACGCCGCGCTCGACCGCGCGTTCGCGCCGATCGAGGCCGCCCTCCGCGACGCCCTGGGCCCCGACGAGACCGTGTGGGGCCTCAAGTTCGACTCGGGCGGGCTGCAGTCCGTGGAGCTGTACTTCTATGGCTTCCCGCGCGTCCCGGGCCGCGAGGACCGCTCGGTCTCGCGCATCGCCGGGATCCTGCGGGGCCTCGGGCTGGACGTGCCCGCCGGCATCGACGAGGCGCTCCCCTACTTCATGTGCAGCGTCGACCTCGACCGCGACGCCCTCTTCGGCGGCGCGTGCTCGGGGTTCCGGATCTACGTGCAGTCCGGCGAGCGCGGGCGGAAGCCCTGCGGGATCTCCTACCGCGTGGATGAGCGGGGCCACCACCTCGAGAATCATTACTGGTTCTACGCGGCGAAGACCGAGCACGCCGACGCCCACGCCCGACTGGGAAACTCCCCTCACGCGGGCGCCGCGGCGGCTCACGCGACGTTGATGCGACCCGCGCTGCTCGACTGCCACACGATCTGCTTCGCCACGAAGCCGCGCGCCGACGGCCTCTACTTCTCGCGGCTCACCACCGCCCAGCTGCTCACGTTCCTGGACGACCCGCGCCCCCGGACGTCGGCCGCGACCTCTCACGTGCGCGCCCTCCTTCGGGAGCACGACGCCGACTTCGCGCACGCCCGGTGGGACCTCGGGTTCGACTTCCACGCGCCGTCGCCGTCGGCGCACGAAGCCCCGATCCACAAGGTCGGCGTGCACGGGATCTTCTGAGTGGCCGAGCTCCCCCTGCCCCCGTGGCCCGACGACCCCTCGATCACGACGCTCACGCTCGCCCTCAACTACCTGTGCAACAGCGCGTGCTCCTTCTGCTTCATCGAGCGGGAGCTGGGGCTCGGCCTGCGGGACACCCCCGAGGAGACCGTCGCGGCGGTGTACGCGACGAACCGGGCGCGGGGGGAGAGCCGCTACCGTCGGCTGATCCTCTCGGGTGCCGAGGCGACCCTCCGCAAGGACCTCCCGGACCTCGTGCGACGGGCCGTGAGCGAAGGCGGCTTCGACGTCGTGAGGATGCAGACGAACGGGCGTCGGCTCCAGGATCGCGGGTACCTGGACCGTCTCGTGAGCGCGGGCCTCACGGAGTACTTCGTGAGCGTGCACGCGGGGGACGAGCACCTGGACGCGGAGCTCACCCGCGCCCCCCGGAGCTTCGCCCAGATGCGGGCGGGTCTGCGCAACATCCGGGCCGCCGGTGCGCGGCTCATCACCAACACGTGCGTGACTCACGGCAACGCTCACGCGCTGCCGGAGATCGCGGACTTCCTGGTCGCGGAGGGCGTGACCGAGTGTCGCTTCTGGGCCTTCGTCGAGTTCGGGGACGTGGGCCAGGCCGGAGAGCACGTGGACTTCCTGCGCGCGGCGCCGCCGCTGCGTGAGGCCGTGGGTCGCCTCCGCAACGCCGGCGCGGACGTACGCGTGAGTTGGTTTCCGGCCTGCCTGCTCGGCGCCCACGAGGACGTGGTGGACAACCACCGCTCCTTCACCATCATCCACCGGGAGTTCTCGGATCGGCTGCGTGAGTCGAGCACCTTCTCCTGCGCTCACGCGTCTTCCTGCAGTCGCTTCCCGCGCGGGTGCGTGGGGCTGCACGAGCGGTACGTGGCGACGTTCGGGGACCAGGCGGAGCACCTGACTCCGTTCGCGGGGGGACCGGCCGGGGCCGCCCGCCTGAGGGAGTCGTGATCCGCGTGAGCGACGGACGCATCGCCGGCTCGAGGTACTGGTCGCAGACCTTCGCGGACCGCGAGGCGCGCCTCCTCTGGCCACGGGTCGGGGCCCTCACCCTGCCCGGGATCGACCCCGGGGACGCCTGGAGCTGGACCCTGCCGGAGGGGGTCGACCTCCACTCGTGGCTCGGCCCGGCCCGCGCGGACTGGGTGGCCGCGTCGCTCGCCCGCAGGCCCGTGATGACCAGCGTGAGCGCGCGACTGCCCTGCAACTGGAAGGTCGCCGTCGACGCCCACAGCGAGGCCCTGCACGTGCCCTGGGCGCACGCCGAGGTCGCCGGACACGTCGACGCGGCGAGCGCCTCCTTCGAGCCTTTGGGGAGACACGGGCGAATCCGCGTGCCCACGGCGGCCGGGATCACCGAGCAGCTGTTCGTCTTCCCGAACCTGCACGTGAACCTCAGCGCGGGGAGCGAGGTGCAGGTGCTCCGCCACCGGCCGGACGGTCCCCGGGCCTGCTGGGTGGACATGCAGATCCTGGGCCCCGTGAGCGCGTCGCCCTCGCGCACGGCCCACCGGACCGTGAGCCCCGACGACCCCGCCTTCGGTCCGGTCACCGGCGCGGACATCGCGCTGCTCCCCGACGTCCAGGCGGGCGTGGAGGCCCGAGCGTTCCCGGGGGTGCGCCTCTCCCCCGCGGAGCCGGGCGTGGCCCACTTTCACGCGGCGCTGGACGACGCGCTGGGCATCACCCCAGGGTGATCAGGGCGTCGAACGCCTCCCGGCCCTCGTCCCACCGGTCGAGCTCGAGGGCGGCCGCCCGGGCGCGGGGCACCTCCAGGCAGCTCGGCGGGGACCACGACGACCCCGGGCGCAGGGCCGCCGCCGCCGCCGCGAGCGCGGCGAACGGTGCGTCCGGGCGGAAGATGATCGCGGTGGTCGTCTTGCCCGCCCCCCCGCGCGCGTCGCCGGGGTCGAGCCGCGCCTCGATCGTGTGAGACCACCCCGTGAGTCTCGCGTGAGCGCGTGATGCAACTACATTCATGCGGCGATAGGAGCGCCGCCGGTGGGGGCCTCGGGCGTCCAGATCCACGCCGATCATCCCGTGGCCGGTCCGGTAGATCTTCAGGACGCACCCGGCAGGAGACCACCGCACCCCCAGGTGGCGCGCCCCTGCGTCCCGGCCCAGGAGCGCGTCCAGCCCGCCCGCGTCGCCGAACAGCGTCCGGGCGGTCCGCCGCGCCACCCCGAGACCCGGGTCGTCTCCGTGGTCGAAGATCGTGATCCCGAAGACGTCCTCGCCCGCCAGCACGTCGAACCGCAGCGGCCCGCCGGGCGGCGTCGGGCCGACCGCTTCCACCGCGTCGAGCCACGGAGCGAACACCTCCGAGGGTGCGCCGACCGCCTCGATGATGCCCTCCAGGGTCTGCCGCATCGGGGGAGTCTAGACTCCCGGCGTGTCCGCCTCACGCCGCCTCCTGGACGCCGTGGCCTCCACGGTCGAGCCGCCACCCCCCGTGGCGGCCTGGGCGGACGCGCTCCTGGGCGAACGCCCGACGCCGCGCCGGGGCTCCGGCCTCACCCTCGACGGCTCCCTGTCCCTGCGCGGCGACGGGCGCGACGTCGCTCGGTTCTCGGTCAACGACCGGGGCGCCCCGGCGGGCTTTCGCGCGCGCCTCCGAGAGCTCGCCGCGGGCTGGGGGTTCCCGTCCCCCGCCCTGCTCGATGCGTTCTTCGCCGTCGCGCCGCCGGGCCGGGTCCAGACGACCGTCGGGGTGAAGGCCGCCGGCGCAGCCCCCGACCGGGTGTCCCTCTACTTCGAGGAGCTCACCATGGCGCCGGACCGGGGTCGCGCGATCGCCGACGCCACCGCGGGGCTAACGGGGCTCCCGGGCGGCGACGATCCCCCCATGGCCGTCGCGCTGGATGTCTCCCGGGCGGGGGTCGTGGCGTTCAAGCGCTACGTCGCGGCCGTGGACCTCCCGGACCGGCCCGGCGCCCCGCCGCTGCCCGGCAGCCTCGAAGCCTACCGGCGTCGCCTTCCCTTCCGACGGGGGGAGCGTCGGCTTCTGATCGCGACCCGCACCGACCCCGGCGGGGTCCTCCGGGGACGCAAGCTGCTGTGGGTCCCGGAGGTCCGTCAGTCGGGCGACGTGCGGGCGGTGTGGGGGACGGTCGGGAGCCTGCGACGCGCCTTGCGTCTGCCGCTCACGCGGTCCTCACGCGCCTTGGATCTGCTCGCCGCCGACGGGGCCATGTATCCGGATCTCGTCTCGCTCGACGCCGACGGCGACGGCGTCCCCGAGGGCCTGACCGTCTACGTGGCGGTGCGCCCGACCTGAGCCGCCGGGAAGAACCGGTCGGCCTGCTCGATGTGCCCGACCTCCTCCTCGGCGATGCGCGCGAAGAGCGCCCCCGAGATCGGATCCGCCGCAGACAGTCGCTCCCCCAGGCGCTCGCCCGCCTCGCGTCCCCAGTCCTCGGCGCCCGCCATGTGCCGCGCGAACCCTGCCGCGGTGGTACAGGCGAGCAACGACCGCCAGAGCTGGTCGGACACGGGCCTCGCCGCCGGGTCTTCACCCAGCTCGTCCATCCGCCGGAGCAACCACCCCAGGTGCTTGTCCTCCGCCTTCGCCAGCCGACGCCACGCCCTGCGGGCAGCCTCCGGCGCGTCGTCGAAGCGGTCGGCGGCCCACAGGAAGGCGTCCCGCGCCTGGATCTCCGCGAAGGCGGCGGTGCGGAGGCGGTCGCCCACCCCCGCGGTCCCGTGCAGGCCCCGAGGTCGAGGGGCCCGGGTCCCCAAGGCGACCACCCGGAACGGGGCCCAGCGCGACGCGTCGAGCAGCGCGGGATCCAGGTCGTCCGGGAGGGCGATGACGGGGGGGCCGGGCATGGCCGCGGAGCGTACCCAAGGCGTTCGAGGACGGCGACGGGTACGCTCCTGCTTCCTCTCCCGTCGCGTCTGTCCTCCCCCGCCCGAGCCGTCCGTGGTCGACCACCTCACCCCGCAGCAGCGCAGCCGCCAGATGTCGCGGATCCGCGGCAAGAACACGGCGCCGGAGTGGGTGGTGCGCCGGGCCCTCTATGGGATGGGCGTCCGGTACCGCCTCCACCGCAAGGATCTGCCCGGCACGCCCGACATCGTCGTCGGGCGGCTGCGCGCGGCCATCTTCGTGCACGGCTGCTACTGGCACCGGCACCCGGGCTGCAAGCGCGCGACGACGCCGTCCACGCGCCGGGAGTTCTGGGAGACGAAGTTCGCGGCCAACGTGGCCCGCGATCGGCGCAAGGAAGAAGCCCTCGAGGCCGCGGGTTGGCGCGTCCTCGTGATCTGGGAGTGCGAGACGAAGGGACGGGCTGCGGACCTGCTGCCCGCCCGCCTCCGTCGTGAGCTGGCGCTCGAGGAGCCCGAATGACCGAGCCGTCCGCGGCCCCCCCCGAGCCCACGCCCCGGCGGCGCCTCACCCGCGCCGATCTGCTCAAGATCGCCGTGTTCGTGGTCGTCGCGGTGGTGCTCGTCTTCGCGGTCGACCATTGGGATCTGCGGGAGCTCCGGGATCCCGAGGTGCTCGAGGCCCGCGTCGCCTCGCTGGGGAGCTGGGTCTGGGTCGCCTACTTCGGCCTCTGGATCGTGCTCCAGGTCGCCATCGGGCAGACCCTGATCCCGACGATCGTGGGGGGCTTCCTCTTCGGGTGGCTCCTGGGCGGGTTCATGGCGCTGCTGGGGGCGATCGTCTCGACGACGATCCACCTCCTGCTCGTGCGCACCCTGCTGCGGGCGCCCGCCGAGGCCCTGATCTTCAGCCGCTTCCGGCACATCAAGGAGGGGATCGAGGAGCGGGGGGTGGCCCTGCTCGTCTTCCTGCGGTTCGTGTGGGCCCCGTCGAGCCTCATCACCCTCGGCACCGCCGTCACCCGAATCTCCGTGCGGGACCACCTCATCGGCGTGCCGTTCATGCTGCCCCAGGCGCTCCTCTGGACGCTGGCCACCGAGTCGCTGTACCGCTACGGGTGGGACGGCATCCCCAGGGGGAGGTGGATCGCGTTCGGGAGCATCGCCGCGGCGTCGATCGTCGCGTACCTGCTGGCGATGCGGCGCTGGCCGCAGCTCAAGGCCTTCTCCCTGCGCAAGAAGAGGGCCTGAATCCAAATCTAGTCGGACGGGGCCGCGTCCTCGACGACCGGGAGCCCCGTCGACGGGGGCTTCGCGAGCGGTCGGACCGCGCCGCCGAGCGCCTGCGTGAGGCGCGACGCGAGCATGCGGGCCGTCGTCATGACGGAGATCTGGGGGTTCCGCCCCACGGCGTCGGGCAGCACGGAGGCGTCCATGCAGTAGACCCCGGTCGTGCCGGGCACCAGGCCGTCGACGGACAGGGCGCGCCCCAGCGAACACGACGCCTGGGGGTGGCTGCTGTAGAGGATCATCCGGGCCGCGGGGAAGTCCTCGGGGACCAGGCGACGCACGTCGTCCATGGAGCGCAGCAGGGGCATGCCGTAGAGCGTCAGGCCGACCCACTCGGCGCCGCCCCCCTCGAACCACAGCTGGGCGCCGCGGTGCAGGGCCCCCACGAGGCGCCGGCGGTCCTCCTCGGTGGGCACGTAGCTGATGTGCGGCTTGCCCCGCTTGAACGACACCCGGCCCCGGGCCTCGCGGTCCCGGATCATGCAGCCGGTGCTCGCGATGCGGTCCGCGCGCGCCAGGATCGCCTTGCCCTCGGCGCCGTGAAGGGGGAGCGACTGCCACACCGCGCCCGCGATGATCGGGTTCGCCTCCAAGAGGAGCTCGTCGTCCTCGAACTCGTGGACGGCGTGGCCCTGGGTCGATCCGGACGACGTGACGGGGTCCCCCGGCAGCATCCCGAGGGCGCTGAGGATGGGGTGTACGTGCAGGCCCGCGCCGACCTCGCCGCCCGAGGGCGCCAGCTCCGAGGCCAGCAGGAGGGCGGGCGTGCTGATGGCCCCCCCGGCCACGATCACGACGTCCGCCTGCACCTCGAACCGCCCGAGCACCGCGCCGTCCCGACCCACGACGTCCCCCTCCACGTGTCCGTCCGCGACGCGGTCGACGCGGCACCCGGTGTGGATGCGCGCCCCGGTGGTCGCCACGCGCGGCAGCAGGACCCGGTCCACCGACGCCTTTCCGCCCACCGGGCAGCCGACGTTGCAGCGCCCGCAGCCCGCGCACGCGGGCGTGTTTCGCCGGAAGTTGGACTCCTTCCAGCCGAGGGCCTGGGCCGCCGCCTTCTGGGCGCGGTCGTAGCCGGACAGGAGGATGTCGGGGGTGGGCGCGACCCCCAGGACCCACTCCACCTGGTCCTGCATGGCGAAGTACGCCGCGGGGTCGCCGTACGCGCCGCCGGAGCGCCCGTTCCACTCGTCCACGACGTACTCGGGCGTGCGGAAGCAGATGGCCGAGTTCACGACCGTCGACCCGCCGAGGGCCTTCCCGCCCACGATCGGGGTGGCCGGCGAGTCCGCCGTGATCCGGGAGCCTGCGGCCTGGTACAGCTCCACGACCGACTCGTGCAGCGCAGCGCCGAAGTCCGAGGCGCCGTGCCGGAAGCCCTCCTCGACCACCACGACGTCCAAGCCGCCCTCGGCGAGCGTCACCGCCGCCATGGCGCCGCCCGCGCCCGAGCCCACGACCACCACCTTCGCGCGGTCGGTGAACGCGGCCTTGGGCTCCGTCCAGAAGGCCCCTTCGTCGGGCTTCGGGGTCATCCGGGGCCCCCGCAGCCGATGCGGTAGCCCATCCCGCGGAGGACCTCGGGGCGGTCGAAGAAGGGCAGCGCCAGCATCGACTTGTAGGCCATGAACAGCTGCGCGCGGACGGCGTCGCCCTCGGCGAACTCCCGCAGCCACTGGTCCTGTCGCTCGGCCGGGAGCCGGGAGAGGCGGCGGGCGCCGAACCGGTCGAGGGCGGTGCCGTGCTCGAAGACCAGGGGCAGCGCGACCGCGAGGCTGCGCTTGGGCTCGGGCAGCACCTCGATGAACCGCTCGATCCCGCGGATGGCCTCGTCGTCGCCGCCCGAGGCCGCGAAGGGACCCCCGGGCGGGATCGCCCAGTCGCCCACCAGCCGCAGGACGTGGACCTCCTTGTCGCCCAGGAGCTTCAGCCCGAGCGAGCTCGCGGGGTACTCGCCGCCCACCTGCCGCAGCGTCGCGTACGCCGTGGCGAGCACGCCGGTGGCGGCGGCTCCCAGGAGCAGGAATCGACGTCGGGTCAGCTCCACGCGCGGCTCCTCGGGGGCTACAGGCCGAGCCCGTCGAGCGGCCCGATCACGAGGTAGTACCAGCCCGTGGCCGCCATGCGGTGGTACACGACGAGGTTCGTGTCGATCTCGGTCCAGCCGCTCTTCCCGAGCCGGATGGGCTCGAGCACGTCGGCGTGCGGGAACAGCGGCAGCTCGAGGGCCCCGTCCGCCCCCGTCTTGGCCGCCACCTTCCCGCCCGAGCGGACGACCACGCGCCCCTCATCGTCGAGCAGCACGGCGTTCACGCGGTCCTCGAACCCCGGCAGCTCGAGCAGTTCTTCGGACAGGAACCGGAACGTCAGCTCGATCCCGGCGACCCCCCGAAAGTCGCCGGCGGCGTCGTACAGCGCCATGGTGCACGGCAGCAGCAGGCCCTGGCCCAGGGCGTCGACGTACGGGTTGCCCCACCGGGGCCCGTAGGTGTTCTCGGACAGGCGGTACCAGGGGCGGACCCGGGGGTCGTAGTCGTCGGGGTAGCCGGACTTCCCCGGGAAGGCGACGTGTACGCCCTCCTGCAGCCCGATGTAGGTCCACACGATCGGCACGCCGTGCTCGGCGATGCGGACGCGCGCAGCCGCCGGGTCGCCGAACGCCTCGCTGCGCCCCCGGCTCCGGAGCATCAGGCGACGCATGCGCTCGCCCACCGGCGCGAGCTTCCCGAGGAGGACGGGATCCGGCTCGAACCCCGGCGCCGTCACGAAGACCGGGGCCTGCACGCTGATGGGCCAGCCGCCGTACGCCGCCGCGTCGCCGTAGTCCTCCGGGGCGCGGGCCGGGTTCTCGAAGTCCGCGGGCGTGAGGACGGCTCGGACGTCGGGGCGGGGCGGGCCGTCGAGGGCGTGCACCCCCGCGGCCACCAGCGACTCGAGCAGCCCCTCGTACTCCAGGAAGCGCTCGTCGATGGCGTGGGAGTGCACCGAGGACGCGGTGAGCAGCGCGCCGAGGGCCTCCTCGCGGGCGTCCGCGGCGGCCCGGGCGCGCGACGCCTGCCACAAGCTGAACGTCGTGGACCCGAAGAGGATGATCAGCAGGGCGAGGAAGGCCATGAGGGCCTTCTGCCGGTGCTTGGCGATCCAACGCGCGGCCGCCTCGGCGGGGGTGTCCGGCTTGGCGAGCACGGGGTCCCCATCTCGGAAGCGACGCAGGTCGTCCGCGAGCGCCGCCACGTCCGGGTAGCGGTCGTCCGGCGGGAGGGCCGTCGCCTTCTGGACGATCGCCCGGAGCTCCGGCGCGATGGGGCGGCCACCGACGTGCTCGAGGACCGCCTGCTCGCCCATCATCGCGTTGCCGAGCGCCACCATCGGGGTCGGCGACGGGATCGCGGGCACCAGCGCGACGAGCTCGAACAGGATGAGGCCCAGGGCGTACTGGTCGCTCCGGGCGTCGAGCTCCTTCGCGTTCGCCTGCTCGGGCGACATGTACTGCGGCGTGCCGACGGCCATCCCCACCATCGTCCCCCCGGACGTGATGGACCCGCGCTCCTCGGCGTCGGTCGGGTCCTCGTCCTCGAGGTTCTCGGCCCCGCGCACGTCCCCGCCGTCGAGCGCCTTCGCGACGCCCCAGTCCATCACGTAGACCTCGCCGTGATCGCCGAGCATCAGGTTCGCGGGCTTCAGGTCGCGGTGGATGATCCCCTTGTCGTGGGCGAAGCCGATCGCGTCGCACACCTTCAGGAAGTGGTCGATGCGCGCCGAGAGCGCGTGGGACTCGTCCGGGACCCGGCCCGCTGCGAACGCCGCCGCCGCCTCGGCGAAGTAGCCCCCGAACGTGCGCCCCCGGATCAGCTTCATGGAGAAGGCGGGGACGTCGCCCGGGGCGGGCTCGAACGCGTAGATGGGGACGATGTTGGGGTGCTCGAGCTGCGCGGTGATGCGGATCTCGCGCAGGAACCGGGCGCGCTGCTCGTCCTCGCCCTCCCAGTCGCTGCTGAGCACCTTCACGGCCACGCGCCGGTACAGATCCCGCTCGCGGGCGACGTACACCTCGCCCATGGAGCCGCGGTCGAGGAGCTCGACGTCTTCGTACCGTGGAGGGAGGACCTCGTCCGTCACGAACGGCATCCTACCGACGCCCGGGGCGGCTGCCTCCCGGGCCGGCACGATCCTCGGTCCGAAACGGGCTCCGACGAGGAGTCGTCTTCCCGTGGCTGGACTGACCCGGAGCCCCGGCGACCGGTAGCATCCCCCTGCCATGGGCGACCGGGTCCTCATCGTCGGCTGCGGAGGCATCGGCGGCATCCTCTCTGCGCACCTCGCCGCGCACGACGGCGGGCTGATCGAGCGTCCGGTGACCCTGGGCCGCAACCCCGAGGTGGCCGACCTGGTCGCCCGCCACGGGTTCCGCCTGCGCGGGCTGGACGGCGAGCGGACCGTCCCCGGCCGCGTGGAGACGCGCCTGGCCGAGGACGCCGGGCCCTTCGACTGGGTCCTCCTCGCCACCCAGCCGCCCCAGGTCGAGGCCGCCGCCGAGGCCGCCCTCCCCTTCCTCGCCGAGCGCGGCTCGGTCGTGTGCTTCCAGAACGGGCTCTGCGAGGATCGCGTGGGCCGGATCGTCGGCCGCGATCGCGTGATCGGGGGGATCGTCGCCTGGGGAGCCGCGGTGCCCGAGCCCGGCGTCTTCGAGCGCACGGCTCACGGCGGGTTCATCGTGGGCGGCGTGGGGCGGACGGTGGACGAGGACGTCCTGCGGCGGCTGGCGATCCTCCTCGAGCCCGTGGGCCCCGTGGAGACGGCCGAGGACCTCTCCGGCCACCGGTGGTCGAAGCTCGCGCTCAACTGCGCCGTGTCGACCCTCGGGACGATCGGCGGGGACCGGCTGGGCCCGCTGCTCGCGAAGCGATTCGTGCGACGCCTCGCCCTCGAGCTCATGTCCGAGGTGGTGACCGTCGCCACGGCCGAGGGCATCACCCTGCGGAAGATCGCGGGCACCCTCGACCTCGACTGGCTGGCCCTCACGGACGCCGAGCGCGCGAGCTCGGGCTCCCCCTCCCTGATGGCGAAGCACGCGCTGCTGCTCGCCGTGGGGGCCCGCTACCGGCGGATGCGCAGCTCCATGCTGCGGGCGATCGAGCGGGGTCGGGAGCCGGCCGTGGACTTCCTCAACGGCGAGATCGTCGACCGCGCCGACCGCCACGAGATCGACGTCCCCGTGAACCGGGCCGCTCGGGCGCTCGTCCACCGCATCGCGACCGGCGAGACGGAATCCGGGGAGTCGGCCCTGCGCGCGTTGATGTAAACACCGCGCCATGTCGACCCTCTACTTCCGCCAGCTCCTCGCGGGCCGCGACTTCGCCGTCGGCCACCCCTTCGCGCCGCAGATGCAGAACTTCGTCTACCTGATCGGGGATCGGGACTCCGGCACGTGCGTCGTGGTGGACCCGGCCTGGGCCGTCCAGGACCTCGTGGACGCGGCCGCCGCGGACGACATGACCATCGCGGGCGCGCTCGTGACGCACTACCACCCGGACCACGTGGGGGGGGACCTCTGGGGCCTGCAGGTCGAGGGGCTCGCCGAGCTCATGGCGGCCGCTCCGTGCCCCGTCCACCTGCACCGGGCCGAGGTGGACGGCGTGAAGAAGATGACGGGCCTGTCGGACTCGGACCTCGTGACCCACGACTCGGGCGACACGGTGTCGGTCGGCGACATCGACATCGAGCTGCTGCACACGCCCGGCCACACCCCGGGCTCGATCTGCTTCCGGCTGAAGTCCGCCCTCGTGGCCGGCGACACGCTCTTCCTCCAGGGCTGCGGGCGGGTCGACCTGCCGGGCGGCGACTCGGACGAGATGTTCCGCACCCTCACCCAGCGCCTCGCCACGCTGCCCGGCGACACGGTGCTCTACCCGGGGCACGCCTACGGGGGCGAGTCGGCACCCATGGACACCGTCCGCGACACCAACCCCTACCTGCGCGTCCCCTCGATCGAGCGGTGGCGCATGATGATGGGGTAGCCCCGGAATGACGACTCCGACCGCTCCGCCCCCCGTGCGCGGGCTCTGGCACGCCGCGCTGCACTGCCGCGACCTGCCCGCCATGCGCGCCTTCTACGTGGACCTCCTGGGCTACAGGGTCGAGTGGGAGCCCGATCCCGACAACCTCTATCTCACGCGCGGGGCCGACAACCTGGCCCTGCACGCGTCCGACGACGGGCCCGACGCTCACGCCCCCCGCGGGGTCCTGGACCACCTCGGGATCGTGGTGCCGTCCCTGGCCGACGTGGACGCGTGGGACGCCTGGCTGCGCGCTCACGGACACGTCCCCGAGAAGCCCGTCAAGACCCACCGCGACGGCGCGCGCTCCTTCTACGTGCGCGACCCCGAGGGGAACCTGCTGCAGTTCCTGTGGCACCCGCCGCTGACGGGATGAGCCGCGACACCGCGACCCGTCAGTACGCCCGGCGCGGGTCATGAAACCGTGAACACCGGAACTGGACGCTGATGCGCGGGTCCGCGGCCCGCTGCTTCGGGACTCCGTGCTCCCAGTCACGCTGACAGGCCCCCCCCATGACGAGCAGGTCCCCCCAACCGCACCGCAGCGCGATGGATCGGCCGCCGCCGTAGGGCCGCAGCAGGAACTTGCGCGGGCTGCCCACCGACACGATCGCGACGACCGCCCGGTCCCGGTCCCGCACGTGCTTGTCCCGATGGAAGGCGACGCTGTCCGTGCCGCTGCGGTACAGACACGCCCCCCAGCGATCGAAGCGCAGGTTGTACCGACGGTCCAGGGCGAGCGACGCGCGGGCGAGGATCGGGTGCCCCGGCCCGTCGTCCGGGATCGACGCCGTCAGGCGGGGGACGTCGACCACCTTCTCGTACATGGCGCAGCGCCCGGCGTGCCACCGCATCCCCTCCCGGAGCGCGCGGTAGACGACCGTGTGGCCCCGCAGCCACCCGGGGCAGTAGTCCACCCAGGACGACTCGTCGAGTCGGAGCCTCCGGACCTCACGGAAGCCCGGATCGACGTCCGGCTCCTCGTGCAGTCCGAGCAGAGAGAGCTGTTCGGCGGCCATGTCCAGCCAGAATACTGGACAACCGTTCAGTGAACAAGCGTTCAGTGCGCGAGGCGGAAGGTCGTGAAGGCGTGGGGGTACGAGGCGAAGTACCAGTTGCGGAACGAGGGCCGCAGCAGCCGATCGGCGGTGGGCCAGGCGCCCCCGAAGACGACGAAGTGGCGGCCGTCGAAGAAGTCCGCGGAGTAGCCCGGGTAGGTCCTCACCCAGGGCGTGAAGCCGGGCAGCGGCCCGAACGGCGTGGCCGTCCACTCCCAGCCGTTGCCCACCAGTTCGTGGTGTCCGTAGGGCCCCTGCCCCGCCGGATGCGCGCCCACCGGGGCCGAGCCCAGGCGTCGCCAGCCGAAGTTGCCGCGGCCCTCGCAGCTCGAGTCGCCCCAGGGTCGGGCTCGCCCGTCGCCGTAGGCCGCGCGCTGAAGCTCCGGCTCCGTGGGCAACCGCGCCCCGGCGTGGGCCGCGAACGCCGCCGCCTGCTCCTGGGTGACGTGTACGGGCAGATCGGAGGCGTCGTCGAGGGGGACCGAGCCGAGCAGGGTGCGGAGGCGGGGGCCGCCGTCGTCGAACCAGTCGATGGGGGCCGGGGCGCCGGTCTCCTCGACGAACGCGCGGTAGCGCCCGACGGTCACGGGCAGCGCGTCCAGGGAGAAGCCGTCGACGTGCACCGGGTGCCGGGGGAACTCGTTGTCCCAGCCGAAGTCGAGGGCGTCGAAGTCTGCGCCGAGCGCGGTGAGCCCGCCGGGCACCACGAGCCGCTCGGGCGGCGCCAGGGGGTCGATCTCGGACGTCGCGCAGTCGCCTCCGCAGAACGAAGGCGCGGCGATCACGAGGCGCTCGGGCGCCATGCGCTTCAGCAGGTAGACCAGCGTCTCGTGGTGCATCTGCTCGTGCTCGACGATCAGGCGCAGCACCCGGTCTCGAGCGGCGAGGACGTCGTCCCCTGCGCGGTCGGCGAGCCGGGGAGCGACCTCCCGGACGGCGGCCCGCACGGCGTCGCGATACGCCCGGACCTCATCGGGCGTCGGCCACTGGTCTCGGCTCACGGAGACGGACTCGGCGGCCTCCTCGTCCTCGGGATCGATGCCCCGCGCGAAGAGCGCGTCGAGGCGGGCGTCCAGCGGTCCGAGGCCCAGGACGCCTTCGCCCAGGTGGTTCCAGGCGAACGCCGCGAGGTGGCCGACGTAGAAGATGGGCGGGTGGCGCAAGGGGATGGGCCGCTCGAAGAGCGCGTCGTCGTCCGCCAGGAGGTCGAAGACCGCGTCGCTGCGCCGCCACGCGGCCTCGAGCTCCTGCATCGCGTGCATGTGCGGGGGATACCTCACGGAGGCGAAACTTCCACGTTCGGGGTTGTAACTCGGAGCCTTAGTGTTACTTTGACACCATGACGTCACTGGCGCTGCTCACCGACCTCTATCAGCTCACGATGGCCTACGGGTACTGGAAGCTCGGCCGACACGACGACGAGGCCGTGTTTCACCTGACGTTCCGGCGCGCGCCGTTCGGTGGAGCCTACGCGGTCGCCGCTGGTCTGGAACCCATCGCGGACTACATCGAGTCGCTCCGGTTCGACGACAGCGACCTCGCGTACCTCGCCAGCCTCACCGGCAACGACGGCGAGCGCCTCTTCGAGCGGGGCTTCCTGGACCACCTCGCCGCGTGGGAGCTCGCCATCGACGTCGACGCCGTCCCCGAGGGCACCGTCGTCTTCCCCCGCGCCCCCCTCGTGCGCGTGCGCGGGCCCCTGCTCCAGTGCCAGATCCTCGAGACCGCGCTGCTCAACACCATCAACTTCCAGACGCTGATCGCCACGAAGGCCGCCCGCATCCACCTCGCCGCCCGCGGGGAGCCCGTCCTGGAGTTCGGCCTGCGCCGCGCCCAGGGGATCGACGGCAGCCTCGCGGCCTCGCGCGCCTCCTTCATCGGCGGGTGCTCCGCGACCAGCAACGTGCTCGCGGGCAAGCGATACGGCATCCCCGTCAAGGGCACCCACGCCCACTCGTGGGTGATGACGTTCGACGACGAGCCCGCCGCGTTCGCCGCCTACGCCTCGGCGATGCCGAACAACTGTGTCTTCCTGGTCGACACCTACGACACCGTCGAGGGCGTGCACCACGCGGTCGCCGCGGGGCGCGCGCTGCGGGCGAAGGGCCGCGAGATGGTGGGCATCCGGCTCGACTCGGGGGACCTCGGCAAGCTCAGCGTCGCCGCCCGCCGGATCCTGGACGACGGCGGCTTCCCCGACGCGGAGATCGTGGCCAGCAACGACCTCGACGAGTACCGGATCGCGAAGCTCAAGGACGCCGGGGCGAAGATCTCGGTGTGGGGCGTGGGGACTCGGCTGGTCACCGCCTACGACCAACCCGCCCTCGGCGGCGTCTACAAGCTGGCCGCGATCCGACGGCCCGGCGAGGACTGGCGCCCCACGGTGAAGCTCAGCGAGCAGCCGATCAAGGTGTCGGACCCCGGCATCCTGGGTGTGCGCCGCTACCGCAAGCCGGGGAGCACCTTCGTCATGGACCTGGTCCACCCGATCGACGCGCCCCCGGGACCCGACGCGGTGGGCGTCGACCCGTTCGACGCGAAGGTCACGCGGCGACCCGGCGACCTGCCCGGCGAAGACCTCCTCGTGCCCGTGTTCCGCCGCGGCGAGCGCGTCCGGCACGCCCCTCCCCTGCCCGAGGTCCGCGAACGCGCCGCCGCCCAGCTCGCCTGCCTCGACCCCGGGCGCCGCCTGCTCGACGTCCCCGTGCCCTACCCCGTGCTGCTGGAGCAGAGCGTGCACGACACGCGCGCGCGCCTCATCGAGGCGGCCCGGAGGAACCGATGAAGCTCGTCCACGTCGGCGCCGCGGTCCTCAACCAGACGCCCCTCGACTGGGACGGCAACGCCGCCCGCATCCGCCGCGCCTGCGACCTCGCGCGCAAGGCCGGGGTCTCGATCCTCTGCCTCCCCGAGCTGTGCATCAGCGGCTACGGCTGCGAGGACGCCTTCCACTCGCCGGACCTGCACGCGATGTCCTGGCGGGTCCTTCAGGAGCTGCTCCCCGCCACCCGCGGGTTGGTCGTGGGGCTGGGGCTGCCCATCTTCTTCCGCGGCGCCGTGTTCAACGCCGCCGCCCTCGTCGTCGACGGCCGGCTCGTGGGCCTGACCCCCAAGCAGCACCTCGCGGGCGACGGCCTGCACTACGAGCCGCGGTGGTTCAAGCCGTGGCCGGGCGACCGCGCCGAGGAGATGGACGACGGCCTCCCCATCGGCGACCTGCACTTCGACGTGGGGGGCGTGAAGCTCGGGTTCGAGATCTGCGAGGACGCGTGGGTGGCCGAGCGCCCCGGCGCGGGCCTGAGCGGCGCGGGCGTGGACCTGATCCTGAACCCCAGCGCGAGTCACTTCGCGTTCGGCAAGCAGGCGGTGAGGGAGCGCTTCGTGCTCGAGGGCTCGCGGGCGTTCGGGGTCACGTACGTCTACACGAACCTCCTGGGCAACGAGGCCGGCCGCGCCATCTACGACGGGGGGGCGATGATCGCCGAGGGAGGCCGCCTCGTGGCCGCAGGCCCCCGGTTCTCGTTCGCCGAGGTGGGCCTCACCAGCGCGGTGGTGGACGTGGAGGCGACCCGCATGAACCGCGCCCGGACCGGCTCGTTCCAGCCCGATCTCGGCGACGGCGAGACCTGCATCACGGTCCCCTTCGAGTGGCCTCGCCGCGAGCCCGCCCCGGCCCGGGACGACCGAGACCCGTGGGAGCGCAGCGACACCCTCAAGGAGGAGGAGTTCACCCGGGCCGTCGCCCTCGCGCTGTTCGACTACGCGCGCAAGAGCCGCAGCCGCGGGTTCGTCGTGTCGCTGAGCGGCGGGGCGGACTCGGCCGCGGTGGCGACGCTCGTCTCGGCGGCCGTCAAGGAGTCGGTGCGCGAGCTCGGCATGCCCGAGGCGCTGCGGCGGTGGGGGCTGCGCGCGGACCTGCTCGAGGGGGCGATCGGCGGGGACGAGCGGGCCCTCACGAACGCGGTGCTGACCTGCGTGTATCAGCCGACGCGGAACAGCTCGGAGACGTCGCGCCATGCGGCCAAGAGCGTCGCCGACGGCCTCGGCGCGGCCTACCTGGAGCTCGACATCGAGGCGATGGCGGCGGGCTATCGCGGCGTCGTGGAGGGCGCCATCGGGCGGGAGCTCACGTGGGCGCGGGACGACATCGCGCTGCAGAACATCCAGGCCCGGGCGCGGGCCCCCGGGGTGTGGATGCTGGCGAACCTGGGCGGGTCGCTGCTGCTGTCGACGAGCAACCGCAGCGAGGCGGCCGTGGGGTACGCGACGATGGACGGGGACACCAGCGGCGGCGTCTCGCCCGTCGCCGGGATCGACAAGGTGTTCCTGCTCACCTGGCTGCGCTGGATGCAGGCGACGGGGCCCGACCGCCTGGGGCCCGTCCCCGAGCTGGAGCCGGTCACCCGTCGGGAGCCGACGGCCGAGCTGCGGCCCGCCGAGGCCGAGCAGCGCGACGAGGACGACCTCATGCCCTACGACGTGCTCGACGCCGTGGAGCGGGCCGCGATCCGGGACCGCCACGCGCCCGTCGCGGTGTACCGAATCCTGCGGTCGAAGCGGCCCGAGCTCGAGCCCCGGCAGCTGGCGTCCTGGGTGGAGCGCTTCTTCCGATTGTGGAGCCGCAACCAGTGGAAGCGGGAGCGGTACGCGCCGTCGTTCCACGTCGACGACGAGAACCTGGACCCGAAGACCTGGTGCCGCTTCCCGATCCTGTCGGGGGGCTTCGAGCGCGAGCTGCGGGACCTGCGCGAGTACGTCGCGGGGGAGGCGTCGTGACGGCCGCCTACTCGTACGAACATCCGCACCCCGCGGTCACGGTCGACGCCGTCGTGTTCGGGGTCGAGGACGACACGCTCAAGGTGCTGCTCATCGAGCGGAGGTACGACCCGTTCGCGGGCTCGTGGGCGCTGCCCGGCGGGTTCGTGGGGCCGGACGAGGGGCTGGACGCCGCGGCCCGTCGGGAGCTCCTCGAGGAGACGGGCGCGGACGTGGGGTTCCTGGAGCAGCTGTACACGTTCGGGGCGCCGGGCCGGGACCCCCGCGAGCGGGTCATCACGGTCGCCTACTACGCGCTCGTGGACCTCGCGGCGTACCGGCTGCATCCGGCGACGGACGCGGCCGCGGCGCGCTGGTTCTCGGTCCACGAGCTGCCCGCACTCGCCTTCGACCACCAGGGCATCCTGGACGTCGCCGTGAGCCGCCTGCGGGGCAAGCTCGGCTACGCGCCCCTGGGGTTCGAGCTGCTGCCCCCGAAGTTCACGCTCACGGAGCTGCAGAAGCTGTACGAGACGATCCTGGGGCGGACCCTCGACAAGCGGAACTTCCGCCGCAAGGTGCTCGCCACCGACGTCCTCTTGGAGCTGGACGAGCGCCGCGCCGGCGTCGCCCACCGCGCCCCTCGCCTCTATCGCTTCGACCCCGAGCGCTACGGCGCGCGGCGCGAGGCGGGATGGGAGTTCGAGCTGTGATCGAGATCCCCGACCAGGCCCTCGTCCTCGTGGACATCCAGAACGACTTCCTGCCGGGGGGCGCGCTCGCGGTGCCCGACGGCGACGCGGTCATCGACGTCGCGACGCGGCTGATGGCGCGCTTCGAGGTCGTGGTGGCCACCCAGGACTGCCACCCCTCGAACCACGGCTCGTTCGCGTCGAACCGGGGGGCCGAGGCCTTCACGATGGGCGAGCTGGGGGGCTCCCCGCAGGTGATGTGGCCCGACCACTGCGTGCAGGGGACAGCGGGCGCGGCGCTGGCCGAGGCGCTCCCCATGGACGGGATCGACGCGGTCTTCCCGAAGGGGACGGACGCGCGGATCGACAGCTACAGCGGCTTCTTCGACAACGACCACGCGCGTGACACCGGCCTGGAGCGATGGCTCAACACGCGCGGGATCGACCACCTGATCGTCCTCGGCCTGGCGACGGACTACTGCGTCAAGGCGACGGTCCTGGACGCGCTCGAGCTGGGCTTCGAGGTGACCGTCGTGGAGGACGGCTGCCGGGCCGTGGACATGACCCCCGGCGACGGCGCCGCGGCGCTCGAGGAGATGCGGGCGGCGGGCGCCCGGGTAATGCCCGCCGCGGTCCTCATGGAATCTGAGACGATCGGGACGTGAAGCTCGAACCCGCGCTGCTGTGTGCCGCCGCCCTCTTCGCGGGCTGCCTCGGCGCGGTCGACGCGGGGGACCCGGGCGAGGGGGATCCGAACCTGTGCGACGTCGACGGGGACGGGTTCCGATCCGATTCGTCCTCGTGCGGGGGCGACGACTGCGACGACGAGGACGCGGCCATCCACCCCGACGCATGGGAGACGTGCGACGGCGTCGACAACGACTGCAACGGGTGGACGCCGGAGGGGGAGGTAGACGTGGACGGCGACGGCGTCCTGCTGTGCGACGACTGCAACCCCTACGACCCCGCCGAGGGCGAGGGGGACTGCGACAGCGTGTGGGAGTACGTCGACGAGCAGACGGGGTGGACGACGCTTCCCGACGTGTGGGCGCTGGACCTGACGCAGCTGACCCCCGAGCCGGCCATGGACCACCTGGAGCTGCGGTTCGCGTCGGCGTTCGGGTCGAGCGTCTTGTACTCGCTCGGGTCGTGGGGGACGGCGTGTGGAGGAGCGGACCTGCCGGACGTCTGCCAGGACCAGCTCCGGGCGCTGGACTTCTACAGCGGGTTCGGGCTCGACACCGCCCAGTTCGAATCCTGGTTCCAGCTGGTGTGGACCCGCGGCAACAACGCCGGGCAAGCCGGCCGCGACCTGCTGCCCGGCCTGCTCGGGGCGACGACGTCGGTCGAGGAGGTCGCCCTGCTGCTGCTGGACCTGAGGGTCAAGTACTGGTGGGGCGGGTACTTCTTCAACGAAGAGGGCGGGTCGAGTAGCAGCGCGCGGGTTCAGCGACCGGACGGCTAGAGTCCCCGGCATGCCGACCAAGCTGACCGACGCCGAGCGATCCTCCGCCCTCTCCGACCTGCCGCTCTGGTCCCTCGTGGACGGGCGGGACGCCATCCATCGCGAGCTGAAGTTCGCGGACTTCAACGAGGCCTGGGGGTTCATGAGCCGGGTCGCGCTCAAGGCCGAGCAGATGAACCACCACCCCGAGTGGTTCAACGTCTGGTCGACGGTGAAGATCACGCTCTCGACGCACGACTGCGGCGGGCTGTCCGCCCTCGACGTCCAGCTCGCGGAGTTCATCGACTCGCTCGCGAGTTGAGTCCGGCGCGCCCGGCGGGACGAGAATCCCGCCCGCGGGGCTCCGGGACCGCCCAGCGCCCGCATACGGGATCGACGTCCCGCACCGGCCGGTTCGCCCTGAGCTCTACCCCCGTCGGCGACGCAGTCCGAGCACCGCGAGGAGGAGCAGCCCCCACGCGCCGGCCGAGCCGGCGGACGTCCCCGAGAGGTCGGCGCGCGCGCCGCACCCGCCGCGGTTGTCGTCCCCGCCGTTGTCGGCGGCCCGACGGTTCACGTGGAAGCGCACCTGCGCCCAGGAGCTGCCCATGCCCTCGTCGTCCACGGCGCGGGCCCGAGCCCAGTAGTCGCGGTCGTCCTGGAGCACGACGGCCACGTCCTCGGCCGAGAGATCGATCGAGATGTTCCCGTCCTCGTCCGGCGGCCCCAGCGCGGTGAGCTCGATGAGGTCCGGGGAGTCGAGCGTCGCGCGCTCGTCGATGAGGAACTCGTACGTGAGCTCGCCGCCCTCGGCGTCCGTCGACGCGGTCACCACCAGCACCGGGGACCGCTCGTCCATCTCGGCGTCGGCCTCGGGCGACACCCACTCGACCTCGTCCGGCGCGCTGTTGAACGCCGAGGCGCGGAACAGCTCGGCGGGGCTCCACTCGCTGGACGCCCCGTGCTCATCCACGGCGCGGACCTCCCAGGCGTAGACGCCGTCCTCCTCGAGGCCGACCTCGACCGTCCAGTCCTCGTCGCGCGCCCCGGCGGCGCTGCTGTACTCGGCGATGACGTTCTCCATCGCCTCGTCCCAGACGCGCGCCTCGTACGTGACGGCGTCGAACTCGATGTCCTCGACCTCCGACCACTGCAGCGTGGGCAGCGTGGTCTCCACGAGCTCGCCGCCCACCGGGTAGATGGCCGCGGGCGTGGGCGGCACGTCGTTCACCAGGCTCACGAAGAAGGTCCCGGGCTCCGTCCAGGGCCCGCCGACGTAGGCGTCCGTGGCCCGCGCGCGCCACCAGTAGCGGCCGTTCTCCTCCAGCTCGACGTTCACCGCCCACAGCCCCTGGCCGCCGCCGTCGCCGACGTAGCCGGTGGTCGACGTCACCAGCGTCTCGAGCGTGTCGTCCGAGTAGATCTCCACGTCGTGGGTGATGGGATCGCCGAGCGGGTGCGTCGCGTCGCTCCAGATCAGGGCGGGCCGCAGCAGGCCGATCTCCGCCCAGTCCAGGGGCTCCACCAGCGTCGGCGCCGTGGGCCCGTCGAACACCTGCGGGTCCGTCCCCTCCTGGTACTCCTGGATGTTCGGGCGCCCGTCCGCGTCGGGGTCCTCGGCGCTGTCGTCCACGGTGACGTCGAGGCCGTTGTTCGCCTCCCACAGATCCGAGATGCCGTCGCCGTCGTCGTCGATGAAGATGACGGTCACGCTCCACAGCTGGTTGTCGCTCGCGCCCGAGTCGTCCACCGCGACCACGCGGAAGGTGTTGCCGCCCACCTCCTGGTAGGTCGGCGTCCACTCGATGAGGCCGGTGGCGTCGACGGTGGCGCTCGCGGGGCCGGTGAACAGCTGGAAGCTGAGCACGTCGTTGCCGGGGTCGGTCGCGGTGACCTGGTAGCTGTAGAGCAGCCCCTCGGTCGCCTCCGTCACCGGGGTCGACGTGATCGACGGCGGCAGGTTCGTGATCTCCACCACGTCCGAGTAGCTCGTGGTCGCCTCCCCGTCGTCGACCTCGACCTCCACGGTGAGGACGCCGTTGGCGCTGAACGCGAAGCTCGTGGACGCCCCGGTGGCCGTCTGGGTGACGTTCCCGTTGGGATCCGTGACCGTCCAGGCGTACGTGAGCGGGTCGTTGCCCGCGTCGCTGGCGGTGACGCTGAAGGGCAGCGACTGGCCCTCGTCGTGGGTGCCCGTGGTGAACGACGTGGAGTCGATCGTGGGGGCGACGTTGTCGACGTTCACGACCGCCGTGTCCGTGAACACCGCGCCCGTGGCGTCCGTGTTCTGCACCCCGATCGTGACCGTCGTGGTGCCGTTGAAGCCGAGCGCGCCCGCGTCGAGCACCGCGGAGACGCCCGTCGCGTCGTCGTACACCCCGTCGTTGTCGAAGTCCCAGTCGAACGTGCCGCCCCCGCAGCCGGGGGACGAGGCCGTGACCGTCACCGACGAGCCCTCGTTCACGGTGTAGGGGCCGCCCGCGTCCACGCTCGTGCTCGTGCCGCCGGTGGAGAAGTCGGTGCCCGAGGACGAGCCGAAGTTCGTCCACGGCCCGGTGCTGCCGCCGGTGGTGCGCTCCCGGGCCCGCCACTTGTAGTCGGTGTTGGTGAGGAGGCCCCCGCAGTTGATCTGCGGGTACGGCTTCACGACGCAGCTGGGCTTGAAGTTGTTCTGCGTCGCCCCGGTGCACGTGACGCTGCCGGTGAAGCTCGACGAGGTCGGCACGATCTCCACCTGCACGTAGTAGTTCGCGCCGCCGCACGTCGAGCTGCCCGAGGACACCTGCACGCCGATGGTGTTGCCGCCGCCGGTGAGGCAGCCGCCCGCGGGGAGGTTCGCGTTCCCGGCGTTGGGGTCCTTCTGCGACACGTTGACGAGCGTCACCGCGTGGCTCGCTTCGGCCACGGCGGGCGCGAGGAGGACGGACGAGAGGGCGAGCAGGGGGAGGATCGAGGGGCGCATGAAGGACACTCCGAAAGACGACGGCAGCGGCGTTTTTATCACGACGCCGCCCCCCCTCGGGGGGCGTTCAGCGGCCCCGGACTCCCAGATACCCCAGAGAGCCCACGGCGACGGCCCCGCAGGCCGCCAACACCAGGGGCGTCGCGCCCAGCAGGAACACGCCGAGGGCGGGGATGCTCGCGAGGCGGAACCCCTCGAACGGAGCCGCCCACCAGCGGCCGTCGAGGATCGCCCCGAAGGCGACGATCGAGGACACCACGAAGGCGGCGATGGCGACGGCCTCGGCCCCGCCCAGGGACGCGGCGGCGAACAGCAGGACGACCGCCACCCCCAGCGCCGCGACGAAGTGCGCGAGGACGTACCGGAGCGTGCGCGGCGTGACCCGGGCGTCGTACTTGGGTCGGCCCGACACGTCCTTCGGCCCGCCCGGCTCGGCGAAGACCGTCGGCCCGGCCCACCACAGGGCCGCCTGCTCCCGCAGCGGCAGTCCCCGCGCCCGCTCCCGGACCTTCAGCGCGTGCTCGAGGTTCGCCCACACGGGGTTCCAGGACGCCACAGGCCTCACGACGCCGTAGGTCGGCGCCTCCTCCTCCACCTGGAAGGTGCCGAAGAGCTTGTCCCACACGATGAACATCCCCGAGTAGTTGCGGTCGAGGTACTTCGGGTCGCACCCGTGGTGCACGCGGTGGTGGCTCGGCGTCACGATGAGCAGCTCGAGGGGCCCCAGCCGGTCGACGGCGCGGGTGTGGACCCAGAACTGGTACACGGTGTGGATCGCGTTGGCGGCGAGGTACACCAGCGGCGGGATGCCGAGGACCGCGAGCGGGAGCCGGAACGGCCAGGTGGCCAGGGGTTCGACGGCCCCCTGCCGCAGCGCGACGGTGAGGTTGTACTCCTCGCTGCTGTGGTGGGGGCTGTGCGTGACCCACAGGACGTTGTGCTCGTGGGACATCCGGTGGAACCAGTAGTAGGTGAAGTCGACGCCCACGATGGCGGCCGCCCACACCCAGGGGCCGTCGCCCAGGTCGAAGAGCGCGAAGCGGTCCCACACGAACCAGTAGATGGCGAGCAGCCCGGCCGCCGTGAACACCGAGATGACCTGGTTGAAGATCCCGCAGGACAGGTCCGTGATGCTGTCCGCGAACCGGTACAGCCCGAGCCCGCGGCGGTTCGAGAACCACACCTCGACGCCGATGAGCAGGAAGAAGACCGGGATCGAGTACGTGATGATGTCCATCGGTCAGCGCCCCTCCCCGGGCGCGGGATCCGGAGCGTGCACCGCCCCCTGCCAGGTGACCACCTCGTGCGCCGGCAGCGGGCTCCCGACGCCGTCCTCCTCGCCCCCGAGCGCCCAGCGCGCGAAGGTCGGGTTCGCCCGACGAAAGAGCCACCGGGCGCGCACGTCCAGGGGATACGCGACGTCCCTCGGCAGCGCCACCGTCACGCGATCTTCGGCCGCCGCCCCGAGCGCCAGCGCGCGCTTCTCGACGGTCGCGATCTCGAAGAGCCGGTGGCGACGGATGTCCTCGCCGTTCGCGTCGAGCTCGCGACCGCCCAGCCGGGGCGGCTCCCCCTCCACGGCGCCGGCCTCGTCCAGATCGCCCGCGTGGTGCAGGACCCGTCCCCCGGCGTCGCTCACGCGGACCTCCATCCAGATCTGCTGGAGATCGAGGGGGCCCGACGGGAAGTCGTGCCCCACGCGCAGGTTCCGCGTGGTCGCGTCGAGGTGGAGGCGGCCGCCCTCGATCGTCGGACGGACCCGCAGCGAGAGGATCCGCGGCGTCTCGTCCAGGCCCACGAAGTAGGTCGCGGCGACGGGCTCCGGCGGCCACTCCGGGGCGTCGATCGGCACCCGCGGCGTCAGCCCCGCCTGCTCGGCGGCGGCGCGGGAGAACGCCTCGATGAGCGCGTCGTCCTCGGGGTGTGATCGAGGGACATAGAGGCCCTGGTCGACGTTGATGCCGGGCATGCGGTGGGTGTACTGGTCGAACCCGCGCTCGATCCGCGGGAGGTGACACTCCTCGCAGAAGGTCTCGCCGTACCCCGGCGCGGACTCGGGCAGCCCCGCGTTCTGGAGGACGACGCCTCCGTCCACGAGCACTCCGTGGTCCGCCCCCAGCTGCAGGCGGTGGCAGGTGCGGGAGGCCATGGGCGACAGCACGAACTCGTCGAGGCCCAGCAGCTCGGTGTGGCGGCGGGCGTCGAGCTTTACGTCCTCGCGGAATCGGGCCGCGTCGGCGGTGTGGGGCGGCGCCGCCGCGACGGTGAAGAGCCCGTTGCCGGGGGGCTCGCTGCCCACCGCGACCATCGCGTGGCAGACCAGGCAGGACACCCCGTCGGTGCCCGCTTCGGGAGCCCCGGCCTCCGTGTAGGTCGTCGCGATGTCCCCCGTCAGCACGCGCTCCGGGTCGTGACAGCCCGCGCAGAACACGGCCCCCTCGCGGTCGCCGCGCGCCAGCAGGTCCCCCACCGCGGCCCGGTAGAACGCGTTGGTGGCGGCGAAGCGGTGGGGCGAGCTCGCCCACTCCCGACCGATCTCGGGGTGGCATCCGGCGGCCATGCAGGTCATGGAGTCGCGCTTCACGGACGCGTCGAGGACGGGCAGCTCGCCCGCCAACAGCGCGGCCCGCTCGGCCTTCGTCCGGGGCGTCCGCACCACCTCCACGCCCGGGGCCCACTCGCGCTTCATCTGCGGGAAGAGGTGCTCCACCCGCTGCACGGCGAGGCCCCCGACCGTGACGGCGGCGGCCCCGAGGCGGCCCGTCCCGCGGCGGGCGAGGCGCACCGAGATCGAGTGCTGGGCGAGGGCCGCGATCGCGAAGACCCCCACCGCGGAGTGGACGTCCAGGCCCGCGAACAGGTGGTCGCGGGGGACCAACGGCAGCCCCGCCCCGCTCACGGCGGCCCACGCCACCAGCAACGTCAGGAACAACCCCCACCAGCGGGCCGCGCGGGTCTTCTCCAGGCGGCTGAGGGCGGCGGCGACCGCCAGGAGCAGACTCGCCCCCATCAGCGCTCCGAGCGTCGCGGGCGGGACCCACTGCACGCGCGCCAGTCGGTCCCCCCGGCGGCGCATGTCCCACAGCTCGCGGGTGTGCTCCCAGGCCCCGCGACCTTCGGGGGCGGCGACCCCGGATCCGGCGTACAGGGCCAGGACCCCCGCGACGATGAGGACCAGGGCGGCGCCGACGGTCCAGCGCACGCGGCTCGTGGCAGCCAGGTGGTGAGCGAGCACGGGCCCGCCCACGATCAGGAGGGCCCAGCCCGCCCACACGTGCAGCCGCAGGATGGAGAAGTAGCCGGGGTCCACGGCCCGGGCGACGAACACGAGCAGCCCCGTCGCGACGACCGCGAACAGGACGAGCGAGCCGAGGCGCCGGAGCATCCCGGCATCGTAGCGGCGCCGCGCGCCCGCCGTGACCCGCTGAGGAGGCGTGGCGAGACTGTGAACGTTCCATCGAAGCCTCGACTTTCGGGCCGAATCGTTCTATCTCGGCGGCCATGAACCGCCACCCCCTGCTCATCGTCCTCGGCGCGGCCCTCCTGGCCACGACCGTCGCCTGCTCCGAGGCCGGGCTCGAGCGCCGCCTGCGCGCCCCCGAAGTCGAGATCGTCACCCCCGAGGAGAACACCGTCTTCCGGCAGGGCGACGGCCCGGTGACCCTCAACGGGCTGGTCTACGACTCGGCCCAGCCCGCCGAGACCCTCGAGGTCCGCTGGGTGCTCGACGGCGAGGACACGATCGAGGCGGCCGCCGACGCCGACGGGTTCGTGCCCATCGAGGTCGACTCGGAGTCCTTCGTCTTCGGCGAGCACACCGCCACCCTCTTCGCCGTGGACCACGACGGGGAGCAGGGCTCCGCCAACGTCACGTTCGCCGTCGCGGGCCCGTACACGGCGCCCCAGGTCACGATCACCGCGCCCGCCGACGGCTCCGAGTACGACCAGGGCGACGCCGTCACCTTCGTGGGCGAGGCCGTGGACTCGGCGACGCCCGTCGAGGACCTGGAGTTCCGCTGGTACGCCGACGGCGTGGAGATGTCCGGCGCCGTCACGGCCGACGGCCAGTCGATCGTCGTCTCGAGCGACCTGATCGCGGGCCTCCGCACGGTCGAGCTGGAGGTCACCGACGGCGACGGCGACACCGGCAAGGACACCGTCACGGTGCGCATCGGCGAGGACCTGGGCACGGCCCAGCCCGGGGACGTCGTGTTCAGCGAGATGAACGTGAACCCCGAGGTCGTCGAGGACGAGGTCGGCGAGTGGATCGAGCTGTTCAACACGGCGGGCCACGCGATCGACATCCGCGGCTACACCTTCCGGGACGACGACAACGACGAGTACGTGCTCGAGGGCAGCCTCCTGGTGGGCTCCGGCGACTACTTCGTGCTGTGCGCGGACATGTCCCCGGCCGTGAACGGCGGGGTGCCCTGCGACGGGTACTTCGTGCGCGACTGGCAGGGCAACGGCGTGGCCCTCGGCAACGGCGAGGACGAGCTGGTCCTCACCCGCGCGGACGGCGTCGAGATCGACTGGCTGCACTACGACGCCGGCTGGTACACGCCCGGCGTCGCCATCGGCGTACACCCCGACCACTTGGACGGCGGCGACAACGACGACCCCGCCCACTGGTGCCCCCAGACCACGGTGATCGCCACCGGCGGCGAACCCGGCACCCCCGGACGCGCGAACGATCCCTGCTGAGCCCCCCGGCTCGCGCGACTCGGCGCTGAGGCGCTGGTTCGCCCTCGTCGTGAGGCGGCGCGCGATCGTCCTCGCGGTCGTCGTCCTCGTCTCCCTGCTCTCGGCCGCGTCGGCGTCTCGCGGCGTCCTCGCGTCGTCCGTCGGCCGCATGTTCCTGGGCATGTCGCCCGAGTACCTGACCTACGTGGAGGACCGCGGCTCCTTCGGCACCGACGAGCTGCTCCTGCTCGCGCTCCCGATCGCCGACCCCCTCGATCCCGCCTCCCGGGCGCGCCTCGAGCGCCTGGAGAGCCGCCTGCTCGCCCATCCGGACGTGGGCGAGGTGCACAGCGTCCTCGGCTACGAGCGGCTCCAGCGCACCGACGGCGGGCTGCTGGTGCGCCCCTGGGCGGAGGTGGCCGAGGAGGAGCCGGGCCGCACCCCGGAGTTCCTGGACGAGCTCGCCGACGACCCCCTCATCGGGGCCACCCTCGTGCCCCGGGACCGCACGCACACGGTGGTCGTGGCGGGCGTGGTCTCGAAGGTCGACCGCGCCGCGGAGGAGGGCCCCGCCATCGTCGGCGCGCTGCTCGACATCGTCGAGGAGGAGGGCTTCACCGAAGGCGTCCACAAGGCGGGCTGGCTGAGCACGATCACGGCGACGCTCATGGAGTCGGCCTTCAGCCTCGGCGTGCTGCTCCCGCTGAGCGGGGCGCTGCTCCTCATCGTGGTGTGGGGGATGTTCCGGCGCCTGTGGCCCGCCGCGCTCTCCATGGTCGTGGCGATGCTCGCGGTCCTGTGGACGATGGGCTTCGCGGTGCACCTCGACCGAGAGGTGAACATCCTCATGGCGGCGGTGCCCGCGATCGTGCTGGTGGTGGCGTTCTCGGACACCGTGCACCTGTGCAGCGCCTACCTGCTCGAGCTGGCCGACGGCCACCCCAAGGAGGAGGCGATCCTGCGGTCCGCCGAGGACGTCGGCTTCGCGTGCCTGTGGACGTCGGTGACCACGTTCGCGGGGTTCGTCTCCCTGTCGCTCATCCCCACGCCGCTGTTCCGCCACCTCGGGGTGGTGCTCGGCTTCTCCGTGGCCGTGGCGCTGCTCCTGGCGATGACGGTCGCGCCCGTCCTCTTCTCCTACCTGCCCACCCCGCGCCCCCTGCGCGAGGGGACGACGTCGCGCATCCACGCCGCCCTCGACGCGGGCCTCGCGTGGTGCGCGCGGACGGCGGTGGCGCGGCCTCGCACGCTCGTCGCCCTGTTCGCGGCGGCGACGGTCGTGGGCGTCGGGTACGGCCTGCAGATCACGATCGAGACGGACTTCGAGGGGCGGATGGCGGCCGACCATCCCGTGCGCGTGGACGACGACTGGTTCCGCGCCCAGCTCACGGGCACGACGACCGTCGATCTGTACGTCGACACGGAGGAGGAGGGCGGCCTCCTGGACCCCGAGGTGTTCGGCGCCGTGGCCGCGCTCCAGGCCCGGCTCGAGGCGGATCCCCGGGTGGACCACGCCCTGTCCTACGTGGACGCCGTCCACCGCATCCACGACGTGCTGAGGCCGGGCGACGGTCCCCCCACCACGCGCCGCGCCATCGCCCAGGATCTGCTCGCCTTCGAGATGGGCGGCGGGTCCGCCCTGGACGCGCTCATGGACGTCGAGCGACGGCGCGCCCGGATGACCCTGCGGCTGACGGAGCGAGGGGTGCGCACGACCGCCGCGGTGGGCCACCTGGGGCGGGACGTCGGCGGCGACCTGCTCGCGGGCCTGGCGACGGTGCACCCCAGCGGGCTCACCTACCTCATCGGCGACTGGCTCGACGAGATCGTCACCGGGCAGCGCAACAGCGTCCTCGTGTCCGTGTTCCTGGTGTTCCTGCTGATGTCGATCGCCCTGGGGAGCGCGCGCGTGGGCCTGCTGTCGATGTTCCCGAACCTGCTCCCGCTCATCGCCATCGCGGGGTGGATCGGCTTCGCCTGGGACACGATGGACAGCGACACCCTCATCGTGGCCGTGATGGCGATCGGCGTCGGGGTCGACGACACGATCCACTTCCTCGTGCGCTACCGGCTGGAGGCGGCCCGCTCTTCGAGCACGGCCGAGGCGATCGAGCGCACGTTCCACTTCGCGGGGAGGGCGATCGCGATGACCACGATCATCCTGGTGGTGGGCTTCCTGCCCTTCGCGGCGAGCGACTACTTCAGCGTGGACATGATCGGCAAGCTGCTGCCGACGGCGCTGATCGTGGCGCTGCTCGCCGATCTCCTGCTGGTGCCCGCGCTCGTGGAGCTCGGCCCGCTCCGCCTGGGGCCCGCGACCGACTAGGGCGGACAGCTCTCATCGATCGATCCGTCGCAGTCGTTGTCCACCGCGTCGCCGCAGATCTCGGTGCCGCCCACGAACGCGTTTGCGAACAGATCGTTGCACTCGTCGCACCCGAGCTGCCCGTCGCCGTCGTGGTCGATCTCTGTGTACTCCGTCGGCGTGAACCGGATCGCTTCTCCCGTCGCGTTGACGGTCGTGGAGGCGCTCGCGAACGCCGCGGCGGTGGATCCGGCCTGGTTCTCGACACCGACCGTCACGGGGTTGCCCGGCGGCGGCGGGGGGGCCGAGATGAAGTGGACCTCGATCGCGTTGTCGAACTGGTGGAACTGCACCTGCGTGTGCGTAGCCGGCGGCGGAGGCGGACCCGCGGGCGGGTTCTCGTAGTCCGCCTCGTGGTTGTAGTACCAGATGAGGTTGCCGGCGGTGCCGGACATCCCCCAGCAGTGGGTGAGGCCCGTGCCGTCCAAGTTCGCGTTCCAGGTCGCGACGTAGCCGTTGGGCGCCGACGTGGACGGCATCACCTGCGCGTGGAAGTCGCTCTCCCAAGTGGGCCCGAGCAGGTCCACCGCGCCGTCGGCGGTCCAGTTCCAGTGGGTGGGCGTCTCGCCGTAGAACTCGAACGTGAACGACGAGTCCAGGGCGGTCGGGACCACGGTGAAGGCGCTGCCGGTCCCGCCCCCGCCGCAGAACCCGGTGGTCGGGAGCGGGCTGTACGTCACGTTGGACGACGTCGTCGAGTGCTCGAGTGTGTACTCCACGTACGGAACGTCCGTGACGTTCTGCATGGCCGCGTCGGCCAGCCCGCTGCAGTCGTTGTCGCTGCCGTCGCAGACCTCCGGCGCGCCGGGGAAGGTCGCCGCGCCGGTACCGGCCGCGTCGTCACAGTCGTCGTCGGCGTTGCCCGCGATGCCGTCGGCCCCGCAGGTGGTGAACCCGTCGGTGTCCACGTCGAACCCGTCGTCGATCGTGCCGTTGCAGTCCTCGAGGTCCGCGTCGCACACCTCCGTCGCCCCCGGGAACGCGGTGATGTCCCCGTCGTCGCAGTCGTCGTCGGTGTTCCCGGCGATCCCGTCGGGGCCGCAGGTGGTGACCCCGTCCGTGTCCACGTCGAACCCGTCGTCGATCGTGCCGCTGCAGTCCTCGAGGTCCGCGTCGCACACCTCCGTCGCGCCCGGGAACGCGGTGATGTCGCCGTCGTCGCAGTCGTCGTCGGCGTTGCCGGCCGCGCCGTCCGGGCCGCAGGTGGTGACCCCGTCCGTGTCCACGTCGAACCCGTCGTCGATCGAGCCGTTGCAGTCCTCCAGGTCCGCGTCGCACACCTCCGTCGCGCCCGGGAACGCGGTGATGTCGCCGTCGTCGCAGTCGTTGTCCGCGGTGGTCGCCGGGTTGCCGTCCGCGCCGCACGAGGTGAACCCGTCCGTGTCCACGTCGAAGCCCTCGTCGACGTGGCCGTCGCAGTCCTCGTCGTCGCCGTTGCAGGTCTCGATGCCCCCCGGGAAGTCGAGGACGTCGCCGTCGTCGCAGTCGTTGTCGGCGGTCGTCGTGGGGTCGCCGTCCGCGCCGCAGGTCGTGAAGCCGTCGGTGTCGATGTCGAAGCCGTCGTCGATCAGGCCGTCGCAGTCCTCGTCGTCGGCGTTGCAGGACTCGATGGCGCCGGGGAAGTCGAGGGGATCGGTGTCGTCGCAGTCGTTGTCCGCGACCGTGGAGCTGTCGCCGTCCGCGCCGCAGACCGTCACGTTGTCGCCGTCCGCGTCGAAGCCGTCGTCGACGACGGTGTCGCAGTCGTCGTCCACCGCGTTGCAGGTCTCGGTCGCGCCCGGGAAGACGGCCACGTCGTCGTCGTCGCAGTCGTTGTCGGCGGCGGTGGTGATGTCCCCGTCGGCGCCGCACACGGTCACGGTGTCGCCGTCCAAGTCGAACCCGTCGTCCACGACGAAGTTGCAGTTCTCGTCCTCCCCGTTGCAGATCTCGTCCGCGCCCGGGTAGGCGAGCGGGTTGCCGTCGTCGCAGTCGTCGCCGCCGTCGAAGGCGCCGCCGTTGTCGGTGAACGGGAAGCAGGTGACGTACCCGTCGCGGTCCTCGTCGGCCTCGGCGGTGTCGCCGTCCACGAAGTTCGCGGTGCCGTCGCAGTCGTTGTCGAGCCCGTCGCAGACCTCGGGGTTCTCGGGGAACCGCGCGGCGCTCGTGTCGTCGCACTCGGCGCAGCTGAGGAAGCCGTCGTTGTCGGCGTCGGTCTCGCCCGCGAGATCCGCGTCGGGGCCGTCCACGCAGTCGTTGTCCGCGCCGTCGCAGACCTCGGTGTTGCCGGGGAAGTTGTTCGCGTCCTCGTCGTCGCAGTCGACGTCGGCGAAGGAGCCGTCGCCGTCGAAGTCGACGTCGGAGTCGGGATCGTGCTGCCCGGGGTAGTCGTCGACCAGGAAGCAGCCGGAGAGGGCGAGAGGGACGGAGAGGAGGAGCAGACGCAGGGACATCAGAAGCGCCCTCCGAGGCCGAGCGCGAGCCCGCCGTCCGGCATGGGCAGCACCCACGGCGTGGCGACCGCCACCTTCTTGCCCGAGGTCAGCGTGCCGATCGTGGTGGCCAGGCCGACCCCCATGATGGCGCCGCCGATCACCGCGGTGGCGAACCCGGCCCGGTTCTGGCCGACGAGGGGGCCGTACTCCTCCTCTTCCACGAGGACCAGCCCGGACTCCTGCACGCCCGCCTGGTCGAAGGCGACCATGTGCAGGCTCACGCCCGCCCCCGCGGTCCCTGCGCCGATGCCCAGGAGCGCGGCCCCGAGGATCGTCGGGTTCGGTCCCGACGACGCCTGCGTGGAGCCCCCCTCGAACTTCCGGGCGCGCATCACCAGGGGCTTGGAGCCGCCGACCACGAGCACCTCGTCGCCCCACTTCTTGCGCGCGGCGAGGTCGGCGAGCCACGGGGCGTAGTCGTTGTCGCCCGCGAGCAACCCGGCCACCAGGGCCCGGGCGGTGGTGATGAGCACGTCCTCGTCCAGGTCCTTCTGATCGGGCACGTCGACCAGCATCGTGGCGCCGCCGACGCGCACGATGTGGCGGCCCGCGACCAGCGTCGGCTTGCTGCCCGGCCCCACCTGCTCGCCGTTGATGAAGGCGGTGTCGACCTCGACGCGCACGTCCGCGCGGGCGGAGTCGAACATCCTCTGCAGCCCCTGCAGGAAGCTCTCCTTGGCCGTGGGCGGGTAGCGCTTGTCCCAGGACCGCTGGGGGTCGAGGGCGGCGGCCATGGCGAAGTGCTCGACGGCGGCTTGATCGTCGCCCGCCGTGAACTGCGCGAAGCCCTGCAGGAAGTACAGCTGGTAGAGCTCGTCCTTGGTGGCGCGCGACGCCCCGCACGGCAGGGCGGCGGAGGCGGCCTCGAGGCGCTTCAAGGCGTCGCCGTAGTTCATCTCCACGACCTCGTTGCCCGCCTGCAGGACGACCGCGCCCACGGACACGCCCTCCCCGCCGGCGCAATCCGTCGCCCGCCCGCCGACCACCACCGGGGCGTCCACGGAGCCGCCCGCGAGCGTCACGAGGTTGCCCACCACGGTGAAGTCGTTGCTGCCGAAGACGGCCTTGGCGGTGGCCGTCGCGGCGTCCGCGTTGGAGGCCGGGCCGTACACGACGACCGGGGCCGAGAGGGCGGCGCTCGGGAGGAGCACCGCGGCGGTGAGGATCAGGGTGAGGGCGCGCATGCGAGACACAAGATAGACGAGCGGGCGGCGGCCACCGAATGCCGCACCTATGACGCCGATCAGAGCACCAATCACACAGGGCCTCGGTCGCCTCGCTCGCCCGCTACCACCGACTCTTCGTTGCTCCTCTTCGCGTGTCCCGACACGCGTCATCGTCACGCCTCGAGTCGGGCGGGACCGTTCTTCGCGATGCTCGGTCGGTCCTGCGCGATCGGCGCTCTACTCGAACTCCGGAGGACACACCTGGAGGTCCTCTTCCGCCGTCAGGGAGCGGAAGAACATGCCGTCGGCGTCTCCGAACCGGTGGGCGAACCGGATCTCCAAGGTGTGCCGTCCGCCCTCGACGTCGGCCCGGTGCTCGGCCGGCTCGTACCCGTCTCCCGCTTCGACGACCGCCACCGACGCGCCGTCGACGAACACCTCGGCGTCGTCCCGCGCGCCCAGGGCGAACGCCCACTCCACGTCGCCGTCGGCGAGGAGCCAGGCGTTCCAGCGGACGGCGAAGGCGGCCGGATCCCCCGCGAGCCCCTCGTCCACCGGCCACCACGACTCGCCGAACGTGAGGGTCGGGTCGGTGCGCTGGAAGGCCAGCCGCTCCACGTCCCACCAGTCGGGATCGACCACGGGCGCGGCGTCCGGGTCGGGCTCCTCGCCGACGTCCGGATGGCCCCCGGAGAGGTTGAAGTACTGCGCGAAGTATGAGGTGGAACAAGCATTGAAATCAGGGGGATTGCCCGTCCCGTCTTCGATCTGCTCCGGCGGCGAAGCGACCGGGGGCGGCTCGCTCACGAGCAGGCTGTCGGAGCAGCCGAGCCCGAGCAGCGCGACGGCGATGAGCGCCCTCACTCCTGCGCCTCCAGCGCCGCCTTGTCCGGCTCCACGGAGCAGGTGATCCACTCCTCGAGCATCGCCCGCTCCTCCTCCGAGGGCCCGCCCGCGGGGGGCATGTCCGCCGTCACCGAGACCCGCTCCAGGACGCGCCCGCTCCAGTGCATCACGTCGCCGTAGGTGTTGAAGTCGACGCCCAGGGGCGCCTCGTCCCGGTCCTCCTCGCCGTACAGGACGCTGTGGCAGCCCCCGCAGAAGTCGGTCATGAACGCCCGCCCCCAGTTGTCCCAGTCCAGCGGCGGCTCCCGGTCGCACGGGGGCCCTGCGCACCCGGCGAGCGCGGCGGCGAGCACCCCGAGGACGACGCGCGGGGTCAGCGGAGGAGCGCCTCGAGGACTTGAACGTCCTGCAGGAAGACGGACGGGTCGACCCCGCCGAGGGTGAGCAGCGCGGCCCCGACGCTCTCGCAGCCGAGGAGGTCGCCGGACGACGACTCGCGGCCCGTGGCGTGGTCGATGGGCAGGCCGATGAGGCCGGGGTCCGTCGCCCCGATCACCTGGTCGCCGGCCACGCCGGGCCCGGACACGAGCATGGACGTGAACGGCCAGTGGTCCTTGCCGCCGCCGCCGTTGAGCCGCGGGGTCCGCCCGAGCTCGGACATCGCCACGATCACCACCTCGTCGGCGAGGGTCGCGGACGTGTGCCCGGGCGTGGTCGCGAGGTGGTCCATGAGCCCGTCGAGCATGTCGAAGAAGGCCTCGAACTGCGGGCCCTGGGGCAGGTTGTTGCCGTGGGTGTCCCAGCCCCCGGGGATGCGGAGCATCGCGCACCGGGTGAGGCCCAGGCGCATGACCTCCGTCGCCCGGATCGCCCGGTCCAGCAGCCCGCCCATGTCCTGGGTGAGGCCCGCCTCGAACTCGCGACCCTCGAGCTCCATCGAGCGCTCCAGGTTGGACAGCAGCGCCTCGGCGCGGGCCCGACCCAGGCCACTCTCACTGCGCGCGAACGCGTCCACGCGGCCGTGTACGAAGGCGTCCACCATCGAGTCCGCCGGGCGCGGGACGACGGCCGAGGGCGTGTCCGATCGGCCGACGATCGAGCCGTCGAGCAGGTCCAGCAGGCGCCCGCCGCCGCCGCGCACGACCGAGGCGCCGCGGCTGCCCCCGAACGACGGGCCCGAGAAGACGACGTGCGGCATCGGGAACGACGCCTCGGTGTTGGACGCGAGCAGCGTGGGCCAGTCCGACAGCGAGCTCGCCGAGGAGCCCGTGAGCATGAACCGGGTGCCTGCGCCGTGGCCGATGCTGTGCGTGTCGACGCCGTTTACGATCGCCGACCGCGCGCCCCAGCGGCTGAAGAACCGGCTCACGCCGGGGCGGTCGTCGCCCGCGGTGAAGGCGAGGCCCCCCGCCCCGCCCTGGACGGTGTCGGGGGCCATGTCCACGCCCGAGTTCGCCATGAACTTCGGCTCGAACACCTGGCTCGTATCCCAGCCCCCCTGGGCGAAGAAGAAGAGGAACTTGCGGTCCCGGGCCGCCGCGCGGGCGGGCCTCGGACGGACCCCGAGGGCGGCCCCGGCGCCCAAGGCGGCGGTCCCCAGGAGGGCGGAGCGGCGGGTCGGTCGGAAGAGCTTCATTCAGGACTCCGGGCCCAGCAAGGAGCGACAGCAAGCGCCCCAAGCGCGCGCAGCGGAACGCAGTGAAGCGGAGTATGGAGGAGGTACTGCGGGGCCCCCGCCGAGAAACGGTCGAGCGGAGCGAGCGCCGTTTGTCGTGAGGGGTGCACTAATAGAAGAGGACAGCGGGGTCGCGGAGGACGGCCGTGACCACCCCCGACCACGCGTCCGTGGGTGATGCGTCCACCGAGTAGATCTGCTGCCAGAGCGTCGTGAGCGCGGCGGGCTCCGGGGCGTCTTCGGGCAGCGGCCGTCCGGTGGCGGCGAGGTAGAGGGCGCGGATCTGGGCGTGGAAGGCCTCCTCCGACACGTCGGGGCGGTCGTCGACGTTGACGGACCCCAAGAGGATCGCGTCGCCGTCGCGGTCCCGGGCGAGGTCGTGCGACACCACGTAGTGGGCAGCGGTCTGCGCCAGGCGCTCCTGGACGAACGTCGTGCCCACGGACGGGTCCCGCGTCACCCGCGACGCGGAGCGTCCGTCCACCCCGCCCGCCAGCGGCTTGAGCCCGTAGGTCGGCGACGTGAGGCCGTCGGCCCCGCCGAACGTCCAGCGGTAGCCCGTGATGCCCTCGACGATCCCCGCGAGCTGGGCCGGGGACGCGGTGCGGACGGTCGAGATCCGGGCCGCGTCGGTCGGATCGAGCACCTCCGCCGCCAGGTACGCGTCCGACAGGACGACCGCCCGGGCGAGCGCCTTGACGTTCTCGCCGGAGTCCACGAAGTCCGCGCGACGGGCCTGGAACTCGGTCCAGTCGGCGTCCTCGTACGTGCGCTGCGTGAGCCCCTCCCAGAGCGTCTGCACCGCGCAGTCCACGAAGCGGGGGTCGCCCGCGACCTGGGCCCCCATCTCCTCGAGGTTCGACGTGGGCGTGCCGTACCAGCCCGGGGGTCGGTTCGCGTACTCGCGCCACTGCGTCTCGTTCTCGGGCCGATAGACCGTAGGGTCGAAGAAGCCCTCGTCGTCGTCCTCGTCGTAGCCGAAGAAGCCGAAGAAGTGAGCCGCCAGGGGATCGAGCGTCGCGTGGCACGACTGGCAGGACTCCGAGTCGCGGATCGCCTGCTCGGGGTCCACCGTCACCTGGTCCACGGCGTTCCGCGTGAACGCGATGGGGCGGTCGAGGTAGTCGTCGCAGAGCAGGAGCTTGCTGACGGCGTTGGCCCGGTGGCGGTTGGCGTTGCCCCCTGCCGACGGATACCGCAACCACAGCGACGTCTGCGTGAGGACGCCCGCGTGGGGCCGCCCGTCCCGGTACCAGCCGGGGGCCCAGCCGTCGATGTCGGCGGCGCCCGCGGGCACGTCGATGTCGAACATGTCGGCGAGGGCGGCGTCCGCGACCGTGTAGTCGGCCGTCACCAGCTCGCGGAAGGGCAGATCGTTGGCCACGACGTGGGTGAGCAGCCTCAGGGGCTCTTCGCCGTAGGACGAGCCGTCGCGGGTGAGGTACCGGGTGTTGAAGATCTCGCGGACGCGCCCGAGGAAGCGCGGGTCGTCCAGCCAGCGGTCCACGAACTCGGGGTACAGGTCCGTGTTCGCCTCGACGGCCTGCAGCTCCTCCTCGGTGGGGTGCACGCCCCGAAGATCCGTGGACGCGCGCAGCAGGGACCCTCGGGCGTCGAGGACGACGAAGCCGGACTCTTCCTCTTCCACGGGACACCCCGCGAGGAGCGCGCAGGCGCAGATCAGGGCCGTCGTCGGTCGCGTCATCGGACCTCCTGGGGGTCGCCCCGCAGCGAGAGCACGTAGTCCTCGAGCGGGGGCGGGGTGAGGCTGCCGTCGAACAGACCGCTGAGATCCATGCAGACGGTCCCTTGCTCCACTCCGCGGATGTAGAGCGTACCGCAGCCCTCGCACTCCCCGTATGGGTAGTTTTCGTAGACCTCGCCGGTGGCGTCTTCGAGGTACCGCGGCTGAAACACGAGGTCGTACCAGTAGGCGTCGTCGTCCCGGAGGCTCAGCCAGCCGGTGGGCTCGTCCACACACACGGAGGACCCCGCGGCGTCGGGCCCGGGGAGCGCCAGGTCCGCGGAGATGCCGGAGAATCGGTCGCCCACGACGCCCTCGTGCATCAGCAGCTCGCCGCGCGCCTCGACCGCCTGGGTCGCCCCGCCCGTGTAGGCGACGTACAGATCGGACCGGAACCCACCCGGCAGCGCGGCCTGGGCCCCGAACCCCCCCGACCCGCGGGCCTCGCCCACGATCGTGCTCGAGTAGCTCCACTGGGCGTAGTCGGCCGCGACGTTGGACGTGAACGCGTCCTCGCCGGTGCCCCCGAAGTCGAACACCAGGCCCCCGTCGGAGCCGACCGCGCCGTCGCCTCGGAGGGAGCGCCGCCCGGCCTCGATGGCGCCCAGCGGCGAGTCCGCCTCCCCTTCCCGGCTCGCCTCGTTCTCCCAGGTGAGGGCCCCGTCGTACGCGAAGCCCGCCGTGGTCGTGCAGTGGTCCTGCCAGCTCGTGCCCGGCTCCTCCACGTCGTCCGGCTCCCCCGCCCACAGATCGGGGCATCCCGGGCGGATCGTGCGGAGGCCCTCGCGGTGGCCGTCCCAGACCGCGCGCATGTCGGTCGCGAGCAGCACGTCCAGGGCGTCGCGGTAGGCGGCCTCGAAGTCGATCCCGGTGGTGTCCGGAAGGGGCAGCTGGGCCGCGGGCGGACCGGGATCCACGGCCTCCGTCGGGCACCCGGCGAGGAGCGCGGCGGCGAGCAGTGCGGGGAGTCGTCGGCCCATCATCGGTCCGTGTCCGGAGGCGTGAAGCCGAACTCGCCGGCCCACTCCACGAGCAGGTCGTCGCCGTCCTCGGTCGCCTCGTACCAGAAGAGCCAGATGCCCAGCCCTTCGTAGTCGAGATAGATCGTCCGGTCCGCCTCCGACCACCCGAATCTGCCCTCGGCGCCGTCCTCGAACCGGTCCGGGCCCAGGCACCAGCGCGGATCGCCGGAGTCGAGGCGCAGGGAGTACGCCCAGACCTCGCACTGCGGGCAGCCGGGATCGGCTTGCCCCGGCACGGCCGTGACCGCGAAGGCGAGCCGACAGTTGGGCCCCTCGAAGCCGGGGGGCCCGCCGGGATCCTCGGGATCGTCGGGATCGGGCGGGGCGACGCCGTCCCAGGACTCGACGTGCTCGATCGCCCCCACCAAGGCCGTGTACGGGCCGCCCTCGGGGGAGCGGGACCAGGTCCCCACCTCGTGCACGCCGAGGACGTTGTCGGGGGCGTCGTCGAGCGGCTCGCCGGAGTCGTCGTCGTCGAACGGGGCCGCGTCGTCGTCGTCGTCGAGCAGGGCGGGGCCGTCGTCCGGCGGGAGTCCGCCCCCGCCGTCTTCGCTCGGGCACGCGAGGGCGAGCAGCACCGCCCCCGTCGCCCCCACGACTCCCCCCCTGTTGGACGCCGGTTTCATTCCGGCCTAGCGTACCAGCGCATGCGCAGGATTCTGTTCGCCGCCGTCGCGGCCGCGCTCCTCGGGGGCTGTCCATCGGGTACGACGCAGGGGGACCTCGTGCTCTCCGCCGAGCGGTTGGAGTTCGGCGAGGTCAACGTAGGTCTCGACGCGACGCTGAGCTTCTCGATCTCGAACGGGCGCGCCGAGGGCGTCGACATCTTCAGCGTCACGCTGCTCGAGGGCAGCGAGGCGGTGTGGCGCGTGGACCGGGACCCCGCCGACCGCCTCGAGCCCGGCGAGGCCCTCGGCGTGACGGTGACCTTCACCCCCATCGACGAGGGCCGCGCGCTCGGCCGCGTGCAGGTGCGCTCGTCGGACGCGGACGCGGCGTCGCTGCTGGTCGTGCTCGAGGGCGTCGGCGGCCCCTCCGTGCGGGACGAGGATGAGGACGGCTACTCGACCGCCGACGGCGACTGCGACGACAACGACCCCACCCGGCATCCCGGGGCGGAGGAGATCTGCGACGGCCGGGACAACGACTGCGACGGCGAGCGGCTGCCCGACGAGCTCGACGTGGACGCCGACGGCTGGGCCGAGTGCGACGGCGACTGCGACGACGACGACCCGAACATCCACCCCACGGCCGTCGAGATCTGCGACGACGCGGACTCGGACTGCGACGGCGTCAACGGCGACAACGACGACAACGACGGCGACGGCTTCACGCCCTGCGACGGCGACTGCGACGACGACGAGCCGACCGCCCTGCCCCCGTCCGAGGGCGCCGTCGAGATCTGCGACGAGGTCGACAACGACTGCAGCGGCACCGTCGACGACCTCGACGTCGACCAGGACGGCCACTCCCCGTGCGGGGGTGGCGACTGCGACGACGAGGACCCGGCGGTGTTCCCGGTGGTGGTCGACGCCGACGCGCCGGGGGGCGGCGACGGCACGGACACGGCCCCGTACAACGATCTCGGCACCGCCATCGCGAACCTCGACGCCGTGTGCCGCACCGCGGTCCTCGCGCCCGGCGAATACGGCGGGGGCTACGACCTGGTCGGCGAGACGGTCACGGTGGTCGGTGAGGACGCGGCGACGGTCACGTTCACCGGCGGCCGGGCCTTCACGCTCACGGCCGGGGCGGACCTCACGCTGCGGGACGTCACCGTGCAGGGAGCCACCACCACGGGCGACGGCGGCGCGCTGTCCGCCGACGGCTCCTCCCTGACCCTCGACGGGGTCGTGCTGGCCGACAACGAGTGCACCGGCGACGGCGGCGCAGTGGCCGTGTTCGCGGGCACGCTGGTGGTCGTGGACACGACCTTCACGGGCAACCAGGCGGGCGACGACGGCGGCGCCGTGGCGATGGTGTCCGGCTCGATCTCCATCGCCGACTCGGTCTTCGACGGCAACTCGGGCGCGCGGGGCGGCGCGATCATCGCCGACGGCACGCTCTTCACGGCCGAGGACAGCCTCTTCGTGGGCAACACGGCGACGGCCGACGGCGGGGCCCTCATGCTCGTCGCGTCGCCGGACGTGGAGGCCCAGCGACTCCAGCTCTTCAGCAACACGGCGGGTCAGCGCGGGGGCGGCCTCGCCACGACCAACGTGGGCGACGCCGACGGCTTCGTGCGCAACCTCTGGGTGCAGGACAACGCCGCGGGCGGCTCGGGGGGCGGGCTGTACTTCGGCGGGGCCGCCACGCAGCTGCTGGTCGCCAACTCGACCGTCACCACCAACACGGCCCCGACGGCCGCGGGGATCCACGTGGACGCGGACGACGCCTCGGAGCTCACGTGCGCGAGCAACCTGGTGGCCTGGTCCGACGGCGCGAGCGGGTTCGAGGTGCGGGCCGGGGTCGGCGGGACCTATTCCTACAACACGTCCTTCGCCACATCGGGCATCGACGCCGACTTCGTGGGCGACATCTCCACGGGGTCGGGCGACAATCGAGTCGAGAATCCCGGCTTCGTCGACCTGACCCTCGACGACATCCCCGGGAACGACGATCTCTCGCTCACGGGCCCCTCGCCGTCCGTGAACAGCGGTCCGCCGGACGACGACGGACCGAATTTCTATCCCTCATGGAACGACTTGGACGGCACCCGCAACGATCGCGGGGCGAGCGGAGGTCCCGGAGCATGAGAGCGATCCTGGCGGCGGCGGCGATCCTGGTCCCCGGAGCGGCGTCGGCCGCGAACCTGAGCCTGAGCCCCGGCGACGAGCTCGAGACGTTGATCTCGGGCCTCCAGGCGGGCGACACGGCGACCCTCGCCGACGGCGTCTACCCGGTGGACGGCACCGTGCGCCTCAACGGCATCCTGGCCACGGAGGGCTCCCCCACCGTCGTGCGCGCGGCGGAGGGCGCCTCGCCCGTCATCGAGCTGATGGGCTCGGGTTGGATCGTGGAGTTCTCGGGGTCCTCGCACGTGCGCCTGGAGGGCCTGACCCTGCGCGGCGGGGGCGACTTCGCGGCCGAAGAGCGCAGCATCCACGGCATCAACATCCACGACGACAGCACCGACATCACCGTCGTGGGCAACACCATCGTCCAGATCACCGGGGACGCCATCCGCTCGTCGGACGGCGTGGGGCTCGTGATCCGCGGCAACGAGGTCAGCCAAACGAGCGGCGGCATCGGGCTCAACTTCGGCACGGGCGACGGGTCGTCCTGGCTGCAGGACTCCGTCGTGGCCGGGAACTACCTGCACGACCTCCCCCGCGAGGCCGTCTACTTCGGGCCGGGCTGCTTCGGCAACCGGGTGGTGGACAACGTGATCCACGCGATCCCCAACCAGAACGGGATCGTGCTGCAGTCCACCGACTTCGGGGCGCCGAACGTGGTCGAGGGCAACGCGATCTGGGACGGCGGGGCCAACGGCGTCACCGTGGGCGGCTCCGCGATCGTGCGGAACAACGTGATCTTCAACGTGGCCTCCGCCGGGATCCGCGCCGTGCCGACCAACGCCGCCGACTACGACGACGTGGTGATCAGCTTCAACACCGTCGCCGACACCGGCAACGACGGGCTCGACATCCGCGACTGGGCGGGCCACACCGGCATGGTCCTCGCGAACAACGTGGTGGCGAACCCCACGGGCAACGCCATGGAGGCCGAAGAGGGCGACTGGGACGACGGCAACCTGATCGTCGGCAACATCGTCACCGGGCTCGTGCGCGGCTTCGAGGAGCTGGCCGGGCACTTCGTCTCGGGCCACGGCCACGGCGACTTCCAGGACGCCCCGGCGTGGGACTTCTACCCGTCGAGCGCGTCCACGCTGCGGGACTCGGCCGACCCCTCGGGGGCGACGTTCATCCCCGAGGTCGACTTCAACGGGCTGCCGCGACAGGCGTCGGCGCCGGACGTCGGGGCCTACGAGTTCGGCGAGGCGAGCAACCCCGGCTCGCCGATCCGCGAGGGGTTCAAGCAGCCGCCCCCGGTGCTCGGCGACGACGCCGCGGTCGACGGCTGCGAGGGCTGCGCGGGCGAAGAGGAGGGGGCCGCGGCCGCCTTCCTCCCGATGCTGCTACTGGCCGGGCTGGGGCTCGGCCGGCGTCGCCTCCGCCTCTGAGGGCGCGGGCGTCGCGGCCTCGGCGGGCGACGGGTCCGGGGTGGGCGCCGGCTCCGCGGACGGAGGCGGGTCGATCTTGTTGAGGCGGTAGAAGTCCGCGTGGAACCGCATCCTGCGCCCCGGCTCGATCACGATCGTCTTCTTCGCGCCCCGGCGCTTCAGCCCCTCGCACTCCTTGCTCACGCAACGGAACCGCACGACGTGCTTGCCCTCCGGCATCGGGATGCCCTCGCGCGTGATCTCCGTGGAGCCGTAGTCGACGCCGTCGACCTCGACCTTCGACGCGGGCGATGAGCTGAGGTGAAGGATGCCGTGCTCCCGCGTCACGGCGTCGCGGGCCGCGGCGGCGGTGAGCTCCCGCGCCACCGCTTCGCGCACCTGCTCGCCCTTCTCGGCGGCGGTCGGCCCGGTGTCCTCGACGAACGGGACGCTCGTGCCGGGGGCGTTCCCCGTGTCCCAGTCGACGTCCCCGGAGGCCGGAGCGACGGGCCGCGGCGTGGCCCCGGGGGGCAGGTCTTCGCTCAGCCCGGCCTCGGCGGCGGCCCGACGATCGGCCTCGGTCAGCGCCGCCCCGAACCGGTCGCCCCCGGGCCCGAGGAGCAGCCCGCCGCTGCGGGTCTCGTCGTTCATCAGCAGGTAGACGTTGGCGAGGACGGCCACCAACAGGAAGCCGGCGAGGGCGCCGATGATGCGGCGACCCTTGGTGGAGATCATGGGCTCGGGGCCCTTGATCTGCTGCCGCCCCACGGCGGGCGCCTGGACCGTCGGGGCCACGTGGCTGCGCTTGCGGCGCGGGGCGGCCTCGGTGGGGTCGAGCGTCTCGTCGGCGGTGGGGTCGAAGACGTCCGCGGGCGTCCCGTCGAGCGTGTCGTCGAGCCCCTCGTCGGACGGGTGCGGCCTCGGCAGCGTGGCGGGCGGGCCAGTGAACGGGAGGGTCGCCTCGGGCGCGAGCGCCGGGGTGGACGCGAGGGGCGCAGTGGCCTGGGACTGGACCCCGGACATCACGAGCCGGAGCTCCGCCCCGAAGGTGGGGCAGTCGGCGAAGCGCCCCGTCGGATCGGGGTCGATGGCGCGCATGACCAGCGCGTCGAGGGCCGGGGGCAGGGTCGGCTGGAAGGTCGACGGCGGAGGGACCTCCCCCGCCTCCTTCAGCCGCAGGATCTTGTAGGCGGGGGTGCCCGGCTCGAAGGGCAGGCGCCCGACCAACATCTTGTAGAGCGTCATGCCCAGGGCGTAGATGTCGGACTGCGGCCCCGCCTGGGCGCCCGCGGCGTACACCTCGGGGGCGAGGTACGTCGCGGTGCCGAGCAACATGTCGGTCTGCGTGGACTCGCCCTGGGTGAGGCGCGCGAGCCCGAAGTCCGTGATCAGCGCCCGCCCGTCGGGCCGCACGATGATGTTCTTGGGCTTGAGGTCCCGGTGGATGCAGCCCTGCTCGTGGGCGTACGCGACCGCCTCGAGCACCTGGCCGAAGATGTCCGTCGTGCGGGCCCAGTTGAGCGGCCCGCCGGAGTTGCGGAGCACGGTGTCGAGGTTCGCGCCGGTGACGAAGTCCATGACCATCGCCGGGTACTCGCCGTCGATGATCAGGTCGTGGACCTTCACGATGCCGGGGTGGTCGAGCTTGAGGCCCACCCGCGCCTCGCGCCGGAAGCGACGCACGAAGTCCGCGTCGGCGGCCAGGTGCGGGCGAGGCAGCTTCACCGCGAAGAGGCCGGGCCGCACGAGGTGCTTCGCCGCGTAGACGAGGCCCATGCCGCCCTGGCCGACCAACTCCACGAGCTTGTAGGCCCCCAGCCGCGACGGCACCGGCTCCGCCACCCGGCCGGGCCCGGAGCCCGCGTCCTCGGACGCCTGCTTGCGGGGGGAGGCCTTCGCGACGGCGGCGGTCTGCACGGTGGGGGGCAGCGGGGGGATCCCCCCGAACGGATCGGGGACGCCCTCGTCGGTCCAGGTGACGCGCAGATCGCCGTCGGTGGTGACCTCGGTCTCCGGCTCCCAGCCCGGCATCGGCGGGCGCGCAGGGGGGGCGGGCGGCGGCTCGGGGGGGCGCAGACCGGCGGCGACCCGGGCGACCGCGGCCTCGAACTCCTCCTGCGTCAGGTCCCCGGCGAGCCTGCGCTGCTCGAGCTTCGCTACTTCCTCCGCGATCGACATACCCGCTCAGGCTACCGCGTCGGGGTGGTCCGCGTCCGCGCCCCGCCGGGACTCAGCGATAACCCGCCGCCTGGAGGGTGAACAGGCGGGCGTAGGTGCCGTCGTGCGCCATGAGCTCGTCGTGGCTCCCCTGCTCTTCCACCCGCCCGCCGCGCAGCACCACGATCTCGTCGGCCATGCGCACGGTGCTGAAGCGATGGCTGATCAGGATCGCCATCTGCGACTTCGTGACCTCGCGGAAGTGGTCGAAGATCCGCACCTCGGCCTCGGCGTCCATCGCCGCCGTCGGCTCGTCGAGCACGAGGATGTCGGCCCCGGTCCGCATGAACGCGCGGCTCAGGGCGACCTTCTGCCACTGGCCCCCCGAGAGCTCCCGACCGTCGCCGAACCAGCGCCCGAGCTGCGTCGCGTAGCCCTTCGGCATGTCGCGGATGAAGTCGTCCGCCATGCCCTTGGTCGCCGCCTCCCGCTGCCGGTCCTCGTCCCCGATGTGGTCCGAGTCGCCCACGCCCACGTTCTCGCCGACCTGCATCTGGTAGCGCACGAAGTCCTGGAAGATGACCCCCACCCGCCGCCGCAGCACCTGCATGTCCCAGTCCTGCAGGGGGGTGCCGTCGAGCAGGATCCGGCCCGCGCTGGGCTCGTAGAGGCGGGTCATGAGCTTGATCAGGGTCGTCTTGCCGGACCCGTTCTCGCCCACGAGCGCGAGCTTTCGGCCCGGCGCGAGGTGCAGGGAGACGCCGGTGAGGGCGGGCTCGGTGGACCCGGGGTACGTGAAGGTGACGCCCTCGAACCGGATGCCGTCGCCCGGGGTGACGCCCTCGGAGGCGCCGCCGCCGGGCACGTCCACGTCGAGCTCGAGGAACTCGTAGAGGTTGGACAGGTACAGGTTGTCCTCGTACATCCCCCCGATGGCGGTCAGCACCTGGGTGAACGAGTTCTGCCCCTGCTTGAAGACGAGCAGGTACATCGTCATCTCGCCGAGGCTGATGTCGCCCGCGACCGTCGCCACGACGATCCAGGCGTAGGCGCCGTAGAACGCGGCCGTGGACAACAACGAGAGCAGGTAGCCCCAGGTGCTGCGGCGCAGCGTGAGGCTCTTGTCCTCGCCGAAGAGCGTCTCGAAGATCGCCTTGTAGCGGTCGAGCAGCAGCGGCCCGATGCCGAACAGCTGGACCTCCTTGGCGTAGTCCTCCCGGGCCAGGACCGCCTCCAGGTACATCTGCTTGCGCGTCTCCGGCGTGCGCCACTTGAACAGCCGGAAGGCCTCGCCCGCGAACCGCGTCTCGGCGACGAACGCGGGGACACCGGCGAGGAAGAGCACCACCACGGCCACGACCGAGAACTGCAGGAGCAGCGCCCCGTAGGACGCGAGCGAGATGAGGTTCTGGACCAGCCCGAACGTCCGCTTCACCAGGGACAGCGGTCGGCTCGACGCCTCGCGCCGGGCCCGCGTCATCTGGTCGTAGACCTCGCTGTCCTCGAAGTGAGGGAGGTGCAGCGTGAGGGCCTTCTGGAGCACCATCACGTTGACGCGGAAGCCGAGCAGGGCGCGCAGGAGCGACTGGCAGGCGGAGATCACGGCGCGCACGCCGAGCAGCGCGACGACGAGGCCCGCCTCCCCGGCCACCCAGTACAGCGCGAACGCGCGGTCCGCCCCCTCGCCCGAGGCGTTGGCCGCCACGACCCCGTCGACGATCTCCTTGCCCACGTACGCGACCGCCGCGGGCAGCAGGCCGCCCACCACGGTGAGCGCGGCGAACACGATCGTGAGGCCCTTGGACGTCGTCCAGACGAGCTCCAGCGCCCGGCCGGAGTACTTGAAGACGCCGAGGTAGGCGCTCAGGCCCTTGCGCTCGCGGTCGGCGCCGAGGAGGTCGTGGGGGTCGCTCACCGGGGGAGTGTGAAGCCCCGAGCCCGCGACGTCACCCGCCCGTCCGGACGGGGTGGGCACGCGCCGATGACCCCGGTGGCGCCTCGGGACCACGAGGAGTAGCGTCCGCGACATGATGTCCGCCCCCCCAAACCACCGGGTCGAGGAGGAGCTCAGCCGCGATCTGGGTCTCCCGTCGGCCCTGGCGATCGGCGTCGGCACGATGGTCGCCGCCGGCATCTTCACCCTCAGCGGGCTCGCGGTGCGCAACGTCGGATCGGCTGCGGTCGCGGCCTTCCTGCTGGCCGCGGTGGTGGCGCTGTTCACCGCCCTTACGTACTGCGAGTTCGCCTCGATCCACCCCCGCTCGGGCGAAGGCTTCCTGTACGCGAGGGAGACGTTCGCGGCCCCCTTGGCCTGGCTCGTGGGTTGGTGCCTGCTCCTGGGCTACACCAGCTCATGCGGCTTCTACATCTCGAGCCTGTCGACGTACTGGAACGAGTTCATCGTCCACTCCCCCTGGGCGCCGCTCCCCGGGATCGTCACGCTGGTCGGCCTCGCGCTGCTCAACGTCAAGGGCACCAAGGAGAGCGGCACGTTCCAGATCGTGGTGACGCTCGGCAAGGTCATCCTGCTCGTGTGGTTCGTCGCCGGCGGCATCCGCCTGGTCGATCCCGCGACCGTCGTCGAGCGCTTCAACAGCGACCTGGTGGCCATCGGCTCGACGAGCGCGATGGTCTTCATCACCTTCTTCGGGTTCTCCGCCATCGCGGCGTCGGCGGGCGAGGTCCGGCACCCGGTCAAGAACATCCCGAGGGCCATCTTCTTGTCCATGGGCATCGTGACGGTCCTCTACACGGCCGTCGTGCTCGCGATCATCGCCGCCGACCTCTCCGAGTACACCGAGGCCGCCATGGGCACCGCGGCCCGCATCTTCCTGGGCCCCGTGGGGGGCGCGGTCATCGTGGGCGGGGCGCTGTTCTCGATGATCTCGGCGAGCAACGCGTCGATCATGGCCGTCAGCCGAGTCGCCATGGCCATGTCGCAGGACGGACACCTGCCTCGGGACATCGGGCGCGTGGACCCGCACACCCGCACGCCCATCGTCGCCATCGCGCTCTCCGCGGCGACCATCGCCTTCTTCACGACCTCGCTGTCGCTGGAGGACCTCGCGCACTTCGCGGACACCGTCCTGCTGCTCGCACTGATCCTCGTGAACGCCGCCCTGATCGTGCACCGCCGCCGGTATCCGGACATCGAGCGCCCGTTCCGCGTGCCCCTGGTGCCGCTGCTCCCGACCTTGGGCATCGTCGCCAATTTCTGGCTCCTGAGCCGCATCGCGCACCACGCGGCGCCCTTCGCCCTGGCGGTCGGCAGCCTGATCGTGGGCCTGCTGGGGTTCCTCACCTGGCGGGGCGCGCGACCGTCGATGGAGGAGCTGCCGGGAGGCCCGTCCCAGGTGGCGGCCCAGCGTCGCGATTCGCTCCACGAGGCGCCGTACCGGGTGCTGGTCCCGGTCGCCCACCCCGACCGCGTGGCCTTCCTCATCGACCTCGCCGCCGCGATCGCGAAGGAGCACGACGGCGAGATCGTCGCCCTGCGCGTGGTGCAGGTCCCCGAGCAGGCCCCGGCCTTCCTGGACGACGCGGTGATCGAGCGGGAGATGCACGTCCTCGACGCGGCGCGGGCCCGGGCGAAGCAGCAGGGGGTCCCGATCTCCACGGTGGTGCGCGTGGGCAAGAACATCGCGCGGGCGGTCCTCGAGACGGCGCGCGACCACCGCGTGGACCTGCTGGTCGTGGGGTGGAAGGGGTGGACGTCGACGTCGCGCCGCATCCTCGGCGAGACCACGGACACGATCATCGCCCAGAGCCGCGCGGACATGCTCCTGGTGAAGCGCGTGGGCACCGACCCGGTGAGGCGGCTGCTGCTGCCGATGGCGGGCGGGGTGCACGCGGGCCGGGCGGCGGAGTACGCGGGGAGCATCGCCCGCGCGGTGGGCGGAGAGATGACCCTGACGACGGTGGTCCCGACCGGCGCGACCGGCGAGCGGGTGACCGAGGGGACCGCAATGCTGCAGGCCGCCGCCGATCGCGTCGAGGGGGTCGAGTGCGCCGTCGAGGTCACCCCCGGCGACGACGTGGTGACCGCGATCGTCGACGCGGCCGCGGGACACGACGCCGTCGTCATCGGCGCGGCCGAGGAGACCGCGTTTCGTCGGGTGCTGTTCGGGGGGATCCCGGAGGAGGTCGCCCGCCGCAGCGCGAAGACCGTGATCGTCGTGAAGCGCTACGAGCGGGTGAAGGCCGCCATCGGCCGCGCGATCTCGGCCTGACCTCGCGGGTCGCCGCTACGCCGGCAGCAGGCCCTCGTGCTGGAACACGCGTCGGAGGCGGGTCAGGGGCATGTTCCCGGACTCGAGGAAGATGCGGTGGAACGTGCGATCCAGCTCCAGGCCCTCGAAGCGGCCCGCCTGGGCGGTCGCGATCTCGGTCTTCATGCGCCACACCATGCGGTTGCCGGTCAGGTACGACAGCGGGTAGCCGCGCTCCTGGGAATACCAGTTCAGCTCGGCCTGTACGCGGCCGGGCACGAAGCCGGTGACCGCCTGCAGGAGGTTGCCCGCGGCGACGAACGGGTCGTCGGACGACGTGTCGCACTCCACGCCCACGTCCAGGTAACGCCGCTCCCCCGTCATGAAGAAGAGGTCGATGGCGACCCGCGCGCCGATGCGGGAGATGTCGCGCTTGCCGATGAACCTCGCCTCGTCCTCGAGCGCGCCCATGTAGCCGAGGTCGAGCATGTAGTCCTCGAGCATGGTGGTCCAGCCCTCGGCGTGCTCGGCGGCGTCCACGTGGCGACGGATGACGGACGCGTGCCCGGCCGCGGTGGCGAGCTGAAGGTGGTGCCCGGGGATGCCCTCGTGGACCATCATCCCGGGGATGCCGAGCTCGGTGTGCTCGTCGCGCAGCTCCTCGGACAGCGTCAGGTACACCAGGGAGCGCTTGGTGCCGGCGCGGAACGGCGCGGGGGGCATCATCGCCCCGGCGGGGATGCTCGGCGCCATGAACGCGGGCGTGCGCAGGATCGTCATGTCCTGGTCGTCGGGCACGGGGAAGAGGTCCCGCTCGCGGATCCAGCCCAGGATCTTCTCCCGCTCCTGCTGGTACCGGTCGAGGATCGCCTCGAGGCGCCCGTCCGGCAGCTGGAGGCGGAACTCCTTGTTCAGCCAGGTGTGCAGGTCGGCCGTCGTGATGTCCGCGTCGAGCCCGTGCTTCTCCGCGATGCGGCCGCGCAGCCGCTCGATGGTCGCGCCCGTCTCGGCGAGGAACTCGGCGGCCATCGTGTGCAGCTCGCCCAGGGACATGTCGATCCCCTTGAGCCGCACGAGCTCCTGGGCCGCCTCCGCCCCCATGTGCAGGTGAGCGGTGGTGGGCAGGGCCGCGAGGCGGGTGCGGTAGTCGGCGAGCGAGGCCTCGGCGAGGGCGCGGGCCGCCACGAGCCGGTCGGTGCCGCCCCACTTGATGGAGCGGGCCCAGTCCTCGATCGTCTCGAAGAGGGACGGCAAGGCCTCGATCTTCTCGTCGTCGATGTTCACCCAGCGCGCGACGGGGGTGTCGACCCGGCCCAGGAGGCGCTCGATGTACCGCGGCACGGCCTCGAGGCGCGCGGTCACGTCGGCGAGGCGCTGCTCCGCCGGGCGCGGGTCGTTGATGAACATCATGAAGACGCCGTCGCCGATGTCGTCGCCCGCCCGAGGGCACTGCGTCGCCTGATCGCGGCCGTTGAACCGGAACGTCGCGTAGTGGATGTCGTAGCCGAGGCGCAAGGCGGCCAGGTCCAGATCCAGGGCGCGGTCGAAGTCGGCGGGATCGGTGACCGCCGCCAGCTCCTCGCACCGCGCGAGCAGGGCGCGCGCCTCGGCCACCTCGGCCGCCAGGGCCTCGGCCGACGGGTCGGGGAGCTCCCCGAGATCGTGCGTGAGGCCCAGGAAGACGCGGGCGTTCGGATTCGAGGTCAGGTGGGCGTGCAGATCGGCCACGAAGCCGTCGTAGTCGGACATGGTGCTCCCTCCAAAGCGACGCGAGTGTACCCGCTGATCCGGAGGTGGTAGACCGCTGTGATGTCGGTGGACCAGGGGTACGAATTCTCGGCGGTGTGTTCCCGCGGCGTGGAGCCGCTGCTGGCCGACGAGCTGCGGGAAGTCCTCGCCACCGAACGAGTGCGGGAGGACCGCGGGGCGGTGCGATTCCGCGGCCCGCTGGAGCTGGGCTACCGCGCCTGCATGTTCTCCCGGCTCGCGGGGCGCGTCCTCATGCTCATCGGCAGACACGAGGCGGTCGGCGAGCGGGGGCTGCTCGAGGCCTCGCGCAGCGTCCGGTGGTCGGCGCAGTTCGACCCGGACCAGACCTTCGCCGTGAACTTCGTGGGGCGAGACGACGACCTCCGGGACACGCGCCACTCCGCGCGGGTGGTCAAGGACGGGATCGTCGACCGCATGCGCCGCGACCACGGGCGTCGGCCGTCGGTGGACGTCGCCGCCCCGGACGTGAGGATCCACGCGCACCTCCGCAACCGCGAGGTCGCCTTCTCCGTCGACATGGCGGGCGCGCTGCATCGGCGGACGGGCGGGGCAGGTCGCGCGCCCGGGCCGGCGCCGCTGAAAGAGACCCTCGCCGCGGCCCTGCTCCGCGCCGCCGAGTGGCCCACCCTCGCGCGCCAGGGCGTGCCGCTGCTGGACCCCATGTGCGGCACCGGGACGCTGCTCATCGAAGCGGCGGAGATGGCCCTGGACCGCGCCCCTGGGCTGGGCCGTCGCGACTGGGACTTCGAGTCGTGGAGCGGCCACCAGGTGCGCGTGTGGCGCCGCGTGGAGCGGGAGGCCGAGGAGCGCGCGGCCCTCGGGGCGGAGCGGACGCCCGCGATCTTCGGGGCCGACGACCACCCCGCAGCCCTCGACGCCGCGCACGAGAACGCCCGCCGCGCGAAGGTGGACCTCAAGCTCAAGGAAGCGTCCATCGAGGGCCTCGAGCCTCCCGGCGGGCGGGAGGACCTGCCCCGAGGCTTGATCGTCACGAACCCGCCCTACGGCGTCCGGCTGGGCGAGGAGGACGAGGTGCGCGCCCTGTACGCGACCCTGGGCGACGTCCTGCGACGGCGCTTCCTGGGGTGGACCGCCTGGGTGCTGGCGGGCCCCGGCCTCGTGCCCGCGCTCGGCCTCAAGCCGTCGCGGCGCATCCCGCTCTACAACGGCCCCATCGAGTGCCGCGCCACGCGCCTGGACATCTCCACGGAGCCTCCTCGGAAGCCGGGGCCGCGCCGGGCTCCAATCTCGGTCGACGATCCGGACGTGGGCGAGGACACGGAGCCTTCGGGCCGGCGCTGAGGGGCGCGGCGAAGATTTCCCACGGTGACGGTGCCGGGCAGGGGCGCGGGCAGGAATTCCCACGTTGACCGCGCCGGGGAGCCCGGCGGCCCCGTGGTGGGAATTGCTCTCCGATCCGCGGCGCTAGGAGGGGTGGATCTCGGCGTCCAGGGCGTCGACGCGGTCCCAGTCCACCCCGTCGGGGAACGTCCGACGAACCTCGACCTGGTCGTCCCAGGGGGGCGCGGCGTCGTCGACGGTCACCAGCGCGATCCACACCTCCGCGCGGGCCGCCCGGCTCACGTCTTCGCGGCGCAGCACGTCGATGAGGCCGTCCATCGTGGCCGCGTCGCGGGTGCCCGCCCAGGCCACCGCGAGGCCCTTGGCGGCCGCGGACGTCTGGAAGTCGGGGCCCAGCGACAAGACCCGGAGGAGCCCGTCGCGCTCCACCTCGGGCGCCGATCCGCCGCCCCGCGCCGCCCCGGCCGCGACCGCCCCCACGGGCCGCACCGTGGGCAGGGACGACTTCGGCGCCGGCTTCGGCTTCGGGGTCGCGGTAGCCTTCGGGGCCGCCCTCGGGGCCGCCTTCGACGCGGGCCGGACGGGCTCCGGCGGCGCCCAGGCCCCCTCCCCCGCCGCGACGAGCACGCCCGTCGTCCACAGCAGGGCGGCGTACCCGACGAGGGCCACGGCGAGCGATCCGGCGCCTGGGGGGAGATCCCCCGGGATCAGCGGCGCGACCTTCCAGGCCGTCGCCCAGGCGCCGGGGAACGCCGTCGCCACCAGCGTCCAGCCCCAGGCCCGACGCCGCGCGCCGTCCCCTCGGGAGAGCCACAGGGCGACGATCACGACGACCCCGAAGCCGACGGCCCACCCCCCGAGGCTCGGGAGCCCGCCCGGAGGGAGGGTCACCAGCGGGTGGCCTCGGCGACGCTCTCGTAGCGCGAGCCGCCCGGGAGCGGCCCCTTCCAGAGCGATCCGTCGCCGCCGCGGGGGCGGACCCAGCGCACCCGGTCGTCGAGGAAGCGGCCCGCCTGCCAGGGGTCCAGCGCCATGCCCGACGGCACCGGCGCGAGCGTCCAGGCGGGCCACGGGAGCCACGGGACGCCGGGCGTGAGGTCCGCGTCCACCGGTCCGCGCACCCACAGCGTCACGGGCGCGTCCACGAGCACGACGGGCCCCGATCCGCCCGACACGGCGGCCGCCCACGCGACGGCCACGCCCCCGGCGCCGACCCCGATCCACCCCAGCCGACTCGTGGCGCCTTCGCGGGCCTCGAGCAGCTGCGTCACGAGGTACGCCATGGCGGGGATGCCGCGCTCGGCCCCCCAGCGCGAGGCCACCCGATCCGACTCGGCGTCGGCCGCGAACGGCACGATGAGGTCGCGCACGCCGCCCGCCGCCGCCGCCGCGAGCTCAGGGCGCGCGTAGATCACCTCGCCGGCCTCCACTTCTCCCGTGGGCGCGGGCGGCGCGAACCGGATCCAGTCCGGCTTGGCGGGCCCCTCCGTGGTGGCGGGGGCCGTCGCGTGACCCTGGAAGGCCCCGCGCACGAGGCCGGGCCGGCCGACCCCCAACACGGCCCGGGCGGCGGCGATCGGCGTCGGGGTCCGCTGGGCGGCGGGCCCTCCGCGATGCAGCACCGAGCCGGGGGCGGGGCGGGCGATCTCTTCGGCCCGCGGCGTCCCGGGCCCCGGATAGGAGGCGTCGATCGCCGCCCGGGCCTCGTCGATCGTCGACGCGGAGACGGCCCCTCCACGCAGCGTCGCTTCGAGCCAGCCCCAGGACTCCGCGGCCACGGCGGACGTGACCCCGTGCGTCCCCGTCGGCGTCTTCACGGTGACCCCCGGGCGGGCCTTGAGGAGCGCGTCCACCGCGTCGCCCGGGCGGTGGTCCCACAGGAGCACGGGCCGGTCCGTCGCGGGGCTGCCGGGTCGACAGGCCGCGGCCGCCAGCCAGTGCCACGCCCGGGGAGCGCCGCCCTTGGGCGCGGCGGTGGGCGCGTCGCCGACGTCCGGGAAGTGCCCCGGCCGACCCGCGCTCTCCCCGGCGCCCCGGAGCGCCCCGCAGCTGCAGCCGGCCGTGCCGCGCTGGGTGCTGAAGGCGTACTCGTGCGACCCGAGCACCACGGCCCCCACGCGCGGATCCGACGTCGCCAGCAGGGCAGCGCGCTCGGCGCCCCCGGAGAAGCCGATCACGGCCACGGCGTCGGCGTCGATCGACGGACCGAGGCGCCCGGCGAGGGCCATGGCGAGGGCGGACTGACCGGCCCGCAGGTCCCAGGCCAGCGGCGTCGTACCCGTGCGGCGCACCCGCATCTCGCCGTAGATCCCCGCGGTCAGGTGGACGGCCCGCGCGCCCGGGTCCCCGGCGACCTCGTCGCCGCGGTTGGCGATGGAGAACACGACCCAGCCGCGCGACGCGAACAGCTGCGCCCGACGGGCCGGCTCGTCCGCCGCCAGGCCCCCGTCCCAGTGTCCGTGCACGTTGATCAGCAGCGGCGCGGGCGACGTGGGCAGCGGCTCCGGGAGGTGCACGACGCCGTACACGGAGTCGCCCTCCACGGACGGGTGGTCCCACCCCACCGCGGTGGCCGTCCAGCCCTCGCCCACGAGCTTCTCTCCCCAGCGGGGGGCGGGGATGCCGGGCTCGAGCGGCGGCGCGCCCACGCGGTCGAACAGGTCCCGTCGCGTGGCCCGCACGTCCCGGTCGTCGCAGTGGGGCTCGCTCACCTCGACGGGGGTGTCCGCCTCGGGAGAAGGGGGATCGTCGCTCCCGCCGCCGCAGCCCCCGAGCACGACGGCCAGGAGCAGGACCGGCCATTTGACGCGGCCCCGATCGCCGGTCAGCCTCGATGCATGGCGACCGCCCCGACGTCGAAGATCCCCCGCGTCGCCTGGATCGTCGTGGGCGTCGGCGTCGCGCTCTTCACCGTGGCGCAGACCCTGATCTTGTCGTGGAAGGCCGCCGGGCTCATGCCCGAGTGGCCCTTCGACCTGAACTTCTTCCACAACCTGGTCTGGAACACCGCGCACGGGAACGGCTGGATCCAGACATCCACGTACCACGAGCCCCCGGGGATCTTCGGCGAGACGCACTTCGAGCCCATCCTCCTGCTGGCGGTGCCCGCCTACCTCTTCCACCAGCACTACGAGACGATCTTCTTCGTCCAGTCCCTGGTGCTCGGGCTCGGCGCGTTCGGAGTGTACCGAGTCGCGCGATCGGGGCGGGCGAGCACCTTCGCGGCCTGCGCAGCCGCCTGGATCTACCTCGGCTGGTGGCCGCTGTGGCGCATGGCACAGGCCGACGTGCGCCCCCTGACGTGGTCGATCCCGTTCCTGGTCCTCCTCGTGGCCGCCCTCCGCGAGGAGCGCCGCACCGAGGCCCTGGCGTGGGCGTTCCTGGCGTGCATCTGCCGCGAGGAGGTGCCGATCCTGGTGGTGGCGATCTGCGGCGGCCACTTCGCCCTGAACTGGGTCGCGAAGGACGCCGAGCGTCGGTCGACGGCCCTGCGCGTGGCGGCCGCGGCCGTCGTCTTCTTCGTGGTGACGACGCTCCTGCGCACCAACACGACCTTCTACATCCAGCCCGACGCTTGGCTCGAGAGCCTCACGTCGAGCGACGGACCGTCCGCCGCCGAGCAGTGGGGGCGCGACGCGGGCGAGATGTGGAGCCGTCGCCTGGGCTGGTTCGGGGAGTGGATCGTGCCCGTGGGCCTGGGCGCGCTCGCCGCCCCGGAGATCCTCATCGGGGGCCTGCCCCTGCTCGGGTACCTCTTCACCCAGGGCCACGAGTGGGCCACCTGGGAGGGCCCGTACATCCACCACACGGCGTCGATGGTGGGGATCATGGCGGCGGCCGCCGCCCTCGGGTGGGTCCGAATCCTCGGCCTCGTGGGCCGGAAGGTCCCGGGGAAGGCCCTCGTCGGGGCCGCCGGGGTGGTCGTGCTCGCGCTGCTCGGCTCCGAGGTCCGCGCCGTGCAGCAGGCCTGGGAGCCGTACCTGCAGAACGAGCTGACGCCCTGGCGCTCCCAGGAGCCGCGGGTGCTGGAGGCGCACCGCCTCGCCGACCGCATCCCCCGCGACGCGCCCGCCATGGCCGGGTACGACCTCATCCACCTCATCAGCGGCCGCCGCTGGGTCTACTGCTACCAGCAGGAGGAGATCGAGGACCCCGCGCCCGGCCCCGGCGGCCTGGGGGACGATCCGCTCCTGCCTCCCGCCGAGACCCAGCCGCAGTGGGCCCTGGTCGCGCTCGAGCACGACCCCTGGATCGAGCGCGCCGCGGCCGCAGGCCTCGTGGAGGTGGAGCGTGGCGACGAGTGGGTCCTGTTCGGTCCTCCCTGACGCCCTCCGCCATCGGGGCTCGACGACGGGGCCCCGAGACGCCAGAATCCCGCCATGAACATCACGATCAAGTACTGCGTGGCTTGAAACTACCTCCCGAGGGCCACCAGGTTGGCGGCCGAGCTCAAGGAGGCATTCGACGTCGATGCGACCCTCATTCAGGGTCACAGCGGCGTCTACGACGTGACCGTCGACGGCGACCTGGTGTTCTCCAAGTACGCCGAAGGTCGCCACGCCGAAGACGGTGAGATCGTGGCCGCCCTGCGCGACCGCGAGGGCTGACCTCGGCCGGGCTCTGCCGCGCCCGCGCCCCGACGGGCCCCCCGCCGGGGCTCGCTCCTTGCGATCCACCCCGGGCATGCCTCGACGCTGCCTCGTCTTGATCCTCGCGCTGCTCGCCTCGGGCTGCAGCGCCGTCCGCACCCCGCCGCCCACCGCTTCCGGATTCACGGGCGGCGCCCCCATGGAGCGGGGAGAGGTGGAGGGGACGGGCGTCTTCGGGTCGGGGGTGCTCACCGACACGCGGGGCCTGCCCGGGTCGCCCTCGACCGCCACCGCCCCCTCGCTGCTGTTCGGGGGCAGCGTCGACCTGCCCTTCTGGCACGGCCTCTCCGTGGTGATGAGCGGGGGGATCGACATGGACTCGAGCTTCGTGGTGGCGAGCGGACGCGTGGGCTTCCGGAGCCGCTTCGGGCCGATGCTGGTGGGGCTGGGCGGGGGCGGCGGCTCGTTCGTGCCCTGGAACCTGCCCTATTGGTTCGCGGGCGGCGAGGTCGGCGCGTTCGCCCCCCTCAGCGACATGATCGAGCTGGCCACGCACGTCCGGGTGGACTTCAGCACCCCCAGCTACGACGAACCCGCGAACACGGGCACCTGGGCCTACGTGCAGCCGACCGTGTACGTGCTGGTGGGCGAGCGCGACGGCCCCGCCCGCTTCGCCCTCGGCGTGGGTGGCCACCTCGGGGGGCAGGTCCCGGCCCAGGGCTGGGCGACGGGCAGGATCGAGCTCCGCGTGGGGGTCGTGGCGCGCACCAAGAAGCGGAAGCAGGAGTGACGTCGGAGGCTCGGTCCGCCCTCCGCGAGCGTCGCGGTAGACTCCGCTCGTGCAGGAAACCCTCGACACCCTCTCGCTGAACGTCCGGGCCCGCTACCCGTTCGTCTACCTGCTCACCTGGGAGGAGGCCCGCGCCCTCGAGGGGATCCGGAGGCTCGCGAAGACCTCGAAGCGCACGCTCTACACGTGGTCGTCCGTGGCGGGGCTCCACGACGGCGACGGCACGATCGAGGGCAGCGGCCCGCCCGGCGCGGCGCTCACGGTGATCGAGGGGATCGAAGGTCCGGCGATCGTCGTCATGCACGACTTCCACCACCACATCGAGGACACGCTGATCCAGCGCCGCCTCCGGGACCTGTCGGCGGTCCTCTCCGAGCGCGAGCAGTGCCTGATCCTGCTGTCGCCGAGGGCGGTCGTGCCGCGGGGCCTGGAGAAGGACGTCGTGGTGATCACGCTCCCGCTGCCGGGCCTCAAGGAGGTCGCGCGGCTGTTCCACCAGATCATGCGAGACCGCAAGGTGAAGGTGGACCTGGAGCTCTTCGAGCGGTACGTGAAGGCCTCGCTGGGCCTCACCGCCGAGGAGATCCGCCGCGTCTATCGGAAGGTGCTGCTGCGCCACAAGAAGCTGGGCGAGGAGCAGCTGGCGGAGGTCATCTCCGAGAAGAGCAACATCATCCGCCGCAGCGAGTTCCTGGAGTTCCACGACCTGTCCGAGTCGATCGGGGACGTCGGCGGCCTCGAGCAGCTCAAGGACTGGCTGCGATCGCGCAACGCCTCCTTCACGGAGAAGGCCCGCAAGTACGGCCTGCCCCAGCCCAAGGGCCTGTTCCTGCTCGGCGTGCAGGGCTGCGGGAAGTCCCTCACGGCGAAGGCCGTCGCGGACCTGTGGAAGGTCCCCCTGCTGCGCCTCGACGTCGGCGCGCTGGTGCAGGAGGTCACGGGGGTCGACGAGGGGCTGCGGCACACGATCGCGCTCGCCGAGTCCATGGCCCCCGTCGTGCTCTGGGTGGACGAGATCGAGAAGGCGTTCGCGGGCGTCGACGGCGAGGGCGGGGCGGCCGCGGCGCGCCTGTTCGGCAACTTCGTGACGTGGCTGCAGGAGAAGACGAAGCCGGTGTTCGTCATCGCCACGGCCAACAACGTGCGCGCGCTCCCCCCCGAGCTGCTGCGCAAGGGTCGCTTCGACGAGATCTTCTTCGTGGACCTGCCCAACATCCACGAGCGCCAGACCATCTTCGAGATCCACCTGCGCAAGCGCCGTCGCGACCCCAAGGACTTCGACACCTGGGAGCTCGCGGAGGCGACGGACAAGTTCAGCGGGGCGGAGATCGAGCAGGCCGTCATCGACGGCATGTTCGGCGGCTTCAGCGAGGACCGCGAGGTGTCGACCCAGGACATCCTGCGGTCGGTGCGCGACACCGTCCCGTTGGCCGTCACGATGGACCAGGCGATCAAGGACCTGAAGGAGTGGGCCCGCGACCGCACGCGGCCCGCGACCTACGACACGAAGCGCATCGACTTCTTCGACGAGTGGGAAGGCGGCGCGCAGGCGTAGGCCGATGACGGTCCGGGAGCACGCCCGGCGGCTGCTGCTGGAGCCGACCCTCGAGGCCAAGCTCGCGCCCTTCCCCCGGCCGCTGCGGGACCCGGCGGCGCCCCCCGCGTCCGTCCCCGACGCGCCGGGAAGGCCCCCCGAGATCGCCTTCGGCGTCGCCACCCGACGGGCTCGCCTCCCGGCCGCGGACACCTTGCGCGACCCCGCGCGCGCCGCCCAGCTGCTGCACGCGTTCGCGAACCACGAGCTGCTGGCGATCGAGCTCATGGCCCTCGCCCTGCTCCGTTACGACATGGACCCCCGGGCGCGGCGCGAGCTGGTCGCGACGATCGAGGACGAGCAGCGCCACCTGCGCGGGTACCTCGACCGCCTCGCCGACCTGGGCGCGACCTTCGGGCAGCACCCCCTGTCCCGCTTCTTCTGGGACGCGCTCGCCCACGTCCCCGACGGACCGGCGTGGCACGCGGGCATGGGGCTGACCCTCGAGCAGGCGAACCTGGACTTCATGACCTGGTACGCGGCCGCGTTTCGCGCGGCGGACGACGGCGTCACCGCCGACCTGCTGGAGGCCGTGCGCCGGGACGAGATCGCCCACGTAGCCCGGGGGCTGCGCGCCTTCGGGGCCGACGAGCTCTGGGATCGCTGGCGAGACGCGCTCGTCGAGCCGCTGCAGCCGCGGCGCGCCCGGGGGCCGACGTTCGACCGCGACGGACGTCGCCAGGCCGGGCTGCCCGAGGACTACATCGACCGCGTCGCCGGGGCCACGGGCTCTCGAGGGCGCCCGCCCGACGTGTGGTTCTTCGACGTGACCGGCGAGTCCGACGGCGGCCGCGGGCTGGACGCGAAGGGCCCCCGGGGAGACGTCGCCCGGACCCTCGCCACGCTGCCGGTGGCGCTCGCCTCGGAGGACGACGTCGTGCTCCTGCCGCGGGCGCCGGACCCGGCGTGGCTCGCGCAGCTCGAGGCGGCCGGGTTCCCCCGCCCTCGACTGAGCGTCGTCGACACCCGGGATGAGGCGGACCTCCCCCGGCCCCTCGGCCGCGCCGTCGCGTGGGGTCCCGGGGCCGCGACGGACCGCCTCCTGGGGCCTCACGTCGACGCCCTCGGAGGGCTCCCCGAGCCTCACCTCCTGTCGGGGAAGTGCGCCTCGGCGGAGCTCCTGCGCGCGCTGCACGGAGACCTGCGCGAGGCCTTCGGAGACGAGCTCGTCCGACCCGACGCCCTGCCCGTCGTCGTCCGCGAGGAGGCGCACCTGCACGACGTGGTGGCGCGCATGCGGGCGACCCACCCGCGGGTCGTGATCAAGGCGGACGTCTCGTCGTCCGGGCGCGAGCGCATCCGCCTCCTGCACGCCCACGAGCCCGACGACCACCAGCGGGCCTGGATCCGTCGACGCATCGCGAAGGGCCCGCTCCGGATCGAGCCCTGGCTGGAGGGGGTCGTCGACCTGTCCCTGCACCCGGCCCCGCGCCGCTGGCTCGTCTGTCGATCGGACGCCGCGGGCCGATTCCGAGCGGCCTTCCCGGGGCGCCCCACGGCCGCGGTGGCCCCCGACGTGGCGCGCCTGCTCACCGGCGACGGCCGCGACACGGGCCGCCTGGACCGGCTGGCGTCCGCGATCGAGGCCGCGCTGGCAGCGCGCGGCGTCCCCACCCCCTGGGGCGTCGACGCGTTGGTGTTCCGCACCCCGGACGGGCTTCGCCTGCACCCCCTCCTGGAGGTGAACCCGCGCTGGACGATGGGCCGGGTCGCGCTCCGCCTCGCCCGCCGGGTCTCCGGCCGCAGCGTCTGCGCGTGGGTGCACCTGTCGTCCGTCGAGGCCGCCGCCCTCCCGGAGCTCCCCCTGGAGGTCGCACCCGGGGCCCGGCCGAAGGTCCGCCGCGGCGTCGTCCCCACCACCGCCCCCGGCCCGCTGCGGACCTTCCTCGTGGTCGCCGCGAGCCGGGCCGAGCTGGCCGAGGCTCTCGCTCAGTACTCGTGGTCTTCGGACAGCCGCGAGGCCGGCGCCGAGTCGGTGGCCTCGAACACGGCGTAGTGACGGTCGGCAGGCCCGTCAAGAAGAGGATCCGCGAGAGGTCCGGCGGCGGTCGGGGGTCGTCGGCCATGGGGTAACGTAGCGTCCTCAGGCCCCTCCGGGTTTGTGGAGGAGAGGGGAATCATGGAACAGCAAGTGCGTCACTCCGGGCCGCCGGGGAACGCCCCCGAGTACAACACGGCGGGGGCCTTGATCGGGGGCGGCGCCGCCGGGCTCGTGGGCGCCGGCATCTGGTACGCCATCGCGGCCTTCACCGGCTACGAGGTCGGCTACATCGCGTGGGGCATCGGCTTCATCGTCGGCTTCGGCGCCGCCAAGGGCGGGCAGGTGGGCACGCCCGCCAACGGCCTCCTGGCGGCCGGCCTGTCGGCGGCGTCGATCCTGCTCGGCAAGTTCCTCGCCACCCGCGCGGCCATCGCCGACTACCTCGTGTCCGAGGGCGTGGACGCGGCCCCCACCACGTCCATGGTGCTGGAGCTCCTCCCGGAGACGCTCGGCATCATCGACATCGTCTTCTTCGGCCTCGCGCTGTACACGGCGTGGCAGGTCGCGAGCGGCGGCGGCGGCGGCGGCGAGTAGCCGGACGGTTCTGCGGGGCGGGAGCGCGCCGATCCCCTAGTCATCTGGACCCGAG
>Ga0209992_10000045_pt1 | contig 190380 bp, 162 predicted proteins | sample 2SBtaG_2_FD_182564 | JGI IMG/M metagenome (GOLD analysis project Ga0209992, IMG submission 182564) | Deep subsurface microbial communities from Kolumbo volcano to uncover new lineages of life (NeLLi) - 2SBTROV12_ACTIVE470 metaG (SPAdes)... | ecosystem: Environmental > Aquatic > Marine >... | reverse complement strand
AAAGGACAAGAATACTACGAAAACCAATACCAAGAACGCGTTTTAAATAATTTCAAAAATAAAGCTAAACAATTCGGATATCAACTACTTAACCCAAACACAGGCGAAGTTGTTTCTTAGGAGCTTGCCGAGGAATCTCGGTTTTTAGGGGAACCTGCTCCTCTGGAGCATAGATCCCTCCGCGTTGGTCGGGATGACAGTTGAAGAAAAGCCAAACTCCCTCCCACAATGAAATGGAAAAACAGCGCTCTGAGTTCTCATATTTCTAAGAAATGTAAATACCATAAAATTACTATAAATTTTATAAAATTATTGATTTCTTATCTCAAATCCTTTATAGTTCCTATATTCAGACAAATTGATGGAAATCCTTAAGTTTTTTGACCTTATGCGGTTTTATTGAAGTCCGGTGAGCATACTGTTGGGCTAAAAAAGTTGGTTTTCAAGGGATTCTCTAAAAGCAGGTTTCTGCAAAGGTTTTGCGGGGAAAGGAATCTTCGCTTTGTGAAAGCAATAGTTTTTCGCGGATTTATTAAGTTTGTGCCGTCGCTAAAAGTATTTATGAAATCGGTTTTAGCGCTGAGCGTTTCCCTCGTTTTTTTGGGATATGGCCAAACTGCCGAAGTCGCCAAGCCGCGACCCTCGTTTATCCAAGCCGATGTTGTGGGTTTTTTGCAATGGCTTATTTTTGAACCGGAACCTGCACAAAATTCCCAAAATAAGAATAAGTCGCAAGGCTACCAACCGGATTCTGAAAAAAAATTACCTTTGACCGATAGAGTGATCGAGCAAGCTCGTTTTCTTTTGGAAAATATGCCCGCCGTTTCCAAAGGATCGGATAAACCTAAAGAAGTATCCCCACAGGATGAATGGAGCGGTCAAACTAACCCCAGAAGGGTTGTTGAACCCACGGAAACAACTTCAAAACCAAGATTTTCTAAGTCCCCTAACAAAAAGCCTCAATCTAGCGCCAAGGAAAATAAATCCATGTTTGGTAGTTGGTTTTCTGGAGGTAAGACCCTGCTTGCCAACGCAACAACGTGGGCGATGGAAAAAGTGGGAGCTAGTGAAACCCGTTATAGCGACGAAGAATTAAACGGCAATAGACGTTCGAATGGCAAAGGTATTGTCGAAGGGAGATTGCTGGAAGATACGGGTTTTTCGAGTCAAGCCTCTTCGGATTCTAATAACGTAATAAACGACGGTCGTAAGGTGAAAGATCCTGGCGCGGGTCCGACTTTTTTCGTTCGCGCGATAGATATTCAAGGAAACACGGTATTTTCCGATGGCGTATTAGCCCCTATCGTGGATGTTGGCGAAGGTTTAGACATGACTTTAGGCGTTTTGAATCTGTATAGCCAAGAAATTCGCGCCTATTATCTTTCGAGAGGGTATTTCTTAGCCAAAGCCTTTGTTCCTAAACAAGAAGTTAAGGATGGGTTCGTTAAGATCGTTGTCGAAGAAGGTAAAATTGGGAATATTAAAGTCACTGGCAACGAAACGATTCCCACTAAAGAAATTTTAAAGAGATTTAAAAAGGTTACAAAAGAGAGAGTTCCTAATGAAAAAACTTTGGAAAGCGCTCTTTTAGAGCTCAACAGCATTACCGGGGTGCAGGCTAAGTCTTTGGTTAAACCCGGTCAGGTTCCAGGCGCCTCCGATTTGGAAATTATAATAAAAGAGCCATTGCCTTATACCTTTGCTCTTGATGGCGATAACTTTGGATCTGAGTTTACGGGTAGAAACCGATTTGGAGTTACCGCAACCGCCGGGAATGTTCTGCGACTAGGCGATCAATTATCCCTAAGAGGCGTTGATTCGGACGAAGATCAAAAAACTTTTCAAGCCTCTTACTCTATTCCCGTTAACGATAGCGGCGGAACGGCTGGATTTTCGTATATTTATTCCGAGCAAACCTTAGGCTTAGATTTGGCGGCGTTGAATGCGGGTGGTGAAACTAATATTGGAAGTTTGGAACTGGTTCAACCGTTGTATCGTTCCAGGAGAGGTCTTATAAAAGCGCGCGCTGGATTTGATTTTCGAAAGTTTTCTAATTTTATACAAAATCAAACCTCGAGCGAAGACGAACTCGTTGGCGGATTTTTGGGTATTTCCGGCGACTATAAGGACGAATTTCAAGGACATAGTTATTTTGATATTTCTGTGCATCGCGGTTTTAACGAAACAAACGAAAACCGGGCTCTAGCTTCAAGGGTTCTTGGAGAAGGCGACGTAACTGTTGGGGCGTATAGTTTCTCTCGAACGCAAAATGCCGGGTTTTGGGATAGCTATTTTGTGATTAAGTCTCTTGGGCAAATTGCCAGCGCACGCGCCCTTGCTCCCGATCTTTTTTATTTGGGCGGGTTTAGTTCGATAAGGGGATATCCGTTAGCGGATCAGTCGGGCGACCAGGGTATTGCCGGTACGTTAGAATATGTTTTGCCGATTCCAGGGGTGGTTAATTTCTTAGGAGAGCTATATAATTTAAGAAATCATATTTCAGTGTTTGGTTTTGTCGACCATGGCGAGGCTTATGTTCTCAATAATCAACCTGGCGAAACCGACGTTTCTATAACGGGAGCCGGCGCTGGGATCCGAATGACTTTGCCTCAAGATGGTTCTTTTCCTTTTCTTGGGATAAACGCAAGCTATGGCGTTCCCGTAAGGGGTCCAAATCCTTCGGATGGAACGAACGGAATTTGGTACGTTAACGGTTTTATGGCTTTTAGGTTTGACGATGCTTAGATTCTCTAAAAAAATAAATAATTCTTTAAGGAATTGCGTTTCCCTTGTATTTTTATTGTTCTTTATTATTTGGACTGTCGACTCCTGGGCTGACGATCAACCGGTTGGAAAAGTTATCGCCATTAGCGGTAAAGTTGAGTTTGCCACTATAGATGAAACGGAAGGACAACAAAAGAAAGGCTTATTAAATTTAGTTACGTTTTCGCCTTGGAAGACGGCTGATTTTCAACAATTGGTTTACGCAAAAGACGTTTATAAAACAAAACGCGGGAGCCGGTTAAAAATACTTTTTAACGATAATAGCCTAATAGCTTTGGGACCCAACTCCACCATGAAAGTGCAGTCGTATGTTTATTCTCCACAGGATAAACTAAGGAAAACCACCATTGATATAGCCAACGGCTTTGCCATGTATATCATTAATAAATCGCAAACGCACTCAAAGTCTAAGTTTAAGATTGTCAGCCCTGTGGCAAACTTATCCTCTCGAGGTACTCAAGGTTATATAAGTTCTTTTCCTGGCGAAACCATTGTTGCAAATCAAGCGGGTTCTATGGCCACTCAAAATAGAGACCCGAGAGTTCCCGGTTCGGTCATTGTTGGACCTATGTCTCGTACCATTGTTGAGTCGGGCAAACCGCCAGAGTTACCCGCTTCGCTAAGCGGCGGAGAACTTTCAGCTATACGTATTGGCATATTAGGCAGAGTGGAATCCTTTGCAAGCGCATCCAATCAGTCGTTAATAAATGTTCAAAAGCAATCAGAGACCTCGGAAGACGAAGAAGAAAAAGATATCCGCGATTCAATTGAGTCGTCTTCGGCGGCAGATGAAGAGTCCATTGACTCTAGGAAAGGTTATTTAGACGCATTGTCCGAGGGACGAGAAGGTTTTGCTTCTCCAGGCGGTAATGGACAGAATCAGTTTTTTCTAGGCAAAGTAGGACCTGGCGATCGAGGATATGGGAACGCCCAAGACTTTGCGTCTTTTAACGAGCCTTTTGATCCAGGCATTTTGAGCGCTTGCGGGCCTTAGTATTTATATTGGAATCTTAATCTCACAAGTGGGTTTAATTCCTCGTGGCTTGCTGCGTATTTTAAAATAATATTTTTCATAGGATACTCCGTCCGCTTGCGGCGGGGTCGTTCATTTATATGTTGATGACAAACTTAATGAAAAAATGGTTTCGAACGACGGCATTGACCGTTGGGTTCCTAATTTTTTTATTAGGGGGATTTCCTACCTTATTATTTTCGTTGCCTCTCGATGGTCAAATTACATCGGGCGACGGTAGTTTCCAACAGCCTAGTGGAACCGAATTAATCATTCAGCAAAACTCAGATAGGCTCATCTCTCAGTGGAAACAGTTTAATATTGGGACGAATGAAAAAGTTCAATTTCTACAACCTCATTCGGAAGCGATAGCGCTCAATCGAATAACTGGCGGTAACCCCAGCGAAATTTTAGGACAATTATTGGCGAATGGAAAAATATTTTTGTTGAACCCATCTGGAATCTTTTTTGGGCATAGCGCACGCGTTGATGTTGGCGGTTTGATGGCTTCGACTCTTAGCTTGAGCGATAATGATTTTCTTGATGGGCGTTACTCATTTGTTCAAGATCCAGATAGACCGTTAGCCGCTATTATAAATGAAGGAACCATAAATGCCGATAATGGCTATGTAGGTTTGTTAGCTCCTTCGGTCGTAAATAAAGGAACTGTTGTCGCTAATTTAGGTTCCATTCATATGGCTTCGGGAGAAGCCGCCATTTTGGATTTTACCGGAGATGGATTGATTAATTTTGAAATTACTCAACCGGTTAGAGGGGACGTTATAGACACGGCGGGTAATGTGACGCACGATCGCGTCATTAACTCTGGAACGCTTCAGTCGGATGGGGGGCATGTTGCTCTTTCTGCGCGCGATGCCGTAAAAGTTTTTGATAACGTGGTTAGTCATACCGGGACTATTCAAGCCAGAACGGTTGAAAAAAGAGAAGGTCGAGTTTTCTTAAACGGTGGCGACCAGGGCGTTACTAATGTGACTGGCTCTATTGACGTTTCTGGTATGGATGGCGATGAACGCGGAGGTAGGGTTCATATTTTAGGAGATAAAGTCGGCCTTTTTGGTAACGCCAGCGTTAACGCTTCCGGGAATAATGGAGGAGGAACCATTCTCATTGGAGGTGATTATCAGGGGCAAGGAACCGTAAAAAACGCTTCAAAATCTTATGTCGGCAAAAATGTGATATTGAATGCCAGAGCGATAAATTCGGGAGATGGCGGTAAAGCGATCGTTTGGTCAGACGACACCACACGATTTTTTGGAACCGTTGACGCACGAGGAGGCGATGCCTCGGGAGATGGCGGTTTTGTGGAAGTATCCGGTAAACAAATTCTTAGGTTTGACGGTAAAGTGGATACCACCGCTATTAACGGAAAGACAGGCGTTTTATTATTGGACCCTGATAGTATTACTATTTCAGATGGAACCGGCGGCGCTAACGATAGTTTAGTTGGGGCGGCGGATGGGACTGTTGCTTTTGCGGACGAGTCTGGTAGTGCAACTACAATTTCTGAACAGGCTTTAGAAACTGTTGGAGCAACTACTAATATCGTTTTGCAGGCTGATACTAGCATTACGGTTGCAGATTTAACCGACAATCTTCTGGATTTACAGCAAACCTCCGGTAATTCGGTTACTTTTACAACGACCAACGAGGCTGGCACGATTTCATTCACGGATGTTGCCGATGAACTGAGGACTCAAGGCGGTAGCGTAACTATGAATTCATCTGGCGGAACGGTGAGCGTTAGTAAAATTACCACTAATGGAGGCGCAGTAACTTTAAACGGAGCCGACGGAGTTACGGTTAATGGCGATATTCAAACTGGAGGCGGTGACTATACGGTTGACGCGGATAGCGACGATGGAAGCGTGGGCACTTACACTCAGGGAGTTAATAATACGGTGCGAACGGCTGGCGGAGCAGTATCCATCACTGCGGGGGATATCGACTTATTAAACGGATCGGCTAATATTTCAGGTTCCACTACCAATTTTAGATCTATTATTACCGATAGTAACTTTACAGATGGAGGTTCCGTTACAATCAATCAATCCACTAGCGGAAAAACTATAGGTATAGGCGAATCTGCTGCAAGCGAATTTAATTTAGATCAAAACGAATTGGCCAGTATACGTACTCCTACTTTAAATATTGGCAGCCTTGGAACTTCGGGAGATATAACCGTAAATAGCGCTGATTTTGGGCTTAAGGCCACAACAATTACCTCTGGATCGGGAATAACGCTTTCGGGAAGCAAAGTCATTTATCGGAAGGATCTAGCGTTTAACGCTAAAGGTTCTGTTAGCATTTCTAATGGGTCGAGTATTGAAGCGCATATATCTGGGAAAAGCGCCGGTTTTTCAGCAAGAGGCGATTCCGATGTGCTAGATGGAGGTGGAGTTACTTTAGATTCTACCAGCTCAATTACCACTCAAGGCGGCGATGTATCGCTAACGGGAAATTCAGTAAGCAATAGCGGTACAATAACGACTAATGGAGGTACTCTTACTACTCTTGAACAATCGACGACTTCTAGTTCTTCAAGTAGTTCGAGTAGCAGTTCTTCTAGCGGAGGAAGCATATCTATTGTTGGAGGAAGCACAAATAGTTCGGTTACTATTTTAACGCCACCCGACCCTAGCCAAGTCGTAACTATTGTTCAGACTCAAAATAGCCAATTCGTTTCTCGGTTTTTCAAGAAACTTGGAGAAAACTCAGGTGGTTGTTGACTGCTTTTTTTTGGAGTAATTTTTTAAATTTTTGTGTTCTTCCTACCTTACTAGCGTAATTAATTGAAAAACGTTAAAAAATAAAGTTTTAAAAATTAAGTCTAAGCAAAAAAATAGCTTTAAAATTTCACTTTCGATCAATACAATAATTGTTAGCTTCTTATTTTATCTAGCCTTCGAAGAGCCACATTGATCCTCCAATTTTTTAAAAGAATACTTTTCTTTAGTTACAGCCTGATCCTTCTTGGGATTGTCATTTCAATTGTCGTTTATATTAATGTAAAAAACGATATTCCCAGGCTACCGGAAAAATTAAGTTTTCTTAATTTAAGTTTACCTACCGAAATTTATTCCTCCGATGGAAATTTAATAAAAGTTCTCGGACGTCGAAATCCAGTTGGCATAGACGAAATTTCACCTTATTTTTTAAATGCGATTGTTTCTGTTGAAGACGCTCGATTTTATAAACATAAGGGAGTAGACCACATTGCTTTGGCCAGGGCTTTATATGTTAATTTGAAAAAAAGGCGCGTTATCCAAGGCGGCAGCACGATCAGCCAACAATTAGCAAAAAACTTATTCTTTTCCTTTGAGCGGAACTGGTTGAGGAAAGTTAAAGAACTATTGATCGCTTTACAGATGGAAGTTTCATTTAGTAAGAAAGAAATTCTCGAAGCTTATAGCAATCAGATTTATTTTGGTAATGGGGCTTATGGAGTGGAGGATGCTAGTAAAGTTTATTTTGGCCTTCGCGCTAAAGATTTGACTCTATTGCAAGCCGTTACTTTAGCTGGAATCCCTCACGCGCCAAATCAAGCAAATCCATTTTCAAATTATGAACGATCTCAAAAACGCGCGCTTTATATTTTAGAAAGAATGGTTGCGGAAGGTTATATAAATGCGAATGAAAAAGTTGAGGCATTCAACTCAAGCTTAAATTTAACGACGCCCAATGAACGTTCAGATCCTAACTCATATTTTGTAGATTATATTTTAGATAAATTAGAAAAAGATTATGGCAAGGAATTCGTATATTTTGGCGGACTTAAAGTTTTTACCACTCTGAATACCCGTTGGCAAAAGTACGCCCAGGAGGCGGTCAACAACCATTTAAAATTCTTAGAAAAAAATATGCCAGTCGAGGAAGGAGAGAAGGAGCTTCTGCAATCTGCCTTAGTTTCCGTTGAAAATCAAACGGGAGCCGTCCGCGTAATGTTGGGCGGTAGGAACTATTCGTATAGCCAATTTAATCGAGCGGTATCGAATAACAGAATGCCAGGTTCTTCTTTTAAACCGTTTGTTTATCTAACGGGTATGGAAACTCTCGGGTATCATTCAGGATCCGTTGTTGTGGACGAGCCTGTAACTTTCAACTTACCTGGAGGCAAACCATGGTCTCCCGCAAATTTTGGCAATAAATACATGGGCAATATTATTTTGAAAAAGGCGCTCATGCATTCGGTTAATTTGGTATCGGCTCAGTTAGTTTGGCAAGTTAAGCCGGAAAAAGTAATTGAGACAGCTAGAAGGTTTGGAATTATGAGTCCTCTTGGCAATAACTTATCGTTGGCTCTTGGTACTTCCGGAGTTTCTCCTTTAGAAATGGCTGCCGCCTATAGTGTCTTAGCAAATTTAGGGATTTGGAATGAACCTTATTTCATTAAAAAGATTGAAGATTTTAGCGGGCACCGACTTCACGAACGTTTTTTTCGAAGTATTCAAAAATACTCTCCTAAGACAATTTATCCCCTTGTGGATATGATGAAAGGAGTGATTGAAGGAGGCACAGGAAGGAGCGTAAGGAGGATGGGATTTGACCGGCCCGCGGGAGGAAAAACTGGCACCACTAACGACGGTAAGGACGCTTGGTTTATAGGGTTTTCCAAGGAATTGTCTACCTCTGTGTGGGTTGGAAAAGATAATAATGAACCCATGACGGACGTTAATGGAAGAGAAATGACGGGCGGTCGCGGCGCGGCGCCAATTTGGACATTCTTTATGGAAAAAGCTTTGAAAGGTAAAGAAAAGAAACAATTTCCCGTGCCGGAAGGAATAAAGTTTGTTCCCGTGGATTATCAAACGGGATTGCCAACTGATAAATTAGGCGCTAACTCTCTTCAAATTGCAGTTTCTGAAGAATTGGAATTTCCAAAACCAGAAGAGAAACTGAGTCAGGATGTTTTCTTGAATCACGAAGAGGTTAATGAAGAGGCTATTCCAAAAGCCACAACAACTCTTAAAAATGCCGACGGTAGTTTATGACCTATCAAACCATTAAATATTTTCTTGTCCGAATTGGGATAAGCCTTTTTTTGATGGGATTTTTAGGATTTATGATCCTTTATTTTTTTCATGAAGTAGCATCCACTGCAGGTAAGATTGACGATGATATATTGCATTGGGTGTTAGCCATAGTATTTTTGTTTTTTGGTTTTGTGGTTTATGGCGTGTGGGGTGAACGTCGATTTGAAAAGGCTTTAAAAGAACTTAGAGACATGGAGGCCAACGAAGACGAAGCTGAGGTTATTGTTCAATTTGAACGCTTAATAAGTTTTACTTACTCCTCCTGTTTTCTTCCCAGAAAAGGACAAAGTTTACGTGCGGATGTAATTAAAGAGTATGCAGATTATCTTCACTCAATGGGTAAAGACGACCACAAGACTCTTCGGATTTATTTAAAAGCATATTTGCAGGATCCAAAAGATTCTCGGTTCCGCTTGCCAATTCTAGCGGCGTTAAAAAGACAAAGTCAATTACCTGCAGAAGAGATTGATCTATTACTTTTGATGTTTAGAACCGGGAAAATTGAAGATAAAAATATAGCTTCTCATTTGGCTGACATTTTTATGAGCCAGAACCGGTTTAATCAAAAAATAGAACCCGTATTTATAAGAGTCATTGAAAGTGGACTTGAAAACTCTTCTGCAGTGGCTCATTTTGTTCTGCCTCGTCTTTTAAAAAAGAATCGCACTGATGAATATGCTCTGAAATTTTTCCTTAAGGCTTTACCTTTTGCGGAGTCGTCTTCTGAAAGGATTAAGGTTCTATTAGGTAAAAGTTATTGCGAAGGGCATTGGGAATCTGTTGATCCGGATTTACATGTTCAGTGCGGGCTAATTTTCGAAAAATTGACGGAAAAACAAAAGGAAGAATTGACAAAGGAGGTATTGAATAACAAAGTTGATGAAAAATGGAAGAGAGTTAAATTATTTGGCGAAGAAGATCTTGAAACCCTAAGGCGATTGCAATTTCAATTTGGAGTCGTGCGATCGGGATGGGAACAAATAAAAGAATGGATTCGGTATTTCTTTTTATTCCTTAAAAAAGGAACAAAGAAAGTTTTATTGGGTGGAATTGAAATGCTTATTCAATTTGGCCGATTAGGGGTTGGGACAAAACTAACCACTTTATTTATTCTCCTTCTTGGAGGGGTCATTTATTTTCAGATTCAAAAAAATCCAAAACTTATTAAGCCTTCGGCTTTACCTAAAAAAGTTGTAGTACCTGCATTAGAAGCGCGCTCTCAAAAACAAAATAAAACTGTATATACATTACAAATAGCCGCGACAACGCGTAAGAAGCAAGCTAATAAAATGATCGCGAAATTAAAGAAAAAAGGGATTGATGGGTTGTACATTTTACAAACCGCCAGGCGCGGCGGCGGCAGTTGGTTTAAAATTCGTGTCGGAAGTTTTTCCGATCAAGAAAAAGCCAAAGAATTAGGCTCAAAACTAGCCGGAAAAAAATTAATCCAAAATTATTTTATTATCGCTAATAAGAAACGAATGCCTTAACGATATCCTGATAGATATTAGTTTCGGACTCAATTCGAAGCCCCGCCTTGCGAATATTTTCTTTTGTGTTTCGGTCTAACCTAGTTCCAGAAAGACGGGTAGAAAATTCGTTCATATATTTTAAAATGACCCCAAATAATAGATTTTGACTCAAGACATGTTCGAAAGAATAAACTTTGCCACCAGGTTTTAAGACTCGCCTTAATTCTTTAAATCCATCTACAGGGTTTTCTACCGTACAAAAAACGCATACTGTAATGATTGAATCGAAGACTTGATCGGAAAATCCCAGCGATTCGGTATTCATTAAAAGAGGAGTAATTTTTCCGGGATATTTTTTGATTTTTTGGTTGGCGTTTTTCATCATGTTAGCGCTTATATCAATAGCAACGATATCCAGGTGAGGAGGAAAGTTGATAATTTCCTGGCCAGTTCCAATTCCAACATATAATACTCGTCCTTTAATATTTTTGAAAAAATTCCTTTGTGGTTTTTTCCAACGTCTTGAATCGCCACTTTTAAGAAAGTCGTAAAACCGAGCAACACGGTCATATCCCCTTGCCTTAGTCTTCATTAGAAACCAGCCCTTTTAATTTATAATCGGACCATGCGACATATCCATAGATTATCGATGCGATTATAGCTCCCGTAAGCGTTACATGGTATAGCGAAATACTACCAACGGTTCCCATCATTCCTCCGGCCATTCCGCACGTCATTGTTACCAAAAAGAGAGGTATCATTACTTCGAATCCACCAAATATTGCCGTTAGTGGAATCATCAAAATGATCATAAAACACATACCCATCATTCCTCCAGAGACCATTCCCGAAAACATATTCCATGAATTGGGGATAATGGCAGCAGAGGCAATAGCAGTTATCATGCCAGAAAAGATTTGAACGGTGGGATCGATTAAATTGTATTTCACAGATAAGCTCAAATTAATTAGATATTTAAAAATTTAATAGTGTTTTTTACTAAATACAAAAGTATTTATCTTTAATTTATTTTGTTTTTTACAAGTTTAAGTTACAATCGATGTAAGGTTGAATGTCTTTTATTTTAACGATTTTGGAAACAAAAGAGTAGAAAATGTTGCAAGAATTTAAAAGTCAATCGCAAGTCGAAGATGTGTTGGAAAGTCAAAATCACATATTGGAAATGATTGCAACAGGTTGTCCTTTTTCGGAAGTTTTAGAAACTATTATTAAAACAGCCGAATCAAATATTCCAAATATCCGTTGTTCTATTTTAATTCTTGATAAAACGGGAAAAATATTGCGCAACGGATCGGCGCCCAGTCTACCAGAAGCATATAGGAAGGCGATTGATGGTTTTGAAATTGGTCCGGCCGTAGGGGCTTGTGGTACCGCTGCTTTCAAAAATAAGATGATCATAGTCGAAGATATAGCTACAGACCCTCTTTGCGAAAAGTTTAAAAGTTTAGCTTTGCCGCATAGCTTAAAGGCATGTTGGTCAACGCCCATTCAGAACACAGATGGAAAAGTTCTTGGTACTTTTTGTCCCTATTTCAATGAACAAAAAAGGCCCACTAATTTTGAAATTCAACTTGTAAATTCGATGGCGCGCCTTGCCGGAATTCTTATTCAGCGCAGACAAACTGAAGAAGCCGTTGGTGAAAGTGAAGAGCGATATCAAAAAATATTTCATCAAATGCGTTCCATTTTAGAAGGAATTTCTTCCGAAGTAGGGAACGAATTTATTAAAGCATTGGTTTCTAATCTTGCTTTGGCGTTAGGCGTTCGTTATGCATTTTTTGGCGAATGTTTACCACAAGATCCGATAGTTATTAGGACATTAGCTTTTTGGAGAAAAGGTGAGTTTCTTCAAGTTGAAGATTATTCCGTGATCAATACTCCCTGCGATAACGTCTTAAAGAGTCGTAAGATGGAATTATTTCCCGAAGATATTCAAAAAATTTTTCCAACCAATGTTAATCTTAAAGCTAATAATATCCAAAGTTATTTAGGAGTTCCTTTATTTGATGAATCTAAAAATAAAATTGGCATATTGGCGGTTATGGACGACCGTCCAATGAATGAAACCGAAAATGCAAAAACTATACTTTCTGTTTTTGCATTAAGAGCCGAAGCGGAGTTGATTCACAAGAAAACAGAAGAGCATTTGATGGCTGCCAAGATAGAAGCAGATAGAGCCAACAATGCAAAATCAGAGTTTTTATCGCGTATGAGCCACGAATTACGCACACCGCTAAACGCGATCATTGGGTTTTCTCAATTGTTAGTCCGAGATAAAGAAAATCCCATAACTGATGTGCAAAAGAAAGATTTGACTACCATAACTGATGCCGGGAAGCATTTATTGGAACTTATCAATGAAGTATTAGATTTATCCAATGTTGAATCTGGGAAGTTAGAATTAACCATTAAAGAAGTATTTTTACACCCTATATTGGACGAAGTAATAAGCCAAATTCAGCCCATTGCCAAAGAAAAAGAAATAAAAATAGAAATAGAGGAATACGAAAATCTTTCTTTGCCTGCCGATTATATTCGCCTTAAACAAGTCCTATATAGTTTGCTTTCCAACGCAATTAAATATAACCGGGACAATGGAAACGTTTCAATCGACGTATTAAAAAATGAAGAGTTTGTCACGATTAAGATTTCTGATAATGGTCGTGGTATACCCGCGAATAAACATAACCGCTTATTTGAACCTTTTGACCGATTGGATATTGATACGGCAAGTATCGATGGAGCTGGAATTGGATTAACAATTTCGAACCATTTAGTTAACTTAATGAATGGAAAGCTTGAGTTTGAAAGCGTTGAAGGAGAGGGGACTACTTTCTTTGTCCGATTACCTTTAGAGAAAAACTAGTTTTTACTTCCTCTAGTTTGAATGGAAACGTTATTAAGCTAATAAACCTGCCTAAATTGAACCTAATGGGCTCTATTTCTAAATCCCTGAATGGCTTCGCTAAATAGCTTTTGCGCTTCAGTTTTGCCGCCATACCCTTCTGAAACAATTTTACCTATCCCTTTATAATTAGTAAACCAGGTTTCGATAATTCTTAGAACTCCAGGAAACTTTGAATTTAGATTGTCTAATGAGTCTAGATTTTTAAATGGGCCTTTTTCAGGAATAGCAAGTAACTTGTCGTCGCGCTCCCCATCGTCTTTTAAGCGAAGAACGCCAATGACTGTGGCCTGCACTATTGATCCCCTTGGAAGAGCTGGACCTAAAATAAGAACGTCTATGGGGTCTCCATCTCCCCCAGTTTCCGTCGATTGAAGTGTTGAAGGAATCATTCCATAATTAAAAGGGTAAGGTAAATAAGAAACCACTCTAGGTTTTTCTTTTTTTATTTCCCAATGCATCTTTCCGTCATCTTCAGATACTTCCCATTTGGCATTTTGCCCTGCTGGGATTTCAATAACAACATTGATCTTTTTTTTATTAGGTTGGGCTGGATAGCCGGAAAAAAAATTTTTAGGACCCGCTAAAGTTTTAGAATCTAAAAGCTGGGTACCGCGAGCAATTGGGACTGGATATGGGAATGATACTCCTTTGTCAAAGTTTGTATCAGCGTACAATTTTGTGGAAGATTGAATATTTATAAACGCCCCAAGTAATAAAATTAGAGCGTAACCGAAAGCTGTTTTTAAATTCATTTTTTAATGGCCTTAATTTTTTCCGTTTGGAATTTAATTTGAATCGTTAGTATTTTTTGAAAATATTATAATCATGTGGAATAAAAATTAGGAATTGGTGAGAGATTCAGTTTTAACCTCATTTAGAATACTTTGAATTTTAGTAAAGTCATAAGTTTTGAGGTGTTTCTCTAATTGGTTGGCAAGTTTCCCACCAGAATCGCTGGATTGTCTCAACTCTTCTAAGACAGACATAAAATCGGTTAAGTTAAATTCTTTTGCATAACCATTTAATCGGGAGTGTAAGTCTGAAGAAATAGTTATCTTGGAAAAATCCGTTGATATTGTTTCCAATTCGCTTTTTTCAACTTCTGCTTCCTGATATATCCATTTAACGGTAAGTAACTTATCAATTGAGGAAATTATTTCTTCAACTTGAAAAGGTTTGAGTAAAAAGTCGTCAAACTGCATTTCCTTTAATTTATCAGGGGAATAATCGTAAACCGATGCCGAAATGCCAATAATCTTCATACCTTTGAGATTTGCATCATCATGGATGATTCGCGTAGCCTCTATACCGTCCATAATTGGCATTTGAATATCCATAAAAATGAGATCAAAAGGATGCTTTTGGGCAAGTTCTACGGCTTCCAAACCATTCTCCGATAAAGAAACAGTGAGTCCCAGATTTTCTAAAAAATATTTTAATACGTCTCGGTTTTCTTTTACATCGTCTACAATCAAAGTGTTGATTGAATATCCAGTTGCGATTTTTGTAACTTGTTTATACTTTTCCGTTTCTTTTGAGCTTGGTCTTTTTAAAGTAGCGGGTAGTTTAATTGAGAAATAAAACCGCGATCCTTTTCCTATTTCTGATTCGACTTTTAATTTTCCTCCCATTAAGTCGATTTGTTTTTTAGAAATTGCAAGCCCCAGCCCCGTTCCTCCTTTATTTCTCCCTTCGACATCTTGCTTAAAAGGTTCAAATATAGACTTCTGTGCATCTTCCGGGATTCCTTTTCCTGAATCAATCGCTTCGAACAAAAAACGTTCGTTGTCTTGGTGGGTTAATTTCAATTTTATTTCTCCAGAATCGGTAAACTTGACTCCGTTGCCTAGTAAGTTTATGAGCGCTTGACGTAATTTGGTTTCGTCGCCATACACCCAAATCGATTCGTTTCCTTCGGCTTCGTTTATCCAACGGAGGCGTTTTTCTTCGCAGCGTAATTCAAACATTGCCGACATATCCTTAACAAGCGAATTTAGATCAAAGCTAGTTGGCGTTAATTCCATCTTCCCAGCTTCTATTTTTGATAAATCGAGGATTTCATTAATCAAGTTCAAAAGGTGATTCCCACTGGAAAGAATATTTCGAATGTAATTTTTATGTTTTTTCTCCAGTTGGGGTTCGCGCTCGAGGATTTGGGCGTAACCTAAAATTGCATTCATTGGAGTTCGGATTTCGTGGCTCATGTTGGCGAGAAATATGCTTTTTGCCGAATTAGCTGCGTTTAACTCGATGGTCCGGGTTTCGACCTGTTTTTTTAAAGAGCGGTTCCAAATCAAAATGGTCCCGATGCCAAAAACCGTTAGCGTTCCAAACAAAATGCTTAAGAATTGTTTTAATGTTAAACCTTCTTTTACTTTTAAACCGACCCACTTTCTATAAATTTCTTTTTTCTTCAAAGGATCGATTTGATCTAATGTTTTTTCCAAAATAGAATTTAGTTCAGGCCAATCATTTCTCGAAGCTAGACCCCACTCGTATGTGTATTCAGTTTTTCCGCTAATTTCCAGATTGGTAATTCCTTCCTTCTCCATAAAATAGGTAGCCATTGCAATATTCACAACCATACCGTCAACAAGCCCAAAAGAAACTTTTTTAAGACCTTCAGCAGTATTCGGGACAACATCTAAAATAATATCTGGATAGTTTTCTATTAAATATTCATGAATTCCAAAACCTGATATTACCGAAACCTTCATGTCTGTCAGGGATTCCAGGTTTTTCATGGATTTATCAATGTTCTTTCGCGTCAAAATAACAGCGTCTAATTTAATGTAAGGTTTGGTGAAATCCATAAATTCAAGACGGAAAGGAGTCGGTGTTGCCGTGGGCCAAATATCGTTTTTTCTTTTTTGGCCGGCTTCCATAAGTTTGTCCCAATGGTCCCAATATTGGATCTCAAACTTGATGCCTAACAAACTTTCAATAATTCGAATGTAGTCTACTGAAAAACCTTTATATTTTTGATACTCATTAAGAAATTCAAATGGAGGGAAACTGGTTTCGCCAGCGAGAATAATTTTTGGATGATCTTTCAACCATTGTCTTTCGTGCGGAGTTAAAAAGTCGGGTTGGTTCGCTTTATCTATTTCGGCAAAATTAACGCTAACGCTCAGTAAAGAAAATAATAGGAAGGTTGAAAATCCAAAGATAAGTTTTTTAAGGAGGACCATTGTAGTTAGAAAATAATAGAAAACTATTTGAGTAACTAAAACAAAACGCTTAATTATAAAGCCAAATGTTCAGGAAATAGCTTTATTTTTTAATTAAGAGTCGATTGTTTTAGCGTTATAAAACGCTCATAGGTAATTGGCATGATTTCTAGGTAGTTGATATAATACTTAACCTAATTCCTATTGCGGATGCTAGTTCTCGTTTTTTAAATTTCCAGTAACAATTAAATAAAATAAATATCTTAAGTTGCTTATGAAAAAATTTGAACCGCATCCATTTATTTCTGGAGGCGTTATGCAAACTATAATTGGTTCTCAAGCTAAAGGGAAATCAGAATTGCCAGAGCCTCTTAGCCACAACATTCCGATATCCAGTAATGTTGCTTTGGCTTTATTTGAATATTCGATATCTAATATTGATAAAGGGTCTATTTTATTAGCGCACGGAATGGGCGGTTGTTCCGGCTCGGGATATATGAAAAGAATTGGCGCAAAGTTATGTCGTCTTGGATATCGAGTTTTTTTAATAAATCAACGGGGCAGTGGACCCGGTATGGGTATGAGCGATTCGTTATGGAATGGAGGTTCTAGCGAAGACTTTGCCGCTATTACCGATTTTATTGTTGGGCTTTATCCCGATTCGCAATTAAAGATAATTGGTTTTTCATTGAGCGGTAATATTTTATTGAAATACTTGGGTGAATCTAAAACTATCCCTCCTCAAGTTTGTAGTGCATTAGCTTTTAACCCTCCAGCAGATTTGAGGATGGCAAGTTGGCTCCTTTCTAACGAGTCTCGAAATAGGGTTTTCAATGTGTATTATATGGGGTTGATTCGAGCTCAAATTAAAGCAATAAAAGAAAAGTTTCCTGATGCATTCTTACCCACCAAACATTATAAAAACATTTGGGAGTTTGACGAGGTATATACGGCCCCTATAAATGGTTATAAAGACGTTGAAGAGTATTACGACCTTTGTAGCGGAAATCGATTCATGAAAGAGATTCAAGTTCCCACTCATATTGTTTGTTCCAAAGACGATCCTTTTATTCCACCTGAAACTTTTACCGAATGGCCTAAAAGCGAAGCGATTGTTTATACGGCTCCAGAAAAAGGAGGGCATATGGGTTATATTGAAAGAAATAAAAACGGTTCTGGAGATCGAAGGTGGATGGATGAATTTGTTTCGAATTGGGTAGAGGAAAGCTCGAAGTGAATTTAACCTGGATCTTACTTAGGGTTAGATTTTTAAGCCTTAAAAATAACGTACTTCCTTTAAGCGCAACAAAAACTTTTCGATTGATAACTGTCGTCGGATTGGGATTAGGGTTTTTATATTTAGATTATGCTTTCTTTTTAAACGCTATTCGCTATTTAGACGGTCTTCCATTGGATGTTGGCGATGAATTGATTGTTCAATTGTTAAATGCCGTTTATTTGACCTTGATTATTTTAGGTTTGTTTTCTGGGTTTATTTCTTCTTTGTCCATTTTTTATCTGTCTCATGATTTGGACAACCTTCATGCGCTACCGATAAAGACTCACAATCTAATTGTTTCCAGATTACTATTATGCATTTTTCATAGCTCCTGGATTACCATTTTATTTGCAACTCCTATTGTGTTTGCGTATGGAGATCATTTTAAACTCCCGCTAAATTACTATCTTTTTGTCGGTTTTAGTTTTCCTTTATTTACCTCCATTCCATGTTTTGTTGGAGCTCTTGGAACCTTACTGTTGACTTATTATTTTCCGGCAAAACAGACACACCGTATTCTATCTTTTTTAGGAATTGGCGTTTTGGTTGTTTTAATTGTTTATATTCGTTTTTTATCTCCAGAAAAATTTTTTGGCCAAGAAGTTTCGGAAGAATCAATTGTTCAATTTGTGGAGAATTTAAAAGTTCCAGATTTTGCTTTTTTACCTAACGCATGGATGGTTAGAGGAATGACGGCTTGGGTTCAGGGCAGTCCTGTCGATTCTTTATACCAATTTGGGTATTTTGTTTTTGCTAGTGCATTGTGTTTTTTGATTTTTCTGATTACAGGACGAAAGATTTATACAGCTGGGTGGAAATCATTTCAGGAAGCTACACAAGCCCCAGCAAGCGGAACAAACTTTTCCAAAACGGTTAGTAAAAATGATGCCGGAGGAGGTCATTGGAAAACGATCAAGACACTTTGGTCAAAAGATCTTAAAGCTTTAACGCGCGATCCCACACAATGGACGCAGTCAATTATCCTTTGCGCTATTGTGGCAGTTTATATATTTAATATCATGAACCTTTCATACCTTAATACCGTTATGAAAAATATTATTTCGGTCTTAAATATCGGTTTGGTTGGGTTTGTGTTGGCGGCATTGATTTCACGTTTCGTTTTTCCTGTAGTTAGTTTGGAATCCAGGTCGTTTTGGACAATTTACACATCGCCAATTTCTATGAGTCAGTTTCTAATGGCCAAATTTTGGATTCTGTTTCCAATTCTGCTGATAGTTGGAGAAATGCTGGTTGTTATTTCCAATTTAATTTTAGACGTTGATTTTTATGTTATGACCATATCAATGTCTGCTGCATTTTTGATTTCTTTAGGATTAACGGGTTTGGGATTGGGGATGGGCGCCATTTTCCCAAAGTTTCGCCATGAAAATGTGTCGGAGATAACGGCAGGAACCGGAGGTTTTTTATTCATGATCTTTGGTTTGGCATTTGTTGGGGCTATAGTGATATTAGAAGCCAGGCCTTTATACGTTCATTTTAATCAAAAGTTCTTATTCCGATCTGTAGGTGGGTTAGATGTTCCCATATGCTATGGAATAGCGGTTTTACTTTCGGTATTCGCAACATGGGTACCGTTGCGCAAAGGAATTAGCTGTTTGGAAAAGATGGATTTATAGATTTACCTTAATTTTATTTATTGAATGAACCCGAACAAGACGTGTGTTAAATTATTTTTTTCATCTTTATCGAGCAAATAACTTCCTATGGATTTATTTTCCGAAATTGAAACGACTCCCGAAAACCCTACCGGGCCTCTTGCCGAAAGGATGCGTCCAACAAAATGGGAAGAATTTTTAGGGCAAAATCATATCCTGAGCGAAGGAAAACCTCTTCGGCAGCTAATTGCATCCGGGTCGAATTTTTCTTTTATATTATGGGGACCTCCAGGTTGCGGAAAAACCACTGTCGCTCGGTTGGCGGCAAAAATAGGAAAGAGTCCATTTTTTGAAATCAGCGCCGTTAACGCGGGCGTTCCAGAACTAAGAAAAATAATAGCTCAATCGGGAAAGATTAAAGGTTCTTATTCAGGCCCGACAGTATTATTTATCGATGAAATCCATCGATTTAATAAAGCGCAACAAGACGCGATTCTACCTGTAGTCGAAAACGGGACTATTCGATTAATTGGAGCAACGACAGAAAACCCTTCTATTGAGGTTATTCCAGCTTTGCGGTCGCGCTGTCAGATATTTAGATTGGAATATTTGCAATCCGAACAAATCTCGAAATTAATTTTTCGCGCCTTGGAAGATTCAAATAATGGGTTAGATGGAAGTAAAGAATCTATTGACGAAGATGCGATAAGCTTGATAGTAACTTTGGCAAATGGAGATGGCAGAAAAGCTTTAAATATTTTAGAAGCCGCTTTTGCATTTATGAAGGCTGGAAAAGGCAATTGTGTCGACCAGTCGACTATTTTAGGGATCGTACAAAAAACATCCGTTTTATATGATAAAGGCGGAGGAGAACATTACGACCATGCTTCCGCTTTTCAAAAAAGTTTGCGAGGATCAGATCCAGACGCGGCTATATACTGGCTAGCTAAAATGATTGCAGGCGGGGAAGATCTTAAATTTATTACTCGACGATTGATGGTAACGGCGGCTGAAGATGTTGGTTTAGCTGATCCTAACGCTTTGAGAATCGCTGTGGCAGCCACCGAAGCTGCCGAGAGATTGGGAATGCCAGAAGCGAGGATTCCATTAGCGCAAGCGGTTATTTATGTCGCTCAAGCTCCTAAAGATAATTCGGCGATTGTCGCTATTGATGACGCTTTGAACGATATTCAAAATAAAGGGTTATCGTTTCCGGTTCCAGATCATTTAAAAGACGCTCACTATAAAGACGCCGAGAAGTATGGTTATGGCGTCGATTATAAGTATCCTCATCAATTTCCGGGCAACTATGTGGAGCAACAATATCTTCCCAATGAGTTAAAAAATAAAAATTACGTGCCGGGTAAAAAAGACGGAAAATTTAGAAAAGGTTCTGGATAAAAATTTTGAGAGGTTACTGGAATTTTTGTGTTTTTAAGGGTAACCTTAGGGGTTTATTTTGATATCTTTTGTTAATTCATGTTGAAAGGTTTTAAATAAACATGCCGAGAGAGAAATTCAATGCCGCTGAAGAACTTTTTGAGGGACGCTTACGCGGTAACCAGCTCATGGCTAGCGGAGTTGATTTAGTTCCCGAAGAAGCTAAATTATTGTGGCGTTCAGAAAGAATGAAAGAAATTTCCTGGCTTGATTTGGCCGATAACAAGTTGGGAGATCTAGGAGTTAAGGAACTAGCAGAATGCGAATTATTGGAAAATGTCCAATATCTTAATTTAAATAATAATCAAATCGGAGACAAAGGATTAATATGTTTGGCTAATTCTCCTTTTTTGAAAAATTTAAAACACCTCCATCTAAAAGATAATTCTATAAATGGAGAAGGGATTATTGCTATATTCCAATCGTTGACTTTGGATAATTTACAAAAATTTAACGTCAATGATGGCTGGTCTTGCAGGAAACGCGATGGCTGGCGATACAAATCCAGAGATTAGATAGATATCATTGGTTCTTTAGATCGTCGAAATTTTTATTCTACACTTTAGCTAAGTAAACTATTATCAATTACGCTTTTAAATCCCAAAAGTGGGTTTAATTCTCCGTGGCTTGTCACGTATTTTAAATAACACTATATATAGGAGCGGCGTATACACTGCCCGTCCGCTTGCGGCAGGGTCGTTCATCTACCCTCCAAATTATTCGCCAAGTTATTAAATGTCAGAAAACAGACTGCATATTCATGTTTCCGGTCACGACCGTCCTGGAATTCTTTCAAAAGTCGTGGAAAAGGCTACTCAATTTGATTGGAAAATAGCCGATATAAAAATGTTTGTATTTAACGATATGTTAAACCTGTCTTTATTGATGGAGAGTTCCAATTCCGATGGCGATGATGAATTAAAAAAATCCTTAGACGAATACGGAAAAAGTTCAGATGTTAGAATTAACTATAGCTATCCTGAGGAAGGCGTAGCAGAAGGTTTAGAGTATAGCCATCGGCATGTTGTTACCGTCTTGGGGAAAAAGATTGACTCAAGAGCCTTAATGGAATTTACCAAAACCGTAGCCGAATTGGATATTAATATTCTTAGAATTGAACAATTAGATTCGGGCGATTACCACGTTTTAGAGTTCGTGATTGGAATGAGAGACAATTTGCCCTCATCCGAGTTATTGAGCAGTTTAGTCCAGTTTAAGGAAAATAGAGGCGTCGATATTGCGATCCAGGAAGACACTATGTTTCGCAGAAATAAACGCTTAATTGTTATGGATGCGGATATGACATTTTTGCAATGCGAAGTTATTGACGAATTGGGTAAGCTTGCTGGCGTTGAAGACGAAATGAAAGCTATCACTCAAAAAGCTATGGCGGGAAAAATGGATTTTGAAGAAGCATTGCGAACTCGAGTGTCGTTGCTTAAAGGGCTTCCTATATCCGATTTAGAAATACTAAGAGAAAACATACCTTTAACGTCTGGCGCAAAAATTTTAGTTAAAATTTTAAAACACCTTGGATATAAAATTGCTATTGTTAGCGGCGGCTTTCAGTTTTTTATTGACCATTTGAAAGATAAGTATCGATTAGATTATGGTTTTGCAAATGAATTGGGTGTCGAAGAGGGAAAATTAACCGGAGAAGTTAAGGGTGAAATAATTGATGCGAAGGCAAAAGAAAAAAAGTTGGTTTTACTTGCCGAGAAGGAAGGGTTTTCCTTAAAGCAGGTTGTTGCTGTTGGAGATGGAGCTAACGATATTTATATGTTGGCCAAAGCAGGTTTGGGAATCGCCTTCAACGCGAAACCTATTGTTCAGCAACATGTTCGGGCAAGCATTAACATTTCCAATTTGGAATTAATTTTATATTTTTTGGGAATTAACGGTAAAGAATTGCAGGAACTTAGAAAAATTGTTGGTGGATTCTCTTAAGTAAATAGCTTCAATTTTGTTTTAAATATCGAGAGATCTAAGATGAACGATATTAATTTTCTTGGAATCAGTTGTGCCGTTATTGCGGATATGGGGTTGGGGGCTTTTTGGTATTCTCCCGCAGGGTTTGGGGAAATTTGGATGAAGGAAATGGGAATAGAAAAACCGGAAGACCTCGCAGGAGCAAATAGCGCCTATGTATCTAGCGGTTTATCGGCAATAGCGCTAGCGATATTTTTTTCTTATCTATTTAGAATTGTCAACGTTCAATCGACGGGACATGCGGTTGGAATTGCATTCTTGATATGGTTGGGAGCTATTGTCCCGGTGGTGATGCCGCCTTATTTTTGGGAGAATCGCTCAAAAATTATTGGCGCAATTTTTTGCGGATATAAATTAGTATCTGTTTTAATAATGGCCGTCATTTTGACGATGATTTAAAAAAGATGGTGATTTTAAGTAACTAACTTAAGCTTCCATGATTGTAGAATTCCAATATCGCTTGAATTGAGGTCGCAAACTTTAAGTTTCCATATTCCATTTATGTCTTTCACATCCTTTACAAACGATTCAAGAGCTGGATTTCCTTCCATTTTATAGGTTTTTTTCAAGTCGTGAAGCGAGCCACCCTCGCGATTATGTAGAATCACTTTGCGATTGTCCGGACTTTCAAGCGTAATGATAAGATCTTCAATCCAGGTATGACTTATTATTACGGTAACTTCTATATCATTTAAAGAGCCGTTTCCGTTGACGTTCAATTCTCGTGTGATTCCTTGAGGATCGTTATCGGGAATTGTGATTTTTGGATTTTCTTTCCACTCCTCGCGCTTAGCTCCAGCGACTTCTACAGTAATGGACCAATTTTTTAGTTTCCATTTATTGGTCTCGGCGTAGTTGATGGCATTAAGCTTGAACGAGCCGGATGCATGCTTACCAAGAAACTGTCTTAAACCCGGTGAATTTTTTAAATTGAAAGTTTTGGGCACATTATCGTGGATTCCACCTTTTCTATTGTCTAGAACTGCCGTTGTGCCATCTGGACCAACTATTGAAGTTTTTAAATCTCCTCGATAAGGATGGTGGATGTTTATCGCAACTTCTATATCTTGAATTTCTCCAGGTTCGTTGACGGGGGTATAATCGGAGATTACTTTAACATAGCGTTCGGAGTTAGGAAGGTCGGGAAACTTTTTGAAGGTTAATCTTCTTGAAAAAGCGCTTGTTGTTTGGGTGTTTTTGTTATAACTGTTGGCTAATTGGACTGATTGTGCCGCATCGACTCGACCCCAGCCGTGATAAATTGAATGTTCTCTAGGATCGTATTCGCCTCTTACGAGATTAATTTTTTGCGCGGTTTTTTTCAAAATCATTTTAACGTCTTTTCGGCTCAATGTTGGGTTGGCCGACAAAATCAAACCGCAAACTCCAGCAACTATAGGCGCGGCGGTGGAAGTACCGCCAAAAGCTATTTCATATTCTTCGGAAATTTGAATCGGGTTTCCATCGCGATCTCCAGTCACAATGGATTGTCCACTTCCGCTGCTTGGGGCGCAAACCCAAATTTCCGAGCCAAAATTGCTGTAAGGGCTTCGCTTATCTTCGCTATTTGAAGCGGAGACGGTTATAACGTCTGGGTGAGAAGCAAAACCAGATAAAACCCGCGTTCCTTTATGGAAACCGCTGACAGGACGGTTGTCGTTACCCGCAGCGAAAACTATGATACAGCCTAAACCTTTGCGCCCATATTTAGCGGCTTTTTGGATAGCTTTAAAAGCTTGAGTTCCTAAGGGGAAAAAATTTGCTTTTACACCCCAACTACAACTGATAATAGAAGCTCCATTTAATCTGGCATGATCAAAATAATCTTTAATAGCTTTATCGGATATTCTGCCTCGTATTCTAACTGGCATTAGCGAACAAAGGGGAGCGACACCGGCTCCTCCGTCATTGTTTTCATCGCCTAATGCGATTTTTGCGCATACGGTTCCATGATTATTTTGCGCAAAAATGGGTAGCGGGGGGTTTTCATTCTGATTAAATTCACGAGGAGCGACAATTTTTCCAGGAGAAGAAAAATCTGGATGACTAGTGTCCACGCCATCGTCCATAATGCAAATAGTGACGCTAGGGAATCCACGAGTTATTTCCCAAGCTTCTGGAGCCGAAATATCGGCGCCACGAAGCATTTTGACGCCTCCTGTATTTTCTAAATGCCATTGTTTGGAAAATAGAGGATTCTCTGGTCTATAAGGAGCCAGTTTCAGTTCTGAAAGAAAATCAGGTTCGGCCACTTCTATACACTCATTTTCAAGCAGCGCATTGGCAATCCTAATCGGATTTAACCGGGATTCTTGGGTTAAACCAACTGTTAAGAAATTAGGTTCTTCTTTATCGGTTTGGATGATTTTTAGATTATGTTTATCTAAAATCAAATCTATTTCCCGGTCGCTGGTTTGCTCCTTAACTTCAATATAAATAGAATTTGTGGGAATTAATAGGCCGTTTGGATCTTCGGGAAAAAAATATACGTGAGAAACCCAAAGGATGTCTTTGCATTGGCTACGAAGAATCTCCATCGCCTTTTCTAGGCAATTTGTATCGATACTATAAAGCTCTATGAAGTCAGGAGAATCTTTATTTTCAAAGATTAAGTTTTCAAAGCTTTGCGGGTAAACAGAAGCTCCGGCCAAAACCGCTCGAGGGGCTTCGGGATTTTTTTTGACGGCAAAATGTTTTAGGGATTTTTCCAGGGAGTAGCGATTGCCCTGACGAAATATAATTGAATCATCTTCGGTTATTTTTTTATTTTCCGCCATTTAAAGTAAACTCGGGAAAAAACGACCTGAAGGCGTTTGTAAAAATTAAATATAAAGATATGAAATAGATTTCTTATTTTAATAAATTATTATAAATTTATAAACAGAAAACGACGACAATTTTGAATTACTTAAGGAAAGTAAGTTGGAATTTTCTAAAGTGAAAACTAGATAGAAGGAAGAATTTAAAGGCTTTTAACTCGAAGGAAGGATTAGTCCATTAAAATGAGGCCAATAGCCCCATCTTTACAGTAATCCATACTGATTTGTATGTCCCAGCCGACATTGCTAAGCGTTGCGGGTACATCGACTCCAAATGCTCTAAGGGTTGGACGCGCTTTAGTTGGATGCTCACAATGAGATTCAGTTGTACATGTGTCGCACAGGCTACAGGTAGTAGCGCAAAGACCGAACGCCTTATAGTTACCCTGATTTTTTAGAACATTTTCCAACCCAGTGACAGTTTCCATAACCTGATCAGATTGATGGGTTTCAATTAACAGGGCTCGATTATAATCTAAAAGAATTTCGGAAAACTCATCTGCTGTTGGAGAATAGGGGGGGCATGTAAGTCTTTGGCCGAAATGGTCGCAACCGTATTGACATTGCAGACGTAGCCAACGAGCTAAAACGATAGATTTGGTAGGAATTATTAAGGCTTTAATACAGTTTTTACTTAAAGCGTCCTCAATAATTTCTTTATTTGATAAAATATTTTTTGGAAAATGTTTTACTTTTGTGGTTATCATATCCGCTATTCCGCAGATTAACTTTTTAGTCTTCAAATAATTTAGAAGCGCTTGGAACCAGCATTATTTGAAGCGATCAGTAATCCTAGACTAACTCATTTTATTATATTTTTGACATTTATTTCATTTTTCACCCTTTTTTTTTCTAGAAAACATTATTTTCAAGTTGTCTCTTTTCAAAAATCTTAAAAAACCGTTATCGTCCTTTGGTTTAGCCTTTCGAAAACTGTAAATAACCGTAAAGCGATTGTTACGGAAACAAAAATAACACTTTAATTCCCCGCGCCATGAAATTTCCATTCAAAGCTGTTTTGTTCGATTGGGCTTATACCCTAACCGATTTTGTCGAAGAAGATAATTCCAAAGGATTTGAAAAGATGTCGGATTTTATGGAAAGTTTGGAAATTGATATAGGAAATTTTCGATTGGATTATGGAAAACCGCTAAAGTTATTCTATGAAATGATTAAAATATCGAAAGAGTGCCATCTTGAGGCTTGCTTTGATAAGGCTTTGAATTACCTTTTATTTTACTTCAATATTCAGATTGAAGGAAAGACCACCCTTGATGAACTGATGACTGTTTATTATAAAGAGTTAATTAAACCCAGGAAGGTTTATGCCGACACGAAATCCACTTTGGCGGCATTACAGGAGTTGAGTATTAGAATGGGGATTATATCCAACACGACAACTCCAGTTTTTATGAAGCATTTTGAAAGGAAGAGCTTAGGATTAGATTCCTATTTTGAATTTTCAATATATTCTTCCGAATTTCCTTTTAGAAAACCGCACCCTTCTATTTTTAAATTAGCCCTTGAACGGCTTGATTTACCTCCCGAAGAAACGCTATTTGTAGGAGACGATTTAACTGCCGACGTAGGGGGCGCAATGAGAGTTGGGATGTGCACCGCTTGGTTAAATAGAGACGGGATCGTCAACAATAAAGATATTCAACCGAATTATGAAATCCGATCCCTCCAGGAAATTCTTGAATTAGAAAAACCTAATTGAAATTTATGAAAAATCGCAGACGTTTTTTTGTGGCTTTGGACAATATTCGAAGCAATGAAATTGTGGTTCAAGGTCAAGATGTTATTCATATTAGAAATGTCTTGCGTTTAGGGCTTGGGGATGCCGTCGCTATTTTTGATGGGGAAGGTTTTCAATACAATGCAGAAATTACCTCGTCGACGCGCAATGAAGTTAAATGTAAAATTCTGTCTCGAGACCGCATTCAAAATGAGTCTCCTGTTGAAATAACATTGGGACAATCTATTTTAAAGGGTACGAAATTAGACGATATCGTTCGAAAATCTTGTGAGCTGGGGGTAGCTAGTTTTGTTCCAATAGTTGCTCAACGATGCGCTTTAAAACTAAAGCTACCCGAACAGACTAAAAAAGTCGAGAGATGGCAAAAAATTGCGATGGAAGCCTCTAAACAATCGGGTAGGGCTCGAATTCCTTCCATATTACAGCCGATAAACTCGATAGAAGAATTCTGCTCGAATAATGAAAAATATGACATTAAGTTAATATTCCAGGAAAGCGAAAATAGCCTCCGGTTTTCTGATCTTGAACGGGAATATACGCCAAAAGGGAAAGTTGCTCTACTAATTGGCCCAGAAGGCGGTTGGACAGAAAATGAAATCAAAACGGCGATTGAGCATGGGTTTCAATCTGTTTCGCTAGGACCTCGAATTTTGAGAGCTGAAACGGCTCCTATTGCTGTATTATCTATCGTGCAATGTTTTTGGGGCGATTTTTAACGTCCTTTATTTAAGAAATAAGGTTAAGTGAGTAATTTATGAAATCTTCTTCCTATTTATTAAAGTTGGATATTTTTGAAGGTCCGTTGGATTTGCTTCTTTATTTAATTAAAGAACAGAAGATGGATATTTATGATATTCCCGTGGCAGAAATCACAAAACAATATTTACAATATATCGAAATGATTCAGGATTTGAACCTTGATTTGGCAGGCGAATATTTAATAATGGCCGCTGAATTAACCAGGATAAAATCTAAGACTCTTTTACCGCGCGATGAAACTCAAGAAGAAAATTTGGAAGACGAAGGAGAAGACCCGCGTGAAGAACTAACCCGAAAATTATTAGAATATCAAAGATATAAAGATGCCGCTTTTGAACTGAGGCGAATGGAAAGCGAGAGGCAACAAATTTATTCAAGAAGCGGAGGAATTCCTCCTGCTGAAGACGAGGAGTTTCCAGAAGATACGAACGTATTTGATTTGTTGAAGGCCTTTCAAAAAGTTATTAACCAAAAGAAAGTTTCAGATTCTTATGAAATGAAGGTGACCGATGTTTCTGTCGCCGATAAGCTGGATCAACTTTTAGAAATATTAAACTCTTCGGAAAGCGTCACCTTTTTTTCTTTGTTTACGGTATTAAATTCTAAAGCCGAAATTGTAGCTACTTTCTTGGGATTATTAGAACTCATTAGATTGAAGCTTGTTCGAATCCAACAGAGCGCTCAGTTTGAAACCATTAGAATTTATCTGGCTGTTAAAAAAGATGAACAGGAAGCGATTATTAAAGATTACAAAGAGGCGCAAGTTTTAGAAAACGAAAAATTGGAAGATGAAAACAAATAAGGGAAGGTCTAATTATTCGATATTTTAAATTGCGGCAACTCGCTAGCCCTGATTTCATAAGGCCTTTTTGTGGCCAAAAACAATTTTTAGAGGTCCCCTTATTCTCTTTCTTAATCGATTAATTTCAATTTAAAAACTGATGCAAAAAAAAAGCTGGGAACATTTTAAATTAGATTCAGGATTTGGCATAAAAGGTTCTGGCGCTACAAAAAGAGAATCGTTTGAAAATGCGGCAATGGGAGCGGTGTCAATTATTATTGATCCCAAAAAAGTTAGAGGATTGAATTCTCTTTTTATCGACTGCGAATCGGAAAAGGATGAAGACTTATTAGAAATCTGGATAAATTCTTTAATAAAAGAAATGGAAGAGCGAAAAATGCTTTTTTCCAAATTCCAAGTTTATCTTGAAAAACCTAAGCTTAGAGGAAAAGCCTGGGGAGAACCCATTGACTCCCGTCGGCACAAGCTGCTAGCCAAGCTCTCTCAAACCCAAAAAGAGGGACGTTTTGTTGGCCAAGTTTCCCCACATGAATGGGTAGCAAAATGCGAAGTTTTGGTTTCATAATGAATTAATAACCTCCCATTTTTGAGAATTGAATGATCTATTTGGCGGATTAATGAATCCATCAACTTGAATCACAAAGTTTCTATCGCGTTTTGGCGAACCTTCAAAAAACGAGAAAAAATCTAGAATTTAGTTCTAATAATTTACCGAAATACCTTGATCCATTAGATTGGGTTAGTTTTGTTAAGTATTCTTAATTATTGTATTTTTTTAATCTTTTATTTTTTGAGGGTTAGGCAGGTCGAGTCCAAATGTATGAACAATATTATCTTGAGCCGCTAGCTTTTTATAAAGTTTATGAAACTCGATAGTATTTAAACTTGGGTCTAATAGTTGACGTATTTCTTTTTCTGTTATGAGGCGACCAAGTTGGTTTTCAGAGAACATAGAAGTCGCTAATCCAATCCAATGATCATGGACAAAAGTTTGATGGACTAATGTGTTAACCCCTTTAGTAAAAGCCAATGCGCTTCGAATTGCATGTTGGGCGATATAGCCTGGAACGCATCGACCAATGGCAATAATTTTCGATGGGTTTTCTGCAGGATACTTCCATAAAACAGCCTTTGTATTGCCCATCATTTCCATTTCTTCTTCAATCAATCTCCAGTCTTTGTAAGTTTTTCTAGAAATCCAAGCTTCAATTTTTACCGATTTTTCTTCAATTGAAGAGCAATTCCATTCTGCAGAAGCGGGTTTGGAGTAGATAAAAATGGGGAAAAGTAAAAAAATGCCAATTAAAATTATGTTATTTATTTTCGTCATTTTGCGTTGCCTTTAGATTGGGGCAGGGGGAGCGCCAATATTAAGGGGAGAAATTTTTCATTCTATTACTAGGATAGATAAATAGAATCGCCGGGTGCAATAAAAAAATGACTTTTGTCAGACGGAAGGCCATCTCCTTAATATATTATTTGCGCGATGTAATACTATCTTAATTCGTCATGTATCCCATTTGCGATTTGCTTGCTATCTGTTTGCCGAGCGGATTCGAGCAGATGGTAAAGACTTCATAAGCGCTCGTTGTATTCTTCCTGTTGTAGGTAGACTTGACAGCGTTCGAATATTCTACCCAAAAGATAACCAATGATTTCCAAAACCTCTAGCAGTCCTTTATCAGAATTCAAGGCTTCTTCTGAAAAAAATCCATGACCGCTATAACTTCAGAGCCAATTAAAATTGGGTATGCAAGCCCGGTCCTGACTCAGTTGAAGATGGTCAGTTTTGTGCGGAAACTTTTGGACTAAGCGTTTCAAGCGGTTATATTAAGAAAAATGTTTATTTTTTCCAGAACCTCTTCATTTGAGAATGGTTTAAAGGCATGACTACAGGGTTGAGTTCCATTGTTTCTTTAAATAGAAGCGAATCGCCACCAAATCCAGATCAAAATTTTGGATAAGAATAAATAACTCTTTTACTTTCAAGTTCTATTTAAATACAATTCAAGATAGTTAAATTTAACCTTTAATAAGTACTAGATCTTTTGAGTTAAATGAAATCTTGAAACCTCGTTTTATTAAACAACTAGTAGTTTTCTGCTTTACTCTGGTTGCGTCCTGTTTTTTACTTGAAGGGGCTATCCGGTACTTTCTTCCGCAAGATATTATCCCTATTATTAAGGGACCGGCGTTCGGAATTCCAACAGCTCCATTGGTCAATCTTGATATCGATATGATCAATCAGGGCAATTTCCCACCATACCATATTTTCACTAACCATGGTCGGATTCGAAGTCGACGCAATTTCCAGTATTCTAAACCACCTGACACATACCGGATTCTATGTCTTGGAGATTCGATCTTCTTTGGCTACGGGGTTAATAATGACGAATTATTTTCATCACATTTAGAAAAACTTTTGAATGGATCGGATAACTTAACTCGCTATGAAGTTATTAATGCATCAGCTGGCGGGTGGGGACTTTTAGAGTACGCAACTTTTTTGAAAAATGAAGGCTATAAATATTCGCCAGATTTAGTTATTTTTAGTATTCACTCCGATGATTTTCGACAAAAATTTGTGGACTTTATTTCATGGGAAGGATTAGAAAGCTTTGAGAAAACTATAACACTCAAAGGTCCAGAAATTGTACTTGATTCAAGTTGGTCTATCCATCAAACGATGATGAAACTTCGTCAATTTCCCTTTTTTTCGGAAATAACGCGTTATTCTCAATTATTCTATTTAGTTCGAAAGCGCCTCCAACCTCTTGTCCAATCCTCTCGTCCATCTCTGATCGACAAATCGAAACAATTGGATAACTTCCTCAAATCAATTGATTTTAAGGGTTATGATAAAACCATTTGGAAATTTGAAAAATTTGAATTGAACTTGGAGCGATTAGAAAACAACCCTATCAAAAAAAATTCTAAAAATAATAATGAAGGTATTTTAAAAGCCGAAGCCAATACCGTCTTATATTATTTCATGATTAACTATCTTGTAAATATGGTTAGGGATTTAGAGGCAAAACCTTTAATAGTACATTCTCCTACTCTAATGGAAACCCTTAAAATGGTCGCGTCTCCGCAAATTCCAATTTTAAAAAATCAAATACCTTCTGTTTTGCAACTATTTTTTTTGGAATCATTTATCAAAGCGCAAATAAAATTAGATGTCCCAATTTTCTTCCCTAGCGACAATCATTGGACCCCCGCCGGACACAGGCTAGTTGCCTGGATTCTATATAATTTCCTCGCCAAAAATATGCCTAACATGAACTTGTCTCCAAAACCAAAAATCCTGAATCCCTTCAGTTTTGATAATACAGTTAGTTTGAAAAAAACCAACGCAAGAATTGCAAAATTGCTTGAACTGAATCCAGTCAATTGATTTCTTAAAGGGTTGCGTTATAAAAAATTAAATCAATGAGATATGAAAGGTAGCTTTACAACCTTTTTGACTATGGAACCTGATGAGGGCACAGCCTATTTCAGATTGGCAACTTAAAGCAAACATCAATAAAGCGACAATCACCTGCGGACAAAAATTTTATTTTTCTCCATAAAATTTATAATTTCCATAGCAATTGCCTGATTAAACTTCGGGCTATAGTGGACGGCGTCGATATATAAATTGGCATCAATTTCGAATTTAGATAAATCAAGTAATTGGTTTTTTAAATTGGCGTATTCATTGTTGGTCATTTTTTTGTTAAAAAGTTCATAGCCATAAGTGATGTTTTGCCCCAACCCGAAAGCTAATTTATATTTTCCTTTGTATTTATAGTTAACATACAAATGTTTTTTGATGTCGTAATGATAAAGAGGAACGGGTTGATGAACAAAAATACAAACAATTCCAAACCTTTCGCAGAACTCTTTTTTTATAATCATTCGGTGGGTATTTAACAAATCTAAAGCTTTTTCTATACTCTTATTACTACTTTTGGCTCCAAATAATATATTAAAGACCTTATTGAAATTTGTTTTTTTAAAAAAGTTTTCAAAAATTTTTAGAAAAGAGTTTGAGGTCTTGTCATACAAAAAAGCAAAATACAAATCGTTCAACCCATCAATGAAAACCGCTATTTTAGGGATAAAACCGTTTAGAAGGATATCTTTGAAAAGACTTAACTCGTGTATTGAAGCGTAAGAGGTTTGTCCAAAATTATATGCGGAGACGTTTAATCTTTTTTTTACATAAAATAGTTCTTGAGTATAAGAAGGGATAGATTGATCATATAAGACTCCATAACCTAAGGTTGTGGAACCTCCAAAGAAAAATATATTTATATTATTTTTTTTCGGAGGCCAGGCGGCTTGGTTTTTGACACGCCGCATTCGATGTTTTCTTTTAAAAAATATGTGATCTGTATAGTCTTCATTAAACGGAGCTCCCCCTCTTGCAAGCAATTTCTTTATAGGTTCAATATTTTCCGTTTCATAAAGCTTCCTAATTACGTCAGAACTAAAATCTAAATATTCTTGTGCAATTTGTTTTTCAATATTTTTCCCCCATAAAGATTTTAAATACAACCAAGAGGCTATCTCTATTGTTCCAAATAAAATAACGAATACGAAAACATTTGCAAAAAATAAAGTAAGTTTTGGATAACGTATATACATTCAATTTATATTTTAAAATTCATGAAATACTAGCGTTTTAAATTAAATTGTAATTTTTTATTTAAAGTATTTTCCAAATCTTTATTTTTTGAATCTTTGTTTTTATAAAAAGTTGCCATTTTAAAGTCGCCTTGTTTCAAATAATACAGAGCTAGCATATTATTTGCTTCATTTTGAAAATGGCCCTTTAATTGGCTCAATTCCTTCAAATAGGGCAAGGCTTTTTTAAGATTGCCTTTTTGAATAAAAGGCCAAGCTTTTGCGAATTTGCTGGCATAAGCATAGAAATAATTAAGTTTAGTTTTTTCAACTCCATTGTTTTTTTGTTTTGCTTCTAAAAAATAATTTGCCGCTTTGTCATATTTTTTCTCAGTTATGAAAATCTTACCTAGATGAAAATAAGGTCTAAAGTCATTCGGTCGCATGGCTATATAATTAAGAAAGCCTTTTTTGGCCTTATCAATTTGATGCTGGTTTTTATAAATCATTGCTTCGGTAAACTCCCAAAAAGGTTCCAATTTTACTTTATTGATAATGTCTAAATCCGAATGGGAGATTTGTTCGAAAATCTGATCTTGTGTAAACGGAATTAAAGTTTTTGGGATATTAAAATTATATTTAGGTGTTGTCGCCAAATAGTTGAATAGAAGATGGGCAATTAAATAATGACCCGATGGAAGTAAATGTATATCGCCAGGAAAAAATAGAGGAATTGCAAATTTGTTCTGAAAAAGTCTTACGGCTTTCAGGGGGTTAAAAATGGGGGTTTGTGGAATTAATTTATTTAAATGGTTTTTTGGAGATGAAGAGTCTAATACGTAAAAATGATAGGGGAGTTGAAACGTTAAAAATTTGAACCCTTGTTTTTGTGCAAATTCCTGAGTTTTTTCAATTAAAATCTTTTCGCTAATATGATTAAAACTAAACGAGCCGGAAATCCTTTTTTCTTTGCCATTGCTTTTAATAATCCATGTATCTGGTTTCTTCGCCTCCGAGAGAAACTCTTTTGTTTTATCGTCATTATGATTTTTGATGGGAGGCTCGGCAATAGTTAGAGCTAAACGCTTACGAAAAAGATTTATGAAATGAGAGTGATTAGTTAGGAATTCGTATGGTGAGGACTGAATGATTTGAGATTTAATATAATCAAAGGATTTGGTTTTGAAAGGAATTATTTGAGGATCTTCTAAATAAACTTGAGAGCTGTTTCCTGTTTTTTTGATGTATGAATTCTTGAAACGTATTTGGCTTGTGTTTAATTGTTCAAAATCTGAACTTTCACGGGCGTGTATTACCAAATCAGGGTTATATTTATAGCCCTCATTTTTTAAGAAAAAATAGTATTCTAATGGCCCCCATCCTGGAACGGCGCTATTGAGAACCTCAAACTTTTTTTCTTTAATTTTTTCGTTCAAAGCTTTTTCAAGATAGAAAGAAAATGTTTCGCTATTGCCCACCGACATACCAAAGGTTAAAGAATCGCCAAGAACCAAGATTCTAATAAGATTGTTAGGTTTTTTATAATCCGTCGAGACAGCTCTTCGGATATGGTTGTCATTAGTAATAATTTTAAATTTTATTCCTTGCGAGTTAGTTTTTTCTTGATGTATATTGCTTTTTAATGAATTTGGCAATCCAAAGTTGGCGGCGGTTATGTTTGGCGAGATTTTTTGTGGATAAAAAGTCTTTATTATTAATTCTAGTACTATCAGTATCGTGAAAATAGCGAGAAAAAAAATAAATACTTTTTTTAGAAACTGCTTCATGGATTATTTTGTCAATTATTTTAGGTTTGATGTAGAAATAATTAAGGGAGGCATTAAAAAAAGTAAAAATGCTCAAAAATCAATTTTAACAATTGAGCTTAGTAATTCCAATAGAAAGAGGAATTTGAATTGGCTTAAATTAGCTTGAGGAAGAGAATACCTTTAACTCTGTTGCTTTACTTTGTCGCAGGAAATCGCGTGTCATATGGTTGTTGTGGTCGACTAAAGCTTATATTAATACTTCTTGGATAGCTTTAGCGGCGGGTATAGCTTGATCTTTTGAAACGTCGCAGTGAAAGACGGCGCGAAAAAATCCCGGTTGAGCTTCAAGGATTTTGACTCCCCGGTCGGCCAATTTAGAGATAAACTCATGACCGCTCATTTTTTTTGAGTTCATTCCAAAGAAGACAATGTTAGATTGAACTTTTTTTAGATCTATTTGAATGTCTGGTATTTTTTCAATAAACTCTGCGAAGGTCTTTGCATTTTCATGATCTTCATGCAATCGTTTTGATTGTTTTTCCAATGCAATAAGGCCTGCGGCGGCAAGGTGTCCGCCTTGTCGCATACCTCCTCCTACCATTTTTCGATTCTTCTTCGCTTTCGTAATAAATTCCTTCGAGCCGCATATGATGGAGCCAACGGGCGCAGATAAACCCTTAGATAGGCTGAACATAACGGTGTCCACATGTTGGGTTATCTCAGTGACCGCTACTCCTAATGCCGTAGCGGCGTTAAAAATTCGAGCTCCGTCTAAATGGATTTTTAAATCATGCCTTTTTCCTAAAGAAGCAACCTCAGCCATATAGTCAATTTTTATGGGAGTTCCATAGCAAAAGTTATGAGTGTTTTCTAAACAAACCAAGCGTGTGGGAGGGTAGTGGAGGTTATGGTGTCTTACAGCGGATTCTAATTTTTCTAGGGATATCGTGCCTTCGTCTTCATTGGGTAAAATACGCGGATGGACACCTCCAAGAGCGGATATTCCGCCCACTTCATTAAGGAAAATATGAGACCGGTCTCCTAATATAATTTCGTCGCCTCGCCCGCAATGAGTTAAAACTGACACCAGGTTCCCCATTGTTCCGCTTGGAAGAAAGAGGGCCGATTCTTTGCCGAGTTTTTTCGCTGCGGTACTTTGTATTTCGTTGATCGTTGGATCTTCATCGAAAACGTCGTCGCCAACAGTTGCGTTTTTCATCGCTTCGCGCATTTCATCTGTCGGTTGGGTGAACGTATCGCTTCGAAGATCAATTATGCTCATCAACTTCCTCCGGTGAGTTTTGAGTTTTGTTTTCTTTTAGTTGTCGGTTTTTTTTGATTCGGTAATAAAATAAAGATAGAAAAAAAGTTGGCGCGATAAAGCCGGTCAATAAAATCGTTTGAACTATATTGGCAGAAAAATCTAGAGCGACCAAACCTCTAAATTCTTGTTGCGCCGAGAAAGCGGTGATGACCGCAACAATTAGCATATACCCTTTGATTTTTGAACCCGGAGGTCCTGGAAATACGATGGCTTGCGCCACAAAATTTAAACCAAGAAAGATTATCCCGTTTAAGAACATTAAATATATGATTGTGTTTTGGTCTTCGGTCAACATTTATAAATGAGAAAAGAATTCGAAAGACCTATTCTATCGCTTCAAGTGGGGAGAAATAAAGAAGAGTTTGCTTTGAAACCACAAGTGAGTTTTATTTCTTGCGATTTGCTAAGATTTTTAAAATTACGTACGGTTGGTTATTTCGTCGGATTGTTGGAGAGCTATTTAGAGACAAAAAAAGCCCTGAAAGGTTAATACCTTTCAGGGCTTTTATAAAACGAAAGTATTAGAAATAGAATAGAGCGTTTAATGCGACAGTATCTTGGCTGTCATCGGCAACGCCTTCATCGTCGAAAACAGCAGCGTCAGAGTCGTCGTGGCGGTATTCGCCTCGAATAACAAAATTGTTATGAATTCGGATCTCTGGAGTTACGGTAAAAGCCACTAACTCTTGTACTGTTCCAGAGCGGAAACCGTCTTCATCGTCAAAATATTCCGCGCGGACATTCAAAGAAAAGAAGTTATTGAAATCGTGGCGAAGAATCCCCGCAACTCCAAACCAATTTGCGTCTAGTCCAGCGCCCAACGCGTTATCTTCAGATCCGTACACAACATCTACATTTAGCAAAGTAGAATCGGTGAAATTAATTTCTCCAACGAAATCATAAAAGTTTCGGAAATCATCTGAATTACCTGCATCGCCAGTTTGTACTTCTGGACCGCCGAAGTAGTTAAAATAAAGAGCGACATTATTCATAGGAGCAACAGAAATTTGGGCGCCTATAGATTTTGCGTCGTTATCTTCAGAAGTATTATCTTGTCCATTGGCAACAAAAAATTGCAATCCAACCATATCGTTTAAAGCATAGTTGGCTCGGATACCGGTGTGTGTGAATGGACCGAAACTAAAAGCAAAAGTTCTTGAAAAGTTATAATTGAACCCGTCATAACCGTCCATTACTTCTGAACCGACGTTGGTAGCAAACTTACCAAAATCTAACTGTAATCCATTCCCGACAGGGAGATTATATGATACAAACGCGATTTGAACGTCAAATTCATCGTCGGAAACATCTGTACCGGCTACATTAGGACCCCTGGAAGATTTATTAACTTCTGGTTGGCTAAACCCGTAGGTTAAATCTACTCTAAAACCAATATCGCCTTTATTAGCGGCGTCTTTTTTGAGAACTAATTCGCCGTTATCGAATTTAAATGCATTGTCATCCGTGTCGTAAACACGAAACGCATTAGTTCCGGTTGATGGTTCGTTAAAATTATATAAATAAGAAGACGTGGCAAAACCATGTACTTCAATATCTTTTAACAATTCTAAGCTTGATTCTGCTTTAGCCGTTCCAACAAAAATCGGCAATCCTAATAAAGTAATTAGGGCGTAACTTAATACTTTTTTCATCGCGCTCCTCCTCCAAAGCGTTTGAAATATTTAAAATTTAATTGAAATTACATCTAATTTATATGGACTATTTATATTTGTCAACCAATATATCAATAAGGTGACGCGATTGTAACATATTTAAACCATATTGTATCCAGTTTCTCCGTGCTGGGTGGTGTCGAGCCCCATTTCTTCTTCTTCGTCGTCAACTCGAAAACCAATAGTTTTATCAATTATTGCAACTAATCCATAAGTTATAACAAAAGAATATATAGCTGCAGCTAATATCCCTACAACTTGCACACCAACTTGGGAGATATTTCCATCTAAAAGGCCAGTTCCACCGACGGTTACGAAAAGCCCGGTAGCGAGCGCTCCCCAAGCTCCACCAACGGCATGAACTCCAAAAGCGTCTAAGGAGTCGTCATAGCCAAGTTTGACTTTCAAAGTGACCGCTACTTGACAGATATATCCAGCAACAATTCCAATGACTATGGACCAGGCAGGCTCTACAAAGCCGGCTGCGGGGGTGATAGCGACTAACCCAGCTACGATTCCAGAGGCTCCACCAAGGGCGCTGGCTTTACCCACTTTAATGTACTCGGCTAACATCCAGCCAATCATTCCCATTCCAGCGGCAATTTGAGTATTTATAAACGCTAAAGAGGCTAATCCATCCGAAGCCAATGCGCTACCTGCATTAAATCCAAACCATCCGAACCAGAGCAGCCCTGCGCCTAATAATGTAAATGGTACGTTGTGTGGAATCATTAAAGATCCTGGAAAGCCACGACGCTTTTTTAAGTAAACTGCCGCCGCTAGCCCCGCAGTACCAGAAGAAATATGGACTACCGTTCCTCCAGCAAAATCTAAGGCGCCTAATTCAGCTAACCAACCGCCTCCCCATACCCAGTGGCAAAGAGGATCATAAACTAAGGTTGACCAAAGGAAAATAAATACTACATAACCTTTGAAGCTAACGCGTTCGGCTATAGACCCGCTAATTAATGCGGCAGTGATAATGGCGAACATCATCTGAAACACGCAAAATAATAAGTCGGGAATCGTTCCATTTAGTGTTTCATGTGTAATTCCAGTTAGGAATAGTTTATCTAACCCTCCTATAAACTTTCCAATATCGGCTCCAAAAGATAACGTATACCCAATTAAAACCCATTGGAATGTGATAACTCCTAATGGAATAAAGCTATGCATTAAGGTACTTAAAACATTTTTTCTTCGAACCATGCCGCCATAAAATAAAGCGAGGCCTGGAAGCATTAACATTACCAAAGCCGAAGAAACTATTAACCAAGCGGTATCTGCTTGATTTATGGTCGCCGTTTCCTCTGCGGCTTCGGCAAAGCTTCCTAAAAAGAAAAGTAATAGCGTCGATAATAAAATTAAGCGTTTTAGTGGGGTTTTCATTTATAAATTCTCCTAAACAATCAATTATGAAACGATTAATTTGAATTTCGATGAGGGGACTATTTCAAAGAAAACCCCTTGAGCTTTAAACAATTTTGGGAAATTTTTAACGGGTAAAATTTTCCCGAAGTATTCGTTTGAAGATTGAAAAAATAAAAAACTAAGTTTTTTAGAGTCGAAATTAATTCGATTCAATTATTTTTTATTTCAAGATCTATACCGGTGAATTTTTTTTTAAGAATTAAGTGGAATTTAGTAAGTAACTCCTTTAAAATCATATAGTTATTATGTGGAGAATTACTTTTTGAAAGATTTTTGCCAAAATATTGTTATAGAATTTGCTTTTTTAATGCGCAAACCCTTAAAAAAAGCCACAAATTTAAACAAAACCCGATTTTGACCTTAAAGTTTGATAATTTGGCCTTCGTGTTTCATAAATAGCTTTTATGAAAAAAATTATCGCAATGATGCTTGTAAATCTTATTTATTTATATTAAGTTATTGTTTTTTAAAGTTTTTTAACTGAAAACTTGTTTCCGGCATGGCCCTTGCTTTCTTTATATTACTTAATATATTTGGAGTTAATTTGACGGTGCAGTTTTAACGCTGATTTAGGTTTCAAATAAATTGAAAAAACCTAAAGGCGTTTAAGGAGAAAATTCATGGCTGAAGACGATTTTGGCGAAGAAGAGGGCCCCAAGAAATCTAAAGTAGTGATTATTTTAATAATCGTTGTTTTGCTAGCTTTGCTGGGTGGCGGCGGTTATTACGCATATATTACATTTTTCCAAAAGCCAGATGTGGCGGAGGAACCTGCGGGAGAGAAGAAGGAAGGCGAAGCCCCTGCAGAAGGCGAAGCCCCTGTTGAAGGCGAAGAAAAATTACCTGAGAAGAAAGAAATTGCAGTTCAACCGGGTCTAGGCGTAATGGTTCCTTTAGAGCCATTTATTGTGAACTTAGCCAATAGCGAAGGTAACCGATTTCTAAAAGTCACCGTTACTTTAGAACTAAGCTCTCCGGAGGTCCATGCAGAAGTGAACGAAAATGTTCAAAAGATAACCGATTCTATTTTAATTTTATTGAGTAGTAAATCTTTTGAGGACGTGTACTCTGTTCAAGGTAAATTTAAATTGAAAGATGAAATTACGACGAGAGTAAATCGATTTCTTGTTTTAGGACATGTAAAAGACGCTTATTTTACAGAATTCGTAATTCAATAATTGTTGTACAATAGTGGGAAGCGCTGTTATCAATTTTTTATAGATTGAACCTATGAGTGAAGTCCTTTCTCAAAATGAAGTTGACGCTTTATTACGCGGCGTTGGCGATGGTGATGTAGAAACCGAAAGCGACCAACCGGAAGAAGTATCTGGCGTTGTTCCCTATGATCTTTCCAGTCAGGAAAAGATTATTCGGGGTCGATTACCCACGCTGGATATTATCAACCAAATGTTTTCCCGGTTGTTTCGTAACTCTCTTTCTACCTTATTGAGAAAATCCGCAGACGTAAGTACCGTTTCCACCGATACCGTAAAATTCGGAGAATTTTTAAAATCGTTGCCTGTGCCTTCGAGTTTGCACGTTTTCAGGATGGAACCGCTACGTGGACATGGTTTGGTCGTTGTTGAAAGCAAACTGGTATTTTCTTTAGTAGATACTTTTTTTGGAGGAACAGGTTCTTCAAAATTAAAAATTGTTGGACGCGATTTTAGCGCTATTGAAATTAGAATGACAAAAAGCGTTGTCGTTAAGGCGCTTGAGGATTTTGAAAAAGCGTGGAAACCGGTTCATGCCGTTAGCGTTAACTATGTTCGATCGGAAGTAAACCCGCAATTTGCCGCAATAGTTCCCCCAACCGATGTTGTGTTGGTCATTTTGTTCGAAGTTGAAATGGAAGGGTTTTCTGGAACTATCACGGTATGTATACCTTATGCGACGGTTGAACCGATTATGCCTAAGCTGCGAGAGAACTTCCAGAGTGAGCAAGTGGAAGTCGATCAAGCTTGGATGCGGCGTTTGCGCACTCAATTGATGCAAGCCGAAGTAGAAGTGGTGGTAGAACTTGGAAAAATTACAATGAGCACTCGCGATTTATTAAAAATGAAGATTGGAGAGACGATCGTTTTAGGAAACGACGTTTCTGATCCTTTAGAAGTGACGGTTGAAGAAGTTAAGAAGTTTAGAGGGTTCCCAGGAGTTTCACGTGGAGCTAAAGCCGTTCAAATAACCGATATTATCGAAAGGGAAGGGTAAACCATGGAAGATAGTTTGGATGGAGATACCGATTTTATCGAAGATTTAGGAGATATTGGGGATCTCGACGGTGAGGAATCTATAGGCGAGGATTTTGATAGCGGAGGAGGAGCCGTTGCCGCGAAAGAAGAAACTCGAAACCTAGATCTAATTTTAGATATTCCTTTGACCGTAACGGTTGAACTTGGAAGAACCAAAATGCTTATCAACGATTTATTGCAATTAAACCAAGGTTCCGTTGTCGAATTGACTAAATTAGTTGGCGAACCGTTAGAAGTATTAGTTAATCAGAAATTGGTTGCAAGAGGCGAAGTTGTTGTTGTTAACGAAAAGTTTGGTATTCGGTTAACTGATATTGTTTCTCCGCTAGAACGGGTTCAATCATTATCTTAAATTGTTGCTTTTAGTTTTACTGCCCCGCTTATAGCGGGGCGTTGTTTTGCCTAACCTTTCAGCTAGGCATTTACTATTCCCTCCTTAGTTATAATTCAGGCCTTATCTCATCTCTAATATTTCGTTTAATGAAATTAAAAGATAATTTGTCTTATAAGGTTTTTTTTCTTTCATTTATTTTTTTTAGTTTAATTACCCATAGCCATGTTTTCCTAGCTGGGAACGACGCTTCTCGTTTTGCCCATATGGAGTCTTTAGTAGACCGGGGAGTTTCAGAAATAGATCAATCGAGGTATCGATGGACGCGCGATAAAATAACGATAGGCAATCATGATTATTCTAATAAACCTCCTTTATTGGGAGGTATTGGCGCCGCTATTTACTGGGTTCTTAAGCAATCTTTTGGGATTTCTTTTATAGAAAACGAAGAGCTTGTTGTTTACTTCTTAACCCTAATTATTGTTGGCGGCGCAACGTCTTTCCTGGTGGCTCAATTTTATGTCGCTCTTGGCCTCTACCCGGAAATAAAGCCTGAAATTAGAAAACTGGTAACCTTTGCATTACTTACGGGAACCATATTAACCAGTTTCTCTGCGACCTTTAATAATCACACCATAGCGGCGGCTTTAATTTTTCCATCTTTTTATTATGCATTGTTGGGACGCGCTGTATTATCCGGATTATTTATTGGGTTGGCTTTTTGTATAGATATTGTTCCTGGTTTGGTATTCCTCCCGGTAGTTGTTCTAATAATTTACGATTTAAAAAATATAAAAGGTATAAAGGAGTTGTTTATTCCAATAGTAGCCTTTGTTGGACTTTTTATATCGGCGAATTATTTTACTGTGGGACACTTTTTGCCTCCTAAGTTTGTTTCGGGAGGACATGATTACAGCAGCGCTTTTTCCTCTAATCTTTTTGGAGTTTTATTGCCTGAGAGTTATTTGTATCCGATCAAATGTTTGTTTGGTTCTCATGGGTTTTTTACGGTTTCTCCAATTTTAATCTTTGGAGTGGCTGGAATTCTTAAAGCTTATCGACATGAAAAAATTTTTTCGAAAAGATGGATAGGAAGTTTAATAAGCGCCTGTGTAATTTTTATTTTAGGACACATTTTTTTCGTTGGTTCTTTTGGCGGATGGTCTTATGGATTTCGTTATCTAATTCCAATAATCCCCATTATTTTATTTTTTTCTCCTGTGGTTTTAGAAAAGAAAAATATAAAAATTTTTAAAGGGGTTTTAGCGATATCTATCCTTATTACTTTTATTGGAGTTTATAACCCTTGGCCGCCTGGGTTTGAGCAGGATAAAGGAGGGACAGAAATAGATAGCCTGGTAACGAATCCTATAGCCGGTAACGCGACCGCTTTTATGGTAGAGCATTTACCAAGTTTGTCGTTAACGAAAAAAATGGTTCAAACTTTTATCAATCCTGATAAGTCTAAGAGCAATCAATTTCTTATGTATTACTTTTATAGTAAGGGGGACAAAGAAATGACGTTAAAATTTATGAAAATACAGGGGAGGGAAGCGGAAAATACGATAAAGAGAGAAGAAAAAAACTAATATTTGAATCGGCTTACCAGGCCTTTTAAGTTTTCCGACATGTCGGCTAATTCCTTAGCGGATGAAAGGGTTTCTGTCGCCCCTGTCATTGTGCTTTCCGCTCCTCTTGCGACATTTGTAATGTTTTCTGCGATATCGGAAGCGCTTTTGGCCGCTTCTTGAATACTTTCATCCATTTCATTTGTGGTCGTTGTTTGCTCTTCGACCGCCATAACAATTGTTCCGCTTAAATCATTCACTTTATTAATGAAGTCTGCCATGGACAAAATGGCTTCGACCGCTTTTTCAGTATCTCGTTGGCTATTTTCAATTTTTCTGGAAATATTTTCGGTTGCTTTTGTCGTTTCGCCGGCCAGATTTTTTACTTCATTAGCAACTACGGCAAACCCCTTGCCTGCCTCGCCAGCTCGCGCTGCTTCAATAGTAGCGTTTAATGCAAGTAAGTTAGTTTGCTCAGCTATGGAGTTAATAACTTTTATGACTTCTCCAATGGACATGCTGCTTTTCTTCAATTCTTCTAAAACTGCTTTGGCATTTTCCGCTCCAGTAACTGCTTCAGATGCAATTGATTCAACTTCTGAAGCGCTTTGAGAAATATTTTGTATTCCTGAATTAAGTTCATTGGCTTTTGAGGCTACTGTATTGACGTTTTGGCTAACTATTGCTGCCGCAGAAGAAACCAATTCAGCTTGTTTTGAGGTTTCCTCGGCGTTGCCATTCATTTCTTTACTCACTTCTTCAAGCTTACTTGAAGAAGTGGATAAAGTCTGTGCGTTGGTTGAAATTGTTCCAATATTATGACTGATTGTGGAAAAAAATTGTTTTAGTCCTATTCCAACCTGACTCACAGCGTCCTTTCCTGTAACCTCAATGGATTGAGTAAGATCGCCTGTTGAAGCAGCCTCTACGACAGTTAGCATTTTTTGAACATTATCTTTTGTTTGAATTTGTTTTTCAGTTTCTTCTTTTTCAACATCCTCTAATAGCTTTAAAGCTTCATCCGTTGAAATGGAATTATTGCCATCTGTACTAGCCATTACTAATTCGGGAGACATTTTCTTTGCAAGATTTAAAATGTTAATAGAAAGCCCTTCAATTTTTTTTATGAGACTACCCATCATATTTTCAACGGTAAACATTAAGGAGTCTATATCTCCTACGGCAACGTTAGAAGTATTAATTTGAAGACCCATTTTTGCCCCTAATTGCTGCATATCTTCAATAGGTTTGGCTAAATCGGCTCCTAATGAAGCTCCATGCTCTGTAATATCTAAACCGCGTTTTTCGTCTTCCGGAGGAACGCGCATATCCATAATGTTATTTAATAAAATGATAAATATATAAGAAACTCCAAATGAAAAAACAAATACTGATCCGATACCTTGTAATTGGATAATAGTTTGATCCCAACGGCTTGTATCTCCTAGTTTTGAATCCATAGCAAGGACTCCAGCCATTAGGGTACCCCAAGCGCCGCAAAAACCATGAACGGGAATAGCTCCAACCACATCGTCTAATCGATAAGAATTGATTATCTTTTCGCCAATAATTAAGAAAAGTCCTGAAGACATCCCTACAAGTATAGATCCTGATAATGAAACCGAATCGCAACCGGCGGTAATTCCAACCAAACCCGCTAAAATACCGTTCATCACTTTAGTTGGGTAAAAACGCTTATCAACAAAAAAGCCTAAGAGAAAAGAAACCAATCCGCCAGATACAGCGGCGACGAGGGTATTGAAAAAAACGTGTGAGATAGAAGCTGAAGCTTCTAAGGCAGATCCACAATTGAACCCGAACCAACCGAAAAACAAAAGAAATTTACCCAGTAAAGCCAAAGGCATATTATGACCAGGCATACGATTCATAGTACCGTCTGAATTGAATCGTCCAATACGAGGTCCTAAAACAATGATTGAGGCTAATGCAATCCATCCTCCTGTAGAATGAACTACCGTTGAACCTGCGAAATCAATAAATCCCTTTCCGGCTAACCACCCATCCCCATTCCATGCCCAATGACCTACAACGGGATAAATAACTGCAGTAATAAAAACAGCTAAAATTAAATAAAAAATAAAATGCATTCGTTCGGCTACAGAACCTGAAACAATGGTAACAGTTGTTCCAGCGAACATAGCTTGAAATACAAAAAATGTTTGATCCCAACTTGAGGCTTCGGCAAGAAACTTAATAGGACTACTCCATCCGAGAAAGCCACCAAATGAATCGCCGAACATTATTGGGTAGCCGATAAAGAGAAAAACGGTAACGGAGAAGACAAGATCCGCTGTATTCTTCATTGCGACGTTAATTGTATTTTTGGCTCGCACTAACCCAGCCTCTAAACATGCAAATCCCGCTTGCATGAGCAATACAAGGGCAGCGCAACCAAGGATCAGCATAATTTTTACAACTTCTATTACCTCTTTTAATTCTTCTTCTTTTGATTGTTCGGCAAAACTGATATCAGAAAAAAGAAGTATCAAAATCGGAGAAGCTAAAAATACTTTTATATAGGGATTTAATCTCATAGCTAGTATTACCTTCCGATAGATGGGGCTATTAAACTTAAATTCAATATAAAATTATTTCAGAGATTAAAATGTTACGTTTAAGTAAAAATTACGTAATGATTGTTACGGTTGTCTTAAATTTAAGATGTTAATATATAAATTTGATTGAGGGTGAGTGATTTAATGATTTTTATTGGCATGAAGATGTTGGGAGGCGGATTTTTTTTAAGTAAATAAATATATATTGATTCTAGGATATTTTCTAATTGGTTTGTTTGACGTTGTTATTTTAATAAAACATTTTCTGACTTTATTAAATCAACTTTTTGGAATCTTGGTTTTAAAAATAAAATTTTTTTTGAAAAAACTTTAGACTTAAAATCACAGTAATTTCATCTTTTATTTAAGTATTTTGAATTGCGATAATAACTTTTTTAAATTTGAAGAATAATTAATCCTGCTTTAATGAAACTTTTAAAATAAATTCTTTTCCGTTTACCTATTATTTAAATCTATTAAAAGATTACGGTTGATCCTTGATTAAGTTTTTGATAAAAAAGACTTTAGTGGGTTTTAGGCTTAGAATATTTAATGAATATTATTAGTCAACGATTAAACGAATTTATAATTAGCCTCAATAATTATATTGGATTGTCTTTTTAGGAGAAATCAGTGGATACAGGCACCATAGTTAGATGGTTGGAAGGCATTCCTTTTTTCGAAGACTTTAAACGAGAAGAGTTAGAAAGTTTAGCTTCGGATCAAAGTCATTTTTATAAATACTCCGAAAATGACAGAGTGATTCAGGAAGGCGAAAGAGACACGGCGCTGTATATTTTGCTAAAAGGTTCCGTTCGAGTAAGCAAACAAACGTCCGACAAAGATTTGAATTTAGCCGTCCTAAAAGAAGGATCTATTTTTGGGGAGATGACTCTTCTCAGGAAAGGGAAAAGAACGTCTAGCGTCACCGCAGATCAAACTTGTATTATTATGGTTCTCAAACCGTATACATTACAAAACTTAGAGGGACGATTACTGGCTAAAATAAAAGACCAATTACTAAAAATTGTGCTTAGAAGATTTGAACGTCTCGAAGGAAAATATACAGATTTGGTCAATCAAAATACTATAGAAGAAGATGTGAACGACGAATGGGATTTAAAAAAGCCTCAGTCTTGATCGGCTTTTATTGAAGATTAATTGTCTTGGCCCACCTCAAACTCCTTTCAAGTACCTAGACTGAAAAGTCTTCGTTTGTGTATTGTTCTCGATGAAACTCCTCTTTTTCTCCAAAATAAAAAATGAAGTGGTTCTGTAAAATTTCCAATTCTAATATAACCTCCGACGAATTTCTAAATTTGATTATTTAAAATCTCTTTAACGCTTTTAGGGTGATTTTCGGTCCGACTATAAGACATTATTCCAATATATTCTTGAACAATTAAACGGATGACCACATTTTGAAAGTTGAGATTTTTAAGATCTGGACTTGAAGCGGCTAGGGGATAAAGCTGACTAAATATTTCTTGTTTAAAATTGTCGTTAAAATCCGATGATGCGATTTGTATAGTAATTATTATGCTATTTGTTATTTCACCTTCTGCCATTTTTGTGGATTTGAAAGAACTAGTCTTTAAATGAATTCCGATATTATCTTTACTAATTTTATATTTTTGGGTCTTGTTTTCAACTTTTCTTCTGAATGCTTCTAAAGGTTCTAATAAATCATTGCCTGTAGGGTTGTTGTTATTTTTCATTAAATCGCTAACAGAAAAAAATACAAATATAAAAATTGAAGTAATACTCAAGGATCCAATAACAGCCGCAATAATTGGTTTTAAGGTAATGCCAAGATAATTTGTTATTTTGCCTTTTTTGATAACGCACGTTTTAAAAATAAGATCATGGATTCCGCATTTTTGTGGATGAAATATTAGAAAAAAGACGTTTCCCAAATATAAACTGTAAAGAATAAAATCTGCAATATTGATCAAATTAATAAGCCATGATAAAGCTGTCATGTTTCTGATTAGATCAATCAGTCCATAAACTATAATCGGCGCTTGGAGGATTAAAGCTCTTAATCCAGCATTTTTGGGAGTTAAATAAGTTTCATTACTTTGAATTAATTGGATTTTGAATAACCTCTTTCCCGGCGACTTACCAGAAAATTTCTTGCTATCAAATATTCCAAAGTAAATAAAAATAAATAAAAATGTAATCAAGCTTATAACTTCGGGATTTTGTGAAATGAAATTGGAAAAAGGATAAGTAATTGCTACGGCAATCATATTTAAAATAATAAAATCTACAAAAAAAGCCAAAAAACGCTTGAATGCGCCAGCAAAGCTAGCGGCTTCCCTAACTTCTCCAGATATGTTTTCCGCGAATTGATCAGTCATGTTGATTAGAGCAAATCCAAATCTTTTTTATTTGGTTAATAATTATTTATCTAAGGAAAAATTTTTGAGAGATTTAAGTGGGTTATGTTTTAAGTTTAATTATAGGAAGAATACAAAAGCTTTTAAATAAATTAAATTTATTACAAATTTTCTCTATCTAAAGTGCGATATTGAATGGATTCGCCTACGTGTTCGGAGAGCAAGTTCTCCGATCTGGCGAGATCGGCAATGGTCCTTGCAACTTTCAATATCCGATCGTGAGCGCGAGCGCTGAGTCCCAGTTTGTCTATCGCCATTTCCATAATTGATTTTCCCGCTCCGTCTAATTGGCAATGTGTTTTTAATAGTTTTGCGCTCATTTGTGCATTGGCAAACACGCCGATATTTTTAAATCGATCAAGCTGGACTTGTCTTGTTATTTCTATTTGTTCCCTGATTTGGTTTGAAGTGGAACCTCCCGACTCAGACGATAACTCTTTATACTCTAATGTAGGCACTTCGATATGTAGATCGATTCTATCGAGTAAGGGCCCGGATATTTTTGAAAGATATTTTTTGATATTTAAAGGCGAGCAACTACATTCACGCTTTGGATCGGTTTTGTAGCCGCAGGGACAAGGATTCATCGCCGCGACCAACATAAAATTGGCTGGGTAGGTGATGGACCCGGCAGATCTGGAAATGGTTACGTTTCTTTCTTCTAAGGGTTGCCTTAACACTTCTAAAACATTTCTTTTAAATTCCGGAAGTTCATCTAGAAATAACACCCCGTTATTTGCCAAAGAAACTTCCCCTGGCATTGGATTGCGACCGCCGCCAATCAATCCCGCATCGGAAATCGTATGATGAGGCGAACGAAAGGGTCTTTTGGTTAGCAATCCATTTTGTAGTCGACCGTTAGCGCTATGTACTTTGGTGGTTTCGATAGCTTCTTCTAAGGAAAAGGGAGGCAGGATGGAGGGTATTCGTTTGGCCAGCATTGATTTGCCGCTTCCCGGAGGGCCGATAAGTAAAATATTATGACCGCCTGCAGCGGCAATTTCCAAGGCGCGTTTGACATGCTGTTGGCCTTTGACATCGGCTAAATCTAGTTCATAGGTTGAACGACTTGCAAATTCTTCGCGTATATCAACGCTAATAGGCTCTATAGATGTTTCTCCATTAATAAACTCGATAGCGGCCAATAGTGTTTCTACTGGATAAATATTGATTCCGTCCACAACTGCCGCCTCATTAGCATTTTCCTTTGGAAGTATAACTCCTGAAAGTCCTTTTTCTTTTGCCATAGCGGCAATCGATAGCGCTCCTTTTACAGGTTTGACTCTGCCGTCTAAAGAAAGTTCTCCCAAAATAAGGAATTGGTCTATTCGGCTTTTTTTAACTATTCCGTCGGCGGCCAATATGCCAAGAGCAATTGGGAGATCAAACGCCGAACCTTCTTTTTTGATATCTGCAGGCGCCAAATTGATCGTAATTCGACCAAATGGGATTTCAAATCGCGAGTTTTTAAGAGCGGCGGTAACTCGGTCGGTACTTTCTTTTACTGCGGCGTCGGGTAACCCAACTACGGAGAACCCAGGCGCTTCATAACCAATATTTGCTTCTACTTCGACTAAATATCCGTCGATGCCCTGAATGGCTCCGCTTAGAATACGAGAAATCAATGGGTTTTAGAAAAGTTTGGAGTTTGTAATTTGTGAGGGTTTATTCTACTCGAAAAAATCGGATCAAGCCATAAATTTGGCATATGAAAGGGAAGATTGATATCGAATAATTTTGATAACAAAAGAAATGTTGTTATTTATGAAAGTTGATGTTACGTTTGTCCCATTTGTTACAATTGTTAAGAATGAATATTGATTTTGTTAATAAATTATCTAAATGAAAGTTAGTTCTTTAATCCGAAAAGTCAAATTGAAGCTTTAGGTTATCTGTTTTCGGAAATACTAAAGTTAAATCCCGGGATTTCAAGTTGATCTGATCAAGGCTATCAATAGTCTTGAATAGTTGGACTCATTCTGTGTTTAACCGAGACTCTAAATGCTGAAACGGTTCAAGGGAATGCGGAGTTTTGTGAAGTAAGCCTAAAGTGACGGTGGTTTTAAACAAACCCCAAGAATCGTCATCCCTGTAGATGTTCACTAATCCACCTCCTAGTAATTTATGATATTGAGTCATAAATTACTAGGAGGTGGATTAGTTATGAGACGTAACACCGAAGATAAAACGTTAGAACGTAATTACATCCAGAAATGGCGTCATATGATATCGGAATATGAGTTGGTAAAAGCGAAGAAGCATCCTAGTTTTCGTTTTGCGTCGGATTTTTATTCGTACCATGGAACGAACCGTCAAACGTTTGCGAAGTACTATAATCGTTACCTTCAAAGCGGGATTGATAAGGATTTACTTCCACGTAAGCGCGGTCCTAAATGGAAGAGTCGTCGCACGTTAGGTTTTATCGAGCAGAAGGTATTAGAGCAACGTCGTTTGGGTATAAACCGATATGAGATTCATGCTATTTTATCTGAAACGTTGAAATCTCATACACCGTCTCCTACGACGATTTATCGGATTTGTCGTCGTTATGGTTTAAGCCGTTTAAAAGAACCGATGAAACAAAACCGACGCAAAATTATTAAGCAACGAGCCGGCGAACTGGGCCATCTAGATTGTCACTATTTATCCAAAGACTTGATCGCCAACGATCCAACACGTTATTACCTAGTCGCCGTGATCGACGACGCTTCTCGAATTGCCTGGGCTAGTATTGTTAGATCGCTAATATCACTAGACGTGATGTTCGCCTCGTTAGCGATGCTTAATCTGATTAATGTCGAATATGGAATTCAGTTCGAAGCCATTATGACTGATAATGGACCCGAAGTTTCTTGTGGCAACGGTTCTAAAGACAACCATCCGTTTGAAAGAATGCTCATGGAACTGGGCATTAAACATAAACGCATCAAACCTTATAGGCCGCAAACAAATGGAAAGATAGAAAGGTTCTGGAGAACGCTCAACGATGACTTGATCGAAGGAACCTACTTCGACAGCCTAAACCACTTTAAACAAGAACTTGAACAATACTTACTTTATTACAACACCGCGAGACCTCATCAAGCAATTAATGGAAATACGCCAAAAAAAATGCTCGAAATTCTATCACCGAATTAGTGAACATAAACATGAATGACGCGCGGGAGGGACTTTATAAATCTAGTTGCTTGATCAATCAACGCTTGAAACGAGTCAGGCGTTCGGAATGAAGCGAGGAAGAGCGTGGTATTATCATCAAGTTATGATGATTTTTAGCAGAATAGTAAGATTAATTGGATAATAAAATAATAAGAATTTTTAAAAAAAATGCATATTTAATCCTAATATAGATTATCCTATTAAAATAAAAACGTATATTATGTATCTATATTTTAAATAGATATTAACAACTTATTGGCCAATTCGAGGAATTTTCCATGGATGAAATTAAAAATTTCATGTCGTCTCCTGTTAAAAGTATTTCATCAGATAAATCAATTGAGGAAGCGGCTCAAATTATGGCAGAAAATGGTATTAGCTCAATTTTTATAGAAGAAAATGGAGATTGCATAGGAATTGTTACTTCAACAGATTTAGTGACAAGAGCGCTTGCAAAAGGAGTCGATCCGAAAGCAACTTCAATTTCATCCGTCATGTCAAAACCTCTAATAAAGATGGATCATTATTTAACAAGAGAAGAAGCCAATGAAAAGATGCATAAGAGTAAAATTAAGCATTTAGCTGTTACAAAAGAAGGAAAAGTCATTGGAATAATGACGCGTAAAGATATGATTTGATCATGGATCGATTTTAAAAGTTTTTGCCTTTTAATAAGGCGACAACTTTTTCCTCATCGTCAAAAGATGAAAGCCTCCCTTAGAACAACTTTGAATCAAAAATGATTTAATCCCAAAAGTGGGTTTAATTCCCCGGGGCTTATCACGTTTTTTAAATAACACTAAATATAGGAGCGTCGTATACGCTGCTCGTCCGCTTGCGGCGGGATGGTTCATTTTTAGGCCGATTTTAACTTTTTAGCCTTATTTGTAAGTTTTTGCACTAAATTTAAGTTGACACTTACGTAAGTATATTCTAACATAGTTTTATGTATGAAGTAATTAGAGCGATCGCAGAGCCCACAAGGCTATCAATTTTACAAATGGTTCGGACTCGGGAAATGTCTGCCGGTCAGATTGCCGAAAGATTTGCAGATATAACAAGACCAGCTGTTTCGCAGCATTTGGGCGTTTTAAAAAAAGCCGGACTTTTAACCGAGAAAAGGGAAGGTACCAGCCGACTTTACAAAGCGAGACCTGAAGGATTTGCTTCTTTAAAAGAATTTTTGGAAGATTTTTGGGAACCGAGGTTGCAAAAATTAAAAACAGTTGTCGAAAACGAAAATCAAGAAAAGAGAGGGAAACGTGGCTGAGTCTTTTGAATTTACTCGAGAAGTTGTCATCAACGCCAAACCGGAAAAAATTTTTCCTTATCTTACTGAAGAGTCAAAAATGAAGGAATGGTTTGGAGAAATTGTGGAAGCCAACGCTCAACCTGGCGGTATTTTCCATATCGGTACTCACGACGGCATGCATTGTCGAGGAGAATATGTTGAGATTAAACCTTATGAAAAAGTTGTTTTTACCTGGGGTGGCGTTGCAGATTTAAAGCCGGGGGAATCGACAGTAGAAATTACTTTAAACATCGAAAACGATTCGACAAGATTGACCTTAAGACACTATAACATCCCGAATCAGAAGGGAGCTAATAGCTTTGGAGAAGGTTGGAAAACGCATGCTTTTCCTTTACTAAAGGCTATATCAGAAGGAGAGAAAGTGGAAGGTTTTTGTTTTGAATCAGACAGCGAGTGTGGCGAAAATAAAAATTAATGAACTGAGAAAAGAATTAATAGGAGGGCGTTATGGAAGAGAAACGATGGATAGTGGGTTTGTTTAAAACTTTTACAGTGGCAATGGCAGTCACTATCTTTCTATTTGGCGTACAATCAAACCTTGTGAAAGCGTCGGAAGACAAAAAGAAACAGATGCACAAAATGCCAGAGATTAATCCTCCGGCTGAATTTGATCAACTGAAAAAACTCGTAGGCAATTGGAAAGGGATTCAGAATACTCCCGAAGGAAAACGCGAAGTGGTGGTTGAATATCATTTGACGTCGGCGGGAACCGCTTTAGTTGAAAAGCTATTTCCAGGGACAGAACAGGAGATGTTGAGCGTTTATCATGGAGACGGCGACAAGGTGGTTATGACGCACTATTGCGCATTTGGGAATCAACCGCGAATGAAAATGACAAAAACAGGGGATTCTAATACGGTTAAGTTTGATTTTCTAGATGGCAGTAATAGCGGAGATTCCCATATGCATCAATTGACCCTAAAGTGGTTAAGCTCCGATCATTTAAAGCATGAATGGGTTTTTCATCAAAATGGCAAACCCGCTCATACCGCAAAATTTGATTTGCACCGAAATATGTAGAAAGTTTTATTAGTAAGAGTTTTTCTTATCGTACGCTTGAATGATTTTTTGGACGATGGGATGACGGACAACATCGGTGTGATTGAAATTAACGATGCTAATTCCTTCAATATTTTTTAAGATAGAATTGGCTTCGATAAGACCGGATCTTTTGGGAGTCGATAGGTCAATTTGGGTGATGTCTCCGGTAGCCACCATTTTAGATTTTTCGCCTAATCGAGTTAAGAACATTTTCATTTGTTCTTGGGTGGCATTTTGAGCTTCGTCTAAAATTATAAAAGAGTCGCTCAAAGTTCTGCCTCGCATGTAGGCAAGGGGAGCTATTTCAATAATATTTTCTTGAATCATTTGTTGAACCCTTTGTGGCTCTAACATATTGTAAAGGGCGTCAAATAATGGCATTAAATAGGGATTGATCTTTTCGGTTATATCCCCAGGCAGATAACCTAAGCTTTCTCCAGCTTCTACAGCAGGCCGAGTTAAAACAATTCGTTTAAATTTTTTAGTTAAAAGGCCTTCTACTGCCAGAGCGACGGCTAAATAAGTTTTTCCTGTACCCGCTGGACCTACAGCTAAAGTTATATCGGAATCTTTTATACAACGAATGAAGTTTTTTTGGTTTTTCCCTTTTGGGGAAATCTGAGTTTGCCTTCCGGGTAGTACGATCCGTTCTGAAAGTATTGATTTGAGATCGGTGTTTTCATCTTCAGAAAAAAGACGAATGGCGTGTTTAATATCGCCATTAAAAACAGAATAACCCGAATCCATAATCTCGAACAACTGGTGGAATAATCGTTCGACTTTTGAAACGGAAGAAGAGGGGCCCGACAGCTTAATTGAATTATCTCGGGCTGTGATGGTTACCTGAAAGTTTTTTTCTATAAGTTTTAAATTTGAGTCTTGAGTTCCAAATATTTCAGGAATATATGGAGTCGACTCAAGAGTAATTTCTAAATTATCGTTATCGCTCAAGGGTCGATAGTCTCAAAATTTTTAGAATGAAAACTAACTTAGAAAAAAGCATTTAAACAGGTTTGGACGATTAAAAAAAAGAATTTAGGGAATCTCTAATAGTCCGATATTTTTATTTGAGGCAACTCACAAGCCCTTATTTCATAAGGATAGTTCGTAGCAAAAACAATTATTAGAGGTTCCTTTTGTAAAATTTAGATATTTTTTGAGTTTATTAAGCTTAAAAACTCCCCACGAGTTTTTTCGTCATTCTTGAAGCATCCTACCATAGAACTGGTAGTGGTATAAGAACTTTGCTTTTGCACCCCGCGCATGGCCATACAAAGATGAAGACCCTCTAAAATCACTCCAACTCCTTCAGGGTTTAAAATATCATCAAGACAGTTTGCGATTTCATTGGTTAATCTTTCCTGCACCTGTAAGCGTCTCGCAAAAGCGTCTACAATTCTTGGCACTTTACTTAGACCAATAATTTTACCTTTAGGAATATAAGCGACGTGACATTTTCCAAAAAATGGAAGCATATGGTGCTCGCAAAGACTATAAAATTCAATGTCTTTAACGATAACCATTTCGCTGTAGTCTTCCTGAAATAAGGCTTCGTTTACAAGTTCTTGAATATTGACCCAATAACCGCTAGTTAGAAATTTAAGCGACTTTTCTACACGTTCTGGCGTATTTTGCAATCCTTCTCTTGAAGGATCTTCTCCAATAGCTACTAATTGATTACGAATTAAATCTTTCACTAATTTAACCTCTATAAACCGCAAAATTTCGTTCGGTTTCGAATAGTTTTATTTCGTGTAAGGTTCCATTGGGGATTTTAGATTCTAAACGATCCCAGATTTTAACGGCTAAGTTTTCAACCGTTGGATTAATGTCTTCCAGAAAGCCTACATCAAGATTAAGATTTTTATGGTCCATGAAATCGGCTACTTCAGTTTTTATTAATTTTTTTAAGGTATTTAATTCAATGACCATACCGGTTTCTGGATCGATTTCTCCTTTGATAGTCACGTCCAAAATATAGTTATGTCCATGTCCATTCAGATTGCTGCAGTTCCCATAGATGGCTTCGTTTTTTTCATCTGAATAATTTGGGTTAAATAGTCTGTGGCTGGCGCAAAAATCCACTCTTCGCGTTACGTAAATCATTTTTCTCCAATATAAAAAATCATATGTGTATGAGTTTGCTAGAGTAGATTAGGTTGTCTGGTTCCAAAGTTTTAGGAAACAAAATATAGGACGTTAGGTTTGGTCTTTTAGTCATACAATCGGATAAACAGGAAATTTAGCTTTCCAAAATTTATGCGATAAAAATAATGGAGAAAAATTATTTTAAATATTTCCTCTTATTATCCGTAGAGTAAAACCCAGAACCATAGAGGTGAAAATTCATATTGGTAACCACTTTGTGAAGTATTCCGCCGTCTTTTTCTTTAGGGCAGATATCTTTATTACATTCTTTAAGAGGCTCGTCGTTGACGCCTTGTAAAACTTCTAAAGTCTCTTTACATGTTTCGCATTCGTAATCGTAAAAAGGCATAATTTATATCCTCAGTATAAAAATGGTAACCCCATAAACTAGGTTTTTATTCCGTCTTTAACATTATTAAACACATTTAGCGTTTTTGGAATATTGGCTATTAACTCTTCTATTCCAAAAATAGGGCTTGGCAGGGTGAGACCCCATTCTGGGTCGTAAACGCCTATCATAAATTCATTAAGGCCTAATTGTTGAACTAAAATAAACTTTTTAATTCCGTGCTTATTTTGGACATTCTCCGGCATCATTAGGGCTAAGTTTTCCCTGTTGGTTCCAAACCGCATTACCGTTTGGCCCCGGTCAACCTCTTTAAAATCCTGATTTTTTACGAAATCAACCAATTTACTCTGAGGCCCAGCGCTAGGATAAATAACTATCCCCTGGTTAAGAGTATTTTTATATAAAGTAAATGAGGGATTTGGTTTTGCGTTAGTAAAACCAATAATTAAAAGTGAAAATACTAAACCCGTTAAAACGCCCGTTAGTTTTGAGCCACATGTCCTCATAATATGCCCTCTCTTAAATAAAAAGCTTTGGTGTATTTAAATATTTTAACCTAAAAGCAATTGGAGGGGCAAACTTATCCGACGATTTCAGTTTCGCTGAAGAAATAAGAAATTTCAAAAGCGGCCGTATCAGGCGCATCGGAACCATGTGTTGAATTTTTTTCAATATTTACGGCAAAGTCTTTGCGGATTGTGCCTTCTGCCGCATCCGCTGGATTTGTAGCTCCCATGAGGTTGCGCCATTCCTTAATAGCGTTATCTCGAGATAGCACGAGCAATACGACAGGTCCGGAACTCATGTACGAAGTTAATTCTCCAAAAAATGGTCTTTCTTTATGAACATGATAAAAGCCTTTTGCTTCGCATTCGCTCAATTGAGCCATTTTCATGGCGGCAACTTTAAAACCTTTTCCTTCGATTCTTTCCAAAATTTTACCAATTAAATTCCGTTCTACCGCGTCTGGTTTCAAAATAGCCAGAGTTTTTTCCATTCCGTTTGATTTCCTTCGTATTAAGATTGATTAAAAACAAAAAAAAGGTATTTGGGAAGAAAGAAAATCTACCCAAATACCTTTAAAAGAAATACTTTAGCGAATAACAACGCCGCTATATTTGATTACAAAGCCATCTTCTAAGTTATCGATCCATTTCATTTGGATACAGTCATGTTTAGCGACTTCTTTACAAATATAAACGCAAATTTCGCAAGATTTACATCTATCAACTGAAACGTAAGCAGTTTTATCCGCTTCGCTGTAATTTATACAGTTGGACTCTGGACAATAAGTTGTGCAGAGATGACAATTGGACTCGGCACACTTCGCAGTGTCAACACTAGCAATATAGTACATGATTACTCCACAAAATAAATAATTAAGCGCTAGCCGCAGCGGCAGCTTTTATTTCATCTCGCCGTTTTTTGGCTTCTTTTGCCCAACCTTGATCAATGGCGTATTGAAAAGCGGCCGTTAAGGTTTTAACGTTAGCTTCCAATAGTTTTTGTTTTTTGGCGAACTTTCTTTCAATCGCGCTATCCAAAGCCGCCGTACCGCCAGAAACAACGATACCTTTACCAATAAACCGGTCTTTAACGGATGCCTCAAGAGATGTTAGATCCGGAAGTCCAAACAAACCAGAAATAGCGCCACACATTGCCATGTTGGTAGCTAACTCTGTTTTGGCTAAATCATTGGCCATTTCCGTCGCAGGCAAATAGCAAATTTGGGCTCCATTTTCTTCTAGTTCTCTTTCTTCATCCGCAGAGAAAGGGATAGGAGTTCGGCTGTTGATGATAATGATCCCGCCCTTTTTCAAACCGCTATAAAAGGGCATGGTGTAAGATTTTCCAAGGGTTATAACCTGAGCGTGAAAAATCATCAAAACATTGGGATAGATGATTTCTCCAATTTCATAAATTTCGCCATTGGAAATTCTTACGTAACTTTCAACCGGAGCGTTTCTTTTTTCCGATCCAAAAAAAGGAACAAGCGAACTATGTCCGCCGGAAATAACAACCCCGTTACTAACAATATGGGAAGCTGTTACAACACCTTGACCACCAACACCGGCCATCCGGATATTATATCGTTGGACTTCTTCTGCCATTATGACGTTACCTCCCTTTATTTTTTAACTTTTTTAGGTTTCTTTTCGATTTCATCCAAATAAGCTTTAGCTTTATCGGAAATAATTTCTTCGAAACCGTATCGTTCTTTTTCCATATCAAACGCGTCTTGCATTACGTCGCCGGTAGGGATGGCATACTCGATATTACAAGAAGTGTAAGCTTGAATATATGTTGGACCAACTTCGCGAGCGATCATTACGGCTCTTCTAATAGTCCTTGCAACGCGCGAAGGATTAGTAGGAGCGATTCGGGCAATGTAGTCAACGCCAGCAACTTTTGCCAAGCCCATAGCGTCAATTTTAGTATTCACTTTGCCTCTTGGAGCCATTTTAAGGATCTGGCCTTGAGCTGTCATTCCGCTTTCCTGACCGCCCGTGTTGCCATAAACTTCGTTGTCGAGCATGATGGTGGTGAATTTCTCTTGTCGGAACCAGCTATGCATCAACCCCTGGAAACCAATATCAATCAATCCGCCGTCGCCAGCCATTACAACTACGTCTTTTGGTTGATTAGGATATTTTTGATCCAAACCTCTTTTTAAACCAGAAGCGACAGAGTTGGTATCTCCATAGTTTCCGTAGATAAACGGAATAGAAGCTTGACTGATAGCCAATCGGCCACAACCAGCCGTTCCAACAATGATCGTATGCTCTGGATTAGGGAATGCGATCATTGCAAGTCGAATAAAAAGAGTCATTGCACATCCTGCACACATAGGATGCTCTTCAATGATTTCTTTAAATTTACCCATATCTGTAACTTTTGGTTTTTTCTCACGGTTGTAAGGTCCGAGGTTTACCAAATCTTGATACTCAACAGGCATCCACTCTAAATAACCTGGAGATGGGGTTAAATTGTCATGAGCCATAACTCAATCCTTTCATTTAAATAAGATCTTATATATTAATTTTTATTTTAAAATATTTATAAAAAAGAAAACCAAAGGCGACCAACTTCCTAGAAAGGATCTTGGAAAAACCATGGTTTGTCTTTTCTTCCTTCTTCCAGCCACTCAAGAATCATTTCGGTAGGCATGGTCATTCCACCATAAACCCGAGGTCCTGGAGCGATTCTGGCGTCGGTAAAACCAATTAAATTAGAGCATACTTCTTTATGCATCCAACCCATTTGATTGAATTCAGGAACAAAAATTTGTTTAACGTTTTTACAAGCTTCTCGAATCTCAGCTTTTGGAAATGGTCGAATGGCTTTGACCTTAATCAATCCAATTTTTATTCCCATTTCACTGCTTTGACGAATAGCTTCTCTTGATTGTGAAACAGCGGCGCCTGATGCAATGAGCATAACCTCGGCATCTGGGTTAACGATTTCAATAATGCCGCCAAGATAATTTTCAATATATTTTTTAGCTCGCTCGGTAGCCGCAAAAACTTCCTGCTGCCAACTAGCGTGCATATGGTAGCTGATAAAATTACTTTTTTGAATTGGAGCGTCTCGAGAAATACGAGCGGGTGGATTTTCGTTATCCATCGCAGGTACTGCAGATCTCCAACCATCGCGAGGCGGTAATTTTAAATCCTCAGATTGCATCTTTACATTACCGCGAGCGTGAGTTACAAAAAAACCGTCAACCGATACGGAAACAGGTAAGGTAACGTCTACTTGCTCGCCAATTAAGAAAGCGGCCATTGTAAAGTCGTAAAAGTCTTGTTGGTTCTCTCCATGTAACATGATTAAACCGGAGTTAATCAAAAAAGACATTTCGATGTTATCTGGTTGAATAGCCAAGGGAGTGTTAATAACCCGACACATATTTAAAAGAACCAGTGGAGTTCTAGCCCCAGGCCAAGAGGAGATTGCTTCCATTCCGCGCATCAAACCAGGGCCAGACGTAGCGGTTAAGGATCTTATCCCCGCTCTAGAAGAACCGCCAATGGCGGACATGGTGCCAATTTCTTCTTCGGCTCTGTAATATTCTCCAATATACCCTTCATCATAAAGGTAACCAGCTTGTTGCATGGTTTCACTTTGGGGGGTAATTGGGTATGAAATAGCAATATCTACGTTTGACCGTCGAATAGCTTCGCGAGCGGCTTCACTGCCAGTAATAAATACTTGTTCTCGTGGGGCCTCATGAAACATATATTCTGGGCTAACCACTTTTTGTTTATCGCGCCCGGGTACCCAATCCGCTGGCATTTCTTTTATATATAATTTACTGTCCGACATTGGGTTAACTCCTTACTAAAAATTATAAATATGTATATATATTTAAAACGATTAAAATATAAACGTTTATTGTCACTTTAAGTGACCGTAAAGTATCATAATCCTACGGTTTATACAATTTTTTTCAAAAGTTTTGAAAAAAATAGGTGGAAAAATTTGGTTTTTACGGAAATAGTGTGGGGATTGTTAATTAAAAGGTTTTTTTTCGCTAAAAACCCGCAAAATTCACAACATTTTTTCCAGCTTATCCAGTTCTTTGAAATAGTCAAAGGCTTTTAACAAAAATTCATTGAATGTTTTGTCATTATAAAATACCAGCGTTTTATCGGCTAATTCTGTGGTATGGCAAACTTCAAACTGAAATTTGTCCACATCGGTGTATTTTATAACGTCTACTTCCCAATGAAGTTGGGAAATTTCTTCCATTGGCGGGTTGATCGCCAAAAGACCATAACCGTTGACCTCATATAAAAACTGAATGCCGCCATTTCCGCTTGGTTCGGACCTTTGAAGGATGAGGTTTTCTTGAGTAAACATTATTTTATTCAGGTAGAAATTAAAAAATTAATTAGTAATATAAGCGATAATTTCTTTACTAAATGGGAAAATTCTCTAAAATTCAATTGTAAAGATTATCATAACTGACTTAGTTAAATCATAACGGTTTCGTGTATCATTTTCAATTTATTAGGAAGATTCAAAAAATGCAAGCGCTAGAGATGAACAATCCCGAAGAAATCCAAAAGTTTTTAAGCCAAATTAAATTAACCGGAGAAGGTTTTAATACCGACTGCTTATTAATGGATGTATTTGATACTGGAATGGACTACCCTGACTTTTTAAAAGCAGAAGGTGAAGATCCTGACGCCAGCTATGGTGAAAAATCTCCAGCATGGGCAAAATACCATGTTCGGCAAGGAAAAAGAGTATTTATGGTTTACGGGGGAGGCGGTAAATTACGAAAAACGCATTTTACTGAAACTCCATAAACTCTACTTTGAATTCAATATCGGTTCTTCCGAGGTCAGCATAATCTATGGTTTGTATATTACGAGGGGAATATGGTTACATTTGATAAAGAGTCTCAAGCGAGAATATTAAAAGTCGCCGCACAAAGACGAGATGGAGAAGAAATCGAGGAAATGGACGAAAGAATCGATTTTGTTATGGATATGCATCCGGAGTACGACGAATTATGGGAAATGGGTGAGTTGGCTTGTTATCCGCAAGAAGTGGAAGGTAAAATCGTAAATCCATTTGTCCATACTGTATTACATGTGCGAGTTGACCGACAAATACTCATTGAAAGTCCTCCATTTGTTACTGAGACCCAAAAAAGATTGGAAGAGGCTGGTATGGACCCGCATGAAGCTTTACATGCAATTATTCAAGAATATGCCAATGTCTATTTCGATAACTTTCGGAAGGATAGGGGATTTGACGAGCTGGCTTACTCCAAACTACTCAAAAACTTAAATTTCAAGAAAAACGAAGATTAATTTTCAATTAGAATAATGAAAAAAACCCCTTATTCATAGCCACAAAGGCAGAATAAGGGGTTTTGTTTTTTTTGCCTAATTCTTTATAAACACTTAGCGATAGTTTTGCCGAGGTCCGCTGGACTTTTGCAAACCTTGATACCGCATTTTTTCATCACCTTCATTTTACTTTCCGCAGTGCCTTGGCCACCCGAAATAATAGCGCCTGCATGACCCATACGTCGACCTGGAGGAGCTGTTTGGCCAGCGATGAAACCTACCACAGGTTTGGTGACATGCTTTTTGATGTATTCCGCCGCTTCTTCTTCTGCGGAACCGCCAATTTCTCCAATCATACAAATGGCTTTGGTTCCTCTGTCTTTTTGGAAAAGTTTCAGTATATCAATATACCGTGATCCGATAATTGGGTCGCCGCCAATTCCTACACAGGTAGATTGGCCGATTCCTAAAGCGGTCAACTGCCCTACGGCTTCATAGGTCAATGTCCCGCTTCTAGAAATAATACCGACGTTGCCTTTTTTATGAATATGGGCGGGCATAATACCGATCTTGCATTTACCGGGCGAAATAACGCCTGGGCAATTAGGGCCAACCAATCTAGAACCTGAGTTTTGCAATCCACGATAAACAGTGACCATATCGTGAACTGGAATTCCTTCGGCGATACAAATAATCAAATCAATTTCCGCATTAGCCGCTTCTAAAATGGCGTCTGCCGCAAACGCGGGCGGAACAAATATCATTGTTGCGTTGGCTTTGGTTTTTTGAGCGGCTTCTTTTACCGTATTGAATACGGGAACATCGCCAATTACTGTTTGCCCGCCTTTGTTAGGGGTGACTCCCCCAACCAAGTTGGTGCCGTATTTCTTACATTGTTCGGCATGGAATAAACCTTCGCGTCCGGTGATTCCTTGGACGATCAATCTTGTGTTTTCGTCGACTAAAATGCTCATTTGATTGCCTTTACCACCTTTCTTGCCGCGTCTTTCATTCCGTCTCCTACGACAAAATTTAGCCCGGATTCCTTAAGGATACGATGCCCCTCTTCCATGTTTGTGCCTTCCATACGTATAACGATGGGGACGTTAACATCCAGTTTTCTGGACGCGTTGACTACGCCGTTCGCTAAAATATCGCAGCGAAGAATTCCGCCGAATATGTTAATGAATAGCGCTTTTACGTTAGGGTCTGCAAGTAATATCCGAAAAGCGTTTTCAATCATTTCTTCGTTTGCTCCGCCGCCAACGTCTAAAAAGTTGGCAGGTTCTCCACCCGAATGTTTGATGATGTCCATAGTAGCCATAGCGAGACCTGCGCCATTAACCATACAGCCAATATTTCCGTCTAGCTTAATGAAATTGAGATTGTATTTACCGGCTTCGACTTCCGTTGGGTCTTCTTCGTCGATATCTCGGTAATCTACCGTAGCGGGATGTCGTCCAAGCGCATTGTCGTCTATGTTGACTTTAGCGTCCAAAGCCAATACGCGGTGGTCGCGGGTGACTACCAATGGATTGATTTCGAGCATATCGCAGTCTTCAGCTTGGAAAGCCTTATAGAGATTGATTATAAATGGGATGGCCGGTTTCATAGCCTCTTTGCTCAACCCTAAAGCAAAGCAGATTTTACGAGCCAAATAAGGTTGAACTCCTTCGATAGGATCGATGGGCTCTTTAATGATCTTTTCCGGAGTAGACTCGGCGATTTCTTCGATTTCCATTCCACCGGCCGCGCTGGCTATGATCAATGAACGGCTAATTTCTCGGTCAATGACAATACTCAAATAGAGTTCTTGAGCGATATCCATTCCTTCTTCAATCAATACCTTTTTGACTAACATACCTTCGGGGCCGGTTTGTGGAGTGACTAAAGTCATTCCAATAATATTTCCAGCGTGAGTTTCGGCTTCTGCAGGACTTTTGGCTAATTTAACTCCGCCGCCTTTTCCTCGGCCTCCTGCGTGAATTTGAGCCTTAACAACGGTTACAACGGTTCCAACTTTTTTCGCGGCGGCCGCCGCTTTGGATTTGTTGTCGACCAAAATGCCGTTTGGAACGGGCACGTTGTATTTACTAAGTAATTCTTTTGCCTGGTATTCGTGAATTTTCATGTTTTTCCTGGCGGTTGGTTTGCTGGAATCTTCAGATGGTAAAAACGCCGAAAAAATTCCTTATGTAAGTAAAAGAATCGGCTTCTGAATTCTTTAATTTAACGATTCTAAAGAGGACTTCCAGATGGGTTCAAATTTAAGAAAATTGCTGTTTTTTATCACATGTTTAGCTTTATGTCAAAGGAAGTAACGGGTTTTACAACTCGAATAAAATAAAAGGAGTTTGTTAAATATAGAGAAGCGGTTAGTAAAGAAATATGAGGTGTATTTCTAATGGAAGAGGAAAAGAGGATTCTTTAATTATATTTAAGGCGGAAATATAATAATTGAAGTGTTTAAATGTAAAAACTGAAGGGGGTTTGAATAGTTTGTATCTAATTTACAATGTAGATCGTGGATTTATCTTAACATTTTGATGCAATCCTTTTTAACGCTTGTTCTGGAGGAGTGGGTTCTTCGACTTTTTGTTTATTGATAACCTCGGTCCAAGCTCCAAGAAGAGTTTTCAAAACTGCCAAAACTGCTTTTAATATTTTTGGATCAGACTTAATATTAGCCAAGGTGAGTTGGCTGAGTATATATTGGTAAAGTCTTTCGAGTCGCGTAGATATATCTCCACCTTTTTCCATATCCAATGCTAGAGATAACTCATTAATAATGTCATGGGTTTTACGTATATGTAATCCCTTACCAGATATATCATCATTTTCTATGCAATCGACAGCAATAGACGTGTTTTTGATGGCTCCTTCGTACATCATTAGAATGAGCTGACCTTGGCTTGAGGTGGAAATATCATCCTGCTGGTATTGTCGATAATGTCTAGCTGCTCCCGAAATCATTCCCTTTGCTCCTTATCTTGGTTCAAATGCGCTTTGAATTCCCGCTAAAGCGCCATTAAAAGCGTCTCTTTGCGAGTTCAGTCGTCCAATTACAACTTCCAGGTTAGAAAACCGGGCTTTCAGATTTTCTTCAAATAGTTCGATTCTTCCTTCTTGATCTGTAATAGTTTCGTCAAAATCACTTATGGTATTCGTGACCGTATCAATTTCCGCCACTAAAGGGCCGTTACGAGAAGAATCTGTTAGATTGGCCAGTTCGCGATTTAGAGTTTCGGCAGTTCCTGCGGCGAAAGTAATGGTTCCATAGTCTCCGTCAGTCAAAGAGGATATTCGAAAATTCAGTCCTTCGGAGTCGGTGCCTTCTGCTCCGGCAAAGAAAGTTCCCGAACCGGTAGCGTTCACATAATTGTTCGCTCCCGTATTACTTAATTGTGGGACACCATTTAATACTCTTAAATCATAAGTACCTGCGACAGTATCGTCCGTGGCTCCAACAAAAGTAACGTTGGAATTTGTTGTGAAACCTTGACTTGAAAATAACTGAGAAACATTACCTATGTCTTGATTCAAAGCGTTGGCAAATTCCGCTTCGTCCAGTAAAAGAAGACCGGTATCTTCAGTGGTAATTCCAACTTGAGATAAATATTGAAAGTCGCCAGTTACGCCGTCAATGGCGCTACTAATAACATTTCTTAATGTAGATTGAAGGTTTTGTGTTGTGAAGTTACCAAACAAGGTTCCGGTGAAATTAGTGTCGGGATCAAAAAATAATTCGGAATTTAAGAAGGCCATAAGATCGTTATAACCTTCAATAAACGTACTGACTTTGTCCGTTATTGTTTGGGTGTCCGTTTGTAAGGTAATGATTCCCGAACCTGCGGACTGGAGATTTAAAGTAGCCCCATTAATAACATCGGTTACCGTATTAGAAGATTTTTCTACCTGTACGCCGTCTACCGTTATTACCGCATCTTGTGCGGTTTGAGTTTCTGTGAAACTTAAGGCATCAACAAGCCCTCCACCGATTACCGAATGGAACAACGTTGCGGAAATATTATTTTCCGCTCCGGTTTTGGTTCCAGATACTACTAATCGAAGTGGGCTATTACTATCGCCATCATTTAAAAAAGTAGCATTGGCGGCTACGCCAGAGTTATTGATCGCTAATCGGAGGCCATCTACGGTATTATTGGTTTCATTGATTTCTATTAATGTAGTTTCGCTACCGACCGATATTTCAAAAACTCCTTGTGCAATATCGTCGTTGAGAGAGCCAAAGCCCTGAGAAATCAATTTCCCTTCCTGAGCTAATTGATTAACCGTAAACGAGAAAGTGCCAGAAGAGGCTGTTGAGGTAGTGGTTACTTCGACGACCGAATTGGTAGAAGATGCGGAATTATTTGAAAAAGCGCCTGCTATTGATAGAAATTCGCTTTCCGTATTGATATCGCCTACTTGACTTTTAAAAGTCAACAAACGAGATTTCAAATCTTCAAATGAAGCCAGCTTTTCAATTTCAAGATCTCGTTTAGCAATGGTTACATCAATGGGGCGTCTATTCAGCGCCACCAAACCATCAATAATTGCCGCTGTATCTAATCCGGAATTTAATCCATTTATCGCTGCTTCTGCCATACCGTTCCCTCAATTTTGCGCCGATTGAATAAGTACAAATTGCTCTCTAAATACCCTATCGACTCATGAAAATAGTAACTTTAGTTTTTTAATTTATATATTTGTATTGGAATTGATCGGAAAATATTTCCTATTTCAAATGCTTAATTTTAGTTTTATTTTTATACTTATATTTTAAAACTAGTTTATTTATAAAGGTTTATGCATTCTTAAAAAAAACGGACTTGTGACTCGCTTGTACCCAAAAACTTAGAATGCAAATACAAAACCAAAATGGTTTATAGAGTTGTGTGTTTTTAAAGATTTTGGTTTGTTGGGTTTTTATTCCATAGATAAAAGGTAATGGAAGTTTTGAAAATTTTTCAATGAATCCATTTGAGAGGCGAGGAAAACAGCTTTTTAGTATTCTTAAAAAGTATTAAAACTTTTTTGCGTGATATAGTTCTTCAAAAAGCTTTTATTCATAAGGCTTTATAAAACTTGTCGAAAAAATATCTAGAGTGGTGTATAAAGATATTTTTAAATTTATTTAATAAACGCGCTATGTCAGAACAATTCGATTTATTTGCAGAGCCCGATTCGATAACCAAAAAAGAACCAGAAAAAAAGCCAAAGCCAGCAAAAAAAGAACCTAGAGTTGTGTATTTTGATTTAGAGACCCAAAAAGGCTCTGATGATGTAGGAGGATGGGGAAATAGTCACCTCATGAAACTTTCTGTTGGAGTGGTTTGGGATAGTTTAGAGGAAAAATATATTTCATATTGGGAAAAAGATGCGGAAAAATTGGTCGAAAAGTTAAAATCAGCGGACCTTGTTGTAGGGTTTAATGTCATTGGATTTGATTACTCCGTCCTTCAACCTTATTCAAAAGTAGACCTTAACGAAATTAATACTTTTGATATGCTGGTAGACGTTAAAAAACGTTTAGGGTTTCGTTTAAGTTTGAACCACTTAGCTCAAGAAAGTTTTGGGGCTGAGAAAAGCGCAGATGGCTTATTGGCGCTTAAATGGTTTAAAGAGGGGAAAATGGACCTTATAGAGCAATATTGTATTAAAGATGTTGAAATTACCCGCGACCTATTTTTATTTGGCAAAGATAACGGTTACGTAAAATACAAAAGTAAAGGGAAAGGCGTTCAAGAGCTAAAAGTCGATTGGTCGGTTTGATTTTAGATTAGACACTTATTTTTAATAAGTGAAAGGATGAATTGATGGATACCACTACTATAATGCGTTGGATGCAAACGATTCCTTTTTTCTCTCCTTTTAATAAAGAGGAATTAGAATCATTAGCTTCGGATCAAAAATATTTTTATAAATATGCCGAAGGCGATAAAATTATCGAAGAAGGTCAATCGGATGTTTCGTTTCACATCCTATTGAAAGGCGCCGTCCGAATTTCAAAAACTGCGCAAGATAGAGAAGTTTTAATAAATAAACTTAAAGAAGGCGCAGTTTTTGGAGAATTGTCAATACTCAGAAAAGGAAAAAGAACTTCCACAGTCACTTCCGAAACTATGAGTATTACGATGGCAATTAAACCTAAGCATATGGACGATTGGAATGTTCATTTGCAAAATAAATTTAGAAATCAATTGCTTAAGGTTGTTCTTAAACGATTTGAAGTTGTCGATAATAAGCACGTCGAGGCGCTTTGCAAATTACCTCCCGAAGACAACGAATAAAGAAATCCTACCTTTCTCTAAAACTCATTGAGAAGATTCAAAATCGAACTGCGGATAATAAAGTTTTTCCTTACGAAACAAAAAAAGTTACAATTGAAGCTTCTAAATACTATTGTTCGGGTAGGCTAAGGAGTTTTAAATTGTCCAACAAAAATTCTTATAAATAAGAGGTTTGTCATTAAGGATGCAATAGCGGTTAATACAACGGGCGTCCTTTAAGGAAGTTCATTAGATCCATTGTTTAATTAGGAGATGACTATGGATACTGCAAATATTGTTAGATGGTTGGAAGGGGTTCCTTTCTTCGCAAATTTTAAACCAAAAGAATTAGAAGATCTTGCTTCTAGGCAAAGTCTTTTTTTTAAATTTGAAGAAAACCAACGGATAATTGAAGAAGGAGATACCGATCAAGCTCTTTATATCATCTTAAGAGGTTCGGTTTTGATAACTAAAACGATGCCAGATAAAGAGGTCACGCTTACCAAATTGAACCAGGGAGCGGTTTTTGGAGAAATGTCATTACTTAGATTAGGAAAAAGAACATCTAACGCGGTGGCGGACACTTCAACTATTCTTATGGGAATAAAACTTGACACGCTAGAAGGAATGGATTTTAAATTACAAGTCAAATTTAAGGACCAACTCCTTAAGGTAGTTCTTAAAAGGTTTGAAACGGTCAATAACAAATATACAGAATTGTTGAATCGGTCGGGTTTATAATTAAAAGTTGATTGGTAAGACGAAGCGCGTATTCGAATAAACCTATTCAACAAGAATCGTTTGCTTTTCGAAAGTATCTAAAGTTTAGCGGAATCGGGAAAATCTATTGTTAAGCGATTGGATGGAATCGCGAATTCATTTTCGTTGCAAATACGTACCAATGCTGAATTAATCTCACCCTTAAAAAGAAAATAATTATTTGCCAACCTACCATTCACTTTGACGTTGACCATAAGATTTAATGAACTAGCGTTTATTTCGCTAAATCTTACATTAACTTCGTGAAAGTCGGGAGGAACTTTTTCAAGGCGATCCTTAAACTGCTTTTGCATTTCAGTTTCGAATAATTGCGGGATTTTGTTGGAAATTTTTGACTGAGAGTCGTGCCCCAATTCAAATTCGACTAGCAAATTAAAACCGGTCGATAAATTTATAGGTTTTAAGTTTAAAAACTCATGTGTTGGATAAAACTTTTTAGAACCGTCGCTTAAGACTACGACTTGTTCCATCGTTTGAGATAGAACCATTCCATATGTTTTATCTGATAAAAATACCCAATTACCTTTTTGAGTTGGGAACCAATATTCGTCTTTTGCGACGGGACGAGAATATTCTTCGACTAAGTAAGATACTGGAATTGAAATAGTTCCGTTTTCCAAATTGATGTTTTCTAAAGTTGTGTACATTCCAATTTCTTTCACTAGCCAAGGAATCCCATTCCAGATGATCCTTTCCCCTTCCTTAACCGGCCCGAGATTCATTACCATTTTTAGTTCGTGGAAAAACTCGGGAATGATTTGCCGAGATGTCCAAAAGACCGCGAGTAAAATCAGGGAGACAACGCTTAAAAGGAGCCAATCGTTGCGTAAATATAAGACCAGCACGCTAGACGAAATACACGCCGCCATAGTTAGGAATCCATAGGCTGTTTTAACTGCTTTTCCAAACGGCGAACGTTGGTCCAGTAATTTCCCAATTCGGTTAAGAATCCACCATAGTCCTATAAAAGCTCCGAAAGCGAATAAAATGTTTTTTCCGCGCACGCTGAAAAAATTTCTTAAAAACTCTGAAGTTATATCGACAAGAGTTTTTTTGTCTCCTTCCAGTAGACTGAGTTCTTGATGCGCCGTTTCAAGTTCCAACTCCAAAATTTTGGCGTTGTATTTTATTTTTAAGTTTTTCAACCGTTCTTGAAATTCATTGAGTTGATTGGAATTGGTTAAGGTCAATGGACCTCGAACTTGGGCAATTTCATCTATAGTTTTATTGGCTTGTTCGGATACTTCAATTTTTCTTTCTAACTGTCGAATTTTTTCTTGTAATTGGTCTATCTTCCTTGGTTTTTCGGAAAGCCTATGAAGAATATTGATCAGAGGTTTGGTTAAATCTTGGAGTTTTAGTAACCAACTGTCTCTCGATTTGTTTTGAGATAATATATCTTGGTCGGAAAGCTGAGTGGAGCGAACCTCGAAGCTATTATTTAGGCGATCCAATTCAATTTGCAGTTGAGCAATTCGTTCCAATGTATCTCGAGTGGGAATGCTTTTATTTAATTTGTCTAAAGCCTCGTCGATAGCGGAGCTTTTTTGAATGATTTGAAATAATTCAGTTTGAACGATTTCTTTTTTTCGAGAAGCGAGATCATGAATGGAATCGTCCGAGCCTTTTTCTTGGGCGTTAGCGGGAAGAGATAAAAAGGCAAATATAAATATAAGCAAGAAGTGGGAAACGATACAACTGAATTGGAATCTATTTAAAGAAAGATATTTCATGAATATTTCTAAAAAATTATAGGACTATCGTTTTCGCTAAGAGCAAATCCAATTGAATTAAGCTTTATCTAACTGATGTCTTATTAATTTTTTGAACTTAAATTTGCCGAACAACAATTCTTCATAGAAAAAGTTGCTGTTCGGCGAAATAAAGAAACACGATTAGTTTTAGTAGAATCTTATTGAGCTGATTTTGACGGCAGTAACAAAAGTTTATAAACAACAAAACCAAAGACGATAACTCCAGATATAAAAAAACTTGCCCCGGATAGTTGGGCGACGATTCCCACGGCTTCTTTTGCCGCTCCGGTAGATCCCATACTTGGCGCAAGAGATCCTGCCAATAACCAAAATATTCCGTAACCTAAACTCCCAAAACCGCTCAAAATAGACACTCCCATTTGTATTTTAGGAGCAAATCCTAACCAGGCAACAATCAAAGAAAATACGATGGCGATGGCTCCCATTGTTTGTGAATGCAAGTGAGCGCGCTTGTAATAGACCCATGATTTTTTCGTAACTTTGTCGGCTTTCGCTTGATCGCCTTTGTATTTGGTTGTTATGGCGCCGGTCGCTTCATTTTTTAAATAATCTTTTAAAGAGTGTTCACAACATCCAAAGGATAATCCTAACGAACCGCCGAAAAGGATAGCGATTAATGCGAGTATCACCCCATATTTGATGTGGGAAAAATCAATAGTCATTGGTTCTCCTGGGAAAAATAAAATTAAAATAGTCTTTTAATAATGGCCCAACGATAATCCATTTAAGAAAAGTAGAGAATCGATTGGTCCGCGATTCCCTTTTGCAAAGTACATTTATGATATTATATTTCATTTCTTATAATGTTAAAGCGTTGATTTTGTGATTTTTTATGCCAAATGAATTGATTTTTACTGTAGACGACGATCCTCAAATTCGAAGCCTTTTAAAAATTTGGTTAGAAGAAAAAGGTTACCGGGTTACGGATTTTGAAAATGGAGAGGATTGCCTTAAAGCATTAGAAGAGGATCCTATTGCAATTGTTTTAGATTTAATGATGCCTGGAATAGGAGGATTGGAAACGTTAGAAGGCATTCAAAAAGCGGATAGGGATATTCCCGTTATTATGGCAACCAGCATTGATAATGCCGAAACGGCTGTGAAAGCTATAAAAATGGGAGCGTACGATTATATTGTTAAGCCATTTGATGAAACGAGATTGCTTACTACATTAGATAAAGCCATAGAGCAATTTTCCCTAAAACGAAAGATCCATAGATTAGAAGAGGAATTACGACAGGGGGCTAATCCACAAGGAATTATAGGGAAAAGTAAAGCCTTGGACGACTTATTAGTAAAAACGCGGAAAGTAGAAAATAGCAAAGCTAGCGTTTTAATCTTAGGAGAAAGCGGGACAGGAAAAGAGCTGATAGCGCGTGCCATACATCAAAATAGTCCCTATTCAAAGGGATTATTTGTAGACATTAACTGCGGAGCAATTCCTGAAACTTTGCAAGAAAGCGAATTGTTTGGTCATAAAAAAGGCGCTTTTACAGGGGCTACGGAATCGCGCATCGGAAAGTTAGAGTTGGCTAATAACGGAACCCTCTTTCTGGACGAGGTGGCCGAAATGAACCTAGAAACCCAGGCAAAATTTCTTCGGTTCTTGCAAGAAAGAAATTTTGAACGGGTTGGGGATAATCAAAAGATTCTTGTTGATACACGAGTAATAGCCGCTACCAATAAAGATTTGAAATCTGAAGTGGAGCAAGGTCGTTTTCGAGAAGATCTTTATTATAGATTAGCTGTTTTTCCAATGGAAATTCCTCCTTTACGCAACCGTGTTGAGGATATTCCTTTGTTATGCCTACATTTTTTAGAAAAATTCAAGGAAGAATTAAATAAGGAAATTTTTTCTTTCACTCCTGGCGCTATGGCTGCCCTTAAAAGCTATCGATGGCCGGGGAATATAAGACAATTGGAAAATGCCATTTACCAGGCCACGATAATCAATGAGACAGGAGCAATCGATTTAGATTGTTTACCTGATGAAATATTTCAGGAAGTTGCTCCAATAATTGTTTCTTCGCCAAAAAACTCAAACGTTAAAAATGACGATAAATCTGCAACCGAATCTTCTCTCAGCAAAGAAAGTTCTCAAATAATTCCTTATGAATCCGTTTTGGAACAGACTTTAAAGAACGCATTAGCTGTCACGGATGGTAACGTGCTCCAAGCAGCCAAAGAATTGGGTTTGGGAAAAAGCACTGTTTATCGAATGCTTAAGAAATATAACCTGGGATAGATGAGAAAACTTTTACAAAATTAGATTTTTTAAAGTGAAAGAGTCAAGGTTTCTCGGTTAAGATAAAGTTATCGAATCTTAATAATTTGATTTTTTCTCTTTTTTTGCTTGTTTTCAATTATCAGGTTTGATGTTTTTGGCGGCATTGACAATTTTATGAATGTTTTCGGCAGTATTGTTCGAAACCAAAACTCCCAAAATGGAAAGTAAAACGATCATTATTACTGACGACATGATCGTTTCATTCCGTAATTCGTCATACATCGCAAAAGCTTCAGCTTCATCCAATTCCGCAAGGATTCCCCATTTTAATCCGAGAATTTCCAACGGACTGTACGCGCTTAATACGCTAACCCCTCGATAACCATTGAATGTAGAAAAACCTGATTTACCTTTTATAGCGGCTATAGTTCCAGGAGTAGTGATTTCGTTTATGCCAATCGAAATATTGAGGGCTTTGGATTTTTCAATTAATTCAGGTTTGACCTTTAATGTTTGGAGTTGTTCAAAGTAATGATGAGGATTATCTAAAAACAAACGCGAATTACTTCTTAACTTATAATCCTGTCCGATCAAATAAACTTCACCTTTACCAGCGTGATTGCCTGTCATTATATCGTCGATTTTTTCGATAGAAACTTGAAATATGAGAACGCCTGTTAATTTTTCTCCACTGTACATGGGAGACGCGATAAAAGCTGCAGGAGCATTATAAGAAGGGGCATAAGTTTCAAAGTCTTCCATAATGACGGCATCTCGATCATTGGTTTTTAAAGCAGATTTGAAGGCTCGGCCAATAGGGGTGTTAGCGTAAGGACCTGTTTTAAGACTTGTAGCATAATCGATTTCCTTATAAACCGAGTAGACTATGAATCCTGTTTCCGGCTCAACTAAAAAAATATCGTAGTAACCAAAAGTTTCTAAAAGTTGGCGGATATATGGGTGGTATTCTTGGTGAGCTTCGGAATAAAGGCTGTCGCCATCTGCTCTATCGAGTTTGTGTTTTTCGCCAATAGGATATTTATTTTCCGAAATATATTGAGATTGAAGAATTTGCGACGTTTTTCCATAGGGATACCACCCCTTCAAGTCTAATTCGTCGGCTCCATGCGTCATTTTTACTTGATAACGATAACGATCGCGTAATTTGTTTTCATATTCTGAAGTCAGCTTTCCTTCAGATTCTTTGAATGCATTTACAAATCCCATGGTGAAATCTTCCATGGCTGAAACGACAGTGAAATTACTAGAGAATATAATGGCTTGCTTTTTCATTTGATCAAAATAGTTTTCTATTTGTCGTTTCTTTTCTTCTTTTAAAGAGGACAATCGCTCTCGGTTGGTCTTGAAAAGTTCAGTCTCAATTTTATTAAGATTTAAATAATTAGACGCAAGCGTTGCAATTACTACAACCCATATGACGAGGACGATTAGCTTATTGCGGATGGGCCAAGAAACGTCTTGGTTTTCAATTTTCTTAACAGTCTTTCTAGTTTTTGTGAAAATATTTTTTTGATTTTTTTGCTCAAAATCAGAATCATTTGCGTTTCCGTTTTTTTCATTTTGCAAAATAGTATCTTGGCGATGCAATTCGTTCTCAAATCCATTTGTGTCTTTAATTACCAGGGAGTTGGGCGATAAACCCGTAATATTCACAATTAAGATTCCTCAAAAAGTTTAGCGTTGAAGACTCTGGACTATTTTTAGCCCTACTTTTTCATTCAAAAGTTAGTATTTCTATAAAATAAAACCTTACAATATTTTTCAAAAAATTTAAAATGAATTTTTAAAATGTTTAAATATAGTTACTTATGCGATAAAAAAGTAGACCGATCGGTTTATTTTTTTATTTTATATAGAATGATCGGTTTACTTTTATTATGCTGTGTAATGTTTTAAGAGGATTGAAGACAAAGTTGCGATGAAATGATTACATTCATAAAATTAAATTTAATAATTTGGTAAATAGAGATGCCAAAAACTTTAAAGAAAAGCGAAAAAATAGTTAGGGCGGCGATGGAGCTGTTTTACAAAAACGGTTTTCATGCCACAGGAATTGAATCTATTTTAAAAAAGGCGAGAGTTTCAAAAAAAACTTTGTATGCGTACTTTGATTCCAAAGATGAGTTGATCCTTGCGGTTTTAAAATACCGCTCGGATCAATTTAGAGACTACTTTTGGGAAATGGTTCGAGAAAGGGCTAAATCGCCTCGAGAACAATTGCTCGTTATATTTGATTTGCAAAAAGAATGGTTTGAAAGTGGCAAGTTTTACGGTTGTTTATTTATCAATGCTGTAGGCGAGTATTCTAGACAAGGCAATCCTTTTAGAAAGCTAAGTCAAACTGTAAAGGTGGAAACTTACGAATATATAAAATGTTTGTTGGAAGAGATGAGACATCCTAACCCTCTATCTGCCGCCGAGAAAATTAACCTTCTGTTTGAGGGAGCTATTGTTACGGCGCAAGTATCAGGTGAATCCCGAAGCGCTGATACGGCAAAAGAAATAGTTAATACAATACTTGACGCCGACATGGACGGTCAGTGATAGAAAAACAACTATAGTTTAATTTATTAGAATTCTCTAGGAAGGCGCCAAGGAGGCGAGGCCTCCAAGGCGTCGGGGCAATTTTGTGAAGGCTATTAAAGGTTAGAGTTTTAAAACGGAAGGTTAATAGGTTTATCCGGAAAAATTGCTTTATATCTTAATAAAGTTTTATTCTGCTTGAACCAATCCTTCGCTTTCTGTTTGATCCGAATGTTTAATTCGTCTATATGTGATATTCGTTCGAATGTGCTTCATTTCGTCGGTATTCAAATTCCCGTCTCCGTGGACGTCGATTTTTTCTGAGCTTTCTAATCTTCGACTTTCCTGCAAGTTTTTTTGTACTTCGGCAAAATCAATATTAGGGGCATCCGATTGGCTTTTTATTTTTGAATGAATTCTTCCGGTGTAAAGAGCTCGATCAAACATTCGGTTATTTAGAGTTCGATCAATCATTTCGAAAATCATAAAGCCTCCTTTGATCTATTTTTTATCGGCAAAAACTTTTCTTTTAATTTATTTATGAAAGAAATGTGCCAAACCTTAGAGATTGAAAGCCATTTTTTTTTATTGTCCAATAAATTTAATGAAATCAATGGTTTTCAAGGTAAAAAAAAATCTTTTTTTAGAACCAGGAAAAGATAAATGATTTATATAAGAAATAATGGGAAAATTTTTCTAGAATCTGAGGCGCTAACGACCATTTATTGCCTTTAAGTCTCTATAGTGTATTTTGATTTTGTTGTTTGATCCGACTTTCCTAAAATTTTATTAGCTTTCCGTTCAAACTTTTCTAAAGCTTTCTTTTCTCTTTTAGTATCCTCAATGATGATTTTGAGTTCTGCTTCAAATTCATTTATCAACTGTTTCCCGCAGGTAGTTCCTTCCATTATTTTTTTAACTTCTTCCAAAGTGATTTTTGCTCCTGTTGATTCAACGAATTGGCCATCCAAACTCGGTTGTCTTGGTTCTATTTTGTCTATTTTACGGATTTTTTCATAAACCATTGATCCTCCTTTTAGCGGCGTTTTTCGATAAAATTTTTCGTCCTTAAGTTACTTTATGGATTATTTGAGGAAAAACTTTAGCGGTTATGGAGGAGTTTTTTGCGTTTATAAATTAACTAAACAAATTACAACGATTTTGAATCCAAGAAAAAAAATATAAATAAAATCTCAACTCATCAGATGGTTTTAAAAATACAATCGAGGAGATTTATTAAAATGTAAAAAGTAAAATTATTAGTAGAGAGATTATGCTTTTTGATTCATTCAATTAAAAAAGGAATTGTAAAAGAGAAAGGGATAGTTCCCAATTTTATAAAGATTGTTAGTTTGCGTTTTCTGGGTTTGTTTATTATCTTCTCTGCAAAGCTTCTAACTCATCTAGAGAAAACTCGCCATCATCGTCAATATCTGCTAGATTAAAAACGTTCGAAGACTCGTTGCTCTGACTGCCAGACACTCCATAGAAAGTTTCTAAATCTGAATCGTTAACTAGGCCGTCGTCTTTTTCTGATTTGTTTATTTGTTCTACGACGAGCTTAGCTTTAAGCGCTCTTAGTTCCTCTAAGGTGATTTCTCCGTCGCCGCTAAGGTCTACCTGTTGAAAACCTTCAAGTAATCGTTCATTTTCGCGTTTTTGTTCGACATATTTATGAATGTCTTCAAAGTCTAATCCACCACTAGAGTTGGTATTGAAACTCTCTAATTGAGTTTCTGAATTTTGCTTTAAGCCATTATTTACTAGAGAGTTTAATCCAAGCATTGCGTCCATTCCGTGTTCTCCCAAATGAGTATTTCTATTAGAGGTATATTGGCGCTCAGCATTTTTATGAAAAAATCATGCCAAAAATACGAAATTTTAAGGGAGTATTGATGGAAATGATATAACTCTCAAAATATCAGTAGTTTTTAATTATGTTTATAGAGGTATTTTTCTTATATAGGAGAGCATGTATTGATGAAGATAGCCAATCGACTATGAACTATTTTCTCTTATTACAAGAGGAAAGTGTTAATTTTTCCGTTTAGGGAATAGATTGAAGTGGGGAATATAGAGGTTGTCAAATTGCTATAAAGGAAACAAGATTTGGCCCAGGGTGTTGATATCTTAAGTTCTCTTAAATACCGTTAACTTCAGCTTAATTTTTAGTCTTTTTTATTTTTTTGGAAGAAGCGACGAGCTTTATTTCATAGCCTAAGGTGTTTAATACATTATCTAAGGTAGAAAGTTTAGGATTTCCACCTTCAGAAAGGCCACGATAAAGAGCCTCGCGTTTTATTCCAGTTTTTTGAGCTAATTCAGTAAACCCGCCATTGGCTTTTACACACTCTCGTAAGCCATCCAAAAATAGCCCTTTATCATCATCCTGCAATAAATCGTTGAGGTAAGCGACGGCGGCTTTTGGGTCTTTCCAAAGTCTTTTTAAAAGGCTATCTTCCCGCTTTTTATTTTGAAACCTTTCATTTGACGATTCTTCTACCAATGGTTTTTTGTCGGCAAGAAGATTAAATTCATTTGAGTCTTTTTCAAAGCGTCTTAGATTAAAATCTTTAAAAAATTTTGATTTTTTGTTTTCAAATTTTTGAATTAAGTTTTCAGGTTTATCTATTTCATTTGAAATAATATTCTTAAAAAAAACAATAGCTCTAATGAGATCGGTTTTTTGATCTGAGCTCAAGGTACCTTTTCTAGAGTTTGTTTTTCTGCATGCATTAGCCGCTTTTTTACATGTTTCAAAAAACAAAACTAATAAGGAATTTAAAGCCTTGTCCCTTTTGGTTTTTATTCCCAATTGGGAATAAATCTCGTAAGAAAATCCCATTTTATCAATAAAAGTAGAACTATTTTGTAAATAGCTGGTAAAAGAAGGACTTTTAGTAACTACTTCAATAATCGAATTATAAAGAGAATATGATTCGTATTTTTTTTTCATGTGTTTTGAATTTTTTTATCGCCAGCTAAAATGCAAATTGGCTAATTTTTTTTATCCCATAGTAAACTCGGTATCCAGGACCAAAATCAAATCTTATTTAGTCAGACAAAGTCGATAAAGCTTTTTTGGTTTCAGCTGAATCGGGATCCAGTTTTAAACTTTTCTTTAAATAGAAAACTCCAAGTTCTGGTTGGTTTAATTGATTAATATAAACTGAGGCTAGTTGCCGCATAAAAAAGGCATTTTGGGAGTCTTCATCGACTAATTTTTTTAAGATCTGGACAGCCTCTTTTGTTCTTCCCCATTTTATTAATATTGACGCTTTATTATTTAGCGCGGCAAGGTTTTTGGGATCTGTTTCTAAAGTTTTGTTTAGTATATTTAGAGCTTCTTTATTTCGGCTTTGTAAGGTATATAAAGCTCCCAATTCCACTTTTGGGAAAGACCGACCCGGGAACTCTTTTATAACATCTAAATAAATTTTTTCCGCTTTTTGAAACTTCATTTGTTTTTGATAAACTTTAGCCATATAGAGCTTTGGACTAGGATTAGCGGGAACAAATGTTTGGGCTTTCCTAAAGAGCGGCAAGGCCTTATTAAATTTTCCATCATCTAAATATACTTTTCCTAATGCGGTAAGAGCTGTTGGATTGTTAGGACTTTTTAAAACACTGTCCTCCCACAAAGCTTGATTAGATTCAAAATCTCGGATTCTTTCCCAACTTAAGCTCATATTGAGAGTAAATAAAACTCCTAATATTACATACAGGAAAAAATAATTCTTCGCGTTAAAATTTGCTTTCTTTGCGTAAACTCTTATTGCCGAAAATATAGCTAATAACAAACCTAAATAAGGTATATATAGCCAACGATCAGCCATCATTTGAGCTAGTGGAGCTATACGAGAAACCGGTAATAGCGAGATTAAAAACCAACTTAAGCCAAAAAATATAGTTAGGTTTTTTTGGCGATATATCTTTAATAACAGTCCGAAGCCTACTATCCACAAAAAGGCCCATATCACCTTTAAATTTAAAGGCGATATGAAAATAATATCTGCATACCATACGTTTAGGTTTAATGGGAGAAATAGCTTAATCAGATATTCTTTAAAGATTACGACCATGCTGTATAAGGAATGGATTCCATCGCCTTCAACTCTTACTTTAATTCCTTTCCCCGATGAATGGCTCATAAGAGTTATTGCAGAAAAAATGAGGCTTATAAACCAAAAGGGCCATTTATCCCAAATTGCTTTTTTTAATGGAATTTTTGTATAGCAATATTCATATAATACTAACAATAGAGGAAGGATTATTATGGATACTTTTGCTAACAAACCTAAGGTAAATAAAAAAGCGGAAAGAATTTTCTTTTGAAATTGAACGAACAAAATGAATGCAGCTATAAAAAACAAAAAAGAAAGTAGATTTTTGAGTTCTGATACCCAGGCTACGCTTTCTACATTAACTGGGTGTATTAGGAAAAAAAGGCTCGTCAAACAGGTTGTAAAAAAAGACTTTGTTAAGTGGTAAATTAGTATATGAACCAATAAACAATTCAATATATGCAAAACAAAGTTAGTTACGTGATATCCAACTGGGTTTAGTCCAAATAATTTATACTCTAAGGCAAAAGAAAATAAGGTGAGAGGGAGGTAGTCCCACTTATAAAATGAAGAAAAGATTCCAACCAAGTTTTGGGGGTCGGTTGTTTTTATAAGTGGATTGTTTTGGATGTAATGGAAATCGTCAAAAATAAACTGGTTTTTAAACGAGAAATAATAAAGACATATACCTACAAAAATATAAATAGCAAAGGATGTAATATGTTTTAATTTATCGCTGTAAATGCCTGATAGGTCCAATCGTGGGCTCTAAAAATTAAAGTTATACTTGTTTCGTAATGGTTGCATTCATGGTGAATATTTTGAAAAATGAATCATTTTGCTAACTTTGTTATATTTTTAGCCAGATTTGCTCGAGAGTTTTTTAATTTTGATTCGTGGGGTTATAAAACGAAATTTTCCTCCACTTGTTTGTTTTTAAAATGAAGGTAATCTAATAGGGTATGTATTAAAAAGTTAGCCTTTAGAGGGACCGCCTCGTCGGGGATTGCGGGTTCGATTACCTGGAGGCCTACCTCGACCACGAGGCGGGCGGGAACCATTTCTAGAAGCGCCATTCCTTCTTGGTGGCGGGCCAGTTCTTTCCTTTTCTGGTCTTGGTGGAGCGGCTTTGTAATCGACGAACAAATGATCTTCTGGCCATACGACGGGAATCTTATTCTTCAACGTCTCTTCTATTCGTTCCAAGTGTTGGATGTAGTCTTCACATCCTAATGAAATAGCGATGCCTTTTGCGCCAGCTCTCGCGGTTCTGCCAATTCTATGTATATAGTCTTCTGGGTCTTGAGGTATGTCATAGTTGATGACATGGCTGATATCGTCTATATGCAATCCTCTGGAAGCAACATCGGTCGCAATTAATATATCGATCTCGCCCGAACTAAACTTTTCCATAACTCGAATGCGCACTCTTTGGTTAACGTCGCCGCTAATTTGGGAGGCTTTATAACCGTTGTGGCTGAGTTGAGCTTCTACATTTTCAGCTGCACGCTTGGTGTTGCAAAATATGATTGTTTTTTCAGCGCCTTCTTTTTTAAGCAGTCCAAATAGTAGATTTAACTTTTCAGAAGAGCCTGCGTGATAAAGCGATTGTTCCACTTCGTCTACAACCACTTTTCCAGGTTCGATGACAACTTTTTCCGCATTATTCATGTGTTCGTAGCAAAGTTCCATAACTTGAAACGAAAGAGTTGCGGAAAATAGCATGGAGAGTCGACTATTGTATGGCGCAATATTTCTCAAGATATAACGTGTATCTTGAATGAATCCCATATCAAACAGTCTATCAGCTTCATCAATGACCAAAACTTTTACTGATTTTAAGCTGAAGAACTTCTGTTTATAGAAGTCTATTAATCTGCCAGGAGTGACAATGAGAATATCGACACCATTTTTAATTTTATTTTTTTGTTTTTCGTAATCAATGCCGCCATGAACACAAAGTGTTTTAAATTCGCAGTATTTACCTAAAACGTCTGCGTCTTTTTGAATTTGTCTGGCTAATTCGCGGGTAGGGGCTATGACCAGCGCTCTTGGAGCGACCCAACCGGCTTTTTTTGATTCAGGAATAGGATTTTTGATTAAATGTGTATAAAGGGAAATCAAAAAAGCGGCTGTTTTACCGGTTCCTGTTTGGGCTTGGCCCGCAACGTCTTTTCCTTTCAATGAGATAGGTAACGTTTTGGCTTGGATTGGCGTGCAGAATTCGAATCCAGCCTCGGCAATTCCTTTGAGGACTAATTCCGGGATTTCTAATGAATCAAATTTAACAAGAGACGGCGAAGTCAAATCGAAAGGCTAGTTCTAAATGGAGGGTTTTGTATGATTTCTGGAAACACTTATATTTGGTCAGATAATATTGCCTGTATTCTAAAAAGGTTTACCGAGGTTTGCAAGTTCAATTCTTTATTTTTATTGACGGGAAGGGTGATAAATGATTGAATGGCACTTTTTTGATAACTATACCTCCATAAATATTGTTGATTTGTTGGGCGGTTAAAAGCTTTTTAGTAAAGTTTAGGATTTAAAATGATAAAGCATGATGTGGTGATTGTTGGTTCTGGTTTGGCTGGAATGAGGGCAGCGTTAGAGGTTTGCAAAGAGTTGGACGTTGCCATATTGAGCAAAGTGTATCCTTCCAGGTCGCATTCCGGAGCGGCGCAGGGTGGCATAGCCGCTAGTTTAGGCAATGTCGAGAGCGACAGCTGGGAAGAGCATATGTTTGATACTATCAAGGGCGGCGATTATCTGAACGACCAAGATGCGGTGGAAGAATACGTTAAGGCGGCCCCAAGAGTAATTTATGAATTAGAACATATGGGGTGCGTTTTTAGCCGAATGGCAAACGGAAAAATCGCACAAAGAAGTTTTGGCGGACACTCCAAGCCTAGAGCTTGTTTTTCTGCTGACCGCACGGGCCATGCTGTTCTTCATGCTCTCCATGAACAAGTATTAAAACAAAGCAAATCAATTAAGATTTATTCCGAATGGAGTATGCATTCTTTAATAATAGAGGATGGCCAGTGCAAAGGGATTGTTGTCAGTAATATTCGAACTGGCGAGGTAGAAGTTATTCAAGGTAAGGCCGTCATCTTTGCTACTGGGGGTTATGGTAGGGTTTTTAAAATTACTTCTAATGCGTTCGCCAGCACTGCAGATGGCGCTATTGCCGCTTTTGAGGCGGGTCTTCCAATAGAAGACGCTGAATTTGTTCAGTTCCATCCCTCGGGTTTATTTAGGCAGGGAATTTTATTTTCTGAAGCCGCTCGAGGTGAAGGCGGTTATTTAACCAATGGAGCTGGCGAACGGTTTATGGAAAAATACGCTCCATCCAGAATGGAGTTAGCTCCAAGAGATATTGTAGCTCGTGCAGAACAAAGTGAGATTGATGCTGGAAGGGCAGGCGGAGGAAAAGGCCCAGGCGAGGGTTTCATTAATTTGGACCTCAGACATTTGGGCGAGGCTCGAATAATGGAAAGACTTCCCCAAATTAGGCAATTAGGCATAGACTTTATTGGCGTTGATTGCATTAAGGACCCGTTACCAATTCAACCAACAGCCCATTATTCGATGGGTGGTATTCCAACAAATAAATTTGGTCAGGTAATTGTTGATGCCGAGGGTACACACATGCCTGGATTTTTTGCGGCAGGCGAATGCGCTTGTGTTTCGGTTCATGGTGGAAATCGTTTAGGGACAAACTCTTTGCTAGAAGCTGTAGTATTTGGAGAACGTGCTGGCAAGGCAGCATTGGAATACGCTAGCAAAACTGGTTTTGAGAAAATCAACGAAAGCCATCAAAAGACTGAAGTTCTAAAGATTATGGAAGACGTTTATCAAAGCGAAGGAACTGAAAGCTATAATGATATTCGTAACGAAATGAAAGAAATCATGATGGCCAACTGTGGAGTTTTTCGCGATGAAGAAAAACTAAAAGTTTGCGTCGACACGATTAAAAAACTGCAAGTACGTTATAAAAAAGGTAAAGTAACGGATAAAGGAAAGCTGTTTAACACCGAGATTTACGAAATCCTTGAATTAGGCAATATGCTTAAAATGGCGGAGATTATTTCCACCGCCGCTTTGGATAGAAAAGAATCGCGTGGCGGTCATTTCCGAACGGACTACGATAAAAGAGACGATGAAAACTTTTTAAAGCATTCTATGCTTTATAAGAACGAAGACGATTCTATTGATATTAAATATAAGCCTGTTGTCATTACCAAATATCAACCAAAAGAAAGAACTTATTAATGACCACTTTTAGGATCAAAAGATATAATCCGGAAAAACAACCCGAGCCTTATTTTGATGAGTTTGAGGTTGACACGACGGAGGGAATAACCGTTTTGGATTGTCTCAACGAGATTAAGTGGACCCAAGACGGTAGTTTGTCTTATCGGATGTCGTGTCGAAGCGCTATATGTGGATCATGTGCGATTAAATCCAATGGTCATGCAATTTTAGCCTGTCAACGACAAGCGGAGCATGTTGCCGATAAAGACGATACAATAACTATAGAGCCTTTGGGCAATATGAAACCCATTAAGGATTTAGTCGTCGATTTCAAGCCCTTTTGGGAAAAAATAGATAAAGTCAAACCCTATTTACATAACGACACTGCCCCACCTGTAGAAAAAGAACGAACTCAATCTCCTGAAGAATTTAGACTCATTGACGACTCCAGCACTTGTATTATGTGCGGCGCTTGTTACTCGGATTGTAATGTTTTAGAGGTTGATGATAATTTCTTAGGGCCGGCCGCATTGGCCAAAGCGCAACGGTTTGTTAATGATTCTAGAGATAATGCAACTCTGGAACGAGTTAAAGCATTGAGCGAACCTGGCGGCATTTGGGATTGCACTCATTGTGGAGAGTGTGTCGAGCGTTGCCCAAAACCAGCTCAACCTTTTTATCGTATCAAAGAAGTTATGGCTACTGCTTTAGAAGAAGGTGTTCATAATAACAATGGGGCAAGGCATGCCTTGTCATTTACAAAGTCTGTTAAGCATAGCGGGCGATTAAACGAGAATCAACTGCCCGTCGAATCAATGGGTTTCTTTAATATAAAAGGTCTTTTGGAACTGGTTCCAGTTGGCATCAGAATGTTGCTAAAAGGTAAAGTTCCACCAATCATTCATAGATCTATTAAAGGAGCCGACGACGTTAAGCGAATTTATAGGGAGTTAGGAGAATGAAGTTTGCCTTATTCACCGGATGTGTCGCCAAAGGCGCTACTCGGGAATTGATGATATCTACAATGAAAGCCGCAGATGGGCTTGGCATTGATTTTGTTGAAATGAAAAGCGCCTCTTGTTGCGGAGCTGGGGTGGTTTCTGAGAAGAGTCCCATTCTAAATGACGCGTTGAACGCTCGGAACTTTGCAATTGCCGAAGAGCAAGGATTGGATTTGATTACCATTTGTTCCACTTGTCAGGGCAATTTGAAAAAATCCGAATGTAAGATCGATTCGGATACCGAATATAAAAATAAAATAAACGGTGTCTTAAAGGATGGCGGTCATCAGTATCAAGGCGGTAAAATCAACATCAAACATTTTGCCCATATTTTATCGACTCCAGAAGGATTGGAGCTCCTGAAATCGAAGTTAAAGAAACCCTTAAAAGGGTTAAAAGTCGCCGCGTTTTACGGTTGTTATGTATTACGTCCCTCAGGTCTGTCTGACTTCGACACTCCCGACGATCCGCATGGCATGGAAGATATTTTTGAAGCGCTTGGAGCCACACCTGTTTATTACGAAAGTAGGATCAAGTGTTGTGGGTTTCCTATTATCATGATGAATAAAACCGCATCTTTGGATATGGCAGGCAACGCCTTGTTGGACGCAATTCAAAGCGGGGCCGACGTTGTAGTAACCGGTTGTCCATTGTGCCATTTGAGTTTGGATTCTTACCAACCAGAAATTCGCAAACTCAAAGAAAAAGGTTATGATATTCCGATTCTGCATCTTCCCCAGTTAATTTCTCTTGCCTTGGGCCATTCGCCTAAAGAACTTGATATGCATAAACATATCATTGGCGGAGAAAGAATAATGGAAAAAGTAACTGCCTAATACGACTACTGTATTATTACTAAAAATAGGATCGGCTCTCGAATTAACTTTTCGTGTTAAAATTTCTTTAACACGGACCAACCTTTGTTAATTTATCCGATTCTAAAGATTGACTCCCACAAGACTTAAAATAAAATATTCCTTCTTTTTTCTAGGGCTATTTGTGTTTTTAGCCGTTTTGGCTGTTCCTTCTGAAATGCCTCCTTCTGCGCACAAGCTTACCGCTATTGTTGCTTTAATGGCTATTTGGTGGGTAGGCGAAGCGGTCCCTATTCCTGTTACAGCCTTAATACCTTTAGTTCTATTCCCTTTATTAGGGATCATGTCGGCAAAAGAAATTGCTCCAAATTATTCGAACCATTTGGTATTTCTTTTCTTTGGGGGGTTTTCAATCGCCATTGCGATGGAAAAATGGGGACTCCATAAGCGTATCGCGCTAAACATCATTTTGGCAATAGGCGGAAATCCAGAACGAACTATTTTAGGTTTCATGTTAGCCACAGGCTTTCTTTCTATGTGGATATCAAATACAGCTACCGTGTTAATGATGTTGCCTGTAGCTATAGCGGTGATAAAAGAATTAGCCGAAGGCGCAACTATGAAAGGTTTTGAGAGTCCGGAAAGCTCGAAATTAATTGAGAAAAGTCTTGGTTGCGCTTTAATGCTGGGCATCGCTTATTCCGCAAGTATTGGCGGTGTTGCAACATTGATTGGCACTCCCCCTAATGTTGTTTTAGCCGGTTTATTTAAGAATTATTCACAAGGAGCCGCTGAAATACCTTTTGGGAAATGGATGATATTTGCCTTGCCATTAGCTTTGACTTTTATAATTTTTGTGTGGGTATTTTTATGTCGATTTGGCTCTGATATACCCATGAGACAAATTGATTTTAAGTTCTCACGAGGTGTTTTATCGGAACAAGTCGATAAGCTTGGGACTTTTAGTAGAGAAGAAAAGTTTGTGGCCTGGATATTTGGGATGACAGCCGTACTATGGATATTTAGAAAACCTTTAAAATTTTCAGATTGGACTATTCCTGGCTGGTCGCAATCGTTTACCGATCCCAGTTTAATTCAAGATTCAACTGTAGCGATGGCAATGGCTCTACTACTTTTTTGCGTGCCCTTAAACTTATTTGGGAAGCTTGAATCTAAACAAGAGAAAGAGGTTTTCGCGCTTGATTGGAAAACGATAGAAACAAAAATGCCTTGGGGAATTCTTTTATTATTTGGCGGGGGGTTCGCATTAGCGGCTGGTTTTGGTAAAACCGGGTTAGATCAGTGGATTGGATCGCAATTATCCAGAATTTTTGAATTGCCTATTTGGGCAATCATCTTCGTTGTATGTTTTCTGGTTACTTTTCTTACAGAGCTTACGTCTAACACGGCAACGGCAACAATGATATTGCCGATTCTTGGAGCAATGAGCGTTAAAGGAAATATTGATCCTATTTATTTAATGTTTCCAGCGGCTTTGGCCGCTTCTTTTGCTTTTATGCTTCCGGTTGCAACTCCACCCAACGCTATTGTTTTTGGTTCAGGTTGGGTAACTATTTCTAAAATGGCAAGAATTGGCGTTGTTGTAAATATAATGGGATCTATAATAATTACTTTTTTCACAGTGTTCTGGTTACCGCTAATTTTTAATTAAATATTTGAAAAATAAATTTTTTGAATTTGTGGAAAAAAATAAATCATACCTATTGACTTTTTGCGATATGGGAACATATTAATCATATAAATTTCTTTAAATAAGGAGGGTCTGTAAAATGATTAATCCACCTTATTGCTTGGTTTCTCCTAGATATTATTAATTTTTAATAGAAAGGTGAATTTAAGAAAATTTATTTAGGTTTTTAATTTAGTTATTAATCTTTTTGGAGGGGCTATTATGAGTTTAGGTCCGCCAGATATCTAGGTTTGCTTGAAATTAAATTTAATAATCTAATTAACTCATCTTTATGAGCGACTCCCAATAAAATGTTTGGAGTTTTTAGGCGCGCTAGCCGATTGGCTAGCGCGCCTTTTTTATTCTTAAATAATTTAAACCTTTTTGAGCGGGAATATTATTCGGATCGATTTTTAAAATATTTTTAAAAACCTCAAGAGCTTTTTCATTTTTTTCTATTCTAAGTAAGGAACTTGCAATTCCTAAAAGAGTGTCTACATTGTTTGGGAACAATGCATTGGCTTTTTCAAAAGCGTTCAATGAGTCGTTAAATCGATTTTGAAAAAACAACATCTTCCCATAGTTTAAATAATTAATATAATTGGTTGGAAAAAAGTCTATAGCTTTTCGAAAACTCGACTCAGCATTAGCGAATTTTTTTGAATTGAAAAAAGATTTAGCCAGTAAAGTGTAAACCGTGTCTGTGGCTTGTAATCCATCATTAATGGCTCGTTGTATAAAGCTTATAGCGTTTTTAAAATCTTTTTTAAAAAAATAGGCCCTACCCAGTTGCCATAAAGTATCGCTAATATTGAAAGACTTTTCTAAACTTATTTTCAAAAATTTCTCGGCCAAATCAAGGCGATTTAGGTTGATATATACCACTCCCTTGACGAAATCAGCGTAACCCTGCTCGTTTAACTGTTTAGATATTCTTGTGTTGGAATTTAAAAGGGATTTGGTCCAATTTTGGTTGTTTTTTTTAAACTGAATTATAGGCGTTTTTTCGGAATAGGGGATAATTTTCTTTTGAATTAATTTGTTAAATGTTAATTGAGCGGCAAGGAAATGCCCCGCAGGTGTCCAGTGAATGACCTTAGGATAATTTAAAGGAATGAGGTTTTGATATTGTATTTCAGTAAATGGTTTTAATAAATCAAGCCAATAAATATTATCCTGATAGCCAAAAGAAAAAGGTTTAAAATCATTTGAATAGTTTTCCAATCTTAAAATTTCTTTTGGGGAAGGGATCGTTAAAATTAAAAGTTTTGATTTTTTTTTGCTTAATATGTGCGCAAATTTTTTTAACCCAATACTGTATAAAACTGCTTCCTTTTGCCTAAAGGAAGAGCGTTTTATTTCTCCATAATCAGTCTTCCATTGAAAAACGTCTTCCTGGTTCCAGTCCGAAGTTTTCAAAATGGTATCAAAGTTTATTTTTGAGGTTTTGCTGGGAAGAGCATTATCTAGGGTTAAATTTTTTCTAAAATGATTTTCTAAAATTCTTAAAAGATGAGAAATTGAAAAGAGTTTGTCATAAAAGGGTAAGTTTTGAATATTGTTTAGTATTGTTGCCGACGTGGTATTTAGATTTTGGTTAAAGCTTAATCCACGAGCTTCTAACTCAATATGATGATTTGAAAGTCTTTTGAATGTAAAGGTATCAAATTCTATTTCCGAAAAGTTCATAGTAGAAATTTCTCCACTATGAAAATAAACGATCGTTAAATCGGGCTCGTATTTGTATCCTTCATTCGCAAAATAGGTGTCAAACTCCGCCAGCTCCCATAGGTTTTTGCCTGCATTGATGACTTCAAAGTTTTTGTCTGGAATGCGTTTTTTTAATTCTTGATCTAAGAAATAGGCGAAAGTTTCATTGTTGTTTACTCCCGTAGCTGCAAATATAGAACCACCGATACATAAAATTCTATAAACGCCTGGTGGTTTTTTATAAGAAAGTTTCCGAAAACTACGTAGGCGATGTTTGTCTGTTTTTATTTGAAAAGGAAACTTTTCAAGCGATCTGTCGACTACAATATTCGCTCTGAACGCTGTTGGCAGTCCAAAGTAGGAAGTAGTGTGATTATCGAAAATGGGTTGTGGAATAAAAATTCGAATTGAGGTTTCGAGAAAAAAAATAAGCGCGAATATATAAAGAATATAGACGTTTATTTTTTTGAAGTTTTTGATTTTACTACCTATGTAAAAGGAAGGAGCTTCAAAGCTTTAGAGATTTAGTTTCTTAAGTAAGTTCGTCGTCTTCTATTTCTTCCCAGGCCGGGTCGCCATGAGTTTTGTAGTTTTCTGTACCGGCAAAAGTGCCTTCGTGGTAGATGTTTACTTTATATTTGCTACCGCCATATTTTTCCTCAAGCCACGGCACGGGGTCCTCGACTTCGATTATATCTTTGGTCGCAAACTTTCCAATTAAGGGAAAAATCATTCCCATTCCCGATGGAACGATAGCGTAAATTTTTATTTTTGTTGTTCCTAAGATTTTTTTAAAATCTTCGTCCATGTGATCTCTAGTATAATCAGCTATACCGTAAGTTTGTCTGGCTCTGCGTTTTAAATAGTCTTCCAGTAAGTTGTAAAACCACCAGTTTTTAGCTTTACGGGTATCGTGAAGAAATGGATATTCTACAAAACCATATTTATTAATAAATGGTTTTTTGGCCATGGTAAATTTCCCTTTTGAACTAATCCTAAAAATTTCTACTTAACTAATAAAATAACTTTTAAAAAGGTTTGTCGCTAATAAGATTTTAAAGACAAAAAGACAATTTAAGGTTTATTCTTCCTCTATGCTCAAATCATCAAAAATTTTTTCAAATTTGGCTTCTAATTCGATAAAGGCATCCACAATTCTTGGATCGAAATGGGTTTCCCGACTTTGTACGATTACCTTTTTTACTACTTCGTGGGTTAAAGCTTCTTTGTAAGGTCTTTTCGAACGAAGGGCGTCATATACATCGGCTACGGCCATGATACGAGCTTCTGGGGGAATATCTTCGCCAGCCAGTCCTTCTGGATATCCCTTGCCGTTCCAAAACTCTTGGTGATAAAGAGCGATGTTGTGTCCCATTTCTAGGAATTCTGGATAACTAAAATTTTTTAAAATCTTTTTGATAGCCTGCGCTCCGAAAACGGTATGTTGTTTCATGATTTTCCATTCGTCTGGAGTCAACTTACCCGGTTTCAATAGAATATGGTCTGGAACGCCTACCTTGCCAATATCGTGCAACGGGCTTGAAAGTTCGATGAGGTCAATAAAATGTTCGTTTATAAACTCATAGCCAGGTTTTTCTTTAAGAGCTTTAGCGAGTTCTCGCGTAAAAGCGCTAACACGGTTAAGATGGCTTCCCGTTTCTGGGTCTTTATATTCTGCAATAGCGCCTAAAGCTTCTATAATAGATTTGAAAGCGTTTCCGAGATCGGTTTTTAAGAGTTGTAAATTATCATGATCTCGCTCGCAGAACTTATGGCTCATCTTGAGCGCAATATCTGGGTCTGATCTTATTAAAGTTTCAAAGTTGGCCAGACTGAGGGTTAAGCATACAGTGGATTCTTCTAACGCTTTAACGGAAGCGGAGCGGATGTTTTCCGAGCTTAATAAAGCCAATTCCCCAAAATGTTCGCCTTTTTTTAAATCTCGAATCTTTCGGTTTATATGGAAATCTAATTTTTGAAAGACTTCGACGCTGCCTTCGGCGATAATGTATAACCTATCGCCTTTGTGGCCTTCTGTCATGATAGTCTCTTCTTTTTCGAATTTTTCTACTTCTACCCACTTCTTAAGATTGTCCAATGATTGAGTAGATAATTCGTCAAAGAGTTCGCAATCGTCGACTACATGTAAGGGAACTTTCTTGGGAATTTCCATAGATAAAAATTTCGTATTTATTTTATTATTGAAATACGATTTCGTTTTCGAATGGTTAAGGTTTCGAAAAAAAAACATTACAATAATAGACTCCAATTAAGGAATGCATTATTGATTTTTAAGAAATTATACAAGAATTATTGGAAATTTGGATTTAAATCTTACTTATATGATTTATTAACTCCATCCGCTTATTTGGCTTCTTTACAGTGGGCTGTTGAAAATATTAAATCAACTCCCGAAGATTTAATATTAGATATGGGTTGTGGGACTGGCCAAGCGCTTGGATTTTTAAAACCCGACATTAAAAGAGGCGTACGATATATTGGTTTGGATTTATTAAAAGCAGGTTTAGATAGAACTAAATCCAAAACTAATGGTTTTGACATTGAGAAAAATGTGTTTTGTATACAAGCGGACTTTTCCCGGAAAATTCCTATAAAAGCGGCATCGATAGATTTTCTTATTTGCCATTTTTCTTTGTATACAATCTATGACACTAACGCCAGAATAAACTTAATGAATGATTTATTCAATTTAATCAAACCTGGTGGAATGGTTGTTATTACCAATCCTTCCAAAAGTTATAATCCCAATTCTATTATTTATGAAAGCGTTCGTTTGGACAAAAACTCTAAAGGCGTTTTTGTAAGATTAATAAGAAAATGGTTTTTAAATCCTTTGGCTAAAATATTGGGTTTGAATTTTATCCATTCTCAATTAAAAAGCGGCCAATGGAAATGGTTTTCCCTCAAAGAAATGAAAGATGAAATATCCCAGGCGGGTTTTGTGATCGTATCTACTAAAGAAGTATATGGACAGTCAGGATATTTAGTCGTTGCAAAAAAATCTTAGAGAATTAATCGTCAAATTTCTTTTTTCTAAAAGCGCCTTTGATCAAGTTATACGAAGCGGGAGATGAATTGGGATTAAGTTTGCCAAGTATTTTTCCGCATTCATAACAAGTTAATCTTACGTTTTTTTCTTTTATCGATTTTTTAAATCCATTAGGGCTATCGTCTGGCGCGGTCATCCGTTCTAAATACATACGAATGAGGCTTCCAGACCCCTCCTTCCTATATTTAACGATGAACGCATCGCATTTAGCGCAATGAATGGTTAGGAAACGACTCGGCATTAGTTTTTGTGAAAACTTTATTTTATTTTTTCGCGTTTATAATCGGTTACGAAGTTATGGGCCAATCGGGTGGGTTCAGGTATTCGATACTTTGTAACGCATCTGAGTGTCCAGGTAATGGAATCATTCAAATCGATTAGGTGACCGGGCGATACAAAAATGGGTTTGCACCGTTCTTTAGTTCTTACCACAGCGCCTATTGGTTCGCCAGATGGATTTAGTAATTGCGAATGGGTTCCTTTAGAAGTTGGAGGATCGTCAAAAGATCCATATAACCTGCTTTTGGCGCAACCAACGGTGGGTTTCTGAATAAATAGCCCAATATGAGAAGCTAGTCCAAGTTTACGCGGATGAGCAAGACCATGGCCATCCAAAAAAACAAAATCTGGCGCTGGCTTGACTAACTTGAAGAGTTCTAAAAGAATTGGAGCTTCGCGGAACGATAGAAGACCTGGAACGTATGGATATAATACCTTTCCTTTGTAAATAAAATAAGCCATGGGCTTTAAGTCGGGTAGTTTAAATAAAACGGCTCCCGCGTAGGCGATATCACCTTGAAAACTGATATCGGTACCGGCGATAATTTTTGGATCTTTTTTAAGCGGTATTACTTGAATTTGTTGAGAGAGTTGTTTTTGAAGAGGAATTGCGTCGTCTTTGGTTATATCCCAGGAATGGATGGGTTTAACGCGCATAAAAAAGCGAGGGGTAAAGAAAAAGGCGACTACCGTTTAGGTAGCCGCCTTTTAAATTAAAGTGTGTATTCTATTTTAAAGACCTGCGGATTTTTTAATAGCTTTTGCTTTATCGGTTTTTTCCCAGGTAAATCCTTTTTCATTTCGACCAAAATGACCGTACGCGGCGGTTTGCCGATATTTTGGTTTTTTAAGGTCTAGGGATTTTACGATACCCGCTGGTTTTAATAAAAAATGATCGCGTACCAACCGCTCGTATTTTGCCGGATCGATTTTGTTTGTGCCAAAGGTATCCACTAAAACCGAAACGGGTTCGGCGACTCCTATAGCATAGGCTAACTGGACTTCGCAGCGGTCCGCAGTTTTTGCGGCAACCAAGTTTTTAGCTATATATCGCGCCATATAACAAGCCGAACGGTCCACTTTGGAAGGATCTTTACCGGAAAATGCTCCGCCGCCATGTCTCCCGAAACCTCCGTAAGTATCAACTATAATTTTACGTCCGGTTAAACCACAGTCGCCTTGCGGTCCGCCGATAATAAACTTACCTGTTGGGTTGATATGGATCTTCATTTTTTTAGCGCGGAGCTTTTCTGGAATTGTGGCTAATATAACTTGCTTAGTAATTTCATCGCGAAGTTTTTTATTGCCTACTTTTGCGTCGTGTTGGGAAGATATGACAACCGTTTCAATTGAAACGGGTTTGCCGTTTTCATAACGAACGGAAACTTGAGATTTACTATCCGGCCTTAAATAAGGAAGTTTTCCGTTTTTTCTGACATCGGCTAATCTTCGAGTTAGTTGATGAGCCATTAATATTGGCATGGGCATTAGTTCTTTTGTTTCGTTTGAAGCGTAGCCAAACATCATTCCTTGGTCTCCGGCGCCTTGTTCATGCTTGTCGTCGTCTACTCCTTGAGCGATATCGGGCGATTGTTTATCTAAAGCTGTCATAACTCCACAGGTTTCATAATCGAATCCCATATCAGAACTTGTGTACCCAATTTCTTTAATTGTATTGCGCACTATTTCGGGAATCTCAACGTAGCAAGATGTTGTGATTTCTCCCGCAACCATGGCAAATCCAGTTTTGACCAGGGTTTCACAGGCAACTCGTGCGTGTTTGTCTTTGGCCAAGATAGCGTCTAAAACGGAATCTGAAATTTGATCCGCCATTTTATCTGGATGTCCTTCAGAAACTGACTCGGACGTAAACAAAAAGTTACCATTACTCATATTAAATCTCTCTATTAGTGAAGTGAATAATTATCTATTTAGTAGTCAAAAAATGATATTTTAAAAAGTTAGAAATCTCTAATTAATTTTGTTTTATAAAAAACTAGAGGTTAAAATTTATTTTAGGATTCAAACAGACAGTTTTTCTTGATAGTTTAAGTTTCTATTAAAGTCTTCTGGAAATCTATTTTTCATTTCTTCATCAATGTATCGGCTTATTTCTTTTGAAGAACACATTTCTAAAACATTATCGGCCAATCTGCGTGCCTCATTCATATCAACGGCTCTAATTATTTTCTTTATTTTGGGAATGGAATGCGGATCCATACTCAATTGGTTAATATTCCCCAGGCCAAGCAATAATAAGGTCGCCTTTGGATCTCCTCCCATTTCACCACAAATACTGACTTTTTTATTTGCTTTGTTTGCGGCGTCAAAAATAAACTTTAGCGTTTTTATGATTGCTGGATGAAATGCTTCATATAGATGAGCTACTGTTTCATTGGTTCTATCTACAGCCAAAAGATATTGAATTAAATCGTTGGTTCCAACGCTGATAAAATCGACAACATTTAAGATTTCTTCAACGCAAACGGCAGAAGAGGGAGTTTCTATCATAGCTCCAACCTCAATATCCATGTTAAAGTCTATATGCTCTTCCTTTAAATCCAACTTTATATCTTCTAAAATTTGATTGGCATCATGCAATTCTTCTATGGAAGAAACCATAGGATAGAGTATTTGTAAGTTTCCATAAACGCTTGCGCGGAGAATACTACGCAATTGAGTTTTAAAAATTTCTGGAAAGTTTAAAGACATTCTTATGCCTCTGAGCCCCAGAGCGGGATTAAGCTCTTCCTGAACGTCTAAGAAACTTAAGGCTTTATCTCCGCCTACATCGAGAGTCCGGACTACAACAGGATGGGGGTTGGAGTCTTCAGCTACTTTTTTGAAATTTTCGAAAAGGCTTTGTTCGCTAGGAAGATTTTTTCTACCAATATATATAAATTCGGTTCTATAAAGCCCAATACCTTCGCCGCCGAAGTCTTTTACCATTTTTAAATTGTGGTCGCCTTCAATATTTGCCATTAATTGGACGGTGTGACCGTCTGTTGTAATCGAAGGCAGTTTTATGTTTTCTAATAATTGCTTTTGATATTTCTCATAGTTTTCTTTTTTGGTTTCATAAGAAACTTTTTCTTCTTCAGAAGGGTTAACGATCACGTTACCCGCGATGGCATCAACGATTATTTGAGAACCCGTATTTACCGCAGAAGCAATATTTTTTGCTCCAACTATTGCCGGTATTCCTAAGGCGGAAGCGATGATACCAACATGAGACGTTAATCCGCCCGATTCGGTTACAATTCCTTTGATAAATTCCTTATTTATTGCCAGCATATCAGAAGGGCTTAATTCATGAGCGATAAGAGTAACTGGGCCATTAATTTCTTCAAGGCTTTCTTGATCGTGTCCTAAAAGGTTTCTCAAAATTCTTTGAACCACCAGTTCCAGATCGTCTTTTTTCCCCTTCATGTAATCGTCGTTCATACCTTCAAAAAGTACTTTGAATTTTTGAAGAGTAAGATTAATTGCGTATTCTGCATTAACAAAGTTTGATCGGATATTTTTTACGGTATCAGTTACTAGAACTTCGTCTTCCAACAATAATAGATAGGTATCTAAAATAATTCCGAATTTGTTGTCGTTTTTTGACGCGCGGTTTTTTATATCTAAAAGTTGGTTTTTAGACGTTTCGATTGCTTCTATAAAGCGCTTTATTTCTTTTTCCACGTTTTCTGGCTCAAGTCGTTCTTTAATAACGCCAACTTTAGATCTATCCAAAAGATAAGCCTTACCAAAAGAAATGCCGTCTGAAACGGAAATGCCTGTATACACTTGTTATCTCAGAAAAAGTTAAAAGTTAATACGGATACGATTAGAAACCGGGTAATGAATTGTTTAGAAAAAACTAGGCAAACTTTGAATCTTCCTCCACAAGGAGAGAATAAATTTCGTCTGTACTCCCAGTTTTTAAAATTTCTTCACGTAAAGATTGATTTTTAAATAACCTTGAAATTCTTGCTAACGCTTTTAAATGGAGCCCTGTCGAATTTGAAGGAGCAATTAAAAGGCAAACAAAATGAACAGGTTTTTGGTCTAACGAGTCGAAATCAATTCCTTTATGGGATCTTCCAAAAAGAGTGATGATCTGTTCTGCTTCTTCCGATTTAGCATGAGGAATTGCTACATTTTCTCCAATTCCGGTACTTCCTAAGCTTTCTCTTTCCATAAGGGAATCAAAAAGAGTATCTTTACTTTTGATAGCGCCTTTTTCCTCAAGGAATTTGGCTAATTCGGTTAATACCCCACGTTTATCGTGGGAGTTTAAATCTGCAATGATAAAATCTTCTTTTAAAATTTCGCTGAGTTTCATTAGTTCGCTTAAAGTCAGTTAATGGTCGAGTCAGAATTAGGATTAATGAAGAAGAGCTATTCGTCTATAACTTCCTTTGAGGCTGTGCCTTGTTTTTTATTTAAGCTTTGAGCTCTATCTTTATGTTTTCTTAGTTGTTTTTCAATATTATTCACTGCATGGTCGATGGCGGCATACATATCGCTAGTTTCTTCCTTACAGTGCAAAGAATAGCCTTTCGTTTTTAAAGTGATTTCTACCCAATGTGCGTGTTTTTCGGATCCTAAAACAACATGGGTCGATGTATGGTCTTCTAAATTCAATAGTGTTTTCTCTAGCTTCTGGTCTAACCGTTCGCGTATCGCAGGTGTTATTTCTAAGTGTTTTCCTGTGACGGTTAATTTCATGCCTTCCTCCGTACGAGAGTGAATCGATATAGTTGAGATATAAGATTTTAACTTGAAAGAATTCGAAAAAAGTTAAAATAACCTTTTTCTTTTTCCAGCCGCGGGAATATTTAGTTCTTTGCGATATTTGGTGACTGTTCGGCGGGCTATTTTTGCGTTTTTTCTACCTAGTATTTCTACAATCTGATCGTCTGTATAAGGTTTATTGGAATCTTCTTCATGGACCAATTCCTTTATCATGTTTTTAACGCGAATGGAAGAAAGATTATTCCCCATATAAGATTTAATGGCGTTATGGAAGAAAAATTTTAGTTCAAATAGTCCCTGGGGGGTATCAATATATTTGTTAGTCGTAATTCTGCTCACTGTGGATTCGTGCATACCTATATCGTCGGCCACTTCTTTAAGGACCATTGGTTTGAGGTATGAAAGTCCTCGATCCATAAAATCCTTTTGAAGTTTGACCAAACTTTTTCCGACTTTATAAATTGTTTGTTTTCTTTGATCAATACTTTTAATTAGCCAAACGGCGGATTTGTATTTATCTTCTAAAAACTCTTTGGTTTCGCTTTCTTTAGAATTTTTTAAAATATTATGATAATAGGGATTGATCCGAATATTGGGAACCTCGCCGTCCATCAGAGTTACATCGTACTCGCCGTCTTTTTTTATAACTTTTAAATCGGGAGAGACGTAATCGGACGTCTCGGAACTAAACATAAGTCCCGGTTTTGGCACAAGTAATTGAATTTGTTTGAAAGCTTGCAATACTTTATGTAAATTGCATTTCAATTCGCTTGCGATTTTTGGAAGCTGCCTTTCTTCTAGTCGGTCAATATACCCATCGATCAGTTTTTCTACTAAAGGGTTTCTTTCGGGCAACGCACGAGCTTGGATTGCTAAACATTCTTGTAAATTACGGGCGCCAACACCTGTGGGATCGAAGTTTTGTATTATAGATAAAACCCTTAAAACATCTTTTTCGGGGGCTTGGCAAATTTCTACCAACTCTTCAAGCTCAATTCTTAAATAGCCATCGTTTTGAATATTGCCGACTATACAAGCGCCAATATATTTATCTTCATCAGTATCTAAAGCAAGCACTAACTGCGAAATTAAATGGTCTGCCAGAGTAATTTCTTTTTTACAAGTGGCTTCGAAGCTGGGGGATTCCATACTATGATCGATGAATTGATCGCTAGACAAACCTTGGTCAATATTATTCTGAATTAAGGCATCCCAATCGACATCTTCTGTCGAAGTTGTTTCTTTTGTGTCTAATGGATTTTCTGGTTCGTTCACCGAAAAGTTTTCTTCTGGAAGAGTTTCGGGCTTTGGTACTTCTTCCTCTTCTTCGGAGCTGGAGGAGGGGAGGTCCTCTTCAAAAATCTCCTCCAGAATTGGATTTTCCATTATTTCTTGGCGTACTAACTGAGCCAACTCTAATCTAGCTAATGGTAATAATTTTATGGCTTGTTGAAGCATAGGAGTCATCACAAGCTTCTGACTCATCTTGAGATTTAATCTCATCTCCATTGCCATAAAAAAACTCCTTTAAACCTAGAGGGAAAACCTATCTCCGAGATAAATTTCTTTTACTTTTTCGTCTTGCGCAACATCATTTGGCAAACCAGACGCGATGATTTTACCGCCATTAATGATGTAAGCGCGGTCGGTTATGCTAAGGGTTTCCCTAACATTATGATCGGTGATTAAAACCCCAATGCCTTTATCTCTTAAATGAGAAATAATTGATTGAATATCTGAAACCGCAATAGGATCGATTCCGGCAAACGGCTCGTCTAACAAAATAAACACAGGGGAAGTCGCTAATGCTCGACTAATTTCCACGCGTCTTCTTTCTCCACCAGAAAGAGAGTAGGCCATTGCGTTTTTAATATGTAAAATATTCAATTCCCGCAAAAGAGATCGGGCTTTCTTTTTCCTTTCAAAACTTGAAATATTTAGTCCTTCTAAAACGGCAACAATATTTTCTTCGACCGTTAACTTTCTAAATACTGACGCCTCTTGCGGTAAATAACTGATACCTTTAAGAGCGCGTTGAAACATGGGGCGTTTGGTTACGTCTTCATCGTCTAACATAACTTTGCCTGAATCTGGTTTTACGAGCCCCACAACCATATAAAAGGTTGTGGTTTTTCCAGCGCCGTTAGGACCTAACAATCCCACAATCTCACCACGATTGACTTCAATATCAATCTTATTAACAACCGTTCGCTTTCTATAAGCTTTTACAAGGCCTTGAGCGCGTAAACTATTAAACACGGTTACTAATCTATCGAGTCCCAGTTAAATTAGATTTAGTTGACTTTGAGCCCTTTTTATTATTCTTTGGGTAAAATTTCATTCGAACTCTTTCATTTACTACAAAACGGTCTTTATCTAGTAAAAAAATCATTTCTTTGCCTTCAATGATATTATTTTCCTCCCAAGCAGTCGCTTTTGGCGAACCTGTGAGAATAATTTTTTGGGCAGTATCTAAATAGACCGCTCTATCGCCTTTGGCCTTTTTTGAGCCTCTTGTTATTACGACATTTCCAATAGCGACAATTTCGTCAGTTTGATTACCCTTTTCATCGTTATAAAGTTCTAAAATATCTGAATCAATTGTCAGATCTCCCCATTGACCCTTAACTTTTCCAGAAAAAATAATTTTTTTACCGCCTTCTTCCGAACGCATTCTGTCAGAATTAATTTCAATTGGGCCTTTTTCGTCCGGATTGAGGCGACTCGTTGTGGTATTTTGCGATTGACTAGGGCTTGGAAATAAAACGGAAAAACAAACAAATATAACCAAAATATTGAATATTTTATGCACAATCTATTATCGTTTATTAGGAGGCTTAAGGATTTTGGGTAGTTTGTCCATTCCGAAATTTTTCAGCTAATTGGGCGGATTCTGCTGTAAAATGTACATTTCCCATTAATTCAAAATCTTGAGTTTCTGTATTTAAATGACCCGAATCGGCTGAAACCCAAAATTTTTGGCGATTTTCTGTTGAAAACTCCACTTTTACTCCCGTCATTTTTGTCGATTTTTGAGAGTGGTTGATTTGAGCCAATTTAGCCTTAAGCTCCCATTCCTTTCTCCCGGAATTTTCATGAATTATTTTAAAGTTTTCTATTTCTATATCTGCCCCAGAAGGGGTTAAAGTAACTTTCACTGGCATTAAGGCAGGGGAAAAGTTGGTATAGAAGTAATACCCACATAAACAAATTAAGGAAACGCCTAATAAGAGTAAAAATCTCCTAATATGGTCAATCAACGGAAAAAACCCCTTTATGCAAATGCCATACCTATTTCGATCATGCCATATGGCGCCTTTTTTGTAAAGAAAAAAGGAAGTCATCTATGTGTTTCATATTTAAAGCTTTAATCTTCAAAAGTCGTTGATTTTCCATTTGTATTTCAATCGAAATTTCAAGGTGACTATCTAAGGGATAATAAAGAGATTTTTTAGATGAAGGAGGTTGGAAGAGCTTTTCTGCCCATTCAATTATGACAATCCCTTGTCCATAAATAATTTCTTCCAATCCAAGGTTATCCATTTCAGCAAAGCTTTCTATCCTATATAAGTCGATATGGTAGATAGGAGTTTTTGCTAAATATTGGTTGATGATGGTAAAGGTGGGACTATTAACGTAATAATTTGAGTCGATATCCAATCCTAAAGCCAAACCTTGTACAAATGACGTTTTTCCAGCGCCAAGTCCCCCAAATAGTAGGATGACATCGCCTGGGTTAAGACACTGTCCAACTTGTTGACCAAAAGCTTTTGTTTCTTCTGTTGATTGAGTGGTTAGTTCCATTTGCTAAGGAAAAAGAGATTTGATGGTTTGGGGGAGTTCTCTTAAAAGATCGCCAGCAATTAAATTGGTTTTACTTTGTTTTTCTGCAAATTGATCGCCAGCCAAACCGTGTAAATAGCAGCCAGAGAGAGCAGACCATTTTGAAGACATACCCTGCGCTAAAAACCCAGCAATCATTCCAGTTAAGACGTCCCCCGAACCGGCAGTAGCCATTCCCGAGTTTCCTGTGGGGTTTATGAATGTTTCTCCATCAGGTAAAGCAATTACACTATGAGCTCCCTTTAATATCAAATAAATAGAATGTTTTTGGGCAAATTCGGAAGCTACATCAATTCGATTATTCAAGATCTCTTGAGTTTTAAGTCCACAAATCCTGGCCATTTCTTTTGGATGTGGAGTCAAAATAGTTTCAGGTTTCAAAGACGATAACAAATTTGAAGAAAGCGCCAAGCAATTTAAACCATCAGCGTCCAGAACCAGAGGTATATTTAGCTCGGGAATAATATTTTCTAATAGTTCTATTGTTTCTTTTTCGGTAGAAATACCAGGTCCTATTGCGACCGAAGATTTATCTTTACATAGATCTAAAATTTGTTGTTTTGCGGAAGGAGCTAAAAAGCCTTCTTTTATCTCTGATAAACCCACAGTCATAGCTTCTAATGGAATCGATTCTAAAGATTGTTGGCAACTTTTAGGCATAGCCAAAGTGGCCAACCCTGCTCCCGATCTCAATGCAGCTAGAGCGGCCAAACCACCTGCGCCAGTTTTCCCCGAAGAACTTGCAAGTAAAAGAACATGACCAAAAGTTCCTTTGTGGGAATTTGCGTGGCGATCTTGAAATTGAGTTTGAATATCTTCAACTTCTAAAAGATTGACTCCTATTTGAACGGAGTTTACGGCTTTTTCTGGTATTCCTATATCAATTAATTCCAGATCGCCCATCGCTTCCAAAGAAGGAAAAAGCCAATGGCTTTTTTTATACAAGGCGAGCGCAAGGGTCAAATTAGCGTTTATTTTTGGCCCAATAAACTGGCCTGAATCTGAATCGATTCCAGATGGAATGTCAATGGCGACAACCTTTTTTTCAGACTGGTTGACCATTTCAATGATCTCTTCATAAATACCAGAAGCGGCTTTATTAAACCCTGTGCCAAAAATAGCGTCTATTATTAAATGGCTATGATTTAAAATATGCCGACAGCTTTTTATATTGGATTTGTCAATTTCTTTAACTGGAATACCAATTTTACAAGCCGATTCCGCGTTTATACTAGCGTCGTTTTTTAAAGAATTTAGTTTTCCAATTAATAAAACCTGAACATGGGCGCCTTTATTAAAAAAGTGTCGCGCAATGACAAAACCGTCGCCTCCGTTATTTCCTTTTCCAGCGACGATTGTTATTTTTTTTTGAAGACAATCTGGAAAATATTTTAAGACGGTATCTACACATCGAATTCCTGCATTCTCCATTAGGACAATACCTGGGATACCGCATTCATTTATTGAAAAAGCGTCGACGGCCTGCATTTCTTTTGCTTTTGAAATTTTTTTCACAGAATAATTAAGCGGTTAATTTGGTTAGTTGGAATGAGAGATTAAACGTATAAAGTGTAAGGGTAATCTTTCGATTCGGTAAGTTCCATTTCTTCGCGAGTAGGCAATAAGCCATTTATCGCTCCAAATTGGTAAGGACAACAATAACCTTTTCTTTTTTTTTCTTCCGGTGAGATATTGTTGAATTTTTCGGCAGGGAGTAAAAAGACGGTATTAAAAAAATATTCTTTAACGAACCGGTTAAAAGAAATTGGATTGCCGTCTAAATCGGGAAGAGTTTTTCTCCTCTCCTTTACTGGATCCCTATTATAATTATATGTAAATCGAAATAAGGTATCGTATAAAGTACAAAAGTGATAAGTGTTCATTCGATACCAAGGAGCCTCGCAATCCAAACCATCGTAAAGGTTTTGAATTAGTTGTTGTACCGTATTTAAATTGCTAAACTTATGGGCTTTTGGGTAGAACCGTTTAAGGTCCTCGTTGTGGTAAGTTATCGGTTGTTTCGCAACCATATTTAAGAGGTTATCATCTTCTTCCAGCGCAAGTTGAACATATTGGACAGGATTAAAAAATGGAGCCCCTGGATCTGGAGTTTCTTCTAATTGAGGGACACATGATAGTAAAGAGTAATCGGCATATTTTATGTTTTTTTTAAATATCAACATGTCTAATTAGATGACGCTATTTTTGCATAGGGGTGTATTAAATAAATCATATTTTAATCGATTTATTCTCATTTGCTCTATGAATTAATAGATAATGTTTTCTGCGACTATTTTAAATCTTTTTTTAATCAGTAGGGGAAAAAATGAGTTCTGTTTATGAGTTCGATATTAGAACCGTAAAGGGGGATATCGTTCCATTTTCCGATTTTCGTGGGAAAGTTTTATTAGTGGTTAATGTTGCCTCAAAATGTGGACTAACTCCTCAATATAAAGGGTTGCAAGAACTTCATAATCGATACAACAAACATGGATTAGAGATTTTAGGATTTCCTTGCAACGATTTTGCAAACCAGGAACCTGGCTCGGAAGATGAAATACTCAATTTTTGTGAGGAAAGGTTTAACGTTAAGTTTCCTATTTTTCAGAAGATCGCTATTTTAAGTGAACCCATTCATCCAGTGTATAAATTATTAATGGAAGCTAATTTACCGATTATTTATCCGAATAATTTCAAATCTAAAGTTTTTAATGTGGTTGTTAAGTCGACTTATCTCATTAAAGGAATGCGGCAACCTAATGAAAATGGGGTGCACTGGAATTTTCACAAGTTTTTAGTGGATAGAAGGGGATGTCCCGTGGCTAGCTTTGCTAGCAAAATGGAACCGGAAGATAGCAAGTTAATCAGCCAAATTGAAAGCGAATTGAATCGCAAATTTGATTGAAAAACTAAAAATTTGATTAAGAAGATTTAGAATAAGGTTTTGCGGGAAGTTGGGTAAGGACCGTTTCTTCTTCCGAAGGAGTTAATGCGTTGATAACGCTAAATAAGGACGGGGACCATTTTTCTAACCATTCTTTTTTGGAGCTTTCCATAAGGAAAAATCGGTCGGGATCGATCAAAAAGGCCGTATGGAAAAAATAGGTATTTAAAAACCAGTTGAAGTCGATAGATTCCCCTCTCAATTCAGGGATAATTTCTTTACGTTGGTTTTCGTCGCTATAACAATAGTCTTCTATATGCCCGGAAAGAGTATCGTAAAGATAACAAAAATGATAAGAATTCATTTTTTGCCAATCGTTACGATTCACTAATCCCTCTAAGAGTCTTTTGGATATAGAGTTTAGAACTTTTGCATTGCCAAAGCGCGCTGCATGTGGAAATAGGATTTCTATTTGTTTTTGGGATTTTTCTAAGGGTTGTTGTATTAGATCGTGAAAAATTTGCCTATCGGAAGTTAGCGTCGATAAAAATAAGTTATAAGGATCTAATTCGGAACCTGCCGTGCCTGGCCATGATTGGGAATATTTAACCGGTAAAATAGGATTGTCATCCGGTTCATAAATGTTGGTATTAAAAATCAGCATGAGAAAACAAGTAAATTATTAAATTCGCAGTAAATATTACATTAAATCGTTAAAAACAGATTGCTAAAATTTTATTAACTAGTCTAGCTTTATGATTCATATTTCCGACCTCCAATCAAAATTAGAGATTATATTAAACCCAACAGAAGTAAATGAGTTTTTAAATCTAGTTAAAAAATATCAAGAAGGGCCGACTTTAATTTCTAATTGGGAATCGGTAAAAAGTCCAGATCCTCTTAATCTTTCAAGATATGAAGAATTACCTTCGCCTGATCAAGGCAAGCAAGAAAATGCGCTTCAAAAACTTATCGTTTTAAAATTGAATGGCGGGCTGGGTACTTCGATGGGGTGTTCTGGACCCAAGTCGGCTATTCCCGTTAGAGATGGTAAATCATTTTTGGATTTGATTATTGAACAAATCAATTCATTGAACGGAGAATATAATACCTCAATCCCATTGGTTTTAATGAATAGTTTTCGTACATATGAGGATACCGAAAAGATATTAGAAAAATATCAGGACGATTTAAAAGTTACCAGTTTTTTGCAAAATAAATTTCCACGTTTAGAAATTAATTCGCTAGCGCCATTGTCGGAAAAAGAATATGGCATTGACGCTTGGTACCCTCCAGGTCATGGCGATTTATACAATTGTATTAAAAACCAGGGGTTGTTGGATAAATGGTTGGAACAGGGTAAAGAGGTACTATTCATTTCAAATTCAGATAATTTAGGAGCCACGGTTGACCCGCGTATCGCTTCATTTTTAATAAATGACGGTCCTTCGTTTATTTTAGAAGTTTCGGAAAAGACATTGTCAGACATTAAAGGTGGAACTCTATATCAAGTAGGATCCAAGCTAGGGCTTTTGGAAGCGGCTCAAGTTCCGCCAGAGGGTATGGAGGAGTTTTGCGGGGTGGATAAATTTAAAACATTTAATACCAACAGCATTTGGATTAATCTTAAGAAGCTAAAAGAAAGATTAAATGAGGGCTCATTAAATTTTCCAGTTATAGCTAACCCAAAAACGGTTCAAGGAATTCAAGCTTTACAATTAGAGACGGCTATGGGGTTTGCCGTTGAATTATTTGACGATGCGATGGGACTTGTGGTTCCGCGAAGTCGGTTTTTGCCGGTTAAAAAAACAAGCGATTTGTTTGTTGTTCAGTCTAATTTATTTAATTTAAAAAAGGGTAGGTTGTTAAAAAATTCTGCTCGAAAAATCGAATCTTTACCTTTGATTTCCTTTGGAAAAGAACTTAATGATTACGAAACATATAGAAACTCATTTGAAGAAATCCCCGACTTACTCGAATTAAAATCTTTAAAGCTGGAAGGAAGGTTTCGATTTGAAAAAGGAGTCGTCCTAAAAGGGGACATTAACCTAGATAGTAAAAAGAAAATTTATAATATTTCTAAAGAATCCATATTGGAAGGGTGAAAAACAAAAATATAGATCCAATTATGGGAAATTAGGATTTCAGAGACTCTCTTGTATTGGTTAAAATTAATTCTTATAATGAATATATCTAATTAACAATTTTTCAAGTGTTTTATGGGAAAGAAAAATCGTCAAAAAAAGAATAGAACGCAATCAGAGAATCAAACCAAGTCTTCAAAGTTAGCTCCTATTATTATGGTTGCCTTGAGCGTAGCTGTTTTGACGACTGTTTATTTTTTAACAAAGCCTCAAATGAGTGGAAATCCAATTGCGCCTGCTTTTGGACAATTGATCGAGCAAAGACCTGTCCTCAGTTCGGCTATGTTTGCTGGAAAAGCGGGGCAAGCGTATAAAATTGCGGCAGAAATTCCAAAAATTCTCGATAGCCTATTCTGCTATTGTTACTGCAAAAAAGAGCATAATCATAAGAATTTGCTAACTTGTTTTACTAATAATCATGGGTCTAAGTGCGATATATGTATTAATGAGGTTCTTTATGCATACGAGTTGTATAAAAAAGGTAAAACATTGGACGAAATAGTGATAGATGTTGATAAAAGGTTTTACCGACCCTATACACCTCATCGAATATAAGAATATCAAGCTCAGTAAAGAAACGTAATTAGGATTTTAAAACGTTAATTTTTTATAAGGTATCTATTTTACTTTTATGGAACAAGTTCTTCGAAATAAACCCTTTATGATTTATATGCCGTATGCCTTTTTGGTGACGGCGCTATTTTCCTTTTTTATCATGTTTCTGAATAAGGTTGAGCTTAAACCTTTCGAAGTAGAGTACCCTGAAGAGGCGTTCATCGCTCCCTCTTTTGAGTTGCCAACTTTGGGTGGCGGAAAAATAAAATTAGCCGACTATAGAGGTAAAGTAGTTTTTTTAAATTTTTGGGCAACGTGGTGTGGTACCTGTAAAGTTGAAATGCCGTCGATGCAAAGGCTTTATGATAAGTTTAAGGCTCAAGGTTTTGAAATGATTACAGTTAGCGTAGATAAAGAACAGGAGTTAATTCAACCGTTTATGGATGAATATAATTTGACGTTCCCAGTTTTGTTGGATCCAGACAGTGAAATTGCAAAAAAACTATATAAAACCACTGGAGTTCCTGAAACATTCATAATTCGGCAAGATGGCATCATTGTTCATAAAGCAGTTGGACCCAGAGATTGGGCTTCCGACGAGACTGTCCAAGCGTTTCAGCAATTAGTGGGTTTTGAAGATAATGCTTAATAAAATTTTTATTATTTTATTTGTAGGGGTTATTTTTGGCGGAACTTGTTTTGCTAATTCAAGCGAATATTCTGCTGAACAGATTAACGAATACTCTCAAGATATTGGTGAGAATCATTCTCCTATGGATTCTTCTGAATTTGGAAATGAAAACTCACAGGAAGACAATATGTATTCCGTTCTAGATGAAGAAAACCCCAGCAATGACTTAATGGATCATTCCCTTGGTAGATCAGATTTCATGGCTTCCGAATCCACTCAAAATGAAGTGGAACAAAAAATGAACCGCGAGGAAGGAAGCCATTCCAGCCATATAAAAAAAGAAATTAAAATTTCTGAACATGAATGGGTGTCAACCTCCCAAAAAGGGTATGGCTCTGCGGCTGGAATTACTTTAGTTGCTGGGTTAATTTTTGGGATTACAGTGATGCGTCGCAGTTAGTTGGGTTGAAAAGTTTTCTAATTTTTTTCTTATTCCCTATTCTCTCCAAACCGGTTTAATGGCTGATAACGGACAATTTAATACGCTAAAAAAAAGGCTTGGTCTCCAGCTACTGGAATACAAAATTCCAGAGCATGCCAATACTTTAAAATATTCGCTAGGAGGGATGACCGCATCCGCGTTTACGATTCTAGTCGCAAGTGGAGTTTTATTAGCTCAATTTTTTTCCCCCGATCCTGAAAGGGCTAACGCGAGCGTTCATTATTTGATGGATCAGGTTTACCTAGGATGGTTTTTGCGTGGAGTGCACTTCTGGGCGGCGGAAATTTTGTCCGTGACTATGATTTTGCACATGATACGTGTTTTTTATACGGCTTCCTATAAGTTCCCAAGAGAGATAAATTGGTTGATTGGAGTCGGGTTACTCATTTTGATGGGCTGTTTTCTTTTTACTGGAACGGTGCTTAAGTGGGACCAAGAGGGATACGAGGCGTTGGCGCATTTCCTTTGGGTTGCGGATCGAATGTGGATTTTTGGACTGCCCTTCACAGAGAACTTTATTGAGGGAATTCCTTTACTGACTCGTATTTATATGAGTCATATCTCGCTGCTGCCGTTGTTAGCGATTCCTTTATTAGGTCTTCATATTTTTTATATTAAGTACCATCAACTTTCCCCTTTACCCGATGGTTCAGGTAAGGATAAAGTTATACCGTTTACGAACCATATGGCTTACTTGCAAAAAGCGGGTATAGGGATTTTTTTCTTAGTTTGTGTTTTAGCGTTAACGGTTACTCCTCCATTAGGGGAATCTCCTGTACTTGGTATGGAAGTTACTAAACCGCCATGGCAGTTTGTATGGATTTTTGCGCTGGAGAATTTATGGGTTCCAAGTTTAATCTTTGTTCCTCCGATATTAATCTTTTTGCTTTTATCGGTTCCTTTTGTGGATCGAGACGAAGAGAGAGATTGGAGGAAACGTCCTAAGGCCAGAGCTGTATTGGCCATAGTAATATTTGTTTTTACTGCCCTTATTTTGTGGGGTAAATTTACAACCATGACTCATACAATGTGATTATGCCGACAAATGAAATTAATATAGAGATTTTTACTAAAAACGATTGTAGTCTTTGCGACGAAGCAAAGGAAGTTATAGAATCTGTATTGCCTGATTTCCCCGCTAAATTGAAATCAATTAATATTTCTAGCGATCCTCAATTAGTGTCATTATTTGGTCAAAAGATTCCAGTGATTAGAGTGGACGGGGAAGAGTGGTTTAAGTTTAAAGTTAGCGAAGAAATTTTGCGAAAAAGATTGGCTGACCATTTAAAAAAGATCAAATAGAAATTCTAATTTAGGAGATTTTAAAATGGTCGAAAAGACCGCGTTGAACGATGAGGAGTTAGCGGCGAAGCTAAAAGAAATGGCGCCTGAATGGAAGACCGGGAAAAATGAAAAAGGCGTTCCATTTATTGAAAGAGTTAACCACGCCAAAAAATTTATGGAAGGAATTGATTTTGTGCATAAGGTGGCCGAAGCCGCCGAAGAAAATAATCATCATCCAGATATTTTCATAAATTATAAAAGAATTACAGTCCGTTATTGGACCCATACCGTAAGCGGCGTCACCCTAGCCGATGTCCAAATGGCTCAAAAAATTGATCAATTATTTGAGAAATAGCCTATCAGCATTTTCCTTTCAAAGTTTTTAGATACGTTAAAAAACATTAAAATGCCTTTAATTCTATATAGTTAGGCCTTTAAAGAAAATTGATTTACTCTGAGTTTTAAATTTCGGGATGTAAATCTATTAAAATCTCTGTATCATTTTGAGATTCTATTTTTAAAACCTTTCCGGATAATTGAAAATAAACGATGTACGATTATGCCGATGCCACCAAAGTTTTATTAGTCGACGACGATCCGCTAGTTCGTGAGTTTTTGGCCGAAACGATTCAATCCGATACCTTTGATGTAGAGACTTGCAAAGACGGTTTGGAAGCCTGGGATTACTGCCAAAAAAATAAAGACATTAACGTCATTGTCTTAGATATAGTAATGCCAAAGATTGATGGTATGACTTTAATGAAACAATTGCGCGATTCTGGAAATGAAGTTCCTATTATTATTTTAACCAGTAAAGGAGAAGTTTCAGTCGCTTTAAAAGCTCTTAATGAGGGAGCGAGCGATTACCTGATTAAAGACGAAGGCATCCAGAAAACCATTATGCATTCGATCCAAAGGGTTTTGGAAAAGAAAAGAATCCTGGATGAGAATAAACAACTGATGGTGGAGCTGGAAAGATCGGTTAAAGAGGCAAAACAACGCAATATAGATTTAGAAAGAGAAGTTTCCGAAAGGAAAAAGGCCGAAGAAGTATCCATCAAGGCTAGAGAAGAAGCTATCCGTGCTAATAAAGCTAAGTCAGACTTTTTATCTCATATGAGCCACGAGTTGCGAACGCCTTTAAACGCAATTATTGGTTTTGCGCAATTACTTAAACGCAATAAAGAAAATAATTTTTCCGAACGGCAAATGAATAATACCGGAGAGATTATTAAAGCGGGAAAACATCTTTTAGAACTGATTAGCGAAGTTCTTGATTTAGCAAAAATTGAATCGGGAACCATGACGGTATGTATGGAAGAAATCCAATTGAACGAATTGATTGACGAAGTGATTTCATTAATTTTACCTTTAGCCGAAACAAGAAATATCCGCGTTGTAAACCATGTTTTGTATTATCCAGATTTATGTTTAATGGGCGATCGAGTTCGATTTAAGCAGGTTTTGCTAAATTTAGGATCGAATGCCGTTAAATACAATAGTGAAGAGGGGAAGATAACTTTTGATTGCGAAATCCTTGAAGATAATCGAGTTGCTATTAAGGTAGCCGACACCGGAGAAGGGCTTTCCGAAGAAAACCAAAAAGCGTTGTTTGAACCGTTTCAAAGGCTAGACGCTGAGGGTACCGAAATTGAGGGTACTGGGATTGGGTTGACTATAACTAAAAACTTGGTTGAACTGATGGAAGGGAAGCTGTCGGTAACGAGTGAAATAGGAAAAGGAAGTTGTTTTATTATCGAACTGCAAAAAGTTGGCGATACTGGAGAAAAAGTTGAAGCGACTGTAGTTGCTCCTGAGGAAGTAGTGGAAGATGTCGTGGAAGAGACTTTGCAATTTACTTTACTTTATGTTGAAGATAACCCAACTAATTTAAATTTGGTTCAGCAAATTATAATGGAAGACTTTCCTGAAATTAATTTATTGGACGCCCCTAACGCTCCTCTGGGATTGGAATTGGCTAGAGCCCATAAACCAAAATTGATACTAATGGATATAAATCTTCCAGGAATGGATGGATTTGAAGCGTTTGAAAAATTAAAAACTTACGAAGAAACTCAAGATATTCCCGTGATTGCAATTAGCGCTAATGCGATGCAGAAACAAATTGAAAGAGCGAAAGAGGCCGGTTTTGCAGAGTATATTGTGAAGCCAATAGATCCAAATGAATTCTCAGAAAAATTAGAAAGCTATTTTAAAATAGAATAAAAACAATTGGGTTGGCCTGTTAATGTTGATTAAATTTGATATTTAAGGTTATTTTTTATTCTTTATTCTTAAGTAATGTTGCATTACTTCTTTTCGAGTCACAAGTCCTTTTGCTTCTAGCGCGTCAATAATCGCTTGAATGAGAAGATCTTGGTCTTCGTCATAAGTGGTTGGCGCTGCAGTACTCCAATCCTCTTCAATACCTAAAGCTCGCGCTATAACCGCGCGAAGTTGGTCAAAATCGATGGGTTTTACGACATGAGTGAAAGCCCCGTTAGCCAAACATTCCCTGGTTGCAGCTAGTGTAGCCACTCCCGTAGTCATGATTACATGGACTTCGGGATACTTCTCTTTAATCATCTTTAAAACTTTAAGCCCGTTAATTTTTGGCATGTTGATATCCAAAAGAACTACAGCGGGTTTAAAATCTACAAACATCGCCAACGCCTCTTTGCCGTCGCGAGCTTGTTTGACATTACAGTTCTCTTCTTGCAAATATTGAGTTAAGAAGTTTCTTGCTTGCGGATCGTCGTCGACCACTAGAATTTTGATGTAGGCTAATCCCGACATAAATTTCCTTTAAAAAAAGGCTCTGTTTATGAGTGTTTTACGAAGCTTATTTTGTATCGTATTCAACCTGCTTTACTTTGTCAATAATATCTAAAATTTCAATAGGTTACAAGAGAGCAAAATCACTAATAACTAATGGCAAGCTTTTGCGGTGGATTCATAAGCTAGGGAGGGAAGGTCAGGCTCAAAACCTAGCCTTTTTTATTTGTAATAGTAAGAACTTGCGTTTAAAGAATTTGTAAAGAAGATTCTAGTATACTCAAGCTTATGGAATCCCGTAAACCAATCCTATGTTGCCTTCGTGATATGATAATTCACGAGAGTATTCCTATACGCCACCAAAGATTAAGCGAGAGGTTAATTATGTCTATAACCCGACTATCAATCATTCCGCTACTGTTCTTCTTATTTTCATGCGTTTCGCTCACCCCGGATCATGCCGAGACTGGCCGTTGTATTTCAGGTGACTGTGTGAACGGCTATGGGACTAATATTTTTAGTTCTGGGCACAAATATGAGGGTTATTTTAGAAATGGCCTAAAGCATGGCCAGGGAATCCAAACGTGGCCTGATGGTTCCAAGTTTGTAGGGGAATTTAGAAATGGCCTAAGGCATGGCCAGGGAATCTACACATGGGCTAATGGCGATAAGTATGAAGGAGAAATTAAAGATGACAAAGCTAATGGCCAGGGAACCAAAACGTGGGCTAATGGCGAAAAGTATGTGGGGGAATGGAAAAATGGCAAAATGCATGGCCAGGGAATCTTGGCGTGGGCTGATGAAAGTAAGTATGTAGGAGAATGGAGAGACGACAAACAGCATGGCCAGGGAACCAAAACATGGCCTGATGGCTATAAGTATGTTGGGGGATGGAGAGACGACAAACCGCATGGCCAGGGAACCTTGACATTGCCTGATGGCAATACGTGGACAGGAGCATGGAGCAACGGTAAAAAAGTTTTGGAATCAGAAAAATGAAAAAGTGTCCGATTATATTTTAGGAATCTAAAAGGAAATCTTTAGCTAGGAAGGAAAGGCCAGGCTTAAAACCTGGCTTTTTTTTTATGCCTTATTAAGCGGTTGCATGTTTGGTTCACAATTTATTACGGGTTTGATTAAATACCCGACACAAAAGAGATGAAAAAAGTCGGTTTATTTTACAAACGTCCTCTTGGCGTGGCGGTCATAAGAACTTCGTCAAACTAAACTTCTTCTCTTAACATATCATCCAATGTTTGACGGCGGCGAGAGAGGGTGAACTTATTGCCTTCCACGACCACTTCTGGTAATAAAGGTTGAGTGTTGTAATTGGACGACATTGCATATCCATAAGCTCCGGCTCCACCGATGACGACGACGTCTCCAGGCGAAGGCTTTGGTAATTTCCTGGTAACGGGCTCTTCATTTTCTTGGGTCAAAACGTCGCCGGATTCGCAAACAGGTCCCGCTACAATTAAATCTTGTTCCGAGCCTAGATCGTCTCCTTGAAACCATATGGGGTGATAAGATCCGTAAGCCATGGGGCGTAATAAATGACAAAATCCAACATTGGTCAATACATAGTCCAACCGTTTGCCATCTTCGTCAAAAGTATGGTTTAGAGATCTAACCTCTCCAAGCAAGTATCCGCAACCGGCAACAAAACGCCTACCGGGTTCGATTTCGCATTCGATTTTTCGTCCAAAATGTTTTTCTAATATTTGGATACGTTCTTCTAGGATAGGTTTGTAGTCGGATAAATCTTCTTGCGGTAGTTCTGTTCTATATTGGTAAGGCAATCCGCCGCCAAAGTTGACAATCTCGACGTCTTCAAAATCTTTTGCAAATTCTACAAGTTTTCCGGTAATACGTTTTAGATGAACTAAGTCGCCGCCAGATCCGATATGAGTATGAATGCCATTGATGCGAATTCCATATTTCTTCGCGATGGCTTTAGCTTCGTCAAGATTTTGATGCCAAATTCCATGTTTGCTGTAGGGGCCGCCCGTATTTGTTTTTTTTGAATGGCCTGCTCCTTCGCCTGGGTTGATACGGATGGAAACGGGATTGGATTCTTTTCCTCTTTTTTGGCATGCTTGGCCATACTCTTCCAACATACCAAGGCTTCCGCAATTGACGTAAATGTTATTATCTAAACAAAAATTGGGTTCTTCGTCGTTAAAGAATACGTCGCTGGTAAAACAAATATCTTCTGTCTTAAAGCCCGCTCGTTGCGCCCTTTGACATTCGAATACGCTCACGGCGTCTATTTTGATTCCTTGGTTTAACATTTCTTTTAGCACGGTAATGTTGGAACAAGCTTTCATTGCATAGCGAACAATAGGAGCCAGGTCTTTTATTTCGATAATGGATTCGCGTAATTTGCTCAAACTATATACATAAACCGGGGCTCCGTGTTTGTCGACGATATCCCGGACATTTACATCTTCGATTTTCATTTTTAATTCCTATATTTATAACGTCTAAGTTTATTTAAATTATTTTTGATAAATGTTTAAAAATGGTAACTCGTTCTTTTACAGAGACTCTATTTAGGGATATTTACAGTTAAATAAATGTTTAGTTTTAAACTCTCGAACTCTATCATAAAATAGAGGGTATGCGAATGGAATTTGAATAAAATCTGATGTAGAAAGGTTCTATAAAGGTTTGAAATAAATTGACAAACGTGGCGATAATTATTCTAATTGGATATCTAATAAATATTGGTTTTTTTATTTTTTGAAAGTTTTATAAATGAAAAAGTGGACGGTTGAAAATTCTTCGGAACTTTACAATGTAGATGGATGGGGCGCTGGGTATTTTGGAATCAATCAAAAGGGACATTTGATTGTTCGACCGCAAATGAATAATCCGCATTCGATTGATTTGAAAGATCTAGTCGAGGATATTCGGCAAAAGGGTTACTCCTTACCTGCATTAATTCGATTTTCGGATATATTGCACGCCAGTATCGCCAAATTAGCCAATGCATTTAAACAAGCGTCGCAAGAGTATGGCTTTGAAGGCGAATACCATGGCGTTTACCCCATTAAAGTGAATCAGCAAAGACAGGTTGTTGAGGAAATTGTTAAGTTTGGTCGAAATTATAATATTGGGCTCGAAGCGGGTTCAAAGCCAGAATTGCACGCTATTTTAGCCATCATGCACAACCCGGAAGCGTTACTGATTTGCAACGGATATAAAGACGAACAATTTATTCGTCTCGCTTTGATGGGACAAAAGCTTGGGAAGAAAATCTTTATCGTTGTCGAAAAACTTTCCGAACTTAAAATTATCATTAAAGTTGCTAAAGAAATTAGGGTCAAGCCTAATATTGGTTTGCGAATAAAACTGGTTAGCGGAGGCTCTGGGCGTTGGGCGGGTTCTTCCGGAGAACAGTCAAAATTTGGATTGAATTCCATTGAATTGATGGAAGCTTTGGCGCTTACAAAAGAAGCGGAACTTTTGGACTGTGTTAAGTTGATCCATTTTCATTTGGGTAGCCAGATCACTAATATTCGGCATATTAAGAGCAGTTTAAAGGAGGTTGGTCGATTCTATTCTGAATTACTTAAGCAAGGTTGTAATATTCAGTATATTGACGTTGGCGGTGGGTTAGGGGTAGATTATGATGGTTCGCGATCGACTTTTGCTTCTAGCGCAAATTATTCCGTTCAGGAATATGCTAATGATGTCGTATATCATATTTTAGAAATCTGCCAGGAAGAAGATTTACCGCATCCCAATATTATTTCAGAATCGGGTCGAGCGATGACAGCCTATCATTCTATCCTGGTATTTAACGTTTTGGATGTGACTTCGTTTCCCGATTGGAAAAATGGAATTTCGATTGGAGATGAAGCTTCCGAAGTCGTTAAAGAGATGTACGATGTGCTTTCTTTGACCTCTAATAAAAATATAATTGAATCGTGGCATGATGCGGTTCATTTAAAAGAACAAGTCAATAACCAATTTTTATTAGGACTGATCTCTCTTGAAGATCGCGCTATGGCAGAAAGAATTTATTGGGGGATTTGCCGAAAAATTCAAAGTTTGGCTGGTCGTTTGAAGTATATGCCGGAAGAATTGAAGAATTTAAAAAAGGATTTGGCGGATAAATATTTTTGTAATTTTTCTATTTTTCAATCGTTGCCGGACTCTTGGGCTATCGATCAAGTATTTCCTGTTGTTCCATTACAACGCCTTAATGAAGAGCCGACGCGCGATGCCACAATTGAGGATATTACCTGCGATTCCGACGGTAAAATCGATCTTTTCATTGGCGAAAGGAACACCGAAAATACCTTACGCGTTCATGAAATAAAGTCTGGAGAAAACTATCGCCTTGGAATTTTTCTTACTGGCGCTTATCAAGAAATTTTAGGCGATTTGCATAACTTATTTGGGGATACCAATGCGTTTCATGTTTCTTTAACTCCTGATGGCGAACTAAATTATGAACAGATTATCGAAGGAGAAGACGTTACAGACGTCTTAGATTACGTTCAGTTTCGCGCCGATGAGTTAGAGGGACGTATGGCTGGATTTTTGATTTCCAGCGTTCAAAACGGACAAATTACTCAGAAAGAAGCAGACGATTTTATCGATTTATATAAAGAAGGTTTAAATGGATATACTTATTTGTTACACCCTCATACTGATGAATAGCGCTTAAAAAGTGAATATTTTTTAGTATTAATTTATTGCTGTTAATCCAAGTTGACGAGCTAGTTTTAGAATTTTATCGTTGTCGGCCCCAAGGCGAGACGCCTCATTAAAATGTGAAATTGCTTTTTGTGGTTGTTTTGAATTAAAAAGTAATATTGAAATATTTAAGTGAGCGCTTATATAATTTGGGTCTAAAGCCAATGCCATCTCAAACATCTTTATGGCTTCCGAAGTTCGTTCTTGTTCGGAAAAGAGTAAAGCTAAATAATGGTATGATTCTTTGTTGAGTGGATCAAGTTGTACTGATTTTTTTAAAAGGAATTCCACTTCCTGGTAATGACCGAGGCGAAAATTATTTATTCCTAATTTCCGATAAGAGTCTATCTGGTATGGGTTTAGTTCGAGAACTTTTTTATAATAATTATTAGCCATCTTGTAGTCTAATAGCGCGTCATAGGCATATCCCATTCTTAAGTAAGACCCCCAATGCTTGGGTATGTTTTTAGACGCGATAGTAAATAAACGCAACCCTTCTTTTATATTTCCTTTTCGCGCATTAATGTCGCCTTCTTTAATTGCAACTTTATAGGCATGTCTTTTTTTTATTTGTTCTGGCGATTTGGTCGGCATGATTTTGTATAGGTAGGAAAAACAAATTAAATTTGAAAGTAAAAGAAGACTGAAAGCATATTTTGCGAAATTATTCTTTTCTATAAAATTACTTTTAAATCTATTGAACAAAAAACAAGCGAAAACAACACAAACTAATTGTGCGCTGGGGAATAAAAACAAAAATAAAAAACTTTCTTTAGTAAAAGTTTCTGGTTTTATTGAAAATAGTATATTGAAAAAGTTTGTGGAACGGCTTAAAAGATGACTGTTTTCTAAAAAAAGATTTGGAATTTCCGATAAGGCTTTTAACGTAAATTGTGGGTGAAAATAAGATAACGATGTCCTGTACTGGATTAATACAAGATAATGTAAAATAATAAATAACGTAATTAATACAATTCCCCCTTTGAATACGCTTTGATTGTTTTTAAACCTGTCCATTGCTCCAGCTATCCCAAACGCAAAAAAACCAATAGAAGGTATTAAGTATCTATTCCCATAAGATGCAGAATCGGGATTAGTCATCGCTACCAGAAAATTTGAAAACAAAAAAGCTAGTATTCCGGGCAATAATTCTTTTGCCGAGTTTCGAATGAAAAATACCCCTAAAGTTCCCAGAAAGAATATGGGAGTCATTAAGATCAATGACCATTTTGGGCCAAAGAATAGTTGAAAAACTTTATCTCCTAATAAGGCTAAAACGTTTGACGAACTGCTTTCCGCATTCATTATGGCTAGTGATTTATTTATATATGACAGTAGAGATCCGTTTAATTGATTCCATACTAGAAGTTGAGGGGTTAATGCTAATGCGGAAAAAAGACCAAAAAAAATAATTTCGGTTAAATATTGCTTTAAGTAGTTTTTTCTTTCATTACATTTAAACCATTGTACGGCTTGGTCGACAATATAAAGAGACAAATACATAATATTGATCATTCTTATTGAGCATAACAATCCGAAAACCAGTCCCAAAAGAGCGTGATGGTATTTGTTTCTTGAGTTTCGATATATTAGCCAAACCATTATAAAAACAATTGAAAGGAAAAATTCAGTGCCGTGCGCCATTCTTTGTCGTATGAAGGAATAATATATTAGAGGAGATCCCAAACAAACTCCTATAGTTGCCGCTAATGCGGGTGTTTGGGAGAAATATCTTGCTAAAATTCTATATAGTAACAATAGACCTATAAATACATAGGTTTGGGCGGCAATGGCAGTGGCGATAAAATAAGGGGATGAATATCCATCAATAGCAAAAGAATATCCTAAATTATTTAAGATAATCGCGGATAGGTGACCTAGAAGGAAGAACGGAATAAATAAAATGCTTTGTCCAATTTGCCAATTATTAAAAACGTAGCCAGTAGAGGTAAAGTGTTCTATGTGTGCATATTTCTTTTCATTTATAAAATCTAAGTCACCGTCAAAAAAAGCCGATCTAAGGTATGCGTAGTATCCAGCGTCGTCCCCTTCGTCAATTTGCATAACGGAATAGTATCCCGTATGCCAAGTTTTAGGTATCCAATCGTTGAACAAACCGAGAGGGGTGAGAGCTAAGAAGAAAATAAAAAACGTTCCACCTAGGATTGCTATCGATTTAATATCGGATTTCATTTAATTTTCAAAAGACAGACCTAGCTGGTTTGTCAATTTTCGGATTTTTTCCATTTTCACTCCAAGGCGAGACGCTTCTTTAAAGTGTAAAATCGCTTTTTGCGTTTGTTTTAATAAACCAAGAAATACGGCGAAGTTTAAATGTGCATTTTTATAATTTGGGTTTAAGGCCAATGAATATTCAAACATTTTTAAAGTTTCCACTATTCTATTTTGGTCCGCAAGGAGTACGAGCGCTAAAAAATGAAAAGATTTTTCATTAAATGGATCAAGTTCAATTGATTTCTTTAAAAAGAACTCCGCTTCCTTGAATTGGCCGAGGTGAAAATGGTTTCTTCCAATATTTCTGTATGTTTCTGCATGATAGGGGTTTAATTCCAATACTTTTTGATAGTAATTATTCGCGGTTTCATATGATAATTGCGTGTTATAAACTGAGCCTATTTTAAAATAAGATCCCCAATGATCGGGCAAGTTTTTACCGGCATCTGAAAATAGACTGAGCGCTTCCTTTATGTTTCCATTTATAGCTTTAATGTTTCCCGCCTTAATTGCTTTTGCATAAAGATGTCTTGCTTTAATTTGCTCAGGTGTTTTGGCAGGCATAATTTTGTAAATATAAAGAAAGCAAATCAGGTTTGAGAGCAAAATCAAAATCATAGCGCCTTTTGAAAACCGGTTTTTTTCTATAGTAGTTTTATTGAATCTTAAAAATAAAAAGCAAATGAGGACAATGCAAACTAATTGTGCGCTGGGATATAAAAACAAAAACAAAAAACTTTCTTGATTAAATAGTTCTGATTTTGCAGAAAGTAGGATTCGTAAAAAATTTGTTGAACGGCTTAATAGCTGATTATTTTCTAAAAATAAACTTTGGATTCCAGATAAAGCTTTTAGAGAAAAATGTGGATCGTTATAAGGTATGTTAGTTTTATATTGGATCAATAAAAAATACTGTAAAACAGCAAAGGAGAATACTAATATAATTCCCCCTTTCAATGCTGTTGGAACATTTTTAAATCTGTTTACTATCCCGCCTAAGCCAATTGCTAATAGAGGCATTGAGGAAATAAAATGGCGTTCGCCAAAGGCATCTGAATTTCCTGGAAAGATTGCTATTATTAAAATCATTGATGCGATATAGGTAAGAATGCCAAATTTTATCTCGTTTAATTGTTTATTCACAAAAAAACCTAATGTCGAAAAAATGAAAATCGGAAACGAGATCAATAATCCCCATTGTGGACTGAATAATACGTCAAATATATTTTTTAAAAGTGTTGGGGTAAATAAAAACTCTAAACCAGCGTTTGCTAATTGTAGATTACGAGTTGGCAGGGGCGTTCCATTGAGTAGTTTCCACATTAAAAGTTGAGGCGAAAGCGCTATAAAAAAAAATAATAGCATCCAAAAGGAGCGAAGAAAAAAGCCTTTTAAAAATTGTTTGTCAATTTTTGATGAAAAAATTTTCTTTAAAACTAATTGATCGACAAAATAGAGCGCGAAAAATGAGATATTAAGTATTCTGACCATGCAAAATAAACCCAAGATGACACCTAAAAACGCGTGTTTTTCATTGTCCTCTGAGGTTCTAAGTTTTAACCAAGAATAGACGAATACCACTGCCATAAAAAATTCGACTGTATGGGCCATTCTTTGCCGGATGAAGGAATAATAAATCAGAGGGGATGCTAGCCAAACGCCAATTATTGTTACTACAACGAAATTTTGATGGAAATATTTAGTTAGAATTCTAAATAAAATTAATAGACCTAAAAATAAATAGGTTTGGGAGGCAATGGCTGTAGCCATTAAATAAGGAGTCGAATACCCGTCTATAGAGAATGAATATCCGAAATTGTTTAAGACGATCGCAATTAGATGACCTAATAAGAAGAAGGGTAAGAATAAAATACTCTGTCCGATGGTCCAATTATTAAAAACGTAGCCGGTGGAAGTAAAATTTTCAATGTGAGCGTATCTCTTCTCATTAATGAAATCCAGGTCTCCGTCAAAAAAAGCCGATCGGAGGTATGCGTAGTAACCGGAGTCATCGGCTCCGTCAATTTGGGTAACGGAATAATGGCCGGTGTGCCAATTTTTGGGAATGGAATCGTCAAACAATCCAAGGGGAGTGAGCGCTAAGAAAAAAACAAAAAAGGTTGTCCCTAAAATTGTTATTGCTTTATTATCGGGGTTCATTGTATTGGAAATTGATCAATAAAAGGGAATTTGAAAATTAGATCGGTCAAGGGGGGATTTACTAGCTCAATTAGTCCTTATAAAAACTCCTCAAGTTTTCAAATGTACTGTTTACTTAAGTAAATTCTTTAGTATTTTTGCACAGCGTCTTTGCAATTACAATTTTATCAAGAATTAATATTCGGTTTTAAAGTAATTTCAATGGTGGAGATTTGTTTGGTTTATTTTATAAATCGTTGCGGGGTCTATTTCTAAATCTCCTTAATTATATTGCTGGCTTAGCATATTTGTTTAACCTTTTTGGCAAATCAACAATTAATAGATAATGATAAATAAAATTATTTTAACCTTTATTTTTTGGTTTTTATCTTTTGGTTTTGCCCAGGCGATTAATGAAACTCCTTTGCATAAAGCGGTTGAAGAAGGAAATTTGCAAAAAACCAAAGCTCTGATAGAGCAGGGGGCTAATGTAAACGCTCAAACGGCGCAGGGAATCACTCCTCTTTTTATGGCAATCTTGAGCGGCAAAAATGAAATTATGGAACTTTTAGTTGAAAGTGGAGCGGATATCCATTTAAAAGATGCCGATGGTTTTGCCCCTCTTCACGTTTCTGCAACGGAAGGAAATCTTGCGTTAACAAAGTTATTTCTATCAAAGGGAGCGGACATTTCCGTTAAAGATGAAGACGGATTAACGCCTCTGCATTTGGCGGTTCGTTGGAATAATATTGATATTGTAAAACTGTTTTTAGATTTGAACGCCGATGTTAACTCTAAATCTATCGATGGTAACGCGCCTTTGCATTTTTCGATCATGAATGAAAATGAAAGCCTCATACGATTGCTTTTTGAGAGAGGAGCTACCATTGATTTGAAAAACGCTAAAGGAAGATCGGCATTACATTGGGCATCAAAGAGAGGTAACAGAATGGCCCTTCGGTTACTGTTAGAAAAAGGTGCCGATATCAATCTTCAGGATAAGAATGGGAGTTCTCCGCTTCATCTAGCGGCATATTGGGAACAGGTTGGTATTATTCAGGATTTATATAAGCACGGCGCCAATAGACAAGCTAAAGATAACAACGGTTACACACCTTACGAGTATGCCCTTATCAATCCACCGAATCTTGCTCTAGGTGTTTTGAAAGAATAGATGTTTTAAAATGTCACCTTGAGGGATTGACTAGCCTTGCGCGTTAATTGAAAAAGGAACTAAAAGTAAAAAATAAAAATTTTGTCACAGTGAGCTTGTCGAACTGCGACCTCCTTATTATAGTTCCTTAAGAGTCTCCCTAAAAATCTCGTTTTGAAAAAATAAAAATTGTCACCCTGAGGTTCTCGAAGGGCGACCGCTATTTAATCGTGTAGAGGTGATGAACAATATAGTTTTTAAATTCTTAGGACGACTAGGAGAGAACTCCGGCAGCCTTGCCTTTTTTGAGGATTTCCAACATAGCGTTATGTACTAGACCATTAGTTGCGAGGACTTGTCTTTGATAAATGTCGAAGTCGCTACCGTCCAAAAGTGATAATTTACCGCCCGCTTCTTCTAATAGCAGTTTACCGGCCGCCATATCCCACGGATGGAGCTTGATTTCCCAAAAACCTTCGAATCGCCCCATTGCCGTGTAGCATAAATCAAGAGCGGCCGATCCCGGGCGCCTCACAGCCTGACAACTTTTAATAAAGTTTTCAAAATGATCCAGGTTGTTATTTTCTGCATGGCCCACGTCATAGGCAAAACCAGTGACTAGCATACTTCTTTTGAGATCGGATATGCCGGAGACTTTAATAGGTTTAGAATTTAAAAAAGCGCCTTTGCCTTTTTCTGCGACGAACAATTCGTCCAGTGATGGGTTATAAATCACGCCTAGCGCTATTTGCCCGTTACTCTCCAAACCGATAGATGTGCAATAACAGGGATAACCGTGGGCAAAATTAACAGTCCCGTCTAAGGGATCGATGATCCATTTATGAGGGGAGGAGAGGTTCCTACTTTTATTAGATTCTTCAGCGAGGAACCCGTGATCTGGATAGCGAGTGGAAATAATATCGATGATCTTTTTTTCGCACGCCAGATCAACTTCCGTTACCGGATCAATTTCGCTTTTGTATTTTATGGGACCGAAGTTATCGCGACGTTCTTTAAGAATCGTGCCAGCGGCTAATGCGGCTTCAATAGCCGTTTGCAGAGCTTCCGTCATTCAATCCAGCCTCCGCCGACAACACAATCGTCGCGATAAAAAACGGCGGCTTGACCCGGAGCTACAGAGTTTTGCGGTTCGTCAAATTCGACATGGACGCGATTGTCGGGTAGGGGGGTTACTTTGGCATGCGCTCCTGAATGACGATAACGAATTTGAACGTCTAAAAATTCTTCCGTATCCGGCTTGGAATACCAGTTGACGCGATCGGCGTAAAATTCCGCTCCCAACACTTCTTGTTTGGGGCCGACAACGACTTCGTTTTTATCGGGATCAATTTTCGTAACGTAATAAGGTTCGGTCAATCCGCCCAAATTGAGCCCTTTCCGTTGTCCAACTGTGTAGCCTGGATAACCTTGATGTTTTCCTAAAACAGTTCCAGCAGAGTTGACGATGTTGCCTTCTTGGAAAGATTCCGATCCAATTTGACTGGCAATAAAATCTTTGTAATCGTTATTGGGAACGAAGCAAATTTCTTGAGATTCGGACTTTTCAGAAACCATGTTCAAACCTAACGATCTAGCGATATCGCGAACTTCCTCTTTTGTCATACCGCCTAATGGAAACATAACCCGCGATATTTGTTCTTGCGTTAGATTGAACAGGAAATAACTTTGATCTTTGACGCGATTATCGCCGCGTTTGATCATGAGTCTGCCGTAATCGTCTTTAACGACAGAAGCGAAATGACCGGTAGCAACGTAATCGCGACCAAAAGTTTTGGCTTTAACCATGAGTTCGTCGAACTTCACTTTTGAGTTGCATAGAGTACATGGGATAGGGGTTCTCGCTTGCATATATTCCGAAACGAAGTAATCAACCACGTCTTTACGAAACTCCTTTTCCATATTTAATATATAGAAAGGAATTTTAATTTTGTCGGCAACTCGACGTGCGTCGGCCAGGTCGTCCAGGGAACAGCAGGTTCCAAAACGGTTATCCGTATCGGCGCTGTAGTTCCACAATTGGAGAGAAATACCGATTACGTCGTAGCCTTGGTCTTTTAATATGGCGGCGGCAACGGAGCTATCGACTCCTCCACTCATTGCAATGACTATTTTAGGTTTCATCTATTAGGTATTAATGTTTATTGCGTTTGATTGATTGTATAAAAGGAAAGGCATGAGTCGCCAATTTTTTTTTCGCGATAACGGTTAAGCTGACCATAGTTATCCGCGAGCGTTTCCTTAAAAAAGTGTTCTACGATAATAGACGCGTCATCTTCTAGAATAGTTGAATTGGAAAGCTTCGATAAACAACTATCGTAAAGGTTGGCGCCGAATGGCGGGTCGATATAGACCCAGTTAAAAGTTTTTCCTTTAGCGTTGAGCGCTGAAATGGATTTAACCGCGTCCATTTTTAGCAAATCCCAGTTTCCAGAGTCTCCAAATCCGCATTTTTGCAGATTTCTGTGAATCAATTTTTGGGAGTCGGGAGCGATATCGACTAAAACCGCTTCTTGAGCGCCGCGACTCAGCGCTTCGATACTTATATTTCCAGTGCCCGCGAATAAATCCAAAAACCGGGAGTCAACCGCACCATTCCCTATAATATTAAAAAGAGTTTCTTTAACCCGGTCTAGAGTAGGGCGGATTTGATCCCCTTTAAAGCTTGATAATTTGCTGCCTTTGGCCGAACCGGCGATTATTCGCATAATTCGATGATTTTAAATAGGTAATCCAGTCGAATGAAACCTCGAAATAGGCCAAAGCCTTAACCAATTTATCTTGACAGGTTAAAAAGATCAAACTAATATTTCAAAAAGAGAAAATTTGACGCTCGGAAAACGTTACTTTGTTTAATCTTTGATTTTTTTGAAGGTTTGGCGTTTGATGCCCGAGCCGTTTTTTTTAGGAAGAAAAAAATGACCGTAGATAAAAATACAAATCCGTTCTTAACCGCGTTAGTCGCTCCCTTATATATGATAATGGGTACCATGGCAGTGATCAACGGCGATTTACTGATAATTTTTCTGTTTTTTGCGTTTAATTTTGCATTGATAGGATCTTATGTTACCGAGTTTAAGTTATTTCCCGGGTTATATTTTAACGAATTATCCCATAAAGCGTCGCTTTCGGCATTGATGGCCATGGGGATCGCATTCATGGGATTTTTAGCTTCGAAGATTATTCTAGGCGGGGCGGAAACGTCCGATCCCAGCGCATTTGCGGCTAGTAGTTTTATGCTGGTGTGGGTATCCCTCTCAATACCCTCCTATTTATTGATGGTTTGGTTAGTCAAAGGCGTCAACAGAAGAGATTTAGAAGCAGAAGAAGCGGTACGACAAGAAAAACGCAAAAACCGAAAATCCGGCGGACCTCCAATCATGAACCGCGACGGATTTTAAAGTTAGTTTTTACCCACCTGATCCAAACAGTGTGGCCTCATCGTCTAGCGGCTAGGACGCCGGCCTCTCACGCCGGTAACAGGGGTTCGATTCCCCTTGGGGCTACCAATCACTCCTTTATAATCAAAGCTTTAAGCCCCACCTAATTTTTCATTAGATTTACATGTAGCCATTTTGTAGCCAAGTTTTCCTCCAATAGTTGAATTTTGATGATTATCAAAATTTTTATAATCATCCTAATCGATTAAACTTAAATGAGTTACTTTCTTTTTTAGAAATCGATTTGCCGATATTATTGGGCAATCGGCCTGCAGGCCGGAAACAGTTTTTTTTAGGGTTTTTAGGGAATTAACTTAATTCATACGGCCAACTGATTACGAAACTTATTTTAGTGTTTTTAATAACAGTCTTAATTTTGAAAGGTTTTCCTTTTTTGCCTATTTTTCAGGCTCTTAAAACAATTCCATAAATTCTATTGATTCCATCTAGGTGGGTTTTGTCAGTCATAAATAAGTCATTTCGGAATAATGAGAAATAACAAGGGTTATCTAGGTCGAAATGTTACAGAGAAACTGATTATTCATCATTAGGTCTTTATTTGGATTCTTTCATGGATCTTTTTTTAAGCGTTAAATGTTCGCCATCAATATAATCACTTCCTAACGTAATCATAACGAAAAAACCACAAATTTAATCTATCTTTACCATGAGATAAATTAATTCGAGAGTTTTTTTGAGTATTCAAGAATTTAAAAAATCTAGAAAAAAAATAGCCTTACCTGTAGTAGACCCTTGGGATTCAAATTCCAATCCAAGTTCCGATATTATCAACGAAGCGTTCGAAGCTTTAGGAGTTAACTTTTCATCAAACGATCGACTTATAGAATCCCTTCCATTTTCGTTAAACGATGTTACCGCAGGTTCAGAATCCGAATTGCAGGCGGCAGTCATTGGAAACGCAAAAAATGTAGACCTTCCTATTACCATTAAGAACTCAAACTTTTTTTCAAACGTCCTTAAACGATCCAAATCGGGAGAAAGCCCCAAGAACGTAATAACCGACATTGAAAATATTTTGAATCCAGATACTGAAAAAGTTTGGGATAACAGTTGGATTCGATTTCCCAAGCGTTTGCTAAGCGAATTTGCGGAACAGATTTTAGGAAGAGACCTGCTTAAAGATAAAAGCGCTCCCGAAAATGGAACGCGGTCAGATATCCATAAGTTTTTATATGAAAAAGATGGTGAAGAGTATTTACGAGTTCCCCTCAGTTATTTGCTGAAACTGACTTTGGCCGACGTTATTGGCTCGATTGATAATCTACCCGAAGAAATTATTGAAACAGGAATAGAAGCGTTCGAGAATTTCGCCAACGACAACACTTCGCCAGAAACCCATTCTTTTTACGTTTCTTTAATAAAACCGTCAACCGGAGGTGGATCCTCAATAGCTCATGAAACTTCCAAACGGTTTTTATTGACGCAGCTTTTGATTGTATACGCGAACCATAAATTTGAACTCAAAAAATCCGGACAAAACGCGATCATATTTCATTCTCCCAGACCGGCCATCATGCAAAAGAATCTGAATGACTGCATCTCAGATTCTTTTTACAGAGAGTTGTTCATGAGTCCTTGTCTGTCTGGTTGGGATAAAGGCGAAGAAAAACACCATTACATGAAATTGTGCCACGAAGTATTGAGCCGCAGTCAGTTGAACACAATTGCAAAGCTTCGCGAATGTGGAATCATTAACCGGAATTTGGTAGTTCTTCCAAACACGTCCAATATCAGTTTAGCTAATAATGGAACCCATTTAAGTATTGGCAGTCTTTTATTATCAGATGCGTTGAAATATAAGCGGTCCGGTTTTAACGAAAAGCACGAAAAATACTTAGGCGATTTAGCGATAAAAGTAATAGAACATTTTCTGCCTTTGTTTGTGGGAACCTATAGCGCCGCGCCTTATAGGATGGAATTTGCAGACTTTCACCCAGAACAAGCCCTAGGCTTTCTACCGCATGAATTGCATTACACGCATCTAAGAATGATCTGGCGACGCTGGACCAAGAAAGCAAAACTGAAAATATTTGGTAAACCGGTTACCCCTTTTGGACCCAAATGGTTGGATAATTCGATTAATAATGTTTTCGGGTTCCGAGGCGACTACATTCCTGATTTCCGTTTGATCGATTATTTGGTAGGGATTTTAAGCACGGAAAGTTGTCCCTCGCTGAATGGCGAATTGGATAGCGAAGAAAAATTAAAAAACGATCTCATGCAAATGGGAGTTTTCGACAATCAAATGTCGCTCTACCTCCTTTGCAAACTGCGTAGATATTCCCAGATGGGGTACTCAGGTTTTGAGGGGAGGTATTACTCTTTATTCCACAGCATCAATGACGATATGGGACACGCCGCGAATTTACAAATTTTAACGACGTTGTACGCTTATAAATTGATGGCGAATCAAGGCGTTGACCATCGGCATATTCAAGACCTGCCCTTTGTCGAAAGCGAAAGGAGACAAATCTTCTTCGGGGCGGCGTTAAATATCCCTACGTTTTATGTCCGTGACAATTCAAAAAATTTATTTTTAAGAAAAATTTTGCAAAAAGTTAAGCGTATTCGTTCCAGCAGTAGGTACCCAGGATATTTAAGAATCCATAACCAGGAATATCAAAAAGCGTTAGTGACTATTCTGGAAGAAGAAGCGGGAGATCTCATTGAACTCTTAAACGTCCAAGAAACCATCAGAGACTTAAAAGAGCGCATTCTAAATAAAGATGATTTTTCTACCTGCGGCAAGATAACTAAAGGAATCATTAACGAAGCGGGTGTGTCTTCACCGTTCGAATTAAAGAGCGGAGATTTTAACGCCTCCGCCGAAAGTTTTTATAGAAATAGTCTGCGGCGAAAGCATTTTAAAGAAGGACTTGTAGCATTGAAATTGAGTTTGTCCAGATCCAGTTTTTTACAATCGTTAAATGCGCAAGAAACAAGCTATCTTCGCGATGTTATAAGGCAAAAAACCGTTGGAACTTTTTTAGATTCTGTAAAAAAGCGCCTGCTCGAAGAAAACGTTCCCATAGAAATTTTAGAAGAAGTAATCAGCTTGTTGTTAATGGATATCAAGTTTGAAATCAAACAGAATCAAATTCCCCAAAAAAATATTAGGAATAAAGTCTATGAGACAGCACCAGTATGTTGAAAGAGAAACGGGCAAAGTTGTCGACGAAAAAATGTTTGCGGACCCAATAATCCAATGGTTGTACTCAGGGGTTAGGGAAAAAGCTCCCACAATGTTCAATGCATTAACAAGTTCCAGGTTTTCCAGTTTATTGGGGTATTTAAATTATGAGTCGTCGTTGGGGTTCAGGTTGTCCGGAAATCAAAACTTTCTAAAACGTTGTGGTTTTAATTTCTCGGAATGCGTAGATCATCCCGATTTTCTAGACACTCCCAAAAAAGTTTTTGAGCGAAAAATTCAATACTGGAACTGTCGACCATTACCCAGCGATGCCAACGCCATTGTGTCTCCCGCCGATTCGCGAGTTTTGGTGGGATCGATGGAAGAAACTTCTCAGCTGTTTTTGAAAGAAAAGTTTTTTTGTCTCGACGAACTTTTGAAAAGAGACGTGGTTGACTGGAGCGAAGAATTTGCAGATGGAGAATTTGCCGTTTTCCGATTAACTCCAGAAAAATATCATTACAACCATTCTCCTGTATCGGGCGAGGTAGTAGATTTTTACGAAGTTCTGGGGACATATCATTCCTGCAATCCAAGCGCATTGGTCACAATAGCGACGCCCTATTCCAAAAATAAAAGAAACGTGACAATCATAGACACCGACGTAGAAGGAGGAAGTAATATAGGGCTGGTGGCGATGGTAGAGGTTGTCGCGCTCATGATAGGAGATATCCTGCAATGCTACAGCTCGCATAAATACGAAGACCCAAAGGATATGGAACGATCTCTTTTTATGGAAAAGGGTCAACCAAAAAGCTTATTCAGACCAGGAAGCAGTACGGTGGTGACGCTCTTTCAGAAAGATAGAGTCCAGTTTGCTCCCGAGATTGTTTCTAACATGACTCACCCGTTTGCGGAAAGCCGATTCTCGTTTGATCTTCAAACTCCATTAGTCGAAACCGACGTCAAAGTGCGGTCGCCTATAGCGACTCCAAAAAATTAAGAGTGATGATATGACATTTAACGAAACCTTTATATTATTGTTTGGTATTTCCTGTTTTACGTATCTCCTTTGGGGATTCAAAACCTTTCCTCGCGATCGCCAGTTTTTGGCGGCCTTTCCCGAAAAGAAAATAGAAAGCGAAGAATGGACCGGAGTGAACCTGACCTATTACGGCTTTTTAGTGGCCACGGGTTTAATCGTTGCCGTTTTCGTCAATTTTATGTTGTTAGGCGGTTTAGGCATTCCGCTATTTGCGAGCCTGGTTTTATCCGGTTCTGTTTTATGTCTCAGTGTTCCCGCCGCAAAAGGAATGGCGGTTTTGATTGAAGGAAAAGAAAATACCTTCACCACCTGTGGAGCTTTTTTTGTAGGACTCATTTTTACGCCCTCGTTAGTTTTGTTCTTAAGAGAAGTCTTTTTTCCAGAGGGTAAAGTAGGCTGGGAAATCGTTCCAATACTGGCGGCGTTTACCATCTCATATTGCATTGGCGAAGGATTAGGGCGATTAGGTTGTATCAGTTTTGGTTGTTGTTACGGCAAGCCGCTAGAAACTTCAAGTCCTAAGTTGAAAAAAATGTTTAAGAATTTTTATTTTATTTTTTCTGGCGAAAGTAAAAAAATTTCCTACGCCCATGGCTGGGAGGGCAAACCTGTCATCCCCGTGCAAGCGCTTTCGTCTTTGATATGCATTTTAGGCGGACTGATTGGTTTATTTTTGTTCGTTAAAAGTTATTTCCAAGCGGCTCTATTTATTTCCATAATGTCTTCACAGGGATGGAGAATCGTTGCGGAATTTCTCCGTTCGGACTTTAGAGGCGAGGGAAATAGCAAAGCTTATCTGTGGTTAAGCTTTGTCGCCATAATTTATTCGCTCATAATCATGAGCGTGGCTTCAGGTTTTAAATCGCCCTCAATCGACCTTTTTGCAGGCCTAAAAACGCTTTGGCGACCTGATGTCATTCTTTTTCTCCAACTCTTATGGATTGGAATTTTAGTCTATATGGGTAAAAGTAGAGTGACAGGTTCCATCATTAGCTTCTACGTCCACTCCGATAAGATATAATTACCCTTACTTGGAGAATTCAAGTTTTCCAGTAAATAAACTAACCGGTTCCTGAGTTTTTATCATACCAATTACGGGTATGATTCACTATATGCACAACTGATAGCATTACGGGGACTTCGACTAAGACTCCCACTACGGTTGCTAACGCCGCTCCGGAATCAAATCCAAATAAACTAATCGCTGTAGCAACCGCCAATTCAAAAAAATTACTTGCGCCGATAAGCGCCGATGGGCCCGCTATGCAATGGGCAACTCCAAACTTTCGATTTAAAATGTAGGCTAATCCAGAGTTAAAATAAACTTGGATAATAATAGGAATTGAAATAATTACAATGATCATCGGATGAGAAAGAATCTGATTCCCCTGAAATCCGAATAATAAAACTAAAGTAAACAAAAGAGCATTTAGAGAAAATGGGCTTAGCCTTTGAACCAGTTTTTGAAGTTCCTGCTCCCCACCTCTTTTTAACATAATCGACCGCCAAATTTGGGCGGCAATGACGGGAACGACGATATAAAGGATTACAGATAAAAATAGCGTTTCCCAAGGAACAACAATTTCAGATAACCCAAGTAGTAAACCAACGATAGGAGCAAAGGCAAAAATCATGATGGTATCGTTTAACGCAACTTGGCTTAGAGTGAAATTTGGTTCGCCCTTTGTCAGATTACTCCAAACAAACACCATTGCCGTACACGGCGCAGCCGCAAGAATTATCAAACCTGCTATATAAGAATTTATTTGATCGGGAGGTAAGTAAGGCGCAAAAATGTTGGAGATAAACAACCAACCTAATACAGCCATTGAAAATGGTTTGATTGCCCAGTTGATAAAAACGGTAACCCCTATGCCCTTCCAATGCGTTTTGATTTCATGCAAAGCCTGAAAGTTTACTTTCAAAAGCATGGGAATGATCATAATCCAAATTAAAACTGCAACTGGGATATTGACCTGGAATATTTCAATACGTCCTATAGTTTTAAAAAACTCAGGAATGAAATGACCTAACGTTATTCCAAAAATAATACAGAGGAATACCCAAATACTGAGATATTTTTCAAAAAAACCTAAGTCAAAGTTGTTATTTGGGATGTCGAGAGTATCGGATTTTAATGTCATCCTTTTATTGACGTAGTATTCATTTAGCCTATCTACGAATTTTCTAGGCGAGAGTAGATTCAATATTATGAATCCATTGATTTTTTTGAAAAGGTTTTTTCAGTATAAGATTGATTCCTTCAACAATGTCTTGATGAGAGGAGTCGGCATCTTCTAATAGGATGGTTGAAATGTCGGGCGATAACATTGTCGCAGCCGAAAGAAAACTAACTCCATCCATGTACATTAAATCCTGGTTGGAAATTACGGCGGAAAATTTGTTTTCGTTTAGCAATATTCTAATTCCTTCTATACTGTCAGACGCTGTTCGGACATCGAAACCATTTTCCGTTAATTCATTTTGCATGGACAAACGAAAAAAAATATTAGGATCTACTAACAATATGCGAGGTTTAAAGCTATGAGGATGTCGGTGAATAATCATAGTAAAGAACCTTAGAAATTTTTCTTTTATTTAACAACAGGGTTGTTAGCTTTGTATTAGATCAGGGTTAGGAATTTTAATTTCTAAGGAAAAATAAAAAAACCACGCCAAAAAATTCCCGCTCGGGACACTCTGGCGTGGTTTTAATAAATAAAAACTTAGTCTAAATTATTCAGCGGCTACCGGCTCTTCAATCGCTTCAGGTTCTGAACATGTGATTTTGAAATCCTGATCAGGAGCTTCTTTTTCCGTCTCTTGCCTCCAACTTAATTCTATAGATAGCTTTTCTTTGTCGCCTTTTAAGGTAGCTTCAAGCTCTATTTCAATATTACCTGAAGGTTTTAACGTAACCAAATCGGTACTTTGTTGGATGCAAATTGTTCCTTCTTTCAAACCGTTAACTATTTCCTCTAAATGGGTGATTACTCGGTCTAAATCCATTTCGCCTTTTAAACTTACAGATTGCTTTGACATGAATGCCTCCTTTAAAAATGTTAATTAACGTTTAACGCTGAGATCGAATTTTGGTTGATATTTTTATTGCCGTCTTTTGAATTGATGATATTTGATATAGCGTCGGCAGCTTCATCAAAATCGACGCTGCCAGAAATCTCCAATATTGGAAATCCACTCAATTCAGAAACATAGCTTTCATCCGATAAGTTATCCTGAACGACTATTTCCTCAGGTTCGTAAAATAATCCGGGAGATTTCATAAAGGCTCCCAAAAGATCTCTACGGTCTGCAAAATCTACGAAATTTGTCTTTAAATTTTTATTGCTATGATCCCAATTTAACATAACGATTAAGTTCATGGGCGCCGCTAAGACAAATTTGTCTGGGCCAAAACATTCGTCGATGTATACGTCGTATTTATGTTCCAGATTCCAAAGTTCGGCCCCAGTTAATTCTCTAAACTTTTCACAATCCTCTTTAGGCATTACACCTTGCAGATCCGGGTTGTTTAAAGCGGTTCCTGGATTTATTCGAGGTAGTTTGGCCACGCCGATCATATTTATTGCAGAGTCCTCTTTTTTGAATAATAATCGGTCGTTACTTACAAATTTAGCCCCTCGACTCATTAGGTGTAACGCCAGGGTTGATTTACCCATTCCAGAAAATCCGGCCATGGAAATTCCAGCTCCTTGCCAAACAACTCCAGCGGCATGAGCCAGGAAGTAGTCCTGGTTTAATTTCCATTCCATAAATCGATTATTGATGAAATTGATAACTTGATTCGAATTTTGAATACAAGGACCAATAGCGATGTTATTACCTTTGCCAAACAGGAACAACATACCGGTTAGACGTTTTCTAACTAGACGTCCATCAGGGAGGTCGACAAATTCTTCTTTAATTTTGGTCTTTCCTGGATCGGGCTGTTTTACGGTTAAATCTAAGTCCCAATTTGGAATGTCTCCTTCAAATGAATGGATTGTGATATGAGGTTTGTTATTAGAGACATTAGAAATGAAAGGCTTGAAATAGTGTGCCAGGTCTTGCTTCAATTTTTCCGAATTTGTCAAACAATCGATTCGACAATCGCCAAAGATCAACTTTAATCGATGAGACGAAGTAAATTTGTTTTCAAGTTGTCGCCGGGCTTCCTGAATTGACTCAGGGCGTTTATTCATTTTTTAACCTTTTTAAAGTGTAATCTATTAATAAAGGCGCCGCATCGATTCCATGAGCTTCTTTCAAACCCCTGAAACCGCCAAAAGCAGACACCTCGAAAATTTTTGGCCCATCTGGTGTTTCGACTAAATCCACGCATGTAAAATCCAAATTAAAAAGAGATTGCGCTCGATGAGCTAAGTCGATAATTTCCTGAGATGGTTCAAAAGGTTCATATTTCCCGCCGGAATTGATGGTGGTGTTCCACGAGCCCTTCTTAGGGATCCGGGCATAGGTTGCCAAATATTCGTTGCCTAAAAAAACGATACCCAAATCTTTACCGGGAATTGGGACAATTTTTTGGATATAGATCATGCTATTTCCCTGAGCTTTGTAGGACTCCAGTTTTGGACGTATCCCATTAGAGGCCTCAACCACTTCCATGCCGCGCGCTTTAGAAGTATAAAGAGGTTTTAAAACGGCTTTGCCATAATGTTGTATCGCCTGGTAGGCTTCGTCTATGCTTTCCGTTAAAAATGTAGATGGAATGGGTATATTGCCTTTTTTAAGTTTGAGCGTGCATGTCATACGGTCTAGCAGACCCAGAATACTTTTTGGGGGCGAAAAAAATGGTATTCCTCCTTGAGAAAGAGAATCTAAAATTTCCAAACGGTTGATCAAGTCTGGGGAATATTGAGCTCCTATTTTTTTAATGATAAAGGCGTCAAAGGATCGAAGGTCTAAAGATCGCTGACCGATATAATCACTTTCAAGGTCAAATGAAACGTTGGCCATGTCTATTAAGTGACGGTTTCCTGTTTTTTGTTCGACGGCATCCGCTAGATGTTCCGACGACCAGCTTCCAGGAACCCCTATGATTCCAATTTTTTTCATATAATTGTTAAACCATAAAAATGTTAGATCATAAATAGGTTAATACTTTTGGAACCAAATTAAATTTTTCCCACGGTTGATTTTGGTGCGAAGCGACTTTTTCCATAAGATAGAGCGCTCTTTGTTGCATAGTTTCCGAAAAGCTTTCATCGAATTCGAAACGCGTCGATGTAAAAAAGGACCGTCCCAAACCTAATGCTAACCGGACCTCAAAAGTAGGATCTGAATTTTTTTTAGCGAATTTTTGGCCGAATTTAAAAAAATCTAAAGAAAGTTTATTCATCCGATCTCTAACTTCTGGCATAAAAATTGGCATTCGGAAAATAGAAACCAAAAAAACCGAAATGTCCTGAACATAGTCATGACGACCAGACCGATAGAGATCGATAAAATGAATTCGATGTTCTTGATCGTTATAAATGATATTGTCTAGGTTAAAATCACCATGAGACCATACCGAAAATGGAGCTTTTAATTTTTTTTCAATTTCGCCGCATTCGTCGACCAATTCTTCAAAAGAGTAGGTTACCAAACTTCCAATTTGTCGAGGTTTTAAATTAAATTTTGGATGGGCTTTATGAATATCAGAGGCCCTAGATTTCAATTGTTTAATAAAGTTTGCTGATATGGGAATTGGTTCTAGAGTTTGTGTCCAAATGTCCCAAAGAAGTTTTTGAAGCAATTCAACCGATTCGTTTAGACAACATCCTTTAGGGTCCAATAAAGATTTTTGAATGGTAGGACCTTGTAAAAACTCTAATAATATAGAGGCGTTTTTCCCGTTTTTCTGAAAACTAAAAATTTTGGGAGGCAGCCCAGGTCGAAGTGATTCCCATTTTTCGATGTTCTCTTTTTCTTTTTCAAGTTTGTTGGCTTTACCTTCTTTAAATATAACGGGCCGTTCATAGTTATTATCATTCCCATTCGCATTTTCTTTTTGAACCCGACTAATTTTACATCCTGATTTAGTGCCTAAGAAAGCTTCGATTTTCAGTTCTTCAAGCGAGCCCTTAACGTCTATGGCCTCAATGGAATCGTCCATGCCTTCGATATGCTGAATTTTGACTCGTTCTCCCACGATTGCAAAAATAATGGCTTCGCCAATATTTAATAAAGAATCTCCAATTCGTTCCAAATAACGCAAAATAAAAAGAGTTGTGACCAGGTTTTCTGTGTCGCTTCCTCCGCGTCGTAAATCGCTCATGATTTGTCTAAAATTTAAGCTAAAGAACTCGTCAAGTTTTGCTTCAGAACGGCAAATATTTAGGGCTAAATTTAGGTTTTTTGACTTAAAGGCTTTGTCTATTTGTTTTAAAGAACTTAAGATTTCTTTGAAAGCTTGATCGTAATTGAATCGGTGGATAAATTCGTGAGGTTCTAAGTATTCAGTTTGTCTAACGATATTGACGGCAAAGTCTGCAATGCGCTCCAGGTTGTTGCCAATAATGTATAGGGAACGCATAATATCCAGTTCGCGTTTGGTGAGTTTTTTCTTGATACTGCTATAAAAACTCTCTTTTTCAATGACGCTTTTTAAATTATCTATGTAGTCGTCCCGGGCGAGAATTTTGTCTATTGTTTTTGGGGTGGGTTTGTTCAAAACTTTTAGTGTTTCTTCAACTTGATTGGTAGTTTCCAATATAATCAGTTGAAGATTGTTGGCAATATCGCCCTTTAATATGGTTTTAACATCCGACATAATGTTTTAGCTTACTTGCCAGCTTTGATTTCTAACGGGTCAAGACTAAGGTCTTTTCCTTCCTTCCCCTCAGTCCAACTTACTTTAAGATTGATTTTTACTTTACGGTCTTTTCTTTTAGCGCTGACTCCCATTCGAAGTAACCCATTGGGTTCTAAAATAAACTTCTTCTGTTTAGTTCCAAAAAGAAGTTTTCCGTTTTGAAAGCCTTCAGTAAGAGCCTTCAAATACTTAATGATAAGCTCGGTATCTTGTATCGACTCATGTTTGAATTCGTCTTCTGAATCAGCCATAATCTGTTCTTTGCAAAAAAGTTTGAATATCAGGGATTGGTCTTCAAAAACATAGAAGTCCCTCTCTAACCCCATAGGGGTTTTAAAAAAGTCGTGAAATGTACTAATTCAACAGTGTTCTTTTAATTGAGCCGGGCTTTATACTCTTCAATAAGCTTCAAACGGTCCATATTGGCCAGGTTTAAACTTTTTCGAATGTGTAAATCCTCCCATGCCAACTGAACGCCAATTTGCCGGCTCGCTTTTTCTTTATTTTGAACTTCCGGATTTTTTACTTTTTCTCCCATGTGGCAATCGTCGCCCATGGAAATGATTAGTTTTCTTCGGCCGTTTCTGTTTTTATTATGATTGGCAACTACATTGATAAGAAAATCTGTGTATTGCCGTGATTGCGGATTCCAAACCTCGTAGCCATCAACATCGTATTCTGCCAATAAGATAGGCCAAAACTGTTCGGGATGTGGAATCAGGATCCCTCCTCCAAGCGATCGCGTTTCTTCAATAAAATCCTCGGCTCGATAAAAATATTCTGGGCTGAATTCTTTTTTTACGATTTTCTTAACCGTTCTAATAAATGATTGCGCGCGGTTGATCAACCGATCGTCAAACTGTAGACGCAATAAGTCGAAGTAATTAGCTAGAAGTTTATTTTTGATATGATCTATGGGCGTTGAAGTTTCATTTTTGTTAAAAAGTTTAAATAATTTTCGGGTTCCCCATTGAACAAATCGAATGATGTCGTCGTCGGCTGCCGTTGAGGTCGCGGCGGCTTGTAATCGGTTTTCGAATTTGGGATCTATGATCGAATCCATCAATTCAAATAATTGCGAGGATCGATAATTTCTAGTGTGATGACACATGGACCTGAGAACATCGGCGTTTTCAATTTTAGAATTCTCAAAATGTAAAAGAAATTGAACTTTCTTTTGAAATTGAGGCGCGTAGCAATCAACTTCAACCCCAGAGTACTCTCCGTCGTAGGAGAGAATTTCATTATGTTGGGTAGGAATAATTAATTCCTTTGTTTTGTTGGGAAAGGTTGCATTAACTCGTTGACGAATAATTTCCATGGGAACAAATTCAGGATGCCAGTGCAAAGCTGTGACCGTATCTTGTTTTGGGAATACTTGCGCCGGTTCCAAGATGCGTTCTGTTTGTTCCTGAGTTAGTTTTATCGTTACTAATTTTTCATATGCATTTTGGTCCCATTCCGTTATTTCTTCAGAAAGGTTGTCTAGGGTTGAAGAAGGCGTTGAAGAAATTGGTTGCTCAGAAGCTTCTTTGATGGTTTTTAACACCGGAGTTTCCGGATTTGATATTTTTTCGTTTGGTTGAATTTTTAAAACGGCATTAGACTGTGGCATGAGGCCTCCTTATCGGATTCTAAAAGAGAATCTTGGAAAATGGTGGGGAGTTGGATAAAACTATTTTTCAACTCAATGGCGGATGATTTTAGGAAAGAATGGGAATTTGTCATGATTTTTTTGGCATTCAAAGTTAAATTCTTTCTTGTAAAATATTATGATAGACAATGTTAATAATTTGAATAATTTTAATGAAAATCTAACAAACGAAGATTTGATTTTTGTTTGATCTTTATTAGACGTTAAAGCGTTTTCCTTCCAGTTTTTCTAACTTATTCCTAATCCACTAAATTCCTTTTTCGTTTTATCCTTAAATCAAATGTTGTAATGATTTTTATAAGGAATATTAATGCTTAAAACAATTAATCCGGATATTTTCCGAGAATCTGATATTCGAGGCGTAGTGGAATCCGATCTGACGCCTGAATTTGTAGAAAACATAGGGAAGGCGATCGGTACCATGCTTCGGCGGTCAGGAGGAAGAACGCTTACGTTGGGTCGTGATGTGAGGCCAAGTTCTGATATGATTCGCGAAATTTTGGCTAAAGGAATAATATCTACAGGCTGCCATATAATTGATGTTGGTATTGTGCCAACGCCAGTTTCATACTTTTCTCAACACCATTTTCAAACCGATGGCGGAGTTATGGTCACAGGGAGCCACAATCCATCGGAGTTTAATGGTTTCAAAATCTCAATTGGCCAAAATAGTATCTATGGAGATAAAATACGCGAATTATATCGTCAAATTCTTCAACAAGATTTTGTGTTGGGGAATGGGCAATTGGAAACTAGGGAAATTAAAGAAGCTTATATAAAAAATATATGCGAAAGAATTCAAATCTCGAAACCTATCAAATTGGTGGTGGATGGAGGCAATGGATGCTTTGGGTTGGTTGGCCCAGAGCTTTTATGGCGTTTAGGTTTAGAACCCAATGAGTTGTATTGCGAACCTGACGGAGAGTTTCCTAACCATCACCCAGATCCTACAACTGAAAAAAATTTAAAAGATTTACAAACCCGCGTTAAAGATGAAAGAGCCGATGTTGGGATTGGGTTTGATGGAGATGTGGATCGAATTGGCGCCATAGACGATCAAGGAAATATAGTTTGGGGAGATCATCTCCTCATCCTTTTTGCTCGTCACATTTTAAGCAAACATCCAGGGGCGACCATTATTGGAGAAGTAAAATGCTCTCAAAACTTATTTGACGATATTAAAGAAAAAGGGGGAGTGCCTGTTATGACCGCTGCCGGGCATTCTTTGATTAAGAATAAAATGCGAGAAACAGGAGCGCTTTTAGCTGGGGAAATGAGCGGGCATATTTTTTTCGCAGATGAATACTTTGGTTTTGACGACGCAATTTATGCCGCTTGTCGGTTACTTCAAATCTTAGATCAATCGGATAAAAAGTTGTCCGAACTATTAATTGATCTTCCTAAAACGTATTACACTCCAGAAATTCGCATCGATTGTCCCGATCAAGAAAAATTCCGTGTCGTGGAGGAAATGGCGAAATACTTCAAAAGTCGGTTTGAAGTAATCGATATTGATGGAATCAGGATCAATTACCCTGATGGATGGGCTCTCGTGAGAGCTTCCAATACCCAACCGGTATTGGTTTTAAGGTTTGAGGCTCTGTCCGAAGCTCGTTTGAAAGAATTTCAAGAGCTTGTAAACGACCAACTGGCCCAGTTCGATTGTATCGAGTCCATACAACTCAGCCAGACCATTTCCTAAGACGTTTGTCCATTTATATAGGAGATTTCGTCACATGAAATTTAAGTCCAGTTACCTGTTTTGGGTTGAATGGTATTTATTAATCGTCTTCTTTTTTATGGGATCGTTTTCTGCTCATGCTCGAGAAATCGTACGGGCAGAATTCACCTCCACTCCGATACCGGAACAAATCGAAGCGCTTGAAAGCCCCTATACAAGGTCGGCTATTCGAGTTTTTTATGACGATCAATCTTCTAAGGAAATCTTTTTAAATTATAAGGAGCTATTCCGTTCGGGAGATCGTATTGAGGAAAGCTATGCGGGAGCTGTTATTGATAGTAGGGGAAATACCATCACCGATTGGGGCTCGGCTCAACTTCCCTTTCGGATTCGTAAGGGCCCCATTTTTTCATCCGCCCCAGATGGAAATACTTTTCTCAGGATTCCCAAAAAAGTTTCTTCAGATTCCGGTTCTCTTTTCCTGGTAACACACTTCGAATTTCATAGTTGGGTAGAGAACGAAGATAAGAGTCTTCCTCCCTTTAAATCCAAATATTTTGCTCCGATGACAATAAACCTGACAACATTAGAGCAAGATACTAACAACGGACAGTTAACTGCGAAACATCTGCGAAATATTGACTCTAGTAATGTCCAAGGATTTTGGGTTCCCTGTGCTGCAAGCAGGACTCCCTGGAACACACATTTGGGATCTGAAGAAACCGAACCCAATGCCCGATGGTTTGAAAACAAGTCGCTTGAAAATATAAATTTATACCTGGGGACTCCAAAGAAAACCGTGAAAGAGGGAGGGGCTAATCCTTATCGATATGGTTTTCCCATAGAAATCCAAGTGGACTCGGAAGGAAAGACACAGGTTTTTAAACGATATGCGATGGGAAGAATCAGTTTGGAACTTGGAATCGTTATGCCCGATGAACGGACCGTTTATTTATCCGATGATGCAGTAGATGGGATTCGTCTCATGTTTATTGCCGACCGGAAAAAGGATTTGACCTCGGGAACATTGTATGCCGCAAAATGGTTTCAAACAAAAGCTTTTGGTGGAGGAGAAGCCGATTTGGGATGGATCAAATTAGGTCATACGGAAGAAGAAACGATTCGGGAATTTTTAAATCAGAGGATAACGTTTTCTGATATTTTTGATTGGAAGAAGAACAAATCTTTTATGGTTTCTCCCGCTTCTTCAGAAGGATTTCGTCCCATTTATGTCGATCAAGGATATACTCCAAAAATTGAAAATCCCCAAAAAAAGCCTTCAACCGATCTTTCTGTAAATGGGAAAGCCATGTTGCTTGAGAAACCATTACAGATCCTTCTAGATCCCAAAATAGAATACCTCAAAATAAAACCAGAAATGGAAACGGCCGCAGCGTTTCTGGAAACCCGTCGGTTCGCTGCATTACGGGGCGCTACAGCAGAATTCACAAAGCTGGAGGGACAAGCTTTCAATCGAAAAGATGGAAAATTATATACCGCTCTTTCCAAAGCTTATGAAGGTATGCTGGCAGGAAAAAATGAGGCACGTTTTCAGGATGACATACAGTTAACTGGAAATCTCGAAGATTTGGATTGTGGTCTGATATATGAAAGCGACCTGGGAGGAAATAGAGTAGATACCGAAGGAAACCCTATTCCCAGTGATTGGGTTGCTATCAACATGAAAGCTTTGTTAGTTGGAAAGGGGGACGGTAAAGGGTCTTGTGATTCAAATTTAATTGCAAACCCAGACGGTCTAGAATATTCGGATAGCCTTCGAACATTGTTCATTGGAGAAGACAGCAATAAAAAACACATGGCTGATTTTCTTTGGGCATATTCCATAGACTCCGGTCAATTATCACGCATCCTGGTTGCTCCTAGGGATTCTGAAGTTTCTGGGTTATTTTTGGTTGAAGATTTGAATGGGTTTGCCTATTTATTCAGTAATTTCCAGAGAGATATTTTTCCAGAAACATTTTGGGAAAAAATGACTCCAGGGATTGCTAATAAACACGTTGCGGAAAGAGATTTGAGAGGGATTGTAGGGTATCTGGGGCCCATTCCAATGGAAGCGAAATAAGCTTGATTAAATACGGTCTCTATGAAAAAAAATGATAGTTCCGAACCGGTCACTTTACTTCTTCCCATAAAAAGAAAAATCCCGATCCATAAGCTTTGAAATAGAAAAATCCATTCCGGACTCCAAAGGTTGACAATAGCAACTACAAGATCAACCACAAAAGACGCCTTGATCTGAATAACTTAAAGGATGCAGTGATTTTGCCCAAAGGTTAAAAAAGGAATGCCTGAGGCAAATATAGGTCATTTGCCTAGGTATATTGAACCCGTTTAACTAACTGGAGTTGACGGTGGGATATGAACTACAGCTTACTGATTAATAATCATTTGGTCGGGTAGGGAACCTTCCTTTATATTGATCGTCGGAACTGTAGCCAAATTGTAGCCAACAGGACCTTAATCCTCGTAAGTAACCGGACTCCCCATAATCCTCAGAATTTCCAGCAACCCTTGATTTTAAAGAAGAAACGAAGCTACAGGCATAAAATTAAGTGGTATTGAAATTCTCTTCCTTCGAACTCTCACGCCGGAAACAGGGGTTCGATTCCCCTTGGGGCTATCCTTTACAATTCATTTATTTATATCGTCTGGATTCTCTTCAATTGTCTCAATTCCAATTTCAATTAAAATATTGAAACAAAATGGTTTTTTCCTTTTTTAAATGAAGGAAATAATTCTATAAGTGCATACGGCCCCAAAGGCCGGATACAGAACAGTTTTCTCATAGTGCCGCATTTGGAAGTAATGATTCTTTTTACCTGAATATCTTGGTTTTTGAAGAAAAAATTTGTCTGTCTAAGTGAAAGAATGGTTTTAATGCCGTGGGCAAATTGTGGTCAAAGAATTTTATAACTTTGGAAGACAGATAAAGTAGGGAAGGAGGTTATCTTTTTTATTGGTTAGGGATGACTTCCAAGAATGAACTCGCCGACGGATGTTTCGGCATAGTAATCCAAACCGGCAATCCGCGCAAAGGCATCCGCATCGCCGCCGCCCAAAGCGCAGGAAGCGAGATCCATCGCAGTTGCAGCCAGGTACATCGTCTGGTATAAAACGCCTACATTTTTCAAAATTAACGAATAGGCTAACGATTCATATTTCCAATTGACGCGGTTGAATCGTGCGGAGACGGTGATCAAAATGTCCGGAAACGTCTCTCCTCCATAACTATTTTGAGCGTCTTTCAATAGACATTCCACTTCCGAATCCAATGGCCGGAGGAGATTTAATTGATGCTTCAAGGGATTGTAATGGTATAACCCCGGTTCCATCCCCTCGCAGCGGTGTATTATAGGATACAGTTCAAGCTCGTAACAGGCCCCGCCTCCGGGATAAGGACGGTTGGACGCTGGATAAAAAACGCCCTTTGATGGATCGGCATCCTGCAGGGATCTAACTCGGGCCACCCGATATAAAAACTCTCCTAAGCGCTTGCTGTCCAAAGGCGCATCCCCATAACTCCGAATCGATTGTCGATTTTCTAACACTTGGGCGAAAGAAGGATCATTTTTCATGAGGGATTCCAAATCAGGTTTATGCAAATCGATCCCGTCGTCATTCATCGCAGGTTTGACCGCAGGTCTGGGATCAATTGTATTCAAGAAACGGAACGTGCCTCCGAACCCATTATCATGTCTTCCTAATCGGCTTTTGGCATGAAACAGTAAATCGTGAAACTCCCATTGTTGGAGAGGTAAAGATTCTTTTACCGATTCGCCGTTCTGTACGTCTGCCAGTTCGATGGCCTTAGCGCTCAGGCAAAACGCGATCAGCGTTTCCAAAGTGTTCTCGGCAAATTCCGGGTTCAAGGTTTGCAGCTCTGCCAAAGTTTGCGGGCTTGCCAATTGATGGACGACTGCCGCCGCTTTCCAGTCATGAAGTTGGATTTTGGCATGTCCCAACGACGATTCTAAAACGGTTGTTTCTTGTTCAGAATGCAGGTAAGCGAATCGCGATAGAACGTATTTTGCGTCTGGATTTATGGTGGTTTTTAAAAAATTGAACTGAGGCGAACCAGGTTGCAAGGTCGCGATGCAACGACCATTCTGGTTTAAAGGATAACAAATTAAATTGAGTTTTCGGAATTGCTCCAAATTATAATAAAAGCGGGCAAGCGATCCTGAACCCTCTGCCTGAATATATAAATCGGCAAGGGTTTCTTCATCGGTTCCTTCTGCGCAAAGTATTTCGATGGCGGTTTTTAATCCAGGCTTTAGACTTTTGAACTTGAGAGGCCCTTTTGGGGTATTCAAGCAAAATCCATTGGTGGAATCTCCCGTCAAGGCAACCGGTTTCTTAAGCGCAATAAAAAAAATCATTTGGCGATACCTAGGCTGGCTAACGCGAACGCTGTTAAAGAAACATGGGGATTGGATTGAGTTCTTCTTCTGGAGTGGGATTCTCCAGCCAGCCCATTTTCACGGGCACGTCGTACAATCGGCCGGGAGCAAACCGTTCCCAAAAATGGCGCAGGCCGGGTACAATAACTTTGACCACGCTCAATCCAGTTTCCGCCCGGGTTTGGTCCAACACAAACATTTCCATTCCCAGGTTTTCGACAATGCGTTGACAAGTTCGCACGTCTTCTAGAAAATCATCGGTCGACAATAGCGAATAATCGGTCAACATACTATGTGTTTGATTTTCATCGGCCACCAGATAGGGTTGGTTGTCTAGAGTCGCATTCCCATACCAATGTACCATTTCATCGTCCATTTTAGAATGATCCGAATTCTCTTCAAAGCCTTTGGCGAAGTTCAAACTTTGATTCATTTCTGTTAAAGCGCGTTGCAGAGCGATCTTGGGATCGAAGTGCGATCCAAATCCCACAGTGATATTTTCGGTGTCGCCGATCATTTTCCGCGACAATCCCGCGAAAGTGGGAATCCTCAAATCGCTCGTCAGGTCCAGCGCCCAAATTTCCCGATCCAACGTTTTATAATAGTCGATCTGGTCTGCGAAATAAGGTTCCTCAAAACTCGCCAGATCCACTCCCGGTTTTTTTATCCGGTTGTACCACCACAACGCCACGGCATCGCGTTCTACCAGCTCGAAAAAACCCTGCAGGATCGCCTCTTCCAACGTGTTTCCCGAAGCGTTGCCATTGGAGTCTCCCCGACAGAAATCGGGTTCGTCCAGTTTCTTGGGATAGAAATATAAATAAGACGTTGGCAGGTATTTGCAATGCTTTCCCGAAAGAGACCAGACTGGAGTCCAAGAAATCACAGTATCATCATCTAATCTTTCAGTTACATAATTGAACCTTGATTCGCGGGCGTTCAATGTTTCCCTATTTTTATATTGCCTGTCGCTGAACTGCATGCAGTCATTAGGATGAATGGCCTGCTTGCCCAACGTGTTATAGCTCGATCGAGTTCGAAATACGTCCCCCTTAAACAGTCCGCTATATCGTTCGATAGCTTCGCACAAGGCGCTGACTTTGGCCTGGATTTCGGTTTTTCCTTTGCCGGCAGACATGCTCCGCAAGCCTAACTTGAGCATTTTTAAATTATCGGGAAGCATAGCCATGTTAGACCCCGAAATGTAAACCGGAACCTTTTCATCCGGGCTGATCGGTTCAAGGCATTGGACCACCCCGGTGATGGGGCTGACTAGATGCCGGTATTTTTTCAAGGTGGTTTCGGGGCTTACGGTTCGGTGTCCGCCATCGCTGGTGAATTTTTTTTTAACGCTTTGCAATTCTGGGGCCTGCGGCTTTGCGACTGGTTTGACTTCACCGCAAATAGAACAATCTGACAGTTTTTGGAATTTGTGGATCTGTGTTTTCAGGGTCGATAAGTTCAGCGTCGCCATTTGCGTTTCCGAAATGATAGTCGGGGTGTCGATGACGATTCGGGATACTTCCAAAGCGGCCAGGTTCCAGGCTATCTGTTGCGTTCCCGGGGTGGAAACTGGAGTGACGGGTAAGAAATCTGATTTTGAAGATAATCGGCGTACAAAACTGGAAACTTCCTGATTATCCCGGATACGCCGAGCCAAACATTCCCAGCACCCGTAGGTTCCCGGACGAAAAACCGGCCCGAACCACAATTCCAATCCAACCGGTTTCACCAAAATCCAGGGCCGACCGCTCTTGATTTGTTCCCTATTATATGTTTCCAATCCGGATTGCAGATAGTCGTCGGTGACGACCACTCCTAATTCCCCCGTGTCGTTCAAAGAAACGCCAAACGATTTCAAAGCGGCGTTCATGGGAGCCGATGCAACATCGCCAAAAGCGGTCAGAGATACTTCAGTTTTTTTTAATCGGTCAGCCGCCTGTTGCAAGTCTACATTCTGTGCCGACCAGAATGCCGCATGACCATTTTGAAAATGGTTTTTCGACTCGACGACGAATCCTTTTTGCTGGAGTAAGTTTAAAACGTAATAAACTTTGTTGGGCGGAACCTTCCCCGCAAGGGTCTTTACCAGGTCGTCGGTGGTTCGCCCGTCGATCAAGGGGCTTATTTGTTCATACAGTTTGCCTTCCAAAACATGTTGCCCCCGCTCATGCAAGAGAAACACGCCTTCTCCCGGAACGGGTTCGACTCGAAGATGAGGTTTGAAAATAGGACGCTCCAGGAAACTCATTCTTCCTCCGTAAAATCCCAGCTCCCTGCGGAGTTTTTATCCAATAGATACGCGCTTGATATCATTAATCCATATCCACGCAAGGTATACAGTGCGCTTTTTATGATTAATCGTTCCTGCCATTCGTTTAGCGGAAGTCGACCCATAAACTCAAGCAACTCCCGGCGGTGGTGAACGTCTGCCTCTGCATGCCCGCGATAGGTGCGGAACGCTTCCGTAGGGTAACCGGTCCTTTGCTCCAAATCTTTAACCTCATTCATATCCGATGCGTAATTTTCCAGGGCGAAGCAATAGCCCAATAGCGCCACTGGATGACAATGAAATATCCAATAATATTGCGGTCCCACAAAAGCCGCGATAGCTTTTGGCGGCAACGTTAGTATCGTCTCCTTCCGCGGAATCCCCAAAATCTCTAGGTCCTGGAGTACCCATTCATCGTGTCCGGTCTCTTCAATGATATGCTGGTCCCAGTAGTCGATCAATAGTTCGGCTACGGGATCTCCTTCCGCCGCCAATCGACGACACTCACTGCGGGCGACTTCCATCAATGGAACGCTGGCGCGTATCTGGTGATATATCGCCATCAGTTGTTTGGGGTAAAACTCGCGTAATTCATTATTTAGCTTGGACTCATCGCGAACCGATCTCTCTTTGGATAGCTGGTTTTTCTGTCGCAATGCAATGGGGTCCGTCTTTAATAAAAGGCGTTGACTGAATTTTAAATGCGATAGGATCTTTTCAGTTTCCCCGCCGAACAGCGCCCCAAAAGAGAATCGATTGGCGCTGGCAAAGGCCTTTGCCGCCAAGGTAGCGACGCTTTTGTTGGCGATCGTATTAGGCTTTTCCATGAACTTAAGCTTCCTTAACTTGAGAGAACATTTGGTTTTGTCAGGCTGCGCTCGCCCTTAATGGACTCATAAATTCTGTCGAAGGGACCGAGGTAAAGATAGGCACGAATTAAACGATCTGATCAACAAGAGTCGACCGTCTGAGCTTGTCTATACTTAACAATGTCACGGGATTGGTGCGCCATTAATTTATAATTGCTAACGGATATAGTGTCTAAATGAAACGCAGCTTTGGCTATGCCGCGCTCATCGATACGATATGTAGAAACTCAAGACCGGACCTCGTCGACGTTAAATATAACAATTATTGCTATACACCCATCGTTGTATGACAATTGTGAGGTTTATCAGAAAAAGTATCCTTCTCCTTTCTCTTCTTAGGTATTTTAAAAAAGTCCCAGAAGCCTCCGCCGCTGACTCCATCTAAAGCCTCGTCAGACAATTCATCAGACGGCTTAGGCGGTAAAACGAAGTGAAAGACCTTGTCCGTGTTTTCTACAACTTTAACTTCTATCCCCTCCGGGACATCGATTTCAAACTCCTTATAGATTTCTTTCGGGTTGGCGATCAATTTTCTCTTGAAATCTTCGTCAGCCCAAGCCTTGGCAACCAGTTGCCCCATCTTCTTTTCCATCTCTTCAGGTGTCATGACTTTCTCCAAGTTAAGGGGCAAAATTTTTGTTAGCACTATGCCGATATTGTGTTCATGAGTATAGTTGGTTTTGTGCGCAAAAGGGGAATTAATTTTTTATCGCAACACCTCCTTCGATAAACTCCGGGCGCCACCGCGGAGAACGCAGAGGAGGCATTGATACAGATGAGCAAAGCTTGTCATCTAAGGAACTAAAAAGTGGAGGTCGTGCTTGCCTTCGACAGGCTCAGGCCAGGCTCTCGCCTCAGCATGACAATATTTTGTTTTCTTCTTTTAGTTCCTTCATCAATTAACGGGTAAAGTTTGCCCCAATAAGGAACTAAAATAAGGATGTTGTTTGGGTGAAACATCACAATTAATAACTCAAAGGTCGGATAAGCTAAAACACACGAAACTGGGCTGCCGCCTGCGCTTTAGTCAGGCGGCCGGTTCTTTTTGGCTGAGACCAACAGAATCCCCCTGATACTTCGTCCAAATCGTCGTCGGACAATTCATCGGACGGCTTCGGTGGTAAAACAAAATGAAAGACCTTGTCCGTATTTTCGACAACCTTCACATCTACTCCATCCGGCATAACGAGTCCAAATTCTTTGCCGACTTCCTTCGGGTTGGCGAGCAATTGTTTCTTGAAATCTTCGTCAGCCCAAGCCTTGGCAATCAGTTGGCCCATCTTCTTTTCCATCTCTTCGGGTGTCATAAATATTCTCTACGTTAAGGGTTCGAAATACCGCGATCTATGGCGTTTTTCTGTTCATCATACTCTGTGTTTTTTTTCAATTTGTCGCAAAGACGTCCTTGGCAGGCTCAGAATAAACTTCGGACAAGTTTGAACTTCCTAAGGAAAAAGGAGTTTATTTTATTGAATCGAGGCGAGATCCTTCACCGATATTAAAATATCGGTGAAGGATGACAAGCCATGGTTTTCTGTGTAACCTTAGTTCCTTCATCAATTAACGGGCGAAACCTGTAGGTCTTACTAACTCTTTATCTCTAATACCTTTTTTAGTCTCTTAATAACGCATCCATGGAGGTGGAACGAAACCACACTGCAACGGTCCGCAACGCCCACCGCCTGATACGTCGTCCAAATCATCATCGCTTAATTCATCGGATGGCTTGGGAGGCAGAACAAAGTGAAACACTTTGTCGGTGTTTTCAAGAACCTTAACTTCAACTCCCTCCGGAGCGCCCAGGCCGTATTCCTTTCCGACCTCTTTTGGATTGGCGATCAATTGTTTCTTGAAATCTTCGTCGGCCCAGGCCTTAGCGATGAGTTGGCCCATTTTCTTTTCCATCTCTTCAGGTGTCATAACGTTCTCCCAATTTAAAGTTGAAAAGAATCGTTCCTTTGGCGTTATTGTGTTCATCAGTATAAACGATTTAATTTGCCTTTTGTTTTGAAAATAATTGATGAAATGTAAAGTTTTTCATTGGTTCAAGAAAGTTATTTGTCTTCCCTTTTTTTGAAACCATTGGCTTCTTAGTTCGTCAAAGCTATTGCTGAGTATTGTAGAAGGGGTTTTATTCAATCGAGGCGAGATTCTTCTAAAAAATTGAACCGCAGAGAGCGCAAAGGACGCAAAGGGAAGAATAAAAGCGAGATCCTTCGCTGAACCTAAAGGTTCACCTCGGGATGACGATTCAGAGGGACGGCAATGACCTAGAACACTTTTGCTCTGAGACAACTGGAAAAACTGTGAAGAAAAAGACAAACAATCAACTCTTACAAAACCAGTCCCCACCGCACGTCATTCAGAGGAGTAAGCTTTCCGCGACGAAGAATCCCGAAGTGCGCTTTTGAACTTAGCTTTCTTGCCTTCAATCTTTTCTTTGCGTCCTCTGCGTCTTTGCGGTTCCAGAATTGTTTACGGTTCAAGAATCCTATTCCAAAAGAGGGCTCATATAGCCAAAGTGGTCTATATTTCTCCAATTCTTCTACAAATCATTGTATTTTCACTATTTACTTGATTGTTTTGATGTTTTTGCCGATACATCAAGGGATTACCCTTATTTTGTTATTTTTAAAAGGATTACCTATATTTTTTTATTGGTTTCTATTATTAAAAGTATTTCTAGCGCCTGTTTATGCAAAGCAAAATATTTAGAGAAGTTTCTTTAAAGCGGCTGTCGTCGCCGGACCAACTGGACCAACAAATGAAGGTCACCCATCCCATGGGATGGCTGGCTTTATTTGCTTTGGGGATCATCATTCTTTTTGCCATTTTTTGGGGATTTATGGGAAGTATCGAATCTACTGTCAGTGGCAAAGGAATTTTAATTAAAACGGGAGGCGTTTTTGATATTTCTCCACATAGTCCCGGCAGAATAACCGATGTTTACGTAAATACCGACGACATCGTTCAAAAAGGAGCCATTGTGGCTCGTGTGAGTCAACCGGAATTAGTCGAACAAATAAAAAAGAAAAAAGAAGAACTTTTGGAACTGGAAGAACAACGTTTTCAGATTTCATCTTTCAGCGCCAAAGATCTGGAACTCCAATTGCTAAATATAAATAAGCAAGCAATAACGATCCAAAACGCGATAACCAATGCAGACGACCAAATGCAACTGAAGAGAGAGTTGTTTGATAAAAATAAAGAGAATCTGAAAATTTCCATAAAAAATAGCCAGGACAGCGCTCAAAGGCTTCAGGAAAAAATTGAAAGCGAAAAGAGGTTGTTATCTAAAGGCGTAATTTCTAAACAAAAAACCCAAAATACTATAGAAGAATTCAAAAATGTTTTGCTTCGGATAGAAGAGCTGAAAAGCGAGTTGAAACAAGGCTCGGTGAAATTAGAAAGAGAAATTGATGGTACCGAAGAAAAGATCGCTAATTTTAGAAATGAACTAGAAAAAAATAATATCAAAAAGAACCAACTCAAGAATAGCACAGAGGAAAAGGATTACTCCGGTCAGATCCAGCTGAACGAATTACGTAGACAAATCGAACTGCTCCAAAACGATTTGGAATATAAAACCCGAATTCACTCTCCTTTTACCGGAAAAATATTATCGGTGGGCGTGGATAAAGGCGATTTAGTCAGCCTGGGAGAAAGTATTTTCACGCTTGAGCGAACAGGAAAAGAAATTGGTTTAAAGGTAGCCGCATTCGTGCCGGCGGTGTTAGGGAAATCAATTCGTAGCGGTATGTTGGCGCAAATTTCTCCTTCGACTGTTAAGAAAGAAGAGTATGGAGCCATTATCGGGGTGGTGACGGATGTTTCCTCGTTCCCCGTCACGCCAAAACAAGCCCAGCGTATTCTCCACAACGATTCGCTGGTGCAAACGTTGACGCGCGAAGGCAACCCCATTGAAGTTACCGCTGAGATGGTCCCAGACCCCGAAACTTTCAGCGGTTTCAAATGGACTTCGCCCAAAGGACCTCCAAACCCAATTGTTTCCGGAACGATTTGCGAGATCACCATAACCGTTAAAAAACAGATCCCCATCAGTTTAGTGATCCCCCTATTAAAAAAGTTTTTTGGAGTTCAAGGGTCGTTATGGTAGACGAACGCCAAAAGAATTTTGAGTCGCCGACAAAGATGAACCCGTTTCAAAAGAATGGAGATGAAATTGAAAGCTGAAATAACTGAAAAGTTTTCAAAATTTAAGTCTGCCATTCGAGGTCTGTTCTCTTTTGAGGAGTCTAAGAAGACTGAATCGGATTCCGAAAACCAAGAGAAGACGGAAAAACCAAAAAAGTATAAACGAACAAAAACCCCGACCGTTTTACAAATGGAGGCTGTGGAATGCGGAGCGGCTTGCCTTGCAATGGTTCTATCCTACTTTGGAAGAATTGAAACTCTAGAAAAACTACGCGTTGAATGCGGCATCTCTCGCGATGGTAGTAAAGCCAGTAATATCGTGAAAGCGGCTCGACGTTTTGGCTTGGAAGCCAAAGGGTTTCGCAAGGAGCCCGACGCCTTACTAAATATCAAACCTCCAATGATTCTTTTTTGGAATTTTAACCATTTTGTGGTCTTCGAGGGTTTTAAAAAAGGATTCGGATACATTAACGATCCAGGGAGCGGTCCTAGAACTGTAACTCAAGAAGAACTTGACGAGGCTTTTACGGGAGTTGTTTTAACTTTTGAAAAGGGACCGGAGTTTAAAAAGGGAGGAGAGGATAAAAGTTTGTTTGCGGCTTTGGGCAAACGACTCGTTGGTTCTAAAGCCGCTTTGCTCTATGTGGTTTTGGCGGGATTGGCTCTGGTTCCAACTGGTTTATTGACGCCTACCTTTTCAAAAATTTTCGTTGACGATATTTTAGTGGGCGGTAAAAGCGACTGGCTACAACCGATGATAATGGCAATGGGTTTGATGGTTATCGTGACAGCCTTCATAACCTGGCTGCAACACAAATATCTTTTAAAATTTGAGACCAAGCTCTCTCTGAGTTCATCGAGTAAATTTTTTTGGCATGTTCTGCGGTTGCCCATTGAGTTTTTCTCTCAGCGTCATGCCGGTGAAATTGGATCGCGCGTTAGCGTTAATGCCGAGGTTGCCGATCTTTTGTCTGGGCAGTTATCCGTCAATTTCTTGAATTTAATCTTAATCGTTTTCTACGGAGCTTTGCTTTTTTACTATGATCCTGTGTTGACTTTAATAGGTACCGGCATTGCGTTGTTGAATATACTCGCCTTAAAGATAGTTTCGAAAAAACGAGAGCTCGGTAATCAAAAGCTGTTACAAGATCAAGGAAAATTAGTCGGGACATCCATGAATGGCCTTCAAACCATTGAATCCCTGAAGGCCAGCGGAGCTGAATCGGATTTTTTTGAAAAGTGGTCGGGTTTTCAAACTAAAGCGCTGAACGCTCAACAAGAGTTGGGAGTTCCAACCAATATCTTGAACGCCATTCCCTCTTTTTTGACCTCTATCAATACCATGGCAATATTGAGCATTGGCGCCTTGCGAGTCATGACAGGGCATTTGAGCATGGGAACGCTCATCGCTTTCCAGGCTTTAATGAAAAGTTTTATTGAACCGGTAACGGAAATAACCCAGTTGGGGGCAAAACTCCAGGAAGTCAAAGGGGATATGAATCGGTTAGACGATGTTCACAACTACCCTGTAGACATTCAAACAGAAGAAAAAGCCGATGAAGAAGAACTGACCCGTAAGTTTGGAAAATTAACCGGATACGTAGAATTGAAAAACATCACCTTTGGATATAGCCGGTTGGAAAAACCTTTGATTGAAGATTTTTCTCTGTCTCTTAAACCCGGAGACCGCGTCGCTCTGGTAGGCGGTTCTGGAAGCGGTAAGTCAACCGTCGCCAAAATTTTGGCCGGCCTTTATCTCCCATGGGAAGGCGAAATTCTTTTCGATAGAAAACCGCGCCAGGATATTCCGCGCGGTTTGATCAATAATTCTCTGGCGATGGTGGATCAGGATATTGCTCTGTTTTCAGGCGCCATCAAGGATAATTTAACGTTATGGAGCGAGGATATATCCCAGGAGACGTATGTCCAAGCGGCGAAGGATGCTTGTATTCATTACGACGTCGCCGAAAAACCGAACGGATATGATTATGATTTGTCAGAAGGGGGACAAAATTTCAGCGGCGGCCAGCGCCAACGACTGGAAATAGCACGCGCCTTGTCGGTCGATCCCTCCATCGTAATTTTCGACGAAGCAACCAGCGCTTTGGACCCAAAAATAGAAATGCTGGTTGATGGAAACATTCGCAGGCGGGGATGCACGTGCATCATTGTGGCTCATCGATTGAGCACCATTCGAGATTGCGACGAAATCATTGTTATGGAAAAAGGCAAAGTTGTTCAACGTGGAACTCACGACGAAATGAAAGACGTCGAAGGTCCTTACTATGATTTAATTCGGATCTAAAGGGTATACGGTTATCGTGGAATCAATAAATAAAATAAATAAAGATTCTCCTCTCTTCTCATTGTTATTAGAAGAAGGAAAAGAGTTAGAAATAGTCGGCAATAAACCCCTGTTTATTCTCGACCCGGAAAAGGTCTGGATTGTCCTCGAAGGCAAACTGGATCTGTTTTTGGTGCAGGCCTTTGGAGGTAAAGAAGAAGGACCGCGACGCTACTTAGAATGTTTATATTCTGGGGAAGCTATATTCGGAATGGAATTTGCCGGCGAAATTGAAAATCAATTGATAGCTAAAGGAATGCTGGGGGGAGCGAAGGTTCTTGAGATCAATCAATCGCGTTTGAAAGAATTGGCGACAGACCCAACCTATACTGAAGGAATAGCGGAATTAATGGATGGTTGGATTAGAACATTATCAAAAATGTTGCCGCAGACGTTACCGCCGGTACAAAGCCAATTGCTGGAACACGACAAAGCAACTTCATTAAAGACCCTTGAAACGGCCGTTCCCAAATCAGGCATCGTTTGGGTGAAACATGAAAAAGGCGAGTCTTTTTTTATAGGCAATGAAGATTTTCCCATCCAACAAGAATTTTATATCCCTATTTCCCGGTATACCTGGTTGCTTTCTCAGAAACCATCAGAACTATTTTCTATTAACACGCGACAATTTCTCATCGACGATTCGACTTGGGCCGGACTGCAAAAGTTTTTAGATTTTGTCCAAGGTCTTCTACTCATAAATTTGAGGAAAACCAATCGAGCTGAATACGCGCAATTAAAAGAAAGAACCGAATACAACGAAACTATTTTTGGCGACACGCTTACCGCAATTTCCTCCGTTCTACTTCCTAAAGGGGCTTCAATCGCGGATAGCGAAGGCGATTCTCTAATAAAGTCTTGCCAAATCATAGGAAATTCGATCGGCATCAAGATTGTAACCCCAGCAAAAATTGAGGGTGAAGTTCCCCGTAATCCTTTAGACAAGATTGCCGCGGCTTCAAGATTCCGCACCCGCAAAGTTGCGCTGGCGGGAGAATGGTGGAAAAGAGCTTCCGAACCCATGCTGGTCTGGATGAAAATTGGCGAAGAAGAACGGCCCATGGCTCTATTGCCGATCAGCTCACGGAAATATGAAATGGTCGATCCCGTTGAAAATACTCGACAGCGGGTGGATGAGGCGTTGGCTTTAAAATTAGAACCATTCGGGTTTTCATTTTATGTTCCTTTTCCGGATCGCGAAATCAATGTGAAAGATATAGTTCGCCTGGTTTTTCAGGCGACTAAAAAAGATCTTGGTATGGTGGCTTTGATGGGGCTGGCCGCTGGATTGCTTGGAGCTATCACCCCTATGATCACGGGAGCTATTTTCGATAAAACCATTCCCTCCGCCAATCAATTTCAACTCCTGCAATTCGCATTGGCATTGGGAGTGGGCGCCTTTGGAGCGTTAATGTTTGAAATTGCAAAAAACATGGCTTTATTGCGGGTTCAAGGGGTAGCCAATAATAAATTACAAGCGGCGATTTGGGATCGTCTACTCGGTTTGCCGGTAACTTTTTTCAAACAATTTTCAGCCGGAGATTTAGCCGCCCGAGCTAACAGCATCAATCAAATTCGAGAAATTCTTTCCGGGACGGTAATGATTACTCTACTTGGAGGGGTATTTTCGCTTTTTAATGTGGCCCTGCTTTTTTATTATCATTTTAAGCTGGCATTGGTAGCGATTGGTCTGGTCTTATTGGCCGTCATTTCCTCCGCGCTTTTTGGCTGGGTTATCTTGAAGCGGCAAAAAGAAATCATCGAAATGGAAGGCAAACTAGAAGGAATGGTTTTGGAATTTGTTTCTGGGATCACCAAATTCCGTATGTCGGGAACCGAAAAACGCGCTTTTTCCAAATGGGGAAGACAATATATCAAGCGAGAGAAAATCAATTTTCAAATTGGGCGTATAACTGCTTTTCAAAGTATTGTGGATTCCATTTTCCCGGTTTTGGCTTCGATGACCCTATTCGGTCTCATCGTTTTTTTTAACAAAGCCAACCTGGCTTCGGGAGGCAGTTCAATTTCTACGGGAATGTTTTTGGCTTTCAATGCGGCTTTCATACAATTTCTTACTGCCGCTCTGGCTATGGCGCAAACACTTATATCCGTGCTCAACGTGTTTCCTTTATATAAACGAGCCGAGCCGATTCTAAAAAGCTTGCCAGAATCGGATTCTTCAAAATCAGATCCAGGAACCATAAGAGGGGAAGTCGAAGTAAATCGATTATTTTTTCAATACAACCCGGACGATCCTATGATTCTCAAGGACGTTTCTTTTAAATTAAACCCGGGGGAGTTTGTGGCTGTGGTAGGGACTTCCGGTTCTGGCAAATCGACTCTGCTGCGTTTATTGCTGGGTTTCGAAACCCCGACTGCCGGCGGCGTTTACTTTGATGGAAAAGATTTAGCGAGCGTCGATATCCGTTCCATTCGAAAACAAATCGGCGTGGTCCTTCAAAACGGTCAATTAATGGATGGAGATATTTTCACCAATATCATCGGCTCCTCCTTGTTGACTCTGGACGACGCCTGGGAAGCGGCCAACATGTCTGGTTTGGCGGACGATATTAAGGATATGCCGATGGGGATGCATACCGTGATTTCTGGCAGCGGGGGACTTTCTGGAGGACAAAAGCAACGCATGTTAATCGCGCGGGCCATTGTGAGAAAACCGCGTATTTTATTTTTTGACGAGGCGACCAGCGCATTGGATAACCGAACACAGGCCATTGTCAGCGAAAGTCTGGATAAACTAGACGCCACACGGGTGGTCATCGCGCATCGTCTCAGTACCATCATTAATGCGGATCGTATTATTGTTCTGGATAAAGGCACGATTGCTCAAATGGGAACCTATGCAGAACTTATCGAACAAGAAGGCCTTTTTGCAGAAATGGCAACGCGCCAGTTGGTTTAACTGAAGAGCCTATGAAAACATTTTTTAAAACTTTTGCCTTAATTCTTGTCGGGATACTTTTCCTGACTTCTTGCGACGACATCGGAAAAATAAAAGAACAACGCGCCAAGATTGCCGCCGCTTCGACAGGCGATATTTTAATCGGACTAATTCTGGATATTTCGGAATCTAAAAGTCCTGCGCTGTTGTTAGAGGGAATTAATATGGCCATCGAAGAAATCAATGAAGCGGGAGGCGTGTTAGGTCGGCAATTGAAAATTGTTTTGCGCTATGACGACGGTTCTGTGCAAGAAGGAAAACTCGCCGCCAAGGAATATGCGGATAACCTCGATATGGTCGCCGTCATAGGCTATCTGTATCCCGAAACAGCAATGGCTACTTTAATCCTTTACGAATTTTATGGATTGCCGTTTATTTCTCCTAACGCGACCAGCTCCGAAGTAACAGGGAAAGGATTTAAATATATCATCGCCAGCATCCCTTCGGACGAAGAGTTCGGCAGGCATTTGGCGCAATATGCGCATGGCAAAGGGTATGAATCTATTTTGATTTTAAATGCAGATAATATTCAGGGCAGAGGCTTGGCCAACACGTTTCAAAACACGGCAGAATCTTTAGATATTTTCATCGTCGACCGAAAATCCTACGATAATGAAGACAACCTCAAAGTCATTCGAAAAATATTGAATAACTGGAAAAGAAATTTTGAATTCGACGCAATTTTCCTGTCGGGAGCCGCTCCTCGCGCCGCAGAAATCATTAAGGAAATTCGCGATTTAGATATAACCGTTCCCGTCATAGGAGGGATTGGATTGGATTCTAACTCCCTGGTCGAAATAGCGGGACCTCTGGCCGATGGAACCACTTTTACTTCCCAATATTATCGAGCCGATCCAAATCCGATTGTGCAGAAGTTTGTAAATACCTTTAAAGAAATGAATGGTGTATTCCCCGATATTAATGCGGCGGAAGGATACGACTCGGTCAAAATGCTGGCCCATGCCATGCAGATGTCTGGCACCACAGAGCCGATGCCGGTTCTTGAAGCGCTTCGATCTATTGAGAACTGGGAGGGAGTAACAGGGCCGCATTCTATTGATTCATCTGGAAGGAATCAAGGAGGGCGTATCATTCTTAAAACAGTGGTCGATGGCCAAATTAAACTTGTGGAATAAGAGAAGGTTATTTTCTCCAGAGTTAAATCATTAGAAGCCTCGCATGTTTCACCTGACATAGTGTTTTTTTTAAAAAAACAAAACATCAAGTCAATCGTCTATACTGATGAATACAAAAGCGCCATATTTAGCGGTTCTAACCGTGGAGAATCTTTATGACACCCGAAGAAACGCAAAAGAAGATGGGGCAATTGATTGCCAAGGCTTGGGCTGACGAAGATTTCAAGAAACAATTGATAGCCAACCCGAAAGAAGTGGGCAAGGAGTTTGGTTTGGAGGCTCCCGAGAATGTGGAAGTTAAAGTTGTAGAAAATACTGACAAGGTCTTTCACTTTGTTTTACCGAAGAAGAAATCTGATGAATTGTCTGAAGAGGATTTAGATAGAGTTTCAGGCGGACAAATTAATACGTTTCCTGAGAGCTGGGGCTGGGGGGATAATTAGTTTTTGTTTCTTTTTTTATGATGTTTTTTGATTAGGGCCATCTGGGCGCGTGTAGATCCTTTCCCGGTCCGCCATTGCATTTCCAGCACAATTTATTTCTTTTATGTTTTCAATAGTGAGGAGGGTAGATACCGTTTTGAGTATCGACAAGAAAAATAGAAAAACAAGGACCATGGCATCTTCAAATTTTTCTGGCCTACCTCCAATCCTCGGCCTTGTTTTTCCCCAAACGTAGTCCATATTTGCCTTTCTAAAGCCTATTTGCCGTTTCGGCAGTCTCTTTAAGATTTATAGCCGCTAGATAACATAAAATCATCATAAATTATTAAGTAATTTATCTTAAATTGCCGTTAAGTTATATAAAAATTGCTTTGCTAACCCCTTTAAACACAAGTGTTTTGTTCGCAAAACTGATGTTTTGTCAGACTTCATTGCGGAGTCAAACGGTTCTATAAATCTGGATTTGTAAATGGAAATAAATAATACTCCCTATAGAGCCTCTAAAAAAAAGGCCACCCCAGTTGGGAGCTTTTTATTCATAGTATTGATCGGCTGTTTTTATTCCAATGATGTTTGGGCTGTCGAACTCGGGAACAAACTTAAATCGGGGAATAGCTTTTACAAAAAGTTATCTCTTCCCAAAAGAGATGAGATTTCGATTTTAGACTGTCGTACGGTGAAAGTGGGTTTGGGCATCGACCAACGCCGCGTTTCAGTTTCCGTCGAAGAAGCCATAAAAAGTATACCCTGCGTCGATCCAAACGCTATGCCTGCGAAAGCGTTTGTTCAAAGTCGGCCGATATTCAGACAAAAAAATGGTTATTATACTTCGGATAAAGAAGGTCGGTTAGATGTTGAGTTTATTGCTGAAGACATTCGAACTTATGGGCCGATCCAGATTCAGATCGAAAATCAAATACGAAGAGTAACCAAGAGCCCGATACAGGAAGTTCAATCCTCGGGCAAAACCGCGTCTAAGCAGACCTTCCGCGTCGATGCAACTGAGAAATCGGTAACGCGGTCTCAGGAGTTGTTTGAACGTTTGCCAAAAAAAAGGCCGCTTCCCACATTCGAGCAAGAGATGCCACCCATAGGTCAAAGCGGACAATATCCCTTTATAGATAATGGCGAAACCGCAAAGGACTCGAAAAAGAAATTTAGAAATAAAAAAAATATCCTTCCGTTGTATTTGAACAAAGCTTTGCTCGTTACGCTAAAAAATAATATCGATATTGATGTCCAAAAATATTTTCCGAGGATCAACGAACAAGCCATTGTTACAAATGACGGAGAATTTGACCCGGTTCTTTCGGGCGAAGTTTCTGCGGATGAGAATGCGACGGCATCGGCATTTACCGCAACGAAAAACCGAACCGATAATCAAGCGTGGAGTTTAAAGGCGAGCCAAACGCTTTATCCAGGAACAAACTATGTAGTCGATTTTAACAATCGACGAACGAATGACAGCCTCGGTTCTCTATTGGACCCTTCAATTGCATCCGATCTAAGTTTAACGGTGACTCAACCGCTGTTGAGAAATTTTGGGACCGATGTCAACAAAACCCAAATTTATATCGCCAGCAACAACAAGAAAATTTCGGATTATGATTTTACAAACCGGGTGATCGACATTTTGTCGCAAACGGAAATCGCTTACTTAGATTTGGTTCGTAACATTCAAAATTATCGAGTGACCGCAAGGTCTCTGCAACTGGCAAAAGACCTATTGGTTAAAGCCGGTTTGCAAATTGACGAAGGAGCCCTCCCAGCTGTGGAAAGACTTCAACCGATGTCGGATATCGCGGTGAGAACGCAACAACTCATCAATTCCCGAAATTTCATCAAAGATTTTGAAGATACTTTAAAAAATGTCATGAATTTAGACCTAACCGGTGTCGACGGTCAAAAATCGATTCTTCCACTAGACGCGCCGCAAGTTCCCACGCAGTGGAAGATGACACAAGCGGAAGCCCTAAAAATTGCTTTTGCAATGCGGCCCGACTACTTGGCGCAAAAAAAGGAATTGGAAAATAGAAAAATTCAGGTGAAATTCAACGAAAATCAAATTTATCCCACAGTGGATTTATTTGGCAGTATGGGCCTTAATGGATTGGCCGGCAACGCGACGACTGGGGAAACGGCGTTTGACGGCAATTATTTCGACACGCTTGGAGAAGTCACCGACGCCGATACGTATTCCTGGAAAGTGGGCGTACAATTGCGGTATCGCCTGGGAAACCGCATTAGAAAAAGCCGATTGAACAGCTCCCGCTTGGAAGTCGAGCGATTTTTAAAAAGCGTGAAAAGTCTGGAACGGCGGATCATTGTCGAAGTCCGACAGGCTCTTCGCCAGGTCGTAACGGATATTGATCGGGTGCAGGCATCCCGAATGGCCCGCGAGTTAGCCGAAGAAAAATTAAAAGCCGAGGAGGAAAAATTTGAGGCAGGGATCTCTACCAGTTTCACCGTACTCCGATTTCAACAAGATTTGCTGCGCGACCAAACCACCGAAATCCAGGCGGTGGTGGATTACAATCAATCCCTCGTCCGCCTACGCCAATCCTTAGGCAACACCTTGGAGCATCACAAAATCCAGTTGGCCAATCAGGAAGGATACTGATAGTTTTTCCATCCACTCCAGACAAAGGGCTCTATAGCGTTATCAATTAAACCTAAAAATTTGCCTACGGTTTGTCCATAGAAAAATTGATAAAAAAGTGAGGGAGGCTTTCTCTATGGTTCAATTAACGTCTATAAAGTCAATAGCCTATGAAGCCCCATTATAGTTTTCCTCCGGCTTCTCACGCCGGTAACCACACCAGTGTGACGAGTTTCGATTCCCCTTGGGGCTATCCTTTACAATTAATTATTTAAGGGGTCCAAATTTCTGTTTGTAGATTTCATTCCATTTTTCTTGAAAAGCGGAAAACTAAAATTTCTTATGCGGAAATTATCGATTTTAAAGTCAGGTAGTTTATATAAATGAGAGGAAAATGTAGATAGTCAAAACGATATTAAAACTAAGAATTTTGAATCGGCAGCGAAATCTAGCGGCTTTCTTTAGAAGTTTTGTCCTCAACTTAGGGGTAAGTATTTTACTGCCAGGAAGGCTGCTACACCCAACCATATATTGCGTTGCAATGATTGTGTGTGTTGGAAAAATTTCCAATCTTCGTTAACTTTATCGAATAAGAATTGGTATTCTAACCAAAGCCAAAAAGGAGGCCCCATAAGCCATCCGCCTAAAATAACGGCATGGGGACACCCGTTGAAATGAGAATGTACTGTATACAGTAATCCGACTACCCAAATTGCTGGACTGACTATGGAGCGTATTTTTACTTTGGTCCAGTTGGAATGGTTATTGTATTCGTTCATTTTTGTATTCTCTTTTTAGGTTTGATGCATCACTCAAGTTTATTTTTCGAAATCCATTTTAGTTAAGCCAATACTCTCAATTATTAAAATGAAGAAGGTTTAAAAAGAATTCAATTCAAGGAAATTGGTGGATACATCTCAAATATTCCATTTATATTGAATAATTTTGGTTCTAATTCTATTTTTTTATTTTCGTTAGTCAAATAAGCCATATCGATCATATAAGGGTCAGTTATATACTCGGATCCTTTTTCAACAAACTGTCTCATTTTTTTTAAATAAATTATATTACCTGTATTGAAATATAAAGAACGTGAAACGGCAATAGCATGTGTATAAAAAACTGAAAAATAGTATTTCCTTGATTTTTTAAAATCTTCCATGAACCATTTTTTATATTTCACTCCGTTTTTTTTAGCGAAAGTGTATCTAAGTTGGGGTAATTTATTAGAACTATCGGGCAGGCCTTTTTTATTATACCCATAAGTATTCCAATCTGTAACCTGGCTACCATCGGTTAAAATGGTTGGGGTTTCTATGATTTCTATGCCTTTTTCTAAATAATTTAACGCCACATCCAAGTTATTTAAATTTGCGAGCGCTAAATGAAAATAAATTCTGTCTAGGTTAAAACCATATTTGACTGCAACTTGATAATAAGATTTAGCCATTTCTAATTTCTTATGAGAGTGAAGAATACTTCCCTTGACAAGTGACCAAAAAGGCGTGGTAAATTGATTATCTTCGCTTACCTTAGTTGTTTTTGGAATTTCCATTTCTCCGTAGTATAAATAAAGACCATGAACCTTCATTACAACTCTCGGTGAATAGGTCCCAGGAAAATAAAATGGAACCAACTTATCATCATCCAATGGTTTCCTTAATATCAACCAAACCCCCACTTTTCCATTCCTTAAAGGTAAAAGCTCTAGGCTATGCTTAGCCGCAAATTCCCTTAAGTAAAAATCATAATTCACCAGATTAAGAGCGTCTCCGACCTCAGCTCGTAATTCACTGAAACTGGTGACATTGATTATGATGTCATTCTCTTTGAGATGCTCTCTTAAATAATCGCGAAACTCCCGGATTCCTCTCGTAAGGTATTGCTTATCTATAATCGTTTCTTTAAATAAAAAACCGGGTTGGATAATCCAAGAAAAAAACACAAAGACAGCAAGATATAAACTTCCATCTTTAAGTAAAGAGGAGGAAATCTTTTTGGTCAATAAATTAAAAAGATGGATAAAACCACAGGCAACGGCAGTCAAATAAAAAGGCAGCACAAATGCCATATACCGTCCAACAGCTATTTTTAAAAAAAAGACAAATAGAATAGTAGGAGTGGAAAATAAAATAATAAAACACCCAAAGATCTCCTTGTTTCTATGATAGAGAACCCATAACCCTAAAACAAAAAAACAAAAATAAGACCAATGCGCAAAGGGAGTTCCCTGAGCTCTACCCCCATCAAAATATAAAAAGTTAATTTGTAAATATACTTGATCAAATAACCTTAAGAAGGTTGATAGAATCGAGGGTACATGCGTAAAGGTAATATCGTTACTAATCCCTCCATAATCCTTATTTAAAAATATGACATTAAATACTTGCTCTATCAGATTGATTCCCCTGAAGCCATACATAAGAAGAATCGCACCGATTGAAAGCAAAAACGCTACTACAAAGTGTTTTACTTTTTTTTTAACTTCCTCAGTAAGAAAACCTGCTTCCGATGTTTGTAACCATAAAATGAAAACGGCAATTAACAACACTTCGGGAATAAAAAGTCCCGCAAGAAGAACATTGGTAACGTTTAAAAAATTCCATATGCCAAAGCAAATCCAATTGAATAACTTATCTTCATGTAATCCTTTATATAGAAAAGAAAATGTCATGAAGGAACCAAACATATAAAAATCTCCATAATAAGGAGATACGGTTGTAAATATAGAATAATGAGACATTCCAAATAAAAATAGTCCGATAACAGCTTCATGACGTCCAATTTTTTGTGAAATAAACCTATATACAAAAAACATAGTTAAAAATGAAACGGCAACCGGAAAGGCTCTAAAAGTAAATACATTAATCCCGAAGTAGTGAAACAATAAGTTGGAAAAGGCATTTCGATAGATCTGGATTAGTCTATGGTAGTCTGAGAAAAATATATCGATAAAGCCATATTTTAAAATGCCGTTTAAATCCCAGTCTAAATGGAATTGATAAATGGGGGCATGTAAAGCTTTAAACCGTAAATAAACGACTAAACCAATAAAAATAAACAAATAAATAAAATTTAGAGCATTTCTTTTTTCCAACGTCATCAACCTTTTAAAATGTTCGATCATTTTAGTTCTAAAATATTAAATTTATTTTCCGCTATTATTTCCAATCGCTATTTTTACGCTCAAACGGCATCAAAACTTTCCCGTCAGGATTCCGGAAAAGGGTTTGAAATATTCGCAACGTGTCCATCAAATCCCTTTTTGCTGTACTTTTGAATCCTCATTTCCGACGCGTCAATTCCTACGACTTCATGACTTAAAGTTTTATATACTCAGAGTTAACCTCTGTGGCGCAGCCGATATCCAAAGCTTTACTCGAAGACTCTAACAAAAAAAACGAGAGCCTCTCTCTTATAAGGTCTAAATATCTCCTTGTTTTCAGAATAAAACTTATTGTGAAAATCGGTTTGCAACGTCACAATTAAGAATCCTTTCTGAGGTGATATTTCAAAATCGAAAGGTCTTTTAGGTTCCTAAATATTTTTTGAAAATAAGTATTTCTTTTACCTCTAATTTCATAAGCTTCAACAGGATCTTCCACAATCTCAATCCCTGCATATTGAGCTCTTAAAACCATTTCAGTGTCAAATACGCCTCTGCCCATTTTGCACTGGTGAACAAAATCGATGATGTTTGATTTAAAAAAGGTTTTAAGACCATGAGTGTCGGTCCCTTTAAAATTGAAAAATAACCTTAACGTAAGGTTCAAACCAAAGGTTAATATTTGCCTTTGAATAGGGCGGCGATCCCACCCTCTACGATTCCTGGAACCAATGACAAAAATGGTTCCCTCAGATAATCGTTTCAATGATTGTTCAAAAAAATCAGGATCAAAAAAATCGATTTGGCAAATATGAATGATATCTCCCGAGGAGCAAAGAATACCTTCCCTCATCGCCTTTCCATAATCTGGGGTATTAAAAATTATGGGTTTTACTTTTTCTGAAGTTTCACTGTATTTCAATAATAACGATTGTGTTTGGTCTTTACTGCCGTTTTCAACCACTAAGATTTCGTAATTGGATATTATGCGGCTAACGTTTTCGACAATAAAATCCAGCTGAGGCGCAAGAACCTCTTCTTCATTGTAGGCGGGAATTACAATTGAAACTTTAGGAATTGTTTCCATGTCTACTTAAAAACCAATCGATCGTTTTTTCAATGCCATCTTCAAATTGGATTTTAGGTTGGTAAGAAAGCAGGTCTTTTACTTTTGAAATATCAGCGTAGTTGAATTTAACTTCGCCTTTATTAAACCCTAGATATTTACGTTTAACATTTTTCCCCAACTTTGTTTCGAGAAGATCGATCAAATCATTAAGCGGGGTCTCCACTCCAGAGGCTACTTGAAATACATTGAATTTATAATCGCTTTCGAATATTTCAATAAAAAGCTCGCATAAATTCTCAACATAAAGATAATCCCGCGTTTGACTCCCATCTCCATAAATCTCTATCTCTTCGCCATTCAATATTTTTTTAATGAATTTTGCCACTACCGATGTTTTGTGCCATGAGTACGGACCATAAACGTTGGAAAACCTTAACGCTGTGCAAGACATATCGCTGATTTCGGAAAAAACTCTACAATAAGATTCGCCGACTAATTTAGAGGCTCCGTAAGGAGAAATCGGGGTTTGAAGCATTTTCTCATGGATAGGGGGGATTTGACCGCCAAGGACCGCTCCAGTAGAAGCAAATACAAAATGCTTTACGCCTTTTTTCGCGCAGGCTTCTAATAAATAAAAAGTCGTAACTGCATTTTCTTCAAAATTGAAACTTGGATTTGTAACCGATTCAAGAACGTACGTGTGTGCCGCTAAATGAATTACAAAATCTTTTTCTTCAAGAATATCCTGCAAAAACGCTCTATCTTTTAAATCCCCTTGGTGAACGCTTATATTTTCGTGATTCTTTAAACGCTCAATATTGTCTTTTATTAAAAAACTGTCCAGAATAAAAATTTTGTTTTTTTTTTCTGCGGCAAGCCGGAGCGCCAAATTAGCGCCAATAAAACCAGCGCCTCCGGTGATTAAAATAGTTGCCAAAGTTTTATCATCTCCAGTTAACTTTAGGGTATATGGTATCTGAATTAATTCGATCTTTATACTTGGAAATGATTTCTAAAATATGATCAATTAAAGATTCTGATAGTAAATTTGGCTCTAACCCTAATTTTAAAAATTTGTCATTCTTTGCGTTAAAATAGTGACTTTCTTTTTCAAATCGAGGATTCTTGATGTTTTGAACCTCTACATCGAACCCCATCTTTTTACCTTCTTTTTGAACTAATTCCGCCAGCTCCTTCACGCTAAATTGCTCCGTGAATTGATTGAAAACTCGATACCCACCTTGTGTTTCAGGATTCTCCAAAGCAATCCGAATACATTCCATCGTATCTTTAATATTTAGAAATCCTCGAGTCTGACCGCCTTCCCCATATACCGTTAAAGGAGTCCCACACACCGCTTCTACGCAAAACCGGTTGAGACAAGTCCCCCAAATACCATCATAATCAAAACGAGTGACTAAACGATCGTCAATTTTCATTTCATCCGTTTCCCATCCATAAACGACGCCTTGATTCAAATCGGTCGACTTTAAACCCCACACCTTACAACAAAACATGATGTTGTGGCTGTCGTGAACTTTGGATAAATGATAAAAAGACCCTGGATCTTTGGGAAAAGGCAAAGTATCCTTTCGGCCTTTACTTTCAATTTCAATAAAACCTTCCTCAATATCTATGTTCGGCGTTCCATATTCGCCCATCGTGCCAAGCTTTACTAAATGGCTGTCGGGTACAAAATCCTTCATGCAATACAATATATTCAACGTTCCTACAATATTGTTCGTCTGAGTGAATACGGCATGATCGCGATCTATCATCGAATAAGGAGCGCAACGTTGTTCGCCTAAATGAACGATCCCCTCCGGTTGAAACTCCTTAAAAATACGGGACATAAACGAATAATCACAGATATCGCCATAATCAAACGAAATCGACTTACCCGTTTTTTCTTTCCAAACTTGAATCCGCTCGTAAAGTGAAATTATCGGCGTTAAACTGTTAGTTCCTAACTCGTCGTCAAACGACCTTCTAACGAAATTATCAACAATCTTTACATCGTAACCCAAATTAGATAAATACATGGAAAGCGGCCAGCCAGTATAGCCGTCGCCTCCAAGGACAAGTACTTTCATATTACCTTTTTAAATGGAAAGTTTAATTTGAAATGAAAATGGATTAGATAAATAGAACTTCGATAGGAATTTATACTTAGAAAAAAACTGCGGTTTCTTCTTCCATAAACATTTATTCTTTTAAGATTCTTTTGACTAAAAATGAAAGAACGTACCTTCAATAAACTCCCTCACAAAAACTGTATGCGCTACATTTGAAAAAAAATAAATTTAGTTATTTATGGATATCAGATTGGTAAATATAATAAATTTTGCTTTGGTTGTATTTATGTAATGAGTTTATGCAGCAGTGAAAGGAATTTTATTTAACGAATTTTGACACCTGTCTTGTTATTAATTTCCCCAAAAAAACCTCTCATTTAGAAGAATGTATAGGGCTTAATATTTCCTTAACTTTAAATTTTTGCCACCACCTTAACAGCGTTATCAAAGTGCGAAATTAGTTGTGACTGGTGTGCCTACTGACCATTGATGTGTATAACATAAAAACGTTATTTTTTAAATACCTTAACGGCAAAAAGGTGGTATGTCTTAACCGATATTGGAACGCTAGAAGACAATTAAACTTCAGAAAAAGGTGAATCAGTAGAATTAAAAATTGTGTTTTCTAAAAATGAATTATAGAACCAACATCCAAATTATCTCTAAGTCCCGCAGAACGTCCGGTAGGGTTTGCCCATAACCGGAGCTGGTTCGGCATAGGCTTCGTTTCCCGATACTTCGTCGAAGGGGTGGCTCAAAACGGCCAGCAATTTTGAAAAAGGCATCATGTCTTTCTGATCGACTGCCGCGGCCAGGGCTTCTTCGACCTTATGGTTTCGGGGGATATAGATAGGATTGACCCGATCCATCGCCTGCGCTCCAGTCTCCGTTGGAATTCCATCCTGCTCTAGGCGCTTCCGCCAGCGTTGTTCCCAGACGTCAAAGGCTTCCGGTTCTTTGAACAGGTTTCGTACCGCGTTGCCGTCGCCGCGTAAGGTTTGGGAGAGACGACGGAAGACAAGAGTGAAATCGGCATGTTCCTCTTCCATCAACATTAACAAGTCGTTGATCAGTTTCTTATCGAGAGGATCTTCTGTCGACAAACCAATCTTGGATCGCATTCCTGCCAGCCAGTAAGTCTCATATAACGGTTGAATACGATGGATTTTTTCGGTCAATAATTCGATGGCCCGGTCTTTGTCGGGATCAACAAACCGGATCAGTGTTTCCGCCAATCGGGTCAGGTTCCAGGGCAGGATTTCAGGTTGGTTAGCAAATGCGTAGCGGCCTTGGCGGTCGATTGCGCTGAACACTGTGCCCCGCGCATAGTGGTCCATAAAGGCGCAGGGTCCGTAATCTATTGTTTCGCCTGATATTGTCATGTTGTCGGTGTTCATCACCCCGTGGATGAAACCGATATTCATCCAGCGCGCCACTAGGGCGGTCTGGGTATCGGCGACAGCCTCGAAGAATGCTAGATAAGGGTTTTCTGCATCGGCTATGTCGGGATAGTGGCGCGCAATGGCATAATCAGCGAGCGCTCGGACTTTATCTTCGTCGCCTCGTGTGGCTCCAAACTGAAAAGTCCCGACGCGGATATGGCTAGCCGCAACCCGAGTGAGAATAGCGCCGGGAAGCGGTCTTTCACGATAGACATCATCTCCAGTGGTAACGGCCGCAAGGGCGCGTGTTGTCGGGATGCCAAGCGCATGCATGCTTTCTCCGATCAGGTATTCGCGTAATACCGGGCCAAGAGCCGCCTTGCCATCTCCGCCGCGAGAGAACGGAGTGCGGCCCGATCCTTTCAACTGGATATCGCGGCGTCGTTGTTGGATATCGATCACCTCACCGAGGAGAAGCGCACGTCCATCTCCCAGTTGAGGTGCGAACCCGCCAAACTGGTGCCCAGCATAAGCCTGGGCTATTGGCTCGGAACCTTCAGGTGTTACATTCCCAGAGAAAATAGCCAAACCGGCTTCCGAATCGAGCGCGATCGGGTCAAGGCCGAGTTCTTCGGCCAGCCCTTGGTTAAACTGGAGAAGTTTAGGAGCGACCGATGGTTCTGCCTTGCAGGTCGCGAAAAAGCCTTCCAGGTTTCGGGCGAAGCTGTTATCGAAGTTGAAGTACGGTCGGCTAGGGTCGTGCGCATTCATCTTCTCAGTTGACTTTACCATCTGTGTGCCTTTAACTTTGCGTTGCCAGACATAAGACCCTCCTTTAACCAATGGATATTGAAAAAAAACAATTACTTTTTCTAAACAGATAATGTCCCAGTAGCCAAATAACCTATCTATTAATCCTAAGCGACAAAAAGGTGATCCTACCATAGAATAGTTTACTTTGCGTCCACAGTTCTTGGATATTAAGCTTTGAGAAATAATTGGATAGTCGTGTCTAACTTGCTAAAGGTAGAGCCGTTACAAAAGCTATAAGGTAATGGTTAGTGAGTGGATAAATTTTGTTTTTTCGCTTTTATGCTGTAAATCTCACGCTTGGGCCATGGTTCGATTCCTCTGGAGGAAATCCGAGGTTTACTTCTAGTTTTCGATGGGGAGAAAATTGATAGCTAAGTAAAAGTTAGTTCTTTTCTCTTTTTGACTTCAAGGTGGACGAAGACTTATAATTAAGGGGAACTCTAAAAATTGTTTTTGGCCTCGAACAGCCCTTATGAAATAAGGGCATGCGAGTTACCGCAAGTAAAATATCGAGTTATTAGAGATTCCCTTAAACTTATCAAAAATAGGAAAAAAAGTTAGAAGAGCTTATGGGTTTTCAAAACAAATCTGACTTCGATGGATCAGACCGTAGACTCGTTAGGTTTTTTACTTGTTTGAGTTTAATGCCAGTGTCTTATTTTTTGGGAGTATTGGCCACTCCAGAGGTATTAACCTCACCTGGAAAAGGCGAGTCATCGCTTGTCTACTTTTATTATGGTTACTTATTTATTTTGCCCATAATTCTTTGGATATCTGGACTTTTATATGCATTTTCACCGAAGAGATACCAAAAATACGCACGGTGGGGTTTGATAATTGGGTCCTTAGCTATAGTTGCTCCGTTTTTATATTCTATGTTTGCGCCTCTTTTTCTTGAAGATTTGAAAAACATAGCTTAATCCCTTAAGCGAGGTTTTCCACTTTTAAAAAGAAATTTATTGCGCTTACGGCTAATGATTGATTTTCACCTAGCAAGTAAAGACAAGATGAGTTTTGAAATTTCTAATTAGGTAGTTGCAGAGATGGAACTACGAAAAAAAAACACCAGAATTTGGCGTTAATGGATAACCCGCCTTAAAGGTTAGGACTAGATGTGAGTAGAAGTTTGCCTTCAATCTGAATATTTTCCGGTATGGAGCCTATAAAGGCGACTTTACTGAGTTTGTCTCCTTTAATATCCGCCTCTATTGAATTTATGAAAGTGGTATTTCGTATAACTCCTTCCCCTCCTTTTTCCCAACGCCATTTTTTACGGTAGGTATTGTAGGCGATTTTATTTTCTGAAAATAAATTGTTAGTGAGTTTAACTTTTGAACGATCTTTAACCGCAATACCTACATTGCATCGAAGAAATTTTGAGCCCATAACGGCGACGTTTGTACCTTCACCCGCGCTAATACATTTATCGCCGCTTTTTTTAAATTGACTATTGGATACACTTATTTGTCCCATGCTAAGGTCGAGTCCGTCATTTCCGGAGTTTCTAAAGATGCTGTTAGAAATTTTTCCATCGACGAGATCCCAGTCCATTGCGTCGCTATAAGAGTTTTCAAAAACGGAATTTTTGATCTTTACCTTAGATCGCATAAAATGAACCGCATCGTCGCCAATAAAATTAGGTCCGAATCTGCTATTTGCTACTTCGATATCGGGATTATCGTGAACGGAAAACATACCCGTAAACTCAAGGTTATTACGGCGATGAATGGAACCGCCTTCCATATCTAGATACCTGATGCGGCTTCCCTTAGTTTCTTTTCCAAGCAAAGCTAATACGCCAAAAGGTTTTTCTGGTTCTAAAGGTCGAATGGAAACGGGCGCTTCTAATGTACCCTTTATTTCTAGTGGACCGCGTATGATAAGAGACGCCTTTGGGCCAAGTTTTAATTTTGTTCCAGGATTGATAATTACTGACTGTCCTACGCGGAATTCTTGGGTATTTTCAATAATTTTAATACCTGGACCTATCATAATAGGAGTTGGATTTGGTTTTGGTTTTAAAATTTCAAGCATGTTCAGTCCAGCGGTAGCAACGAAAAACTTTACATGTTCTGGAGCGGGTGAAAATTCGAGAGTTTTTTGAGTCAAAGAATGAATGAAATTGTATTCTTCTGGTTTTCCAGGAAGAGTGTAAAATGCATAAAATTCGGGTATTTTATAATGCGATTTTAAGTATTCAGATTTGACGAGGTTGTTAGCAATTTTCAATTTTACGGATGTATAAGAACGTATATCACCCTTAAGAGAAAATGAGGTTCCATCTTTTCTTTCGGCAAACACTCCGCTAAAGCTTTCTAGAAAAATTTCGAATTCATTTTCACTTTGGCTCGTAATTGACAAACGCGAATTATTTAATTGGTCTTTGATCCATTGGTTCCGTTCTTTTATGAAGCCGACAATACGCTCAATATCCTGATCGAGTTCTGTAGTTGCAACCAAACTCCTTTTTTGTCCGCCTGTTTTGCTTACGTTTATATCCGCCATAGCTGAAGGTCGCACGGCCTTCCATTTGTCTCTAATTAGAGTTTCCAATTTCTGGACAGATCCGAAAGTATTTATTAATTCCATTAATTTTTCGACGTATAGGTCCACGTTATCGGGGTTTTGGAGCCAGATTTGAATAAAGGCTCCATCTTGTTTAGTAATTGATCGATGTAATTGACCTTCGCTTAGAGGAAAATCGTAACCAGTTATATCTTCAAGCATGGGAATAATTTTGCCGTTTACTGGATCGAGCCAAAAAGAGTTGTTATGCATGCTATCCACATGGGTTTCTCCTGCATGACATAGTAATGCCAAATATTTGGCAAAAGTCTCTTTGTCAATAAATTCGTTAAAAATCAAATTTCTGTGCATCAGATCTTCTCTTCCATTTTTTCCTTTCCAATTATAATTAATTTTGGAAATTGTCAGGATTTGGTTTAAAAAATTTTGACCTTTCTCTTTGTCTTCTCCAACAACTCCCCAAGCGACATTTAGGGTCCAGTGTCTCCAAACACGTTGAAACTCTCTCTTATCTAAATGTTCTAAATTGAAAAAGTATCCAGGAAGATAACCAGAGTTGATAAAAAGAGATTCATCCAACCGCCACATGCGATTATAAATTCCCATGTACTTGTTATTCACAAACAAGCGAACAAAGTGATCGCCTATGTTCAGCATTTTCCATTTGTGGCTAAGCTCGGTAGTAATCCAATTTCGAAATCCAGCTCCATCTTCTGGAGCGACTAACAAATGATTCCGAAATCCGTTAAGTGTTTTTTTACGTTTAAATTTTATTCTAAACGATGGTTTCCAAACCATATGGTGGTACGGCATGACTCCCCGTAAGTTGATTGAAACAGGTAGAGGCGATTTCCCAGGAATATCGTAAAGACCGCTGATTCGTTGTTTTTTTTCAAAAAAACCTTGACCGTATTTAAAGATTTGGGAATTTAAAGTATCAAATCCATTTTTTTGGATAGATAATCGGATGGATGGAATGTTGGCTTTATTGGGATATTCTTGGGAAAAAATTACGTTTTTAATTGCGGCTGTATTATCGTTGATTAGATCGGCAAAAAGAGCTTCTCCAAAGAATGATGGATTTGGAATCCATTTCTTTACATGCATATCCATGGTTGGGTCGTATACGCGGTGCAGGATCCAATCTGTATACCAAGATAAACACATAATGGGAAAAATAACTGCAGCAATACAAAAAAAAACGACAGGCAATATCTTGCTTAGAGAAATTCTTTTTTTTCGGTCGTTTGCTCCGAACTTTATCAAAATCTTTTGATTAAAGTTCATAAAAATTTGATAACCAAAGAAAAAGCGCTTATATAGTTTTTTAGAATATTCAAGATACAAAACTTTTATTTTTTTAAAGCGAGTGGTGAGATGCCTGGGTTTTGAGGAGTTATAATCATTTTATTATCTTTATCTAAAACGGCATAAAGTTTATATTTTTCCAGCATTTTGTTAATGGCATTTTTTAAAATTTTCAAATTTTCAGTTTCTTCTTTGAGTGGATTTTTTATTATTGAATAGGCATTGATAGCTTTATAAGTGTAAGTAAGCGCCGTTTTTTTATCTTTCATTAAGTCTCCGGCAAAGCCTATTTTACCAAAAGCTTCGGCTCTTCTTACTAACATCTCATACCCCCGACCATCTATCGCGTTAGTATAAATAACTTTATTTAGTTTATCGGTGTAAATTTTTATTGCGCTTTTTAAATGAGAAATACTTTCATTAAACATTCTTTTCCTCAAAAAAATATCACCTAGGTAAAAGTGTGGTTTTGCAAAATCCGAGTTAAGCTTTATGGTTTCTTGAAAATAAAATATGGCCTTATCATATTGTTTAGTATTCTGGTAGTTAAGACCAATGTGGAGTTTAAATAAAGCGGAATTTTGAGGATCGGTTTTAGCGGCATGATTTAGAAGTCCGATAGAATACTCCATCCAGTCATAGCGATCTGATAGCTCAATGCTAGCTTTTATCACTTTATTGGCGTTCACTTTAGCCTTTCTATTATTGTCATCGTGGGGCGGAGAAGAATTACAGCTCAGAATTAGGCTAAGAATTAAAAGTTTCCCCAAAATAGTTTTTTTATATCTGATAGTCGTCAATTGATGTAAAAAATGAAAAATCATTTGATTTAATGACAGGAAAATTTAAAAATCAAAGTTGGATATAATTTGTAAGTTTATATATTGCTGTATATATTTGTCATCTATCGGAGATTGACGTTATTTGTAGTTTGCCTTCTACTTTAATATTTTCTGGAATAGACCTTATAAAAGATACTTTACTAAGTTTATCGCCTTTAATATCTGTATTTGTGGAATTAAGGAAATGAGTGTCCTGTATAACGCCTTCTCCCCCTTTTTTCCAACGCCATTTTTTTCGATAAGTATTGTAGGCTATATTGTTTCCTGAAAACAGACTATTCGTGAGCTCAACTTGAGACCGGTCTTTGACTGCAATACCCACATTACACTGAAGAAACTTTGAATTGGTAATTTTAGTTTGCGTACCTTCACCCGCGCTGATACATTTGTCGCCGCTTTTCTCAAACCGGCTATTGGATACACTTATTTGGCCCATGCTGAGGTCGAGCCCGTCATTTCCGGAGTTTCTAAAGACGCTTTCAGAAATCTTTCCATTGACCAAGTCCCAGTCCATAGCGTCGCTAAAGGCATTTTCAAACACGGAGTTTTTGATTTCAACCTTAGAACGCATAAAGTGAACCGCATCGTCTCCAATAAAGTTTCTCCCGAACCGGCTGTTTGTGATCGAAATATCGGGACAATCGTGAACGGAAAACATTCCGGTGAACTTTAGATTATAACGGCGATGGACGGAACCGCCCTGAATATCAAGGTGGTGGATACGGCTTCCATGAGTTTTTTTACCAAAAAGGGCGAATACCCCAAATGGCTTTTTAGGGTCGATGGGTCTTATCGTAACGGGAGCCTCGGAAATTCCATTGATTTTTAAAGGACCTCGGATAATCAAAGAGACTTTTGAGTCGAGTAAGAGTTGGGTCCCAGGATGAATTGTCACTGGCTGGTTAACGGCGTATTCTTGGGTTTGATTGATAACAACCGTTCCCGGTCCTAGCGTCACTGGCTTAATATTTGTGTTCGGAAACTCATTTTGATTAATTCCTTCGATAGCGCGAATAATATCTAAATTTTCCGGTAAAGGAGAAAAAGATAAATTTTTTCCAGTTAGTCTATGCGTGAAATGGTAATTGTCTGGTTTTCCTTGAAGCTGGTAAAAGGCGTAGGCGGGAGGAAAGGGGAATGTCTTTATTTTTGTTTGATATGGCAAACCGCGGAGTCCTCCTGGTTTGCCTATACTCATAGGTACCGAGGGCAACAAAGTTTGTGTTTCCAGGTTTTTGTAATCGGTATTTAGGTTTGAATGTTTGCTGAACCTGGCGCCTGAAAAACCTTGGACGAAAATTTTAAATGAATTTTTTTGAGTATTGATAATCGAAATAGAATCTTTAGTTAGTTGATTCAAAAGCCATTGGTTTCTATCTCGGATAAATTTGATTAAACGCTCTATGTTTGCGTCCAGTTTATTCACTGGTAGCAACGCTCTTCCTTCATAATGATATTCGCTAATGTTTAAGTCCGAAACGGCAGCCGACCGTACTTGCTCCCATTTTTTACGAATTAAAGATTCCAGGTTTTGGGAAGAACCTAAAGTATTCAATAGCTCATATAGCCGATTAATATATAAAGCGAAGTTTTTCGGATCCTTTTGCCAAGCTACTACGAACGGCGCTGATTTCTTAATTATGGGGCGATGGATCTGTTCTTCATATAGCTTAGGAAAATCATAACCGGTAATATCTTCTGGTATGGGTTTAAGTTTTCCATTTACAGGATCAAGGTAAAATGCAAAGTTGTGGCGATCGTCTACATGGGTTTCTCCAGCATGGGTCAGGATGGCAAGAAATTTTGCGAAAGTATCCTGATCCAGCATTTCATTTAAATCTAAATAAGGGGAGGGCGAAGGTCGCGATTGGCAAGGCCATGGTTGAGCTTCTGGATATGTGGGAGTATAAGGAAACACTTTTCCCTTGTTAATCCAAAGCTCAATAACAAACTTTGGAGTTCCCGGGCAAAACACTAAGGGAATATCAAAGCGATTGGTTCCACCTCGAAGCATTTTTCTTCCAAGTATTTTTTCTGCAGACGCTATGGCAGGACCCATTAAATTATTAGTGATTTTACGAGAGGCTTTTACCCCTACCCAACTGTTAATGTCCAGCCAGTTTTCAATTGCTGCATCAAGTTCTAACCTGAAAAGATATCCTGGTAGTAGCCCATTATTTACTAATAAAGTTTCATTTAGACGGCGGACATGATTATAAAGTCCCATGTATTTTTTATTAATGAACAATCTAGAAAAACCTTCGTCATAATTTGGCATTTCCCACTGCCGACCTAACTCGGATGTTAACCAACCTCTGAATCCGATTCCATCCTCAGGAGCAATCAAAACCATATTTCGATAGTCTTTAGGGAAAGCGGTTTTTTTAAATTTAATACGCAAAGAAGGTTTCCAAATCATATGATGATGGCTCATCACTCCTCTCATTCCAAACGAAATGGGATAGAGTTTGCCGTCTTCGGTAATATAATTTCCTTTTGTTCGAGTTTTCTTTTTTAAATAACCTAAATTGTATAAATGTATTTCATTGTCAAGCTTCTCAAGTGCGTTATTAGGAATTAGTAACCGGACTGACGGAAGAAGATGAGCCTGAGCGGGCTCTTCCGCTAAAAGAACGTTAACAATCGAAGCGAGATTATCAGAATATACGTTTGGTAATTTGTCCAGAATAAATTCCAAAAAATTATTAGGGTACCAAGTTTTTATAATTCTACTTTTATCTGGGGTGAATTCACGCAGTAAAGCCCAGGGCGTATAAAGGCTGAGGCAGCATACGATAAAAATGATTAAGCACAAATGAACACCCAAAACCAGACTTAAAACTTTTGCTCGGTTTTGTTTTATACGTTCGCAACTTCCAGGGCGAACCAAAGATAGTTTAGACAGTGACTGAATCATATAACTTCAATGGCTTTATTATGAACCCAATAGTTTGTGTATTGGTTGTACATTTCCTTATCAGAAAGGATTTAACGAACTCGTCCATAGCGATAGGTATAATATATTTTTTAAATAGAAAAAAGTTAGGGTCTAATTTTGTAGTAAAAATTCAAGGAAGCTAATCTTATGTTCTCGCACGCTCTGAAAGTGTAAAATTCGATTTGTCAGCTTATGTCGGGAGGCAAAGTTTTATTTATGTCAAAAATGATTCATACTTAAGAATGCTTTATTGGATTTTAACTTTTATTATTTAAAATAAAAAGGCTTTTATATTTTAAAAAAAGCCAAGAAAAGCTTAAATATTGCGGGCTATTAAATGCCTCCTAGATTCTGTTTGCTGATTTATTTTAAAAGAGTGATAGGTGGACCAACTTTAATATAGCGGTTGCAGAATCTCCATTGCCTATGCAAAAATAAGTCGTTTTTTCACAAAACCAAACGACCGAAAAAACTTTTTTAGGTATGGAAGTATTTCTTAGATAAAACCCGCTTTGCTCCAAATTCAAATTAAGCCCAACAAATTAAAGACAAAAAATTGAACAATAAGTAATCCTTCATTAGTTTGAAGCGGTTATTTCCTATGAGAGTCATGAATTTTCCTAAAGTTGCAAGAGTTGATTAAGAATATAAATATTAAACAATGGTGGCTTTTGGCCATTGGGGTTCGGCTTTTGGTCATGCCGTTTTCTCTTCACGGAGACTTAATTCATATTGTTCATTGGCCGCATTTGATTGTGCATGGGGACTGGGATGCCTTCGGAGCCGCCGACCGAGCTGGGGTTAATTACTATGGTCCAGTATTGTTGCTATTATTGGCAGGTTATGAAAAATTGATTTGTTCTGTATTTCCCGGAGTTGAAACCTTCCTTCATGCTCTTCTAGATTATGACTTTACTGATTATGCCAATTTAAGCCCTATTTTTTTCCCTTTATTTTTATTAAAAGCGCCCAATCTTATTTTCGATAGCTTGCTGATTTGGATTTGTTTGAAAATGATTTCAGGAGATGAAGAGAAAAAGGCATTTGTTATTCATTGGGGATTCAACCCTGTAATTATTTATTCTTTTTTTATTGTAGGGCAGTGCGATTTGATCGCTTTGTTCTTCGTAGCGCTTTCTTGGTATCTCTTATCCAAAAAGAGCGAAGGTAACTGGGCTATGGTCTCGTTGGCAGCGGGATGCATGATAAAAGTTTTTCCGATATTGTTTATGCCAGTTATCGCATTGATCGCCAGCCGGTCTATTAAGGATTTTATTCGTTTATCGCTTTATGGCCTTGTTCCGTTAATCTTTTTTTATGGAGTTTTTTATTTAATTTCTGGGAATTCGCTTTTTGCCGTATTGCATATTGTTAGTAATTATAAATCTTCTGGCGGACCTACTGAGATTGAATGGTCGAAAATCTTTTTCTTAGGAAGTCAGATGATCGTTTTTTTTGGGGTATGTTGGCGCTCGGTTTTTTGGCGAAAAGAGGAAGATATAGGAGAAACGTTATTACTATATATATTGGCTATTTTCTGTGTTTTTGAATTCGGATTATTTTATTATTCCACTCATTATGTTTCATGGTTCGTTCCCTTCGTGATTTTATTTATAATCAGGCGACCTCAGTGGAGTTTCCCATTTTATTTTTTAATGGGCTTAGTCTTTGTGATGTGTTTGCGGTCTCGGGAGGTATCTTTTGGAATTTTTGCCCCCATAAATAGTAACTTATTTTATAGTATTCCTTCACCTCAGGATGTATTTGGGTTCTTTTTCGATCTCAACACATTTTATAGCGTCATTAATTTTGGAATAAAGGGTTTATTTGGTTTTTTTCTTCTCTTGACGTTGAAAGAATTGTTCATGGAGCCCCTTATTAAACTAAAGAGGTCGAATTAATGATGTGGACTCCTAAAGCGTATCTCAGCGTCTTAATAATACTATGTTCCTTGATAGGTTATCCTGGGTTTGGCGAGAGTAAAACCAACTCTATGAATTGGGATCGCGTGTTTTTTTTTAAAGACGTTTTTAATTTAATTGGAGTGATAGAACCATCGCCCAAATTTGGGGAAATCCAGTCAATTAGCCAACCTTTTAGTTCTAGTTGTAAAAACTTTAACAGAATTATTATCCCCTTTTTCGTTCAAGGCGAAAATCAGGAAGGGAAATTGGAGTTTCAATTAAACCGGGTTAAGGAAGGGGCGATAACGGAAGTTTTTTCCACCGAGATTGATTTTGCAACTCTGCCGCCACCTTCTAAAATAGGTACAATGGGATCAATTGGGATCTTGCATTCCATTTGGATTCCAGCGCTAGAAGATTCTTTAAACGGTTCTTTTATCTGGGGATTGAAAAACTCCTCAAGCGATCCTGTTTTGAATGCTGGAATTTATACCGTTCAAAAAGAGCTTGCGCAAACGCAGTTTATATCTTTTGACGACAAAGTTCGGAAGGGCTTATATTCTGCGTTTTATACTTATTGTAAGTATGAATTTCATGGGGATGAAATCTTGGATGAAATAACGAATAAAATCGCGCGAGAAAAAATTTTTACGATCGTTTATATTTTAATTTTAGCGAGTTTAATCGTTGGGGTTTTCAAGCTGCGAACGCCTGAAGAATTATGATACTTGCGGCAACCCCTCAATAGGATGTATCAAGCGCGCTTTAATGTTGCCGCTGACCTTGCATTGGCAAGCTAATCTGCGTCCGTCATCCAATCCTAAATTTTGAAGCGTTCCCGATTCTTGCTCTGTTGGAGCCGATAAGTTTTCCGCTCCTTTTTCGACGGTGAAGGCGCATTGAGCGCAGGTACCTCCACCATAGCAGCCGGTAGAGATAAGGATGTTGTCTTCCCGCGCCAAGGTCAGTAGGTTGGTGTCCGTTGTCGAAATCCACAAAGTTTTTTTAATGTTTTCAAATTCTACGACAGCATCTGGAAGAGGATTTTTACCATTGCCGCTTAGGATATCCACCAATCGTTTGATTTTTTCTCTATTATTAGTCCAACCTTGCTCGGACCGGTATTGTTGATCTATCTGATCCTGTTGAATTCTGGAAAGAGCTTCCTTAATTTGTAAAATTTGTTTAAATACGACACCAAGTAAAATAATGGCGAGTAATGCAAGAATGAAAGTAAAAGTTGTCACGGAAACTTCGCTTTGTTTAAGGGATATTAATTATTAGGATAAATTAATTTTTGGAAAATGCTCCAGGAGGTAGCTGTAAATCCTGATTAGAATCGTTGGCTTTATCCGTCCCTTGATAAGCGATGAATCGTTGCGTTAGGCTTTTGGCGAGTAGGGTAGGATTGAAAAAGTATTTAATACTTTTAAAGCCCGCCATTAAACGAATCACGTCATCCATATTCTCGATTGTTTTGAGGTTTCTCCAAATAACAAAAGGATCCAAGAAAAATCGTGAAAAAGAGGAGTCGTAATATTCGACCATTTTTTTATGGCCGATCAAGGGATTTATATAAATGGGGTTTTCAAAATTGAAGGTGGAATAATCTGTCCAGTTTTCTAGACCAGTTTCGCGTAAACCGCCATATTCCCTTGCTAGGTCGTATAACTCACCTCCAGGCATCGGGACGGGTAAAAAGAAAATGGCGCTTTCGGTTTTTAATTCCTTAGCGAAACGTAAGGTGTTTTCCACATGGGCAACAGTTTCGCCGGGAATTCCTAGCATGAAAGAGCAGTTGACTTGGATGCCGGCATCCTGAAAATAAGTAATGCCTTTTTTAACTTGGTCAACCCGCATACCCTTTCTTAAAAGGTCCAGGCTCTGCTGATTTCCCGATTCAACACCAACGCCAACTTTCCAACAACCCGATTTTTTCATTTTGCGAGCTAATTCGGGCGTTATGAGATCGGTCCGAGTCCAAGTGAACCAATCGACGTTCAATTCATTGTCGTTTATAACCTCGTCGCAAAATTGGTTGACCCATTTTTGATTAGTGGCAAAAGTGCCGTCCATGAAGTACATTCCCTTCATGTTGTAATACTTTTGCAAATATTTTAGCTCGTCCGTTACCATATCAAGAGGACGATATCTGCCTAGAGTTCCGAAAACGTCGCCAGCATTGCAGAAATTACATTTGTATGGGCATCCTCTTGAGACGAAAGTCGAATAAGTTGGCAAATTCTTATAATTGGCAGCGGGAGGAACATAACTTTCCATTGGGACTAAATGATAAGAAGGCATCAAGTAATCTTTTAGTTTTGATTCTGGAATTTGCTCTCTGTCCTCAAGCTTAATAATTTTATCGTCCTTCTTAATACAGAGTCCATTAATATGGCTAAAATCGCTTCCGTTTTTTAAAATAACCTCCTTACAAAACTCCAGCATAGTGACTTCCCCTTCGCCAAAGCATACTGCATCTGCGAGAGAGCATTCTTCTAAGGTTTTTTCGGGGAAAATGGCGCAATGGATTCCACCCAGAATCACTTTAATTTCAGGATCAAATTCCTTAATAGTTTTTACAGATTCAAAAACATCATAAGCGGTAGCGGTATAGGTGGTCAGTCCCACAACGGCGGGTCGTACTCTTTTTAGAAAATCCACCATATCGTCGTGAGAAAGTTTAAATGCAGAAGCGTCCATTAAATGGGTTTCGAAGCCGTTCTTATCCAAAGTATTGGCGATCGTCATGATTTGAATTGGCATATAAAATCCGGCGAAATCGGTAAATTTCCCCCAGAGTTTTTTCGGGTTGGCTGGCGGGGTCATTAAAACTACGGCCTGCCTTTTTCGAGTTGCCATTCTTTGATTAGTTTCAGGATCTTTCGTTAATGCTTGCCATGCTTGGAACCCAAATCGAACCACTGAAAATTGAGTATTTGGGAACTTATCAGAAAGGATAAAATAGGCTTGTTCGCTCTCGCGGCCGCTTCGGCAATAAAGAGCGTATTCTTTTCCAGAATCGGGTTGAAAATTGTCCAAGTCTTCTAAAGGGAGAGAAACTGCGCCGGGCATATGGGCGTCGTCAAAATCTTCAGAGTTTCTTAGGTCGAGGGCTTCCACATTTGATTTTTCCAAATAGGCATCCACATCTCCGGGGTTGATCAATCGGTAGCCAACATAAGGATGTTGGTAAGAACTGCCTTTTTTTGAGAGAAGGTTGGTGAAACTCATATAAAACGGTTCCTCATTATTTTTGGAAGGTTAGGGCAATATTATTTTCAAAAAGGGTTGAAAATGGTTTTTGAAAAAACCATTTGAATCCCAATTATACGCAATAATTTATTCAATGACAAGCGAACGATTCTCCAAGAAAATGGTTTTCTGCCTAATTTTTTAAGGGTTTATCAATTTGCTTTAAAAAGATAAAAAACCATAGCATAACCAATAAAAAATTGATTTTCTTTTTTAGAGTCGCTTAATTATTTAAACGGCATCATTTTTTGTTTTCTTTAGGTTCTCTTTTAAAGAAAACGGTTGTGTATTGATTAAAAAGGGAGAAATGCGAAAACTTATGTTAGCGGGCAGGAATAATGCCTTCAAGTATGGCGTTTAGTTGAGGTATTTGGGAGTGGAAATATATAATTATTTAAAACATTCATAAGCATGTTGTTATTTTAATTTTAAACTTTACAAATAATGAGCAAATTTTGTTTCTCGATAAAGTGAAATTGAATGAAAATTCTTTAATAATTTTGAATAGAACAAGGGAATGATATGGAATTGAACGTTCGCCAGATTATGGAAGTTATGAAAGGCAAAAGGTATAGAGTTTTTTCTAATAGCAAGGGGCATGACCTGAATTTGGTTGGGATTCGAACTGAAGATAATAAGGCAAATTCGTTCAACGATTGGTTTACCGTATTTTATAAATTTAGCGGCGTTTGGAATTTTTTTCCTTTTCCTGCAACCACAGATCCTGGTTTGTTTTATAAAAGAAATCCTTTGGAGGTTAAAGGAACTGCGGTTATGAAGCCTGGTCAATATCGAGGCGCTTACATAGTAGGAAAGCATAAAGGTTATAAAGCGCTTCAGCAAAATGGAAAAGTTACCGTCTATCGAGACGCGGATTTAAACGACACCCTCGATACCGATGAAAATACTGAAACGGGCGTTTTTCAAATAAATATCCATCATGCCAATGCGCATCGCCCCAGCGTGCAGGTTGGTAAATGGAGCGCGGGATGTCAGGTTTTACAAGATCCCGATCATTTTGCCTTTCTCATGGTCCTTTGTGAACGCGCGAAGGAACTCTATGGAAATTCGTTTACTTATACGTTACTTGAAGAGTCAGATTTTGAGGAGTGATTTCTAAGAACCCATATTTCTCAATAGTTTCTAATATAATGGTAATACGGGTTAAAACATCAAAGTCGCTTGCGCGTATGTATATAGGGTATTGCCTTCGCGGGGCGATTTAGGAGCGGTGTTTTGAAAATTGCCATCCATTCGATAGGCAATTCCACTCTCTAGCTTTATGTTAGAGTGCGCTTTCCATTTCGCTCTCAGAAATAATTGATGGCCTAGAAAAGTTCCAGAATTTCCTGTGGAATCTCTCAATCTTGAGGCGCCCGACCAGGTACCGGTAGCCGAAGCCAGCCAGAATGCACGATAAGATAAATAGCTTATTAGTTTTTTGTTAGGACGAACTTGAAGCCGCATTCCCGGAGAACTCAAATTACTGCGTACAAAAGCTGTGTAAATACTAGTGGGTCCAAAGTCGGCAACGTTGGGACCGAACATTCTATCAAACCCTTCGTTTTTCCCATCGTTGGGATTTCCGTCGCCGCTGGCATAGTCGTATTCAAAATAAAGACGGGGCGACCAATTAGCGTCAAATGAATAACCGATTTCGACATGATCAAAGAAGGCTAAATGATCAAGGTCTGTAGTGTCGCTAGCAGAAGTACCTGCTCTGGAAGTTCCAAATTGAAAAACAGACTCTAATTCAAAATCAAATCGTCCTTTTTGCGCCGGACGGTAAAAACGAAACCCTGGGGTGAATAAATCACGGTTACGTGTAGCGAAGTTTGTGCCGTCTTTTTCATGCAAACCAAAGATATAAAATTCACCTTTGTTGCCTCCAGGCAATTGCGGACTGGAGTAGAAAATACCCCATAAAATTTGATCGGTGGTTTCTTTATCGAATTCGACTTGGTTTTTAAGAAGACTCGCCGTATCGCTTGGCTGGCGATTGACCGGCAAAGTAACTATAGTTCGAATTTGGTCGCCGTCTTTTGCCGTCCACTTCCAATCAACGCCAGTAAATGCCTGAATTACATTTCTAAATCTGTTACGAGCCACCAAACGGCGTTTTCCAAGATCGATTGTAAAACGTCCTCCTCGCAATTCGCTTTTACTACCTTGCGTAAACAGATTTTTGGTTTTCCAGTTCAGGTTAGCTTCGAGCAATTCGGCAGAATTGACGATAGAATTATTCATGCGAGAACCGTCGTCGGCAAGTTCGGCTCGCGAATCCTGAAATTCTGTTTTTATTTTTAAGTCTTGGTTGAAGCGCAATTCGGTTTGCACAAGAGTGCGCAATGAAAGTATTTGATCGCTCCCACCGCTATTAGCTCGAAACTGGTTGTTCAAAGTTTCATAGCGCGATCTATGTTCGCCTGTAATTGAAAACCAACCGGGTAACCCGGCTGTGGCATTCAAAGATAACGGTTTGTTACCGGCGGCAATGGCTTTTTCCCCTTGTATAATTGAGAAAAAATTTAAAATTAGAAAGAGGATGAAAGATAAAGATTTTGCAACCCGGAGCCATTCTAGAAAAATATTCATTTATTAAAAAGCTAATCGAACTCATGCGCCATGCGAATGGCTTTGATATGAGCAAAAACCTCTTGACCGGGTTGCAGGTTTAAAGTGTCTAAAGATTTTCGAGTAATGGTGGCTAATAAAGGACAACCGATGTCCAGCTTAACATGAGTCATGTAATCGTCCTTAGCGCTTGAACCCACTTCTAATACCTTTCCAGATAGAACATTGAGCACGCTTGTTTGATGTTGTATGAGGGAAACAGCTAGAGCCACGTCTCCCGCATTGATATGAACGCGAAGCCTGCTTCCAACGGCAACTTCTTGTTTCGGCACATAAAGCGTTTGTCCTTTAAATTCTAAAACGGTTAGTCGGTATTCTTCGTCTTGGCGAATCACCGTAGCGTCCAAAACGCCTCCCACCAGCGAATGTTCAATACGTTGTTGCAGGTCGAGATGGGAGAACGCTTCTTCAACAGGGCCAATGCTTTTTATGGTTCCGCCGTCCATCAAAACCATCGTGTCGACAAGTTGTAATACCTCGTTCAAAGAATGGGTTACGTATATAACTGGAATATCTAACTCGCTTTGCAATCGCTGAAAATAGGGGAGGATCTCTTGTTTTCGTTTTGCGTCCAAAGCGGCCAGCGGTTCGTCCATGAGTAATAAGCGAGGATTGGTGAGCAAGGAGCGGGCAATCGCCACGCGTTGTTTTTCGCCGCCTGAAAGTTGATAAGGGCGGCGTTTCAAAAGAGGTTCAATCCCCATGATATGCAATACTCTATTAAAATGAGTGTCGCCATTGGGGTTTGGATTTCGTTTAAAACCGTATTTCAAATTACCTTCGACATTCAAATGCGGAAAAAGCCTAGCTTCTTGGAATATATAACCGATGGGTCTTTGGCTAACAGGTAAAAAGATTTCATTGGATTCGTCTTGCCATATTTCATCGCCCACTTTTAAGAATCCATCAGGAGATCGTTCCAATCCCGATAGACACCGTAGCAGGGTGGTTTTGCCGCAACCGGAAGGACCAAATATAACGGTGAAACCTTTTACCTGAACGTTCAGGTCAACGTTTAATGAAAAATCGGAAAAGGTAACTTTAAAATTTGCGGATAGAAAGCTCATGCGACGTGAACAGGTAATCGGCGATTAACGGTATAAACAATCAACAATACCAAAAAAGAAAACACAAGTAATCCGCCAGATAGAATGTGAGCCTGAGTGTATTCTAAAGTCTCGACACGATCGTATATTTCAATAGAAACCACTTTGGTTTTGCCGGGAATGCTACCGCCAACCATTAACACCACGCCAAATTCACCAAGTGTATGCGCAAAACCAAGCACAATGGCCGTGATATAACCTCGCAGGGCTAGCGGGGTGGCAACGGTCCAAAACGCGTCCCATTTAGAAGCGCCTAAAGTCCACGCGGCTTCCAAGGGGCCTTTGCCAATAGCTTCAAAAGTTGTATGCAACGGTTGCACCACAAACGGCAACGAGTAAAGAGAGGAGGCGATCACCAGACCGGTAAAACTAAAAGATAACGACGATCCCGTAAGCGCCGCTATCGGTTTGCCCAGCCAACCATGTGGCCCCAGCATGATGAGTAAATAGAATCCCAGTACCGTAGGAGGTAAAACCAACGGCAATGCGACGACAGCTTCGATGATAGGGCGGATACGCGATTTGGTATGCGCCAACCACCATGAAATTGGAATGCCAATGATAAGCAGAACGACGACGGTCGTTGCCGCTAGTTTGAGCGTTAAGATAATAGGTTGAAAATCTAAGCCTGAAAGATCCATATTGTTTTCACTTTATAAGAGAAGGGTAAAATCCAGTTCCTATGGCAACCCATACCCATATTTTTTGATAATAAGTTTAGCTTGATCGCTTTTCAAAAATTCCCATAAAGCTTTCGCGCCAGGATTATTTTTTCCTTTTTCTAAAATCACGACATCCTGTTTAAGAGGGTCGTAAAAAGAAACTGGAACGTCCCATTTTTTTCCTTTAATTTTATTTTTAGGATCTAGAATTTGCGATAGGGCGACAAACCCTAATTCCGCATTCTGCGAAGCCACGAATTGAAACGTTTGCCCGATGTTTTCCCCTTGCACAACGCGCGGTCGAACTTTTTCCCACAGACTCAATTTTTGCAGAGTTTGCAAGGCCGCTTTTCCGTAAGGCGCCGTTTTTGGGTTGGCCATGGCCAAATACCCAAAGGCGCTTGTACGGAGAGTAGAGGTTCCATCTTTAGATATCCAATTTGGGTTGGGACTCCATAACGCGATCTTTCCTAATGCGTAAGTAAATCGGCTTTTGGCAACAGCGTTCCCTTTTTTTTCTAAAAGAGTGGGGCGTTTACTGTCCGCCGCAAGAAACAACTCAAAAGGCGCCCCATGAACTATTTGCGCATACAATTTACCCGTAGAACCAGAAATGATTCTAACTTTATGTCCCGTTTCCTTTTCAAATTGTTTTGCGACTTCTCGAAAAGGGTTGTAGAAGTTTGAGGCCACTGCCGCATTAATTTCACCAGCCCATGCCAGAGATAAGCTTCCTGGTTGAAAAGAACAACAGAATAATAATGCATAGATTAGAAACTTTAATTTTCTGATCATAAAAAGAAAAATTTTTCGTTATATTTTTTTATATATAGCGTATTTCGTTATATTTTACAAAACATATCGAAGATGTCAATTTCTTTTTTAATAACTTAGAGAAAAAAGGAAGGGTGTTAGAGGGAAAGAATTTCGCTTTTACAAGCTAAATTGTCACGGTGAGGTTCTAGAACCGCGACCACCATTTATTAACTTTGCAGAGATGAAGAACTCAGATTACCTAAGCAAATGCATTAAAATACTTACTTCCAGCCGCCAGCCCCGCCAGGAGCCATTTTTGTTTTTGGAATTTTCCCTAAACTGGCTTCTACTTCCGGATTCAACGTACCGCGAACAAGACGTAAACTTGTGCTGACGGTAAGATCCACCTCGTTGTGCTGACCGGTACCTTCAGCGAAAGAAAATATAAAAGCGGTGATTTTGCCTCTAGTTTCGCTGGTCCAGGTATTATAACCACAGCCTTCGGGAAAAATTGGGTGGATAAAGAGGGTCATGTTGTACTTATCTTGTACAGAGTGGCTATTATCGTAGTAAAAAAGAGTTTGTGCCTCTTTTTTACTAGGGATGCGCCAATCAGAATGGCCGGCAAAAGAATCCTCGTTCGTTTTTTGCATGTATTTTTTAGCTCGGCCGTAATTCAAGAACTTTTTAAGATCGTTATAAGAATCGTTTTGTTTCCACATGAGATCGGTCTTTGTGTCTGAAATCGTTCCGTCTCCGTTGTCGATATACCGTTGTTCTTCTGACATAGATATTTCCAATAGTTTAAAGTTTTGCTGATTATGAGTTTATTTTTTGTTGGAAACTATTTTAGCAGACCTGGCGAAAATATTTGCCACAAAAAATAAGTATTCCCTCTTAACCTCGCCAATTTCTCTAGAGTCTTTTTCTTTTGCAAGAGGAAAAAGAAGGCGCTAAAACTCACTTAGAACAAGTGCGTCAATTAATTAAATACACGGGTTATCATCGCCGCGACTCTGCTTTGAAAGAGCTTCAGGAGCATGTGTAGTAAAAAAGGTAGCGCCAATCCAAGGACTGGCGAGATTCCTCGACAAGGTCCTAAGGAATTAGAGTGGAAATATTTATTAAATCGAGGCGAGATCTTTCTGCTTCACTCAAGATGACATGCGGTGGGAACTTTGCAACTCTAGTTCCTTTTTCAATTAACGCGTTAAACGAGTCAGGCACTCGGAATGGCTATTAAAGAGTGAGAGGTAGTCGTGCTTCGAGAGCCTCAGCATGACAATTTATTTAGTAGTGGCAAGAGTTGGTCGCAGTTCGATCTTTCGAGAGTCTTATAAGGGACATGCTTCTACGAAGCATAGATCCCTCGACCTAGCTCGGGATGACTATTAATCGAGGCGAGATCCTTCAATCGCAGATTGTTTCCCCATCTGCTCATTCAAGGATGACGTTCGGTTTTAATTTTATAGTTCTTTCAAAATTGTTTTTGCGATCAATCTTTACTTTTCTACTTAGCGTAGTCGTAGATTTTTTGTCTAGATTTTTATTTTCCACTCCAGTGTTTGTTATCGCTCCTAACCGGCAAAGCCCACCTATTGACCAAATGGGGCAAAGGTGAGAAACTCGTGGTCAATTTAATGGCATTTCAAATTTAGAAATGTTGATTTGAACATTTCCATGGGCTTAAAAAATAATATGGACGATGTACTGGTTCTTTTAGTGGATGACGACAAGATTCCGAAAGTCATTTTGTCAAGAGCGCTCAAAGAAATGGGTATCAATAAAATCCTAACGGCTGATAACGGACAGAATGGTCTTCAAATCTTATTTACCGAATCGGTAGATTTAATCGTTTCTGATTGGAACATGCCGGTAATGGATGGTCTGGAGTTTTTTAAATCGGTCAAAGCGAACGATAAGTTACGATCTATCCCTTTTTTGTTGTTAACCTCTGCAAACTCAAAAGATGAAGTGATAAAAGCGGCAAAGGCTGGAATAAAAAACTATATTATTAAGGCTAACGACACCACTTCGTTTAAAGAAAAAGTCAAATCAATGCTGGGTTGAGAACCTTCTAAGGAAAATGCTTTTCCGAAGCATAGATCCCTCGACCTTGCTCATAAGAAACTAGATCGATTTCTGGAACCAAAAAGCGAGATTCCTCGGCAAGCTCCTAAGAAACAACTTCGCCTGTGTTTGGGTTAAGTAGTTGATATCCGAATTGTTTAGCTTTATTTTTGAAATTATTTAAAACGCGTTCTTGGTATTGGTTTTCGTAGTATTCTTGTCCTTT